>Ga0207772_100006_pt1 | contig 384086 bp, 386 predicted proteins | sample A23M3SouthBayCA_2_FD_187750 | JGI IMG/M metagenome (GOLD analysis project Ga0207772, IMG submission 187750) | Aerobic enrichment media microbial communities from Eden Landing Ponds, California, USA - A23 M3 (2) (SPAdes) | ecosystem: Environmental > Aquatic > Marine > Unclassified | place... | reverse complement strand
AACATTCCCCTTCAGCGTCTCGAACCGGCAGTCGGGTCGGCTTTCACAGCACTTACCTGTCGTTGCAGCGGCCCGACAGGTATGGAAGCGAAGCGTTCGCTCTTCGACCTGGTCGCTGTCGTCGCCATCATCGCCGTCGTCGTCGTGAGTGACGACCTGCTACTCGGAATCGTTGCGATTCTGCTACTGCGGATTCTCGACGTGCTGATAGACATCCGGAATTCGCTCGACGAGCGTCCAGTGAGAGAATCCGCGAGTGGCTGAGTCCTCCGAGAAGAGACGGCAATCCGGTCCGGGCGGGACGCTCAACAGACCGGTTTGGGGTTGACGCCCAGGTCTTCGAGCGTCTCGAAGTACTCGTCGTAGGCGTCCTGGACCACCGCGTCGGCGGCCTCGCGGGCGGCGTCCCAGTCGCCCTCTTCGGCGAGCGCGTCGAGCGCCTCGTCCCGCACGTCCTCGACTTCGCCACGGATGGTCCGGAACACCTGCGAGGTCTGGGGGTCGGCCTGGCCGGTGAAGTAGCCGGTGAGCTGGCCGGTGGTTTCGCCGACGACGACGGCCCAGCCGACGAGGCCGCCGAGGCGGGCGGCGGTGCCGTCCAGGTCGGCGAGGGTGTCGTAGATGACCGAAGCGTCGCCCGGCTCGTGGTCGTCGAGCTTTCCGACGATGGTGTCGTAGTGCTCGTGTTCGGTGTCGGCCGCGGTGGCGAACGCCTCGTGGTCGTCGGCCCAGTCGTCGAACGTCTCGGCGGCGTAGTACGTCAGGTCGGCCGCGCGCGCGAGGACGACGCCTTCCTCCATCTCGCCCTCGGTCAGGGCGTATAGCGACTTCGAGGAGCCGAGCCGCGAGAGCGCCGTCTCGTTGGCGTCGCGGACCGACTCGGTGAATTCGGACGGGTTCATACCTGCGTGAACGTGGGGTGGGCGTTAGAAAGCATCGGATAGGACGGGCCCGACCGAAGGGAGGGGCCGTCGAACAGGCGAGCGGGGTCCTGGCGAGCGAAGCGAGCCAGGGCTCGGAAGACGAACGGAGTAAGTCTTCCGGCGAACGGTGTGACCCGCGAGCAGGCTGGGCCCTCGCTGTGCTCGGCCCCAGCTATACGGCGAGCGGTGCTACCCAGGGGCAGGTCAGACCCCCCGACGATGAACGGTGCGGACTGTTCGAAAGTACCGGACAGCGGGCTGACAGCAGGGCCCATCCTTTTTGGACTGGCCGTTTAGTCAGGGCGTATGGAGTACACCACACTCGGTTCGACCGGGATGGAAGTCTCGAAGATCTGTCTGGGATGCATGAGCTTCGGGGACGAGGAGCCCTGGATGCTCGACGAATCAGAGGGACGCGAGATCATCGACCGGGCCATCGACCTGGGGGTCAACTTCTTCGACACGGCCAACGCCTACTCCGACGGCCGTTCGGAGGAGATTCTCGGGAACGCGCTCGCGGAGTACGACCGCGACGAGCAGGTCGTCGCGACGAAGGTACGGTTCCCCGTCGGCGAGGACACGCCCAACGCCTCGGGGCTCTCGCGGAAGACCATCGAGCAGGAACTCGACGACTCGCTGGACCGGCTCGGACTGGACACGATCGACCTCTACCAGACCCACCGCGTCGACCCGAACACGCCGCCGGAGACGACGCTGCGGGCGCTCGACGATGCCGTCCGGCGCGGGAAGATTCGCCACGCCGGCACCTCGTCGATGTACGCACACCACCTCGCAGAGCGTCTGCGGACGAGCGAGCGCGAGGGGCTGGTGAGCTACGAGACGATGCAGAACCACTACCACCTCGCCTACCGCGAGGAGGAGCGCGACATGCTGCCGCTGTGCGACCGGAACGATATCGGCGTGATCCCCTGGGGTCCGCTGGGCCAGGGCTTCCTGACCCGCCCCTTCGAGGAGCTGGCAGAGACCGAGCGCGGCGACCCGGACAACTTCCACAACCCGACCTCGGAGTACGAACGCGGCGGTGGCCGGGAGATCAACGAGCGCGTCCAGGAACTCGCCGAGGAGGAGGACGTCACGATGGCCCAGATAGCGCTGGCCTGGCAGTTCCAGAACGAGTACGTCGACGCGCCCATCGTCGGGACGACCAGCATGGAACACCTCGAGGACGCCGTCGAAGCACTGGAGATCGACCTGTCGGACTCGGACGTCGAGTACCTCGAAGAGCCGTACGAACCCCAGCCGGTTGTGGGAATCTGAGGGGACGACGCGGACCGCGAGCAGCGACGGTCGCGTCGCCCGTCTGAATCCACCGGGACGGATTCCCGAGTCGACCTTTATTGCGGTCGCGGTTGAGCGTCTCTAGCATGCAAGCCGTCCAGTTCACGGAGCACGGCGACGTCGACGTCATCGAGTACGGCGAGTTTCCCGACCCGGCAGTCGGTCGCGAGGACGTCCTGGTGGACGTGAAGGCGGGCGCGCTCAACCACCTCGACGTCTGGACGCGGCGCGGGTTGCCGGGGATCGACCTGGAGATGCCACACGTCCCCGGGAGCGACGCGGCGGGCGTCGTCGAGGAAGTCGGCGATGACGTCACACGGTTCGAACCAGGCGATCACGTCGCCGTGCTGGCGGGCGTGAGCGGTGGCGACGACGAGTTCAGCCGCAAGGGCGACCCGACGCTCGCACCCGACTTCCACATCATCGGCGAGCACGTCCGCGGCGTCCACAGCGAGTTGGCGGCGGTGCCCGAGGAGAACCTCGCGCCCGTGCCCGAGGGCGTCGACTGGGAGACCGCCGCGGCCGCGCCGCTGGTGTTCCAGACGGCCTGGCGGATGTTGCGAGACCGCGGTGACCTCAAGGCTGGCGAGAAGGTCCTCGTGCTCGGTGCGTCGGGGGGCGTCGGCCACGCCGCCGTCCAGATCGCCGCCCACGCCGGCGCGGAGGTGTTCGCCACCGCCAGCAGCGAGGAGAAGCTCTCCTACGCCGAGGACCTGGGCGCCGACCACACCATCGACTACAGCGAGGACGATTTCGCCAGCGAAATTCGCGACCTGACCGGCGGTCGCGGCGTGGACATGGTCGTCGACCACGTCGGCGCGGACACCTGGCACGACTCGCTGAAGAGCCTCGCCAAGGGCGGTCGTATCGTCACCTGCGGCGCGACGACAGGCGGGCGACCCGAGACGGACATCAACCGCATCTTCTGGAACCAGCTCTCCGTCATCGGGTCGACGATGGCGACCCCCGGCCAGGCCGAGGAGGTCCTGGAGCTGGTGTGGGACGGCACGTTCGAGCCGCGCATCCGCGAGACGCTCCCGATGAGCGAGGCAGCCAGGGCTCACGAGCTGCTGGAGAACCGCGAGGGCTTCGGGAAAGTTGTCGTGGTGCCGGACAGCGAACGCTAACACTCGACCGTCGCCAGACACATCCCGCCCCGGGCCGAATTTTCCGGTGATGACCATCGAAACCGACGTCCTCGTCGTCGGCGGCGGTGCGACCGGTGCCGGCGTCGCCCGCGACCTGGCCCTGCGCGGCGTCGACGTGGTCCTGACCGACCGCGGCGGCCTCGCCAGCGGGACCTCCGGCCGTTCACACGGACTCTTGCACAGCGGGGCGCGCTACGCGGAGTTCGACCCCGTCGGCGCCGAGGAGTGCATCGACGAGAACCGCATTCTGCGTGCTATCGCCGGCGAGTGCATCAGGGAGACCGGCGGCCTGTTCGTCCAGCTCGCTGATGACGACCCGGACTACTTCGAGGAGAAACGACGGGGGTGTGAGGCGGTCGGCATCCCCGTCGAGACAGTCGACCTCGACGCGGCCCGCAAGCAGGTCCCGGGTCTCTCGACGGACGCCGAGCGGGTGATGGAAGTCCCGGACGCCGTAGTGTACCCCTCACGTCTGGTGGCCGCCAACGCCGCCGACGCCCGGGAGAACGGTGCGGCGATTCACCCGCACGCGCCGCTCGAATCGCTGACCGTCGCAGACGGGCGCGTCAGTACGGCGCGGGTGGGCGGGTCGGTCGACGACGTCGTCGAACCGCAGTTCGTCGTCAACGCAGCCGGTGCGTGGGCGGGCGAGGTGGCGGCGATGGCGGGTCTCGACGTCGAGATGCAGCCCACCCGCGGCGTGATGGTCTCGGTCGAGTACGACGACCTCGGACCGGTGCTCAATCGCTGCCGGGACCCCGACGACGGCGACATAATCGTGCCCCACGAGCGGGAGGCAGTCCTCGGGACGACCAGCGTCCCCGTCCAGGACCCTGACGAGTACGAACGCGCCGACTGGGAAGTGGAGAAGACCGTCGAAGAGTGCGCCGCGATGGTCCCCGCCGTCGCCGACGCACCGGTCGTCCGCGAGTGGTGGGGCGTCCGGCCGCTGTACGCGCCCGACGAGGCCGAGAACGAGGGACGCGGCATCTCGCGGGGGTTCTTCCTGCTCGACCACGCGGCGGACGGAGTTGCGAACGCGGCGAGCATCGTCGGCGGGAAGCTGACGACCTACCGCCAGATGGCCGAGGTGACGAGCGACCTCGTGTGTGAGAACCTGGGCGTCGAGGCGGACTGCGTGACAGCGGCACAGCGTCTGGCCGGCGCCGACGACCCCGACCGACTGGACGAGTTCGTCGCCGAGTTCGACGGCCAGGGACCGACGGACGAGGACGTGGTCGGCGGCTAGGAGTTCGTGACCCGAAACCGGACGGCGTCGGCCAGGACGGCGCGATAGCGCGCCGCGAGTTCCTCGAAGACGAGTCGGTCCCGCGGGTCGACCCCCAGCGCGTGGAGGGTACCGGCGTAGGCGACGAGGCCGACCAGTGTTCCGAGCCCCGCCGCCGGGAGGCCGTCGACCGCCGTTCGAACGGCGACCATCGCGACGACCGCGACCGCGCCGGCGGCGAGGGGGTCGAGGAACGTCGCGTCGAAGGGCCATAGCCCCTCGAAGTGCCTGATCAGCAGCACTTGCAGTCCGTTCTGGACGCCGATCGCGAGCGACGTGCCGAGCGCGGCGCCGACGAGACCGAACTCCACGACGAAGGTGTACGTGAGAACGACGTTCAGCGCGGCGAGGAACCAGTCGAGCGCCATCCTGGCGTACTGGTGGTCGGTCATCATCAGGAGCCAGCCGGTCGCGCCGACCGAACTCCCGACGAACACGCCGCCGAGGTAGACCACGAGCGGGACGTACCCTTCGGCGTACGTCGGGCCGAACATCGCCAGGAGCTCTCGCCCGAACACTGCCAGCACGGCCAGAATCGGGACCACGGTCGTGAGGATGAGACGTGTCGCCGACGAGTAGACCGCGTTGAGCGTGTCCATCTCGTCCCTGGCGTAGAGGTCAGAGGCGACGGGCGGTAACAGCTGATTGAATGCCAACAGCGGGATCCAGGCTATCGACACCAGCACCAGGACGACGTTGTAGATCCCCGCGGCCACCGCCGTCAACAGGGCGCCGACGAGCAGGACGTCGACGCGGTTCTGGAACACCTTCCCGAGGCTGCTCATCGCCACCGGTGCCGCGTACTCGTAGAACCGGCGCACGTCGCCGCGACCGACGCGGAGGGTGGGTCGGATCCCCGTTACGCCGACCGTCCAGGGGAATCCGACGACCACGAGCGCTACGGTACAGGCGACGATGGCTCCGGCGACGCCCACGACGGAGTAGCCGAGCGCCAGCGCTGCGACCGCGCCGACCAGCCGGACGCCGGGCCGAAGGAGCTTGTTGAAGAGGACCTCGCCGCGGGCCGAGCCGGCCGCTCGAAAGGTGGCGGCGTAGATCATCACGAGCCCGGTGAGCAGGACGAGGACGCCGAACAGCCCCAGCGCAGTCGGGAACGAGGGGTACTCGACGGTCGCCGCACCGATTCGCGGCGCCAGGAGCCAGACGGCGGCCGCGATGACCGTTCCGAATCCCAGCGTCGTGGCGTAGGCCAGTCCCGTCGTTCGTGACTGGGTTTCGGGGTCGTCCTCGGCGGCAGGCAGGTATCGCTGGAGTGCCGGGACGCTGCCGAACGTGACGAGTTGAATCAGCAACTGTGCGATACGCCAGGCGAACGCGTACACCCCGTAGGCGACGGGGCCGAGTCCGCGCGCGAGAAGGAACTCGGTAGTGGTGGTGAGCAACCGCTGGGCGGAGACGCCGCCCGACGTCACGACCGCACCGTGTGCGATGGTGAGGAGCGCGTCACGCTCGTCCTCCGGGACCGGGTCGTCGTGCCCTCGACTCATTATCGGCGTTCACCCACGGATTTCCGTTCCGGGCATTAAGTTGCCCGATACGCGGAAGGGGTGGTTTGACGCCACCGTCCGGTGCGTTGCCCCTCGTCGAGGCGAGAAGTCCCCGCAGGCCCATGGAGGAGCAGTCACCGATACGGCAGTAGGCGACGGTCGTCTCGTCGCTACTGCTTGGTCGCCCATAGCGAGAGCGCGCCGCGAGTTCCTCGAAGACGAGTCGGTCCCGTGGATCGACCCCCAGCGCGCCGAGGGCCTTCGAGTTGTTTGACTTCGTGCGTGGAGCAACCCAGGCACCCACTGGTCGCTCAGTCTTTCACCTGTCTCGAACGATTCGTCGGCCGCTACATCGCGGTGTGAAACGCAGCGATTCATTCCGTGCAGTATTTACTGGCCACTCCGCTTTCGAGGACGTCTGGACCCCGAGGACGTCCGCCGGGACTGGGCCGAGCGGTCCGGCGACTACTCGCCGTCGTACTACGCGGAGATCGGTCCCAGCGAGGCAGCGTGACCATCGCCGACGTGGTAGGCCACTACGCGCCCGGGGACGCCGCGGTTCTAGAGGTCGGCTGTGGCCCCCATCTCGAACGCCTCCGGCGCGAGGGATTCGGGAACCTCACCGGCATCGACGTCAACGACGACTTCCCGCTGTACCACCGCGACTGGAAGGAGGTGTTCTCGGAGCGGGGGTTCGCGCAGTGGATTCGGGAACCCACGTCAGGAGACGCGATTCGCGTGTTTCGAGCGGTGTGAGTGAGGTGAGACAGCGCGTTATGCCGCGACGGTGCGTCCGGGGTCCGAGGTTCGGATGGTCGTGCGCACCGTCTCGGCGTCGACCGGGACGAACACGTCTGTGTCAAGCACCTTCGTGGCACCGGCGCCGAGCACGCCCGCGCGACAGGTCCGACTGGCGACGTCAGCACCGTCGTCGTCGACGAGGGTGACGACGACGTCGACCGCTGCCGGTTCGCCCTCGTTCGTGACCTGAAGTTCGACGCGCCCGATGCGGTTCTGGAGGGTCGTCACGTCGGTCTCCGTGTCGTCTTCGTCGTAGAACGTGATCCGGTCGAGCGTGAGGTGTCTCCCGCCCTCGCTGAGATACCGGAACAGTCGCCGGGAGATGTCCTCGTAGAGCCTGTCGGCGTCGGTGTCCTCCTCGAAGAGTGCACCAATGGGATTGAGGTCGGCCCGGAGGTCACTCGCGATGGTCGGGCGATTCGCGGTGTTTGTCTTCAACCGGAGATAGTCGTCGATGAACGGGTCGAACGCCGCCGGCAGGTCGCCGTCAAACATGTCGGCGTAGGCTCCGAGTTCCGTGTCGAAGTTGATCAGCGGCGGCAGCGGTGCAGCGGGCTCGACGCTCGGCACCCACGGTTTCGCGTCGTGCCGGTGCTCCGCTTGCTCCTCCCGGGCCGCCCGGCCCGAGGGACCGAAGTAGCCGAAGCTTTCGAGCAGCGACGCGAAGATGGCGCTGAGCACGGTGACGAAGATGACGCCGGCGGTCAGCAGGTGCGAGACTGGGTCCGGGAGCGTGAACTGGAATAGCGCGATGAACACGATGGTGACCATCCCGACGGTCAGCAAGAAAGAACCGAGACTCGGGTCCCGTCCCGTCAGGAACTCGATGTTGCTCAGGAACGTCGACTCGGCCGCCGCGTCGGTGGAGGTATCCGGTTGATTCATGGTCCGTTTCGTTCGCTCGGCCGTCGATTGCCCAGCCGTCAGTCCGCCGCCCGAAAGTCGGCATTACCGGCCGCAGCGGCACGCGAGAGGACCTGGACGAGGTGCGAGACCCAGATGCCGGCCGTGAAGCCAAAGAGCGTTCCGACGGCCGTGAGCCGAATCGGGTCCTCGAGTGGCGACAGTGCGACGGCGATACACAGCGTCCCGAAGATCAGCATGAGCGCGTACTGGACGCGCGTCGTCTGGTTCACTCGCCGTATCGCTTCGAGCACGATATCCGACTTACGTGTCGACGACAATTAAGTATACTGATTGACATAATTTGCCAGATTGCTGTCCGAAGTAGCCCGGAACGTGTCGATATTGTCTTTCCATTTACCATTTTCCGTGGTCGTCGATACATCGGGTCACAGTCGAAATGGAGAAGAGTAGATACTCGTCGCTCACTGCGCAGCGCTGGCAATCGTTTGTCCCGCTCGCACTGCGAAAGCCGATCGAGATAGCTGACGCTGTCGTTCGGTGCTGTACCGCGAAAGAATATCGTAAACGAGCGCCGTTAGTTACCCTTCTCGATGGGGACGCCGACGAGGTTGCCCCACTCCGTCCAGGAGCCGTCGTAGTTGACGGCGTCGTCGTAGCCCAGCAGTTCGTGCAGGGCGAACCAGGCGACGGAGGAGCGCTCGCCGATGCGGCAGTAGGCGACGGTCGTCTCGTCGCCGTCGATGCCTTCGTCGGCGTAGAGCGATTCGAGTTCGTCGAAGTCCTTGAACGTGCCGTCGTCGTTGGTGACGGCCGCCCAGGAGATGTTCTGTGCGCCGGGGACGTGGCCGCCGCGCTGGGCGGTCTCCTGCAGTCCCGGGGGCGCGAGGACTTCGCCGGAGAACTCCTCGGGAGAGCGGACGTCGACGAGGGGGAGGTTCTTCTCGATGGCGTTCTCGACGTCGTCGCGGTACGCGCGGATGGACTCGCGCGGGCCGGACGCCTCGTAGTCGGCGGCGGAGAAGTCGGGTGCCTCGTCCGTCGTCGGGTAGTCGTTGTCGACCCAGTACTCGCGGCCGCCGTCGAGGAGTCGGACGTCGTCGTGACCGTAGTACTTGAACTGCCAGTAGGTGTAGGCGGCGAACCAGTTGGAGTTGTCGCCGTAGAGGACGACCGTGGAGTCCTCGCTGATACCGTGGCTGCCGAGCAGGTCGGCGAAGTCCTCCTTCGTGAGGATGTCTCGCGTGGTCTGGTCCTGGAGCTGGGTTTCCCAGTTGAAGCCGATGGCGCCCGGCGCGTGGGCCTCGTCGTAGGCTTCGGTGTCCACGTCGACCTCTACGAGGCGATAGTCGGAGTCGTCGTCCTGGAACTGGTCGAGGTTGTCCGCGACCCAGTCGGCGGAGACGAGAACGTCGTTGGCGTACTCACTCATAATCCAATCAGTCCTACACCCCCACCTCTTAAACTACCTCTCTTGACGGCGTTCCCTGCCCCTCCTCCCCTGTTCCGGCATATTCTGCCCCTACTGGCCGGCGAACCCGTGCGAAACGTCCGCATTCCACCGGACTGTCGCCGGCCACATTCACCCGAGATGGCCGCCAGTCGACTTAAACGGTGACGAACCAGTGGCAATTATCCCCGCTATCTTCGAGTGCGGGCAGCCAGGGGGCGAGAAACACAGGTTCAAACGCCCGGGAGTGAAACTTCCGGCAATGACCGACATCGTCTCGACCGACTGGGTCGCGGACCACCTCGACGGCCTCAACGTCGTCGACGTCCGCGACGCCTGGGAGTACGACGGCATCGGCCACCTCCCCGGCGCAGTGAATATCCCATTCGACTCGTTCCGGGCCGAAGAACACGCTGCCGAGGGAAGCGGGGGAACGAACGACGACGGTTCGGCCGGCATGCTCCCGTCGGCCGAGGACTTCGAAGCGCTCCTGAGCGAACACGGCATCGCGACCGACGCCGAAATCGTCGCCTACGACGACATGCACGGCGTCTTCGCCGCGCGCTTCCTCGTGACGGCGGAGCTTCTGGGCCACGACCCGGAAAAGCTCCACCTGCTCGACGGCGACTTCTCCGCCTGGCAGCGCGAACATGAGACGACGAGCGACGCGCCCGACGTCGAAGCCACGGAGTACGTCGTCGACCCGCCCGCCGAGTCGGTCCTGGTCGACGCCGACGCGGTGGCGGCTGCCGGCGACGACCCCGAGTCGGTCGTCGTCGACACGCGCGAGGACTGGGAGTACGAAGAGGGCCACGTTCCTGGTGCAGTCCCGCTGGACTGGAAGGACCTCGTCGACGACGAGAGCCGGGGAATCCTGCCCAGGGAGGAGGCCCTGGCAGTGCTGGAGGAACGCGGCATCACGCCGGACAGGCGGATCGTGCTGTACTGCAACACCGCCCGACGCATCAGCCACACCTACGTCGTGCTCCGACACCTCGGCTTCGAGGACCTGGCATTCTACGAGGGGAGCCTCACCGAGTGGGAGAAGCAGGGCCGACCGCTGGAAACTGGTTCTTAGGCAGTTGCTAAGTTCGGTTCGACGCAGCTCCGGGCGAGGGGTGACTCACTGTACGGCTTTCTGTCGGGGTCCACGCTCGGCGGCGAGCAGGTCCATCGACTCGACGAACAGCGCGACGACGAGCGGACCGGCGATGAAGCCCACCAGCCCGACCGACAGCACGCCGCCGGTGAAGCCGACGAAGTAGAGGCTGCCCGGGATGCCGGCGGTGTAGGGCGCGAGCTGTGGGCGGACGACGGCGTCGGGGAGGAAGCCGACGAAGACGAGGCCGACGACGGTGAGCGCTATCGCGCCGGGGACGTCACCAGCGAACACGTCGGTGGCGGCGACAGTGAGGATCACCACGCTCGGGCCGATGATTGGGATAAACTGGAGGATACCGGCGAGGGCGGCCAGCGCGAACGCGGAGTCGTAGCCCAGCAGCGTGAAGACGACGAAGGCGACGAGGAAGGTGCCCAGCGCCGTCGCGCCCTGGAGGACGTAGATGGCATAGAGGGTATCTCGGACGCGCTCGTGGAGGCGCGTGACGACGTCGTGGTAGCTGTCGGGGACGGTCCGGTAGACGACGGTCTGGGTGGCCGTCGGCCGCAACAACAGGGCGTAGACGAGCAGCGCGAAGAGAAACAGCTTCAGGCCGAGTTCGGGCGTCTCGCCGGCCACGTCGACGGCGATGGCGGTGACGAACTGCCGGATCGTGACGACGGCGCTGGCGAGGTCGAGGACGTAGACGGTGTCGAACAGGTCGATCTCGATGACGTCGGGGAGTGCCCGCAGGAAGGCGAGCAACTCGGCGCGGCGCCGGTAGAGCGACCAGATCACCGGGACAGCCAGCGCCGCCGCGGCGGCGAAGGCCACCAGGGTGCTGAGCGCTGCCGCGACCCGCCGGTTGATGCCGCGGCCGACGAGAAACTCCCGGAGCGGGTAGAGAACGTACGCGACCGTGATGGCGAAGAAGACGGTCGAGAGCACCCGCGAGAGGATCACGAGCGTCAGGAGACCCGTCACGACCGCGAGGAGGACGAGTAGTTGCTGACGGGTTGGCATACAGTCGGGTTCGTCCCTGTGAGTAAAAGCCTTCCCCGCGCCCGAATCGCCGGACGTGGCCGGTGGTTCCCCGACGGTGTCGGCCAGGATACGACGGTGTCGGTCAGGATACGACGGTGTCGGTCAGGGGACGACGCCGACGGTCAGCAGCGTGCCGTACTCGCGATAGCGCTCGACCATCGACTCCCGGGTCTCCCAGTCCTCGGTGGGAAAGTCCCCCTCGGCGGGGATCTCCGTCTCCTCGTCGGGAATGCGGTCCTGGCCGGCGACGTGGAAGCCTGCCTCGCGGAACGCCGCGCGGTACTCGCGTTCGCTCCAGAGCACCATCGGCACCCCGACGAGTTCCTCCCACTCGTGGGAGTAGACGTTCTCCTCCCAGCGGTTGACGGCGCAGTAGAACGTCCCGCCGGGCCGGAGCACTCGCAGCAGTTCCGCGAGGACGGCGTGGGGGTCCTCGGCGTAGTAGAAGGCCTCCATCGAAAAGCAGTGGTCGACCGAGTCGTCGGCGAACGGGAGGTGTTCGAAGTCACCACGAAGGAACCCGGAGTGGCGGTCCTGGGTGTAGGATCGGGCGTTGTGTACCATCTCGGCCGCGGCGTCGATGCCGTACGTCCGGCCCGCGCCGCGGGTCTCACGGAGCGCCCGCCCGGCGTAGCCGCTCCCGGATCCGAGGTCCAGCACGGTGTCGCCCTCCTCGACGGGCATCTGGGAGAGGACATGTTTCGCAGTGTGCCAGTGGCGCTCCTCCATCCCCTGGTCCTTCCCCTGTCGTGCCCACTCGTCGAAGGCGTCGCCGGCGCTCATACTGTGATCGAGCGTCGCCAGCGGCAAATTCAGTTCGGTCCCGGTCCGTTCGAACCGGATCAATCCGACCCACGGACAGCGTTCGCGAACGTGTTGGCGAGAGGTAAATTATATGGTTCTTATCGTCGTGGCATCGGCCATGTCATCGGCCCTGCCGACTGCCCTCCGCCAGTTTGGGCCGTCGGCGCCGACAGTCGTGGTCGTGATGGGCGCGGCCAGTATCGGCCTCCTGGCTTGTCTGTCCCTGCTGTTCGTGTACTGGGTCTACCTTGACGCGGGTGACCGGGGCAGCGACAGGCCTCGTCTCTGGGCGCTCTGTACGCTCGTCGTCCTCCCCGCGAGTGCCATCTATTTCGTCCTCGCGGGTCGGATCGGCGAGCGCCAGGAGCCAGTAACGGCTCGGAAGCGACTGGTCGAGACGGCGCTGATCGCCGGCTGTGCAGGAGTGTTCCTCACGTTCCTCTTCGCACCACCAGACCCGTTCGTTTAGCTCACTTCCATCCCCGCATCGCTCGTCCTCACATTTCCCGCCGCGTATCTCCTCTGGTATCGTCGTGGGTTCGAACGGTTCCGTTCAGTCGTCTGAGGGCATTCGCCTGGATTTCGCAGGGAAAACGGGTTCGACTGGACGGAAAGAGCTATGAGCCCTAGCTGACACGTCGTCGGTGATGGCCCTCCAGCCACCGTTCAGCGACCTCCGACCCTGGATGCTCGCGGGCTACGCGTTCGTCGCATTCATCGTCGGCCTCCGGATCCTCGTCGCCTACTGGGTGTATCGCGACGCGAGCGCCCGGGGGAGTTCGAACCCACGGTCGTGGGGAGTGTGGGTCGTAATCGTCGACCTGGTCGTCCTCTCGTATCTCTACAACCGGTGGCGGAAACTCGGGGAGCGTAACTACCCGCGGACGACGCGTGATCGCGCCGTCGAGACGACCGTCGTCGCCGGATACGGCGCGTTCATCAGTGGCGCGCTCCTCGCACCCGCCGACTTCTTCCTGACGCCCCTGTACACGGTCGGAGGGCTCGCCGTGACTCTCCCGCTCGCGTACCTCCTCGTGTACCGCGGCGGCTGGGCGCGACTGCGAGACGCGGTTTGACCGGCCGATCACCGAGAACGCCACCGTTTAGGCCCCTGCTGCTGGAATTGCTGGCATGACTCGCGCGCCGCGGTTCAAGCTCGCCGACACGGCCCAGCAGATCGTCGGCGGGTTCCTGCTGGCCGGCCCCTTCGTCGTCACCGAGGAGGTGTGGGTGCTCGCGGCCAACATGACCTGGGCCCACACGCTCGCGGTCGTCGGCATCGTCTTCGGCATCGGCTACGGTGCGCTGTACGAGGCCGACGACGACCGCGACCCCGACGTCGAGGCCGAGGTTGCCGGCGTCCCGCTGCGCTTCGTCTCCCTGATGGGTGTCTCCTTCGGCTCGGTCGCCATCCTCGCCCTCGCCTTCACCGCGCCCCAGACGTTCCTCGTCGAGGCCGGCATCCTCGACGACCCCACGACCACCGACGTCCTGCTCACCACGCTCAAGGCCATCGCCGTCGGCGCTATCTTCAGCGTGGTCGGCGCCGCGACGGCCGACAGCGTGTTCTGAGGGGCCAGACCTCATGGCAGTGGCCCGTTACCCGCAGAGTTAAAGCGCCTGCCCGCGCCGTATTGTCCGTATGGAGTACACGCTCGCCATCGACGGGGCGCCGGAGACGATTCCGGGCGGCACGGGCGTCCTGTTGTTGCATCCGAGTACGGGCGAGACCGACCGCATCGACACGGACTTCCTGAGTACGGACACCGACCACCTGCTGGCCGTCTCGACGCGGACTTCGGCTCGCGAGGTCGAGCAGAAACTGGAGTACTACGAGGTCGACGAGGATCGGGCGACCATCCTCGACACCATCTCCATCGAACGGGGCTACACCCGCAGGGCCTCGGAGAACCTCCGCTACGTCGCCTCGCCGGACGACTGGGAGGGGATCGTCGACGAAGTCGAGACGTTCCTGGAGAGTCACGACGGGAAGCTCCGGATCAGCTTCGACTCGCTGACAGAACTGATCTACTACGCCGACGAGGACCGGGCGGAGCGGGCCGCCGAACGCATCCTCGACCTGCTGGCGACCCACGACGCGGTCGGCCTGTTCCACCTGGCGAAGGGCGTCCACGACGAGGCGACGGTCGACCGGTTCCGCGACCTGTTCGACGGCGTCGTCGAACTCGCCGAGGACGACACGACTACCGCCGACTTCTGACCGGGCCGCGGTCCGGACCGATTCTGCGCCCAGATCGTCCCAGAGCGTCGCCAGAGCACCCTAACAGCCCGACAGCGCCGTCGTGGTATCTCGTGGCACATCACCAATCATTAAGAGGATAGCTGTCCATACAGTTTCACGTATGCCGGAATGCCAGAACTGCGGCAATTTTGTAACGGCTGACTACGCACGGGTCTTCACGCCCAACGGGGTCGATGCGCCGCGGGTCTGCCCGCAGTGTGAGGACAAGATCCGAGACGGGGCGAGCGTCCGGGAAGCCCGGTCCACGCGTCGCGGATAGCACACGACTACAGCCCGCCGTACTCGGTCCGTAGTTGCCGACACCGCAGGGGGTCAGTCGGTGGACGTCTCGGACGAGAAACGGCGGGTCGCGCTCGCCCGCGACCGTGGGAGGCGGTCGACGGACGTGGCGCTCTTCTTCCATCGCTGTCACTCACGCTTCACTGCCAGCACAGCACGCCACAGCGCCTGAGCGGCCAGCAGCCAGCCGTTAGTCCCGGCTCGCGTCGAGCAGCGACCGCGCCCGTTCGAAGGCGTCGTCGGCCCGGGATTCCTCGCGCGCCTCGGCCGTGATCCGGACGAGCGGCTGGGTCCCGCTGGCCCGGAGGAGGAACCACGCGTCGCCCAGGTCGACCCGGACGCCGTCCAGCGTCGACACGTCGGCGAACTCGTCGGCGACGCGTGCGCTCACTCGGTCCATCACGTCTCGCTTGTCGTCGACCTCGACGCTGTCCCGCCGGATGGGGTAGTCCGGTACGTCGGCGACCCGGTCGGCCAGCGACCGTTCGGCGTCGAGCGCGACGAGTTTGCAGGCCGCGAGCGGGCCGTCGGGACACAGCGTCTCCCCTGGCCAGATCCAGGCGCCGCTGGGCTCGCCGCCGAAGGCGACGCCCGGTTCGCTGGCCGCGTCGGCGACGTAGACGTCACCGACGGGCGTGTACGTCACGTCGACATCGCGCTCGGCGAGGTAGTCGGCGACGGCCAGGCTGGTGTCGACCGGGACGGCGACCGCGTCCCCGGGCTCGGCGGCGTCGGCCGCGAAGATCGCCAGCAGTTCGTCGCCGGAGAGGTAGGTGCCGTCGGAACTCGCCGCGCGCAACCGGTCGGCGTCGCCGTCGTGGGCGATGCCCAGGCTCGCGTCGGTGTAGCCGACGAGCGTCGACAGCGACTGGCAGTTCTCGGCAGTCGGTTCGCTGGGTCGCCCCGGGAACGAGCCGTCGGGCTGGGCGTTGAGCGTCTCGACGTCACAGCCCAGGCGCGTGAGCGCCTCGACCGTCACGCCGCCGGCGCCGTTGCCCAGGTCCACGACGACGGCGGGCGGGTCGGCCAGGTCCACGGCGTCGGTCAGGGCGGCGACGTGGCGCTCGCCGGCGTCGGCCGCCCGGCGCTCACCGACGGCGTCCCAGGCGACCAGGTCCGCCGCTTCGTCGCGGATCCGCTCTGAAATCTGGTCCCGAAGGTCGGCGTCGAACGCCTGCCCGGAGGGCTGCCAGAGCTTGATCCCGTTGTCCTGCGGCGGGTTGTGGGAAGCCGTCACCGAGACGCCGACGTCGGCCGACTCCCAGGCCACTGCACGGGCGACAGTCGGCGTGGCCGCCAGCCCCAGGTCGACGACGTCGGTGCCCGACTCGCGCAGGCCGGCCGCGAGCGCGTCCGCGAGGAACTCGCCCGACTCGCGCGGGTCCCGGCCGACGACGACGCTGTCCGCGTCGACGCCCACCGCTCGTCCGACCGAGAGCGCGAGCGACGCGGTGACCTCGTCCCCGACCGGTCCCCTGATTCCGCTGGTCCCGAACATGGTTCCCAGTCAGGGGGCCGGGGGAAAAGTATCCACTGTTTAAACCGGCCGAAGGCGGCCCAAATCAGCCGGATCAGACCTTTGGGGGCGGTGGCGGCGCGATCGTCGACGGCCGGCGCTGCAACGTCTCGGAGAGGGCGAACTGCTCGGGGGCCACCGTCGCCTCGACGATCGTACTCAGGACCAGCGAGAGACGCCGGTCGGTCAGTAACGCCCCAGGAACCACCGAACGAGGCGCCGGCTCCGACCGGCGACCGAACCCGGTCGCCACGTCGTTCGATTACGCCGACTGTAGGCCCGGCTCAGGACTTGCTGGATCGGGACTACACAGGACAGGATCCACCGGACCGACGGTGACGACCAGCCGTAGCGATTTTCTACCCGCCCGCAGAGGAGACACACATGAAACAGGGCGGCTCCGAGGCGGCCAAGCGGCGGGCAGGCGAGTCCGCCGCCGAGCGCGTCGCGGACGGACAGGTCGTCGGACTCGGAACGGGGAGCACCGCGGCCCACGCCATCCGCGCTATCGGTCGGCGGGTCGACGCCGGCCTGGACGTCACCGGCGTCCCGACCTCCTTCCAGTCGCGCGAACTGGCCCGCGAGGCGGCCATTCCGCTGGCCGACCTGGACGAGGTGTCGGTCGACCTGGCCATCGACGGCGCCGACCAGGTCGCCGACGGACAGCTCGTCAAAGGCGGCGGCGCCGCCCACGCCCGCGAGAAGATCGTCGACGCGGCCGCCGACCGCTTCCTCGTCGTCGCCGACCCGACGAAGGAGGCGGACGTCCTCGACCACCCCGTCCCCGTCGAGGTGCTGCCGAGCGCCCGTACGACGGTCGCCGACACGGTCCGCGAGCTGGGCGGCGAGCCCGTCCTCCGCCGGGCCGAGCGCAAGGACGGCCCCGTCGTCACCGACAACGGCAACCTCGTGATCGACTGCGAGTTCGGCGAAATCGACCGACCGGACGACCTCGCGACCGACCTCTCGGCGCTCCCGGGCGTCGTCGAACACGGCCTCTTCGTCGACCTCGCGGACGAACTCCACGTGGGCACCGAGGACGGCGTCACCGTCCGACAGCTATCGGGCACCGAGTGAGTGTCGGGAGCCAGGACGGCATCGCGAGGCCGTCGCTGGTCGAAGTAACGAAACGGAAAAACCGCGGAGTCAGCCTTACAGGTCGCGGGGCTGGACTGTCTTGCGGTCGTTCGAGTCGGCACGCCGGGCGGCGTCCTGGAGCAGTTCCTCAACTTCCTCGTCGAGCGAGTCGTAGAAGTCGGAGGCTACGTTCATGTCGTTGAGCGCTTCTTTCACGGCGGCTTTGACGATCAGGTCTGCCATACACCTCCGTGTTCCCGGTGGCACCTTATATACTTTCCTGAAGCACGGCCTCCTCGCCGGTACTCACGGGGGTTTGAGCGGTTTTGGCAGTGTTTAGTTATATAAAGGAGGGTGTTTCGTCACGTTAGTCCGGTCGAAAACACCCGCCGAACGGTCCGCCAGGGCGCGAAACGGCCGCTCGGTGTCTCGCGCGCGGATTGGACTTTCGGGGTGCGCGACCAGGCAGTCGGTGCCTTCGTCGGCGCATTCCCCGGCGAATTTCGTCTGCACTTCCCCAGACTGGATTTCCTCGGGGCACGAGCGAATCGGTCAGTCTCGGCCTACCCCGCGGCTCCCGGTGGTCGCTAGCAAACCGGGCCCTCCCTGGGGTCGGCCCCGACCGCTGCTCGCGGGTCACTTCGTTCCCCGTTCGTTTTTCGTCGGGCCCTCCCTTCGGTCGCGCCCCGACCAACCTCGCGGGTCGCTTCGCTCCCCGTTCGCAATATAGCTGGTCGCTCACTTCGTTCGCGACCAGCCAACCTCCCAACCCTTACGACCACCCCCACCAGTACAACCACCATGCGCGACATACTCGACGCAGTCGCCGCGGGAGAGATGTCCCCCGCGGAAGCGGAAGCCGCGCTCGCCGGCTACGCGACGGGCGAGGCCGGTCGATACGACGCGGCGCGCGAGGAGCGGGCCGGCGTCCCCGAAGCGATCCTCTCCGAAGGAAAGACGTCCGAAGAGGTGGCGGAACTGGTCGAGACGGCGCTGACGACGACTGGACGAGCCATCGCGACGCGGCTGGAAGACGGCGATCCGGCGGCCATCCGCGACCGGCTCGCGGAGTCCCACCCCGACGCCACGCTTCGGTGGGACGACCGGTCCCAGTGGCTGGTCGCTCACGGTCCCGACTACGAGCCGACGCGCCTCGACGCCAGCGTCGGCGTGGTGACGGCGGGGACCTCGGACGCGATTCCCGCCGGCGAGGCCGCGATGATCGCCAGGGAGATGGGTGCCCAGGTGTACCGGGTCGACGACGTCGGCGTCGCGTCGCTCACCCGGACGATCGACCGTCTCGACGAACTCCGCGAACAGGACGTGCTGATCGTCGCGGCGGGGCGAGAAGGAGCGCTCCCGACCGTCATCGCCGGACTGGTCGACGTCCCCCTTATCGGGCTCCCCGTCTCGACCGGCTACGGCCACGGCGGCGAGGGAATGGCCGCCCTCTCGGGGATGCTCCAGTCCTGTACCGCGCTCACGGTGGTCAACGTCGACGCCGGATTCACCGCGGGCACGCAGGCTGGGCTCGTCGCACGGCGTGTCGCCGACGCACGGCGGGACGACGGAGATACCTGACTAGTGGGTATGAGAGTACTTCCATCGTGGGAACGTATGACAAACTGCCGGCGACACCGCCGGCTATCACGATGTCCAACTGCACTCACTGCGGCGGACACGTCTCCGATCAGTTCGCGCGCGTCTTCGCCGATACCGACGGTGAAGTTCGCGCGTGCCCGAGCTGCGCCGCGAACGCGGGTATCGCGGAAGTCGCCAAGCGACGCGCGCTCGAAGCCTGACCGGCGTCGCCGTATCGCCCACAGACCACGACACGCGTTCGGCCGGACCCGACGGTGGGCGACGTGAGTGACGATCACTTCGTCTACGTCCTCCGCTGTGCCGACGAGTCGCTGTACACCGGCTACACCACCGACGTCGAGCGGCGTGTCGACGAACACGACCGCGGCGATGGCGCGAAGTACACGCGCGGGCGGACGCCCGTCGAACTCGTCCACGTCGAGGCGTTCGACTCCCAGTCCGCGGCCATGAGCAGGGAGTGGGAGGTCAAACAGCTCTCCCGTGCCGAGAAGGAAGCGCTCGTCGACGACGACGCACCCTAGCCCGTCGCGACGAGCACCTGTCGCCGAACCGGACCTTTTTGCTCGCCCGGCGAGCATCCTCCCCCATGACAGACGACGAGGCGCGGGCCGACGCCATCCAGTTCGGCACCGACGGCTGGCGCGCGACGCTGGACGAGTTCACCGACGACCGCGTGCGGATGGTGGGACAGGCCGTCGCGACCTCCCTGCGAGACCAGGGCGAGACGGCGCCTATCGCCGTCGGGTACGACGCCCGCGAGCACTCCCGCGGGTTCGCCGAGGAACTGGCCCGCGTGCTGTGTGCCAACGGGTTCGACGTCCTCCTCCCCGAGCGCGACATGCCGACGCCGGTGGTCGCCTGGACGGTCCGGGACCGCGATCTGGCAGGCGCGCTGATGATCACCGCCTCCCACAACCCGCCGGAGTACAACGGCGTGAAGTTCGTCCCCGGCGACGGCGCCCCAGCGCTGCCAGACGTCACCGACGACGTCGTGGCGAACCTCGCCGAACCCGAGAGCCTGCCCGACGAGGAGTGGGGCGACGTCGAGGAGACGGACCTGATCGCTCCCTACCTCGACCACGCCCTCGAATTCGTCGAGGACCTGCGCGAGGGCGGCCGGGACCTCTCGGGGGTCCGCGTCGCCTACGACGCGATGCACGGCAGCGGCCGCGGCGTCACCGACCGACTGCTCGAACAGGCGGGCGCGGACGTCGAGCGACTCCGCTGCGAGCAGGACCCCGAGTTCGGCGGCGGCGCACCGGAACCGGTGGCCGAACGAGCCGAACAGCTCACCGAGACAGTCACGTCGGGCGAGGCCGACCTGGGCGTCATCAACGACGGCGACTCCGACCGCGTCGCCATCGTCACGCCCGAGCGTGGCTTTCTCGACCCGAACCTCTTCTTCGCCTCGGTGTACGACGACCTCCTGTCCGGCGCCTCGGGCGACGTCGTCCGGACCGTCTCCACCAGCAGCATCGTCGACCGCGTCGCCGAGGCCCACGGCGAGTCCGTCCACGAGACGGCGGTCGGGTTCAAGTGGGTCGCCGAGGCGATGGGCGACCACGACGCGCTGATGGGCGGCGAGGAGTCGGGCGGCTTCGGCGTCAGTGCGCACCTCCGGAACAAGGACGGCGTCCTCGTGGCGCTGCTGGCCGCGGCCGCCGTCGCCGAGGAGCCGCTGGACGACCGCGTCGACGCGCTGCTGGCCGAACACGGCGAGATCCACCAGGGCCGCGTCAGCGTGGACTGCCCGGACGACCGGAAGGCCACCGTCCTGCAGAAACTCGAAGCCGACCTCCCCGAGTCGGTGGCCGGCGAGGGCGTCGCCGACGTCTCGACGGTGGACGGGTTCAAGATGACGCTGGCCGACGGGACGTGGGTGCTGGTCCGCCCCTCGGGCACCGAGCCGAAGCTGCGGGTGTACGCCGAGGCCGGGAGCGAAGCGCGCGTCGACGAGTTACTCGACGCCGGGCGCGACGTCGTCGAACCGCTGGTCTGAATTTAAGGCGCGACGCACCGTCGGTCAGGTATGGACACTGACATCGAGTTCGCGTACACGCGCGGACTCGACGACGAGGACGTAGAACGGTACCTGCGCGAGACGCCGACGGGCGTGCTCGCGCTGGCCGACGGCGACGAGGCCTACGCCGTGCCGCTGGTCCACGAGTACCGGGACGGGTCGCTCTACTTCCACCTGGGCGACCATCCGGGGAGCACGAAGCTGTCGTTCGCCGACGCGACGACCACGGCGACGTACGTCGTCTACGACGCCGAACCCACGGACGACGCCGAGGCGCTGACCTCCTGGAGCGTGCTCGCCAGAGGGCCCCTCAGGGAAGTCCCCGACGACGACCCGGCCTGGGACGCGGTCGCGATCAACGAGGCGTTCGAACCGCTGCGGATCTTCGACGAGGCCGTCGAAAACGTGACCGTCGATCTGTGGGAGTTGCAGATAGAGTCCCTCACCGGACGGACTACGTGACGTCGGACCGACTGAACGGAGCCGAGACCCGGTCGTTCAGGCGTCGGTGCCGACGACGTAGGTGTTCGCGACCCGGTCGCCGATGCGCTGGCCGTCGTCGCTGACGAACATGACGCCGGCTTCGACGGCGAGCCAGGCGCCCATGAGGAACATCGCGAAGAAGAACCCGACGAAACCGAACAGGCCGAGGAGCGCCATGAGGGGGAACGGCAGGAGCAGGAGCGCGGTCCGGATCAGCCGCTGACGCTTGGACGGCGCGCCGCCGTCCTCGTCGACGACCGCGACGTCCTGGGAGCGCTTCCCGAACGTCTGGCCGGTATCGGCGTAGTAGACGAAGTACCAGATCAGCACCGCGCCGATGGCGAGCCAGAGCACACCCCGGATCACGAAGCCGAATGCCGCCGTCGCGAGGAACGCGCCGCTATCGATCGCCGATGGGTCGGCCGCGTTCATCCCCATCCCCGCGCCGAACGAGAGCACCGAACTGATCACGGCGGAGACGATCCACAGGCCGAACGCGGCGGCACTCAGTAACGCGAAGTCGATGAGATACGCCGCGAGCCGGTCCGACGTGGCGTCGGCCGCACGCTGGGCGATTGTTGCTGACATGAGTTAGTTGCCTGGACGGTGCATGTTAGTGTCCGTGTATAATCGTTTCGGCTACGGCGCCGATTCAGGGGCGATCCGGCGTCCAGACGCCCCTGAATCGGTTCGTCTCGGCCGTTGGCTCGACGTCGAAGCCCAGTCGCTCGTAGAAGGGGCGGACGCCGGCGTCGAACTCGGCGACGAGGCGCTCCCGCCGGGCAGCGGCGGTCTCGGCCAGTTCGGTCCCGATCCCCTGCCCGCGACGGTTCCGACGGACCGCGACGGCGTCTATCCGGTCTCCGGCGAGGACGAGCGCGCCGAGGACGGTGGCGTCGGTGGCTTCGTCGTCGCCGCGGCTTTCGGCGGCTCTCACGGCGACCAGGACGGCGCCCGCCTCGGGTTGCTCCCGGAGTCTATCGTGGTCGACCGCGAGCGCGGCGCCGTCCAGGACGTTGCGGACGGCGGCGACCTCGCCGGGTTCGGCCTCGCGGACGCGCATCTACCCGCCCTTGATGAGGCGGACGACGCGGACGTGGTCGGCGTCGACCGGCTGGTCCTCTGGGACGGTGTGGCCGTCGACCATCACGGACACCGCGTGAGGGCTCAGGTCGACGGCGGCGAGCAGGTCGGCGTAGGTGGCGTCGGCGTCGACGGCCACGTCGTGGCTGTCCTCGCCGACGACGTCGACGGTGACGTTCATGGCCGACGATTGGCTGCGACGGCCTTGAGCGTGTCGTCACCCATCAGATCGGGTCGGTAGCGGTGGCCGGCGCGGCCTCGCTCCGGTTCCGGTAGGCGTCCCAGATCCCGAGGACGAGCGCGCCGAATCCGAGCACCAGCACGACGGTCTGGACGAGCTGGCCGAGCAGGGGGACCAGTCCGACCAGCGCGACGACGGCGACGCCGACGACCAGTGCGAGCCAGCGGTTGTCCAGGCCCGCGTACGACAGCAGCCACTCGCCGAGCGCGTAGCGGCCGTACACCGAGGCGGCCCAGAGTAACAGGACGAAGAGCAAGAGCCCGGCCAGCGACAGCGGGATGCCGATGAACGTGACGAACACCAGGACCAGGCCGGCTACGACGCCGAGTGCGACGAGCATTCCGATGCCGCCGGTCCGGACCGGCTCCGCGGCCACGCGGTCGGCGACCTCGGTGGAGAACCGGGGGAAGGCAAAGAGCAGGATAGCGCCGAACAACAGCGTCACGAGGGCGCCGTAGAGGTCGAACAGCGGCCCGCCGAGGCCCAGGTCCGGACCGCCGCCGGTCTGGACGCTCTCGTCACGGGTGACGCTCCCCCCGACTACCGACCCGTCGGCCCGGGAGAGGTCGCCGTCGTAGGTGAGGTTGCCCTCGATGCGGGCGTCCGGGCCGAGCGTGATCGTGTCGGCGCCCAGTTCCGCGTCGCCGCCGACGACCCCGTCGACGAAGATGGAGCCCGCGCCGGCCGTGAGCGAGCCGTCGATTCGTCCGGTGTCGGCGACCCGGACGGAGCCGCCGCCGGCCTCGACGTCGCCCGTGACGTTCCCGGCGACCTCGATGGAGCCGCCGGACATCTCCACGTCGCCCCGGACGGTCCCCGGCTCGGCGATGCGCACGTCCCCGCCCGCGGTCGTGAGGTCGCCCTCGACGGTGCCGCGGACGACGACTGAGCCGGCGAACGCCTCCAGGTCGTCGTCGACGGTCTCGCCTTCCGCGACGACGACGGTGCCGCCGCTGCGCGTCTCGGCCGCCGCGACCGCGGGGAGGGAGGCGAGCAGTGCGACGACGACGAGCAGCGTGAGCGCTGTGCGAGTCATTCGACCGAATTTTCTCACGGACCCCTATAAAATCGTGAGCGGAGTTTCCGGCGCTGAAAGCGTGCACCACGGCGTCGAACCGCGCTCAGTCGTCCGTCAGTCCTCGGTCGCAGTCGGGTAGTCGGTGCCCAGCAGGTCGTCGGCCGAGGCGGGCTCGTCCTCGGCCTCGGCGGCGGGGCTCACGCTCCCGGTCTGGTAGCCGTGCAGGTCCAGCGTGACGTGGTCGAAGCCGACGTCGGCGATGTGGTCCCGGGCCGCCCGGACGAAGTCGGGGTCCAGCGCCACGTCGAGTTCCTCCTCGCCCACCTCGATGCGGGCGAGGCCGTCGTGGTCGCGCACGCGGAACTGCTCGAAGCCCCACGTCCGGAGGAGGCGTTCGGCCTTCTCGACGCGGGAGAGGCGGTCCTCGGTGACCTCCAGGCCCGTCGGGATGCGCGAGGAGAGACACGCCATCGAGGGCTTGTCCGCCACCGAGAGGCCGTACTCGCGGGCGATCTCTCGCACTTCCTCCTTGGTGATGTCGTGTTCGAGCAGCGGGGAGTAGGCGTTCAGTTCTTCGACGGCGCGGAGGCCCGGGCGGTGGCCCTCGCCGGGGTCGGAGGCGTTGGTGCCGTCGCAGACGACGTCGATGCCCTGCTCGCGGGCCTCGTCGTACATGGCCGAGAGGCGCATCGACCGGCAGTGGTAACAGCGCTCGTCGTCGTTGGCGACGAACGACTCGCTGTCGAGTTCGGAGAACTCCACGATCTCGTGGCGGATGCCGATCTCCTCGGCGACGCGGTTGGCGTCCTCGAGTTCGGCCGCCGGGAGCGTCTCGCTCTTGGCGGTGCAGGCGACGGCGTCGTCGCCGAGCGCGTCGTGGGCGATTGCGGCGACGACCGAGGAGTCGACGCCCCCGGAGAAGGCGATCAGGACGGCGTCACGCTCGGCGAGGTCGGCGCGAGCAGCGTCGAGTTTGGCCGCGACGGCAGTCATGGGCTGTCGTTCGGTACGCGGAGAGAAAAGTCCGTTGCGTCTCGCGCAGTGCCCCAGTTCGATTGACACGACGGTGTCCGCCGTGACCACGACCCCGGTTAGACGGCCACAAACAGCCGTCTCCTCCCCGCAGATCCCGGCGACGTCCGGCGGTCCGATGACGCGCGTCATACGCACTTTTACAACCGAGAATCGCGAACTCACAGCTCCATGGGGGTCTATACCATCGCGGGCGGCAAGGGCGGCGTCGGCAAGTCCACGACGACGGCGTCGCTCGGCGTCGCGTTGCACGACGCCGGCTTCGACGTCGTCCTGGTCGACGCCGACCTGGCACTGCCGAACCTCGCCGAGGTCCTCGGCGAGCCGAACGAATCGGGAATCCACTCGGTACTGGCGGGCGAGGCGGCCGTCGACGACGTCCTCCGCGCAGTCGCTGACGGGCCGGACCTGATCGCCGGCGGCCAGACCATCGAACACTTCGAACAGGCCGACCCGGCGAACCTGCGGGCGGTGATCGACCCGCTCGACGACGAGTACGACGTCGTCCTGGTCGACACCGGCGCGGGGCTGAGCCACGAGGCGCTCGTCGCGACGGGGCTGGCCGACGGGACCGTGCTGGTGACGACGCCACAGGAAGCGGCCGTCGACAACGTCGCCAAGACCGCCGAGTTCGTCGACCACGCCGAGGCGACGGTACTGGGCGCCGTGGTGACGCGGACGACTGCGGACACCGACCTCGGCGACATCGCCGGCCGACTCGGCGTCCCCCTCCTCGGCGCGGTTCCGGAGGACGCCGCCGTCGACGCGGCGCCCGCCACCACCGGCGCGGCGGGCGACGCCTACCGCTCGCTCGCCTCGACGCTCGCGACCTGCCACGACGGCTGGGAAGACGGTGAGGAGGGAGCCGTCGACGCCCCCGCGAGCGTGGCCCTCGACGCCCCCCAGCGGCGCGGGCCGACCGGAACCGAGAGCGTCTCGGCGGACTAGTCTCGTCGGCGTCCGGCCGAACTGCGTGAGGCCGGGCTCGGGAGACGAGCGGAGCGAGTCTGCTGGCGTCCACGCGAACAAAGTGAGCGTGGGCTCGATAGACGAACGAAGTGAGTCTATCGGCGTCCTGTCGAGCGCAGTGAGACAGGGCTCATCGGATGAGCAGCGCGAATCCGATGGCGTGCGACCGGACGCGTGTGAGAGCGACAACCCTTTTGCCGAACGGGCGGGTACCCGGTCACAGTCAATGGACCTCGAATCGGTCTCGGGCGTCGGCAGCAAGACGGCCGACGCGCTCGCCGAACTCGACGACCCGGAGCGCGCGCTCCGCGAGGGCGACGTCGCCGAACTGGCCCGCGCCCCCGGGATCAGCGAGGGGCGGGCCGCCCGCATCGCTCGCGCGGCTATCCGGGACGACCACGACGACCCCGGCGGGTTCCTGGCGACCGACCGCGCCCGCGAACTCTACCGGGACGCGCTCGACCTGCTCCAGGCGCGGACCGTCACGGACTACGCAGCCAAACGCCTCGAGACGATCTACCCCAGTTCGGTGCCCGGGCGCATCGAAGCGGTCCGGGAGTTCGCCGAGCGAGCGATGGACCGTGAGCCCGACGCGGACGTGCTGGCCGCCCTGGAGGACGTCGAGCCACTCGTCGAACCCGGCGACGTCCGCGTCAGGGACCGGTGTCTCGCGACGAGCGACGCCGAGCGCTACGCCGAGGCACAGTCCGCGATTCCCGAGATATCGGTGGAAATCGTCGACGACACCCGCCAGCTCGCCGAGCTCGGGCGCAGCTACGCGACGGTCGTCGCGCTGGACGAGTCCTTCGCCGGCGTCGAGGTTGCGGGCGACGTCCGCGTCGAACCGGACGCCCTGGAGAGCCCGGCCGACGTCGTCCCCGAACGCCCGCTCGCCTTCTTCGCGCGCAATCGGGACCGGTTGCAGGCTGCGGCCAGAGTGCACCGTGCAGCGAGTCTGGACTCACCCTGCGACCTCGACGCCCTCGAATCGGCGCTCGACCGCCTCAACGAGGACGGCAGCGTCCGCGACGACGGTGAACTCGACCGGCTGTCGACGGCCGTCGACGACCTCGACGCCGCGGTGTCGACGGCCGAATCGGTGGCCAACGACCATCTGCGGGAGGCCATCGAAGAGCAGGACGTCACCATCGAGGGGACGGACCTGCTATCGCTGGTCGAACGCGGCGCCGGCGTCGACTCGCTGCTTTCCCGGGAGCTGGCCGACGAGTACGACCGCGCCGTCGAGAAGGCCCGCGACCACCTCGTCGACGCGCTCGACCTCCGGGACACCGAGGCGACCGCCCGGCGGGCGTTCCCCGACGACCCCACCTATCCCGTCGAACACGACGAGAACGCGGTGTCGCGCCTGCGCGAGGAACTGACGACCGCGCGGGACCGCCGGGCGGCCAGGCTCAAGCGCGAGGTGGCCAGCGACCTGGCAGGCCTGCGCGAGGACGCCGAGTCGCTGGTCGACGCCGCGCTCGAACTCGACGTGGAACTGGCCGTCGCCCGGTTCGCCGAGGACTTCGACTGTACGATTCCCGCCGTGGGAGGCGTCGACGGGGAGCCGGAAGACGAGCCCGGCTTCGCCATCGAGAGCGGGCGCTCGCCGCTGCTGGACGTCCCCTTCGACGACGTCGACCCGGTCGACTACCGCGTGGAGGGGATGGCCATCCTCTCCGGGGTCAACAGCGGGGGGAAGACCTCTACCCTGGACCTGGTCGCGCTGGTGACCATCCTGGCCCACATGGGCCTGCCCGTCCCCGCCGAGTCGGCCCGCGTCGAGCGCGTCGCGGAACTCCACTACCACGCCAAGACGCAGGGCACCCTCGACGCGGGCGCCTTCGAGTCGACGTTGCGGGACTTCGGCGGACTGGTGACGGATATCAGTTCGGACCGACCGATCATGGTGCTCGTCGACGAACTGGAGTCCATCACCGAACCCGGCGCCGCCGCGACCATCATCGCCGGCATCCTCGAAGCGCTGGGCGAGCGCAACGCCACGGGCGTGTTCGTCTCCCACCTCGCCGGCGACGTCATCGACGCCGCCGACACCGACCTCACCGTCGACGGCATCCAGGCCGAGGGGCTCGTCGAGGGCGAACTCCGGGTGAACCGTTCGCCGGTCAAGGGGACGCTCGCACGCTCGACACCGGAGCTCATCGTGGAAAAGTTGGCTGAAAGCGAGGCCGAACGCAGAGAGGCCTCGAACAGCGCGAGCGACGGGGAGCGAACGGCGGCGAACGGCGGCGAGCCCGGAGGCGGTTTCTACGATGATTTGTTGGCGAAGTTTGAGGAGTAGGCCGGGCCCGAACGGAGTGAGGGGCCGGCTTAATTGCGAGCGGGTAGCGGAGCGACCCGCGAGCAGCAGGACGGTCTGAGCGGAGCGAAGACCGTCGAAACGACGAACGGCGACCGCAGGGAGCCGTGAGGCAGGCCGGGCCCGAACGGAGTGAAGGGGCGGCTCAAGTCCAACCGCAGCGACGCATTCGAAATCGCAGGACAGCGACGGATTCGACTGTCCCGTCGCCCGCTAGCTTTACGCCATCAGGCCACCTACGTAAAATACGCTACCGTCCCACACAGCCATGAACAGACAGCACCGACGACTGGCGGGGGAGTGTGCCGATCTCAGAGAGCGGCTCGTCGAGACGGAGGAGCGCGTGGAACAGCTACAGAACACCCTGCAGGCCGTCGCCCGGGAGGCCGGCATCGCCTCGGTCACGCATCCCTGTCGGCGGTGCGAACAGAGCCTGCTGCTCGTCCGCGACGGGCGAATCTACTGCCCCAGCTGCCGGTACGGCCGGTCGGTCTGACCGGGCCCGGCGAGACACCGATCGAAAGGTACCTGTCCCGGGCGGCCCGTTCCACGGGCATGCGACGACGGACACTACTGGGGACGATAGCCGGGTCTTCGCTCGCTGGGCTCGCGGGCTGTAGTAGCAACGGCGGCGACGGGTCGGGCGGTGACGGCGGCGCCGAAGAGAACGAAGTCGCAGTCGGGCCCGGGGGGTCGCTGACCTTCTCTCCCGAGACGATCATCGTCTCGCCCGGGACGACCGTGACCTGGACGTTCGAGAGCGCCTCGCACAACGTCTCCTGTAATCCCGAGCACGACAGCGCCGACGCGGTGTCGCTGCCCGAGGACGCCGAGCCGTTCGCCTCCTACGAGGGGGACGACCGGTTCGCCACCGAGGAGGAGGGCGCGACGTTCGAACACACCTTCGAGGTCGAAGGGACGTACGACTACGTCTGCGTCCCCCACGTGACCAGCGGGATGGTCGGAACCGTGGAAGTGGAGTAGTGTAGAGTCGAACGGAGACCGATTTGCACTCCGGCCCGACGGTCACGTCAGGCCGGAACGACGGTTGCGAGCCCACGTTCTCGTGCGACGTCGGCGAGGTCCGTGTCAGCCGTCGCGAACTGGATATCACTCATTTCCTCGGTGATTGATAACCCGGCCGATAGCTGGAGGCTATCGAGGGTTCGCAGGTCGTCTTCGAGGACGAGGTCGAACGAGAAGGTGAGTAGCGATTCCTCCAGTGGAATGATGACAAACTCGTCGAGCGCTTCCCGGAAGAAGACGCTCAGCAGCTGCTGCATCTCCGACTCGGTGACGTCTCCCCTGTTGTGTTTTCGTCGAAACGCGGACACAGACTCGATCACCGTGAGTGACGAGATCAAGATCTCGGTTTCCTCGTCGTCGAGAATCTCGTCCACCCGCTCGGTCCCCTGCTCCTCGTGGTACCGCTTCACGAGCGCGGACGTGTCGAAAAAGTACGTCTCCATCGGGGCCTCGCTATCTAGACGCGCTCCTCGCGACCGTCTTCGACGATTTCAGAGAGGGAAGACCCACCACTAGTCTGTCGGCGAATCGTTCGCAAGTCGTCGACTGGCTCCGTCTCCGAGATGACCGCCCGCATCCGCTCTCGCAACGGATTCGTATCCGATTTCTTGAGGAGTTGGCGCCCCCAGAACTCCAGGTCGTCCTCCGTATCGCTCATACCTGAAACTGTGGCGCCTTCGTACATAAGGCTGCGGCCCACTGTATCGTACGTCGTCTGGGATGAGAACAACCGAGGGCAACTCGTCGGGAATCTGTTTCTTACTTCCATCGAAGAAATTGGCAACCGACGAAAATTACCCCATCGCCCTCTGTCGGTTTCACTTTCACCGTAAGTGGTAAATCGTTAAGTGTCGGCAGCACCCCAGTGAAAGTGATGAGCGACGACCCCGGAGACGATATGCTCGGGTGGGACGAGTCCGTGTTCCGCAACGAGCACGTCTTCGAGATCGACTACCTCCCCGAGACGTTCAAACACCGGGAGACGCAGATGGAGACGCTCAAGTACTCGCTGCGTCCCGCGGTCCGGGGCTCCCGACCGCTGAACGTCATCGCCCGCGGGCCGCCCGGGACCGGCAAGACGACGGCGACGCAGATACTCTTCGACGAGTTGCGCGCCCAGACCGAGGTGCAGGCGGTGCGGGTCAACTGCCAGGTCGACTCCACCCGCTACGCCGTGTTCTCGCGTCTCTTCGCCGAGATCTTCGACTACGAACCGCCGTCGTCGGGCATCTCTTTCAAGAAGCTGTTCTCCCAGATCACCGACCGCCTCGTCGAGCGCGAGGAGGTGCTCGTGGTCGCGCTGGACGACGTCAACTACCTCTTCTACGAGTCCGAGGCCAGCGACACGCTGTACTCGCTGTTGCGCGCTCACGAGGCCCACTCGGGTGCGAGGATCGGCGTCATCGGCATCTCATCGGACCTGGATCTCGACGTCATCGACGAACTCGACACGCGCGTCCAGAGCGTCTTCCGGCCCGAGGAGATCTACTTCAACAAGTACGACCAGACCGAGATCGTCGACATCCTCAGAGAGCGCGTCGACCGGGGCTTCCACGAGGGCGCCGTCGGCCCGCAGGTGCTGGACCGCGCGGCCGAGTTCACCGAGGAGCAGGGCGGTGACCTGCGGGTCGGCATCGACCTGCTCCGGCGTGCGGGGATGAACGCCGAGATGCGGGCCTCCCGCTCCGTCGAGACCCAGGACGTCGAGAAGGCCTACGACAAGTCGAAGTACGTCCACCTCTCCCGGCGGCTGGGCGAACTCACCGACTCCGAGAGCGCCCTCGTCGAGGTCATCGCCGAGAACGACGGCGAGCGCGCCGGCGACATCTACGAGGCGTTCAACGACCAGACCGACCTGGGCTACACCCGCTACTCGGAGATCATCAACAAGCTCGACCAGCTCGGCATTATCGAGGCGAGCTACACCAACGTCGAGGGACGGGGCCGGTCGCGGGAACTGACGCTGCAGTACGACTCTGACGCCGTGCTGGAGCGGCTGTAGCACCGGCGGTGGCCGGTGTGTGGAGAAGTGCCCCGCGACGGCAACCGTTATTCCGCCAGTGTGAGCAGTCGTGGGCATGCCAGGTCCTGCATTCCTCACCGGCGACCGCCTGACGCTACGGACGGTGACGACCGACGACTGCGAGTTCATCGCGAACCACTGGAACAGCCCGCAGATTCGGCGATACACCAGCCAGCACGACCCCCAGTCTGTGTCCGACGTGCGCGAGATGGTCGAAGAGAGCGACGATAGCTTCGTGGATTTTCTCCCCTGTCGGGACGGCGAGCCGGTCGGGTTCGCCTGGGCGTTCAACGTGAACGACGTCAGCGGCCACGGCGAGATCGGCTACTGGATCGTCGAGTCGGAGCGCGGGCAGGGCTACGCCACGGAGACGGTCGACCTGCTGGCCGAGTGGGCGTTCCACGACCGGCAACTCCACCGGCTCCAGGCCCGCGTGTTCGCTGGCAACGAGGCGTCGATGCGCGTCCTGGAGAAGGCCGGCTTCGAACGCGAGGGCGCCATGCGAGAGGCCTACCGCGTCGAGGGGGAGTTCGTCGACGCGGCGCTGTTCGGCCTGCTCGCCCGCGAGTGGGAGTGAGTGTTTCTATCCGACAGGTGCAAAGCTACATAAAGGATCCTTCGCAATGGATGTCTGATGAGTAACTCATTCGAACACGACGCGATGGGGAGTCACGGGACGCCGTCGCTGAACCTCGGCAAGATCACCGGGATGGCCACGGCGCTGGTCGTCCTCAACGTCGTCCTGATGCTGGCGCTGGCCTACACCCGGTGGGCCCCATCGCCGCGGGGCTGTTCTCGAACTTCTTCATCGGGATCGCCATCTTCGTCGTCACCGTCGGGGGCGGATTCTGGGTATCGAACAAGGGGATCGAGAGCGGCAGTTTCCCACTGGCCGGCGTCGGCGTGACGATGATCCAGGCCGGCTACGGCCTCTTCGGCGCGGCTATCCTCGCTGTGTTCGGTCAGCAGCAGGCACTCTGGATTCCGGCACTCGCCATCACCGCCGTCATCACGGGCCTCATCACCGCGGTCGTCGCCCTCGTCGTGTTCAAGACCGACCACTCCTTCGCCAACTGGCAGAAGTACTCCTGGGGCTTCTTCATCGGCGGGTTCGCGCTCGGTGCAGCCGGCTTCTTCATCAATCCGATGCTCATGCTGGTCGCCGGGGTGCTGTTCTTCCTCGGTTTCGTCGTCGACCTGACCTACGAGATCTGGGCCGTCAAGGCCAACCGCTACGCCAGCGACCTGCGCAACGCCATCGGCATCTACGTCGCCGTGATGGGCGTGTTCGTTCACGTCCTCCAGCTCGTCCTCCGCGTGCTCTCGATGCTGGACAACTGATTCCGGGGCGGTTTTTCTGGACGCTCGGTGAGAGTCGACGAAAACACCGCAGACAGAGGAAAGCCCTCGGCCCGCTCCGGGCCCGCGACTCGCTGTCGTCCGAGAATCGAAGATTCTCGTGATGACGAAAGACGGCGCGCCGTCTTTCGAACCACGCGCGCTCCCTGCGGTCGCGTGCTTACTTCGTCGGGGCTCCCGGACCGAGCCTCGCCCTTTCATTCCTCCAGGGAACCTCATTGCTCGCCCGGCCTCACTTCGTTCGACCCGCGCTCACGATTGAACCACCAAATCTCCCCGGATTCGCGCCTTGCTCACGGCTACGCCGTTCGCGCGATAGGTGGCGTGGTCCGAAAATCGCGGAGCGATTTTCGTCATCACGAGAGAGCTTCGCTCTCTCGAACGACTCCGCGCCACCCCGTCCGCGCCGAATCGCGCTTCCTGCAGCACGACCGCCAGTTCGTCCTTAGCTACCGCCTAAAGTCATCACGAACGAACTCGTCGGCCGCCCTGGCGGCCAGCCTGGCGACCCGGAGTGGTTCGGGACGGCCACCTTCGGGCGTGAACCCGCGGACCGCGTCATTCGCCGCGTCGTCGTCGATGCCGACGTTGCGGACGAAGACAGTCTCGTCGTTGACCGAGAGTCGCCGGCGGTCGGGCAGGTCGTGGTAAGTCGCCAGTCGGCCGCGGACGACGTCGGCGTCGTCCAGCGCCTCGCGGATGGCCGGTTCGAGGCCGAGGCTCTCCTCGAAAGTGACCGAGAGCACCGGCAGGTCCGTCGCCTCGTGAATGCGATGGAGGTCGAGGACGTTGAACCAGGCGGGCGCGATGCCGGCGACGAAGAGGTACTGGAGGTCTTCCCGGTCGAGTCGGGCGACCATCTCGCAGACGGCGGCGGTCGCGTCGCTGCCGCCGACGGTACAGCTCCCGAAAACGAAGCCGTCAGTGACCCTGTCCGCTCGCACGACGCTGCCGGCGAGCGTGCTGAACTCTTCCTGGTAGGATTCGGCGACGCCGAGGGCGCGCGCCCCGGCCTTCATTACGTGTTCTCGTCGGTCTTGATGTCCTTCAGACGGTCCAGCAACTCGTCGTTCGAGGCCGTGAACTCGTACTCGACCTCGCCCTCGTGGGTGTTCTCGGCCGTGTCGACACCCTCGTCGTCTTCGAAGTCCGTGTCATACTCCTGATTATCTTGTTCCGATTCGTCGTAGCTCCCAAACCCCATACACGAAAGACTATGAGGTTCTTATTGAAAAATCACTCGCCAGAAAAGTTGGCAACCTTACACTACTTCGCCACACTCAAGCGGCGACCGGCCGACCACGTGTCCATGGAGGTCCACACTGTTACCGACGCCGCGGAGTCGTTCACCTGCAACGCCTACCTGGTCGACGGCGAAGTCACGACGCTGGTCGACGCCGGCGCCTACCCTGGCGTCGTCAGTACGATCAAAGAGCACGTCGACGACGTCGACAGGGTCGTCCTCACCCACCAGCACGGCGACCACGTCGCGGAACTCGACGCGGTGCTGGACGCCTTCGACGCCGACCTGTCCGCCTACGGATCCCATCCGCGACGGGACCAGGGAATCGACGACGGCGACTCGGTCCAGATCGGCGACGAGGAATTCGAGGTGGTGTACACGCCGGGCCACGCCGACGACCACGTCTCGTTCGTCTCCGGGTCCGCGCTGTTCTCGGGCGACGTCGTGGTCCACGACGACGGCGCCTTCGACGACGGCAGTTTCGGTCGAACCGACATGGCGGGTCAGTCGCGCGACCGACTCGTCGAGTCTATCCGTCACCTGCTCGACCGCATGCCCGACTCCGTGGACCAGATGTACTCGGGCCACGGCGGCGTGTTCGAGGGCGACGTCCGCGAGGTCGTCGAGCGCGCGCTCGAGCGGGCGGAGCGCAGAGAGCCGAAGTACCCCGACGAATAGGGCGACGAGAGCTGGCGCTCGCAACTCGGAGAAGATCCGAAGAGCGGCCGCAGAATCAGGTCGACCGCGGCTCGCTCGCCTTCGGCCGCAGCTTCTTGTACCCGCACTTGCGGCACTTCTCGGCACCGCCGGGGTTCCGGGCGTTACAGCGCATGCAGATCTGTTTGTTGAGGAGTCGCTCCGACGCTTGCTCGAACTTGGCCATACCCACCCTTGACGGGCCTGCGTGGTTAAGCGTTTCCGAATTCGCCGCTCAGCGAATACCGTCGCTGACGAGAAGAACAACTCGAAAGCCCCCGGCCGCTCAATCGGCGACCAGACTTCACTGGCCCACCGCCGTTAAACCCCGGCAGCCCGACGTGCGAGTATGTACGACCGGATCGCGGACCAGCCGCTTACTGTCGAGGGGTACGACCTCACCCGCCAGGAGAAGGACACCTCCAGCGGGTTCACGCGGGCGACGACCACCGTCACACTGCGCGGGGAGGGCGTCGAGGGGAAAGGTGAGGACGTCACCTACGACACCGAGGACCACGACGCGTTCGAAGCGTTCGACGCCGGCCTGTCCGGCGAGTACACGCTCGATTCGTTCTCCGCGTTTCTCGACGACGTCGACCTGTGGCCCGAACCGCCACAGCGCGAGACGTCACGGCACTACCGGCGGTGGGCCTTCGAGAGCGCGGCGCTGGACCTGGCCCTGAATCAGGCCGACACCGACCTCGGGAGCGCCCTCGGCCGGGAGTACGACCCGGTGCGGTTCGTCGTCTCGACGCGGCTCGCCGAGGACGAGGGCACCCCCTCGACCGACCGGGTCGACCACTGGCTCGACGTCGACCCGGGGATGGAGTTCAAACTCGACCCGACGCCGGCGTGGGACGCGGACGTGGTCGCCCACCTGGCCGACACCGACGCCGTCCGCGTGGTGGACCTGAAGGCCCTCTACGAGGACTCCCAGGTCGAGACGCCCGCGGAACCGGAGTTCTATCGCCGTATCGTGACGGGGTTCCCCGACGCCGTCGTCGAGGACCCGGGCGTCACCGAGGAGACTCGCTCGGTGTTCGACGGCCACGAGAATCGGGTGTCGTGGGACTACCCTATCACCGGCGTCGAGAGCGTCGAGGCGCTGCCGTTCGACCCCGAGTGGCTCAACTGCAAGCCCTCGCGGTTCGGCACCGTCGAGTCGCTGCTCGACTTTCTGGCCTACTGCGAGCGAAACGGGATTTCACTGTACGGCGGCGGCCAGTTCGAACTCGACGTCGGTCGCGGCCAGATCCAGCTCCTGGCGTCGCTGTGCTATCCGGACGGGCCGAACGACGTCGCCCCGGGCGGCTACAACGCGCCGGAACCCCAGGCAGGGCTGCCGAGCAGTCCGCTCTCACCGCCGGAGAAGCCGACGGGCTTTCGGTGGCCGTAGACGACCGTCTCACGCAGTACCCCGTTATTCGTTCCGGGGGCCCACGTAGTCGAGGTTAGGGAACGGGACGTACCCGATGTTCTCCTTGCCGTTTTGCGTGTCGTAGAGGTGGACACCGTGGTCACCCTCCTTCACCTCGTCGCAGGTCAACACTCGCTCTTCCGTCCCGACGACGTGTACTGCAAGTTTGTCTGCCATACCGATCAGCCTCACGGAGGGGTGTAAAGATCACCGACGCGTCAGGTGGGAGCAGGGAACCGTCGTCCGAACCGACCAGGCCCGTCAGCGGCCGGAACCAGCCTACTCGTCACGGTTCACTCGGCCGAGCAGGGCCGCCCTCTCTATCACGACCGTACCACGAAGCGGCTGGTCGGACCGAGCGCTCGTCCGAAGCGGAGAACGCTCCCGACGCGGCAGCAGTTTCCGGGACCAGATCCGTCGTTCGAAGCCGGATATCGCGGACGTATCTGGGAGGTACCAATAGCCTTTTGGCACAATGTTTTTGCTAACATTCGGGAATGGGGTAGTATGTCCGACGAGCGGCGGTCGTTGGCCTCTCGGCGTGCGTATCTCGCCGCGAGCCTGGGAGGAGTCACGTCACTCGCCGGGTGTCCGAGTCCGTACGACCGGCGACGCGGCGCGCCCACCGAAACCGAGACGCCGACCGAGACAGCGACGCCGACAGAGACGCCCCAGCCGACGGTGACGGAGCCCGCGACGGTGGGCGAAGACGTGCTCGTCGACCAGGTCGGTTACCGTCCGGCCGACGAGAAGGTCGCCGTCGTCAGGACCGCCGCGGAGACGTTCGACGTCGTCGACGTCGACAGCCGTTCGGTGGTCGAGAGCGGCGAACTGGGGGCCGAAATCGACGACGAGTCCTCCGGTGACACCGTCCGACAGGCAGACTTCAGTGACCTCTCCACCCCCGGGACGTACGCTCTCATGACCGCAGACGGTTCGGCGGGATCGTACACGTTTACCGTCGACGAGGGGGTCTACGGCGAGGCGCTCGCGGCGACGTGCCGCGCCTACACGCTCAGGCGGTCGAACACCGAGATCGAAGACGACGTCACGGGGCTCGAACTGCGGCCCGGTCACACGCAGGACAGCGAGGCGAAGCTGTACTTCTCGGACGAGTTCCACGACGAGGGCGAGCGGATCGACGTCGCCGGTGGCTGGTACGACGCGGCCGACTACGGGAAGTACGTCCCCCTGGCCGCGGTGTCCGTCGCCCAGATGCTACTGGCACACGAGCGAAATCCCGCGGTCTTCGAATCGGGGCAACTGGGTATCGACGCGGCGCTGGCCGACGAGACGGCACCCGTCTGGCTGCCGGGCCTCCTCGCAGAGACGAGGTTCGAACTGGAGTGGCTGGAGAAGATGCAACGCGAGGACGGCGCCGTCTACCACAAGGTCGCCGGTACCGAGTGGCCATCGTTCGCCCCGCCGGCGGCGGACACTCAGCAGCGGTACGTGTTCGGCCTGTCGACGTTCGGCACCGCCCAGTTCGCTGGCGCGATGGCGCTCGCCGCCCGCGTCTACGAGGAGTACGACCCGGCGTTCGCTTCTCGCGCTCTCGAGAACGCGGAGGCGGCCTGGTCGTTCCTCCTCGACAACCCCGATCCGTACTTCCGGCACGACGAGGGGCAGAACAGCGGTTCCAGCAGCTACCGGAATCCCGGCACACTGGGCGACGACGGAGACCGTTTCTGGGCCGCGGCGGAACTGCTCAAGACGACGGGTGAGTCCCAGTACGCCGACTACCTCGAACGCGAACACGCGGACCAGTTCTCGGCCAAACCCTGGCCGGTCGAGTGGTACAGGACGTTCCCGCTCGGTCAATGGGCCTACTACACCGCCGACGCGGCCGCGCCGGACCGGCGCTCGTCCGTCGAGGACGCGATTCTCGCGTACGCTGACAGCCAGGTCCAGCAGATCCGTCGGGACGGGTACAACGTCGCACTGACGGAGGGCCAGTACTACTGGGGGTCGGCGAGGGTCGCCATCGGCGAGGCGGTCCTCCTCCTCGTGGCGAACGCCGTCGAGGCCGACGAGGCGTACGTCGACGCAGCGCTCGACCAGGTCCACTACGTCCTCGGTCGGACGCCGACCACCAGGTCCTACGTCACGGGCGTCGGCAAGAACCCGCCGGAGCACCCGCACGACCGCCTCAGTGCCAGCACAGACGCTGACATTCCCGGCTACCTCGTCGGCGGCCCCAACAAGGACGGCGGCGACCCGGTGCTCGACGAGTACCTCGAATCCCGGCAACCGCCGCCGGCGAAGGCCTACGTCGACGACCAGGGGGCCTTCGCCGCGAACTCGGTGAGCACCGAATACTCGGCCCCGCTGGTGTTCGCCCTCTCGCATTTCACCGTCGGCGACGCCGTACGGCCACCGGAGGACGAGGAGTGACGCTCGACCGGCTGGGGCGCTGACCGCGGCCCTGCGGTCGGCGTCAGGGAGACTCGCGTTCCCGGTCCGGATCGTCCTCGGCGACGAGGTAGTCGTCCTGCACGGCGACGACCTCGCTGCTGTCCGCACACTCGGCGTAGCGCCGGAGCGGTTCCTCGTTGAGTTCCAGGAAGGTGTGGCCCCAGGTGAACTTCGAGAGGATCTCCTCGGCGTGGTCGCGCTCGCCGAGGATACAGAGGGCGCCGGCGAAGGCCTCGACGGTGTTGAGCTGGAAGGCGGTGCCGTAGTTGACGGGGTTGGCGGCGACGAGGAAGGGGAGTGACCGGTGGATCCCCTCCAGGTCGAAAGCCTCGCGCTGGGCGGTCTCCCAGGAGCAATCGAGCGCGACGAGACGGTCGTGACGTTTTCCGTCACCGGGTCCCGGGGCGTCCGCGGGCGAGAGCGCCTGGTCGGCGAAAGGGTTGAGGACGATACCGGGCGGGGTCGAGCGGGTCGCCTCGTGCAACTCCGCCAGGTCGAAGCGCGCGAGTTTCCGCGCGCTGCACTTCTTCGGGTCGTCGTCGCCCTCGTAGCGCACGTGTAGGTCCACGACGACCGGTAGGGTAGAGCGGGCTAAAAGCCCCACGAACGCTGATTCAGCGGCCGAAACGGGGTGCTCGCGGAGCACCGCGCGCCGTCACCCGTCGAGGGCGACCGACGCGTTCCGGTAATTGACGTTCCCGGCGACGAAAATCGACGCGCGCCGGGGATATCGGCCTCCGAATCGGCACGTACGCTTAAGTGCGGGAGCGAGAATGGTTTTGCCAGTGATCCCAGCGGGAACCGACGCACCGGAGTTCGAACTCCCGGGACTGGTCGACGGGGAACACCGCCGCGTCGCCCTCGGGGAGTTCCTCGGCGAGGACGTGGTGATCCTGGCGTTCTACCCGGCCGACTTCAACCCGGCCTGCGACTTCGACTCCGGCCTGGACGAACTCGACCTGTTCACGATGCAGAAGGACGTCGAAGTGCTCGCTATCGGGCCGGACACCCTCTACAGCCACGCGGCCTTCGCCGACGAGTACGACCTGCACATTCCCCTCCTCTCCGACACTAGCCACGACGTCGCCGAGACCTACGGCGTCGACTTCGAGGACGACGTCGGCCAGCGCCTCGTCGAACGGGCGGTGTTCGTCGTCGACCACGACGGCGTGATCCAGTACGCCTGGAGCACGCGCGACATGGCGGAACTCCCTCGCAGCGAGGAGATAAAGGACGCCATCGCCGACACCGGCGGCGACGACACCGCCTTCGCGCGCTACCGGGTCGGCCACGCCCACTACACCGAGGGGCGGCGCGCCTTCACGAGCGCGATGGGGTCGTACCGCGACTCGGAGTGGATGGTCGCCCAGTCGGACTTCAAGCGCGCCCGCGAGGAGTTCGAGGAGGCCGCCGACCACCTGGACAGTTCGGCCCGGTTCGTCGACGACGAGACCTTCGAGACGTACTACGAGCGCGCCCAGGAGAAAGCGACGGCGCTGTGGCAGGCCGCCGACTGGCTGAGCAAGTCAGCCAGCGAGTACTCCAGCGGCCGCGGCGCGGAGGGCCAGCGCCTGCGCGACGACGCCGAGGGACCCCTGGAGACCGCCCGCGACCTGGGCGAACCGGTCGACCCCGACGACTGGCCGCCCGACGAGGACGCCGACGACGAGCGCGAGAGCTTCCTCCCGCAGGACGACGAGAGCGACAGCGCGCTGGCGGTCGACATCGACGAGGCGGCCGAGAGCGACGACGGAGTCGACGCGGAATCGAGCGCCGGGGACGGCGTCGAGGACGGCGAGGAAATGGACTCCGACGAGATCGACGACGCCGAACTCGAAGAGATCGAGGCCGAACTCACCGCGAGCCAGCCCGAGAACCCCGAGGGCGAGGAACTCGAGGAGACGCCGACGAGCATGGTCGACGCGCCGCCCGAGCGGACAGGCGAGCAGGGCGACGGGAGTGATGTCGGCGGCGGCGACGGCGCCGAGGACGCTGGCGACGACGAAATCGACGACGACGACCTGAAGGAACTCGAGGCGGAGATGCAGGCGAGCCAGTCCGCCGCCGAGGCCGCCAGCCAGGCCGCCGCGGACGAGGATCCGTCCGACGACGGCGAACAGGCGCCCCTCGACGACGACGGGGACGGCGAACTGGACGGGGATGCGGACGGGGCGGACAACGGGGTGGACCCGCTCGCCGAGTCGCCAGACGACGCACCGGCGGACCCCGACGCCGACCTGTCGAGCGGGGGTTCGCCAGCGCCCGGTGCGTCCCGGTCGCTCGAACCCGAGAGCGGTCCCGCTGCCGGCAGCGGCGACCAGCCTGTCGACGGCGATACCATCGATGACACAGCCGACGACGAACTCGGCGCGGACGACGTCCTGGACGACGAACCCCAGGGCGCCAGCGACGAGGACCTGGCCGACATCCCGACGGCCGAGGATCTGGCGGCGGACGAGGACGGTGGAGACGAGGCTGACGAACCGAGCGGCGAGAACGGCGGTGGCGGCTACTGACCGCCGACGGATGCTGACCGGCGACGGACGCTGACCGCCGGATTGTAGTCGCTGGCCTCCGTCGTCGCTCGCATGGATCGGACGGCGATGGCGCGAGTGTACTACGAGGCGCTCGACGAGGGGGAGTACGACCGCCTCACCGACCTGCTGGCCCCCGACTTCTCGCAGTCCCGGCCGGACCGGCGCTTCGACGGGCGCGACCGGTTCGTCGGGTTCATGCGTGAGGAGCGACCCCAGAACGACACCGCTCACCCCGTCGACGCCGTGTTCGAACGGTCGGACGGCGTGGCCGTCGAAGGACGACTGCTGGCGAGCGACGGTGACCTGATCGCAGCCTTCGTCGACGTCTTCGCTTTCGACGGCGACCAGATCGCCGAGATCCGCACCTATACGCAGTGAGCGGGAGTGAAGTCGGCTAGCGTGCTCGTGGCCGCGTGACGCCCATCGTCACTGAACCGACCAGTTGTTTTAATTACTCTTCGGCCGCAGTCCGGATTATGCGACAGGTCCTCGCAACGAAGCTCTCCGACAGGCCGGTGATGGGCGCCGACGGCGAACGCCTCGGCACGGTGCACAACGTCACGATGAACACGACGACCGGCGAACTGGTCGACGTCGTCGTCAATCCCGAGGGGGACCTCCACGGCTTCGACCGGACGGACGCGGGCCGCGTCCGCCTCCCCGCCTCCAGCATCCAGGGGCTCGACGACTACCTGGTGGTGAACCCCACGCGCGAGACGTGGAAGGGAAGCGAGGCCTGAGTGTGTGGTGGAGAGAAACGGGTCAGTAGCCGGTCGTTCACATCGGTGAACACCGGACCGTCGTCTGTAGCCGGAGTGGAGGTCCGAACCACGATGATACGTGGAACCTGATCGAAACGATGTACGAAGCACTCAACGAGTATCTGAAGGAGCATCCACCATTGGCCGGGGTAGTCTGGATAGGAATACTCCTGGCCAGTGTAATCGCGTGGATACAGCTGTTGCACCCGTCACGCCCGATCGGTTTTGTCCTGGCAGACCCGTGGTTCTGGGCGATTACACTCGGACTGGGTATTCCCTTGTGCGTGTATCTGGTCGTGCGTATGTAGGAGTAGTCCGAGCCCGTCTGCGCCAACAGCCGTACCAAGGGTGGCTCGCAGATAGCCAGAGACGCCAGGGTCGCACAGACCCTGGAATTCTCACTCGAGCGCCGCAAGCAGAAGGACCGTCAGAGCAGCGACAGCGGTCATGAGCGTCGCGGAGAGAAGCCTGCTCGTGAGTCCGTCATGCCCCGAAGTCGCGAACGAGGCGACGCCGAGCGTAATTGCTGTCGCGAGTGCGATTTCGACGTCGTCGCGCTGTACCCCGGTGAAATCGAACATCCAGTACCCTATTCCCCGTCGCCTTCACCCACCGCGGTCTCGCCGATGGGGTCGTGGCCCTCGATGACTTCCTGGCCGCCGATGTAGGGCTGGAGTGCCTCGGGCACGTCGACGGTGCCGTCCTCGTTCTGGTAGTACTCCAGGATGGCGACGATGACGCGGGGAGCGGCGACGCCGCTGCCGTTGAGCGTGTGAAGGTACTCCGCCGACTCGTGGCGCTCGGGCCGGTAGTGGATGCCGGCGCGGCGGGCCTGGAAGTCCTCGAAGTTGGACACCGACGAGACTTCGAGCCAGCGCCCGCCCTCCTCGGGACCCTCGTCCATGTCGTCGCCGGGGGCCCACACCTCGACGTCGTACTTCTTGGCCTGCGTGAAGCCCATGTCGCCGGTGCACATGTCGAGCACGCGGTAGGGGAGTTCGAGGCGGTCGAGGACCTCCGTCGCTTCGTCCAGCAGTTCCTCCATCCGCTCGTAGCTCTCCTCCGGCCGGACGAAGTTGACCAGCTCTACTTTGTTGAACTGGTGGACGCGGACGTACCCCCGCGTCTCGGTGCCGTGCTCGCCGGCCTCCCGGCGGAAGTTCGGCGAGAAGGCCTGGTGCTTGACGGGGAGGTCGTCGTCCAGCAGGATCTCGTCGCGGTACATGTTGGTGACCGGCACCTCCGCCGTCGGGAGGAGCCACAGGTCGTCGTCGTCGTAGTCGTCGCCGTGGCGAGCGCCGACGCGGTAGGCGTCCTCGTCGAACTTGGGGAGTTGCCCGGTGCCGCGCATCGACGCGCTGTTGACCGGGATGGGCGGCGATACCTCGACGTACTCCTGCTCGCGGTGGACGTCGAGCATGAACTGGATGAGGGCGCGTTCCAGGCGCGCGCCGTCGCCCTTGACGAACTGGAACCCACCGCCGGCGACCTTCGCGCCGCGCTCGAAGTCCAGAATATCCAGCTCTTCGCCCAGGTCGTAGTGGGGCACCACGTCGTGGGGGAGGTCCCGCAGGTCGTCGAACCCCACACGGGAGCGCTCGACGTTGTCCGACTCGTCCTCGCCGACGGGGACGGAGTCGTGGGGGACGTTGGGGATTTCGAGGAGCCGGTCTTCGAGTTCGGCTTCGAGCTCGTCGGCCCGGTCCTCGACGTCCTGGAGCTCCGCCTTGATCTCCGAGGAGCGCTCGATGGCCTCCTGGGCCTGCTCCTCCTCGCCCTCGCGCTTGTACTCACCTATCTGGCTGGAGACCTCGTTGCGCTGGTGGCGCAGGTCGTCGCCGTGGGCTTTCAGCTCCCGCCACTCCTCGTCGATCTCGAGGATCTCGTCCAGGTCGACGCCCGTGACGCCCTTGTTCTCGATGGCGTCCCGCACGACGTCGGGGTTCTCCCGGACGAACTGCCTGCTCAACATGTCTCGGGCTTCTCGGCGGCTCTCCGTATACGTGTCGATGGTGAGTCGGTGGATGGCATGGGTGAGGGAAGGTGACTCCGAAACGCGAACCGGGGGGCTACTAACAACGAAGGAAAGCCACAGGTGTGCTCGACTCGCGCGACATCTGCACGTTGCCAGAGACTGGCTCACTGGTCCTCGATTGGTTCGTCCAGCACGTCGTATACCTCCGTCGCGTGAAACAGGCGTTCTTGGCCCGCCGCGTCGGCCTCGATCAGGACACCGTCGTCCTCGAGTTCGTCGATCAGATTGTACGCCGTCTGGCGCGAACACTCGAGATAGTCGGTCACGTCGCCGGGAGTCACGTACGGATTCTCGAATAGCCGGTGCGTCAGCGGGACGATGTACGGCGATCGGTGGTCCTGATACCGGTCCGTGTACGCCTGCCGGAGTTCCAACAGGCGACGGCCTCGTATCTGGGCCTCCCGTGCCTGTATCCAGATGCCCCGCAGGACGAAGTGCAGCCACGTGGTCCACTCGCCGCGATGCCGGACCCCGTCGAGCAGTCTGACGTAGTCCGCGCGGTGTTCGTTGAAGTACGCGCTGAGGTAGAGGTACGGCTCGGGAAGCAGCGACTCGCGCTGGAGCTGGAGGCTCGCGAGGAGTCGGCCGAGGCGGCCGTTGCCGTCGCGGAACGGGTGTATCGTCTCGAACTGGTAGTGGACCAGGCCGATGGCGATCAGCGAGTGGACCGGCGAGCGACCGTTGACGAATTCGAGGAGCGATTCGAGCGTCTCGCGCGCCTGTTTCGGCGGCGGTGGGACGAACGTCGCCTGGCTGATTGGGGCGTTTTCGAACGGCGCGAGGTAGTTCTGTTCGGAGCGAAGTTCCCCGGGCTTCGGGTCTTCGCTCCGGACGCCAGAGAGCAGCGTTCGCTGCATGCCACAGAGCAGCGACGACGTGACGTCCTCGCCGTCTTCGACGGCGGAGAGACCCTGTTCGAGCGCCGAGAGGTAGTTCTTCGCCTGTCTCGCCCCCTCGTCCTCGTCCGAGGGGGTTCCGTCCCCCCGGGCCTCGTACCGGTATACGTCCGAAAGTGTAACCTCCGTTCCTTCGATACGAGAGGACTGCACAGCCTCTTTGCGGGCAAACGCTTCGACCAGCATCGTGTTCGACGCCGCCAGCGGACCGATCGTATCGAGTTGTCCGAGTGCGCGCATCGCCTGACCCACCTCGTCGACGAACTCCCCCTCGTCCAGTTCCGCCGGCGGAAGCGGGTCAGGGACGAAGGCCAGCGTCTCGTACCCGTCGACGGATGTCGTCACCAGTTCGCCGGGGGCGTCTGGCCCAAAATCGTCCGCGTCCATACCAGCAAGTCCACGACCACTGGATTAAAACTTCGGCCGTTTTCTTTGGATCCAGCAGTCTCGGATTCGAACCGGTTTGATCGGACAGAGGCCAGATGCAAACTTTCGACACTTTCTTTGGATCGGCGGCCGGCCGACCCTGCCGACTTTGGATCCTCGACGGCTGATCCAAACTTTGGACGCTAACTTTGCTTTCGCCGATGGTGGGGAATCTACAGTATAACCCCGTCGGCTGCACAGCAGCACTCACGTCAGCACGAAGGAGAACCACGTGACCGTTCACCGGACGGCCCGCCGACGCCAACGCTTAACCAGCACCCAGACGCTCGTGCTAGACATGACAATCGGGGACGTTACGCACGCGAGCGTGGTGCACGAGGATCTGTGGTACGTCGACACCGGGATGTACGGCGTCGAGGAGTACGGCTCGGTGTACGTGATAGACGCCGAGCGTCCCGCCGTGGTCGACACGGGCCTGGGGACGAACTACGAGCGCGTGCTCGACGCCGTCGAGGCGGCGGGTATCGACCCGGAGGACGTCGAGGTCATCGCGGCGACGCACGTCCACCTCGACCACGCGGGCGGGGCGGGGTTCCTGGTCGAGGAGTTCGAGGACGCGGCGGTGTACGTCCACGAGATCGGGGCGCCGCACCTCGTCGACCCCGAGCGGCTCTGGGAGGGAACGAAGGCGGCGGTGGGCGACCAGATCCAGTACTACGTCGAACCAGAGCCCGTGCCGGAGGACTGGATCGTCGAGATCGAGGACGGCGACCGGATCGAACTGGGCGACCACTCGCTGGCGGTCCACCACGCGCCCGGGCACGCGCCCCACCAGGTCGTCTTCCACGACCCCGAAATCGACGGGGCGTTCACGGCCGACGCGGCGGGCATCTACAGCCCGTCCACCGACGAGGTCCACGTCACCAGCCCGCCGTCGAACTTCGACCTGGATCGGGCGCTGGACGACGTCGAGACGCTCGAAGCGATCGGCCCCGAGTGGCTGCTGTACGGCCACTTCGGACCGGCGCGGACGGCCGACCGCCTCGACACCTACGCCGAGATCCTGTCGGCGTGGGTGGCCGACGTCGAGGCGGCCCGCGACGACCTGGGTGACGACGACGCCGTCATCGAACGATTCCAGGAGACGGTCGAGACACCGGAGATCTGGGGCGAGGAGAAGTCGACGGCCGAGGTGGGAATGAACGTCCGCGGCGTGTTGACGTATCTGGACCAGTAGCGACGGCCGCTGCCGTCGAGCCGGTAGGGAGGTGGCTGCCCCTCGAGTGTTTTGTGACGATCGATTTCCTACCGTGCACGGAGCGCAGTTCCGCCGTACAGCCGAAGAGCCGGAGCCGGTGGACAGCGAGCGACCATCGCAGACCAGAGCGTTAAATGACAGTCCAAAATGTTTATATAATAATATAATTTCAATTGATATGGGTTCGTATCATACATGATTGGCAGAAACGACGGTCTGGAAACGAGCAGATCAGACGGAGCACAGCCTCAATTAGCTGCTTTCCTCGTCAGCGCAATTGTTCTGGTCGCGAGCGCGGGAATGGTCGCTGGCGCGACGGCACCGCCGACCGCCGAAGCATCGGCCGCTGCGACGGCGCCGGACACCGAACAGCTGACAGTAATAAGCGGGCACACAGTGATAATCAGTGAGGAAGGGAATGAGACCACGTATAGTCTCGAGACGCCGGAAAGATCGCGAGGTCGTCAGACCCGCTACTGGCGGGCTTCGGCCAGTATCGTCAGAACAGGTTCCGGTACGTACGTCCTTCCCGACGAATACAACCAGTCGAGATTCGACCGGGCCCTGTTCGACATCGAACTGCTCAGATCGCAGGGACAGACGGACGCAACGACAGATGAGATCCCGGTGATCATCCGCTGGTCTTCCGACAACCCGGAGGACGCTTCGGCCGTCCTGTCCCATCCCGGAGTTCGTGTCCGACACCGGCTTGACTCCGTTAACGCGACCGCAGTCCGTATCTCGAAGTCCGAGACGAGGAGCGTGTATCAGGCACTGCAGGAGAACCGAGACGTCGACGCAGTGCTGTACGATGCGAAGGTGTCCCTCTAATAGCACAGGTGGCGGATCACGTCGATGAGAGGAGCCGGTTCGTGGACGGCGGCGATCCGGCTGCTTGCCGACCCCCGTCGCGGGTGAACACCGAGCACGCGGTCCGGAAGCGACGAAACCCGGTGGCTTGACCGCTGCCGAGCGTCCTGGGACGGAGACCTCCCAGGATTGGACGGTGTGAAGTGAACGAATCGACTGCGCCCGACCGCTTTTCGCGAGTGGATGTATTTATACCGCCCCGTTGCTTTGGGCCAGACACACGATGGCGGCCACAGACCTGATATTGCTCGTCGCCGGCATCATCGCGATCGGTGTGCTAGCACAGTTGCTGGCCGACCGGTTGCAGATCCCGAGCATCATCTTCTACATCGCCGCCGGGCTCGTGCTCGGACCGATATCGCCGTACATACCGCTGGTGAACGGGCGGATCATCGACCCGGCGTCGTTCGGGGACGCGCTCCCCGCGATCGTCGGGCTCGCGGTCGCCATCATCGTCTTCGAGGGGGCGTTCCACCTGAAGATGGAACGGATCCAGTCGGCACCGTCGGCTGCCGTCCAGCTCGTGACCGTCGGGGCGGTCATCGCCCTCGTCGGCACGAGCGTCGCGGTCCGGTTCGCGTTCGACACCTCGTGGTTCCTCGCGCTGACGATCGGGTCGCTGCTCGTCGCCACCGGGCCGACCGTGGTGACGCCGATCCTGAAGGTCGTCCCGGTCAGGGACCGCGTCGCCGCGGCGCTGGAGACCGAGGGTATCGTCAACGACGTGACGGCGGCCATCCTCGCCGTGGTCTTCTTCGAGGCGGTAAGCCCCGAGACCGTCTCCAACGGCCTCGTCGAGGGGTTCATCACCCGCCTCGGCGTCGGGCTGCTGTTCGGCGTGCTCGTCGCCGCGGTCGTCTTCTACCTGCTGCGATACGTCGACCTCTCGCCAGGTGACGCACCGCGCAACGCCCGGTTGCTGGTGCTGGCCGGCGCACTCATCGCGTACGCGGCGGCGAACGCCCAGGCGAGCGAGGCCGGCGTCGCCGCGGTGGCGACGGCGGGATTCCTGCTCGGCAACGCGGACATCCCCTACGAGGAGGACATCGAGGACTTCAAGGGGGACATCACGCTGGTCGTCCTCTCGTTCGTCTTCATCGCGCTGGCCGCGCTGCTGGACCTCAACGCGCTCCGGCAGGTCGGCATCCCCGGCCTGATCGTCGTCGTCGCGATGGCGCTCGTGATCCGGCCGGTGCTCGTGTTCATCTCGACGGTCGGCGACCGGTTCACCCTGCAGGAGCGGACGTTCATGAGTTTCGTCGGACCGCGCGGGATCATCCCGGCGTCGGTCGCGACGCTGTTCGCCGTCGAGTTGCAGGCGCTCGGTCGGATCGAGGAGGCGAACATCATCCTCGGGACCGTCTTCCTGGCAATCCTGCTGACCGCCGTGTTCGAGGGGGGCTTCGCCCGCAAAATCGCGGAATACCTGGACGTGATACCAATGAGAGTCATCATCGTCGGAGGCGGGAAGGTGGGCCGGTCGCTCGCCGAACGCCTCGAAGACCGTGGCGAGAACGTCGTCATCGTCGAAGAGAGAGAAAGCGTCGTAGAGACCGCCCGGAACGCCGGGTTCACGGTGCACAGCGGCGACGGCACCGACACCGAAGTACTGCGCTCCGCCGGGGCGGAGAACGCCAAGACCGTCGTCGCCGCCACCGGGGACGACGACGCCAACCTGCTGGTCGCCCAGCTGGCCAACTCGAAGTTCGACGTCGAGCGGGTCATCGCCCGCGCGAACAACCCGGACAACGTCGAGGCCTTCGAGGACCTGGGCGTCAGCACTATCTCCTCGGCCATGGCGACGGCCTGGGCCATCGACAACCAGATCGAACGCCCCGCCATCGCCCACTGGATGACCGACGTCGGCCGCGTCGGTGACGTCCAGGAGATCGAGGTGACCAACCACGACATCGTCGACAAGCCCGTCAGCGAGGTCGGCCCGATGCTTCCGGACGCCTGCCTCATCGCGCTCATCACGCGCGACGGGGAGACCGACGTCCCGACCGCCGACTTCGTCGTCGAGCGCGGGGACATGCTGACGCTGCTTGGCCGGAACGACTCGGTCCGCGAGGGGATGGCGTTCGTCAACAGCGACGCCAGCTAGCGTTCTCCGGCCGTACCGTCTGTCGGCCTCGTCCGCAGGCTCGACGGCCTCCCGGCCGATCCGAGCGGCGAAGGTTTTTGTTCGAAGGCGCGAGAGTCGCGATAGCATGAGTTTCCGGGGGCTGTGGGGCGCGGTGGGTACCGTCCGCGATCGTCCGGCCTTGCTCGGCTTCGGCCTGATCATCGGCCTGGCAGACGTGGCGTCTCTCGCGCTCCTCGGTATCGGCGTCGACCTGGCCGGTGCCGGCGAGTGGACCGGGGTGGGCGTCGGCGTACTCGGACGGCTCGGCCTGCTCGCTGTCGTCAGCGCCCTCACGCCGGGCCTGTACGCGGTCGTCCGGGGCGAGACGAACGGCGGCCGGTCGGTGCTCGCGAAGACCGCGACGGAAGCGCGGCGGTCCGGGGCATCGCTGTTTCGCGCTTCGGTGAGTGCACACGCCGTCGCATTCCTGCTGTTCATCCCGCTCGCCGTCGTCACCACGTCCATCGCGCTCGGTATCGACGCGGTCGTCCAGATTGCGCGTGGGACGGTGGGGAACGGATCGTGGGTGGGCCCGTGGTTGGTCATTGTCGGTGCCTGGCTCGTCGCCGCGTACCTCGCCCGACTGCCCCTCTCGTTCCACGACCTCGCGACGGTCCGCGGTGACGAACGGCCCACGTGGGCGTGGCTGGCGAGCGCTCGGGCGACGCTGTCGAATCCCCGAGCGCTCCTCACCTACGGCGTGGGCCGGGCGAGTTTGCTCGCCGCGCCATCGTTCCTCGCGATGGCGTTCGCGATCGGATTCGACATCCTCACGGGCGGCAGCCTCGGGGTTCTGCACCTCGCCGCCGTTTTCCTCGCCGGCAGTTGCCTCGCCAGACCCGTGCTGGCGGCCTATCACCTGTCGGCCGACGACGAGCTGGTCAGGCGTGGACGGACGCGAGCGGAATCTGGGAGTCTCGTCCCGCGAGCGCGCACTGGGGTCGCTTGCATGGTACTCCTTGCGGCGGTCGTGGGCGGGGTCGGGGCAGTCAGGGTCGGGGACGTCGATCCGATCGACCGCACGCCGGCCGCACCGGACGTCGAGCGGGACGACCCGTCGACCGTCGTCGCCGCCGCGAACGAGCGGACGGCGGCCACGAGTCGAGAGCACACCCACGTCTGGTCCACGTACAACGACACGACCCAGTCCTGGGAGACAGTCAGGGAGCAGGACATCCGGATCGACACCCGACAGCGGCGGGTCGCCGCCTCAGTTCACAGACACTACTCGGATTGGCGCTACGAAATCTATCTGGAGGACGGACGGACGCTGAAGCCCAAAGGGTGGTTCAGGTACACAGTCAGCGAAACGTTCCGGATGGAGCGCCAGGACGGCGCGGTTTTGATCGGCCCCACGAAGTCCTTCCTGCCGGACGCCTCTCGGTACCCGTCGCCTGCGCTACCCTGGCGCGTCGTGAACCGCACCGAGGACGCCGTCGTCTATGCGGTCACCGACCCCGAAGCGCTCCACGCCGACGAGCGGTACGCCGACAGCTATCCGTCGCCGCGCGAGGAGGGCGTCACCTACCGGGACGGGAACTACGTGCGAGTGACAGTCGACCGGGAGACCGGCCGGCTGCGATCGGTCAAGAGACAGAGCCACTACGAGCGAGCGGACGGAATCGAGACGGTCGTGGTCGGGAACCGGGTCGTCTCCAAGTTCGACGGGTACGGAACGACGCACGTCGAGCGGCCAGCCGAACTGGATGGCCCGTCCGTGTACGCCACGTTCTGGGACTACGTCGACTACTGATCGTCGTCCGGATCCACGTCGTCTCGCTCGACGTCCGCTTCCCACGGTGACTCCCCGTTCTGACCGCCGGTCTTGTACACGCCGCGAGCCGTGGCGACGTGGTGATCGTCCGCATCGTGAATCTCGACGTTGGCGACGGCCACGCTCCCGCCGTTGCGGACGACGTCGGCCGTCGCGGTCAGGTCGGCCGTCGCCGGCGCGAGGTAGTCGATGCGCATGTCCACGGTCGGCGCGACGTCGCCGGTGAGCGAGACGACGGCCGCGCCGCCGACGGTGTCGGCCAGCGAGTAGGTGACGCCGCCGTGGGCGACGCCGCCGTGCGGGTTAGTGGTGTGTTCCTCCCGGAGCGGGAGCGTCCCCTCGGCGTGGCCGTCGCCGGCCTCGGTCACCTCGATGCCGAGCGACTCGACGAACGGGATCTCGTTGAAGACGGTTTCGAGACTCATTGCCAGTGAGAGGAGGGTACGCGGGATAAGCCCTCCAGAACGGGAACAAACGGGCCGCGCGTGGTGAGCGACCCGTCACGCTTTTTCCGGGGGCTCTCCGACGTAGGGCCGATGACGGACATCGAGCGAGCCACCGAGGCCGTCGACGACGGCGACCTCGTCGTCTACCCGACGGAGACGGTGTACGGGCTGGGGGCAGACGCACTGGACCCCGACGCCGTCGAGCGGGTGTTCGCGGCGAAGGGCCGGGACCCCGACGACCCGCTGTCCCTCGGCGTTCCGGACGTCGACACCGCCCTCGAGTACACCAACCCCACCGAGCGCGAGGAACGCTTCATGCGGGCGTTCCTCCCCGGCCCCGTCACGGTCGTCGTCGAGCGCGGCGACCAGGTGCCCGACGAACTGACGGGCGGACGCGACCGCGTCGGGATCCGGGTCCCCGAGCACGAACTGGCGCGGGACCTGCTCGCCGCGGCCGGCCCGCTCACCGCGACGAGCGCGAACGTCAGTGGCAACCCCAGCGCACGCAGCGTCGACGAACTCGACGACGAGATTCGCGAGGCGGCGGCGGTCGTCCTCGACGGCGGCGAGACGCTCGGGGCGGAGTCCACGGTCGTCGACGTCGGCGAGGGCGAGATACTGCGGGACGGCGGGATGGTGACGGCCGTACAGATGTGGCTGCGAAGCGAGGAGTAGGAAGGTCGTGAGCGAAGTGAACGACCGTCTCGGTACCGAACGGGAAGCGGAGCGACCCGTCAGGTAGGACGGCGCCGACCGATGGGCGTCGCAGAGCGCAGTGAGGGGACGCCAGATGCGCGAGCGGCGTGAGCCGCGAGCAGGAAGGAGCCAGCTTTCGAGCGAGCGGTGAAACCGCGAGTCGCCCGGGAATCACGGCTTCAGGATGCTCTTGAGCGACCGCGTTCGCGTACCACAGGACTCCTGGTACTCGCAGGGTTCGCACTTGGCGCCGTTCGACGTGCGCGGTGGTGGCCCGTCGATGGATTCGGCGGTCCGGAGCGCCCGACGGTAGTCGCCCGTGCGATGCGTCGTCAGTTCGATCTCGCGAACGACGCCGTAGGCCGGGTACTCGGCGTAGGCGCGTTCGACCTGCCGCTCGCGTTCCCAGGAGAGCGCCTTGGCGGCGGCGACGAGTCGGACGGACTGGGGCTCCCAGACGCCGTCGTCGGGCGGGCGGCCGGCGAAGACCAGCGACGGGGCGAGCGGGTCTTCCAGCACCTTGTGGGCGACGCCGCGGCAGTCCTTCCCTTCGAGGAACGCGTTCTTCCGGGGCGGGTCGGCGAGTTCGTCCCACGAGTCGAGATCGTCGCTCGCGGTTCGGAGGCGGTCGCGGAACGTCCCCGGGGAGACCTCGATGGGAGCAGCGAGCAGCGCCGCGTCCACGGCCAGCAGGTGCTCGTACTCGAAGGCGAGCGACCGGACGTCACTCACGTCCGGCACCTCGACGTCGGCGTCGCGCCGGCGGTGGTACAGCTTCCGGGCGCAGTACGCGGCGGTCTCCAGGTCGCGGAAGGCGTGCATGGGCCGCTCTGGTCCCGTCTTCACTGATAAAGGGTCGGGCGCGGGAACGGTGGAAGAAGGTGCCTAAAAGCTAACGTCCGCGTCCTCTTCGAGCGAGCCGATGTCCTCGGTCGTGTCGTCGAGGCCGTTCTCGGGCATCGCGTCGGTCATCGCCGTGAGGCCGGCGTCGGCGAGGGCCTCCTCGAACTCGGCCTGGAAGCGCTGGCTGACCTGCCGGGCCTCGTTCTGGGCGGTGACGACCCGGCAGTAGTGGCGGACCGCCTCGGGCGCGGCGTCGAGGTCGGCGGCCAGCGTCGCGACGTCGTCTCCGGCCCGCTTGCGGAGCGGCGCGAGGTCGAACGGCGCGTCGGTGTCCGCGTCGCGGAAGAGGTGGAGGTCCAGCCGGGCGTCGAAGACGTCCTCGGCCGCGACGCCCAGCTCGTCGGCGATAGTGGCGTCGTCGTCGCCGTCGTAGAACCCACGAACGACGGCGGCGAGTCGCTCGTCGTCGAGCCCGGAGTCGAAGTCGTACCGGTCGCGCATGCGCTCGACGACCGCGGCGATGCGGTCGTCCACCCCGTCCTCGTCGGTGGTGAGCGAGCCAGGCGACTCCTCCTGGGACTCCGTGACGGTGTCCTCGCCGGCGACGTCGACGAAGATGTCGCGTAGTTCCTCGGTCTTTTCGTCCATCGACCGTGAAAGGGTGGACGGACGGGTAAGTATCTGTCGGGAACGGGCCAAACGGGCGGGAATGCGGCAGATAGCTGGACAGTACGACCGCAGTCAGTGGGGCGTGAACTCTGAACACCGATTTCGTTTCCGACAGACTGCGGCGGGGTCCAGCAAGACTTAAGCGGCAGGACGATGGGTGATATCACATGGCATTGCCGCTCCAGGCGGCCACGCGGCCCACCTTCTGGCAGATCAGCCCGCTCGGGAAAGCGATCTTCTACTACCTCTCGGCGGTGGCGATACTGGTCTTCCTCGTCGGCGTCTACCGGCGGTTTGCCCGGTACGCGCGGGCAAGCGAGGACCCGTTCCCGCGGCTCGACGACCTGCCGGGTCGCGTGCTCACGGCCGCCGGAATCGTCCTGTCGAACCAGAAACAGTTCGACCGCGACTGGGTCGCTGGTCTGTGGCACTCCTTCGTCTTCTGGGGCTTTCTCACCCTGCTGATCGGAACGACCATCCTGGGGATCGACATGGACTTCTATCGGCCGCTGACCGGCGAGTCCTTTTTCGTCGGCGATTTCTACCTCTCCTACTCTTTCGTGATGGACCTGATGGGCCTGCTGTTCGTGGTGGGCCTCGGTATCGCCATCTGGCGGCGCTACGGCGTCCGCATGGACCGGCTCTGGGGTCGCCACACCGACAGTTCTGATCACCTGCTCGTCTGGTCGCTCTTTCTCCTGGGCGTCGGCGGCTACCTCACCGAGGGCATCCGGATCCTCGGGACGTCAGCAGTGCGCGACGTCAGCTTCGAGACGGTGAGCTTCGTCGGCTGGACCGTCGCCCGTGCGTTCGAGGGTGTGGGTGTCACCCCAGAACTCGCGACGGCGGCGTATCCCGTCGTCTGGTGGAGCCACTCGCTGCTGGCGCTGTGGTTCGTCGCCTGGGTCCCCTACGCCAAGCCGTTCCACATGCTCTCCTCCTTTGCCAACGTCCTCACCCGCGACGAGAAGGCCGGAGTGAGACTACCGGGTGTACCCGCCGACGCCGCCCCGGAGGAGATCGGCCCCAGCGAGATAGACGACTTCTCGTGGAAACAGCTGCTCGACCAGGACGCCTGCACCAAGTGCGGCCGCTGTTCGGACGCCTGCCCCGCGAAGGACGTCGGCCGGCCGCTCGACCCCCGGGACGTCATTTTGGACCTGAAGCACTACCGGGAGGAGCGCGATGGTGGCGAGGCCGAGGAGATGCCCATCATTGCCGACGGTGGCACCTCCGTCGTCGACAGCGAGACGATGGAGTCCTGTCTGGCCTGCATGGCCTGCATGGACAGCTGTCCCGTCGACATCGAACACCTCACCAGCTTCACCGAGATGAACCGCCGTCTTACCGAATCGGGCCAGATGGACGAGAACGCCCAGGACGCCATGATGAACGTGTTCCAGCACGGGAACTCGTTCGGCGACCCCGAGCGCAAGCGCCCGGACTGGGTCCAGGAGCTGGACTTCGACGTCCCCGACGCCCGCGAGGAGGCCGTCGACTACCTCTGGTACGTCGGCGACTACCCCAGCTACGACGGCCGGAACCAGGAGATAGCGACGGCGCTGGCCCGCGTCTTCGAGGCGGCAGACGTCTCCTACGGCATCCTCTACGAGGACGAACAGAACGCCGGCAACGACGTCCGCCGCGTCGGCGAGGAAGGCCTCTACGAGATGCTCGTCGAGGACAACGCCGCCGCCATCCAGGACTGCGAGTTCGACCGGATCGTCACGACCGACCCCCACGCCTACAACACGTTCATGAACGAGTATCCCGAGTTCGAGGCCTGCAAGTGGAGTGAGGAGGACATCTTCCACTACACCCAGGTCGTGGCGAATCTGGTGGACTCGGGTTCGCTGGTCGTGCCGGCGACGCTCGATTACACGGTCACCTACCACGATCCCTGCCATCTGGGCCGCTACAACGGCGAGTTCGAGGCGCCCCGGGAGCTCGTGGACGCGACGGGGTGTGAGCGCGTCGAGATGCCCCGCAACCGGCAGGACTCGTTCTGTTGTGGCGGCGGTGGCGGTGGCCTCTGGATCGAAGTCGAGGAGGAGAAGAAACCGAGTGAGGAGCGGCTTCGAGAGGCCGTGGAGGACACTGAGGCGGGGAACGCGGTCGAGAAGTTCGTCGTCGCCTGCCCGATGTGTACCACCATGTTCGAGGACGGCCGGAAGACCGGCGGGTTCGAAGACGAACTGGAGATCGTCGGCGTGACCGAATTGCTCGCAGAGGCGCTAGGTGAAGAGAACGTAGCTGTCTCTGCGTGATCTGGTTCTGAGGGAACGTGATCAGCCGAGGGAACTAACGACAGAGGAAAGCCTTCGGCCCGCTCTCCACGAATCAGTGACAACACCGCAAACACGTCGAAAGCCCTCGGCCCGCTCGGGTCGCGCGGCCCACGCTGTGCGCGCTCGCTACGCTCGCGTGCTTGCGGGGCCGTGCTTCCCCGACCGTCCCTCGCCCTTTCAGTCCACCGGAAGACTCACTCCGTTCGTCTTCCGAGCCCTGCTTCGCTTCGCTCAGCAGGACCCCAGGCCCGCACAGCACCGCAGCCCTGCCCTTCCCCTTCCACGTGAGCGAAGCGAGTGTGGGCTCGAAAGACGAGGTGTGCCGAGTCTTTCGGTGGGTCGCGCGATGAAACGCGCTCCCGGCCAGACCGCGCTCAGCCGGAGAAGACCGTGGCGCCGAACGGGAATCAGCGTTCGCAAAACCCCTACTCGTCCCAGGTGACGCCGGGAACCTCCCCGACAATCGCCGGCGCGTCGGCCAGCGCCGCCCGCAGGTCGGCCACGCCGGGCTTGTCGACCCGGTCCGGATTGACCCGGATTTCGACCGGCTGGTGGCCCAGCGAGACGAACCCAAAGTCCAGTTTTGCGGCGGTCGCCCGGAGACCGAGTCCGACGTCAGCGTCACCCGTCGCGACTCGACGAGCCGGTCCCTCGTGGCCGGGTGCCGTCCGCTCGGCGCCGTCGATGGCGTCCACGAGTTCGGCGTGAGTCGCGTCTCGCTCGTCGGCCAGGTCGTCGAGCGCGGCGTCGAAGGCGTCGCGTAGCCCCGACCGGCCCCGGTTGACGAACCGCCAGTCGCCGTCGACGAGCGCGGCCAGGCCGTCGATGGCTGCGGCCGCGTCGGTCTCAGGGGCGACGACGAGGCCCCACTCGCGCGTCCAGCCGCCGAGTAGGGTGCCAGCAGCGTCCTCGTCGGCACCCGTGACGACGGCGACGTCGGGGACGCTGCCGGCGAGGCGGCGGTCGCCCTCGGCAGATCCGACGGCCAGGAAGCGCGTCCGGGGAACGGCGTCGAGCAGGTCCCAGAGAACGGGGTCGGCCTCGCCGACGCCGAACAGGCGCGGCGGGCGGACGTCGGTGCCGAAGAGGTCGACGGTGACGGCCGTCCCGTCCGCCAGCAGCGACGTCTCGGCGGGCATCTCTACGATGCCGTCGGCGTTGGTCAGCGTCGTCGTCGCGCCGCTGCCCTTGTCCACGGGGTAGGCGAGCGTCCCGCCCGCGCCGTCGGTGACCAGGCCGACGGGGAGGAGGCGGTGGCGCCCCTCGTCGTAGTGGACGTCCTCGCTGAGTTCGGCCCGACGCTCGGGTCGCTCCAGCGGCGGTCGCCCGGCCGCCTCGCGGATGGCGGGCGCCACGAGCGTCCGGAACACCGACAGTGCCGACACCGGGTAGCCCGGGAGACCGACGAACGGCGTTCCGGCGAGGCGGGCGACCAGCGTCGGCTTGCCGGGCTTCAGCGCGACGCCGTGGTGCAGTTGCTCGCCGTCGTCGTCGATGACCTCGGAGAGAACGTCCACCGCGCCGGCGCTGGTGGCGCCGGAGGTCAACACGAGGTCGCAGTCGGCCGCGGCCTCCCGCAGGACCTGTTTCATCTCGGCGGTGTCGTCGCCGACGGTAGGGTAGACTTCTGGCTTACCGCCGGCGTCACGGATCGCGGCGGCGATGGACTGGCCGTTGACGTCGTAAATCTCGCCGCGTTCGGGGTGGAGGTCGTCGGCGAGGGCGACCAGTTCGTCGCCCGTCGAGATGACGGCGACGCGGGGTCGGCCGCGGACCCGAACGGTCTCGCGGCCCAGCGCGGCGAGCAGCCCGATTTCCCGATTGGTGACGACCGTTCCGGGACCGAGCGCTCGTTCGCCCGGCGCGACGTCGTCGCCGGCCGGCATGACGTGCTCGCCGGGGGTGACGGTGGTCCGAATCGCGACGTTCGACTCCCGGCGACTGGTTCGCTCGACCATCACGACCGCGTCGGCGCCGGGAGGCATCACGGCGCCGGTCGACACTTCGACGGCCGTCATCGGGTCGACGTCGGCGGTCGGTTCCTCGCCGGCGTGAACCTCGCCGACGATTTCGAGGACCGTCGGGGCGGCCTCGCTGGCACCGACGGTGTCGGTCGCCCGGACGGCGTAGCCGTCCATGCTCGCCCGGTCGAACCCCGGGACCGCGAGGTCCGCGTCGACCCGCTCGGCCAGGACTCGTCCCCGGGCTTCTGCGAGCGGGACGGTTTCGGTGTCGCCGCCGAGGTCGAACCCCGCGATCGTTTCGCGGACCTCGTCGGGGTCGGCCAGCGTCAGGAACTCGGTTCGGTCGGTCACTTCGATCCCTCCCAGTGCTCCACCTGAACGGTGTGGCCCTCCGGGAACCCCTCCGTCTCCTCGGGGACGACCACCCAGCCGTCGGCCTCGGTGACGCTGGAGAGGACGCCCGACCCGCGGGCCCGAATCGGCGTCGCCACGCCGTCGTCGAGGGCGACGCGGGCGTAGGTTCTGGTGCCGACGGGGCTGGCCAGCTTTCGGGCGAGCGTCGCCTCGGTGGTCGGCGGATCGGTGATCGGCCGACTGGCAAGCCGGCTGACGGCGGGCCGGACCAGTGCCGTCGCGGCGACGAGACAGCCGACGGGGTAGCCCGGGAGCATCACGACCGGCGTCTCCCCGACCAGACCGAAGCCGACGGGGTGGCCCGGCTGGAGCGCGACGCCGTGGCGCTCGACGGATCCGATGGATTCGACGGCCCCGGGAACGTGGTCGCGTTCGCCCGCAGACGTGCCGCCCATCGTGAGGAACAGGTCGGCGTCGCGCTCACCGCTGGCCTCGCGCAACGCCGCCCGGAGCGCCTCGCTGTCGTCGGTGACCGGGTCGAATCGCTCGGCCTCGCCGCCCCAGCGCCCGACGTACCGGCCGACGGTCAGGCTGTTCGACTCGACGACCTCGCCGGGCTCGGGGTCGGCACTGACGAGTTCCTCGCCGGTGGGAATCAGGACGACCCTGGGTCGTCGGTACACCTCGACATCGTCGAGACCGACCACCCGGAGGAGTCCGAGGTCGGCCGGTGCGAGCCGGTGGCCGGCGTCGAACAGCCGCGCACCGGCTTCGACGTCCTCGCCCTCCGCACCGACGTTCTCGCCGGGTGCGACCGCCTCGAAGACGAGCACTTCGTCGCCCACTCGCTCGGTCCGTTCGACCATCACGACCGCGTCGGCGCCGGTCGGCATCGGCTCGCCGGTGTCGACCGAAATTGCTCGTCCCGGACCGTACTCTGGCTCCTCGCCCTCACTGTCGTCATCGTCGTCGCGTTTCTCGACTCCCTCTGCGAGGTCGAGCCTGACGGGCGCGCGCTCGCCGGCGTCGACGACGTCCGCCGCGCGCACGGCGTAGCCGTCCATCGCGGCGCGGTCGTAGTGGGGCACCGCTCTCGGCGCGTCGATGGCGGTCGCCAGCACCCGGTCGTCGGCGTCGGCCAGGGCGACCGATTCGGTCTCCTCGACGGGCGCGACCAGGTCCAGCAGCGCCGCCCGGGCGTCGTCGACCGCCGTCCGCTCGCCGACGGCCGTCATCGGCGGGCCAGCCCCAGCACGTGGTCGATTTCGGGCAACAGTACCGCCACGACGCCGAGTTCGACGGCGTCGGGGTTCCCCGGGAAGGCGTAGATAGCGGTGCCGTCCGCGACGCCCGCGGTCGCCCGGGAGAGCATCGCCATCGTCCCGACCTGCTCGTGGCTCAGTCGCCGGAAGTACTCGCCGACGCCGGGGAGTTCCTTGTCCAGTAGCGGGCGGAAAGCCTCCACCGTTACGTCGTCGGGCGTCAGCCCCGTCCCGCCGCTGGTGACGACGACGTCGACCGTGCCGACGAGGTCGTCGACGGCCTCGGTGATGGCGCCCCGGTCGTCACCGACGATCTCGTGGATCGCGACTTCGTGGCCGGCGTTCTCGATGGCCTCGCGGGCTACCTCCCCGCTCCGGTCGTCGCTCGCCGAGCGCGAGGTCGAAATCGTGAGGACAGCGAACTCCCAGGTCTCGTCGCTGTCGTGGTGGTGCTGGTGGCCGTGGTCACCACTTTTGTGACCGTCGTGGTCGTGACCCTCGTGCCCGCCACCGCCGTCGCCGTGGTCGCTCACGACGGCGCCTCCTTGTGCTTCTCGACGACGCGGACGTCCTCGATGCGGGCCTGGGGATACTCGCCCGCGTCGTCCTTCTCGGCGGACTTCACCATGTCGAAGACGGTGAGCAGCGCCCGGGTGACGCCGTTGAGCGCCTCCATCTCGACCCCGGTCTGGCCCGTCGACGACACCTCGACGGTGCTCTCGACGGCTGATTCTTCGATCTCGAACTCGACGGTCACCCCGTCGACGGGAATCTGGTGACAGAGTGGGATGTCGTCCCAGGTCCGCTTGACCGCCTGGATGGCCGCGACGCGGGCTGTGGCGAGGACGTTCCCCTTGGTCACCTCGCCGGCCTCGATGATCGCCGCCGTCTCGGGCCGGACGGCGATCCGACCCGACGCCACCGCGCGGCGGTCGACGGTCGCCTTGTCGCCCACGTCGACCATCTGCACCCGTTCGTCGTCGTCGACGTGACTGAACTCGTCCATACTCCGTAGTCCGCGCCGAGCCACTAACCCCTTTCCACGCGAACGACGTTTGCGCCGGTGAGAAACTATACGTACGTCCGGGTCCCGTTCGAAAACGTGTACGTCCTGGGTATCGCTGGACCCTCCGACGCGGGCAAGACCACGCTCGTCGAGCGCCTGGCGAGTCGCCTCTCGGAGCGCGGGTTCGTCGCGACGGTCAAGCACCTCACGCACGCGCCCGCCATCGACACCGAGGGCAAGGATACCGCCCGGCACCGCGCTGCGGGAGCCCAGGCCACCTACGGCATCACCGACGACGAGGGCTGGTTCGCCACTGGCGCCGACCGGACCCTCGACGAGACGCTGGACGACCTGGCCCCCGACTACGACTACGCGCTCGTCGAGGGATTCTCCCAGGCCGACGTCCCAACCGTCGCGCTCGGCGGCCGCGACCACGCCGGCGAGCAGGTGGCGGCGGCGCCGACGGCCGACGACCTGGCCCTCGGTTCGGTGGTGGACGCGCTCCACGACAGTGAGCCCTACGAGACGCTCGGCTCCCTGGTCGCGCGAGTGAAGCGCTCGTCCCGGGAGGACCGCGCCGGCGCCATCGCGACCTTCACCGGGCGCGTGCGCGAGCGGGACGCGCCGGACGACGAGCCCACGGAACACCTCGAGTTCGAGAAGTACGACGGCGTCGCCGAGGAGCGACTGGAGACGATCCGGGGCGACCTGCTCGACCGCGACGGAATCTTCGAGGTGGCGCTCCACCACAGGACGGGCGTGGTCGAGGCCGGCGAGGACATCGTCTTCGTCGTGATCCTGGCCGGCCACCGGGCGGAGGCGTTCCGGGCGGTGGAGGACGGGATCGACCGCCTGAAAGACGAAGTCCCCCTGTTCAAGAAGGAAGTGACCGTCTCCGACGAGTTCTGGGCCCACGAAGGACCCTGAGATGAGTTATCGGTGTTCGGCACGCTACGTTGGCTGACGACGAGAAATCCTCGACCGTCTTGGCTCTACGGATAGCTGCTATCGCTGAACGCATCACCACTTACAACCAGAAAGCCCCCTCCCGCTCGGGTCGGGGGCCCACAACTGCGCTCCTCGCCTCCCGGCTGCGGTGCTTGTCGGGGCCGCCTTCCCCGAGCGGTCGGCCCCTTTCAGTCCCGCCCAAGTACCGCAGCCCTGCCCTTCCCCTCGTCGCGCGATGAAACGCGCTCCCGGCCGGGCGGTTGCAGAGCGGTCAGGAAGCGTGATTCGGCGCGGACGCGCCGAATCCGGGGAGGGGGGCGGTTCAATCGCGAGCGCGGGGCGAAGCCCGCGCGAGCTATGCGGTGCCTGGCGGACTGAAAGGGCGAGGCGCGGTCGGCGAAGTCCGAACCCACAAGCACGCGAGGAACGAGCGCGCGCAGTGGGTTCGCACGAGTCGAGCGCGCCGAGGGCTTTCGACGTGTTTGCGGTATCGCTGTCGACTCATAGCGACCGGTCTGACGAAATTCTACCAACGTCGATCCGGGCCTCGGATCCCAGAATTGCGCATCATGCCCAGCGACCACCGAGTCGAGAGTGATCAGAAAAACACCCGAACACGTTTCTAGTGCACGATCATGAACGAATACTGTTTTGAATGTTGAATGCGAGGGAGTAAACAAGAGATATTCCCATGAGGTTCGAACAAATCTGTCCGAAATATGGGCGAACGTCCGGCAATATTTTCCAGCACGGAGAGGGGCCATGAGCGACTGGGTACCGACGACGTGCATGCGGTGTGCCGTCGGCTGTGGTCACCTCCAGCAGGGGGTCGACATCGGCTACGGCGTCGACGTGGTCCGCGGCGACGCGGCCCACCCGGTCAACCAGGGACTGGCCTGCCAGCGCGGCGTCAGGGAGAGCCAGGACCCCGACGGTGAGTGGCTCACCCAGCCACTCGTTCGCCGCGATGGGGAACTGGTCCCGACGACGTGGGACCTGGCGCTGGCCGAGGTCGTCGGTCGCTTCGAGGACACCCTCGATGCCGGCGACGACGTGGCGGTGCTGGGCAGCGGCCAGCAGACCAACGAGGCGGCCTACGCGCTCGGCAAGCTCGCCCGCGGCGGGTTCGGGACGCGCTACTACGACGCGAACACCACCCTCTGCATGGCCAGCGCGGTGACGGCCTACTACCAGGCGTTCGGGAGCGACGCGCCGCCGTGTACGTACGACGACATCCCCGAGGCCGAGAGCCACGTCGTCTGGGGCGCGAACCCGGCGGTGGCTCACCCCGTGATGTTCCGGTGGATCCGACAGGCGGCGAGCGAAGACGACTCGGAGATGCTCGTCGTCGACCCCGTCGCGACCCAGACCGCCGAACACGCTGACGGCCACGTCGCGCCCGAGCCGGGAAAGGATCTGGCGCTCGCGCGTGCGGTGCTCGCGCGCCTGGTCGAGACCGACCGCGTCGACGAGGCGTTCGTCGACGAGGCCACGGAGGGGTTCGAGGAGTTGCTGGCGACGCTGCCAGAGCCCGAGGCGGCGGCCGCCGAGGCCGGCGTGGAGATGAGCGACGTCGACCGACTGGCGGACGCCTTCGACCGGAACGCCCTCTGCTACTGGGGGATGGGCGTCAACCAGCACGTTCAGGGGACGGAGCTCTCCCGGGCCCTCATCGACCTGACGCTCGCGACGGGGAACCTCCGGCCCGGCGGGGGCCCGTTCTCGCTGACCGGCCAGGCCAACTCGATGGGGACGCGCGTCTGCTCCTCGAAGGGGTCCTGGCCGGGCCAGCGACCGTTCGAAGACCCGAACGCGCGCGCCTTCGTCGCCGAGGAGTGGGGCGTGCCCGTCGACCGCCTGCCGGACGACCACGGACCGGGGCCGGTCGGCGTCGTCGAGGCCGTCGACTGCGACGTCGACGCGGTCTGGACCGTCGCCACCAACCCGGTCGCCGGGATGCCCGACGCAGGGCCAGCAAGGGAACGGCTCGAAGACGCCTTCGTCGTCGCCCAGGACGCCTTCCGCTCCGAAACCACCGAACTGGCCGACGTCGTCCTGCCGGCGGCGACCTGGGGCGAGTCCTCCGGGACGACGATGAACATGGAGCGCACCGTTTCGCGCGTGCGCCCGGCGACAGAGGTGCCCAGCGGCGTCCGGAGCGACCTGGAGATCATCGCGACCGTCGGAGCGCGCCTGTTCCCGGACCTGTTCCCCGAGAAGTCGCCTGACCCCGAGTCGGTCTTCGACGAGTTCCGCGAACTCACCGCGGGGACGAAGGCCGACTGCTCGGGGATCGGATACGACCGCCTCGACGACGAGAAGGCGGTCCGCTGGCCCGCGCCCGAGGCCGACTCGCAGGGCGGTTACCGCTACTACGAGGGCGGTGAAGGCGACGCGGACGACGGGACCGGTGACGCGCCCGCCGACGAGTCGTGGGCGTTCCCCACGGCATCGGGCAAGGCGCAGTTCTCTACCGGCCGGCAGGGGGACCTCCCCGAACCCGTCGACGACAAGTACGCACTGACGCTGACGACGGCCCGCGAATCCGACGGGTACAACACCGGCATCCGCTCGCGATCGGTCGAGGATCCGGAGCTCGTCGTCGCTCGCGTTCACCCCGAAACGGTCGCGAGCAGCGACGCGGTCGAGGACGACCGGACCGTCGTCGAGTCCCGGCGCGGCGCCGTCCCGGCGACCGTCGAACCGGACCCGGCCGTCCCCGAAGGGATGGTCTGGCTGCCGATCCACCACCCCTCGACGAACCGGCTCACTATCGACGCGCTGGACCCACAGTCGAAGGAACCGAACTTCAAGCAGTGCGCCGTCCGCCTCGTCGCGCCCGCGCACCGTGACGCCGCGAGCCTGTCGGTCCCCGCCGACGACTGAGCGCGACGTGCGCACCGGACGGCCACGCGCGGCCCGGTCTTCTCCTTTCTCGCGCCGCTCGCTCTTCCCTAGCGACGGCGTCGTCGCGACGGTTTCGTCGTGCGCCTGGTCCGCCGTCCGCCGGCCCGGCCGCTTCGAGACGACCGGTCGCCGAACCGGGCGATCGTCTGCGACGATCGGACTGATTCTGGTAATACACATATTACCTCGTTTAATTGTGTCCGCCCGTCCACTGCAGTGCCTTTGTTTCAAACAAATGGTGTGGCCAGCGTTAATAGGGCAGCAATCGACCACATATCTGTGTATGAAGTCTCCAAACACCACGCGTAAAGGCGAAAAAAGATACAAATGGCCAAATATTCCCGATAACGATCGTGCAGGATCCATCGGGGGAGCCGTGAGCGGCCGAACGGGCAGTCCGGTGGAGGTGGGAGACCGATGGGACTGATCAAGATGACCAAGTGGCGGACGCTCGTGCTCGCCACGATCGGGTTCAACTTCTCCTTTCTGATCTGGTTCTCCTTCGCCCCGTTCACGGGGCCGATGGCCGAGGAGTTCGGCCTCTCGCTGGCCGAAATCGGTATCCTGGCGAGTTCCGCCATCTGGCTCGCGCCGTTCGGTCGCATGCTGACCGGCTGGCTCTCGGACAAGTTCGGCGCGCCGGCGGTGTTCGCCATCGTGCTGGGCTACGTGGGCGTGTTCTCCATCGCGAGCGCGTTCGCCGAAAGCTACGGGGTGTTCTTCGTCACCCGGCTCATCGTCGCGACGGCGGGCATCACCTTCGTCATCGGCATCCAGCACGTCTCCGAGTGGTTCGAGGAGGGTCAGCTCGGCACCGCGGAGGGCATCTACGCCGGCATCGGGAACGCGGGCGCCGCCGGTGGGGCGCTCATCCTCCCGCGCGTGTTCGGTCCTGGCTGGAACGGCCCCATCTTCCAGACGAACTGGCGCGCGGCGTTCTTCTGGACCGGCCTCGTCTCCATCGGCCTCGCGATCACCTACTACGCGCTCGGCGAGGCAGCGAAATCCGAAGAGAAGCGGGAGGCGACCGCCCAGAGCGCCACCTTCAAGCAGTGGGTTCACACGGCGACCCGCTACGGGACCGTCGTGCTCGCGCTGGCGTACGTGATGACGTTCGGCCTCGAGCTGTCGATGAACGGCTGGCTCGCGACCTACTACAGGGAAGGGTTCGACACGAACAACCTCGTGCTGGCCTCGACGTTCGCGGCGACGTTCTCAGTCGCGGCGGGCCTGCTGCGGCCGATCGGCGGCTACGTCAGCGACCTGCTGGCGCGCAAAGAACGGGACATCCTCCCCTGGTTCACGGGCCGCTACCGGGAACAGTGGACGTTCCTCACGCTGTGTTTCGTCGTCGTCACCATGGTCGGGATGACGTTCGCGGGCCTCAGCGGCGAGGTGCTCGTCGCGGTCGGCGCCGGCTTCCTGGTCGGGATGGGGTGTGCGTTCGCGGAGGGCGCCATCTTCGCACAGGTCCCCGCGATGTTCCCCGACAGTTCGGGTTCCGTGGCGGGCATCGTCGGCGGCGTCGGTACCGTCGGTGGCATCGTCTACCCGCTCGTCTACTCGTCGACGCTGCTTCCGAATCTCCACGTCGGCTACGCCATCGTGGGCGCCTCGATGATCCCCATCGTCCTGCTGAACGCGTGGGTCTACCGACCCCAGATCGCCCGACGTGCGACCACCGACGGCTGGCTGGTCAGTTCGTCGAGCGGCGAGTCGACCACCCCGGGCGGGGACTGAGATGCGCTCGGGACTCGTCCTCGCTGGCGGTCGCTCGACGCGCTTCGGCGAGGTCGACAAATCCCTCGCCGAGGTGGACGGCGGTCCGATGATCCGCCGCGTCGCCGACCGACTGCGGGAGGTGACCGACGAACTCGTCGTGAACTACCGGGACGAACAGCGGGCCGCCGTCGCCGACGCGCTCGACGGCGTGGCGTATCGCGAAGCCGTCGACCCCGTCCCGGACGAGGGACCGGTCGCCGGCATGCGGACCGGACTGCGGGTCGCGAGCGGGAACGCCGTCGCCGTGGTCGCCTGCGACATGCCCCAGGCAGACCCGGCGCTGTTCGAGCGGCTGTTCGCGGCGGTGGACTCGGCGGCCGTGCCGCGGGCCGACGGCCGCCTCCACCCGCTCCACGCGGTCTACGACCGCCACGCCGGCCGCGTCGCCTGCGACCGGACGCTTGCGGCGGGCTCCCGGCGGCTCTACGACGTGCTCGCGCGCGTGGACCCGGTCGTCGTCGACGCCGACGACGTCACCAGATACCGATCGCCCTTTACGAACGTGAATTCGCGCGCCGATCTTGCCGCCGTCACTGGACAGATCGAAAATTGAGGGGCAGTATAAGGCGTTCTAGGTCCTTGTACTTCGACCGTTCGTCCGGATCCAGCCCTTAATTTTTGAAATGTGTGACGATTACCCTTATTGTCGGCGCGCCCGCGTATTCTAGCCGTAGAACAAAGGACGTTCGTGTAGATTTGAAGCGAGAATGAGGACGATCTACAAAGACAGAGTGATACAATGGCCCACAAGAAGGAAGACTGGAAAGGAGAACTGTACGGCGACGACGTCAGGGAGAAGCTAGAGGAGTTCGCCGAGAACGGCTGGGAATCCATCCCCGAAGAAGAGCGCGACGAGTGGTTCTCCCGGTTCAAGTTCTGGGGGGTGTTCCACCACCGCGGCGGCCAGGAGAGCTACTTCATGATGCGCCTGACCAACTGCGGCGGCGTGCTCGAACCCGGACAGCTCCGGGCCATCGGCGAGGTCGCCCGAGACTACGCCAGGGGACCGGTCGAGAACCCCGAGTTCGGCAACGGCTGGATCGACTTCACGACGCGGCAGTCGATCCAGCTCCACTGGCTCAAGCTGGAGGACATTCCCGAAATCTGGGAGAAACTGGAGGCTGTCGGCGTCTCCTCGCGCTCGGCCGGCGGCGACACGATGCGCAACATCTCGGGCTGTCCGGTCGCCGGCAAGGCCGACGAGTACGTCGAGAGCCGCGAGCTACTGGACGAGATACAGGCGGGGATCCGCGGCGACGACGCGCTCTGTAACATGCCCCGGAAGTTCAACATCTCCGTATCGGGCTGTCGCCAGGGCTGCGCCCAGGACTCGATCAACGACGTCGGGCTGGAACCGGCCCACACCGTCGTGGACGGGGAAGAGGTGAAAGGGTTCAACGTCCGCGTCGGCGGCGGTCTCGGCGGCCGCGAACCGCGCCCCGCCCGCTCGCTGGACGTGTTCGTCCGCCGCGACCAGGCCTACGAGACGGTCCGGACGTTCGTCGAACTGTACCACGAGGAAGGGGACCGGCAGAACCGCTCCAAGAACCGCGCCCGCTTCTTCGTCGACGACTGGGGGACGGAGAAGATCCGCGAGGAGATGGTCGAGCGCCTCTCCTTCGAACCCGCCCGCGCCGGGACGAACTTCCGCGGCGAGTACACGTACAACGCCGGCAGGCCCGCCGAACGCGGCGCCCACGACCACGTCGGCGTCTACGACCAGCAGGACGGCGAGAACTACGTCGGGCTCTCGGTGCCCGTCGGCCGCATGCCCGCCGAGGACGCCATCGAACTGGCCGACCTGGCCGACGCCTACGGCTCCGGCGAGGTGCGACTGACCCGCCGGCAGAACCCGCTCGTCATGGACGTCCCCGACGGGAACCTGAAGAACCTGCTCAACGAACCGTTGCTCGACACCTACACCCCCGAGCCGAACCCCTTCGAGCAGGGCGCGATGGCCTGTACCGGGACGGAGTTCTGCTCAATCGCGCTGACCGAGACGAAAGCTCGGACCGCGCGCCTGCTCCGCTGGCTCGGCGAACACGTCGACGTCCCCGACGACGTCGACCGGATCAAGATCCACTACTCGGGCTGTACGGCCGACTGCGGCCAGGCGATGACGGCCGACATCGGCCTCCAGGGGATGCGCGCCCGCAAGGACGGCGAGATGGTCGAGGCGATGGACGTCGGCGTCGGCGGCGGCATCGGCGAGGAGCCCACCTTCATCGACTGGGTGCGCCAGCGCGTCCCCGCCGACGAGGTGCCAGGCATGATCGCCAACCTCGTCGAGGCCTACGCCGCCCTCCGGGAAGACGGCCAGACCTTCCGCGAGTGGGTCGACGCCACCGGCCACGAGACCATCGTCGAACTCGCCGAACCCGAGGAGGTCGAGGGGTACGAGGACCTCTCGCTCACCGACGCCAAGCAGTCGTGGTACCCCTTCGACGACGGCGAGAGTCCGGCGCCGACCGACGCGCAGGGGCAGCCGATTTCGGCAGATGATTAGCCAGGTCTCGAACGCAGTGAGAGACCTGGGAAATGCGAGCGGGAGCGAAGCGACACGCGAGCAGGGTGGGGCGACCGGAGGGAGGGTCCTCCGAGAACGCGAACGGCGAGGGTGGCGAGCCGTGAGCAGGATGGTCTGACCGGAGGGAGGACCATCTTAATCGCGAGCGGGAGCGACCTAGCGGGCGCGAAGCGCCCGCATTTGCTCGAACGGGGAACGGAGTGACCCGTGAGAGCGCAGGGAGCGACACGCGAGCAGAGAAGCGCCTGACTGGGAGCTCGTCGCCGATCGAAGGGAGGGGACGCCAGAGGTGCGATCGCGACGGGACAAAACACCGGAGCGGCGTTTCGAGCAGTGAGTTCGGCAGCGCATTCATAGAACCCCAAAGTAATTTTTACATCGTTATGAGCTACATGGAACGGCTGATCGGCCGGATCCCGATGATCATCGTGGTGTTCGGCGTCGTGCTGCTCACCGGCGGGTACAGGAGCGCGGAACTGTCGGGCGGATCGCAGCCCGTGGCGGGTATCGGACTCGTCGCGCTCGGATGCGTCACATACGGCGGCCTGTGGTATCTCCGGGAGTGAGTGCGCGCGGCGATGCCGTGTCCACCGTGGAGCGGCAGCAATGCTCGCGTTCGGCCCGGGTCGCTCACCTGCGCTCGCGGCCGCTCGCGAACTGAGACCGACGCCGAGGGGCGTTACACCCGGCCGCGGAAGGCGTCGATGGTCCGTTCGCCGGCCAGGCCGGCGGTCCAGGAGAGCGATCCAAGCACTGCGGCGGCGACGCCCAGGAACACCAGCCCGTCGGGTGAGAGAAATGCCACGAGCCGTTCGACCGGTGGGCGGCTCGCCAGGCCGAGCAGGTAGTGGTCGGCGCTGGCACCGAGCAGCGGCGCGTAGGCGGCGAGCCAGCCGAAGACGAGGCCGCTCTGTCGGTAGCCCGTGAGGGCGGCCGCCATCATCCCGACGACGGCGGCGTCCATCGCGAGGAAGACGACGCCCCCCGTGACCTCGAAGAGACCGACCGCGTACGCCAGGAAGGTCGCGAGGAAGAGTCCGCCGGCGAACAGGACGTCGAGTCGGCGCTGATAGCGGTGTTCCGGCGGGCCGAGGAGGAGCGTCCGGAGCGAGGGAACCATACTGACGGTCCCGACTGCCTGGTTCAAATTGCTGTGGGTGCGTGCCAACGAGAGTGAGAATCACTCGCTGCTGACCCCCTGCCGTCACGACGCCGTCGCCGTCGAGCCGTTCCGGTCGGGAACGAGCCACGCCGGGACGGCGCGCGTGAGGACGACCATCCCCGTCAGTTCGACGAGGGTCTGGGTGACGACGACGGCCGGCGCGAGGCCGTATCCCGCCGGTAGCGCGAGCGCCAGCGGCAGGACGACCAGCGAGTTCCGCGTGACCGAGGTGAACACGAGCGCCCGGCTCTCGCCGACGTCCATCCCGAGGGCGTCCGCCGCGAGCCGCCCCAGCAGCGGCATGACGACGAGGAAGGCGACGTACACCGGGACGACCGCTGCTATCTGCCCGATGGAGTCCTGGACGCGAGGCAGTTGCGAGGCGATGACGACCAGCAGCGTCGCGCCCATCATCGGCACCGGCAACCAGCCCATCGCCGACTGCCACCGCTCAGCCTGGGGCGAGCGATCGGCCGAGACCTCGGTGAGCCAGGCGAGCGCGAGCGGGGCGGCGATGATCACGAGAAAGGCGTCGAGGAAGGGTCCGGCCTCGATCGCTTCCGCGGCGGCCGGGCCCACGAACAGCCAGAGGTACGCCGGCAAGAGGAGCAACTGGACCACCATCAGCACTGGCGTCGCGGCGGTGACCTGCTCGGCGTCGCCGCCCGCCAGGTCGGTGAAGGAGATGACGTAGTCGATACAGGGCGTCAGCAACACCATGAAGGCGCCGACGAGGATCACCGGCTCCGGCGGGAGGAAGCGACCGAGCGCCCACGCGACGACTGGGACGACCAGAAAGTTCATCCCCAGCGCGGCGGCCATGAACCGCCGGTCCCGGAACGCCGCCCGGATGCGGACGAACGGCACCTCCAGGAAGGTGACGTACAGCAGAACCGCCAGGACGGGGTTGATGAGGGGTTCCAGTGACCGGGCCGTGCCAGGACGGCCGACGGCGAGGGCGACGGCGGCGAGCACCGCCACAGCGTACACCGCGACCTGGCGTCGCTGGAGGGACTGTTTCGATATCACGGTGTGTACTCACCGCAGAGTTCACCAGACGTCGTCCGGGGTGGAGTCTTCGGCGACGTCCGTGTCGAGGTCGATGTCCTGGATGAGGTCGACCAGCGCCTGGAGTTCCGGGAAGGTGTAGACCGTGAGGTCGATATCCGTATCTTCACTCACTATGTGTGAGTCGATGACGAACACGAGGTCGGACCTGGGCCAGCCGCCCATGTCGTCGATGATGGCGGGCGTGCGGTCGAACAGCAACTGTGGCGTGCCCATGTCGATGGTCGTGTCGAGCACGTTCGCCCAGCCGTCGATGAACCCGGAGGTGAGGATGTTACCGATCTCCTGGAGCCCGCTGCGTTCCATGTCGGTGAAGCCGCCACCATCGTCTTCGCTCCCCACGCCGCCCATCATCTGTCCCACCAGATGCCTGGCGTCGGTCGGGTCGAGGAGGAACAGCACGTAGCCGCCGGGCGCCTCGGTCAGTTCGACGTAGATGCCGACCCGTCGCTCGTCGCCCATGTGGGTCTTCACGTCGCCGATGTCGAGAAAGTTGATCTGGGAGGTCCGAACGGCCGCCGGCACCCCGGTCAGCTGTTCGAGGTGGTCGGCGACCGTGCTCGACCCCTCCTTCGCCATCGTGTTGAAGAGGTCGAGCTTCCGGACGTCGACTTCGAGACTCATACGCCACCGAACGTAGCGAGCGGCTTAACGCCACCGACGGACCCGGGTTTGCATGTCAATTGGTTCGGACTCGTTGTCTCTAAGAGCGGTTCAACTACTAGATTGATCAGTTCGAGATAGAACGACTTCAACTGATGCCGACAACAAAGGAAAGCCCTGGCCGCCCCTTTCATTCCACCCAAGTCGGCCGGTTAGCCTAGAGAAACGGGCGGGACTGAAAGGGGCCGACCGCTCGGGGAAGGCGGGCGCAGTAAGCACCGAGGCCGAAGGCCGAGGCGCGCAGCAAGCCCCCCGACCCGAGCGGGAGGGGGCTTTCGGGCTGTTGTTTGTAGCTCCAGTAGCCGTCTCAACCCAAACTGATCAATCTAGTAGTTGGATCACTCGTGAACCATGCTATCGGAGTCAACGTCGCACCCGAAGAGACGATACCAGTCGCTACCCGGGTGGAGTGTCGCGAAAAACGAAATCGTCAGTCGCCGCGGAGCGGCGACAGCGAGTCGTCGGCGACGGTGTCGAGGACGACCGCGGTGGTCACCTCGGCGACGCCCTCGGTGGTGACGAGTTCGCCGACGCGTTCGTTGAGTTCGGCGGTGTCGCGGAACCGGCCGACTGCGACGACGTCGTACTCCCCGGTCACCTCGTAGACGGTGACGTACTGGGCTGCCGTTCGCAACTCGTTCAGGACCTCGGCCCGTCTGGCGTCGGCGGCGGTCAACTGGACGACGGCGGTGACGTCGAACCCGAGTTCGCCGTAGTCGACGCGGGCCTCGTAGCCCGTGATGGCGTCGCGCTTCTCGAGTCCGGTGACTCGCTGTTCGACGACGGGCGGGGAGATGCCCGTCGTGGCCGAGAGGTCGTTCGTCGTCGCCCGACCGTCCTCGGCCAGGGCCGCGAGCAGTTGGCGGTCGGTGTCGTCGACCTCCATTCGCTTAGACGGCGTCGGGGCCGCTGTTACCGGTGCGGACCTGGACGGCGTCCGCGACCGGGAGGACGAAGATCTTGCCGTCGCCGGGCTCGCCCGTGTGGGCGGCCTCGCGGATGGCGTCGACCACGTCGTCGGCGGGGACGTCGGCGACGACGCACTCGATCTTCACCTTCTGGTGGAGGTCCACGACGTACTCCTCGCCGCGCCACTGGCCCTTCTTCGCGGGCTGGGAGCCGCGGCCGGAGACGTTGGTCACCGTCAGCGACGGGGCGCCGACGTCGGTCAGTGCTTCCTTCACGTCCGCCAGCTTGTCGGGGCGGACGATGGCCGTGATCATCTGGATGTCAGAGTCGGTTTCAGTTTCACTCATCGTCGGTCACCTCGCTGTCCGCGACGCTACCGTCCGTTCGTACGATACTTCCGCCATCGGTGGCGACGCCGTCGTCGACCCCGAATTCGGGGTAGGTGTCGACGCCGTGTTCGCTGATGTCGAGGCCGTCGCGTTCGTGTTCGGGCGTGACGCGGGCCTGTCCGATGGCCTTGAGGACGCCGAACACGAGTGCGGTCGCGGCGATCGTCCAGGCGGAGACGATGACGACGAAGACCAGCTGGTCGACGAACGCGCCGACCATCGTGGTTCCTTCGAGGGCGCTCGACGTGGCCACGAAGGGGAACAGCAGGGTCCCGATGACGCCCGCGCTCCCGTGGACCGGGAAGACGGCGCAGACGTCGTCGATCTTCAGGCGCTTCTCGACGAAGCCGAAGACGATGGGGAGCTGGGCGCCGGCAACGGTGCCGACCACGAACGCGCCCCACCAGGTGGTGGTGTCCGGGATGGCCGTGATGCCGACGAGACCAGCCAGGAGGCCGTTGGCGACGTAGAGCGTGTCGACCTTGCCGGTCTTGATCAGCGAGACCGCGCTGGCGCCGATGGCACCGCAGGCCATGGCGATGGTCGTCGTCATGGCGACGCGACCGACGTAGCTGAACGCGCCCAGGGTGAGCGCCCCGTCCTCGACGGCGAAGACGGTCGCGGCCGTGCCGACGTTGAAGCCGTACCAGCCGAACGCGAGGATGAGCGTCCCGAGCACGGCGAAGGTCAGCGAGTGGCCGGGGATGACGTTCGCGGAGCCGTCACTGTTGTACCGACCGATGCGCGGGCCGAGGACCCAGGCCGCGGTGAGACCGGCGATGCCGCCCATCCCGTGGACGATCATCCCGCCCGCGAAGTCCTGGTATCCCAGCGAGGCGATGAAGCCGCCTCCCCAGGTCAGCCCGGTGACGACGGGGTAGATGACTGCGGCGAGCAGGATGGTGTAGGCCACGTACGCGCGGAGCTTCGCGCGGCCGGCGACGGCACCGGAGACGATGGTCGCCGCGGTCATGGCGAACACCGCGCCGAACAGCCAGCCGACCCAGTCGCCGGAGCTACCGACGGTGGCAGCACTCGCGAAGCCCGAGCCACCGACGAGGCTCGAGATCCCGCTGCCGATCAGGAAGAACATGACGACCCCGACCGACCAGGTTAGCAAGTTCTTCGTCAGCTGGTTCGCCACGTTCTTCGAGCGCACCTGCCCCGCCTCGAGCATGGCGAAGCCGGCGTGCATGAAGAAGATCAGGAACGTTACGACGAGTACCCACATGAGGTTGACACCCTCGGCGAGTACCGCTGGATCGATTTGCAGTGGTGCGAATGACATTGTGATGTTCACTTTGGTGGTTTTGGCTGCTTATCGTGATTGAACGTCCAACATTCTCTCGCAAACGCCCGACTTTGTCATGCAGTTCACGGAGGAGGGGTGGGAATCACACTACATAAGGGTTAGCTTGAAGATATCCAGAACCTGTACCAGGATAATAGACGACCGTCCAGATTAGGGCACAATATTATGGATATAAGGTGGTTGGCCGTCCAGAAAGGAGACGCTCCACAGCCACCGATTCCGACGTTCGTCCAGGGCATTTCCGCAAAAATAGCCGAATGTGGCCCGAAATCCTCGCGCGCGCTCTCTCTCGGAACGGTCAGTGCCGCTGGTTCGAGCGGGCGAATGCCACACCAGCTTGACACCGATCGCCGTGGTTTCAGCGGCTAAGTGCGGCGGCCGGGCTGATAGCGCCGAGAGGACGTAGCGCCAATGGTGGGGCCGTTCCCCGGTCGATAGAGGAAGATGGGGTAGAGAGCGAACGCCGGCCCGCTCAGACAGTCCCAATGACCAGGTGTCGACGGACCAGGTAGTAGCCGCCGGTGATCGGGAACGCGACGGGCGCGAGGACGAAGAAGAAGACGGCGAGGTTGAGGTAGTTCCCCGGGTTCGGTCGCCAGCCACTGGAGTTAAGCCGGACGTAGGTCGCGTCGCGGTAGATGGCGAGCGGGAACGGAACGGCGGTCAGGATAGCGAGGCCAACCAGGAGGAAGGGCAAGACAGTGCCGCTGTTCATCCCGACGGAAAAGGCGAGCGCGAGTAAGATGGCCGGGAGGACAGTCCCGGCCGCCACGAACACCCACCAGAAGTCACGTTCGACCCAGTCGACGACGTACTGGTGACGCTTGTAGATGTGATGGAGCTTCATCAGGTAGCCGAAGAAGAGGCCGAGAACCGCGTACAGCACCGGACTCGGCTGCCACTCCAGGTCCGCCTCGTTGAGCTTCTTCGTGTCCAGATAGAGGACGAACGGCGTCAACAGCCAGGAGACGAAAAAGAGGGCGATGCCACCGATCCACCACGCGCCCAGTGCTGCCACCGCTCCCATGACGCCCGCCTCGCTCTCGCCGAACCCGAGCAAGATGATACCGACCCCGAGCATCGCGTAGAGTGCGATCGGTAACAGCAACAGGATCTCGACGCCGCGATACGCCTTCGAGGGGACGTCCTCGACCGTGACCATCCCGGTTCTGGTTCCACCCATGAGTATCTGCACGCACGTGTCGACCGGTCAGACATAATAATTTCGGCCATTTCGGGCGGGAAAATGTCGCTCTCGGCCGGTCAGAGTCCGAGAGGGCGGACACGGCAATCGGAGTGGGCGCCACCGCTGCCCCGAGTCATCGACGCGACGGTCCGCGAACGCCTCGCCGGTCAGTCCAGCCGACTCGCCAGGTCTTCGGCGAAGTAGGTGAGGATCAGGTCGGCGCCGGCGCGTTTGATAGAGAGCAGCGACTCGAAGGCGACTTCCTCCAGGTCGAGCCAACCCTGCTCCGCGGCGGCGTGGAGCATCGCATACTCGCCGCTGACGTTGTAGGCGGCGACGGGGTGGTCGTACTCACGCCGGACCGCGCTGACGACGTCGAGGTAGGGCAGGGCGGGCTTGACCATCAGCACGTCCGCGCCCTCCTCCACGTCGAGAGCCACTTCACGCATCGCCTCGCGACCGTTCGCGGGGTCCATCTGGTAGTGTCGGCGGTCGCCGAACGCCGGAGCGCCGTCCGCCGCGTCGCGGAACGGCCCGTAGAACGCCGAGGCGAACTTCGCCGCGTAGCTCATGATCGGCACCTCGTCGTAGTCCGCGTCGTCGAGCGCCTCCCTGATGGCGCCGACCATGCCGTCCATCGCGGCCGAGGGGGCGACCATGTCCGCGCCGGCCTCGGCGTGGGAGACGGCCGTCTTCGCGAGCAGGTCGAGCGTCTCGTCGTTGCGGACGGTGAGCGTCGGGTCGTCGGCCGCTTCGTCCTCGATCAGGCCGCAGTGGCCGTGCTCGGTGTACTCGCAGAGGCAGACGTCGGTGACGATGTAGGCGTCGGTTTCGGCCGCGATGTCGCGGACTGCCGCCTGGACGACGCCGTCCTCGGCCCAGGCCCGGGTGCCCCGGTTGTCTTTCGACTCGGGGATGCCGAACACCATCACGGCCTCGACGCCGGTGTCGAGCACCTCCTCGACGCGGGGGACGGCCTCGGTGACCGGAACGCGCTCGTGGCCCGGCATCGACTCGATGGGGGCCCGCTCGTCGGTCGTGGCGTCGACGAACACCGGCGCGATGAGGTCCGACGCCGACAGGTCCGTCTCGCGGACGAGCGAGCGGACGCCGTCGGCCCGCAGACGCCGGGGTCGGCGAGTGGGGTTCATGCGTGACGTTGGGAGACTCCGGGGCAAGAACCCACCGCTCCGAACGAGCCGTGCCCAGGACGACGCTGCCACACCCTTAAGAGGGAAGACGGGGCCAGCGTCCGTGATGGCACCAGGTGGCGTCTCTCATCGGCGAGGCGTGACGAATGACCGTCCCGAGCGACCCTCGCGGACTCGAACAGCACTGAGACGGCGAGCTGGGTGGAATACATACAATGGATACAAAAGCATACAACCCATACGATCCAAACGTCACGATATGCCGGTGAACTTCGACGATTACCGGGAAGCGCGGGACGACGGCGACGGCCTCCCGATCGATCCGGCGTCGAACGCCCACAGGATCCTCTCGTACCTCGCGGCGCACCCGGACCTGGGTTTCAAACCGGCAGAGATCCGCGAGCACGTCGACGTTCCGGCCGGCAGCGTCAATCCGACACTCGCCCGCCTCGAAGAACGCGGGCTGGTCGAACACGAGTCGCCGTACTGGTCCGCCGGCGACGACGACCGCCTGGCGGCCCTCGACGGGACGACCGCGAGCATGCGCGCGTTCGAGGACCGGCACGGCGACGACGAGTTCGACGACTGGCACGAGACGGACGTCGACCCCCGAAAGCAACGAGGCCGGACGGACGGTACTGGTACCGATAGAGGCGATGAGTGACGGACCGTTCCGGCGCGCGGACGTCGTCTGGCACCCGGCCCCGTTCAAACAGCCGCCGAGAGAGCGGCCGTTCCTAATTCTCAGTGACGACTCCCACCCGTTTCACGGGCCCGAGTACGCCGTCGTCGGGTTGACCCGGACCGGCCGACCACGAGCGATCGAACTGACGCCGTCGTCGTGGGCCGCTGGCGGGCCGGGCGGGGAGAGCTACGCCTCGCCGTGGTACGTGTTCACGATAAAGCACGCAGACGTCATTCGACCGAAGGGAGCACTCACCGGCGAGGCGACTGACGACGTCGCAACTGCCGTGGCGCGGATGGTCGGCGTCGCCTGTTGACGACACGGCAGCGGCCTGCGGCGGTTCCGAACAGAAGACATTTGGACGCGACGCGAGTCACAGACGACTAATGGCCTCCACGCAGTCCTCGCGCTCGCGCCTCCGCGTCTTCGCCGAGGACTACGGATTGCTCGTCATCGCCGTGACCTTCGCGCTGCTAGCTATCACTGGCGTCGTGCTCTTCTTCGTCGGCGACGCTGCCTTCGCCAAGGAACTCATCGAGACCTACGGCCTGTACGTCCTCTTCCTGATCTTCGTGCTCGAGGGGGCGATGTTGCTGTACTTCGCGCCGAGCGAGGGGATCGTCCCCTTCGCCATCGGCGCGCTCGCGACGACACCGTCGGGGTACGAGCTGGACACCATCGCGTTCATCATGGTCGTGGCCGTCGTCGGCGCGACTCTCGGCCAGACGGCCCTCTTCCTGCTCGCCAAGCGCGGCGGTCGGGAGTGGCTCCTCCAGAAACCGTGGTTCCGCGTCAGCGATTCGAAGCTGGAACGGTTCGAGGGCTGGTTCGACCGCTGGGGTCGCCCGGCCGTCCTCGTCAGCAACGCGCTGCTGTTCACCCGTGGCATGTTGACCGTCCCGGCCGGGGTCGCCGAGATGGACCTTCGTGAGTTCGTCGTGCTGTCGGCCGTCGGCACGCTGATCTTCGAGTCCTGGCTCGCCGTCGCCGCCTACTACTTCTTCGAGTTCGGCGTGATGGAACTGTTCTGAGCGCCAGGTTGTGTCACAGCCCTGCGGTGAGTACCGACAGGTAGTGTTCGACGATGCCGCCCGCCCAGAGCGTCGCGTGGGCCACCGCGGGGACGACGAGGTTCCCCGTTCGCTCGTAGGCGAGGCCGAACACCAGGCCGCCGACGAACGTCTCCGCGACCACTGCGAGCACTGGGCCCATCCCCTCTGACAGGAGCGCCATCGGGACGTGCATCAGCGCGAAACAGCCCGCCGCGAGGGTCAGCGCCGGCACGACATCGAACGCCTCGCGCAACCGGCCCTGGACGACGCCCCGGAAGAGCAACTCCTCGGCCGGCGCGGCGAACAGGAACCAGACGGCCAACGCGAACAGCAGGAGCGCGGGCTGCGTGGCCAGTTCCGGAACGCCCTCTGAGCCACTCGTATGCGTGACGACGCCGAGGAACTCCAGCACCGGTCCGACGACGAACGCGACGGCCTTGAGAAGGGGAAAGATGGCCGCAATCCAGATGGCGTCACGTATCGTCGGTCGCCGAAATCGGGCGTACCGCCCCGGTGCGCCGCGGTAGACGACGTACCCGACCGCGACGATCAGGAATCCGATCTGGACGCTCTTGTTCAGCAGTATCCGCACGGCGGCCGAGTCGCTCACGCCCAGCAGTCCGGCAACGGGCCACGCGACGATCGCGACGGCGATTGCTGCGACGGTTCCGATGACGGTCAGGCCGAGCACCGCGTAGACAGCGGCATACGGACCGTGATCACCCGCACCGAGTCGATCCCCAAGTGATCTGATAGCAGACATATCGACACCGACGCACGGACCGCCTATAGGTCGCCGAGCAGAGTTTCAGAGTCCGAAATCGCGTCGGTCCGATCAGTCTGTGTGATCGACCACTTCGATCTCTTCTCGCAGCCACGCGACGGCGGCCTCGACCGCTTCCGAGTCGGTGCCGGTCACCTTCACCCGCCCCGGATCCCGTCCCTTCACGGGATAGCTCCCCACCGTCACGTCGAACTGTCCCCGGATGTCTTCGAGCGCCTCGTACAGCGCGCCCTCCGGCGCCGGCGTGGTGAGCGTCTCCGAAATGGCGTCGCCGCCGAAGTCCTCGGCCACCAGCGCGAACATGGCCCGGAGTTCCTCCGGGAACCCCGGGAAGACGAAGACGTTCTCGACGGCACAGCCAGGCGCGAAGCTGGCGTCGGTGATCAGCGGTTCGGCGCCGTCGGGCAGGGCCGCCTGCGCGTCGAGGTCGATGTCGAAGTCGTATCCCTCGGCGAGGTCGGGGTTCTTCTCGCGGAACTGTCGGGCCTTCTCGGCGATGGTCTCGCGGACCGAATCCTGGACGACCAGATCCCGGTCCAGCGCGTCGGCGACGGCCTCGACCGTGAGGTCGTCGGGCGTTCCGCCGAGTCCGCCGGTGACGACGACGGCGTCGAAGGCCTCGCTCCATCGACGGACGTAGTCGGCGATCGTTTCCTCGTCGTCGGGGACGGTGAGGATTCGCCTGGCGGTGGCCCCGCGCTCCGTTAGCTGCCGGGCCAGCCACGTCGCGTTGGTGTTCTCGGTGTCCCCCGAGAGGATCTCGTCGCCGACGGTGAGGATGGCGACCTCCATGTGTGATCGGCGAGGGTCGCCGGCCGATTAAGCGTTGTTCGATGGGAAGCGGGGCGAGTTCCCCTGCCACCGAGCGGTGGACCGCCTAGATCCCGCCGGCCGCCGGCTGACTCCCGCTGGTCGTCACCCGAGCCCGGCCTCACACAGTTTGGCCGGACGCCATCAGGAAGAGAGCCACCGAGATGACGGCGAAGAGGACGGCGACGCCCTTCTTGATCGTCTCCGTATCGAGCGCGTTCGACACGTAGGGAGCGATCTGGCCACCGAGGGCGGTCGCGGGAACGGTGAACACGACCATGTTCCACGGCGTCGTCGCGAGGCTCAGGGAGTGGCCGCCGGGAACGAGCCCACCCCCGAAGACGTGGACGATCGAGGCGATGATCGCCGTGGTCGCGACGACGACGTGGTTCGTGCCGATGGCGACCCGGACCGGCACGTTCGTCCGGAGCTTCGAGATGATGCCGAGTTCGCCGATGCCGAAGCCGGCCAGTCCCTGGAAGAGGCCGCCGACGGCGTAGTTAGCGAACCGTTCGAGGTAGCCCGACCACGTGTACGTGTAGGTGTCGCCACCGCGGTCGACCCGCGTCACGGTCCCCGCGTCGTCGATGCCGACGCCCGCGGGGCCGAGCTTCCCGTCGTCGTCCGGCAGGCCCGCGTCGGTCCCACCGTCCGTCGCGACGTCGGCCCCGTCCTCCCCCGGCTCCTCGTGGCCGAGATTGGCCGTGAACATGAGATACGCGGCGGCGACGAGCGCCAGCGCGAGCAAGGCGTGAAACAGCGGCTCGGGAATGACGAACGACAGGAGCGCGCCCCCGACGACGAAGGGGAGCGCGCCGAGGACGAGCGTGAGCCCCAGCCGTCGGTCGACCAGGCCGTACTGGATGAACGCCAGCGCCGAACTCGACAGCCCGAAGGACTCGCTAATCAGCCCGACCTTTACGAGCGTCTCGGGTTCGAGCGGGTGAGCGAGCAACGGGAAGATGAAGATCAGGAACGGCACGAACAGCGCCGACCCGCTGATCCCGACGGTGTTGACGATCGTCGCCCCCAGCAGGAAGAAGGGGAACAGCCACCAGTAGTCGAGCCAGTACGACAGCCCGGTCCCCTCGGGCGTCGGAGCGGCCAGGACGACCGCTGCGACGAACACCAGGGGCGCCGCGAAGACGAACAGGTGCTGGTGGCGCAGGAACTCCCGCTGGACCAGCTGGGTAGAACTCGCGGACATCGTCAGGTGATGTGCTGTCGCCCGTCCGTTCGCGACGCGCTCGACGACCCCACGGCGCGTAGCGGCGGTGAACCCCCATTCGAGAGGGCGATGGTGGACCGATCGCGACCGTGATCGTCGACACTACCGACCATAGCCAAGGGCGTGGGATTACCAGTTGAAAAAATCTGTGCGTCGAACCGCGTGTGTTCGTCGTTCCCACACAAATGCGCCCCGATCGCGCGGATTTCTTCCGTTCGTGGCTCTTTCGACAGATTTTCGCTGAATCGCCGTGCAGGGAACTCGCTTCTATGGCCATTCCGCTGGTCGTTCACTCCGTTCACGACCAGCCGACCTCGCGGGTCACGGCTCGCTACGCTCGCCGTTCGCTCATTCCGAGGCCCTCACTTCGTTCGGACCATCCGGCTCACGGCTCGCTGCGCTCGCCGTTCGCCATATAGCTGGCCCCTCACTTCGTTCGGCGCCAGCCTACCTCGCGGGGTTTAAGCCAACCCACACCCACCCTTCGCCCATGAGCGAGGCCGAGGCCGAAGCGGTCGGGCGGGAGGAAGTCTGGATCGAAAAGTACCGCCCGACGTCGTTCGACGACATCGTCGGCCACGAGGACATCGTGGAACGGCTGCGGAGCTACGTCTCCCGCAACGAGTTGAGCCACATGTTGTTCTCGGGACCAGCGGGGACGGGCAAGACGACGAGCGCCGTCACCATCGCCCACGAACTGTACGGCGAGGACTGGCAGGAGCACTTCCTGGAACTCAACGCCTCCGACGAGCGGGGGATCGACGTGGTCCGGGACCGGATCAAGAGCTTCGCGCGCACGAGTTTCGGCGGCGTCGACTACCGCATCATCTTCCTGGACGAGGCCGACGCGCTGACCAGCGACGCCCAGTCGGCGCTGCGCCGCACGATGGAGCAGTTCTCCAACAACGTCCGCTTCATCCTCTCGTGTAACTACTCCAGTCAGATCATCGACCCGATCCAGTCCCGGTGTGCCGTCTTCCGCTTCTCGCCGCTGTCGGACGCGGCGGTCGAGGAGGAGATCCGACACATCGCCGACGTGGAGGGGATCGAACTGACCGAGGACGGCGTCGACGCGCTGGTCTACGCCGCCGACGGCGACATGCGCAAGGCGATCAACGGCCTCCAGGCGGCTTCGATTACGGGGAGCGTCGTCGACGAGGCGGCGGTCTTCGAGATAACGTCGACCGCCAGGCCCGAAGAGATACAGACCATGGTCGAGTCCGCGCTGGGCGGCGACTTCACCGCCTCGCGGTCCAAGCTCGACGAGCTCCTCACCGACGAGGGCATCGCGGGCGGCGACGTCATCAACCAGATCCACCGGTCAGTGTGGGAGTTCGGCCTCGACGACGAGCAGGCCGTGCGCGTGCTCGACCGCGTCGGCGAGACCGACTACCGCATCACGCAGGGCGCCAACGAGCGCGTCCAGCTCGAGGCGATGCTGGCGTCGCTGGCGCTCGGGAAGTAGCGAGAGACGGCCGTTCTACTCGACGTAATGTGGAATGCTCGTCAGCCCGAAAGTCTCGAAGTCGCCGTCGAACGTGAGGACGTGGTCGACCGACAGCGAATCCGCGTGAACCGCGATGACGTGGTCGGTGAAGGATAGCTCCCCGTGATCGTCGAACTCCCTGAACTGGTCGACCGCGTCAGCCAGGACGTCGTCGGTGACCGAGCGAAAATCGAACGCCGCACCGTCGTACAGGCTATCGAGCGCTTCTGTTGCCACGTCGAAGTTCGCGTGCCGACGGAGCCTGGTGACGACCTCGTCGAGGACGTAGTCGTTCGTGAAGAGGGGGCGATACGGGAGCGAACCGGTTCGTTCGGCCTCGAAAAACGCTCGCGCCGTCTCGTGGCACTGATCCCGCGGGTAGAAGTAGGCGTACAGCGCGCTGGAATCGACGAAGAGCCCCGTCGCACCGGCCGTCTTCGGCTGGAACCTGTCGAGCTCGTTCGTCACGCGCTGTCCCCGTACAGGTCCTCGTCCATCTCCCGGGCGTCAGTCTCGTCGTCGGCTGCGGCGTCGGCGTCGACCCGGTCGTGAAAGGTGAAAAAGGGGTCCTCTGGGTCGGGGCGGTCCTTCGCTTCGAGGTACGCGCCCGTCGCTCGCCGTAGGGCTTCTTTCAGCGAGATCCCTTCCTCGTCGGCGAGTTGCCGGAGTCGCCAATACTCGGACTCGGGAAGTTCCGTCTGGACGACCTTGGCATCTGTTCGTGACATGGGATTTCGTCTGTTCATGAGATCGTCGAACCTGAATGAACAAAATTGTTCGCATAAGCGGCGAGACGAAGGGGGGCGATCGGGGCGGCCGACGGAAGGGGAACGGCGGGAAGGAGACGGCGTCCGTGTCGAAACGGGTAGCACGTGGCGGCCAGATCCGCACGTAGTCGGGCGATTGGGCGAGTATCCGCGCTCGACCCCTTCGGAACAGTTTTAGGCGCTGGTGGGCCAAAGATACCGCAATGAGCGACCTCGCCGACGAATACCGACTAGAGTACTTCGAGGAGGAGGGGTTCGTCCGCCGGGAGTGTTCCGAGTGCGGGGCCAACTTCTGGACCAGGGACGAGTCCCGCGAGACCTGCGGCGAACCGCCGTGTGCGGAGTACGGGTTCATCGACGACCCTGGTTTCGACGAGGCGTACACCCTGGAGGAGATGCGCGAGGCCTTCCTCTCCTTCTTCGAGGACCACGGCCACGAACGCATCGAGCCCTACCCCGTCGCCGCGAACCGGTGGCGCGACGACGCCCTCCTGACCCAGGCCTCTATCTACGACTTCCAGCCGCTGGTCACCTCGGGGTCGACGCCGCCGCCGGCGAACCCGCTGACCATCAGCCAGCCCTGTATCCGGATGCAGGACATCGACAACGTGGGCAAGACCGGCCGGCACACGATGGCCTTCGAGATGATGGCCCACCACGCGTTCAACGCCCGCGAAGATATCGAGGACCCCGAGCAGTACGCCTACCAGGGCGAGGTGTACTGGAAGGAGGAGACCGTCCAGTACTGCGACGAACTGTTCGAGTCGCTGGGCGCGGACCTCGACGAACTCGTCTACATCGAAGACCCCTGGGTCGGCGGGGGTAACGCCGGTCCCGCGCTCGAAGTCATCTACAAGGGTGCCGAGCTGGCGACGCTGGTCTTCATGTCGATGGAGCAGGACCCAGAGGGCGAGTACGAACTGAAGGACGGCAACACGTACGCCCCGATGGACACCTACGTCGTCGACACGGGCTACGGGCTCGAACGATGGACGTGGATGTCCCAGGGGACGCCGACCGTGTACGAGGCGATCTACCCCGACATGATCGCCTTCCTGAAGGACAACGCCGGCGTCGAGATGACCGACGAGGAGGCCGAAATCGTCCACCGCGCCGCCAAGCTGGCCGGCCACATGGACATCGACGAGGCCGAGGACATCGAGGCCGCCCGGGACACCATCGCCGACCAGGTCGGCGTCTCGACCGACGATCTGCTCGACCTGATGGAACCGCTGGAGGACATCTACGCCATCGCCGACCACTGCCGGACGCTGGCGTACATGCTGGGCGACGAGATCGTCCCCTCCAACGTCGGGACGGGGTACCTGGCCCGGATGGTCCTCCGGCGGACGAAACGGCTCTGTGACACCGTCGGCGTCGACGCGCCGCTGGACGAACTCGTCGACATGCAGGCCGAGCGCCTGGGCTACCAGAACCGCGACCACGTCCGCGACGTCGTCCGGACCGAGGTCGAGAAGTACCGCGAGACGCTGGACCGGGGCGGCCGTCGCGTCCGGCAACTGGCCGACGAGTACGCCGAGACGGGCGAGGCCATCCCGGTCGACGAGCTCATCGAGCTGTACGACTCTCACGGCATCCAGCCGGACATGGTCGAGGAGATCGCCGCCGAGAAAGACGTCGACGTCGAGGTACCCGACGACTTCTACGCGCTCGTCGCCGGCCGCCACGAGGGCGGCCAGGCCTTCGAGGACGAGGCGGGCGTCCCCTACGCCGACCGCATCGCCGAACTGCCCGACACCGAGCAGCTCTACTACGAGGACCAGAACCGCATGGAGTTCGAGGCCGTCGTACTGGAGGTGTTCGACCGCGAGGACGGCGACTTCGACGTCGTGCTCGACCAGACGATGTTCTACCCCGAAGGCGGTGGCCAGCCCGCCGACCACGGGACGCTCGCGACCGACGACGTCACCGGCGAGGTGACGGACGTCCAGCTCCACGACGGCGTCATCGTCCACACCACCAGCGAGGACCCGGGTAAGGGCGAGTTCGTCCGCGGCCAGATCGACGCGACCCGACGCCGCCGCCTGATGCGACACCACACCGCGACCCACCTCGTCGTCCACGCCGCCCGGCAGGTGCTGGGCGACCACATCCGGCAGGCCGGCGCCCAGAAAGGCACCGAGAGCTCCCGCATCGACGTCAGCCACTACGAGTCCATCTCGCGCGAGGAGGTCGAGGCCATCGAGCACTACGCCAACGAGATCGTCATGGACAACGTCGCGGTCACCCAGGAGTGGCCCGACCGCCACGACGCCGAGGCCGAACACGGCTTCGACCTCTACCAGGGCGGCATCCCGCCGGGCGAGCAGATCCGGCTGATCCACGTCGCAGAGGACGTCCAGGCCTGCGGCGGCACCCACGTCGCCCGCACGGGTGACGTCGGGACGATCAAGATGTTGGGCACCGAGCGCGTCCAGGACGGCGTCATCCGGCTCACCTTCGCCGCCGGCGACGCCGCCATCGAGGCGACCCAGCGCACCGAGAACGCCCTGAACGAGGCCGCCGAAATCCTCGACGTCAGTCCCGAGGACGTCCCCGAGACCGCCGAACGGTTCTTCTCCGAGTGGAAGGCCCGGGGCAAGGAGATAGAGGAACTCAAGTCCCAGCTCGCCGAGGCACGGGCCTCAGGCGGCGGCGACGCCGAGGAGGTCGACGTCGGCGAGGCGACGGCCGTGATCCAGCGCATCGACGCCGACATGGACGAACTGCGCGCCCAGGCCAACGCCGTCGTCGAGCAGGGCAACATCGCCGTGCTCGGCTCCGGCGCGGACGGTGCCCAGTTCGTCGTCGCCGTCCCCCACGGAGTCGACCTCAACGCCGGACAGGTCGTCGGCGAACTGGCGGGGATGGTCGGCGGCGGCGGTGGCGGTCCCGCCGACTTCGCCCAGGGCGGCGGCCCGGACGCCGACGCACTGGACGAGGCGCTCGAAGACGCGCCCGACGTCTTGCGGCGGGTCGCCAACGCCTGAGTTCGTTCGCCGCCCACTGTTTTTCGCCGACTGCCACTCCGCCAGCGACAGCCTCGCCACGGTCACCGACCGGGACCACTCAGTTCCGTCCCATCTGGTAAACCACTGGATCCGCCCACCACCCATCTGTCCGCCGTCGGCCAGTTTCACTTTCACTCCCCTGTTAACGGGGGTTTATATCCCCCCACGCATAATGGAAATCCATGGCAGCACAGGAAGAACTCGAAGACCTGCCGGGCGTCGGTCCGGCGACCGCGGAGAAACTCAAGGAGAACGGTTTCGACAACTACCAGGGCATCGCCGTCGCCAGTCCCGGGGAATTGTCGAACACCGCCGACGTCGGCGAGTCCTCCGCCGCCGACATCATCCAGGCCGCCCGGAAGGCCGCCGACATCGGCGGCTTCGAGACCGGTGCCACAGTGCTAGAGCGACGCGAACAGATCGGCAAACTCACCTGGGGCGTGGACGAGGTCGACGAGCTGCTCGGCGGCGGCGTCGAGACACAGTCGATCACCGAGGTGTACGGCGAGTTCGGGGCCGGCAAGTCCCAGGTGACTCACGAACTTTCGGTGACTGTTCAGCTCCCCGCCGAACACGGCGGCCTGGAGGGTTCTACCATCTTCGTCGACTCCGAGGACACCTTCCGGCCCGAGCGTATCGACCAGATGGTCCGCGGCCTCGACGACGAGGTCCTCGCGGACACGATGGAACTCCACGGCGTCGTCGGCGAGGACGAGACGGCCGACCCCACCGACGAGGCCAACCTCGAAGCGCTCGTCGAGTCGGTGCTGGACAAGATCCACGTCGCGAAGGCGTTCAACTCCAACCACCAGATCCTGCTCGCCGAGAAGGCCCAGGAGATCGCCAGCGAGAGCCAGGACGAGGAGTTCCCCGTCCGCCTGCTCTGCGTCGACTCACTGACCGCCCACTTCCGCGCCGAGTACGTCGGCCGTGGCGAGCTCGCCGACCGACAGCAGAAGCTCAACAAGCACCTCCACGACCTGATGCGCGTCGGTGACCTCAACAACACCGCCGTCGTCGTCACGAACCAGGTCGCCTCGAACCCCGATTCGTTCTTCGGCGACCCGACCCAGCCCATCGGTGGCAACATCCTGGGCCACACCTCTACCTTCCGCATCTACCTCCGCAAGTCCAAGGGGACCAAGCGGATCGTCAAGCTCGTCGACGCGCCGAACCTCCCCGACGGCGAAGCCGTGATGCGCGTCGAGGAAGAGGGACTGCTGAACGAGTAGGGTTCGCCACTCGCCGTTTCTATCGCTTTCTCGATCATCGTCTGACGCCGGAGTGGATCTGTCGTGGTACGACCCCACAACCGCAGTACTGCGGCCAGCTTCGAGCTGAAAGAAACGGGTTGTGAACCACTCACGTACAGATGAAATGCTTCGAACGCTGACGTTCCAGCCAGAAGCATCCGCTCGGCGTGGCGTCGAACCCCTCTCTTTCAACTCGAATCGGTCGCTGTCTTGCGTCTGACCGGTGTCTGACGCCGGAGCGAAACTCGAGACACGATGGCGAAAAACGCAATCCGTGAGTGGGTTTCGAGGTGAAGCGGAGGGGTTGGCGCGACTTCCAGTCGAGAGCGGGGTCGGCGGGGCGTCGTCGACCGGGTATCAGTCGCCCGCCGACTTCATCCCGGTCCCCTTCAGGTCAGCGCCGTCGACGGAGGACCGAAGGGCGTCCATCCCGTCGTCGCGGTCGATTCCGAAGTTGTCCTCGTAGAGGGCCTGCACGCGCTCGTACTCCGCGTCGGAGAGCGGCGGCGTCTCGGAGGCGCCCGCCCACTCGTCGACGTCGTCGGTGGTCCGGAAGGTGGGCGTGACGCTGGCGACCTCGTCGTGGGCCAGCAGCCACTGGATGGCGGCCTGGGCCATCGTCCGCGTGCCGTCGGCGTGGTCCGGGTCTTCGAGGAAGCGAAGCGTCTCCACCTTCTCCCAGCCCGTCTCGTACCACTCGTCGGGGCGGAACCCGCGGTGGTCGCCCTCGTCGAGTTCCGTGTCGGGGGTGACCTGCTCGTTCAGCAGGCCGGAGGAGTGGGGGACGCGAGGGAGCACGCTCGTGTCGGCGTCGAGTTCCCGAATCGTGTCGATGAAGTGCTGACCGGGGGTCTGCTCGAACAGGTTGAACACGACCTGGACGGCGTCGAACTCGTTCTCGACGGCGGCGTCGCCCTCGGCGAGCCAGCCGATGGAGGGACCTAGCGCCCAGCCGATGGCCTCGACCCTGCCCTCCTCCCGGAGTTCGTCCAGGAGTTCGAGGACGTCCGGCGTCACCTCGTCGACGTTGGCGTTGTGGAGCATCAGCAGGTCGACGTAGTCGGTGTCCAGACGCTCCAGGGAGCGGTCGAACGCCGTCCGGAGGTACTCGGCGTCCATCTCCTTCGGGAGTTCGCCGTGGCCCGCCTGCGGGTTGTTGTAGAAGTCGTAGCCCACTTTCGTCGAGAGGGTCACCTCGTCGCGGTGTTCGGCCAGCGCCTCGCCGACGAGTTCCTCGGAGTTCCCGTGGCCGTAGACGTCGCCCGTGTCGAAGAACGTCACGCCCTCGTCGAGGGCGTGCTGGACCATGCCGATCGCCTGCTCGCGCGTGCGGTCCCCCCACCAGTCGGTGCCGACGACCCAGGCGCCGAAGCCGATCTCCGACACCTCCACGCCGGAGTTGCCGAGCTCGCGGTAGTGCATGATCGGATAATACGTGTGGCCGCACTTAGCCCTCGTGGTTCGTTCGAGAGTGGGTAGTGGATCAGTGTCGGTGAAGACAGACGACAGCAACAACTCGAAAGCCCCGGGCGGTTCGACTCGGGAGGCTCGTTGCGCGCTTCGCTCACTCCGTTCGCTGCAGTGCTTACGTCGCCTGCCTTCGTCGAACCGCCCGCCCCTTTCAGTCCACCCCACGGCCCGTGGTTTGCTCCAGCCACGTTACTCGCTCTCGGTGCGTGGTTCCGGTGACTTCCGGAGGTCGGGCACCGCGACGCCAGTGGGGAACCAGTCCGAGGCACCGCCCCGGCGGACCCACCACCAGGTCAGGCCGATAGCGACGCCGAGTGCGAGGTAGACGACCAGGCCAGCCTCGGGGCCGAAGGGACCACCAGTGATCAGGGGGTCGCCGGTCTGGCGGACGTCGAGTATCGTCGCCGGCGTCGTCAGTCCGCTGACGGGGAAACCGTACACCGACGAGAGCGAGAGGTTCCAGGTGATGTGGACGCCGATGGCGATGCCCAGGTCCTCAGTCACGACGTACGTCCAGGCGAGGAAGAGGCCGACGACGGTGATGTTGAACGCGGAGACGAGGGTGGCGTTCGGGTTGGTGATGTGGACGACGCCGAACACCGCGGAGGTGAGGACGGCCGCGACGCCGAGGGCGGTCCGGGGACCGATCGGTCCCAGGCCGTTGAGTCCCTCAGCGATATTCGTCAGCAGGTACCCCCGGAAGAGCACCTCTTCGCCGACGCCGACGGCGACGAACATGAGGACGACGAGGACGAACGCGACGGGGAACGGCTGGTCGATACCGAGCCCGGGCCTGCTGAGGAACAGCTGTTCGACCGTGATCAGCCCGGCGGCGAGTTCGACGGCGAACACGGCCGTCGTCATCGCCACTCCGAGGAGGAGGCCGAAGCCGAGGTTGCGCCACCAGCGCCGGCCGCCCAGACCCAGGTCGGGGAGCGTCCGGCGGTCGACGAACCACGCGGCGACCACGAACACGCCCGTGACGAGGACGTTCGACGCGCTCTGGGCCACGAGCGTCGAGGCCAGGATTCCGCCGACGACCAGCGGGCCGGCGAACGACAGGATCGCCTGGGCGTAGTCGACGGCGAGGAACAGTGCCAGCGACGCGAGGACGAGAATGAATGTCGCAGCGATCAACCGCCACCCGGCCCGGAGTCGCCGTTCACGTCCGTTCACGAACACGCGTCTCGTCAGCGACCGGTCGCCCGGCTCTGTCATGGCCGATCCGTCTCGAAGCTAGACCTTAGTTGTGGCTGAAGTATACCTATTCACCGGCTAACACGCTTACGTCGGGCGGTTACACTCGGGTAACGGAAACCCCTTTGTCTGCCCACTGTGTTGAGCAGTGTATGACCAAGCGTCACGTCTCGTTACCGCCGCTCGCGGAGGAGGGGCTGCGGGCGTTCATCTCCGACGTCGACGAGCGCCTCTCGGGGGAGGAGAACACGTGCGACGTCGTCGAGGACGTGCTGATCGACCTCCACGGGGACCGGGCGGCCTACGAGCGCTGGCAGGCCGGCGAGAAGGTTTCGCCCGCCGAGCGGGTGCGCCTGCAGGGGTACGACCCCTGTAACGCGACACTGGAGAGCGAGTACTACGCCGAGAAGGACGAAGAGCGGTTCACCCGGTCGAAACACCTCCAGTGGCTCTGGCGCCAGTTCGACGCGACGCCCATGGCCGACAACGTCGAGTTCGCGCTGCGCTTCCGGAAGATGATCGCCGAGCACCTCTTCGACGAGGTGGGGGAAAACTGCCGCTTCTTCAAGGGGATCAGTTTCACCTACGGCCACAACATCTCCGTGGGGGACAACGTCGTGATCCACGACGACGTCCACCTCGACGACCGCGGCAAACTCACCATCGGCGACCGCGTCTCCATCTCCGACGACGCCCACGTGTACAGCCACGACCACGACGTCAACGACCAGACCGCCATCGAGAACTATCACACTATCATCGAGGACGACGTCCGGGTGACCTACGACGCGATGGTCCGCGCAGGGGTCCGCCTCGGCGAGAACAGCGTCCTCGCCGCCAAGTCGATCGCCGCACGCGACGTCCCGGCCCACCACGTCGCCGCCGGGACGCCCGCCAAGAGCGTCAAGATCAAACCGGGCTGGGAGTCCGTCGCCGAGCCCATCGATGACGCCAACGTCGACCGCCGCGACGAACGGGAACTCGACTACGCGGTCCCCGACGACGTGGAGACGTTCGACGAGTTCGGGCGCGACCGGACCCCACCAGACGCCTGACCGAGCCCAGCGCCGCGGGCACGAGCGTCGGGGCCACCAGCGTCGCTCCCTCGCCGCCACGCAGCAGTCACCAGATACGGACCGGGAGACGGCCAGATCCCGTCTGACTCGCTTCTCGCCCCAAAATATCCAAGTATCTTGCCAACGTATGACACAGTATGGAAGCGCTGGGCTGGCTCGTCGCCTACGTCCTCGGGTTCGCACTCGTCCAGCTCTTGCTCTACCGCTACATCCAGCGGGACGACGCCTCACCGGACGCCGCTCCCGGCTCCGTCGACCGCTCCGCACGCCGGTCGATGGAACAGCCGTCCGCTCGACGCGGAGCAGGTGACGGGGACGGCGACGACGAGGAGGGAGTCCACTGTCGCCACTGCGGAACCCTCAACGACTACGAACAGCAGTTCGCCTACTGCCGGGAGTGCGTCCAGCCGCTCCAGTGACCGTTGTCGGCGACGGCTCGTCGGAGGGCGAGTTTTCAGGGATCCGGCCGCAGTCACCTGACCGGCCAGTCGGTTATCAGCCCTGAAAACCGAGCGCAAACACCTATACCGGGAGTTGGCATTGCAGGCAGTATGCGCGTTTCGAGCGGCGTTCCGGGATTCGATCAGCTCGTCGAGGGTGGGCTTCTCGAGGACCGACTGTACGTCATCAGCGGCCCGCCAGGGAGCGGCAAGACCACGTTCTGTGCGCAGTTCATCACCCAGGGCGCGAAGAAGGGCGAGGACTGCCTCTACGTGACGATGCACGAGACCCAGACCGAGCTGATGCAGGACATGTCGGGCTACGAGTTCGGCTTCGACCGGGCGATGCAGTCCGACGCCATCCAGTTCCTGAACCTGGTGACCGAGAGCGGCAAGCGGACTATCTCGCAGTTCGGCACCGAGAGCGGGCTGACGAACCGGCTCATCGCCTTCATCGAGCAGAACGGCGTCGACCGCGTCGTCGTCGACTCGACGATGCTCCTCCAGCACTTCCTCACCGACGTCTCCCAGGAGATAACGGGCTTCCTCTCGGCGCTCAAGCAGACGGACGCGACCATCCTGCTCATCTCCGAGATGACCGACCCCTCCTCCTACAGCGACGAGCACTACCTCGCCCACGGCGTCATCTTCTTCCACAACTTCCTCGACCGGGGCAGCATGACCCGCGGGATGCAGGTGATCAAGATGCGCGGCACGGCCATCGACTGCGACATCCGCCAGATCGAGTTCTCCGACAGGGGGCTGCAGGTGTTCCCGGACGAGAAGATCGAGTCATGAGCCTCTACGAGCGCGAGTACGACAGCGACTGGGACGTCCTGGACAAGGACGAGGCCACCGAACGGGCCTACGCCATCGGCGTCGCCGAGAAACTCGGCGAGTACAACCGCGACGAACTGGAGGCGGTCTACGACGAGATGGACACCTCCTACAACAAGAGCCTGGTCGAACTCGCCTACCGCGAGGGGCGCCAGGAGGCCACCGAGGCCGCCGAGCGGTCCAGCGCGGACGGCGACGCGGTCTGGGCCGAACTCGTCGAGGGCGAGACCGTGACTGTGGATCCCGACGATCGCCCCACCGGCGGCCGCGACGGCCTCCCGAAAGCGCTGGAGACGAGCGACGTGCTCGACCGCCAGGAGGTCGACAGCACCGACGTCGTCGACCGACCCGAGTTTCTGGACCGGTAGTTCGACGTCGGTTTTTCGGAGTGAGCGGTACCGGATGGTCAGTACAGTGTGTGTACTGAGCGATCAGGTCTATTCGAGAGAGTGACGAAGTAGAAGATAACAACACGTCGAAAGCCCTCGGCGCGCTCGTCTCGCGCGGCTCGCTGCGCGCCTCCCTCCGGTCGGTGCTTGCGTCACCGTGCTTCGTCGACCCCGCCTCGCCCTTTCATTCCACCAGGCTCAGCATCGCTCGCGCGATAAAACGCGCTCACGATTGACTCCACCACCCCTCCCCGGACCCGCCGCGTCCGCGGCGGGTCACGCTTCCTGGCCGCCCGGCACGGCCGGGAGGCCGTCTCGTCGGCCGACCAGGGGAAGGGCAGGGCTGCGGTGCTGTGCTGACCCTGGAGGAATGAAAGGGCGAGGTGCGGTCGGGGAAGCCGGGACCCCTAAGCACCGCAGCGTAGCGAGGAGCGCAAGGCGGTCCCCGCGACCCGAGCGCGCCGCGGGCTTTCTGGTTGTTAACGGTCTCGTTTCTTCCAGCAAAAGCCCAGAAGAATCATCTACTCACTACACACAACAATTGAACGGGCGAAGTTTCGACAAAATGGGCGAGAAATTCCCGTGACGCTATCTCACCACCGAAAAGAGACCGACCTAAATCGAGAGCTGATCGGGGCCGTCCTCGCTGATCGACACCGGATCGCGGTCGGAGTAGCCCACGCGGCCGATGCCCTTCGACGAGACGGCGCTGTACATCGCCAGGCGCGCCTGGTCGGCGCTCTGGTACGTCTCGGGCGTGAGGCGTTCGAGCACGTCGCCGAGGGACTCCGTGCCGTTCGGGAGGTCGAGTTGCACGTCGCCGTAGGCCTCGATGAGATCGCCTGTCGTCGCGGGGTAGTCGTGGTCGTTCATCGGCGTCGTCGCGCTGTCGAGTAGTCGCATACACCAGCATTCTTCATGGTCGTTAATAAACTTTCACTATTAATCGTACAATGCCACCAAGGGCGTATAAGGTGCACACCGGAACCGGCATAGGGTGAGCGGCCGAGGGTCGAGTCGAGATGGTCGTCGCCGACCTGCACGTCCACACGACGAACTCCGACGGGACGCTGACGCTGCCGGAAGTGCCCGGTATCGCTCGTGAGGCCGGTCTCGACGCCGTGGCCATCACGGACCACGACCGCCTCCACCCCGATCTCGACGGGCCCGTCGTCGAGCGCGACGGGATACTGGTGATCCACGGCATCGAACTCCGGGCCGACGCCGGCGACCAGCGCGTCGACCTGCTCGGCTACGGCGCCCGACCGACCCGAGCGCTCCGCGAGGAGTGCGACCGAATACAGGCGAATCGCGAGGAACGCGGCGCCGCCATCATCGACTGCGTCGAGGAGCGCCTGAACGTCTCGCTGCCCGTCGAGCCCCGATCCGGACTCGGCCGCCCCCACATCGCACGCGCCATAGCCGACGTGAGCGAGTACGACGTCCAGGGCGCCTTCGACGACCTGATCGGCGACGATTGCCCGTGTTACGTGCCACGCGAGGTGCCCTCGTTCGAACGCGGGCGCGACCTCCTCGCCGACGCCTGCGGGCTGGTCGGCCTGGCGCATCCGCTGCGGTACCCCGACCCCGACGACGCGCTCGCCCTGTGTGACTCGCTCGACGCCGTCGAGCGCTGGTACCCCTACGACGACGCGGTCGATACGGCGCCCGTCGACCGGGCCGTCGAGCGGTACGACCTGCTCGAAACTGGCGGGAGTGACGCCCACGAAGACGTTCTCGGCGTCGCCGGGCTCGACGCCGCTGCCTTCGAGCGCATCCGGACGGCCCTCGGCGTCTGATAGTGGTAGTTGCAATCCATTACAACCGTCCGTCTGACGCCTGGCATGCGAGAACGGAGGGTTCAATGCCCCCCAGTCCATAACGCCTGCCATGCAGTGCCACTACTGCGAGAACGAGGCCGACGTCGCCGTCGAGAAAGACGCGGTGAAGGTCGGCGTCTGCCAGGTGCACTTCCGCGAGCAACTGGAAGAGCTCGAGGAAGCCGAGTGGCTCTCGGACGTGGACGAAGAGCTCGACATCGACCGGTCCGAGTGAGTCCCGCCGCCCACACTCGCCCGTAGTTCTCCGACAGCGGTCGGACACCGGGTGACTTCCACTGGTCGTCACCAGAGCCCTGTCGTCCGAAAATCTTCGGTTTTCGGGATGAGCGTGGGACGCTTCGAGTCCCACGAACCATGCGAACGGGCGGCGAAGCCGCCCGTGAACAGATGACGAGAGAGCGAAGCTCTCTCGAACCACTTCGCTTCGTTCAGCAGGACGCGAGTTCGATCGATTCCGTTCCGCCGGCGACCGTTCTCCCGAGACGTCTCCGCAGATTACAGCGGCAGCGCCGCCCCGCACGCCCAGTACCTTTACTCGCTGGCCGCCCAACCAGCAGACATGGAGAAGGTCACTCTCGACGCCGTCGACTCGCGGATGGGTCCCGCAGCCGTCAAGCGCCCCCTCTCGGACGCGCTCGACGCGGACGGCGTCGCGCTGAACTACTACGAGCTCGCCCCCGGCGATAGCTTCGGCTTCGGCTACCACCGCCACGCCGACCAGGAGGAAGTGTTCCACGTCCAGCGCGGCACCGTCACGTTCGAGACGGAGGACGGTGACGTCGACGTGGGTGCTGGAGAGCTCATCCGCTTCGCCCCCGGCGAGTGGCAACTCGGCACCAACCGGGGTGACGAGCGGGTGGTCGCCCTCGCCATGGGCGCCCCCGCCGACGCCGGCGCGACCGAGATGCTCCGGGAATGCGCCGACTGCGGCGGCCGCACCGAGAACCGCATCGAGATGACCGACGACCGCGACGCGCTCGTGACGGTCTGCGAGCAGTGCGACGCGGAGACGGGCCGATTCACCTGAGATGGCCGCACGCACCGCACGAACCGCGGCCGTACCGCGGCTCGTCTACGACGACCAGTGTGGCTTCTGTACCTGGTCGGTCGAACTCGCACTCCGCCACGGCGAGTTCGAGGCCGTCGGCTTCTCGGAGCTCTCGCCTGACCAGCGCGCCCGCCTGCCCGAGTCCTACGACCGGTGCATGCACCTCCTGACCGACGACGCGGCGTACTCCTGTGGCGCCGCCGCCGAGCGGACCATCGAACTGGCGCTCCCGGCGACGCGGCCACTGTTCGGCGCCCTCAGGCAGGTCCCCGGCTACGCCCGTTTCCGCGAGGGGCTCTACCGCTGGATCGGCGACCGACGCGCGATCTGGGGGCGCTACCGTAGCGCCTCCCCGCCGGCGGGTCGGTGACACCCAGGTAGTCACGCCAGTGACACCCGGAACAGTCGACGACAGTCGTCTCTCCAACAGTCACGGATAATCAGTGCACGGACACGCATAATCTAAATGTTCAGTTTGGACGTCACTTCTGTCGCCGTCTGTCGCTTTCCACATTCCTCGGGTTAGTGATACGACGGTTCGAGGTACTGGAGTCGTACCCCCAGATCGCCCGACGTAGGCGCGTCTGACAAACGATTAAGTGGGTAGAACGAGCAACAGTAACACATCAATGGGCAACAAGAACAAGACCATCTCGTTCAGGGTCAGCCAGGAGAAGTTCGAGACGCTCCGGGACATCGCAGAGGAACGTGACATCTCGCTGTCTGCAGTCTTCCGCGACTACGTCGACATGCTCGTCGCCCACGACGGCCAGGTCGAGGTCGTCCCCGAACACGAAGTCGGCGAGTCCGAGAGCACCACCGAGAGCTTCCCGCCCAAGGTCGAGGTACCCAAGAGCTTCGTCCGCGAGCACGAGCGCCTCGAACTCGAGGCCGACCACCTGCGCGAACAGCTCGAAGAGCACAAGCGCTACGTCACGAAACTCCGCCAGCAACTCGACGAGAACGACGACGAGGACGTAGTCCAGCTCGAAGACCTCGACGGCGACGACGACGAGGAGACCTCCTACCGCATCGGGAGCTTCGAAGACGTCTGAACTGCTGATTTACTACACCAGGTCGTCCCGTTTCTGCCGCGCTTTCGCCGCGACGTCTCCCTGCCCGTCGACCTCTGCCAGTGCCTCGACCGCTTCCAGCGTCCGGATCGAGTCGTCGAGGAAGTTCCGCACGTCGCCGGGATAGGCGTACAGCATGTAGTCGTCGCCCATCACGTCGACGACGCCCTGGGGCCCCAGGCCCTGCTCGCGGAGTTCCAGCAGGTAGCGGGTGAACTTCCGCTCGGCACAGCCGCAGTGGGGGTTGGCCTGGCAGTCACAGTCCAGGAAGTCCTCGGCGAACTCGAGGACCCGGTCGCGACTGGCCTCGTTGAGCTTCGCCAGCCCCTCGCCCTGGAAGAGGATGTCCAGGGTCGCGCCCTTGAACGCACCCTTCGGGAACGACGTCTCCAGCTGAGAGGCGAGCTGGCGGTGGTTCTTGACGTATATCTTGTCCGTGATGGCCACGCTTGCACGAGGAAAGACGGTCCGGGTGCAAAAGCCTCTCGAAGCGGGGGTGGAGTCGTAACGTATATTTATCTCAGCGGATAACTGATTCTTGCGAAGATGTGTCCGGGCTGGGGTAGTGGTATCCTACAGCCTTGTGGTGGCTGTGACGCGGGTTCGATTCCCGCGCCTGGACTGGTTAAATTTCTTACATTTTTTCGCCCCCCCACAGCGTCAGGTATAGTTTCACTTTCACCGCGCTTGGACAGCCTTAATTACAATTCGAATCCGCGGGATAATTACGCGATGTACTCGTGTCCAACCTGCGGACGAGACTTCGATTCGCATCGGGGTCTCAGTGTCCACCACAGTCGAGTTCACGACGACCAACTACCGAATCGGGCGTGTGACCACTGTGAAGAGTCGTTCTACTGTGACTACGAGCGGAAGTACTGTAGCGACGATTGTCACGACGAAGCCGTCTCATTCGAGGGGCGGTCCAATCCCAATTACGGTGGTGGAAAGGAGAGAACGACTTGCGAACTCTGTGATCAGTCGTTCGAATACTACCCGTCCGAAAAAGATGGGGTCTACTGCCCAAATTGCGTCGAAAACGCCTCGTGGCGCGACCCACCCGTCATCAGTGGGACCGATCACCACAGCTGGAACGGCGGCAAGCTGACTCTCTCCTGTGACGTCTGCGAGGCGACGGTCGAACGCTACCCCAGTGCTGTCAACGGCGAGGCTACCCTGTGTGACCGGGAATGCTTCGAGGCATGGCTCTCCGAGGAGTTCACCGGCGATGGCCACCCGAACTGGCTCGGTGGCGGGACTGGCTCCTACGGAAAGGGGTGGAACCAGGTCCGGAAACGAGCGCTGGAGCGCGATGGACACGCATGCGTGATGTGTGAAACCGGCGCCGACGAACTCGGGCGCAACCCGGACGTCCACCAACTGATCCCGGTTCGCGCCTTCGTCGAGTCGCCGCTGTTGACCATCGAGGACGCCCACACGCTCGACAACGTCGTCTCACTGTGCCCGGCGTGTCACCGTCGCGCCGAGTTCGGTCACCATTCGAGGGCGGAGCTCCGCTGGCGGGCCGGCGTTAGAGCGACACCGTGTTGAGTGACGATAGAACGGACTACATACGTACCAATTGGTGATACTTTTAGTTCGTGCTGTGTGCAATACCGCAGTACTGCGGCGAGACATTCCATCTGATCACACCCATAGAAATCCAGATAGTTACCACCCGAAGTTAAGGTGGACGAGAGTAATCACCGTCTGTGCAGTCACAGACACGAATCGCGGTACTGCAGTCGATTTTTCTGGTCGTCGCCCTGTCGCTCGTCGGAGTGCCAGCCCTCGCGGGGACCGCTGTGCAGCCGACCGGGATGGACGGAACTGTCTCCGAGAACGCCGAGGCGGACGCGACGAACAGCAGCGGCGAGTCGCTGGCCGGCGAGACGGTCACCCTCCACGTGTCGAGCGGTGACGGCATAGAGAGGGCGATGTTCTCCTTCGAGATGACCGAGAACGGGCGTATCGAAGGGCTCGAACGCGGGGCGCGCGAGAACGCGACGGTCGAGATGCGGACCGACCGGCAGACGTTCGAGCGGGTCGCACACGCGCCGAACCCGGAGCGGGCGTTCCGGGCGGCGATCGAGCGCGGCGACGTCGAGACGCGCGTCGCCGACGACGCGGACGACGACGAGTGGAACGTGTTCAGCGGCGTCGAGGAACTCGCCCGGTCGCTCGGCCTCTGAGCGCGGGCCAGTGTAGCGCGTCTGGCGGACGGTTCTCAGGACTGGGGCCGGAAGACGGCGGCGTCGCTCTCCTCGGCGCCGTTCTGGTAGTTCGGACTCGACTTGATGATCGTCAGCGCGGTCATGATGTCGGTGCGGGTGAGCAGGCCGAGGAAGCGCTCGTCGTCGAGGACGAGCAGGCGACCGACCTCGTTGTCGTCGAGTTCGGTGAGCGCCGTCATCACGTCGTCGTCGGGCGAGACGGTGAACAGCTCGGTGGTCATGACGTCCCTGACGCGGTAGGCGTCGCGCTCGACGTCGCGGACGGCCCGGGCGTCGTCGAGCGTCACGAGGCCGACGACGTCGTCGCCGACGGCGACGGGATAGCCGGTGTGGCGCTCGCGGAACATCGTCTGGATGAGTTCGCTGACGCTCGTCTCGGGGTCGACGGTGGTGACGCGCTCGGCGGGCGTCATCACGTCGCGGACGGTGACGCCCTCGAAGGCCGCCCGCATCACCGTCTGGCGGGACTCGCTCTCGGCGCCGATGTAGATGAAGAAGGCCAGTCCGATGAGCAGCGGGTTGAACGGCGGGATGAGGCCGAAGAGACCCAGCAGGATGGCGAACCACTTGCCGACTTCGGCGGCGAGTTCGGTCGCGCGGGCGAACGGGCGGTTGCGGGCGAGCAGCGCCCGGAGGACTCTGCCGCCGTCCATCGGGAACCCGGGGAGGAGGTTGAACCCGGCGAGCGCGACGTTCATCAGCGCGAGGTAGCCCAGCACGAAGCGGGCGGCCTGGAACCCAGTCTCCGCCGTCCCCGGAACCGCGACGAATGCGACGTAAGAGAGGACGCCGAGGACGACGCTGACGATGGGTCCGGCGATGGCGATGGTGAGTTCCTGGCGCCAGTCCTCGGGCATCTCGGTCAGCTGGGCGATGCCGCCGAACAGCCACAGCGTGATGGAGTCGATGGGGTAGCCGTAGCGTCTGGCCACCAGCGAGTGGCCCAGTTCGTGGAGGACGACGCCGGCGAACAGCCCGACGGCGGCGGCGACGCCCAGGACCCACGGGAGCGAACCGGTGGTGAGGACCGCCGCGTCGAGACCGGCGCCGGTCCGGTTGAGCAGGTCGACGGTCTGGGTGACCTGCGAGCCGATGATCCAGGCGAAGATGGGCAGGATGAGCAGGAAGGTGAGATCGAGCTGGATGGGGATCCCGAACGCACTCCCGATTCGGAACCGTCGCATGCGCGGAGCTAGAGTGGGGACGGTCTTAAGACCCCCTGTGGAGGACAGATGTCGTCTCGGTCGACACGCCTTTCGGGTGAGGAGGCGAACGTTCGCCCATGAGCGACCCACTCGTTCGCCGTGCGGCGGACGTCGAGTACGAGGACGTCGGCGCCGCCGACGGGATGGCCAAGGGAGTGCTAATCGGTGAGGAGCACGGCGCTCCGAACCTGGCCATCCGTCGATTCACTCTCGAACCCGGCGGGTCGGTCCCGAGACACACCAACGAAATCGAGCACGAACAGTACGTGCTCTCGGGGGCCTACACCGTCGGAATCGAGGGGGAAGAGTACGAGGTCGAGGCGGGCGACAGCCTCCACATCCCCGCCGGCGCGGTCCACTGGTATCGCAACGACGGCGACGAGGAAGGTGCCTTCCTCTGTGCAGTCCCGGCCGGCGACGACGCCATCGAACTGGTCGAGGAGTAGCGTCCTCGATACGACTCCGTTCCCGAGGGTTACCCCGGAACAGCATTGTTATAATGGCTATGTATGTTGCAATATACCAGGAGTGACGTCTCGCCCGGGTCGACCTGCAATGACAGCGAAGAACCCCGCGATGGAGATCGTAACGACGGGATGCGGACTTATGGTCAGTCTCGGGCTCGTGACCGACGGCTACCAGGAGTTCGAACGGGGCGCCCCGATGGCCGAGTGGGTCCCGCTGCTATCGCTGGGTCTAGTCGTCGGATCCTTTCTCGTCGTGACGAGAGTCGCGGCGCGATTCGACGACGACCCGAAGACCACGGAGGGCTTCCCACTCGCTCTCCGGGCCGCGACCGGTGGCTTCGCCCTCACCGCCGCGGCCGGGGTAGCGTACGTGACGTCGAATTTTACGGCTATCCTGAGCTGGGGGCACGTGGTCATGGGGGTCGGCGGCCTGCTGGTGATGCTCTGGGCGTGGCTACGAACGGGCTCGTAAGTGGCGCGGTATCCCCTTACTCCACTGGCCCGAACGCGTAGAGGCCGTCGACGGCGTTGACGTAGAGCCCGCCGTCGGCGACGACTGGCTGGTTCTCGACGCCGCCCATCACCTGGTCGCCGCCGACGACTTTGTCCGGGAAGTCGTGACGCCAGTGCTCGCTGCCGTCGGTCGGGTCGAGGACGACCAGGGGCGCATCGAGGCCGATGGTCCCGACGTAGACGGCGTCGGTACCGACCGCCACCGACTGGACGGACCCGCTCTCCGAATCGGGGACGACCTGCCAGTCGGTACTCCCATCGCTCGCGGCGAGCGCGGACAGGGTCGACCCCCTGGCGACGTAGACGGTCCCGCCGTCGACGCTGATGCCCCGGGGCCGGTCGTCGAACTCGCGTCGCCAGCGTTCGCTGCCGTCGTCGAGGGCCAGTGCGCGAACAGAGTCGTCGTAACTCCCGACGTACACGGTTCCGTCGGCGACAAAGGGCGTCGTGAAGGCGTCCCCCGCTACCTCGGTCCGCCACCGTTCGGTGCCGTCTGCGAGCGACAGACCGAGGACGACGCCGGTGCCGTCCCAGCCGCCGGAGACGACGGCGACGGTGTCGTCGGCGACCGCGACGCCGTTCTGGCGCTTCGGCGGCTCGACCGACCAGCGCTCCTCGCCGTCGGCGAGCGCGTAGGCGCGGACCGCGGGGCGACGGACGTACTCGCCGGACTGTCCGTCGACGGCGCCGGAGAACGGAACGACGACGCAGTCGTCGACGACGGTCGGATCGGTCGGGCTGTCGTCGCCGACGTCGACTCGCCAGGCCGGGCTGCCGTCCGCGACGTCGAACGCAGCGACCTCTCCTTTCACGCAGGTTATCGCCCGTCCGTCGGTGAGGGCCGGCCAGCCACGGCTCGCGTCGGGGAGCGACTGCGTCCACTCTATCCGGCCGTCGCTCGCGTCGCGAGCCACGAGTGCGGGCGCGCCGTCGACGGTGTGGACGAGCGTGTCCTCCTCGGGGGTCGGCGTCAAAGTGGGCCGGCCGCTGGTGTCCTCGCCGAGTTCCGCGTAGTGGAACAGCCGACCGTCGGCCAGTACGGGCGGGCCGCTGCGGATCCGCCGGAGGTGCCAGTACGGTTCGCCGTCCTCGGGGAGGCCGGACGCGTCCGTGAGGCCGGTGTGGCCCGCGTCGTCGCCGAACTGCGACCAGGCGCCGGCGGCGTCGAGGGACTTCGGGGAGCGTTCGGTCGCCGTCGGTCTGTCCTCGTCGCCCGTGGGCGCCGTCGTGGTTTCGTCGGTGTCAGTGCGGTCGGTGTCGGTATCGTCGGCGACGGTGCCGTCGGTGGACGTACCGGGCGCGTCGCGGTCGCTACAGCCGGCGAGGGCGAGCGGGGCCGCCGTCGCGACGGCGCGGAGGGCACGCCGTCGGGACCAGGAGTCGGGCATGTGTCTCGACGCAGAGGTCTCCTGTCGGGAGGTAAGTGCTTTCCGTGCGTTCACAGCGGCGTTTCACCGTTCGGGTGTAGTCCGCGGGCCCCGAGACGGAACGGTGGTGTGTTCCCCGTGATCGTACCACGTAGCCAGTCCGAACATCTCAAGTAGCGCAGCCTCCTCTACACGGCTGTGTCTCAGCAGGTCGCGCAGGTAGATACGCTGTTCCTCCACGAGCGAGGGGACGACTACCGGGTGGCCGTCCAGCGGGACGGCGACCGCGTGTTCCACGGCGTGCTCGAATGCAAGGAAACCGACGCCGGGCCCCGTCCCCGGCGGCTGCGGATCAAGGACGGGTCCAGCGAGGAGCTGCGCAGCCCGGACCAGTTCGTCGAACTGGCCCGCCGTGCGGAGCGTATCCACGTCTCCCAGCAGACCTCACCTGCGGGTCGCGAGGAGATTCGCGAGATGCTGGCGGGGTACCAGCTGGAGTGCACCGTCGTCCGGACCTGCCGGTTCTGTGCCAGCAGCGGCGAGTACTCGCCGATAACTTCTAATACTGCGATCGACGCCGACGGCGAGTCCATCTGTCCGGACTGTGCGAAGGCCGAACTCGACCGGGAACTGGCCTTCAGCGGCGGGATCACCAGCGACGCCAGGGACCGCCTAGAGGATCTGCTGCTGGAGGTGCAGGATCTGGAGCGGATTTCGAACCTCCTGAAGGGGAACCTCGACCCCGATCTCACGAAGTTCGACGAGATCTCGGCGACGACGGACGACGTCGACCCGGTCCGCGTCGACTCGCTCGGCCTCCACCCGGGCATCCAGCAGCACCTGGAGGGGCGATTCGAGCACCTCCTGCCCGTCCAGAGCCTCGCCGTCGAGCACGGCGCCACCGACGGGGAGGACCAGCTCGTGGTGTCGGCGACGGCGACGGGGAAGACCCTCATCGGCGAGATGGCCGGGCTGGACCGGGTGCTGAACGGCAAGGGGAAGATGCTGTTCCTCGTGCCGCTGGTCGCCCTGGCCAACCAGAAGTACGAGAAGTTCCAGGAGCGCTACGGCGACATGGTCGACGTGACCCTGCGGGTGGGCTCGTCCCGCGTTGGCGGCGACGGCAACCGCTTCGACCCCTCCGCCGACGTCATCGTCGGCACCTACGAGGGCATCGACCACGCGCTGCGGACGGGGAAGAATCTCGGCGACATCGGGACGGTCGTCATCGACGAGGTCCACACCCTCGGCGAGGAGGAGCGCGGCCACCGGCTGGACGGGCTGATTTCCCGCTTGAAATATTACTGCGAAGAGAACCCCGGCGCGGACGGCACCCAGTGGATCTACCTCTCGGCGACGGTGGGCAACCCCGGCCAGCTTGGCGACCAGCTCGGCGCCAAACTCATCGAGTTCGAGGAACGCCCGGTGCCAATCGAGCGCCACGTCACCTTCGCCGACGGCCAGGAGAAGACCGACATCGAGAACAAGCTGGTCCGGCGGGCCTTCGACTCGAAGTCGAGCAAAGGGTACCGAGGCCAGACGATCATCTTCACCAACTCCCGGCGGCGCTGTCACCAGATCTCTCGGAAGCTGGAGTACGATTCGGCCCCCTACCACGCCGGCCTGGACAACCGCAAGCGCAACCGGGTCGAGCGGCAGTTCGCCGACCAGGACATCGCCGCCGTCGTGACCACTGCGGCGCTCGCGGCCGGGGTCGACTTCCCCGCCTCGCAGGTCGTCTTCGACTCGCTGGCGATGGGCATCGAGTGGCTCACCGTCCAGGACTTCTCCCAGATGCTGGGTCGGGCGGGTCGCCCCGACTACCACGACAAGGGGACGGTGTACCTCCTCGTCGAGCCCGACTGCTCCTATCACAACAGCATGGAGATGACCGAGGACGAGGTGGCGTTCAAGCTCCTCAAGGGCGAGATGGAGCCCGTCATCACCACCTACGACGAATCGGCCGCCGTCGAGGAGACCCTGGCGAACGTGACCGTCGGTGGCAAGGCCGCGAAACGGCTCAACGACCGCATGGTCGGCGAAGTCCCGACCAAGCACGCGCTGGGCAAGCTGCTGGAGTACGAGTTCATCGACGGACTGCGGCCGACGCCGCTGGGCCGCGCCGTGACGCGGTTCTTCCTCGCCCCGGACGAGGCGTTCGCGATTCTCGACGGGGTTCGGAAGGGTGACCACCCCTACGACGTCGTCGCCGACATGGAACTCCGTGACGAGTACGAGTGACTAGCAGATTTGTGTCGGATTTTCGGGTAACTGCTAGACCGTGACGGCGTGGCTGGACCCACTGGAACGTTCTCTGCCCGCTCTCTCGTGAGCGATGCTACTACCGCAAACACGAAGAAAGCCCTCGGCTCGCTCGACTCGCGCGCCACAGTCTGCGCTCCTCGCTCTGCTGCGGTGCTTGACGTGTCGTGCTTCGTCGACCACGCCTCGCCCTTTCATTCCTCCAGGGACAGCCTCGCCCGCGCGATAAAACGCGCTCGCGATTATAACCTCCAGACCTCCCCGGTCGCGCCTGGCGGCGCGACACGCTTCCTGACCGCTCCGCAACCGCCCGGCCGGGAGCACGTGCCCGAACGAACGTGAGGGCCGTGCGACCAGGGGGAGGGCAGGGCTGCGGTGCCTGGAGGACTGAAAGGGCGAGGTGGGCTCGGGGAAGCCGGGACCCCCAAGCACCGGAGCGGAGCGAGGAGCGCAGGGTGGTCCCCGCGACCCGAGCACGCCGAGGGCTTTCGAGGTGTTGGCGGTTACTATTCAGACTGTCGAGAGCGCACCAAGGGCTTTCTGAATGTTATTGGGTTTGACTTCGACTGCTAGCGAGCAAATTGATTCAACACCACTACTCACAGAAGAGATGCCACCCACATACCAATAGTCTAGCTTTCATATCCGAGAAATCGGGAGATAGTTTCTTGTGTGCCGATGAAATGGGGGAGATATGGGCGTGTTCGACTTTCTCCCCGGTCGGGGTGGGGACGGCGAGGGGGCATCGTCGTCCGAAGACGGCTCGACCGACGGGGAGGGGGCAGGGGGAACCGACCGAATCGAAGACCTGACAGCGGCGGACTTTCGCGAGCGCGCCGAGACGCTGGCGAAGCGTTCGGACGTGCCGACGCTGGATTTCACCGTCGACTCGCTAGCGGCGCTCGACGACCTGGCGACCGGGTCGGCGGGCGGCATCGGCGAGGTCGCCTACGGCAGCTACCTCGGCGAGACCATCGTCCGCGGGTACGGCGGCGAGTGGACCGACGAGGACGGCTGGCAGGTGGCCGTCGCGCTGGCCGACGACCGGACGACCGTCGCCGTCTTCGACGCCGCAGGGATGTCCATCGAAGGCGACCCCGTCTTCAGCAAGGTCGCGGCCCGACTGGAGACCGAGGGCGCGGTGCGGATGCCCGACGTCCCCGGAAGCCCGCCGGACCCCGAGGAGGCAGCCCCGAAACGGGACGTGAGGACCGACTCGACGGCGAGCGATGCGGGCAGCGAACCCGCGACCGACAGCGTGGTCACCGACGATCCGGCGGGCGACGAAGCGGACGACAGTCCGGCCAGGGACGAGGACGGCGGTACGGCCGACGACGCCACGATCGAGGCCGACGTCACAGTTGAGGACAGCGCCGCTGTCGAGGCCGACGCCGACGCAGGCGATGTCGGGGGGCCCGAGACGGACGTCGGGGCCGACACCGAGGACGACGCGGACCCGACGGGAATCGACGGCGTCGGTTCGGACGACGTGGCGTTCGGCATCGACGACGGCACGGCCGGCGACGACGATGACGACACCGACGACCGAACCAGCGTCCTGCCCTTCGGCGGGTCGAGCGACGCGACGGGATCCGACACCGAGGACGACTCCGAAGCGTCGGTGACGACCGACGACGGCCCGTCGGAACTGGCGACCGACGACGAGACCGGTGCCTCCGCGGGGCTCGCGGAGGAGGTTGCCAGCCAGGTAGCCAGCGACTCGGCCGTCGGCGGCGTGGCGCCGGAGGGCGACGAAGAGTCGTCGGGCGACGACGACGTGGCGGGCATCGACGTGGGCGCTTCGAGCACCACCACGGACGACGCGACCGACGAGAGCGGACCAGCCGGGAACAGTCCAGACGGCAACAGTTCAGTCGGCAACAGTTCAGTCGGGAACAGTCCAGCCGGGAGCAATCCAGCCGGGAACAGTTCAGCCGGGAGCGATCTGGATGGCGCCGCCTCCGCGAACGCCGCCGCGCCCCGTGGCGACACCGACGGGGAGGACGAGCCGACGGCGCCGAAACGGTACGTCCTCCGGGAGACCGCGGAGGAACTCGCGGACGGCTGGCCGTCTCGGGACCTCGACTTCACGCCCGCGTCGCTGCCCAGGCTGGATACCTTCGTCGAGGAGCAGTGGGACGGTCGGTTCCGCGCGAGTAGCCTGGCCGACCGGACTGTCGACCACGAGGACACCGGCGACCCGCTCGCCCAGCTCGGCACCTACTACGCCGAGGTGCTCGTCCGGTGGCTCGACGGCGAGTGGATCGCCACCGACGACGGCGAGGGCGCCATCGAGGTGCCGGACGTCGGCGAGAAGGTCCAGCGGGTCGCCGTCTTCGACGTCGCCCGGGAGTGTCTGATCCCGCCGTCGACGTTCGCTTACCGCTACGACGCGCTGGTCAACCGACTGTACGCCGACGAGGAAGCCGTCAGCGACGGCCGCGCCGACGTGTTCGACGACGACCGCGCCTCGCTCACCTCCTCGGACGTTATCACCCAGTTCGCCGACACGGCCGACGAGTTCGTCGAGTCCTGGCCGAAGTACCCGCTCGACTACTCGCCGCGGTCGGTCCGGGCGCTCGACGAGATCGCCCAGCGCCAGACCAGGGACTGGGACCCGAGCGGCGTCCCCCTGGCCGAGGGCACCGACCCCGAGTCGCTGCGCCTGACCGCGCGGGCGACGGCCGCCGGCGCCTACTTCGCGGCCGTCCTGGTCAGACACCGGGACGCCCAGTGGCGGATCGACGGCGACGACGTCGAACTGGTCGTCGCCCGGCCCGCCGGCGAGCGAACGGTCGACCCCGTCGCCACCGCCGCCGACGCGCTTCGCGGCCGGGGGAGCTTCCTCGATACGTACGGGCGCCTCGACGACTGACTGGCGCACGCAGTCCCGTCGATAGCCCGAATCCCCACCTTTTTCGTCGCTGCGGGCGCCTCATCTGACGTGCCACTCGCAGCCGTCACGCCGGAGATGGCCTTCGTCTTCGCGCTCGTGGTGGCCTCGCTCGTCCTCTTCGCCACGGAAGTCGTCCCCGTCGACGTCACCGCCATCGGCGTGATGGTCGCGCTGTTACTCGCCGAGCCGGTCACTCTGATGCTGGCCGACGCCGGCCTGATCGCTGGGCCGCTGTACGTCCTCCACCAGCCCGGCGACGACATCTCGCCCGTCAGTCAGGGCCTCTCGGGCTTCGCCTCCACAGCGACCATCACCGTGCTGGCGATGTTCATCCTCTCGGCCGGCGTCCAGCGCACTGGCGTCATCCAGGTGCTCGGTTCGAAGGTGGCGAGTTTCACCGGCGACGACGAGGGGCGCCAGCTCGGGGCGACCATCGGCCTCGTGGGCCCGATCTCCGGGTTCATCAACAACACCGCCGCCGTCGCCATCCTGCTGCCGATGGTCACCGACCTGGCCCACGAGGGCCGCACGTCCCCGTCGAAGCTCCTCCTGCCCCTCTCGTACGCCTCGATGTTCGGCGGGACGCTCACCCTCATCGGGACGTCGACGAACATCCTCGCGAGCGAACTCGCCGGCAACCTGGCACGGCAGAATCCCGCCCGTTACGGCGCGCTCCGCGAGTTCACCATGTTCGAGTTCACCCAGCTCGGCGTCGTCGTGCTCGTGGTGGGCTCGATATACCTCATGACCGTCGGCCGGTGGCTGACGCCCGCTCGCATCAAGCCCGAATCCGACCTCACCGAGGAGTTCGAGATGGCCGACTACCTCACCGAGGTGGTCGTCCGCGCGGACTCACCGCTGGTCGGCGACACCGTCCGCGACGCGCTCATGGCGACCGATCTCGACGTCGACCTCGTCCAGCTGATCCGCGACGAGGAGGTGTTCCTCGAACCGCTCGGTCCGAGGGTCATCCGGGCCGGCGACGTGTTCGCGCTCCGGACCGACCGCGACACCCTCGTCGAGTTGCTCGACACCGAGGGGCTCGACATCGTCCCCGACGCCATCCTCGACGAGGACGACCTCGAGGCCGCCGAGGAGCGCCAGAACCTCGTCGAGGTGGTCGTCTCCCCCGGCTCCTCGCTCGTCGGCAACTCGCTGGTCTCCGCCAGCTTCCGCCAGCGCTACGACGCTTCCGTCCTCGCCATCCGCCGCGGCGGCGAGCTCATCCGCCGCCGGATGGACGAGGCCGCCCTCCGCGTCGGCGACACGCTGCTGGTCCAGGGGACCGCCGACAGCATCGACCGGCTGAACAACAACCCCAACTTCATCGTCGCCCAGGAAGTCGAGCGACCGGACTTCCGGCAGTCGAAGATTCCCGTCGCCGTCGCCATCGTGGCGCTGGTCGTCGGCCTCGCCGCGGTGACGCCCATCCCAATCGTCGTCTCCGCGCTCGCCGGCGCGCTCGCGATGGTGCTGACCGGCACCCTCCGGGCGACCGAGCTGTACGACTCCATCCAGTGGGACGTCATCTTCCTGCTCGCCGGCGTCATCCCGCTCGGGCTGGCGCTCCAGGAGACCGGCGGCGCCGGCCTGATCGCCGACCTGCTGGTGCTGGCCGCGCCCGCCCTGCCGGCGATGGTCGTCCTCGGCCTGGTGTACGTCGTCACCGCGCTGTTGACCAACGTCATCTCCAACAACGCCAGCGTCGTCCTGATGATCCCCGTCGCCGCGGAGGCCGCCGTCCAGCTCGGCGCCAACGCCTTCGCGTTCATCCTGGCAGTGACCTTCGCCGCGTCGACGGCGTTCATGACCCCCGTGGGCTACCAGACCAACCTCTTCGTCTACGGTCCCGGTGGCTACCGATTCATGGACTACGTGAAGGTCGGGGCGCCGCTGCAGGCGGTCTTCGCGGTGGTGACGACGCTCGGCATCGCCTACTTCTGGGGCCTGACGCCCTAGGAGAATATGGCGAATTGACCGCATGGACTGCTGGTACCAACAACAAAGGAAAGCCCCCGGGCGGTCGCTGGCTGCGACTCGCTGTGGTCCTCACTCACTCCGTTCGTTGCGGTCCTTACTTCGTCTCGCTCAGCGACCGCCCGGCCCCTTTCATTCCCGCCCGGCGTTGATCGTGTCGGTCGCTATCGTGGACTGATCCGCAACGAAACGCTTTAGCTTGCGAAGGATGGACGTGTTAGTGCGGGACCATGGGTTAGTGGTATACTTCGAGCCTTGGGTGCTCGTGACCCCGGTTCGAATCCGGGTGGTCCCATCCTCTTAAGGCAGATTTCGGCATTTGCCGGTTTTCGCCGAGTAGTCTGACCGCCGCGTCTCGGAGGTGGTCAGTTTGTCGCTGACCGTTGAACTTGACCCGCCGATCTGCGACTACTGTGGGACCTTCATTCATGATGAAGACCGTCGGTGTCCGGCTCGCGATGAGGGGAGGTGTCGGCCGTGACCGACGAGACGCTCTCGGTGGAAGAACTGAGTGCAAAGGTCGAGAGCTACCAGAGCGGCCTGGAACGCGCGTGGGACGCCATCGACGATCTCGAAGAGCAGCTGCAGGAGGAGCGCGAAGAACGGCGACGTCTCGAAGAAGAGAACGCCGACCTCAGGGAGGAAGTCCAGCGCCTAGACGCGCGTACCGACCTGTTGCGTCTCGTCGAGAACAGCGACGACCTGGCCTCAGAACAGCGCCAAATCGCGCTGATCCAGCACCTGAAGAGAGCCGCTGAACGGGAGCGTGACCGCGGGAGAGAGGCGAAGGCGTCCGTGAACCGGGAGGAAGCGGACGCTGCGCTGAAGTACCCCGATATCGACCGGACGACGATCTACGACGACATGCGTCGGGCGGCGAGTCTCGTCGAGAACGACGACGTCCTTCGCTACGACAGCAGTTCCGGCGGAGAGAGCCGCCTGAAGCTGAACCTCGACGCCGGCGCCCTCCCCGGTTCAGTCGTCGGGAAACGTACGAACTACGGAGGTCGGTAATCTGTGGAGCCTCCACAACACCGGAGAAGGGGGAAGCCCCCTCCGGGAACACCCCGAATCCGCGAAACCCTCTGAACCCTTAGAATTTGCAGGTTACAGAGGTTGTAAATGAAGTACCGAATAGCTGAAAGACCGCAAACAATCCGCTCGCTCCGCTCGCTCCGGTCGGTAATCGCACCCCGTCAGGAGTGTTGTGGAGCCTCCACAGATCGCAACGATGTCCACAAACCCCGAACTCACCGACGAACTGATACAATTCCTCCGGGACCGGTACTCGGAGGAGGTCGCAGAGCTTGCTCAACACTACCCGCGAGAACAGCGCTCGCTCCGCATCGACTACGACGACGTCTTTCGGTATGACCCCGACCTGGCCGACGATCTCCTTGACCAGCCGGCGCGGATGCTGGACTACTTCGAGGAAGCGCTCCGGCTCTACGACCTCCCGATAGACGTCAGTCTCTCCAACGCGCACGTCCGGGTGTTCAACCTCCCGGAGACCGTCTCCCACGACGTCGAGGACGTCTCCCGGCATGACAACATCGGCTCGCTACTTGACGTCCGCGGCCAGGTCCAGAAGGTCAGCAAAGTGAAGCCGCGCGTGATGGAAGCGGCCTTCGAGTGCCAGCGCTGCGGGACCGTCACCCGCATCCCGCAGGTCGGCGACCAACTGGAGGAACCGCACGAATGCCAGGGCTGCGAGAGACAGGGACCGTTCCGGCTGAACTCGTCGGCCAGCACGTGGACCGATCACCAGTTCGCCCGCGTTCAGCAGCCGCCAGAACGGACGAAAGGTGGCGAGGGGGACACAATAGACGTCCACCTAGAGGACGACCTGATACAGGAGTTCGAAGCCGGTGACCGGGTGACACTGACCGGCATCCTCGATATCGAAGACCCGACGAAGGAACAGAAGCGGGACGTTGACACGACCGTCGACGCCCGCGCAGTGGTCCGCGAAGAGAGCGACTACGAGGATATCGACGTCGACGAGCACCTAGACGAGATCAAGGCCATCGCCAAGAGCGACCGCGGCGACCCCTACGACCTTCTCGTCCAGTCCATCAACCCTCAGCACCGGGGAGACGAGGACGTGAAACTCGCCATCGCGCTCCAGATGTTCGGCGGCTGGTCGCGCAACGGCGAGAAGCGCGGCGACTCGCACATCCTCCTGATGGGTGACCCAGGCTGTGGGAAATCGACGTTCCTCCAGGCCGTCGACGACCTCGCACCGCGCTCGACGTACGCGAGCGGGAAGGGTGCGACGGCAGCCGGGTTGACCGCGGCGGCGGTCGCCGACGACTTCGGGGAGACTGAGTGGGGCCTCGAAGCGGGCGCTCTCGTCCTCGCTGACGGCGGTGTCGCGTGCATCGACGAGATAGACAAGGTCAACGACAACGCCGTCTCGTCGCTCCACGACGCCCTGGAGAGCCAGCAGGTGCGAGTGAACAAGGCAGGCATCAACGCCACTCTCAACTCGCGGACGGCGCTGCTGGCCGCCGGGAATCCGCGAGAGGGACGTTTCGACCCATACCAGCCGCGCGCCCAGCAACTCGACCTGGGGCCGACACTGATGAGTCGCTTCGACCTGATGTTCATGGTCAGCGACTCACCGGACGCGGACGTGGACCGAGACGTCGTCGAGCACATGATGCGGTCGCGGCGGGCGGCGGCGAAGCGAGCACTCGGAGAGGAGCTGACCGAGGAGGAGCGGAAGAGCATCGAGCCGGAGATCCCGCGCGAGGTCCTGCGGGCGTACATCGCCTACGCGAAGGAGGAGGTGACGCCCTACATCCGGGACGAGAACACCGAGGCCCGCGAGTACCTGAAAGAGGAGTTCCTGAAGATCCGTCTCGCCAACGCGGACGAGGACGACAGCCCGGTCCCGGTGACGTACCGGCAGGAGGAAGCCATCGAGCGCCTCGCTGAAGCCTCTGCCCGCGTCCGTCTCTCCGACGAAGTGACGAAGCAGGACGTAGACCGCGCTCTCTCACTGGTGAGGAAGTCGATGCAACAGGTCGGCATCGACCCAGAGACCGGGGAGTTCGATGTTGACGCCGTCGAGACGGGTCAGTCGAAGAGCCAGCGCGACCGGCGGCGGCAGGTCCTCAGCATCATCGGCGACCAGGACGGAACGACGGGCGAGGAGGTCGCCGACATCATGCAGATGGAGCAGCGGAAGATAGAGCACGACGTTCAGGAACTGAAAGACCGGGGGAAGGTCTACGAACTGGACGGTGAACTCCGCGTTTCGTAGGCTGGAGCGGCTGATATCGACGTGAGCCCCGGGTTCGGCCGCTTCGATTCTACTCCTCGCCGACCGACCACTCGACAGACGCGCGCACAGGCACCTCGTCGGTGTGGAGGACGTCCGCGATCTCCTCGGCAGTGAGGCTTCCGCGCTCCTCGGCCAGCTGCATCAACTCGGCGACCTGGCCGGTCGGGACGGCAGGGTTCGCCCCGCGCATCTTGATGAAGTACTCGGCGGCGACGTCGAGGGCGCCGCTTTTCGTCCCCTCGTCTGTGGCATCCAGCAGATGTTCTAACCGTCTCTCGCGTCGCTCGTTCATTCTGAGTCGCATGGATGTGCACACACCCCCGAGAATGCTAGTCTTTTCGCCTATCTCAAACGTCCATTTCACCCCGAAACCGGCACTATAGTATCACTTACCAGAGGAGTCCCGGCGAGAATCGAGCGGAGAAGGGACCAAATTGCACACGGGGTGTTCGTCGGTGTGTGCAACGAGCGGGGAAGCGTCTTGCCGACGCGCAGGTACGAGCATGTGCGCCGAGAAGGGGGTTGCAGGGAATAGAGCACGCGCATGTCACTACGAGGTCGACGCGAAATGTACCCTCCACCCTCCGATATTATTCCACCAGTTCATATGGAGATATACTTCCCTCTGCTGGTTTCTTCTCCACCCGAAATATGCGGTGTTATGATCCCCCTAACACTAATCGCAAGACGGCGGCGGGACGACGGGCCGTGGCGGTAGTCTTTTTACATCCCAAACCGTCGCGGGCTGTGTAGGTCAGAGAGGACGCCTGTGTGCTCCTACACGCCATCTGGTGTCTTTCTCGGGAACCTACGTTCAAGAGCGGAGACCATGTCCAGAGAGAATCATCAGGACACTGAACGCCGAGACCGATACCGAGAGCTCGAGTTGAAAGAACTCAAGCACCAGATTTGGGTTCACCGCCTTCAGATATTGGCGACTCTCGTCGCCATAGGCGGAGCTCTTCAATTCGTGTAGCTCTCGCAGCAAAACACCCAGGGTCTGGCGAGTCCAGACGCCTGTGTGCTCCTACACGGGTTCAAAGCCGGACTGGAACCATAAACTTTACCGTAAGTATAATGATCGCTCGGCCGCTCGCGATTCTACTGTTCGTATGCTATTGTTCCCCGTCTTCAGATTTGTTTACCAGTCGCCAGATAACATCCTCGTAGCTCTCTCCCCGCTCTTTCCGGTCATGTAGCTCATCGGCTAGTTCATCACTTACCTGTATTGAGGTGCGTCCCATATCATCGGCCAAGACTGTGGCATCCATAAATCTATGTCAAGTGTAGCGGCCATTGTCTATAGTATTATGGTTGCCATAGATTTATGTGGCCAGGGGAGATACAGAGAGGTAGCTCGGGAGCGGTCACTGTCAGAAGTGGCCGGGGCGCTGAGACGCCCTCGACCGTGCTGCGTATACAGCAATGAGATCACAGGATGCCGCGCGACTTGAAACCCGCGCACGAACGAACGGAGCGGCACAGAACGGACGGCTGACGGCTCGTATCATTCGGGAGAGCGACGGCGAAACACACACCGTCTACCGATTGAACGGGCGCGCGTTCCCGTCCCTCGACGAGGTCAACGCGGCGCGAGGGTCACCATGAACGACGACGTCCCGAACGAACTCACGATCACCGTCCCGGTTCCCGACGACGTCCAGGACGAGGTACGCGACCGCGTCGAGGACAACCCCGACGCCGAACCGGACGACCTCCTCGTTGACCGCTTCAGCTGGGAGTGGAAGACGGGCGAGTGAACCGAGTGTGCTGATGTTACAGAGTGCACTATCACGCCCTCTACCTCTAATATTCCGGCGGTTAGAGGTTTCCGGTGGTGCTGATTCATGACGACAACACCCGACGAATCGTCAACAGGCGAGTCGGTTGAAGAAGTAGACACAGAGAGCGTGAACGTCCAGTCGACCGTTCCCGCGTATCAGCGCGACGAGTGGGACGCCCACGCCGACGAACTGGATATGACCCGGGCGGAGTACGTGCGAACCATGGTCCAGGCTGGAAGGCGAGCGATGTCAGGAGAGTTCCCGCGCAACGAGGAAGACGATGACGAAGACGACGATCTTCGCGTCGACGTACTGGAAGCCATCCGCGAGGGAGGCCACGTCTCGTTTGACGTCCTCGTGAGCGCCCTCGCTGCTGACTTCGAAGAGCGGATGGGCGCGGTACTCGACGATCTCCAGAACGACGACCTGATCCGCTACAACGGTCGGCGCGGTGGGTACGTCGCAGTGGAGGAAGCAGAAGCAGATAGCGAACCGCGTAGCTGAAGCTCTCTCCCCGGGGTTCTGGCTGATGTGCCGTTTTTACTCACCTTCGGCGGCGTCACCTAGGAGGTCGAAGCCCCAAATGGTACTGAGGGCGACGATCGCCCCGGTCGTACCTATCGGGGCGGCCCCGGTGACGAGCTCGACGAATGGCGAGAAGATCAGGACCAATCCGGTCAGGACGAGCTTCCCGAAGAAGCCCCGATCTGAGTCTTCGCTCATACTCGGTATGTATACCGGGATAAACGTCAAGCAACAGGCTTAGACCGGTGGCTAACCGGACAGTAACCGACAGACGGCGCTGTTCTTCAGCTTGGTTTCTACTAGCTTAGCCTGCTCAGCAGCAGGGCGCAACGACTGTGGGGCTGTAGCCTGCCTCACCCCGTGGGATGTAAGCTTGGTTGAACTACAGCCTGCTGAGCAGGCTGTGTTGAGCAGAGCTAAGCCGGAAAGCTGCAGTTCAAAGCTAAGCCGGCGGAGCCCCTCCCCTGTCAGCAGGCTACAGTTCAGCAGGCTCAGCAGGGCTTAGATACTCCAGTTCGGCAGGCTAAGCCCTGTGAACTATAGATATGGGGCTTGTACCCCTTACTCGATGCCCTTGGTAGAAGCCCCTACCCGTCTGGACTCGGAAACCGTGGGATGCCCGTTTCCGGCGATCACCGAGGTACTGTCGACTGGCCAGCACCGAATTGGCGAGGTGGAGGAGGAATACCCTCAGGACTACTTCAACATGCGGCTGATGCGCCTGATCCGGAGCGGGGAGGTGGAGATTTTCCCGGTGGGTGACCACACAATCGTCCGTCTCGCCGATGATCACTGAACCGGTTGGTCAGTCACGCGCGATCTCGTCGAGAAGGTCGTCGGGGAGCTCCGTAGGTTCGTCCTCCGCCTCTCGGTTCTTCATCGCCTCCGTCGCGTACGCCACGGCGTCATCGTACTCTTCTTCCAGCTGCGCCCATGCTTCCTCTGGTCGGTCGGCGGCTTCCCAATCCACCTTCTCGATCATCTCGTCCGGGAGGAACGCGCGGAGATCGTCGTCCCACTCGGTGATACCGGGGTAGTTACTTTGTGGAGACGGCTTCGAGGGTTCCAGCGCAGGATACTCCTTCGTTCCACTGTTTCGGAACAGCCCTCGGTCGATGTCGTCGGCACCGAGATCTCCCGGTTCAAGCCGTCCCTGCAGGAAGAGTTCGCCCACCTCTTCGCGTGAGATTTCCTCGCCGCGCTCCAGCTTCGCTTCAATCTCATCAACGTCGAGGACGTCCTCCCACTCGACGTCCACGTCTATCGAGACATCGACGTCAACGTTTGTTGCTCGCTGGCCGTGGGTGAACGGCTCGTTCCCGCGGAACTTTGGCGTCTCGTACCGGACTGCGGTCTCTACGAGGTGCTCGAAGGTTAGCAGCGGGACCGTCTCGCAGGCGCGATGCGCGAACCGCATCATGGAAACGAGGTGGTCGTACTGGTCTCCCCACCCGCTCCGGCCTAGGAACTCCTGACCCGGTGGCGTGACATCGTCGATGGTGTAGCCCTCCATCCTGTCCCGCTCCTCTTCGCTCCCGATGTAGACGTCGTCGAGGATCAACTCCAGTTCGCTCTGTGGGATGTTAGAGATTAACTCGAAGTCGTGAAGGGCATTCTGTATCTTCTGACGGATTCTCCACCGCTTCTGGTTATCGTCCCCACTCCACTCTAACTCCGAAAACGCCGGATCGTCGTGTAGAAGATAGACGCGGTCACTGTCCGTGAGGATACCACCCGGTCCATCTGGAAAATCTAGACTCTCGACGGGGTCCTTCTGTTGGTCTTCCGCCCCGTCGTCGTTCTCGTCGGGCTGTCCGTCCTTCATCTACAAGATACGTAGATGCGTGGGAGGATAAAGGTAATCACCCTGGGGTCAAAACTAGTGATTGTGAACTGAATGAGCAACCGAGCAAACATCAAAGTGAGTCCCAAAACGCGGGATCGTCTGAAATCGCTGAAGAGAGGTGGCGAGACATACGATAGCCTCCTTCAGAAGATGGCAGAACAGTACAATCCCGCCACCTCAATCGAGGGCAACGCCTAAGAGGAGAGGACAGAAGATGTTGCTCAAGAAGCGTTGAATCGTCCAACGACGGACACCTCCGATATGGAGGCCGTTCGGATGCTCACAACATCCGGGCATTATGGTCCGTCGTTGAAGTGGAACAGTATGGAGCCGGGAAAGGGGATTGGCTCTCTACGTCAATCTACGAAACCCGTAGATATGAACGTTGGGGTTCTTCCTATTCCCGACTCCGGTTTCGCTGGCCTAACCGGCACAGACCGGACGAATGGAAGCACTACACGCCACGACATCAAGTACCGAACCGACAGACCAACTGTTCGATGACTCCAGAGATCCCGACCTGGAGACGTTCCTATCGAACGTCAACACATACGCGGGCGTCTGCGCAGAACCGCAACCAAGAGCCGCCTGTTGCGGCGCTCAAGGATGCAGCAATAGAAAGCACCTTGCACACCTCCGGATAGAAGACTTCGGTCAGCGCGTCCTCTGTCCGGTTCACGTGGTACAGCTCGTCAATCGGGAAGCTGAACAGCCCCAAGATCAGAATCAGGAGGGGCTGTGAAATGAGCAAGAGCGAGCCCTACGAGATCCAGGTCGCCGGCACCACGGACGGCGGCGACCGCGTCCCCGACCTCAGCCCTCGCGAGGCAAGCGAGCGATGGCTGAGCAAGCTCCGCGTCGACAAGGCCGACTCGACCGTCTCCAGCTACCACTACCGCCTGAAGCACTTCATCGAGTGGGCCGAGGAGACGGGCATCACGTCGATCGCCGACCTCACCGGGTGGGACATCGAGACCTACGAGACCAGGCGTCGCGAGGAGGGCCTCGAAACGGTCTCGCTGAACAACGAACTTGGGACGCTCCAGAACTTCCTGGAGTACTGCGCTCGTGTCGAGCTCGTCGACGAGAGCCTCCCCGAGAAGGTCGACCCGCCGAACGTCTCCAGTTCGGAGCAGGTTAACGACACCCGTCTCCACACCGACAGCGCAAAGACGCTGCTGGAGTACTACGACGCCCACTCCGAGGAGTACGCTTCCCGGGCGCACACGCTACTCGCGCTGGCGTGGTACACCGGCGCGCGACTCGGCGCGCTGCGCGGCCTCGACGCAGAGGACTTCAACAAGGAAGAGCGCTGCGTCGAGTTCTCCCACCGGCCACGGGAGGAGACGCCGCTCAAGAACGGCCTCGACGGCGAGCGGATCGTCGGCCTCCCGGAGCACGTCTGCGACGTCGTCGACGAGTACATCCGCCGGAACCGGCTGGAGGAGTTCGACGACTACGGCCGCCGGCCGCTCCTCTCCGGGCAGATGGGGCGCGGGTCAACGAACGGGCTCCGGGCCTGGATGTACCTCGCGACGGTCCCCTGTCTTCACTCGGCCTGCCCGCACGGAAACGACCCCAACACATGCGAATACCTCACCTACTCGACGTCGAGTCAGTGCCCGTCGTCACGGAGCCCCCACCAGGTGCGGACGGGTTCGATCACGTGGCAACTGAACCGCGGCATCCCCGCCGAGCGCGTCTCGGAGCGGGTGAACACGTCGATCGAGGTGCTGCTGAGACACTACGATCAGCCGAGCAAGATGGAGGAGATGCGCGAGCGTCGGCGGGACTATCTCGACCGTCTCGATTTCGGGGACGGGGAGGGGATCGACGAATGATAGTCGAATCCGGGTGGTCCCATCGATTTTGCGACGAACGGACGTGAGGAGTAAATCGATCAAGAGCAGCCGGATTCGAAGTAGACCAGTCGCGCGCAGCGTAGCGAGCACGTCTGGGCGTAGTGAGGATCCGGGTGGTCCCATCCGCTTTTCAGAGCAACATGGACCGAGAAGTCACGAAGAGTCGATAGCGGCGTCGAGGCGGTCGCGGTCACGCCCGCGGAGTCGTTCGACAGCGTCCTTGGCCGTTTCGGCTTCCGCTTCCGACAGAAGGCCGGCGACGTCGTCTGGATCGGGGCAGCGCGTTATCCGTCGGAGCATCTCTTCCATCGTCTCGTCGTCCTCCCTGTGGGCTCGAAGCCACTCGTAGTACTCCTCAGAGATGTGGATGTCCTCACCCATGCGATCTATTCAGTGATATTGGTCAAAGAGTTTTCTGGTGGGACCTCCGGCACCCTGACCGGCCCACCAAGTATGAGGTGAAATCGACGGCGACGTCTATCGGACAGAAGTATAACAGTGACGGGCGCTTCCGTGTTTGGAAGGGTCAGACACGGTCGCTCATCGCCGCAGATGCGAATGCCGTCGCGTGGTACGCGTTCGTACTGCTGGACGAGGAGAACGCGCAGATCCGGATTCAGCGCAAGAAGCCCTCGACGGTCAATGCGATCGTTCAGGAATGCGGTGGTGGAATCGATCTGGACACGAAACGATGGGGCGACGGCGCGAGTTGCTACGGGCGTCTGGGAAACCAGGCGGCGTCTCAGATGACAACGATGGTCGCCATGAAGCTCCAGAGGACGATTCCAAGGAGGTAGAACGTGAGGATCACTCGATTGTTCGTTGGGAGTGAGGATCCGACGTACAGCGGTGATGTGGAGGAATCCACCTCCGTATAGTTGCTTTGTCCACCGTCTCCACCGCCATCCATCGTCATGGCTGGGCCGCTTCCAGTCCGTGCATGGAGAAGGGAGAACACGAACAGAGACGCAACGAGCAGCAGGACGATGGCTCGGCCAAAGAGATACGTGAGCGGGACGACCGTTACACCCGCTGCAACAACGGTGTATGCGAGGAGAGCAGAGGCGAGCGGACTTCGTTCCATAGCTCAATGCAATGAGTGGAGGCCAAAAGTTTTGTGAAGCAATTGACGTCTGATTACACACAGTAGCGAATCCCTGCGACCTCCTATTCGGCGCAAGTCGGCCACTGATGCCTGGACTCACCCTCGATTTCTCCGCAGCCCGTCTTCCCAACCCACTTCGCGGAGAAGCCCTATCACCCACCATGACCGAAGACGGACCGGCGCTGACGGTCGACGAGTTCGTCGACTACTGCCGGACGCAGGCGGGCCTGCTCTCGGGGCACATCGAGACCATCGGGACCGAAGCCGACGAGTTGCTGGACGAGATCGACGCGGAGATGGCCGAGATCCGCGAGCAACTCGACGACGGGGACGGGTCGGTCCAGCGCACGAGCGCGCCCGCGTCGACCGACGGGCCGGACGAACCGGAGGAGACTGGCGTCGACGTCGCGGCCCTGGAGGAGCGCGAGGCAGACCTGGCGTCGAAACAGAAGTTGGTCGAGGCCAAGCAGGCGCGGATGCGGGCCTATCAGGATCTGGCCGCCGGCTACACCGCGCTGGCCGGGGAACTAGAGTCCGAGGCGGGAGATGGCCAGGCGGCGATGACGCGGGTGGTGGAGTTCGAGGCCGAGGAGGACGCGCCGGCGTATTTCGAGGAGCAGACCGTGCTGGAGGCCGCCGTGGAATCGGCCGACGACAACGGCGAGGCGTAAGGACGATCGAATCCGACCCAACGGTCAGCCGTGGGCCTCGTGCAACGTGTTCTCGATGGTGATCTGGACGTCGTCGACGGAGGCGGTGACGTCGAGGGCGACGAAGACGGCAGCCGAGTCCGCGTGGGCCCGGACGACGATGCCGTGGTCGAGGAACGTGACGAACGTGCCGACCTCGCCGAGCCAGAGCATGTCCGCCAGCAGGTCGCGTTCGAGGAAGTCGATGTGGTAGTAGTCGAACAGGGAGTCGGCCTCGTCCTCGACGCCGTCGAGGCCGCCGTGTTGCTCGGCCACGTCGTCGGCGACGTGCAGGAGCTGGTAGGACTGGGCGTCGAACTCCGCGATCACCTGCAGGTCGTCGGCCGCGACCGACTCCAGCGCCTCCGCCAGCGCGTCCGCCGGTGGGCCGACGATGGTCGACGCTCGCTTGAAGGGCATCGTTCACGATCGATCGCCACGTATCCGGTTAACGATTGAGCCTATACTGTTAGGAAGTGGCAGCAGTCCGGCATTCTACCGGCCAGGAGCCGGTCGGCTGTCGACGCCAGTGGATGGACGCGGTGTGGCGAGCGCCGTCAGGGGTCCACCGTGACGACGACCTTCCCCTGGTGTTCGCCGCCCTCGACGTACCGGTAGGCCTCCTGCACCTCGTCGAAGCCGAAGGTGCGGTCGACCACGGGCTCCATCTCGCTGGCGGCCATGGCCCGGAGCATCCGGTCGAACATCGCACGAGAACCGACGCCCATCACGCCCTCGATGGTGAGTGCTTTGCCGAGCGCCGGAGAGGGGTCGACCTGACCGCCCGGGCCGGCGAGGACGCCGATGAGGTGGACGTGGCCGCCGAACGCTGCGGCGTCGAGCGACTGGTCGAGCGTTCCCACGCCACCGACCTCGACGACGTGGTCGACGCCGCCGACGCGCTCCTGGACGGCCTGGCCCCACTCCGGGGTCGCCTCGTAGTTGACCGTCTCGTCGGCGCCCAGGTCGCGGGCCCGCTCCAGTTTCGCGTCGCTGGAGGAGGTGACGACCGTGCTGGCGCCGTGTAACTCGGCGAACTGGAGCGCGAACGTCGAGACACCGCCGGTCCCCAGCGCGAGGACGGACTCGCCGGCACCCAGGTCGCCGTCTTCCACGAGGGCGCGCCACGCTGTGAGACCGGCACACGACAGCGTCGCCCCCTGCTCGTAGGAGAGATAGTCGGGGAGGACGGCGAGGCTCTCGGCGGGGAAGGTGGCGTACTCCGCGAGCGCGCCGTCGACGTTGCCGCCCGTCGAGCGGCCGATCTTCTGCGGAGTGGCCTCGCCGTCGATCCAGTCGGGGGCGAACGGGGTCGCGACCCGGTCACCGGCCGAGAGCCGGTGAACCTCGTCCCCGACCGCGACGACTTCGCCGGCGCCGTCGGAGAGGGGGACCACCGGGAGGTCAGTCTGCGGGTAGAACAGCTCTGAACTGGCGATGGCCAGGTCGCGGTAGTTGAGCGAACAGGCGCGTATCCGGACGAGCGCCTCGTCGGCGGCCGGCGCTGGTCGGTCGCGTTCGGTCCGCACGACGCCGTCGTAGTCGCTGGTAGCCTCCTGTGCTTCGTACAGTTTCATTCCACGTGGAACAAAGGACTCCCCCATGTTCGGCGTTCCGGTCCGGACGGATGGGAGAACGGACTCGTGCCGGGAGTCGCCAGGAAGCTACTCCCGATACCGGTCGGGGACGTGGTGGTCGACGGACGCGGGGACGTGGCCGGCGACGACCGGGGCGAGGGCGGCGAGTCGGCGCCGCAGGAGCCCGTAGGTGACGCCGATGGCCAGGGCCGCTGCCGCCGCCCACCGGAACGGGCCGTCGAGGGCGACGAGCAGTGGCGCCCCGAGGCCCACGGCGAGCAGGACGTCCTCGGGGGCGCCGTCGTAGCGGACCCACCGCTTGGGCCGTCGCCACCGGCCCCTGGCGTGGTCGTAGACGGCGCGGTCCGACCCGTTCTCCCAGGGGCGCAGTTCCAGGCCGCCGCCGTAGCGGTCCATCTGGCAGTGGAGCGCGGCGCCGGCGAAGAGGAACGCCGCGGCGACCAGCGGCGGCGTCGCCAGGACGAGCGCGAGAGAGCCGACTGCGACCGCAGCGATGCCGTAGCCGACCGGGTAGTGCAGCGTCCGCCGGTGGCCGGCGTACAGGTCGAGGTCGGGGAGGACGGCCCCGGCCAGCGCACCAGCGAGCGCGACGGGCGCGAACTCCGGGGCCAGCGCGACCAGCGGCGCCGCGATTGCCAGGCCGGTCAGCGCGTGCGTCGGCAGCATCATAGAACGATCGAGGGGAGTGAGCGAAATAAGGTCGTCGGCGGTCGCCGTCCAGAAGGCCACCGAGACGGTCCGCGGCGAACTCCGGGAGCGCCGCGCCGGCCTTCGCGTGGTCGGAACGACCCTACGGCGTCCGCTCGCCGGCGGGAATCGTCGTCTCCAGCCAGTTCTCCTCGGGCGGCAGCGGACAGGAGAAGCTCTCGCTGAACGCACAGAACGGCGTGTAGGCGAGGTTGAAGTCCAGCGTCACCTCGTCACCGTCTGCCAGGCTGCCCTCGGTCTCGAGTTCCATGTACCGACCGGCGTGGTAGCTCTGCTGGCCCGTCGTCTTGTCGCGGAAGGGGACGAACAGAGCCGCCGACTCCTCGCCCTCGCGCCGATAGCCGTCGAGTTCGACGGAGTCGCCGTCGACGTCGAACGAGAACGTGACGACGCGGAGGTATCGGACGGTCCGGTCGTCCGTCGTCTCCAGGTCGACGGCGTCGGGGTCGTCGTGGACCGTGGCCGTCGCCGCGACGCGGTAGTCCGGATCCGGCGGGAAGTAGTCGAGGCCGTCGAAGTCCTCGCGCTCCCCCGGCGGGATCGGTGACTGGCGATGCTCGGCCAGGAACTGGTCCTTCTCCGCCCGGTTAGCTTCGAGGCGGTCGGCCCAGTCGTCGGCGTCGCTCATACCGATGCTACCGGCTCCGGTCGTTTCAGTCCGACGGCTCGGACCGGCGAGCCAGTCGGGCGAGCGATGGCCGCGTGGCCGCCCCGTACACGCTGATTTCTCCGCCGTAGTGTCCGTATACCGCCGGCCGGCGACGGGATGTAAGCTATCGTCGACGGGCGCGAGACGGTGCGGCGCGCCCCACCACGGCGAAGGCGACCCGTTCCGGGGCCTCGCAAAATGGATCTAGAGCGCCGACCGTGACGGCAGGCGACCCGGGAGTGGCAGCCGAATGGTCCGGTACTCGCAGGCGATCCCTTTTCGCGGAGACCGAGCCGCTATCTGGCGTATAACAAGGGACCTGTCCCTCCTGCGTGTTACTGTGGTCGCGACGCGCGGCCAGCCCGGTGAAAGGGTCGCTCAGCCTGGTAGAGCATCCACGACCGCCGTGGGTGGCCGGCAACGGTCTCGGTGGTTCGAATCCACCCCCTTTCGTCCGCGCACGGGTGGTGTAATGGCAACATGCGGTCGGTCCACGACCGAGCTGGAGGTTCGACTCCTCCCCCCTGCATTCACACTTTCGTGGTGTCTGTGTCGCTGGCGTTTGTTCTGTAGGGCGAGGAGTATCGGTGGCAGTTTGTGTAACTTGGTGAATTCGAGTTGTCGACGTGATCGGAGACAGCAAGACCTCGAAAGCCCTCGGCGCGCTCTGGTCGCGGGGACCGCCCTGCGCTCCTCGCTTCGCTCCGGTGCTTGGGGGTCCCGGCTTCCCCGAGCCCGCCTCGCCCTTTCATTCCCCCAGGGACTGCATTGCTCGCGCCACGGAGGCGCTCGTGATTGGGACCGCCACTCCTCCCCGGTCGCTCGCCGTCCGGCGAGCGATACGCTTCCTGACCGCTCCACCGTCAGAACGGAGTTCTGACGAGCATCGCCTCACTACGCTCGGCTCAACGCAACCGCCCGGCCGGGAGCGCGTTTCATCGCGCGACCCACCGAAAGACTCGGCACACCTCGTCTTTCGAGCCCACACTCGCTTCGCTCGCGTGGAAGGGGCAGGGCAGGGCTGCGGTGCTGTGCTGGCCTGGGGTCCTGCCGAGCGTAGCGAGGCAGGGCTCGTCAGAGCTTGCTCTGACGGTGGACTGAAAGGGCGAGGGACGGTCCGGGAACCCCGGACCCGTAAGCACCGACGGCGCGCAGCGGGTCCGCGGGATCCTCGTGAGCGAAGCGAACGAGGGCTCGAAAGACGAGCGAAGCGAGTCTTTCGGTGCTGGAGCGCGCCGAGGGCTTTCGAGACATTGCTGAATCCGTTGTCCACTTCAGAGAGCGCGCCGCGGGCTTTCTAGGTCGTGCTGTCGTCGATCGTTGCGCTAGTGCAACCGAGAACCACCCATTCACAACACACCCTAACAGGGCGAAGCGATCCGGAGCCGAATCATTAGAAATCCCACACGATTATTACGCGCGCGACGCGACGGGTAGAACGTGCAAGCGCTGGACCGTCGGGCGGTCGTCTGCGCACTAGCCATCCTCGCCGCACTGGGCGGCGTGAGCGGCGGCGCCGTGGCGCAGGCGACCGACACCCCCACGGAGAACGAGACGGTCCAGCACGAGCGGCCGGAGGAAGCGGGGGAGTCGGGGGACCTCCAGGAACTCCAGCGGTGGCTCGACGGGCGGTTGAGCGGGCAGCTGGGGTCGAGTACGGTGGCCCTGAGCGAGGGCGAGTACGAGCGGGCGCGGGCAATGCTCGGCGACGACTACGATGAGCGCCTCGAACAGTACGTCGACGTCGCGGGGGAGACTGGCGAAGGCGAGGACACGGGCGAGACGTACCGTGACGTGCGGGAGTCACAGCGCGATTTGGCGACGCAGGCCGAGCGCTTCGAGAGCGCCAGCGAGCGCTACGAGCGAGCGCGCGAGAACGGCAACGAGACCGCCGCGCGGCAGGCGGCCCGCGAGATGAACCGGCTGGGCGACCGGATCGGTCGAAGCGGGGCGAACACGACGCGGGGCTACGTCACCCTGGAGAACCAGACGGGCGTCGACACGGACCCGGAGCGGGCCGTCGTCCAGAATCTCACCGCGGACGTCAGCGATCGCCGGCAAGCGGTGCGACAGGCCACCTTCGTCGAGACCGAACTCACGGTACTCGAGGCGACGCGGACCATCTCCTTCACCGACCCGCTGGAGTTGACCGGCCGGCTGACGGCCGAGAGCGGGACGGCGGTGGCGAACCGCGAGGTGACCATCGCGGTCGCCGACCGGCCCCACGCCACGACCACCGACGCGGAGGGGCGGTTCACCGTCAGCTACCGACCGCGAACGCTCCGGGCGAACGCGACGAGCGTCGAGGTGGCGTACGTTCCGCGGAACGAGTCGGCGTATCTCGGGTCGAACGTGAGCGGGCCCGTCGACGTCCAGCAGGTCGAGCCGACGATCACGGTCCGCGAACACACCGAAGAGACGAGTTTCGGGGAGCCCGCCGGCGCGATCGTCGCGGTCACCGTCGACGGCCAGCCGGTGAACGGCGTGCCCGTCGTCGCCGACGTCGCGGGCCAGCGGGTCGGGCGAGCGACCACCAACGACGAGGGCGCGGTCCGCGTCGACGGGGCGCTGCCCGCGTCCGTTCCCGCCGGCGACCAGGAACTGCGCGTCGCCGTCCCGCTCCGGGACCGGGCCATCGCGGCCGCCGACGAGCAGGTCACCACGACGGTCGACGAAACCGGGACGGCCCTGAACGTCAGCGGCGAGCGCCAGGGGAGCGAGGCGACGGTCAGCGGCCGGCTTGTCACCGACGACGGTCGGCCGGTCGAGGGCCAGCAGGTCCAGCTCTCACGAAACGGGACCGTCGTCACGACCGTCGAGACCGGGCCGAACGGGAGGTACGCCGCGACGGTCCCGCTGGCGCCGCAGGATGCGGCGCCGAGCGGTCGGGTCCAGATGGCGGCGAGTTTCGACGGGGCGGGGACGAACCTCGACGCCGCTCGCGCGACCACGACGTTCGACGTCGGCCAGGCCGGGTCCGAGGGAGCGAGCGGGCTCCTGCAGGGATGGTTCCCGGGCGACGGCTCCCTGTCCGTCCTGGTGGGCGTCGGCGTGGCCGTTCTCGGGCTGGTGTTCCTGGGCGTCTGGCTGGTCCGGCGCCGGGGTTCGAAACCGGACGAGGAGCGCGACGGCGCGCCAGCGGTGAGCCAGTCGACCACGGAAACGACCGACGAGTCGCCCGACCGCGCGCCCGCCATCGAGCGCGCCGAGACGTTCCTCGAACGCGGCGCCGCGGGGGCGGCTGTCCGGGCGGCGTACGCGGCCATCCGCGAGCGGTACGCCCCCGACGAGGCGCCCCGGACGCACGCGGAACTCGTGGCGACCACCGAGTCCCTCGGGGAGGACGAACGGCAGGCGTTCGAGCGCGTCACGCGGGCCTACGAGCGGGAGGCGTTCGCGCGCGGGAGCGTCGACGAGCACGGGGCTCGCGACGCGCTGGATGCCGCAGGAGAACTGGTCGAGCGTCGGCAGTCCTAGACTGCCCAGCGGAAAATCGACGGTCTATCGGGTGAACGCGAACTGTTCGCCGTCGACGTCGCCGGAGACGCCACGGTCGTTCCGCAGCCGATCCAGTTTCTCGTCGGTCGCCCGCAGTCGTTCGACGGCCGGCCGGAGGTCCTCGAAGCCGGGAGAGCGGACGACGTCGCCGCTCCGGACGTCGAACTCGAGGACGCCGTGTTGCTCGAGTCTGGGGAGGTGGTTGTGGTGGAGCGATATCTTGACCTGCCGCCGCGCCGCCTCGTCGACCGAGGTGACGGATTCGTCCCGCTCCCAGGCCGCGAGCTGCACGGAGAGAGAGTCGATATCGGTGTACTCGTTCGAGAGGAGATAGTACAGCGCGAGCCGTCGCCGCGACTTTCCGAGCACTGCGCTGAGTCGATCGTCTGTGACTGGTGACCCCGCCATAGCTACCTGATGGAGTATGCCCTCCCTTACAACACGATTGCCTAACCAGTTAGGGACGATCCGACGCGCGTCTGACGTCTCGCGACACTGCCGAGTTCTTCCCCCTCGGAACCGCTCTCGGGGATCGAGGGGGTTTCGACCAGGAGTGACCCGGGAAGCGACCGCCGTGGGCTCCCGGCCTGCGGTCCCTTACCCCCACGTCCAGCGGGCGTCGAGGACGTACCGGTAGAGCCCGCTGACGCCGATGGCGACCGCGTTAGCGAACAGGTAGGAGATGGCCTGCCACTCGACCAGGACGAACAGCACCGCGAGCTGGATGGGGATGGCCGTCCCGCGCACCACGTTCGTCTTCACCAGGCCGGTCAGGTAGTCGACCCGGCCCGTGTTCCGGGAGGCGCGAAACGTCCAGGCGTTGTTGAGCACGTACGAGAGGACGATGGTGATCTCGATGGCGATGGTCGCCCCGACCAGGTAGTTGAGCCCCCCGGCGTCGACGAACGTCCACAGCAGCACCATCTGGACCCCGGCCGCGACGGTGCCGACGGCGACGAACTTGCGCAGTTGCGGCGCGATTGGCCCGTCCAGGAGGTTGCGCAGCAGCTCCCGGACCATTATCGATAGCCGAGCGCCTCCAGTCGTGCCCCGAGGTCGTCGCCGACCTCGTCGGTCGTCGAGCGCTCGGTCCGGTCGCGGAGGCGGGCGGCGTGGGCGTCGACGAGGGGTGCGAACCGGTCTATCACCGCCGCCGCCTCCTCGGTCGGGTCCGTCGACAGGTCCTCGTGCTGGGTCGGGTCGTCGGGCCGGTAGTACAGTTCGGTCGTCGCCGCGTCGACGTTCTCGACGTAGGTCCACTCGCGGTCCCGGACGCTGACCAGCAGGTCGCCGTCGTCGAGCGAGCGGGGGATGGGCTGGGACGTCACGTCCTCACCGCGGACCGTGACGGAGACGACCGGGTCGTCGTCGGGGGACTCGCCGTCGAGGACGCTCGACGCGAGGCTCGTCCCCGCCCACTCCTCGGGCGCGTCGACGTCGAGCAGGTCGACCACCGTCGGCGGGACGTCGTCGAGGCCGACCTGTCCGTCGATCCGCCGGCCCTCGGCGCCGGGGACGTCGACGAGAAGCGGGACACCGATTAGTTCGTCGTAGAGCTTCGGGTAGTGGGCGAGGTGGCCGTGCTCCTGGAACTCCTCGCCGTGGTCGCCCGCCACGACGACGGCGGTGTCGTCGGCGACGTCGTTCGCGGAGAGCGCCTCGAGGAGCCGGCCGATACTGGCGTCGACCTGCCGCACCGCGGCCTGGTACAGCGTTCGCAGATCCGCCAGGGTCCGCTCGCCGACGTCCCAGCCAAGTCCGGTCCGCGTGTGCGCGTGGAGCATCCGGTGGGTCCCGAGGCGGTCCGAGGACACCTCACGGATGTAGCGAGGCGCGGGGACGTACGGGGTGTGTGCGTCCATGTAGTGGACCCAGAGGAAGAAGGGGCCCTCGGTCTCCGCGACGAACTCGGTCGCGGCGTGTTCGACGTCGAACATGCGCGAGGTGTCCAGGAACGGCCGGTCATCGGTGTTGCCGCGCAGCCAGGAACCGAGCCGTCGGACCGGCGAGGTCGCGAGCTGGAGCCACGCCTCGACCGTCGGGTGGGTCGCGAGGTAGCGACTGTAGAGGCTGGAGCCGACGCTGGCGACGAAGGGCTCGAACGCGTCGAAGCCGTCGTCGTACCCCCAGTGAGAGGTGAGAAAGCCGTTGGCGGCGTTGAACCCGCCCGTCGACAGGCCGGCCTCGGAGAGCGTCCGCGCGAGCGTGGGCGCGCCGTCGACGCCGATCTGGCCCGTATCGGCGAACACCGGCCGCGACCCCAGCAGCGAGGGGAAGGAGAAGGGGGTCCAGTTGCCAGTCGCGAACGCGCGCTCGAAGACGGTGCCGCGCTCGGCGAGCGAGTCGAGCACCGGCGTGTGTCGAGCGTCGTCGTAAGCGCCGATAGCGTCCGCTCGCAGCGAGTCGACCGTCACCAGAACGACGTTCGAGGGTGCTGTAGCAGGAGTCATAGTCGAACGTGGGACGTGTCGCTCGGCCCGCGTCCGGCGTGTTCACCCGCGGGCAGTCGACGACTGGGCCGTCGTAACTGCCGCTGGCGGTGAGTGCGTACCGTCCCGACCGGCCGGGGCGTCAGAACCGCCACGATACTACTGAACGGTCAGTCAGTCGCTTGAGCGTTTCGGTCTCACTGAACACCGCCGCGTCAATCGGCGTCGAATCGGCGGTCGGCAGTCGTCACGGCGACGTCGTCGTCGGCCGCGTCGCCGGGGAGCCGCCGCCGTTCGAGTGCAGCCCGGATCTCCGGGGCGGCGAAGAGCAGGCCGAACAGGACGAGGCCGACCGCGACCTGGCCGTAGCGCGTCGGGGAGACGCGGCGGAAGTAGTAGAGGAACGCCGTCGTCCCCGAGGCCGGGACCGGCGCCAGGGGCCACACGAGACTCGCGACGTAGGTGCCAGCCCACTGGTCCGGCGACGTGTACAGGAGCGCCCGGTAGACGTCACCGACGACGTGGGTAAGGTAGCCAAAGCCGAACAGCGGACCGAGTTCGGCGCGTCCGCGACGGGCCGCGAGCACGCTGACGAGGACGACGACCGGGACGGCGACCAGCAGCGAGTGAGCCAGCGAACGCCCGCTGGGCAGGAGGTGGACGCTCCAGGCAAGGGGCTTGTCGATCAGGTCCGGGAGCTGCGAGGCCACGAGCAGGAAGACGGTGGCCCGCCGCGACGGCAGGTCCCGGTGGCCCACCAGCCGGTAGACGAGGTAGGGAAGGAAGGCGACGGCGAAGTGGCCCCACGGCATCATCGTTGATATCCACTCACCGCCAGCAGTGATAACTCACAGGGGCCAGAGTATCAGCGGTGAGAACTAGCCGGGGTGCGAGAGCGAGCGGCTAACGCTCGGACGACGCTGTACAGAACGGGACGGTCTGCACTGGACAGAACGGGACGGTCTGCGCGGGACAGAACAGGACAGTCTGCACGGGACAGACTGCCGACGCGACGACGGTCACCAGTGAGTCGGTGCGGTGTCCGGCGGGAGTCGCGACGACCGCGACTAGAGGTATCGTCGAATGGCTTTCTCTCCCGCCGCCGTGATACTGACGGTCATATCGCGCTGGTCGAAGGTGACCAGATCCGCCGCGGCCAGTTTGGGGAGGTGGACGTGGTAGAGTCGCAGTTCGACGGGGGCGTCGGGGTCGACGGGGCCCGGCACGGCGTCGCCGACGGCGTGAGACCGGACGACCGCCGTCGCGAGGTCCGCCACCGACAGTTCCTCCTCGACGTCGTCGAGCGCGGTGAGGACCCGCCGGCGCACCGGATGCGTGAGGACGGCGACGATCTCGTCCAGTCGGGGTCGGTCGACGTGGCCGACCCCCTCCCCGGTCGAACAGTCGTCGTGGTCACACTCTTCATCGTTTCCACTACCGTCGCCAGTCATCGGTCGGTGACAGGGCCGTCTCCCAGATTACGTTACCCCGTGCATCCGATGCACGCCGTGCAACGGCGGTGGCCAGCGACGGACGCACTCGGGAGAAGCGGACTACGCGAAGTCCCCTGGAGCCAGTTCCGTCGCGCGGTCGCGATAGGACCGGTAGACGTCGTCGGCCCAGGTTCGGACGGGCTCGCGGTCCGTCTCCAGGAGGGCCTGCGGGACGCCGTCGTCGTCCTCGACACCGATCTGGACCACGCCCTCACCGTCGAGTCCGAGGTAGAAGGGCACCGCCTCGTCGAGGCCGAACACGGACGAGCCGGCGTCGATCTGCTCGCCGAAGAGCCGGGCGTACTCGCCGTCGCAGATGGTCTCGCGGACGTCGTGACCGACGACCACCTCGGTCGCCAGATCCCCGTTCGTGATCCGCTCGTGGGCCACGCGAGTGCCGTCGATGTCGATAGACGGCAGGAGCGCACGGACGCGACTCGCGGTCCGCAGGAGTTCGGTCTGTTCTCGCGCCGGCGCGTAGGGATCGCCGGGACTCGGCGTCGTCACCGTCGCGCCGTACAGGTTCGTCAGGTCGAGGTCGAACTCCTCGTGGGGGAACCACTGCAGAAACGGGCCGAGATCCGTGGTCTCGTCCAGTCCGTCCAGGAGTTCGCAGAACTCGTCGGCGACCAGCGTTCCGGTCCCCGTAGCACGGACCACGCCGTCGTCGCGCTCGACCCAGCCGCGTCGTTCCAGCGCCTGGACCGAGCGGACGACCGTCGACTGGGAGGCCTCGAGGCGGTCCCGGAGCGTTCGCCGGCTCGTGGGCCCCCGGTCGCTGAGGAGCGCGAGGAGACAGACGCGGGTCTTCGAGCGAGAGAGAAAGGCGACGTGGTCGAACGGGTCCTCTGACATTCCTGTATTCCCCGTTCACAGTTGGATACTTTACTGTATTCCTCGAAATAGTCGATCGTTTTGCAAATTTCGTTGACTGCAGGGCCGTGCTACTCCTCGGTGAGCGGGGCTTCCATCGAGACGACGTCGAGGACGATCTCGTCGGCCGTGTCGCTGATCGCCGCGACTTCGCCGGCGACGGCGAGGTGCGAGCGCGGCGTCGGCCCGACGACGATCGGGTCGCCGACCGACACCTGGTCGACCGACCCCTGGAAGTGGACGTGCGCGGTACACTCGGTCGGGTGGAAGACGTTCGGGAAGCGGATCCGGTCGACGGTCACGTCGACGCGCTCGAAGTCCTGGGCGAGCGTGACGGAGGCCCGCTCGTCGAGGTCCTCGCGCTGCAGGACGTCGAAAGCGGCGTCGGTCGGGCGATAGCCGCCGTGCGGCCCAGGGACCCCCTCGACCAGGTCGAGGGCCTTCAGTCCCTGCATCGTGTTCCGGACCGTCGACGCCCGCTGGTCGACCACGTCCGCGATGGTGCTCCCCTTCACCGGGTCGCCAGACTGCTGGTACTCGTTGACGAGGACGGTCACGATTTGAAGCTGACTGTTAGACAGGTCGACGCTCCCCATATTCTACCCTTCTCGTGGACGCCCCTGAGAGTACCGCTCGTCCCCGGCGACGAGTCCGACCGGCGACGGACCACTCGAAACCGTCGCCCGGATGGTGAAGACGCCAGGATAGAGGTGTCGTGTCCCGACTGCGAGTACGCGGACACGGTCTGATAGTGGTCGTTGTAAGCCCTTACCGGCGTTCGACGTGGACGGTACCGGCGAACGCCGATAAAAAGTTACAACGACCACTATGAGAGGCTGTCAGTCAGTACGGCAGTCACGTCCACCTGCCACAGCGCAGACAGACCGTGGGCAACCACGGTTTGTCCTCCAGCACTCGCTGCTCGTCCTCGCAGTGGGGACAGTACGTCACGTATCGTGGCATATGAACTACACTTCAGAGACGACCCTCATAGCTGTTGCCAATAGCAGGACGTGTCTATATATATCGACGTGGAGGGGAGAATCCGAGGCCAACAGTGCGATCGGTACCAGGTCAATGGACGTAGCCACCAGCTTTGTCGCCGGAAACGCAAACTGCCGACTGCGAGTGGCCCCACGATTAATATGCTGGTAAGTACGCCGCAGTCGCCTGGGAGACATCGGAAGACGCTCTCTAGGGTGGCGAACCCATCGCATAACAATGCGCCAACAAGTCGATGGGCAAGTCAGGAATGGCACGACAGATACCGACGACGACGCGCCGGGCGAACGCGCCCGGTGAGTCGACACACGACAGCCTGACAGAACGGCCCAGTCCGCGAGGACGGGCGATACCGGTCCAGTATCGAACTGACGACCGGAGCGCGACCCGGAGGGCCGGTCGATGACGGACGCACGCACGCGCCTCACGGCCCTCGTGCTCGCGGTGGTGATGGTCACGAGCGTCGCGGTGACCGGCGTCGCCGTCGCGGAAACGTCCGGCAACGACGCCACGGCTGGCAACGACGCGCCCACCGAGGAGCCGACCGAGGAACCCACCGAAGAACCGACTGAAGAACCAACCGAAGAACCAACCGAGGAACCCACTGAACAACCGACTGAAGAACCAACCGAGGAACCCACTGAACAACCGACTGAAGAACCAACCGAGGAACCCACTGAACAACCAACCGAAGAACCAACCGAGGAACCCACTGAACAACCCACCGAGGAGCCAACCGAGGAACCGACCGAAGAGCCGACCGAAGAGCCGACCGAGGAGCCGAGTGACGATGGACCAGGCGAGGAGACGTTCGTCGTCCAGCAGGGCGAGAACTGTTACACGCCGACGACGCTCGGCGATGGCACCGAGACGGTCGAATCCTTCTACAACTACAGCGCGGACTACGACTGGAGCTCCGAGGGGACCAAGCACCTCCAGGAGAACCAGGTGAGCAACCTCTTCGTCTACGAGGGCTCGGAGGGATACAGCCTGGTGTTCGTCCACGACAAGCACGGTGACGGTCCCTACGGGGGCACCATCACCTTCACCGTCGACGGCCAGCCCGCCGACGGCGAGTGGGCCGTCGAGGACGACGACTACCAGGGTCGCGACGACAACTTCGACCACCACGGCACCTACAGCGAGATCGACTGGAAGTGGTCGTCCGACCGCAACGACGGCGGCGCCTTCCGCGGCCTGACGGCCGAAGACGACGTCGCCATCACCGTCGACCCGGCGTTCAACGAGGAGGCCGAGGCCTGGGGCGAGTGGCCCTACTCCGGCGACGAGAACAACCGGACCGAGTCGTGGCAACTGCTCGGCGCGGACGGCGAGCCGGTGACGACGCTCGACATGACCGAGAACGTCACCGTGACGACCGGGACCTGCGCGAGCGACGAACTCAGCGCGGCCCTGTCGGTGAACGACTCCACGGTGGAGCCCAACCAGTCCGTCGCGTTCGACGCCAGCGGGTCGACCAGTGACGAATCGATCGTCGAGTACCGCTGGGACTTCGACGGCGACGGTGAGACCGACGCGACGACCGAGTCGGCGACCACCACGCACGCGTACGCGAGCGACGGCGAGTTCGACGCGACCGTGACGGTCGTCGACGAGGCCGGAGAGACGGACGCCGCGAGTGCGACAATCGCCGTGTCGGCGAAAGACGACGGGACGGACGACGAGAAAGATGAGACGGACGAGACGGACGAGACGAACGACGGGAAGACGGGCGACGCGCCGACGGCGAAGCTCGACGCGCCCGACCAGGTAGCGACCGAGACGAAGCTGACGCTCGACGCGAGCGCCTCGGCCGACGACGAGGGCATCGTCGAGTACCGCTGGGACCTCGACGGCGACGGTGAAATCGACGAGACGACCGAATCGGCGACGTACGACAAGTGGGCGACGTACCCTGGTGAGTTCGACGTCTCCGTGACGGTGGTCGACGCCGACGGGAACACCGACACCGCGAGTACCGTCCTCACGGTCACCGACGGCGAACCGCCGACCGCCGACCTGCAGGTTCCCGACGAGGTGACGGTCGGTGAGGAGTTCACCGTGAAAGCGACCAACGTCTCGGACCACAGCGGCGTCGCCCACGTCTGCTGGTACGCCGACGGTGAACCCGGTCCCGACGGCGAGACGATGACGCTCTCGTTCGACTCGACCGGCGAACACACCGTCTCCGTCCTCCTGCGCGACGAGGCCGGGAACGAGCAGAAACTCACTCGCACCATCCAGGTCGTCGCAGCCGACTCGGGTGAGGACTCGAAGGATTCGGACGATTCGACGGACGGTGACGAGTCGAAGGACTCCGACGACTCCACCGACGACGAGTCGGACGATAACGACGACAACGACGACAAGTCCGACGACAACGACGACTCGGACGACGATTCGAACTCGACGCCGCTCAGCAACGACCACGACACCGACGACGACGAGCCCGACATCTCCATCACGTCGGTGAACGTCAGCGCCGACGAGGTCGACGTCGGCGAGAACGTGTCGGTCACCGTCACGCTCGCGAACGACGGCGACGCCGACGGCACCCACACGGTGTCCCTCTCGGCCACCGGTCCCGTCGAGAACGTGACCACCGAGAACGCGACGGTCGACGTCGACGCTGGCGAGACGCGCAACGTCACCTTCACGACGTCGTTCGCGACGGCAGGTGAGTACAACCTCTCGGTCGACGGCGAGACGTTCGCGCTCACCGTGGTCGACGAGGAGGCTGAGAGCGAGGAATCGGACGAGTCGGACGCTGACGAATCGGACGACGATGACTCGGACGCTCACGAGTCGGACGAAACCGGTGACAACAACCAGGGCGACACCGAGACGCAGAGCGACGACGCCGGCGGCGCTCAGGAGCCCGACGGCGACGACTCGGCCACCGGTGCCAGCGGGCCCGGATTCGGCGTGCTGAGCGTGCTCGTCGCTGCACTGGTCGGCGTCGGCATGCTCGTGCGACGGCTGTAGTCGACCCGAAGACTGGCTGCCAGGGAGTTCGGCTCCCGTTCGACGATTTTCTTTGCGGGTTGCGGACTTCTTTTGAATCGAGTGCTTGCGAGTGAGAGCGATTGTTTCAGCAGACGATACCGGTACTTCAAACAGAGGAAAGCCCTCGGCTGACTCCGGTGCCGAAAGATCGCTGTCGTCCGAAAATTGGAGATTTTCGTGATGAGCGTGGGACTCTTTGAGTCCCACGAACCATGCGCCTCACTTCGTTCGGTACTTACTTCGTCGGACTTCGTCGACCGCCCCTAGCCCTTTCAGTCTGCTCTGTAGGAGCGCTAGTTCGCCAGTCTCGTGAGTCGATTATTGATGGGCTCGAACAACAGTATCCAGCGATGATACACCGATCATCTGTAACGAAGTAGGCGAAAGTGAGGGTTCCTGACGGTAAACTGCTGAGCTATTCTTAGCGGACGATCTCGTCTACCACAGACCCACTCAAGCGATCCTACAGAGCATTTCAGTCCACCAAGGGGCTTGCTTTTGTCCGACTACTGGGCCCCATCCCTCTCGGTCGCGAGAAGTCCGTCGACGAAGCCACGCTTCGAGAAGAGTGCGAAGCGGTCATTGGCCTTGCCATCCTCCTTACGGCAAGTTGTTCTGGTCATTTAGACGGCCTGGCTCGCTGTCTTTCACTGCTGCGAACCACGTTGTCCCCACTGCGATTGTCACAAGTTCTGGCGGGAGCTCGCCTTCGATGCAGGAGGGGAGATGGTTACTCAGGTCGCTGGGTGGGTGAAAGTGGCGGACTGGGTTCGACGTGTCCACGTTGTCCGCTTCCCGACCGAAGCGGAATTCCAGCCCTTTTTCCCTGTAGTGGTATTTGTAGTCCCCGTTCGTCCACCACTGAATATCGAAGTATCCACCAGCCTGGTGAATACCAGGGACTACGGTCACCCTCGCCTCGTGAGGTGTCCGACACGCAGACTCGAATTGTCCGTCCCTGGAGTTCTTGTATCGGATCCTGTGGACACATTCCCCCAGTCTATCCTCGAAAGCATTTGTCGCCGCTGCGATCGCCTCTTCGTCGAGGGGCTCCCCACTTCCCATTCCCATTTTTCCACCTAGAGCGGAGAGACGCGAGTATCGTCCTGTCGCGTCTTCTGCGATCCGTTCGTCGCACACTCTCTCGCCTCTCGGAATCGGTAGGCCGCACGGAGGAACGTGAGGTCGCGCATGGCAGTCCGCCACTGAGATATCTCCTCGAGTTCCGCTTCGGAGAGGTCGCCATCCGAGACGAGTACCTCCTCAGGCATGTCGGTCCCGTACGTATCACGATATTCAGCCAACTCCTGCTGGAGATTCTGGATTTGATCGACCAGCGAATCGGACTTCGCCAGTCGCTGAACCCGTTGCATCAGATACCAGTCGGGGTCGCGCTGATAGAGTTTCCCGTTGTCCGTCCGCTCGGCCAGGACTGTGCCCTCCGCTGCGAGATCGTTGAGCTTCTTTCGAGCAGTCGTCGTCGATACCTCCGCTATCGCAGCGATATCGCCAGCGGTCTTCGGACTGGCGGCCCGCTTGATCACGTCTTGCACTCGATCTCTGGCCGTCGTCGATTCGACCCACTCCGCTTTCGCGAAGTCGTTGATATCGTCGAAATCGGCAGGCTCCACCTCGAATGGAGACATCTCGTCGACGGAAAGAGGCTCCTCCGGGAGCTCGTCCGAGTCCGGAAACTCGTCAGGACCGCTCTCTTCAGTGAGAGGGTCACCTGGTTTCTCGTCGGTCATCGTGCATAGTAGTACTAAGTAGAGCCAAATATATGTTTCGCGCACAGATATTTGTCATCCAACGACAGCGTGTTTGCATATAGAGAGACCAAATGCAAACAGTGGCTTCTGGTGAGTGGCTTCGTTGCATTCCGGCAGCCCAGATGCAATCGTGGCCTCGTATCCCCGTCGCTCTCTCATTCAGGCCAGCTGATGCAAGAGAGGAGATGGCCCGGTAACTGACTCCGTCCCCTTTCGCATCTCGCACTTTCGGTCCTCAGGGACTTACTGTCCGGGTGCGAGGAGCGCTTCGAGGTAGTCCATATCGTACAGCGACCACTCGCCGTCGAGGTCGGCTTCGAGTCCGTCGACGAAGCCACGCTTCGAGAAGAGCGTGAAGCGTTCTGCTCGGTCGTCTGGCCCCCATCGGACGCTGTCCGCCTTCGCTCGCAGGTCGTCGACCAGTGCGTGGCCGACCGGTTCGGCAGTCCACTTACACTCTGCGAGGAGGCTCCAGTCGTCGTTCGGGGCGAGCGCGACGACGTCGGCATCGTCTCTCCCGTGCCACCATCGGCCGACCTGAGAGTAGGGGTCGAACTCGCCGCGTCGGACCCCCACCCAGACCGCCTCGATACAGACGTCTTCGAACGTCGTCGCGACGTGGCTCGGAAGGTCGGGTTCGATCGTTCCGTCGAACACGACGTCGGGCGCCTCTTCGATCCTCGAACGGTTCGGTTCGACGTAGCTTCAGTACTGACATCGAATTGCAATTTGTTTCTTTTGTCGAAAGAGCCTGCTACTTTGTTAAAGTTCTAGAGCTGTGGATTTATTACTGATTGACTGAAACTCGGTGACGAGGATGTCGGTTCCAAGTACCTGCCCTGAGTGTGGGACACTACTGAATCACGTCAAAGCGTCCCCCGGAGGGACGAACGCCCCGATGACGATGTCGTGCCCGGACTGCGGGTTCGAAGAGACGGTTTGAGGGTGGATAGGGTGGTCTAGTGTTCACATCGTGGGTGGAACTGGAGGTCCAACCAAGATGAGGACAGTAACGTCCCCTCCTGCAGTCGCGTCCCAGAGCGTGGCCCTCACTCATTGATCAGCTCCCCCGGTGGGCACCATGACAAACTCGGTCTAGGGGATTGAGTGGAGATGAGAGATTGCCTCGGACGTTCTCAGCCCCTTATCGAGCCTTCAAAACCGGTTGAATCGTCCGGGAGGACCATAGAGAGTGGGCCAACAGACAGAACTAGACGCCCAACCAGAGCCACAGCAAGAAGTCAACCGACAGCTGTTTCGCCGGCGAGAGATGGTGAGAGGTACAATCTAAGAAACGGGGGGTGCCCAGCCGGTGGCAAAGATACGGGGGTGAGAACTTCATAATCGGTTGCAGTCTGTCGGTTTCTGAGGGTTCTGAGTTGCCAGTTTCCCGGCAATAATCCCCTCGGAGAAGGAGTCTGCACCGCGATGGATGGGGTCAAATCCGCGAGAGACGCCGAATCAACAAACCCTCGTTGAGAACCAGTCGAGACAGTCGAATTCGGGCAATATTGAGCAAGAGACCAGGCCTGCATGGGTCGTCGGCGATCGGGAGGACGAACGATTAGCCCGATTTCCCGAGCACGACCGGTGATCGAGGGTCAAATTCGACAAACCTTGTTTCAGACGCCTTCGTCCCGGAGATTTCGCGAGGCCAGGTGAACTCTGGTTCACCGACGTCGAATCCCAGAACCGACGTCTCGTCGCCAGCATTCCCACGCTTGTCTTCACGGCCTACTTCCTCGGCAGTCGACCGTCTAGTTCGCTGTCGGCAGTGTTGCGCACTCTTCCTTGCGGACGGTAGAACCGGTTTGGACCCACCACCGAACGATACAAATCCTCTTAGAGCGGCGCTCGACGCCGCTGGCAGTCTGGAAGAAGGTTTGGAAGGAGAACACTGGGTTGCTCTCTTTGTACGAGGAGACAATTTGCGCTGGGTGATGCCACCATTGTTACAGACCCGCGCAGTTATCCCTCGCCGATTCGAGAGTGTGGGATAATGGAGAATCGAACCGGCAAAGCCGGGAGGGAGAAGTGATCTTGGCCAGGAGTCGTGGGATTTCTGAAAGGAATTATCCGTGGAATTTTCGGGTTTCAACGGGCGAAACCACCGATATATTGAAGGGCCTAGATACGTGAGTTCCGGGTATCTGGGTGCGGGCGCTCAGGGAACTCACCGATGTCTTCACACAACAAACTCGGCGGGGCTCGGGGAACAGTTCGAAACGGGTCCGAAGCGGACCACCCACAGGTGATCTGTACGGCGTGTCAACGACCGATCGAGGACGGCAAGCGAAGCGACTGGCGGGGGGAGCCAGTTCACTTCGAATGCGGTGCTGAGTTGCGGTGTGGGGTTTCGGTTGGGAAGACTGGTTCTGAATAGCGGCTGGAAACGAGAGCACAGCGGACAACGGTCGAATCCCACGGCCTGCTCGGTAGGAATTGACAACACTGCCGTCGACAATTCGAAAGCCCTCAACGCGCGCGGTTCGTTGCAGTTCTCATTGTCTCGCTTTCTGCAGCGCCTCCGTCGCTGTGCTTCCCCGGCCGAAAGGTCAGGGTAGCCGATCTTTGCAAACTTGGCGGCGTCCCTGCCTCAGAACAGTCGTTCCGAGAGTTCGCCGAAGACCGTTTCCAGCCGCCGAACTGCTCCTGTCGACTATGTCTGCCGACGTCACCAGTTGGGTTATCTGATTCGCCCGGCGACGCTGTTCGTCGACGGGGACGGTATCGGCGAACGGGAAATCGATTCCCGTCATATTCTCGCACCATTCCGAAACAGTTCTCGTGACCGGCTCGTTCGACTCTTCGTCACGTTTTCTGGCTGCTTTCTCGCGGTCGCCGTGGAACCGCCGGGCCTCAGTCAGTGATCCACCCCCCTCCCGGAGCGTAAACGGCGTGTCGTCGTCCCACAGCCGAACGAAGCCATCGGCTAATTCCTGAATGCGGTCGTCCATCCGGTCGGCGAGTGTCGGCGACGGAATCCAGCTCGTGTGGATTTTTCTATCCGTGGTTGTCACCGGTTCGTCGGAATCCTTGAGAAAGTCGAGTGTCCAACCGTCGATCCGCTTACGAGGAACTGAGAGTCCGCTGAACAATTACGGTGAATCGAGTGACGGGTAGATATGCCTCGTTGAAAGGTTTCGACCGGACTCGCGCCGTCCAAGGATAGCCTACCGCGCCGCTATAGACCCTTGATTACAACCGCAACGCTGCTTGGTACCACGAACTCAACGCGATTGAATCTGATGAGTCCCAGTCGCAAAGGAAACCGTGGCGAGCGGGCCTGTCACGGTCGGTTGAGTTTTGCCAAGGCGAGATATATCTGTTTTGTAATGTGTCTCAAGGATAGGTCGGATCGCCAGACTGGGACCAAGTTTGAAGATTCTTTATCCCCCGATCTCTCGAACTCGATACTGTTTCGTCCGGGGACTGTGAATTCAGCAATAGCGAGTCCATGTTCACTTGCGGTCGACTGTCACCAATTCAGCTGATTGGGTGCGGTCACCGGTATGGCAGCCGATCAATCTTCCTAGTCGCGTTCGTCGGGGTGAGGGGGCAGTCTTGCGGCCGATACGGCCAGGGTTGGAAACGCGGATAAGAGACGAGCGCGGCGTTGCTGGCTGCTGGAGCGGTAACGAGGGGCCGTGGTACCTCTGGGTTGATCGGCATCGACAGAGCAGATCAGCAGCCGGCAACTGGGTTGGGAGCAATTTGTTCAGGGAGGAGCGTACGAGAGCAACCACCAACGTTGCAGAAGGGGCCGGTAGAGCAAACGCAGATCCTGTTCTGGTCGTGCTGTGTTTCGAGGCGAGCAGTCCAGTTGATGACTGCGTGCTGGTCACAGTACGCTTTTCGGCAGTCAGGACAGCGCCCTTTGATCCTTCGGGAGACGACATCGTAGCCCATCGCTCCGCAGCGCGGCACAGCTGTCAGGAACCGCTTGTTCGAGCCACCGCTGCACCAGCTACCATGAACCTCGACTTAGCGGTCAGAGATAGGCGTCCATGACCGAGAAATCGGAGTCGTGGCCGAGACCGATGGCATGGCCGAGTTCGTGGGTGACCACGTGCTCCATGTCGGACCGGCTCGGGTCCGATTGCACGACACGTCGACGGCGCCGTACAGCGTCCCTTCGCTGGGTTCGACGACGGGTGCGCAGCCGAGGAGTTCGCCAGTGGCCGAGGAGCCACAGTGGACGGTGACGTCGTCCACGAAGTGAATCTCGACGTCGATGTCCTCGCCGTCGCTCGCGTCGTCGATCGACTGCATCCGCGCCTCGTACGGCGTGTCTTGCTCGTGGGACTGCTCGGTCCAGAACACCATCGTCGATTCGAGGCTCTGCTGGCCACTGGCCGTGGACTCGACGACGCCGACTTCGAGTCGGGACTCGCCGTACGGGTTCGAGTCCTGGACCAGCGGGATCGGGTCCCGACCGTCCCGGACGCCGTCGGCGTCGGTGTCGGAGTCGGTCGGGTCCGTCCCGGCGTCCAGTTCCGCGCCGTCTTCGAGGCCGTCGCCGTCCGTATCGTCGTCGGTAGGGTCGGTCGCCGAGCGGGTTTCTTGCGAGTCGTCCAGCCCGCCACTATCGGTATCGGCCTCGGTGGGGTCGGTCGGTCCGTCGAGTTCCTCCCTGTCGGTGAGGGTGTCACCGTCGGTGTCTTCGTCGGTCGGGTCCAGGTTCTACCGGAGTTCGGTGGCGTCGTCGACATCGTCCCCGTCCGTGTCTGCAGCAGTGGGGTCGGTCGGGAGGTCGTGGTGTTCCTCGTAGTCTCCGAGCCCGTCACCGACCGTGTCGGTCGCCGTGGGGTCGGTGCCGATGTCGACCTCGTCGGCGTCCGGCAGGTCGTCGCCATCGGTGTCGTCGTTCGAGAGGTTCGTCCCGAGCGTCGCCTCCCTCCCGTCGTCCAGTCCGTCGTCGTCGGTGTCCGCGGCGAGCGGGTCGCTCCCGTGGTCGTTCAGTTCCGCGCCGTCCGCGAGCGTGTCGCCGTCGGTGTCCGGGTCGGTCGGGTCGGTCCCACGGGTCTCTTCGACACCATCGTCCACGCCGTCGCCGTCAGTGTCGCTCTCGAAGGGATCCGTGGGCCCGACGAGTTCGACGGCGTTGGGTTTGCTGTCGCCGTCCGTATCGAGTGCGCCTGCAGCGCCCGTCGAGGCGATGGCTACCAGGAGAGCAACGAGAAGCGGGCCTTTCGACGAGAGGACGGGGGAACATTCCTGGTACGTACACTCGGTGCGGCTGTGGAAAGTCCGCTGGCCAGGTGGCATTTGGGTTTGGTGGATCGGTGAATAGGTCTGGAAGCAGACGGTTCGCGACGAGACAGGAACGCCTCGGCCCGCTCGGGGTCTACACGCATACCGCCAACAGAGGAGAGTCCTCGGCCCGCTCGACTCGTGCGGCTCGCTGTGCTCGCCTTTCAGTCCACCAGGGAGCTCACTACTCGGGCGTGAGAATTTCGTCGAGGTCGTCCATATCGTACAGCGACCACCCGTCGTCGAGGTCGGCTTCGAGCCCGTCGACGAAGCCGCTCTTCGAGAAGAGCGCGAGGCGTTCCGTCCTGTCGTCCGGCCCCCATCGGACGCGGTCGGCCTTCGCTCGGAGGTCGTCGACCAGTCCGTGGCCGACCGGGTCGGTAGTCCACTTGCACTCGGCGAGCAGAATCCGGTCGTCGTCCGGTGCGAGCGCGACGACGTCGACCTCGTCTCCCCCGTACCACCACCGGCCGACCTCTGAATAGGGGTCGAACTCGCCGCTTCGAATCCCCGCCCAGACCGCCTCGATACAGACGTCTTCGAACGTCGTGGCGACATGGTTCGGGAGGTCAGGTTCGATCGTCCCGTCGAACACGACGTCGACCGGTTCGTGAACGCCCCCTCCACGTCCGTGTACGGCCGACCCGACTACCTCCCCTACGACGAGGCCCGCGCCACCTACTCCAAGAGCCCCTACGCTGTGACGAAGCTCGCCACCGAATACTACTCCAAGGTGTACTACGACCTCCACGGCCTCCCGACCGTGAGTCTCCGGAATTTCACGATGTACGGCCCGCGGATGCGGCCGAACACGGCCATCACGAACTTCGGCTCGCGGTGCCTCGACCGCGAGCCACCGGTCGTCTACGGCGACGGCGATCAGACGCGCGACTTCACCTACATCGACGACGCGATCGACGTGAACCGGGCGCTGCTGGAGACCGACGCCGTGGACGGCGAAGCCCTGAACGTCGTCTCGACGGACAACATCAAGATCAGGGAGTTCGCAGAGCACGTCATCGCCGAAACCGGGTCCGATGTCGAGACCGTCCATGAGGACGCGAAAGACGCCGACGCCCGGCCTACCCACTCCGACGTCTCCAAGGCACGGGAGTTGCTCGGCTACGAGCCCTCGATCGGCATCCGAGAAGGCCTGTCGCTGTTCATCGACTGGTACGAGGACAACCGGGAGTGGTACAGGCCGATGGCTTTGCAGTCGTAGGTTCTCGGACGGGTATTCTGGGTCGTGGTGGGTGACTCGAATTGGATTTCCGTGTCTGGGAGGTGGTTTACTTTGAACTGGAACCACTACGTCGCAAGTCAGGTGAGAAGGGTGGGAAGGGAATTGCCCGTCAAAGTCTGTTTCTGGTTCTGTACGAAGGGGGTGAGCGTTCGGGGAATCTCCCGGTATCGCCACACAAACTCGGCGGGTCTCAAGGAACAAGTCGGGGCGGGCCGGAAAGGACCTGCCGCAGTTCATCTGAATGGCGTGTGTCAACACTCGACCGAGGCCGGTAAGCAAAGCGACTGACGTAGGAGCCAGTCCACTTCGAGTGTGGATCCGGATTGCGGCGTGGGTTTCGATTGGTAAACTAGTGCTGGAGGAGAACCTGCTATGCGTTTAGCGGCGTTACATTAGCGCATTAGGCTATTTTCCGTCGAGAAGCCCCGTTTCGTCTGTCGCTGGTTCAGTGTGGCCGAAACAGTTCGAAAAGGAAAGTATCCCCCGTTTTCAGTTAGGGACGTTTAACCGGTTTCCGGGCTCAATTACGTTCGTCTCGATATCCGAGTGCCAGTCGATCCAGCGATCTTAGCTAGCCTGTACCAACAGCGAGAACCGGGCCTCCTAGTCAAGGAGCCCTAGAAGGTAGCTACTGACTCAGTGCTCGTTTTCTGGCATTGTCTCACCCCGAGCTATCAATTTCATCGAATATCGACGCTTCTCCAGCATCGCCGCGATTTCTGGATAGAAGAAGATCAGGGAGAACAACACGATACCGAAACTTCCGTGAACGTACCGAGAAAAGGAAACTCGGGTAAAGTAGTAGATGAGTGGCATAACATCTGGTTCGGGTATCGAAACGAGTGGCCAGTAAAGACTCGCGACGTACGTGGCCCTCCACTGACTCGGTGGGATAGTGAGGAGGAGATTATAGATATCCCCGAAGACGTGTGATAGATAACCAAACGTGAAGAGCGTGCCGAGCGCCGGTCGACCACGGCGGAAAAAGAACGCCGTGACGAGAAGGATTAGCGGAATTGCGAAAAAGAGCGAATGAGCTAACGACCGCCCCGATGGGAGCAACTGGATACCCCATGCGAGAGGTTTGTCGATAAGGTCAGGCAGTTGTGAGGAGAAGAGGAGAAATAACATAGCGTGGCGACTCGGGAACTTCTTCCGCTGTATTAACCGATACGCAAGATACGGGAAAAACACGACGGCGAAATGGCCCCAAGGCATCATACTAATAAAAATTTCGCGCTTCAATGATAACCATGAGGACCCAAGAATCAGATTCGATATTTCGATTACGTTGGTTGAGAAAATCAGTACGTTGGTGGGTGAGGAGATTCAAAACCAGGGACAGGGTCAAAGAGAGGTTTCCCAACTAGAACGATCGAATCAAGTTACCTTAAGCGCGGACGTAATCATCCCTGGTAAATCGGTCATACATCTTTGCAGAAAGATAGTAGGCTGTACTGGGATGTAGTGCAGCCGGGATTTCTCTCAACACACTCTTTGAGAAGACTGGATTCCGGAACCGATCTATCGTATACGCTAGCAAAGTTCGGTTCGAGTACCGGTGAGGGACTTGGAAATTTTCTCGGTGGAGCTTGTCAAGTTCGCCCGAGCTATGTCCGCATTCACGGAGAATGCGGTTGATGTGATCAGGACGTGTCGAAAAAGCGAGCTCGGTCAACTCCTTAATCAGGGTGAAAAATGCACCAGTCCCCTTCTTGCAATTGTTTTTCTGTGCAGTTTCGAGTAATTCATCGACGTCAGCCGTATCAAAGTTCTCGAGCGCAAAGACTGCTGCATAGTACTCCTTGAGAGTAAACATGAGTTCAGTTATTGAATGGTTCACATGAATGACGAGGTCGTTCGGCTTGGAAACGATCGGCATTGTAGTCCCAGAAATATCTCCCATCACAGTCTTATTCCGGATGGTTTCCTTGTCAAAGTAGAGAACTTCGTGCAAACCAAAATCGTCCTGTATGTCGATAAGCTGATCGGTTTCTCGATCTCGGATCGTCATTGCGGACGGAGCCACCCCGAGAACCTCGTAATCTTCACTTTCTACAGTCTGCTTGATTCTGTTTATTACCCTACCGTTCTGGTTGTCAAAGACAAGGACGTCAACATCGCTGAAGTCTGCCCAGAAAGGATGGTGAGTTTTTGCGACGACGTACGGAATTCCCTGGGGGATGACTTGCTTGAATCTAGAACAGGTAGAGCCCAATCTCTCGTGAAAGTCTTTCCTTTCTTCGAATTCGTTGCGTAGCTCCGTCAGTTTATCCTGGTCATGTAGCGCCTTGACGTACAGTGCCCCAATTTTGTTCTGCCGTGCTACCTGGTAGAGCTGTGGGGATTCAATAGCCGTTTTGGGTTCCAAGCACCCATTATTAGGGAATCCGATGGTGCGTAAGAGTTGGAGAGTCGGATTATTCGTCGGAGAGTTGTTATTGACAGTCATGGCGACATAATGACGAACTCACGCTTCTGTGATTTAACCTTCGACATCCGTCCCTACGACTGGATGAGAAAACCAATATGAGTGGGGACCGGACCTGAAACTATCGATGGGTCTCGCACTATCGAGTAGTAAAATATTCCTTGCCAATATACTCGTGGCTGTTGTTTCATTCGTTGGGACGATTTATTTTGCGAGGTATCTCGGGCCTGCGATAATCGGGATCTACTTTCTATTCGAAGCACTGCTACGACTTCTTGGTGCAGTAACTGACGCCGGGTTTCGAAATGCGCTTGAAAAGCGCCTAAGCGAAGGCAGAGAAGCCACAGAGATCATCGGAACCACAGTAGCTATCAAATCGATCGCACTGGGTCTCGTGATCATAGGAATTGTGTTATTCAGAGGGTGGATCAATGCGTATCTCAATGCCCAACTGGCCCTCTATCTAGTCGGGATGCTTATCGTCTACGAACTGGCAAACCTCCAGTTCAAGATCCTATTCGGTCAACATAGAGGGGAAGAGACGGCCCCGATCGTAGTTGCTCAGCACCTAGTCTGGCTATGCCTTGGAGCAGTTCTTTTGAGCTACGACTTTGGCCTCAAAGGACTGCTAATTGCGCTGTTTGCAGGTTTGCTGGTGAAATTCCTTTGGGGAGCGATGAAGCAGCCACCCGCACTAGGTTCTCCTTCATGGGCCACTGCTCGATCGCTTTTCGAATTCGCGAGGTACAACGTCGTAACTGTGTTTGGACGATATTTCTATAACTGGATTGATCTACTGCTCATCGGAGTTTTCCTTACGACGACTAGCGTAGCGAAATACGAAGTTGCCTGGCGGGTAGCCGGTGTCACGATTCTCCTCAGTCGTTCGATATCGCTTGTACTACTGCCGAAGATCAGTAGTCTGTACGAGAAGGGAGAACTGCGAAAAATTGAAAGCTTCCTTCCGAAAGCACAGTACTGGGCGATTGCATTGGTACTCCCGGCGTTCGTCGCATCTCTTGTGCTATCTGAAGAGATTATCATGGTCTTGTTCGGAGCAGAGTACGTCTCTGCCTGGGCGGTCTTGATAGTCGTCATCGGTGGAAAAGTCTTCCAAGCGGAACACGTCGTACTGGAACGGTCACTCCAGGCGATTGATAAGCCATCTCTTTCCGCCAGGGCCAACGTCGGTGGTATGGTGACGAACGTCGCTTTGAACCTCGTTCTCATCTACTCCTTCGGTATTCTTGGTGCCGCCGTCGCGACGTCGATGGGATATCTCTGCAGTGCCTTGCTCCACTACGTCTATATCCGACGAGATATTAGTGTACGACTGCCGGGGCGGCTCCTGGGCTGGTCTACGGTCGCATCCCTGGGGATGGGCGGATGCCTCTGGCTACTCAAACGTCATATTACACCAGACAGCATCCCCCTGCTTGCACTGTTCGTTGCAACGGGCGTTGTTGCGTACGTTGCACTCCTTGGTCTCTACCAGCCACTCCGTGACGATATTTTTAGTGCCCTAAGCTCGGCCAACAGGATCTGATCGGAGACACAGTGGAGTTTACCGACCCGGGAGCCGGGGGATGAAATGACGTCTGCCAGTCATTCCAGATGTTTATGAAGGCCGATTGGTTAACCAATGATCAACAGAAGTTAATTAATTCTGGGTGCAGCGTCAGAACGACTGGCAGTGTAATTGGGGCAAAATTTTGAGGTTGGATACTTCTGGAAACACGAGCAAGCAGATTTTGACCGACGCCGGCGCTCGCTATAAGGGTAATCGGCGGCTGCCCACTCGGCGACAGTGACCTGACGACTATGCGGCTCTTCCGTCGTAGATTATGCATTGAACGACAGTAGGAACATGCTGAGAAGGCTTCACGCTACATAGATGCGCGCGATCTTGTAACGTTCTAGTGCCGGGCGCTGGTGTGAGGAATTGATCTGGGATTATGGCTACTTCCTCTGTTTCAGTTATTATAGGTCTACAACCGGAGAACCGCAGGTCGCAAACTTTTAGTTTTATTGACCGGTCGTAATTTCTAAGTCACACCACTCATGCCAGCTCTTCCTTCTGTTTATTCCGGAACATCTCTAAAACGAAGAGATCTCATCAAGGGCCTTTTAATCATCTCGTCTCTTTCACTTGTAGTTGGGGTGTTTTTGGCCCGGAATGGGGTTGCCAGCCTTTTTCTCTGGACGATTGTAGAACGGGCCGCCCCGCTTGTTGAGACAGGGCGATCCTCACTGAGTGAAGCCTTGAATCCGGGCTACGTTATGATGCTGGCAGAACTCTCGATTGTCACAGGACTGGAGCTCTCACAAGTAGTGTACCTTCCAATTGGTATCCTCCTTGTCCCATTCGTTTACTTTGTGGTCGTCAAATCTCTACTAAGGAGTGAAATTGCAGCACTCGCCATCATGATCTACGCTATGACCCACATCGCCCAGACAGGGTGGTATAACGTGTTTGCGTACGTCTGGGCACGGCCGCTATACCTACTGTCACTAATGCTACTTTTCTGGATAGGGTTCAAACTTAAAGATTGGAGGTATTATCAATTATTAGGGTTGTTCTTTGTCGCCCTCGTTACGTTGCACTATACCCCACCTGGTTGGATAATTATTCTTGCAACCGTTTTCGTAATCGTCGCGTTCTATGACCAAACTCGACGATATAGCCCCCTGATTGTCGTATTGTTTACAGGCTTGTATTTATGGCTCGTGAGAGTTGTCTACCGAACTTTCATCCCCCTACTCGCGGCTGAGGTTTCTCGAGGAGAGGGAGAATCCGACAACATCAATCCAATTGCGAATCTAATCAATAGTATTCGTTCGATGCTCGGTGGCAGTCCGACTCCACCAAGCGAGTACATTTTCTTTCCGGCTACGCCATTATATAGCCGACTTCGGCTCGCGTTGAACGCCTTATTTGCATTATTTCTTGCTCTTGGTGCAATAGGAATTTTGCGCAAGCTAATTCGAGAGTGGCGGCAGGAGTTGACGTACGAAGAATACCTACTTATCGGAATCGGAATCACATTCGTCATTCACGCATTCGTATACGGAGTTGTCTTCAGTTTCAGCACTCAAGTTCTGATATTTCTGGGGCCTGTCATTGGTATTCTCGCACTTCGACGATTCGACTGTAGCAAACAAACAGAGCACGTATTCCTGATGCTCGTCCTGGCGATCGCGCTACCAGCACTGATCCTTCGACTGGGGCAATTAAACGGGAACCTCCTCCAATTTGATTATATCATGCCTGGAGCAGAGTGGTTTACACGTAACTCTCCTGGGACTGCAAATTCGCCAGCTGATGTCACTGGCGGGTTGCACATTCACCCATACTATAGTTTGGCCGCGGGCGAAGTGAACGCCTATAATCCGGTCTACATCACACCAGAGCTGTACGAGGGGATTGTTGCCAACGGATCAATCGCTGGTGAAACGGACTATCTTGTTGTGGACCCCCTCGGTCGGGAAAAGTATATTCAGGGAACCAGAATCACGCTCCACTACGAACCTTTGGGAAAGCATAGTGAAGCCGTGAGTAACAACTACGAACTTGAAAAGGTCTATGGTGATGGGATGACGGAGATATACGAAGTAAATGAAGAGTAAGCAAGAGTCTGAATTTTGTGAAGTTTGCGGAAAAGCCAGATCGCTAGATACGAAACCACCAGCCACGATTTATAAACCCCAGACTATAGATTGTAGCCACCCCAATCGTTTTTCACTTCTCGCATTTGCTGAGTGAATAGAGACCGTCAATAAGACCAACATTCCTTGTAGCATTCTGGTGGCGCAGCATACGGAGATGTTAATAAAGTAATCCAGATTCACGGTGGAAATGAAATGGTCACTCAAGACTTACAACTGGCAAACATAATACGGTAAAGGGGGGCTGGCCGTCAAGCCTGCATATAGAAACCATGGAGAAAATTTTAGTCAGTACTGATTGAATGGTCATTTGTGCAACCAGACATCCTTCTCGTCGTTTTAGACACGGCACGCGCCCAGACGTTACTTCCCGACCGCAGTAAACTGATGCCGAATCTTTTCGATGAGTTGACCGACGGGGTCGTTTTCACGAATGCTATCGCGAACGCACCGTGGACACTACCATCGCACGCGTCCATGTTTAGTGGACAATACCCGGCCCATCACGGTGCCTACGCACGCGGAAGCTACTTCGAAACCAACGAACCGACGATAGCGGAGATAGCCAAGCAGCAAGGGTATCAAACCGCTGCATTCTCGAACAACCCCTGGATCAGCCCGGCCTTTGGATTCTCGGATGGGTTCGATTTCCATCAGATGGGATGGGAACTGTTTCCTGACGCCGCAGATCTTTCAGATATCGGGTTGACATCCGATTCTGCCCGAGAGAAGGCAGTCAAATTAACGAAGGAACTATTCAAGCCATCGGGGCCAAAGACGCTCGCTAATGCTGCTTACATGCGGTTGCGGTATCAACCAGAGGCATCCGGAGCAAAAAATGCCGTCAAGCATCTAGAACGATGGCTTGCTCAAGAGTATGATCCGGAGACGCCAACGTTTACGTTTCTCAACTTTATGGAAACGCACTTGGAATACGTCACCCCGCCCGAATATCAGGCAGAGTTCCTCCCGGAAGACGTTTCCGTCGACGAAGCTGCCGAAGTGAATCAAGACCCATGGAGCTACGTGGCCGGTGAAAGGGAGATGTCCGAGCGGGAACTGGAAATCCTGCACGCCCTCTATCGAGCAGCATTCCGGTATGTTGATGAGCAGCTAGAAGCGGCACTAAATTATTGGGACGAATATGTCGGACTTGATGAGACACTCCTTATCGTCACCGGAGATCACGGTGAGCACATCGGAGACCGTGGGCTGATGGACCATCAGTATTCACTCTCACAGTCGGTAGTTCGTGTTCCACTGGCACTTAAGGGCCCCAGAGTTCCTGCAGTGACGGAGACAGATGCGCTCGTGGAGCTCCGAGATATCTATCCGACGATTGTCAAAGAAACAGGAGCGAATCTACCCGCCAATGAGAGTATTTCATCTCGAGGTTTGATCGACGTGACCAAATCAAGGGACGGTAGATCGTTCGCCGTCAGCGAATATCCAGCGCCACAACCGACAATTAACAGCCTCGAAAGCCGAGTCGGTGAGCTAGACGAGGAGAAACGACGACAGCTCGCCCGTCGATTGAAAGCCATTCAGAGCACGTCTGGCGAAAAACTAATTCTTGACGACGCTGGTGGAAGAGAACTGTACGATTTATCTAAGGACCCAACAGAGCAAACGAACGTCGCGGCGCAGAACCCCGATGTCGTCGCTGAACTCGAAGACGTACTCGGGGAACGTGTTGGACAGTGGGCCTCGGAAACGATAGGCGGCGGGCATATCGATTCAGGGACTGAGGCACGACTTGAGGATCTCGGTTATATATAGTTACTTTACTTGCAAAGATTCCTGTGAATCATCCGAAATCCAGCCACCACGCAGTAATCTGTATTCAATCCCCCACTACGCTCTGTCTCAGATTCACACCGAGCGGAGTCAACTATTCTAACGACATGTCATCGAAGGCAAATTAATGCAAATTGTAATGTGAGTGTGTAGGATAATTTTACAGCCGAAGTTATATTCTGTACGTACTTTCAAACTCACCAACAGTATTATAGAACACGGCGACGCCCTTCTACTATGAACGATATCGTATTGGTAACTATTGACTCCTGGCGCAGAGATTCGATAGCTCGGATGCCCAATCTCTCGAAACGAACTGATGAATGGAATACAGCAACAGGGGTCAGTCACTCTTCGAAGACATACCTCGCGTTTCCATCGATGCTCGCCAGCTCCCTGCCGACTGCGAGTTACGACGATTCCGGGTCTCTGGTCCCGGATGTGAATCCCTTGCCCCGTGTTCTCAGTGAAGCGGGGTACTCGACTGGCGGATTCATCGCCTCGAATCCAAACGTCCAACAGTGGGAGCAGTACTTTGACACGTTTTGGAATGATGGAATTGCAGACGCAACCGAACAGTACACGTCAAAGATAGAAAAGTGGCGAAAGCGGATACTTAAAACTGTCCTGATGCGGAAGCAGGTTTCGGCTGAGACAGTAGCGAGACGGGCAAAACAATGGTACGTTTCAACCAATGGCCCCCGATTTCTGTGGATGCATTTGATGGAACCCCACTTCCCCTACTATCCCGGCATAAGGAAAGCAGCCGACGTTGGACTCTTTAGTTCGTATCAGACGACGGTCGATTTCCATCGTCACCGTGAGGCAGTAGCAGACGAGCATCGGGATACGCTGGAAGCCCTCTACTACAAAACCGTCGAAAGGTTGGATGACCAGATTGGTTCCATACTAGATTTTCTGGACGACGATGCAACTGTCGTCATCACTGGGGATCACGGGGAAGAGTTCCAACACGACGTCGCAACACACGATCATCTGTACGAAGAATGTGTCACTGTCCCGCTGCTGACGAATAATCTTCCAAGCGTAAGTGGCGTCGAGTATTTACGACATCTAGATATCGCCCCCACAATACTTGACAGGCTTGGGATAGATCCACCGGCTGAATGGGAAGGAGACGTTGCCCGTGAAGTGAGTACGAAACATCCGGTGCGGATGGCAAACATCCTGGGAAAGGCCGTCTACACAGGAGTTCGGACAGATGATAGAAAAATATTGAAAACGTTCGAAACAGATGGGTCTACGGCGATAGAATGGTACGATCTTGCGAATGACCCGGCTGAGCAGCATGATTTAAGCGAACGGAGTGAACCCCCCGAGATGTTGTCGAAGGAACTGGACGCATTCATTGACTCTAACGACTTAGATACAGTCCGTCAGGATGCAGAGCAGTTCATCTCCGACGTTGCGACCGACCGACTCGAGGAACTCGGCTACGTTTGACGGGGTGGAACTTTCGGCAGAGTTCGAACGACGGTTGAACGGCAAAAAGTATCCCATCTATTGTTGAGGGGGTGTTCGAGTGCACTATTCACTGAAAGAGAATGAAGACCTGCCATAGCCTCTCAGCAAAGACCAGTACGGTGTTTTAATAAAGACGTCTCTCGGAGAATACTACCGTAACAGCGGCCGAACAAAGATTTCATATGGAGTGCGGGTTAGTATTCAAGCAGATAATGATTCTCAGGATGAATCCTCTATTTTCATATGATTCTTGCCGCCAATTATCGATAGCACCCCAATGGCTTCCATTGGGGATGCGTAGAAGCCTGCTATGTTCTTCGATGCTTGAATGAGTAGGTGAGCAAAATATGACTCAAGTACATGAACAAAAGGTGGTGCAGGTATCTCCTGCATATCCACCCGCAACGGGGTACGGTGGCGGGCCAGCAGTGTGTGAAGCAATCTCTACAGAACTCACCGAGAGGGGCCACGATGTCACGGTATACACTACTGTGGCCGACGACCAGGGGAGCACATTACCGGCAGGCGAAGAATGGCGCAAGGGAGTCAAAGTACACCGACTTCCGTTAGTGAGCAACAGGCTCACCTATCGGTGCAAACTTTTCTTGGCCCGTGGTTTCCGATCCAAGTTGCAGAGCGATCTAAGTGGGAACGAGATACTTCACGTCCACGATCTCCGGACTCCATTGTCGATTGCTGCAGTGAAGGTTGCGAATGACCGAAACATCCCGCTCGTACTACAGCCACATGGAACCGTTCCACGGAAAGAACGTCTCGTCGCCTGGAAACGTCTGTTCGATCTGGTGTGGGGGCGGTCGTTGTTCGCTTCTGTCGATCATTGGTTCGCTCTCAATCGAGAGGAGGTAACGGCGCTCCAACAGTTCCAAGTTGACAAAAAAGACATCTCGATAGTTCCGAATGGTATTCATCTCGAATCGATAGCTGACCCTGAGGATGGCGCATTTAGACGAGATTATGACATCCCGGAGACAGTACCGATGGTGCTATATCTCGGTCGCCTTCACCAATCGAAACGAGTCGGTTTACTTCTCGAGGCGATAGCCCACCTCGACCGAGATGACGTCACCTTAGTGATTGCCGGTGACGACGATGGTGACGAAGCACGGCTCAAAAAACGGGCTAAATCGCTCAATATTGACCATCAAACCCGCTTTGTAGGCCGGGTATCCGAACAAGAGAAGTGGGCCGCTTTCAACGACACTGACGTTTTTGTGACGCCATCATTCTATGGATTCCCACTGACGTTCTTGGAGGCGATGTCACAGAGAACACCGGTTTTGGCGACCTCTAGCGGTGATTCCTTGGATGAGAAGCCAGAAAACGGCGTGTATATCACCAACGATACGGCCACAGATATGGCAGCCGAACTTCGGCAACTCCTAGCCGATCGATCTCAATTGAGAGACGTCGGTAACGCGGCCTATAACCGTGTAAAGACCGGATACACGTGGGAACAGGTTGTTGAAAAGATTGAAGCGAGATACGCGAAGCTATGACCAGCAAGTCACTGACCGTTTTAATGTTAGCAGACGTAACGGGAAACATAGACGAAGGGATGAAAGTAACGGCGGCGAATCTGTCGAAATCGCTGGAACAAGCAGGCCATGATGTTCGAGTTATAAACCCAAGCGAGTCGCTTTCGGTGACATTTTGGGACGAGATCCGAAATATCGACCCCCATATCGTTCACTACGTACCTGGTCCATCAGCGAAAGGAATTTTACTGGGTCGATTAAGCAGTCTCGTGACTGGGGCACCACTCGTGATGAGCGCACCACTCCCCCAGCTCGGCCCAATCGGAAAATTTCTCCTCTGGACGATCGGGCCACGACGTGTCTTCACTCAATCGAGGCAAACAGAAGCACTCTTTGAGCGATTCGGCGTCGATACGTTGTTTGTTCCGACAGGCGTCGACACAGACAGATTCACTCCGGTTTCCGATGAACTCCAATCCGGCTTAAGGGACAAGTACGATATTCCCGACGGAGAGGCAGTCGCTCTTCACGTTGGGCACATCAAAGCGGGAAGAAATCTGCAGTGGTTAAAAAGGGTCCAACAGGAGAGTGATTTTCAAGTCCTTATAGTAGGAAGTACCACGACAGAGGTTGACCAGCAGTTGAGGACGAGCCTCGAAGCGGCCGGATGCGACGTTCGGACCGATTTCTACTCCAAAATAGAAGAACTCTATGAGTTAAGTGACGTCTACGTTTTTCCCACTCGCTCGGGAGAGAACTCGATCCAGTGCCCGGCGTCAGTTCTAGAAGCGCTGTCGGCAGGCACGCCAGTCATCTCGACCCCGTTCGGAGCATTGCCCGATATCTTCCAGAGTGCGACGACTGGAGTCAAGTTTGCCGACGAAGTGTCAGAGTTCGTGCGACTAGTAGAACAGAGTAAAAACACGGACTGTGGAAATCCCCGAGAACTGGCGCGCAGGTTCGACTGGAAACAAATAGGTGACGAGGTACAAAAGGAATACCTCGAGGTGATTGGCCATGTCAACTGACCCCGACTTTGTCTGCGTCATTGGAACGGACGGATCCGGAAAGACGACTCAGTGCGAACGACTCTGTTCCCGCCTCCGTGAACGTGGCCACGACGTCACGTATTCATGGTGTAAGTTCGAATCAAAGTTGCTCTTTTATATTGTACAAGCGGTAAAGACGCTACTCTCGCGTACCGGCGAAGACATGGACGATTACAGCAAAAGGAAAGAAAAGAAAGACTCTATTCTATCACATTCTATCGTCCGTGTTCCATTCCTCTTCTATATCTTGGTTCACTACTATGGACAGGTGCTGTGGAAGATTTCTTGGCCATTGCTGCGCGGGCAAACCGTCGTGTGTGATCGGTACGTCTACGACACAATGGTCGACATCGCAGTGGACTTTGACTACGAACCCGAGTCAGTACAATGGCTACTTGACCTGTATCTTCGATTCGTCCCAACCCCAGATGTCCTGATCTATCTTGAGGTACCACCATCAGTCTCACTAGAGCGAAAAGACGATATTCCAAATAGAGCGTTCGTCGCCGAGAAGAAGGCGGTTTACGACGCTATCCTCATGCACACGGGTGCCGAGACGATATCTGGCGCCGATGATATCGAGACCGTAAGCAGTAAGATCAATGAATACGTTTTCTCCGACAGTCACTCAATCCGCGGCATGGACTAGTAGTCGCTCCAAATCCTCGGTTATAGCCTTCCAAGAATACGAATCAACGACGATTTGACGTCCTTTCGTCGAAAGCGCCGGTATATCCGCGCCATTCGCTAGATTGCGCAAAGCGTGAGTCCATTCGGTAGGTGAGTCAGCGAAGTGGACTACGTCGCCAGCTGCATCGTCTACTCCCGAAATGTAGGATGAAACGACTGGTACGCCACAGGAGAGATATTCAAACAGTTTGAGTGGGAGAGAATTTTCGGCGATCGCTCCCTGATGGAACGGAATCGTACCGACGTCGAACGTGTTTATGTATGCAGGTACTTGATCATACGGTACCGTTCCAATGAATTGGCAAACGTCGTCAATGCCATGATTCTTCGATGCCATCTGAGCTTCGTCGGTTCCTCCTTCATCACCGACGATAACGAGGCCAGCATCCACACCGTCGCGGCGCAGATTTGCCACTACATTGACTAACTGGGTGAGATTGACCCATTCACGGGTTACGCCAACGTACCCTGTTAAAAATTCGACGTCTGGAATGTCGATACCTGACGTCTCGACGTTAGGATGGAAGGTTTCAGTGTTGACTCCGTTCGGCAAATGCACCCCGTGTGAGGAATCTATGTTCATTTTTTCGGCTAAGCCATCCGTGATGTATGTAATATTGTCGGCCTTCCGGATTTTTCGGCGAACCACAGAGTCTCCGATTCGTTCCACAATCGGAGCAACAATGTTGGGCACTTGGTCTGACTCTCTGAGCATCGCAGGTAGGTCATCGGCGAGGTCGTACACAGTCGGTATACCTAATTGGCTTGTCCGACGGGCGACTGCTTGCCCTAAAAAGAACGTATTGTAGTCAAGATGGATATCGTAGTCGGAGTAGTCTATCCCAGTCCCAGCGCGAAGTAGACCCTCTGAGAGAACCTCTTGGACTGTCGGACTGATCGGATTAGATGTTGATAGATAGATGCACTCGACGCTAGACATCTCCAAGAGGTCATTTGCGTATTCTTCTACATCTACCTGAGAGCCCCGCCATGTATCTCGGGGACAGACGACCGTGACTGAATGAGTCCCCGATAGATGTGAAATGAACTGGTGAAGTCGGTTGTTAGCAGCTCGATTGACGTCGATCAGCGAAGAGATGAGTACCTTCATGTCTCCTCAATTTTACTAATTTTGTCGATCAACCAATTCTTTCGTCGAATTTTAATCATCGTCGGTAACTACTTCTTTGATGGATTCAAACGCGTTCACAATATTACTCACTATTCCAACTGGCCAGACAGAGAAGGGCCGATCCAACAGCCAGTCGCATAATTAAAACCTTGAGACATTCCTCGTTTCCCTCCAGTCGGACGGAAAACTAACTGTCCCCCTTGGCTGTTCCCAGTAACCCGGTCTGAGGGGCCCCATAGAGTATGTCAAAGATTTGTTCTGCAGAATCCCCATCGCCAAACGGATTGCTCCATGCCCCGGATCTGGTTTTCATCGTTATCGCTCCGTCGGAAATGGATTCCGGATCCGTCCCAACGAGCATGTTAGCTCCAACCTCAATAGTTTCCGGCCGTTCGGTGTTGTCCCGCAGCGTCACACAGGGTACCTGGAGGACGCAGGCTTCTTCCTGAACGCCGCCAGAGTCGGTGAGGATAAGCTCTGCGTTATCCTGCAGCTTGAGGAAGTCCAAGTAGTCCTGTGGTTCGACGAGCCGGACCGAGTCGGGGACTGTGACGTCGAACTCCTCCAGCTTGTTTTCGGCTCTCGGATGGATTGGATAGATGACTTCGGCATCCAGGAGTCGTGCGGTATTCCGCACGCCGCAGAGGAGATTCCCGAATCGTTCTGGCGAGTCCACGTTCTCAACCCGATGGGCCGTCAAGAGGACGTACTGTCCGGCAGTCAAGTCGAGAGCGCTCAAGACGTCGCTCTTCTCCGCTGCCAGCGATCGGTTCTGATGGACTGCATCTACGACGGTGTTCCCAACGACGTGTATCTGGTCACTGTCGATACCCTCGTCGAGCAGATACTCTTTCGATTCGGCAGTAGGTGCGAAAAGGTAGTCAGCGGCGTGGTCGGTAAGTATCCGGTTCGTCTCTTCAGGCATTTCGCTGTCGAAGCTCCGGAGGCCCGCCTCAACGTGCCCTAGTTCGACGTCGAGTTTGCTGGCTGCAATCGCTCCCGCGAGGACGGAATTCGTGTCACCTTGCACGAGGAGTGCATCGGGCTCTGTTTCGAGGAGGATCTTTTCGATACCAGCAATCATAGCAGCGGTCTGCTGGCCGTGACTGTCCGATCCAACGCCGAGATGGTAATCCGGCTCGGGAAGTTCAAGCTGGTCGAAGAACACCTGGTCCAGATTGTCCGAGTAGTGCTGGCCGGTATGGATGAGGTCGCAGTTGAGCCCACGCCGTTTGCACTCTCGAATTACCGGTGCCATCTTGATGATTTCCGGACGTGTACCTAGTGCAATCGCCACTCGGTCAACCGTCATTGGCTGACCTCCGCTAGCATGTTCGCAGTTTGATTCAGAACCAAGCCAGCGAACACGCCAAGTGTGCCCAGTATCGATGCGAACCCAGCGACGAGGACCTTCGCCGGATAGAACACGCCCGAATTCTGGTAGATGAGGATCCCGTCCAGTCCGTACATCACTCCGAAGAGGAGCAATGCAGCCCCGGGAATGCCGAAGAAGACCAACGGATGTCGATCTCTCACCAGCTGGACGAGGAAGACGACGACCGAGAGCCCATGGTGGAGTGGATTGTAAGTCTGGCCATCGATCCCATCGTAACGAACGTCGATGGGGACCTCCGTCATTTCGATGTTTTTCTCAGCGGCGTCGTTGATCATCTCGCTCTCGACACCGATACCGTTCGTCGAGACGTGCATCTCCTCAACTGCAGACGAGGAGAGTGCTCGAAATCCACTCTGGGAGTCCGTGACCTCAGCACCACTGGAGCCCGTCGTGAGTACGTCGAGGACTTGCTGCCCAAATCGACGGTAGAGCGGCGTTTCATCATCTCCATCGGTTTCGAGATATCGACTACCAATGACCATGTCCGCATCTTCTTCGAGCACGGGATCGACAACGGCAGGGATGTCCTCGGGAAGATGCTGACCATCGCCGTCGAGTAACACAGTGGCTTCCCACTCGTCTCGAGTGGCGAAGTCGAGTATCGTCTGTATGGCAGCGCCCTTCCCCTTGTTCTCCTCGTGCTTGATTACTGTCGCGCCCGCACGTCGAGCTACTTCTGCAGTCGAATCACTGCTGCCGTCGTCAACGACGACTACTTCAGGAGCATACTGTTGGGCTTTGTGTATTGTACTTCCTATCGCGAGTTCTTCATTGTAAGCCGGGATGGCGACGAGAATATTGTCGGTGTCATGTCCCGGCAAAGCAGATTCATAGGTTGCTGCGTCGACGCAGAACTCATCTTCTTCAAGCAGTCGCTCACTGCGACCATAGTCTACGCGGTCAGTGACGTCCAGATTAACGAGTATATTCGAGCATCCCCGCTTCTCCGCAGCTATCGCGAGTCTCTGGCGAAGCGCGTTATTATCGGGCTCGTCTGCCCGCAGTTCGACGACTGTCGCACCCAGCGACTCGGCGAAATGAAGAGCCTCGCCGTGACACTCCCCGTCGTTCGTAACGAATACCTCGTAGCCCTGATCTTTCGCACGCAGAATTGCCCGTGCGAGTGGCTCGCTATTCCCTTCGGACGCGACGAAACCGACGGCGTACGTCGATTCCGGCGTCGCGACATCTGTCTGACGACCGTGCTCGTGAATTCCTTCGGACATAGTCCACCTGGCACCACCCAGAGTTGCGTCCTCGCTACGGCCTAGACCGCTGCTGAGGCAACAATACCGTCCAGACGTGGAGCCACCACACTCCAGATGATTGGACGCGTTGCCAGCGATCAGGTTACCGATGCACCGTTCCGGTGCACTTTATAGGCGTACTGAATGCAACCCTTGGGTACCTTGCCATTCCTTCAGTGACAGTGACAGATGCCACCGGTATATAGTTAGTGGATATTATTGTTCGGGTTGGAATTAAACAAACCTAATGGCAAGAGGGCGGTGGGAATTTAACGAGTGATTAAGTTAAGAATGGGACCATCTGATTAACATGTCGAATATTATACGCCCTCAAATTTAACAACCGTGTAAGTGACCTAATAGGGAAAATGTAGAGGCGGGATTGAAGTGAATCACTCTCGGATGAAGCACGACCGTTTACAGTTGGCCCGGACGTGGGAGAATCTTGGGCCTGTAATGAGACAAGGGCACAAAAGGCGCTCAGCAGCGAACAGACCGTGCTAGTAGCCCTGCGTCCGTCTTCTACTCGTTAGTTCGGTGCTGTATCGGACTCTTCCCACATTCCACGCACGCAAACTCGTCGTCTACTGTTTCAACGACGGGCGCATTGCACGAAATGCACTTCAGGGCAGATCCCCTTACCACCCGCGGATACCTTCCCATTGCTGAGTCATTCCAACGACTGGTAACCTCAAATAGTTATTGGATTGCCAGGAAGTTTCCTGTGTTGGAGATTGGAGAAAGTGATCTCGAAAGGGCGTATTTTGCCAGTCAGCTCCCTGTGTAGAAGTATTCAGTTCAGCGTCACCGAGTCGTCCGTGTCCTCGCCGGTACTGTCACGGACGCCATACGTCGGCACTTGCTCGATACACCCATTCGCATCGGCCTCATTTTCGACTGTGTCGCTCGCGCGGGCCCCACCACGTCCTCGTAAATCAACGAAACTGCACGGGTCGTCGATCGGGACGTGAAGAACGTCCACGAAGAACTCAGTCGCCTCGCCCAGCTGGGCATCGTCTTCTTCGAAGAAGATGGCCAACGGAAGCGACCGGTCGTCTGGTTCGATGAGTTCGTCATCAACCTCCCGTTCGATCCAGAGGCTGGCGATACGGCTACTGCCCCGCCGTGAATTTACGTGCTACAGGTGGAACATGTGATACACGTCGCAACATTTTTGCGGTCGCGGTGCTGATCGATACCCATGGGAACGAGTTCCGGGTCCGACCAGTTTCGATTCCGGGGACAGGAAGTGAGCGAGGCCGTCGACCTGCTCGACGAGTTTCGACTGGAAGGAGTCAACAAGAGTGAGATCGGGCGGCAGGGTGTCAAAAAGGTCCTCCGCGAGGTGACGACTGGCGAAGAGAAGGCAGCGGTGTTCGCACAGTACCAGCGGTCCGAAATCGACGAGGACGTCGCTCGCGTGTTCCTCGGGGATCGACTCGATACGATGCTCGCCGACGCCGAGGCGACGCGGGAAGCGATCGAAGACGGCGACACCAGCGATCTAGTTCAGTAGCGACGAGCCCGCACGACGTTCAAAATTCCCGCTGGAAATGACTACCCGGTATCCCGTACTCGCTGATTCGAGCGCACTCATCGCGTTGGCGATGTCGTCGGTCTGGCCGACGGCACGTGAGCAGCTGAAGGTCACGACGACGAATATCTGTCTCAACGAACTCCGTCGACACCGACAGAACAACCACGAGTACGCCCTCGAGGGGACGCGAGAATATCGGCTCCATCACGGAAGCGATCGGATCCTCGAGGCCGTCGATGCGGACGGACCAGCGCTATCGAGCGTTACAGTCGTCCCTGCACCGCACGGTGAGGATGCCGGCGAGAAATCTATCGCACAGGAACTCGAATCGAACGCGACGGCGTACCGATACGTAGTCCTGAACGACGCTGCTGCCCGAGATACCGTACGCGAGGTCGCCGAAAAGCAGGGCCATTCGTACGCCGTCGTCCCGCCGACACATCTCTTCTACGTACTCTACGACAACGAACTGATCGAGAAACCAGATCTCTGTCACACCTGTGAAGAGATGATGAAAGGAGAAGGATGGGACAGCGCGGGGGCTATCCACGAAATGTGGCGAACGATACCGCTCGATTGTTCGGGGTACGTCGACGATAGATTCCTCCCCTGAATTCGTAACCCGCGATAGAGAAGACCCACCGGCACCCGCTCACATCTGGTACCAGAGCAAGTTCCAGTAGCCGAGCACGAGCACCATCGCAACAGCGGCAAGCGCCACCAGCGAGTAGTGGAGGCGACTCCAGCGGCCCCAGTACCCGTCGCGCCAGGCGACCACCGCAAGCCCGACAGCCCCAACTGTCGCTATCGCCCCCACGAGTGGCAACAACAGCAACAGCTGGAACGCCAATGGATCGCCGAAGAGCAACCCCGTCGGGTCCGTCAGAACGAACCCGCCGAAAACCACCCAGAACGCCACGAACGCCGCGGCAGCGACGCCACCGACCCAGCGCCCGTAGCGAGCCAGCGACTCAGCCCCAGACCGACGAACACCACGATACCGTCGCCACCCCGCCGAAACAGGCCACCCAAATAACGCAGACAAGAACACCAACAGAGACACCCCCAGCACGGCCAGATGGACCATCGTCTGCTCGTAGACGCCGATGCGTTCGAAGGCCAGGGGCGGCAGGTTGCCGAAGGCCAGGTGCGTTATCTCCCCATCGTCCTCCAGAAAAGCGAGCGCGTCCTCGCCGCCGACCTCCTCGAAGTACAGCGGGTCGACCTGGACCCAGCGCTGGGTCTCGCCGCCCAGGAGCGAGGTGACGAGTCGGCCCTGGTCGTCGACGGAGACGGACGTCGTCCCCGTCGCGCCGACGTACTTCTCCGACGTGGTGTAGGGCATCCGAATCGCACGATACGTCCCAGTCAGGGCCGACGCACGAGTGGGCGCTTTCCCGTCGTTCTGGGGCGTCTCCTCGTCGGTCGGGTAGTACTGCTCGAAGAACGCGTCGACGAGTTCCTCCCGGGCCGGGACGCCCCCGGGGCTGTTGTACGAGACGAACAGTCCCACGTCCTCCTCGGGGATCAGAAAGAGGAGGCTGTGGAACAGATCCGTGTCGCCGCCGTGGGCGATGGCCCTGACTCCATTTCGAGACTGCTCGTAGAACCCGAAGCACATCCCGTTCAACCGGTCGTGGTGGGTGAACCGGCGCTCGTGCATCGCCTCGGTGGACTCGGCCGAGAGGACCCGTCCCGCGTCCGTCGAGCCGTCCCCGAGGTGCGCCCGCATGAACGACACCACGTCCGTCGCCGTCGCGCTCATCGACCCGGCCGGGGGAACGCCGACGTACTCGAACTCGCCCGCCTCGAACGTGTCGCCAGCGGGCGTGTACCCCTTGGAGAGCGTGCCCGGGTGGTCGTCGGGGACCGGCTGGGCGAACGTGCTCCGGTCCATCCCGAGGGGCTCGAAGATCTCCGCGTCGACGTACTCGTCGAAAGACTGCCCGCCGGCCCGGGCGGCGATGTGCCCCGCGAGCGCCGCGCCGTAGTTCGAGTACGCGGCGAGTTCGCCCGGTGGGCGCACTCTGGCCGGTTGCTCCTCGCGCAGGACGGTCGCCAGCGGTTCCAGCGAGTCGGCGTCTGGGGCGAACGTCCCGCGGGCGCGCTCCTCGAAGCCGGGCGTGTGCGTCGCCAGGTGGTCGAGCGTGATCGGGTCGTCGTACGCGTCGGGAACCTCGACGTCGTCCAGGTACTCGTTCACGTCGACGTCGAGGGCGAGGTCGCCCCGCTCGACCCCCTGCATGACGGCCGTCCAGGCGAACAGCTTGGAGACGGAGCCGATCCGAAACATCGTCTCGTCGGCGTCCACGGACTCCCGGGCCTCGACGTCGGCGTAGCCGTACCCCTTCGCGAACGTCTCCGATCCGTCCACGACGGAAACGGTCGCCCCCGCGATGTCGTGAGCGTCCAGGTGCGCACCCATCACGCCGTCGAGGAACGCCTCGAAGGCGTCGGGGTCGGCGAGCGGCCCGTCGGCGGCCTGGCCCTGCTGGCCGGATCCCCCCTGCTGCTGGGACTGCCCGGCGAGGGCACCACTGGCAGGGGCGGCCGTGGCGAGGCCCGTCGCCGCGAGCCCGCCGAGCATCGACCGACGGGTGCAGGTCTGCGACGACAGCTCGGGAGGGTCGTCGTCGGCAGCGGTGAGGGGTGGTGTCACACCATTCTTTCACACCAATCTACATATAGTAGTATGGGTGACGGAGAGGTAGGGGCAGGCAGATTCGGCGCGGGACCGACTATCGTCGAATCCACTCGCCAGCAGAGCGGATGAGGAACGAGAACGGGGACGGACCTATTTCCCGATCCTGGCCATATTCCGAGTATGCACACACCAGGCGCCGAAACCCAAACATCGAAACACCAGTCATCGACCGACGACCGATGACCGACGCCTCACAGGACGCCGGTGTCCGGGCGTGGATCGATCGCCACCGCCTCGCCTCGTTCGTCGGCATCGCCTACGCGTTCACGTGGGTAATCCAGGGCGCGCTGCTGGTCAGCGGCATGGAGGCGTCGTGGACCCAGTCGATCCTCATCGGTTTCGGCGGGTTCGGCCCACCGGTCGGCGCTGCGGTGGTCATCTGGGCCAGTGGCGGCGACCTCCGCAAGTGGGTCGGCCAGTTCTTCGAATGGCGCATCGGCGCGAAGTGGTGGGCGCTCGCGCTGGGCCTCCCGCTCGTCATCCTGACCGCGGGGAGCCTGCTGTTCGTCGCGCTCGGCGGGCCGGTCGACCTGGGCGCGTTCCCGTTTCCGGGCATCTACCTCTTCGCGCTGGCCTGGGGGACCGTCTGGGGCGGCGGGCAGGAGGACCTGGGCTGGCGCGGGTTCATGCTCCCCCTCTTGCAGGAGAAGTACAGCGCCCTGGCCGCGAGCGTCGTCGTCGGCGTCGCGTGGGCGGGCTGGCACCTGCCGCTGTTCCTCAACGCGACCACGACGCACGGCAACTGGCCGCTCTCCCAGCAACTGCTCTGGATCGTCTCGATCCTCGCGGGGTCGATCCTCTGGACCTGGATGTACAACAGCACGGGTGGGAGCGTCCTCGCCGTCGCCGTCTTTCACGCGGGCGTCAACGCGATGGGCATCTTCCACCCCGCGGACCTGGCGGCGCTGGCGCCCGGTGGCGTCCCGGACCCGGCGTTGAACCTGCTGGCCGAGGTGACCGGCGCCGTCCCGATGGTCGTCCTCGCGCTCGGCATCGTGGCCGCATACGGCGCCCAGCGGCTGTCCAGTCGCGAACCCCCGGGGGTGGAAGTCGTCGGTCTCGAGCCGAACGGCCCGTCGGCCAGCAGCGACTGACGAAGTGACGCGCGTACGCACGGTTGGGCAACGGCAACCGCGGACGGATCAAGAGGTATGCGTCGTGGCAACCTAGACACACCATGACCGACGGCAGCGACCGCGCGGAGCCACTCTCGATCCAGCGGCGCGGAACGATAGATTACATGCGAGCCGCGGGCCGGCGCAGCGTCGTTCACGGCCTCGTCGAACTCGACGTCACCGAGGCGAGACGACGCATCCGCGACCGGGAAGCGGAGACGGGCGAACGGCTCTCGTTCACCGGGTTTCTCGTGTACTGTCTGGGCCGGGCCATCGACGACCATCCGGCGGTGCACGTCTACCGCGACTGGCGGGGACGCGTCGTTCGGTTCGACGACGTCGACGTGAACGTCCTCGTCGAACGGGAAATCGACGGCGAGCGCGTCGGCGTCCCGCACGTCGTCAGAGCGGCGAACCGGCGGTCGCTCCAGTCGATCCACGACGATATCCGGGCGGCCCAGGCGGATCCGGGAGAGGGGCGCCAGACCGGGCTCGCCTCGCTGGGCCTCCGGCTCCCCGGCCCGATTCGACGGCAGTTCTGGCGGCTGCCACAGCTGTTTCCCCGATACTGGAAACGCGTCGCGGGCACCGTCGCCGTGACCGCCGTCGGCATGTTCGGCACCGGCGGTGGCTGGGGGATCAGCCCGACCAATTACACGCTCCAGCTGACGGTCGGTGGCATCGACCGGAAGCCGGGCGTCGTCGACGACGAGATCGAACCCCGGGAGTACCTCGACCTCACGGTGACGGTCGACCACGACGTCGTCGACGGTGCGCCCGCAGCCCGGTTCGTCCAGCGGCTGACGGAACTCGTCGAAGCGGCCCACGGGATCGAGGCGGAACCCGGGACGTGAGCCGTGAACGGCGCCGAGAACCGGCGCTCGATCGTGTCGCGCTGCCATCGGTACTCCGAACGCGACGGCCGCGTGTTCGCGCACGGACGGACTCCGGTGACGCGGCCGAGATGCCACCAGTCGACCGGGCCGGACTACACTTTCCCCAGCGGGAGGGCCACACCGGGATGATGGCCGGCATCAACCGGGCGGTAACGCCAGCGTGTCGTCCGGTGGCCACGCGCCGATCACGTCCGCGGCCTCGATCAACCGCTCTCGACACGCGTCGCCGGTGAGGGCGACTTCGTCCTCGCCCCGCGTGACGACGTCCATGTCGACCAGCATCGGGAGGTGGATGTGCACCAGTCGGATGCGAGCGCGATGGGCCGTCGGCTCACGCACCGCTTCGCGCGGGATCTGGTGGCGCCGGGCGGCCACGGTGCGGGCCAGGGCCGCTTCGATCACGGGCCCGTCCGTGGTCACCAGTTCGTACAGGAGGATCTGGCGGTCCGCGCTTCCCAGCGCTCGGAACACCTCCGTGCCTTCCATACGGCGTCCTCGGTACGGCGTACGCCACCAGGCATCAAAGGAAGCGCGCCTAGGTCCTTTGGATATCGGGTGTCGACGGCCAACAGGAGCGACGCGAAGGGCCAGACGGGAAGCGACCTCGGTCCCGACCGTCACCGATAGCCGGTGACACCAACCGAGAAGACACCGGAGACGATACAGAACAGATCCTCACGACGTCGTGCGAGGGCGAAAACGCGCCGTGGGAAGAGAAGCGGCCTCCACGGCGGGCGTCAGTGGTGGGTGGGAAGGTGGGTAGTGCCGGGTGGGAACGCCGGCGTTCAATCAGAGGCTCGCGTGGATAATGGTTGTACGCTGATTAACGTGTATATATTAACAGAATGAGCCCTCGGCGCTCGCGACGGCGGCGACGACGAAACCCGGTGATGACGGGGGTCTGTCGCTGGTCGACAGGATTTACGGCCTCACTAACCAGAACAACCAGCCGAATACGACAATCGCTACCCGGACACGCGGCGTCGGATTGGGCTCTCGCCGCACTCGACGCAGGTGAACTCGTCGTCGACCGTCCGCACGACGGGCGCGTTACAGGCGATGCACTTCAGCGCCGAACTTCGCGCGGATCGCGGATAGCGTACCATCAGTCTACCCACAGAGAGGGACGTGACAAACGTGTAGCTGTCGCATAATATACTAATTGGCGTACGTGTGACGCCATCCGGAAACCGGCCTGAGAGCAACCGATCAGGACGGTAGTCCGAACGAGTCCACAGACGATCCCCCTCAGGTCGCCGCGGCGGAATCGCCCGGCGAACGATACGGCGAGCGCGTAGTGAGACCACCGGGGCGGCGAGTTCTGCACGAAGCGTCCGGGCAGGACCCGGCCTTCGTGGCGGACCGGTTCACTCGCGTCTGTCCTGGCGACGCTTTATCGTCTCCGCAGCCCAATCTCGAACCATGAGTTCCTTTCTCGTCTGCTACGGCACCGGCGAAGGACAGACCGCCAGGATAGCCGACCGCATCGTCGACGCACTCGGCGAGCGCGGTCACGACGCGACGGCGGTCGACGCCGCCGACCGACCGGCCGACCTCGACGTCGAGGACTTCGACGCGGTCCTCGTCGGGTCGTCCATCCACGCCGGGAAACACCAGTCCGAAGTCGTCGCGTTCGTCGAAGCGAACCGCGAGGCCCTCGCCGAACGGCCGACTGCCTTCTTCCAGGTGTCGATGTCGTCGGCCACCGAAGAGGGCGCGGCCCAGGCGGCCGGCTACGTCGAGTCGTTCCTCGGCGACACCGGCTGGCACCCCGACCGCATCGCGCAGTTCGGCGGCGCCCTGCGCTTCTCGGAGTTCGGCTTCCTCAAGCGCCTGCTGGTCAGGCAGGTGATGAATCGGGAGATGCCCGACCTCGACACCAGCGAGGACGTCGAGTTCACCGACTGGCAGGCCGTCGACGACTTCGCGAACGACGTCGCCGCGTTCGTCGAGGGTCGCCTCGGCCACACGGTCCCCGACGCCGCAGTCAGTGAAGCGGGCGACCGGTCGGAATGACGGCCAGTCACGCGCCGGTTCCGCGCTCGTCCGTCCTCGCCTCGGTCGCAATACTCGCCCTGACGGCCCTCGCGGCGGCCGTCGGGCTGTTCGTCCCCGGCTTTTACCGGGACGCGCCGGTGCTCCTCCCGCAGGTGTACGGCCAGGACCTGCTGACGCTCGTCGTCGCCGTCCCGGCCTACGCCGGCGCGCTGTTCTACGCCACTCGCGGGTCGCTCCGGGGGTACTTGGCGTGGCTCGGAATAACTGGATATCTCCTGTACACCTACGCTTCCTACGCGTTCATGACCGCGTTCAACGAGCTCTACCTGGCGTACGTGGCGCTACTGTGGCTGACGCTGTACACCTTCGTCGGCGGGATGGCCCGGCTCGACGCCGAGGGGCTGAAGCGGGCCGTCGGTGAGCAGTCCGTGTGGCCGTACGTCGCCTTCCAGCTGGTGCTGGTCGTCCTCGTCGGCGGCCTCTGGCTGGGCGAGATACTCCCGGCGACGCTCGCGGGGACCGTCCCCCCGAGTATCGCCGAGGCGGGTCTCCCCACCTCCGTCATCTACTCGCTCGACCTAGGCGTCGTCGTGCCCGCGTTCGCGCTCTCGGCGTCCCTGCTCTGGCAGCGTGATCCCTGGGGCTACGCCTTCACGGCGGTACTGCTGGTGAAGGTGGCGACGCTCGGCGGCGCCGTGCTGGCGATGGCCTGGTTCGTGATCCGGGACGGCCAGCCCGTGCCGGTGGCACAGATCACCATCTTCGGGACGCTGACGCTCCTGAGCCTGGTGCTGATGGCTCGATTCCTGCTCGCGATCGGTGGCGATACACGGGTGAGCGAGGAGCGACCGACCACGGAGACGGCGGGCGAGTAACAGAACCAGTCTAGCCCAGGATGTACCGCATCCAGGGGTAGCGTTCGACGAGCGTCTCGCCGCCGACGTCGTAGTTCTCGATGTACGCGTCGAGACCCAGAATTCGGCCGGCGCCGAAGGCGGCGACGGCGAGGAACGTGAGCATGTACGCGAAGTCGCCGTTGATGAACCCGTGGGCCATGTCCCAGTTACCCAGGTAGAACATGAGCATCATGAACGCGCCCCAGAACGCCGCCAGGCGCGTCAGGGCGCCGAAGACGAGGCCGAGGCCGATGAGGACCTCACCCCACGGGACGGCGACGTTCACGAACGAGACGAAGACCTCCGACTGACCCATCGCCAGGAACAGGTCGGCGGCCGGACTGCCGCTGTTCGGGACGGCACCGGTGAGGTAGCCGCCGGCGCTGAACTCCCCTGACAGGACCTTGCTGAACCCGCTCTGGAAGAACGCGATCCCCATCATCAGCCTGAGCGCGAGGATGAACCAGACGCTCAGCGTGTGTAACCTGCCGCTCGCAGTGAACCCGGCCACAGTGCTCTCTAAGCGGACTTCTTCAGTAGACATGGTGTGGGCAGAGACCACAGTATGGAGGGTCTTAAGTGTGTTCGCCAGGGCCGGCTCGATGAACGGCTCAGACGGCGCTGTGGGCCCGGTGTCGGAGACGTCTCGCTGGCGGTCTCGATCACGCGCCCGTTCGGCGGTAGGCGTCGTACAGCGCGGGGAGTCCGAGTGGGAGTGCGAGCACACCGAACGTCACCTCCAGCGCGACGACCCTGGCCGAATCGCGGAACGCGACAGCGGAAACGGCCGCGATGGCGCCGATGGCCACGACGACGTACGCGAGGTCGCTCCAGAGCGGGTCGTACGTCGAGCAGTACAGCCAGCAGACGAACGTGTAGGACGGCGCGTTCCACGTCGGCGGCGTGAGTTTCGGCCAGAACACCCGACAGTAGGTCGTCCAGCCCAGCATCGCCAGCGTCGGTGCTCCGACCAGCCACGTCTCGGCACCGAACCGCGACCGGTCGGCGAGGCGTTCGTACCCCGCCAGAAACAGGGCGGGAAAGCCGAGTATCCACAGCCAGATCCCGATCGAGTACGTCACGGGCCAGTGCTCGATCCGGGGCTGCGTGACCGGCAGGCGGAACGAGGCGGGCAGGGAGAACCACGGGAACGACGGGTCCGGGACGGGGTTCGTGAACAGGGCGAGGAGACACAGACCCGTCCCGACGACGAGGCCGGACAGTGCGTACCTCGTGTACGTAGATAGCGAGCGTGGTAGCCGTCGCTCGCCGCCAGCGGTCGCCGTCCGTCGCGTAGTGTTTCGAGCCATCGGTCAGTGGTCGTCGTGCCCGCCCGAAGCCGCCCCCGACGCCGTCGGGTCGACCGTGGCGAACTCGTCTGGCGTCGCCTCGAACGCTCGTTTGCAGGTCCGCGAGCAGAAGTGGTACGTCTCCCCGTCGTGGGTCGCGCTGGGACCGTCCTCGCCGGTCCGCATCCCGCAGACCGGGTCGCGGTACTGGCCGGGCGCGCCGAGTCCGCGGCGGTAGACGAAGAGGAGGAACCCGGAGAGGGCGAACGCGACCAGGTTGAGGTAGAACGTGTAGTTCAGTTCGAAGTACGTCTGTTCGGTCGCCGTCTGGCCGCCGGCCAGGTCCGGGACGATGCCGAGCAGGTCGAACAGTTGCTCCATGAGAAAGCCCGTAAATGCCATCGTCACGAAGAAGACGCCGAGGATGTACGCCATCACCTTCCAGCCGTAGTACTTCCGGTAGACGTTGAGGACCGGGACGGTGATGAGGTCGGCGTAGACGAACGCGATGACGCCGGCGAAGCTGACGCCGCCGCCCCAGAGCGCGACGGCGAAGGGGACGTTGCCCATGCTGCCGACGAAACTGACGACGGCGATGGCGACGCCCATGACCGCGTTCTCGGCGCTCACCAGCAGGCCGTCGCCCTGCAGAAAGAGGGCGTTCCACACCCACTGGGGGACGAAGACGATGACGAACCCGGAGATCAGGAAACCTGCGATCACGTCCTTCCAGAGCATCGACCACTCCTTGCGGTACTGGTTACCGACCCTGTACCAGCCGCCCCACGACAGGAGTTCGTCGCGCCAGCCGCCGGTGCTCGCCGCTTCCTGCCGGTAGGTTTCCATGCAGCCCGCCGAGCAGAATTTCAGCGTCTCGCCGCCGTCCGTGACGATGGAGAACTCGTCACTGCCCTCCATTCCGCAGGTCGGGTCCTCCGTAACACCGTGCTCGTGGTCGCGCTCGTTCAACTCCTCGCGAACCTCGTCGAAGAGATTCTCGGGAAGGGTCAGGTGGACGATGACCGCCATGACCGCGATGAGGACGACGCCGCCCAGCAGTTCGGCGACGAGGAACTCCCAGCCGAGCAGTAGCAGGATCATCAGCCCGAGTTCGACGATGAGGTTCGTCGACGCGAACATGAACGCGAAGAAGTTCACCGCGTGGGCGCCCTTCTTGAACAGGCCCTTGCCGATGGCCACGGCGCCGAAGCTACAGCCGCTACTCGCCGCGCCGAACAGCGTCGCCTTCGTGAGTCCCTCGACGTCGCCCTCGCCGAGCACCGCCGCCATTCGCTCCTTGGAGACGTAGACCTGAACGAGACTGGTGATCGTCAGCCCCATGATGATCGCCCACGCCGCCGTCCAGAGGAATCCCACGCCGATGCGAAGCGCCTCGAACACCTGCGGCACGTGTGTCCCCTGCATCGGTCGGTCTCACTGGCCGGTTTCGAGGCGTTCCCGTCGCCGTTCGTACTCCTCGTCGCTCAGTTCGCCACGCGCGTAGGCGGCCCGGAGTTCGTCGAGCGCGGGGTCGGTCGACGCGTCCCGGCCGGTCAGCGCCCTGTAGCCGAGGTAGCCGACGCCGACGAGGACGGCGAGGAAGAGGAGTTGCATCCCCACGCCGACGGCGAGCAGCCACCCCGACGGCCCGCCACTCGCGCCCCACATTCCGTGGTCCCACGCCCCGCCCATCATCGGTCCGGTGCCCATCGGTCCCGTGCCCGCCATTCCAGACCCCATGCTCAACACGGGGACGGTGACGAGGGCACCGACGAGTGCCAGGACGACCCAGCCGAGTTGCCGTTCGATCGATTTCGTTGTCATGGTATCACCCGGGTCGCGCCAAAACGCGACTCTTGTCTGAACAGACGGGTGCATCGTTCAATGCGATTGTCGTTACGATGTCAAATACAGACCGGGTGGAAATATTCGAATCGTGTCTCTGCACCGGTCCAAAGCTGTGAACGGACAGCGAACGTCGGGCAGGCCACGGGAGAAGGCGACAGTTTCGAGCGAGGGCGACCGCTTGCGATCCGAAGCCGGCGTCGAACCAGCCGGCCCGCCGTGACGGCCTCACTCGGTGAGCAGCCGTCTGAGGACGGCGTGGAGGATGCCGCCGTGTTCGACGTAGCTCACGGCGGCCGGCGTGCCGACCTGCGCCGTCACCGGGAACTCCACGGTCGAGCCGTCGTCCCGGTCGGCGACGACGGTCAGCTCGTCCATCACATCCAGGCCGTCGTCGAGGCCGTGGATCTCGAACACCTCGGACCCGTCGAGGCCGAGCGACTCCCACGAGTCGCCGTCCCGGAACTGGAGCGGCAGGACGCCCATGCCGACGAGGTTGTCCCGGTAGATGCGTTCGTAGCTCTCGGCGATGGTCGCGCGGACGCCCAGCAGGTCGGTCCCCTTCGCCGCCCAGTCGCGGCTGGACCCGGTCCCGAACTCCGCGCCGGCGAGCACCACGAGCGGCGTGCCCGCTTCCTGATAGCGCTGGCTCGCCTCGAACACCGTGGACTGCTCGCCGGTCGGGTGGTGGATCGTCTCCCCGCCCTCGACGCCGTCGAGCATCTCGTTCTCGATGCGGACGTTGGCGAACGTGCCGCGCATCATGACCTCGTGGTTGCCGCGGCGCGAGCCGTAGGTGTTGAACTCGTGGGGGTCGACGCCGTGGTCGAGCAGCCACTGGCCGGCGGGGAGGTCCGGACCGAACGGACCAGCGGGACTGATGTGGTCCGTCGTCACGGTGTCGCCCAGCGTCAGGAGACAGCGGGCGTCCGCGACGTCCGCGACGCCGGGCTTCTCCAGCGGGAAGTCCTCGAAGAACGGCGGCTCGCGGATGTACGTCGAGTCGTCGTCCCACTCGTACACGTCGCCGGTCGGCGCGTCGAGGGCCGCCCAGCGCTCGTCGCCCTCGAACACCGAGGCGTACTTCTCCGCGAACATCTCCGGCGAGACGCTGTCGTGGATGGCTGCCTGCACCTCCTCGGCGTCCGGCCAGACGTCTTCGAGATAGACGGGCTCGCCGTCGGCGTCGGTCCCCAGCGGCTCGTGTTCGAGGTCGACGTCCATCCGGCCCGCGAGGCCGTAGGCGACGACCAGCGGCGGGCTGGCCAGGTAGTTCGCCCGGATCTTCGGGTGGATGCGCGCCTCGAAGTTGCGGTTCCCCGAGAGGACGCTCGTCGTCCAGAGGTCGTGCTCGTCGATGGCCGCCTCGATGGCGTCGGGGAGCGGACCCGCGTTGCCGATACAGGTCGTACAGCCGTACCCGACGACGTCGTAGCCCAGATCTTCGAGATACGGGAGCAGCTCCGACTCTTCGAGGTACTGCGTGACGACGCGGCTGCCCGGTGCGAGGCTCGTCTTCACGTAATCGGGCACGGTGAGTCCCTTCTCGACGGCGTTGCGGGCGAGCAGGCCGGCCGCGATCATGACCGACGGGTTCGAGGTGTTCGTACAGCTCGTGATGGCGCTGACGAGGACGTCGCCGTGACCGATCTCGACCGTCTCACCCTCCAGTTCGACGTCGACGCGCTTCGTGAGCGGCGGCAGTTCCCCGCCGTCGACGACCTCGTCGGCGGTCTCGCCGGCCGTCACACCGCCGTCGCTCTCGATACCGCCGTCTGACCGGGGGCCAGACGAGGTATCGTTCGCGTCGCTCTCGATACCGCCGTCGGTCTCCGCGCCTGCACCGCCCTCGCCGAGCCAGCGCTGAAGCGCGTCCTCGTCGACGGCGTCGAGGTCGTCCTCGAACTGTCCGTGGAGCAAGCCGCGGAAGCTCTCCTTCACGTCGCCCATCGGGATTCGGTCCTGCGGGCGCTTGTGCCCCGCGAGGCTGGGTTCGACGGTCGAGAGGTCGAACTCGACGACTTCGGAGTACTCGGGTTCCTGTTCCCCGAACAGTCCCTGGGCCTCCAGATACTCGCGGACGAGGTCGACGTGGTCGGGGTCGCGCCCGGTGAGTTCGAGGTACGCCAGGGTCTCCTCGTCGACGGGGAACATACTGACAGTCGAGCCCTGTTCGGGGGCCATGTTGGCGATCGTCGCCCGGTCGGGCACGGTGAGGTTCCCCACGCCCGGGCCGAAGAACTCGACGAACCGGTCGACGACGCCCACCCCGCGGAGTTGCTCGGTGATGTGGAGCACGAGGTCGGTCGCCGTCGCCCCCTCGGGGAGTTCCCCCTCGAGTCGGACGCCGACGACCTCCGGGAGCTTCATCGTGATTGGCTGGCCGAGCATCGCCGCCTCCGCCTCGATGCCGCCGACGCCCCAGCCGACGACGCCGATACCGCCGATCATCGGCGTGTGGCTGTCCGTCCCGACGAGCGTGTCGGGCAGCAGCCACTGCTCGCCGTCCCGCTCACGGGCGTGGACGACGCGCCCGAGGTGTTCGAGGTTGACCTGGTGGACGATGCCCGTCCCCGGCGGGACGACGTTGAAGTTCTCGAAGGCGCCCTGGGCCCACTTGATCGCCCGGTATCGCTCCGCGTTGCGCTCGTACTCCAGGTCGACGTTCTTCTCGTAGGCGTCCTCGGAGCCGAAGTAGTCGACCTGGACGCTGTGGTCGATAACCAGGTCGCAGGGGACCTCCGGTTCGACGAGCGTCGGGTCCCGGCCCTCCCGCTCGACGGCGGACCGGAGCGCCGCCAGGTCGACGACGGCCGGAACGCCGGTCAGGTCCTGCAGGACGACCCGCGACGGCCCGAACGGGAGTTCGGTGTCGGGAACGTCGGGCTCCCAGGCGGCCGCGTTCCGGACGTCGTCCTCGGTGATCGTCTCCCCGTCGGCGTTCCGGAGGACGGACTCCAGGAGGATCCGGATACTCACCGGCAGGTCGTCGAGGTCGCACAGGCCCTCGTCTTCGAGGACCGTGAGGTCCGCCATCCGGTAGGTCGTTCCACCGACTTCGAGTTCGCGAACCGCGTCGAATGGTACTTCGGTCACAATGTGTGGACGTTCGTGCCAGGGCGATATCAATGACGCCCCCAATCTCACGCGCCGAGAATCGTTCGTGCGCGGGCAACGAGGTGCAGGGGTCCGGGCGGTCCGCTAGTCCCGGTCGATGACGCTCGTTCGCTGGGTGACCGGATCGACGTAGACGACGTACGACGAGGCGTCGCTCTCGGCGTCGACGACCCAGACGCTGACCTGGCGCTCGACGCCGGTGACGGTCGCGTCGATACCGTCCCGTTCGAGCGCGGTGGTCGCGAGCTCCCGCGCCTCGTCCTTCGAGTCGACCGTGACGTCGGTCTCCCCGAGGCGGACGGTCATCACGGGACAGGTCGCGTTGCGGACGATGCGCTCGGCGACGCTCCCGATGACGCGTCGTTTGATCCCGGTCCGGCCGTGGGTCCCCGCGACGATCAGGTCGGCGTCGATATCGTCCGCGTACGCGACGATGGACTCCGCGGGGTCCCCCTCCTCGATGGCCGTGGTCACGTCGACGCCGTGGGCCTCGGCCATCTGCTCGATCCGTTCGAGCGCGCGCTGTCCCTCCGTCTCGAGTGCGTCCTCGCCGGAGAGCCCCTCGACGAGGCCCCGGAGGTCCTCGTCGACGACGTGGAGGACGTGTATCGTGGCGCCGTACTGCTGGGCGAGGTCGATCGCCTGCAGCGCGACGTGGGCCGTGCCGGCGCTCCCGTCGGTCGGGAAGAGGATCCGTTCGTACATAGCGGACTCAACGTCCTCCGGGGGTAAGAAAGCAGGCGTCCGTCGGCGCGTGGTGGTGGGGCGAGCGTGCCGCCGCTAGTCCCCCGGCCGGGCGTCGGCGCGCGGCGACACGCCAGGGAGACTCGGGACGGAGAGGTCGACGCGGCGGAGCAACTGCGCGTTGACGGCGACGATCACCGTCGAGAGTGACATCAACAGCGCGCCGACGGCCGGCGAGAGCAGGATCCCGATGGGCGCCAGCACGCCCGCGGCCAGCGGGATGGCGAAGACGTTGTAGCCAGCGGCCCAGACGATGTTCTCCTGCATCTTCCGGTAACTCGCTTTGCTCAGTTTCGCGAGCCGGACGACGTCCATCGGGTCGTTCTGGACGAGGATGACGTCGGCCGACTGGACGGCCACGTCCGTCCCGCTGCCGATGGCGATACCGACGTCGGCCCGGGCCAGCGCGGGCGCGTCGTTCACCCCGTCGCCGACCATCGCCACGAGCTTGCCCTGGTTCTGGAGTTCCTGCACTTTGGTGTCTTTGTCCTCGGGCAGCACTTCGGCGAACACGGTGTCGATCCCCAGTTCGTCGGCCACGGCGCTCGCCACGTCCCGAGAGTCGCCGGTGAGCATCGCCACCTCGATACCGAGGTCGTGGAGCGCGTCGACGACCCGGAAACTCGACTCGCGGACGACGTCGGCCATCGCGAACGCCGCTATCGGTTCTCCCTCGCGGCTCGCGGGTCCGCCGTCCCCGCTCGCCCGTTCCGTGGCCTCGCTTCGCTCGCCCCCGCGGATCAAGTACACCACGGTCTGTGCGTTCTGGCCGGCCTCGTCGGCGAACGACTGGAGTTCGGGCGGCACGTCGCTATCGAGGTGAGCCAGGAGGTTCGGGCCGCCGACGTAGACCTCCCGGCCGTCGACGGTCGCCCTGACGCCCCGGCCCTTCATCGCCTCGAAGTCGGTGGCGTCCGGGACCGCGACTTCGCGTTCGGCGGCGGCCTCCCTGACAGCCCGAGCGATCATGTGTTCGGAGTCCCCCTCGACCGCGGCGGCGAGCGCGAGCGCCTCGTCCTCGTCGACGCCCGCGACGGTCTCCGTCCCGACGACGCCGTGTTCGCCCTCGGTCAGCGTCCCGGTCTTGTCGAAGACGACGGTGTCGAGGTTCCGGGCCTGCTCCATGGCGACGCGGTCGCGGACGAGCATCCCGTTGCGGGCCGCCAGCGAGGTGTTGATAGCGACGACGAGCGGGATGGCCAGCCCCAGCGCGTGCGGGCACGCGATGACGAGGACCGTGACCACGCGCTCGATGACGGCGGCGTCGAACGACGTCGCGACGGTCCAGGCGACGGCGGTGACGACCGCGGCCCCCAGCGCGACGTAGAACAGCCACCCCGCGGCCCGGTCGGCCAGGACCTGCGTCTTCGACTTGCTGCCCTGGGCCTCCTCCACGAGGCGCATGATGCCAGCGAGCGTCGAGTCGTCGCCCGTCGCGTCGACCCGCACCCGGAGGCTCCCGTCGCCGTTGGTCGTCCCCCCGATGACGCCGTCGCCGGGTTCCTTCGAGACGGGTTTCGACTCGCCGGTGATCATCGCCTCGTTGACGTCGGAGTCTCCCTCCTCGACGACGCCGTCGGCGGGCACGTTCGCGCCGGGCCGGACGAGCACCAGGTCGCCTGCAGAGAGGTCGCTCACGGGCACTTCCTCGGTCTCGCCCGACTCGGTGATCCGCTCGGCGGTGTCGGGCAGCAGCTTCGCGAGTTCGTCGAGCGCGCTGGAGGCCCTGCGGACCGAGCGCATCTCGATCCAGTGACCCAGCAGCATGATGTCGATCAGCGTCACGAGTTCCCAGAAGAAGGCCGACTGGGTCGGGTAGACGACGCTCGCCAGGCTGTAGACGAAGGCGACGAGGACGGCCATCGAGATGAGCGTCATCATCCCCGGCGACCGGTCCTTCAGTTCGGGCGCCGCCATCCGGAGGAACGGCACGCCGCCGTACGCGAAGACGATCACCGCGAAGACCGGGGTGATCCACTCGCTGCCGGGGAACGCCGGGACGGAGAAGCCGAGCCACTCCTGCAGGGTCTCGCTGTACAGCAGGACGGGTATCGACAGCAGCGTCGAGAGGAAGAAGCGCCGGCGGAACAGCTGTTCGTGGCCCTCGTGCATGCCGCCGCCGTGGCCGTCACTGTGAGCGGCGCCGTGGCCCTCGTCGTGGCCGTCACTGTGACCGGCCCCGTGGCCGGTCCGGGAATCGGCCTCGCTCTCGGCTTCGTCCGCGAGCATCGACTGTTCGACCCTGGATTCGTCGTCGAGTCCGTCGTCAGTCTCGGCACTGTCGTGAGGACGGGAGTGTTCCGGCGAGTCGCCATCGTCGGGTGGATCGTCGGCCATGCCGTCTCGTTGACAGACTCTACAGTAGCGAGCGTGATGGATGTATGGGTGATGCCGGTTGCCAGGCCCGCCGAGCGTAGGGCGCGGGACGTCACAGAGAGACGAGACGGAGGCCAACGGCGTCAGTCCCGGGAGGAGGTCGACTCCGAACCAGGCCACTGCCGTTCGTCAGACGTGACGAGCCCCAGCAGTTTTCGTCGTCGGTCGTCGAGCGCGTCTACCGAACGCCCGAATTCCCCGTCAGAGACCGTCGGAATCCCCGCGTCGCGGAGAACTGATATCTCCGGGTCGGGCGGGGCCTCGTCGGCCGGTTCGACGAACGCGCTATCGAGCGTGTCCAGATAGCTCTGGACGCTGGATCTGGCCCCCGTCAAAGCGAGTTCGTGACGTCCATGCTGTTCGGGAACGCCGAACCGGAGGAGCGTGAGCGTCTCGTCGAGAAGAGCGATGCTCCGTGCCGGTGCCTGGCCGGCCTGTGGGGTGTAGAAGTAATGGAGAACTGGGTACGCCTTGTGGTTCGAGACGAGGGTGTCGAGTTCGGAAGAAATCGCGTTCAACTGGACGTCGAGTCCCCGGAACTCGTCGCCGTCCCAGCTCGTTTCGAGGATGTCGGTACTCCGGTCACCGAGGCCGCTGATACCGCTCGCGACGGACCGCTTCTGGGTGACTGCGCCGAGGACGGAGAGGACGTAGGTGACGCCCAGGGTGACGAACAGCATCCCGCTCCCGGTCGTCAGAGCCGTCGCGACCTGCCAGACCCCGTCTCGCGGCGTGAAATCTCCGTTGCCCATCGTGAACACCGAGTAGCCGACGAAGTAGAACCGCTCGACCCAGGATATCGGGCCCGCATCGCGAGTGTCGAAGAGGGCGTTCTCACCGCCAGCGAAGAGAACCGTCCAGCCGGCCCAGAGGAGCGCGATCCACGTCGCGAGACTGACGACGAGGACGAGGGGCCCAGCGAGGGAGAGCACCCGCGAATTGCCGCCCGCAACCGTCCGGAGCGCCTTCCAGGTCCACGACATCAGTCGCGTCGTGAGCGGGCCGGCACCGCCCTCCACCCACAGCGTCGTCCACAACAGATCCGTCGTGACGACCGCGAGGAGGACCGCACCGAGAGCGAGATACGCGGGCTCCACGGAGCTACCTCCGGAGGTGCGTCTCTCGCTGGCGGTCGGGCCTCGCAGTGGCCGCTCGCTCGATAGCTGGACTGGCCGGGGTGGTCGACGGCAGTGATGACACAGGCACGGCTACCTGTTCGCTCGCCAACCGGAAGTCCTCGGCGGTGAGCGTTCCAGTAGCCACGTCTCGATCCGGGCGCTCACCGGGAAACGCCGTGGAACCGCACGCCACCGACGACGGGATGGCCGTCACCGACGCCGGACGCCTCGACCGCGTTCGACCCCCTCCAGGTCGGCGTCGAGTAACTCACTCCACTCGCTCGTCGAGGTGTCGGGCCAGGCCGCGTCCGATAGCCTCCATCCCGGCGTCGCCCGGGTGGAGGAGGTCCGCGGCGAGCCCGGATATCTCCAGCAATTCGGGCCCCTCGACGATAGAGAGGTTGTCGTGGGGCGACTCGGCGACGATAGAGCGCAGCGACTCCCGGTAGGCCGCGGCGTGGTCGGCGTCGCCCGAGTCGGTGAGGTCGTCGAAGTAGGGGAACAGCGTCACACAGGCGATGGGTTTGTCCGGGTGTGCCGCTGCGATCGTATCGACGAACGTCTCGGCGCGGTCGCGGAACACCTCGGGTTCGAAGCCGCCGGTGTTGGCCATGTTGACCGAGAGCGCGAGCGTCGCGACGTCCCAGTCCTCGCGGCCCGCGATGTAGTCGGCCATCGCGGCCTCGCAGTAGGCGGACCCGGAGCTACCGAAGTTCAGCGCGTCGAAGCCACAGTCGCGAGCGACGTGAGTGACGTAGTCCGTGTGAGTCGCCGACGCCGCGGCGCCCTCGGTGATCGACGTCCCGTAGGCGAGGTAGCGCCGGTCGGGCAGTTCGTCGGCCGTCGGCGGGCGACAGTCGCCGGCGACGTCGTGGATGGCGGCTGCGGTCCGGCGCTCGAAGAGGATCCGACCGACCCGCGGGTCGAACCGGCCCGTCCCGTCGCTCTCGGGGAGTTCCCGGAGTCGCTCGGGAACGGTGAACGTGAGCGTCTGGGGTTCGGGGCCGATCTCGGTGGGCTCCCAGGGCTGGAACTCGCCCCAGAACTCGCGGACGTGCGTGGGTTCGACCGCCGAGAGCGTGATCTCGATCTCCGCCGCCTCGTCGGTGGGTACGAACCGGACCTCGCTCCCGGTGGGGTGGCGAACTCGCTCGCTGGCCATCTCGTTTAGTTCCGCGCCGACGTCGGCCGGGACGCGACAGAGCCTGTCACCGGCCGCGTCCCACTCGGCGGGCACTGTCTCCGCGACGTTGTGCAACGAAACCGACGGATACACCTCCCCCGTCATCTAAATCGGATTACCAGTCGGGGACCGCCCACATGGTTCTGTTGGAAACGGGCCGTCTCGCACTCGCTGAAGTCGACCTGACGTCGGCTCACACCGGTGCCGTGCCGGGAATTGTTTCGGAGGGGTTATCCGTTACAACACCAAGTGTAAAACGCTGGTACACGCACAAGTACTGGCATGGGACGCCCCGGCCGTCGATAGCCACCCCCACCCACCCCCAATCCACCCCACAGGCCATCACACCGGGGCCTTTTCGACGTACATCGTCGCGACGTGTTCGTCAGCGCGTGGTCGACACTGTTTGCCCGGCCAGCCACAGTGACGACGGGAACGCACGGGGACCGTTTTCCGACCCAGAAGTTCGGCATCGGCGTTCTTTACCACGGACGTTCCAGGGTCACACGCCAGCACAACTGGCAATGGGCCCCCTGGGAGTCCCCGCATAGCCTCTGACACCGCTATCGTCGGTCTCTTCCCGGGGTTTTTCGGACGAGTGGGCGAAGAGTGGCGACACAGCCTGCCATCAGTCCCCGAACTCACTCACCGCGAGCAGGGGCTGACGTCCACGAACACGACAGTCGCTACCGCGAGATGTACGAGAGCGGCGACATCCTGGCGATCAGGACGCTCGCCGCGAGGCCGCTCAGGAAGCTGATCACGACGCCGAGCACCAGCCCGCCGGCGAGAACCTCCGTGGAGAGCTGGACGAGCCCCTCGAACCCGGCGATGGCCGCGGCCACCTCGTTGACCACCGCGACGCCGGGGTAGGTGAGGACGAGCCCCAGCGCGGCGCCCAGAATCCCGACGACTAGCGCTTTCACCGTCGTCACGGCGACGAGTGTCCGGGTTCGCCAGCCGATGGCCTTGATGGCGGCCAGCCGGTCGCGGCGCTGGTACACCAGCGAGAACTGCAGGTTCGTCGTCAGCGCGACGCCGGCGGCGACGGCGAAAGCGACCAGCGAGATGCCGCTGGCTATCAATACTGCCTGCTCGCGCAGCGTCGCCTCCAGTTGCTCCTCGTTGGTCCGGACGTCGTAGGAGGGGTAGTCGGCCTGGATCTCCCGTTCGACCTGTCCGACGTCGGCGTCGTCGTGGACGTCGATGGAGACGAACGTCGCCCGGTCCGAGTCGGTCGTCCCCGTCACCTCCTGGAGTTCGCTCAGGTGCATCGTCACCGTCGCGGAGCCGACGAACGCGGAGAACGTGTTGGAGATGCCGACCACCTCGAACTCGTTCTGCCGGGCGGCGCTCAGCGTCCCGCCGACGTAGAGACTGTCCCCCACCTCGACGCCGAGCTGGTCGGCCGTCCGCTCGTCGACGACGATCTCGTGGGACATCGGCCCGTCGTAGGTGCCGTTGGCGTAGTGGGTGTCCCGCGTCGAGAACTCGTTACCGTTGATGACGTTGACGGAGGGCCCGCGGGCGGGCGCGCCGACGCCGACGACGGTCTGGAACTCCTCGCCGTCGGTGCTGGCGTAGACAGTTTGGAAGCTCATCGGTACCGCCGTCTGTATCGCCTCGCGTTGCTCGATGTCGTCGGCGACGCGGTGGGAGTCGACGAGGGTGTTCTCGAAGCCGCCGACGGCGCCGGGGGAGAACTTGAGCGGGCCACCGGTCACCCACAGGTCCCGGCCGGAGGTGTCGAACTTCTCCTGGCCGGTCTCGACGACGCCGTAGCCGACGCTGGCCAGGATGGTAGTGGCGAGTACAGCCAGTGCCACGGCAACGATGGCCAGTAGCGTCCGGCCGCGCTCGTGGCGCAACTGCGCCGCCGCGATGCCCAGTACGGCGCGCATGCGCGACCCGATCATTCCGAAAGCACCTCCAGGATATCGGTGCGGCGGCCGAGGTAGATGGGGTAGACGCTCCCGACGACGCCGACGACGGCGGCGACGACGAGCCCGTAGGGGACCAGAAGCGGGTCGAAGACGGCCACCTCGGCGATACCGAACTGCGCGCCGACGACGCGGTTGACGACGCCGATGCTCCCGGCGCCGACGGCCACGCCGACCAGGCCGCCGACGACGGCGACGACCAGCGTCTCACAGCCGATGAGCAGCGAGCGGGAGCGGCTGGCGAAGCCAAGCGTCGCGAGCGTCCCCAGCGTCGCCCGGTCAGAACTCACCTCCAGGCCCATCAGCGTCGCGATGAAGAGGACGCCGACGACCAGCGCCGACAGCAGCGCCGACAGCCCCACGGCCAGCGGGAGATTCGACGTCGATGCCTGCTGGGCGGAGAGACCGCGCTTGGTGACCACGGTCGTGTGCGGGTACAGCGACGCCAGGTCCGAGCGGACGGCCGGGTCGTTCGTGCTGACGAGGATCTGGTCGGCCTGGTCGCTTTCGGCCAGCCCCGTCGCCGACTGCAACTCGCTCAGGTGGACGACGGCGATGGGCGCCGACCCGAAGCCGAAGCCGGCCTCGCCCTGGGAGACGTTGAGTACCCGGAACGACCGATTGGTGCCCGTCCGGGCGACCTGCAGTTCCTCGCCCTCGGACGTGTTCGTGATGGACGCGGCGGCGTCGTTCACCACGGCCTCGCCGGTCCAGGGGCCGTCGTAGCTCCCGTTCGCGTAGTGGGGGTCGCCGGGTGCAAGCGGCGTCGTCGAGAGCCCGAACAGCTCCTGGCCCTCCCGCGGGATGATCCCCGCGGCGAGTACGTACTCCGTCTCGCCGGTCGTCCGGTCCGTGACGGGGACGACGCTCAGCGCCACGGGCGTCGCGTAGTCGACCCGCTCGTCGCGCTCGATGCGTTCGCTGACGGCGTGGACGTCGCCGAGTTTGACGCCGCCGCTCGACACCGCGACGGACTCGGCCGTCGACTGCTCGGGGACGACCCAGAAGTCGGTGTCGTCGTTCTGGACGACGGACTCGGCGGTCAGGCCCAGTGCCACGCCCGTCACCGCGACCACCAGCGCGACGGCCAGCGCGACGCCGAGCACGCTCAATATCACGCGCTGGGGACTGGACCGCAGTCGCCCGACGACGCGGTGGACGGCCAGCCCCACGAGCGCCCGGCGGCGTCGCAGCCACCTGGCTCCGGGAAGGCTCATCGGTCGGCGCCCTGCACGCGGCCGTCGCGGAGGCTGATCACCCGGTCCGCGATGGCCAGGGTCGGCTGGTCGTGGGAGGCCAGGACGATGGCGTGGTCCTCGCCCAGGTCCTCGAACAGGTCGAGCACCTGCCGGCCCGTCGCCGTGTCGAGTTCGCCCGTCGGCTCGTCGGCGATCAGGAGGTCCGGTTCGGTCGCCAGCGCCCGCGCGATGGCCACCCGTTGCTGTTCCCCACCGCTCAACTGCCCCGGCCGGTGCGTGGCCCGCTCACCGAGGCCGACGTCCGCCAGCAGGCTCGTCGCACGCTCGCGTCGCTGCCGTTTGGACCACCCCAGCTCCACCAGCGGCAGGGCGACGTTCGCCCGCGCCGACAGTGCCGGCAGCAGGTGAAAGCGCTGGAAGACGAGGCCGACGTGTTCGAGGCGAAGTTTCGCCCGGCCGCGTTCGGAGAGGCGCCTGACGTCCTCGCCGGCGACGCGCAACTCGCCCGCCGTCGGCGTGTCGAGGGCGGCCAGCAGGTGCAACAGCGTCGACTTCCCGCTCCCGCTGGGGCCCTCGATCCCGACGATCTCACCGCGTCTGACCGAGAGGCTCACCCCGTCCAGCGCGCGCACGGTCGGCAGGCTGCCGCTGCCAAACCACCCACCGCCCGACCCGCGCGTGTACTCCCGGACGAGTGACTCGCAGGCCGCGATCACCTCGGTCTCGGTCGCACCCTCCCGTGCCACACCCCGCTCCTGGTTCCGGGAACTCATTCCTACCCGGACACTGTAACGACAGTGTCATAACAGTTTGGCGTTGGGTGCGACGCTCTCGATGGGTCAAGTATAGACTCGGTGGAGTTGAACGGTGTTTCAGTACGAATTTCTGGCGCTGTCGAACTGTTCGGCAGAAGATATGCTCCGATCCGGTTGCGGCCAATACAGAAGACTTGCATACCGATGTAGAGCGCCAACCCACCACCGTCGTGGCAGAAAACACGTGCAAGATACTGAGAGTGACGTCAGAAACTCAGCTGAGTGCTTATAAAGCGGAATTTGCCGTTAGAACGTGGGGGCTTTTCGACTGTTCAGAAGTTAACCGATCTGAAAAATCCGGACTATAGTATGTTCGTGGTTTTCGACGTGTCTGAAATGTATGGATGCTCGTTTTCATATGTTGCTCAATTCCCAGCGCAGGTCATCGTTTATCCTGTTGCCAAATTTAATTGGATAAGGCTGGTAATTGATTAACTGGACACTGTTTTGCTGTAGATAGTAATTTATGTCCCTTGTAAGCAGTTTAGACAGAAGGATGTCTAGCTTCTCTGCTTCCTCAACTGAAGCCGACTCCATATGATGTATAATATTGTTTCTCTTGTCCCGAAATTCATCAAGCATCTCATATTCTGAGTGCTCCAATACATCGGCTGCTGCGGCATATTCGAGCGCTTTATCTTCCCAGTCTAAGCCGTATTCTTTTCTAATATTTCGTTTTAATAAGTCATCAATTAGTTGTTCTACGACAGTCCAGTTTAGCACGAATGAAGCATCCAACTCATCATCCAATAGGTGTGTGTGGGCTTGTGAATGAAGGATAACCCGATTTCTTGCATTATGTATTGGGTATACGATGTCAGTAATTTCGATAAACCGCTCAATAGACCCTTTATTGACAAGACATCTTTCGTGGTCTGGGGGTTGATCGGCCGGACTTGCTAGCTGATTTCGGCCTGTAGGAGTTGATGTCTCATATGAAGATAAAGAAATTCCGTCCTCAGTATACTTCGCTGAGATAATCTCTCGACCCGAAAGTGTTCGCCATCTTCTGGATTTGTGAAGGATACCTATTCCGAAAAAAGTATTGAGTATTTGCTGTATTTCGTCACCATCATCACTTACAAGAAATAGAAGACCGTCCCTTCGAACTTGAAAATCTAAACCACAAAGCTCTGTCTCTAGAACCACATCAAATTCGAAATTGCCAGAACTCCAGACTTTTTCCTCAAATGCTCGGTCAGGAGCCCCGTCAACCCATACTGCTGGATAAATAAAGCCGCCGCCGGCTGACTGTTTTTGTGTTACTTGATCGTGTTCTTTCGAATTTTCTCCATTCTCATCTTCAGATTCCGATTCATCAGTTTCTCCGGACTCCGTCTCATCCTCATTTAGCACTCCTTCATCTTCGTCAAGCACCATATCATCAAGAGGAGCGTCATCAACGGTGTTTCCAGTCAGAATACGATAAGAGCTTTGAGGCCAGAGCCGCCCTTTATTTAAGAATTTCATACCGGGAGTTGATAGATCCCTGAATATTGATTGTTCTAATCTACCAACTAAATCTGAGATCAGACTTGCCAAGACATCCTCTCTTCGTGCAGTCTGTCCAGGCGGGGTTTTGAAATCTTGTGGAGGTACTTCTTTCTGCCATCGATCTTCCTGACTTACCTCAGCCACCTTCTCAATGAAATTCTTGCCACAATAGGGTCCATTCACAATCACCTCTTTGTCCCCCCTATCTGTATCTTTGGTTACAAATATTAATTGGCCCTCTAGGGGGTCTTCTATCCAGAAGACCTCTACTTGACAGGGAGAGCTATACTCTTGAATAGTATGAAAAGGAGCAGAGTCTTCACTCCGTCTGGTCTCGATGAAGGAGGCCCACCAGTCTTCAACCCCCTGTAAATCTGCCATATTTGTTCCTAATGATAACGTGAGAGAAAACATTTACCGTCAGAGGGTCTGGCAGAACGTAATGATGCGAGACACGTTCTATCGTTCTGGGTCCAATAATCCCGCTGGCAAGATATTCTTCACGTGAGACGGAGGCCCGGTGACGGGAACCAGTCCAATGTTTCCCAAGAAAGTGAGCCGTGAAACCGCTCAGATCGCCAGGTGGCTGGCGATGGCGTCCTCGTCGGCGATCTCCGCGCTCGTCAGTTCGTCGACGATGGTGCCCCGTTCCATCGCGTAGCACCGGTCGGCCATCGTCTGGATGACGCCGAGGTTCTGCTCGACGAAGAGGACGGTCGTCCCCAGTTCGTCGTTGATCGCGCGGATGTCCTCGCTGATCTGGTCGACGATGGAGGGCTGGACGCCCTCGCTCGGTTCGTCGAGCAGCAGGAGGTCGGGGTCGCCAACGAGCGCCCGGCCGATGGCGAGCATCTGCTGTTGCCCGCCCGAGAGCGTCCCGCCGTCCTGTCCGGCACGCTCTTCGAGCACGGGGAACAGGTCGTACACCTCCTCGTAGCGGGTCACGTCGCCGTCGGCGTTGACGTGCTCGCCCATCCGGAGGTTCTGCTCGACGGTCAGGTCCGGGAAGATGTCCCGCCCCTGCGGAATGTAGCCGATGCCGGAGCGGGCGCGGTCGTCGGCCGCCAGCCCGGTGACGTCCCGCCCGTCGTAGGTGATCGACCCCGACGTCGGTTCGAGCAGGCCGATGACGGTCTTCATGAGGGTAGTTTTGCCGACGCCGTTCTTGCCGACGACGCCGACGATCTCGCCTCGCTCGATGGCCAGATCGATCTCCCGGAGGACCGGCGTCGGGCCGTATCCGACGGTGACGCCGTCCAGCGAGAGCACGGTCATCGCGAATCACCGTCCGAGTCCTCGTCGGAGCCGAGGTAGATCCGCTTGACGGCCGGGTCGGACTCGACTTCCTCGATCGAGCCCTCCCGGAAGATGTCGCCCTTGTGGAGGACGGTCACCCTGTCGGCGATCTCCCCGACGAACTCCGTGTCGTGTTCGATCACGACGAACGCGATCCCCGCCTCCTCGTTGAGCGTCGTGATCCTGTCGGCGATCTCGGCGCGTTCGTCGACCGAGAGCCCGGCGACGGGCTCGTCGAGCAGGAGCAGGTCCGGTTCGAGGGATGCGGCCATGCTGATCTCCAGTTGCTGTTGCTGGCCGTGCGAAAGGGTGCTCGCGTCGACGTCCTCGGAGCCGGTGAGGCCGGCGGCGTCGATGGCCTCCTGGACGCGGCGACGTCGTTCCTCCCCGTCGGCGAACTGCTGGATCGGCAGCCGGGCGTTCTCGCGGACCGAGAGGTCGCCGTACACCGACGGCACCTGGAACTTCATGCTGATGCCCCGGTCGACGCGGGCGTTGGGTTCCATCTCCGTGATGTCGTGGCCGTCGTAGAAGATGCTCCCGTCGGTCGGTGAGAGCGTCCCGGTGATCAGCTTCAGCAGGGTCGATTTCCCGGCACCGTTCGGGCCGATCAGACAGCGCAGTTCGCCTTCCTCGACGGAGAAGTCGACCTCGTCGGTCGCCGTGAACCCGCCGAAGGTCTTGACGAGGTCGTCAGTCTGGAGCAGCGTGTCGGTTCGATCGCCGGTCGCCATCTCGGCGGCCGTCTGGCGAACGTTCACGTCGAGACTTTCCTGGCCAGTCGAGTCGCTCACGATTCGGTCACCTCCGAAGACGCGTCCCCGCGAACTCGCTTCCGGATCCACGGGATGCCGTCGGTCCTGACCCACGGGATCCCCCGGGAGGCAGTCCACGGGACGACGCCGCCCGGGAGCACCAGGATCGACAGCAGGAGCAGCGCGCCGACCGCGACCAGCGCGAACTCCCCGCCGATGGACAGCCGGAGGTACTCGACTGCGATGGTCGCGCTGACCGCGCCGAGCAGGCTCTTCCGGCCGCCGACGCTCACCCAGACGACGGGCAGCGTCGCGAAGTACAGCTCGAACACCGACGGGTCGATGTAGACGTTCCGGGCCGCGTACAGCACGCCAGAGAAGCCGGCGAGGCCGCCGCCGAGCGTGAACGAGACGAGCTTGGCCCGCTTGACGTCGTAGCCGAACATCATGGTCCGGTCCTCGTCCTCGCGGATGGCGACGAGCACGCGCCCGAAGTCCATGTTGACCAGGACGCGCAGGCCGAGGTAGGCGGCCACGAGCAGGGCGAGCGCCAGGTAGTAGAACGGGTCGAAGACCCGCGTTCCGAGGAACGGGACGAGCACCTCGTACTCGTTGAACACGAACTGGAAGGTGAACACGCCCTCGGCACCGAGGGTCAACAGCGGCATGCCGGGCATCCCGTTGAAGCCGCCAAGCGCCGCCTCGCCGATGGTCCACTCCGAACCGGCGGTCTGGGCCATGAACGTCAGCATGACCAGCGTCGAGACGAGGGTGATGATCGTCACGTAGACGTCCCTCACGCCGCCGTAGAACATGAAGTAGCCCAGCAAGGCCGCGAGGACGGCGCCGGCCAGCGTGCCCGCGGCGATGGCACCCGTGATACCGCCCGGCGACGGGAAGTTGATCGAGACGACGCCGAACGTGTAGGCGCCGACCCCGAAGAACACCGTCTGCCCGAAGCTGAGGATACCGGTGTAGCCCCAGACGAGCGAGAGCGACAGTCCGAGCAGCCCGAGCACGAGGAACAGCGAGAACTGGTTCCCGGTGCCGGCGCCGAGGATCGGAAACGCCACGAGCGCCGCCAGGACGAGGGCGAACCCGATCCAGAACGGTCGCGAGTTTCCGATCGTGTTCGGCCCCTCCAGCCGGTTCCGGAGGCGAGCGATGGGGGTAGGGGAGGTTCCCCCCGCAGGTGCCGACGATTCCGTAGCCATCTACGATCCCCCCTCTCGCATGGCGCGAACGCGGTCGATCAGCCCGGTGATGCCGCCTGGCAGGAACCGGAGCGCGAGCATCGCCGTGATCAACAGCGCGATCCGGCCGGCGAACTCCCCGAACTCGTCGGAGAACAGCGCGTCGATGGGGCCCAGCAGCAGGCCCGACAGCGACGTCCCGACGACGACGCTCGCCCCGCCGACGACGACGGCGACGAACGCCTCGACGAGGAACTGGTCGCCGATCGACGGTTGCATCGACAGCAGCGGCGCGAACAGGGCGCCGGTGAAGCCGGCCAGCCCGGAGCCGATGGCGAAGGTGTACATGTAGGTCCGCTCGGTGTCGATCCCGAGAGCCTTCGCCGTCTGTTCGTCCTGCATCGTCGCACGCACGCGCGTGCCGAACAGCGTCTGCGTGAACAGGACGTAGACCAGCGCTAACACGCCGGCAGTGATACCGACGAGCGCGATCCGGTAGTCCGGGTAGCCGGCGGTGCTCCCGAACGGGACGCCGATCTGGTCGATCGAGTTGCCGAAGACGATGCGAGCGCCCTGGACCATGATCAGGCTCAGCCCGAACGTCGCCACCATCGAGTCGGCCAGCCGGTCGTAGAACGGCGTTATCAGGTCGCGACCGACGGTCCGCTGGCCGATCCAGTTGGGAACGTACCCGGAGATGATGACCCGCTCGACGACGAGGCCGAAGACGGCGGTGACCAGCGCACCGGCCACCATCGCGACCGGCAGCGGCAGGCCGACCTTCGTGACGGCGAGCGTCGTCGCGTACGCGCCGACGAGGATGAACTCCCCGTGGGCGAGGTTGATCACGCCCATGATCCCGAAGATGATCGCGAGTCCGATCGCCGCGAGCACGACGAACGAGACCGCGTAGGAGATCCGGAACGTGAGGTTCGGGGTCGTGAGCGCGCCGACTGCGAACAGTACCCCGACCACGACGACGGCCCCGATGCCGTAGCGGGCCTGGGACAGTGCCTGCATCATCGTCTCGGCTCGCGGTCGCTGCGGGGCCGACCCCACAGCGACGGTGGGGAGACCCGTCTCCCGGTTCCGCCCGGTGCAGACAGACCCTCGCTCATCCTACTCGGCCTCCTCGAAGTAGTCGACCGGGGTGTACTGCGTCTGTTCGTCCTCCTGCGTGAGGTCGCAGCCGACGGTCTCCGAGAGGAACTGCTCGGGGATCTTCCGGTCGGTGATCGCCTCGACGTTGTGTTCCTCGTCGGCCTTCATGACCCACATGTGGTGGTCGACGTGGTGGGTCGCCGGGTCGAGTTCGATCGTCTCGCCCGCCGGCGCTTCGGGGGCGCGCTCTGTGCCGAGGCTGATCCCTGACTCCAGTGCCTCGATGACCTCCGGCTGTTCGAGCGTGCCGGCCTGCTCGACGGCCTCCTTGTACATATAGGTCGAGAAGTAGTTCGTCTCGGCCTCCTCGTTGAGGTACGGCGCGTCGGGGTACATCTCGTAGTAGCGGTCGACGAAGCCGCCGTCGCCGGTGTTGCTCTCGGTGGGGACCTCCTCCATGTAGTTGACGCCGGCGTAGATGTTGGCCATCGCCGGCGGGTCGATGCGGCGGTGTTCGTACCCCTGGGCCATCGCCGTCGAGGTGCCGATGGGGACGTCCAGTCCCGAGGAGGCCTTCTGCTCGTAGAAGGCGGTGTGGTTCGCGCCGACGAGCATCGACATCACGAAGTCGGGGTCGGCGTCCTGGATGCGGCTGATCGTCGAGCCGAAGCTGGATTCGGAGAGCGGGATGAACTCCTCGCCGACGACCTCCGCGTCGTTCTCGTCGGCCAGCACCTTCACCCAGTCGGCGGATAGCTGGCCGAAGTTGTAGTCCGCGGCGATCGTGTAGATCTTCGGCCCGAACTCCTCGCGGAGGTAGGGCAACACGCTCCCGAGCTGCTGGCGCGCGGTCGGTCCGACCGCGAACGTCGTCCAGTCACAGACGCCGCCCTCGTACTGGGTGGTGTAGAAGTACAGCTGCTCGTTGCGGTTGATGATCGGTCGGATCGCCTCCCGCGTTGCCGAGGAGTAGCCGGCCCAGAGAACGTCGACCTCCTCCTCGTTGATGTACTCGCGCGTGAGTTCCTGGTAGCGCTGGTTGTCGGACTGCGGGTCGGCGGTGACCGGTTCGATCTGCTTGCCGTCGATGCCGCCGTTAGCGTTGATCTCTTCGATGGCGAGCATCGACGCCTTGTACTTGGGGTCGCCGACGAGCGCGAAGTTGCCGGACTGGTCCTCGAGGACGCCGATCTTGACGGTGTCGGCGCTGCTGGCCGTGTCGGTCGACGCGCCGTCACTGCTCCCGTCGCCGGCGTCGCTGCCCTCGCTCTGGGAACAGCCAGCGAGGCCGGCGACCATCGCGGCGCCACCGGCAGTGACGAAGCGGCGGCGACTGATTCGGTCGTTCATTCGCTTACCCCCGTAGAGAGAACGAGATTCGAATCCATATTTGCCGATTTATCGATTGATCCGCACTTTTCGGCCGCGAATGCGTTACGAACGTCCATCATATGTTCCACTCCTTCCGTTTCGGACGTCGTAAATAAGGGTTGCCCATCCAATCTTATATTCACCCATTTCTCCTAAGTGGCGTATAAGGATGGTGTGGAGATAGAGCGTTTATTGGCTGAACGTCCAAACTATAGGAGTTGATCTTGAGGATGTGCGATTTTCATATCCAGCGTCCGGCCGAACTGCCGGAGCGTCCAGCGCGGTCAGAACGTCCCTAGTCGGGGAGGTGTGCGAAAATCTGCGGTGTTTTTACCGGATCGTCACGGAATCGGGTCGACGGCCCTCACTCGCCCACGACGACGACCTTCACCTGGCGGACCCCCTTCACCGACCGGAGGCGGTTCGCCAGGTCGCTGATCTCGGTCCCCGGTCCCTCCACCGTGATGGTCTCCATGCAGCGGTGGTGCGAGAGGTGGACGTGCTGGACGGCGGTGATGATGTCCTCCGATTCGTGCTGCAGGCGCTGGAGCCGGTCGGCCAGGCCGTCGACGTGGTGCTCGTGGATGACCACGAGCGTCCCGTAGTGGGTCTCGCCGTGGTCGCTCTCCCACTCGTAGGCGGTGAAGAAGTCCCGCAGCGCGTCCCGGACCGCCTCCGACCGGCTGGCGTAGTCCCAGTCCGTCGCGATGTCGTCCAGCCGGTCGGTCATCTCCGGCGGGAGGGTGAGGCTGATGCGGTCGAGATCCTCGCTCATGCACGGCCGTTTCGCGCCGGGCGCCAAGAGCCTGTTCCCACACCGAATAATACTGCGCGAAGGAAAAGTATTATCGACGGGGCGCCGGTCTCTGTGGGTATGCACATCCTCGACGGGTTTCTCGACCTGGCGGTCGCGGCCGTCTGCGCCCTGGCGTCGGCCGCGGTGCTCGCCTACGCGGCCAGACGCGTCGACGGCGAGCTCTCGGACGCGCGGGCGCCGCTGCTGGGTCTCGTCGCCGCGGGTATCTTCGCCGCCCAGATGCTCGACTGGCCGATCGTGGGCGGCACGAGCGCCCACTTCGTCGGCGGTGCCTTCGCCGCCATCCTGCTGGGCCCCCACCTCGGCGCGCTCTGCGTCGCTACCGTGGTCACCGTCCAGGCGCTCGTCTTCGGCGACGGCGGCGTCGTCGTCCTCGGCGCGAACGTGTTCAACATGGCCATCGTCGAAGTGTACGTCGGCTACGCTATCTACCGAGCTCTCGCGGGCCACCACGAGATCGCCGCGGCCTTCACCGCCGGCTGGCTCGGCATCACGGCGGGCGCGCTCAGCGCGGCGGTCCAGCTGGGCCTGTCGTCGGCGTTCGCCTACGAACTCGGCACGGTCGTCCTGATCATGGGCGCCGGCCACCTCGCCCTCGGACTGATCGAGGGCGCCATCACGGCCGTCGTCTACCGCGCCGTCGTCGACGCGCGGCCGGACGTCCTCCCCTCGTCCCCGCTCCGGGAGGTGAAGGCGTGAGCGCTCTCGACCGCTCCTGGTTTCTGAAGGGGCTCGCGATACTCCTCGTCCTGACCCTCCTCGCCCCGGTGTTCGGCTGGGCTGCCGGGCAAGTGGGCTACGCCGAGCCGCTGGACAACGCCGCCGAGGCGACCGGCGCGACCGACGCCGCGGAGACGATCAACCCCGGGCTCATGCCGGACTACGGCGTCCCGGGGCTGGGCTCCGCGTCGGGGACGCTCCTGGCCGCGCTCGTCGGGACCGGACTGACCCTCGTCCTCGCGACGGGCATGGGCCGGGTGCTGGCGGACTGAGATGGTCGTCGACGCCCTCGACCGCACCGTCTCGACCGTGAGCGAGCGCGCGACGGCGTTCCTGCTGTCGGCGACCGTCCCCGAACGGGACGGCTTTCTCCAGGCAGTCCACCCCGTCGCCAAGCTCGTGGGCCTGGTCGCGCTCGTCGTCGTCACCGTCGTCACCGACGACGGCCGCGCCCTCGCCGCGCTGCTCGGCCTCGCCGTCGCACTGGCCCTCGCCTCGCGCGTCCCGGTCGGCACCTTCGCCGAGCGACTCGCCCTGCCGACGCTCCCGTCGCTCCTGGTCGTCGCGCCGCAAGCCGTGCTGATGGACGGCCCAGCGATGGCGACGCTCCAGCTGCCGGTCGCTCCCCTGACGGTCACCGAACCCGGCGTCGCCTACGTCGTCGCGTTCGCCGTCCGGGTCGCCGCCTGCGTGGGCTTCCTGTCGCTGCTCTTGCTGACGACGCGCTTTGCCGGCGTGCTGGCCGCGTTCCGCCGGCTCCGCGCGCCACCGCTCGCCATCACGCTCATCGCCGTCACCCACCGGTACCTGCTGCTGTTCTTCCGGGAGTTGACCAGAATGACGCTCGCCCGGCGGAGCCGCCGGTTCGCCCCGGAGTCGCTCCGGTCGTCCTGGCGGACCTCCGGGTCCTTCCTCGGCACCTTCTTCCTGCGGACGTTCGAGCGAGGCGAGCGCGTCCAGCGCGCCGCGGCCGCCCGCGGCGGCACCCAGATGCGTCCCTACGCCCGGCGCCAGCCCGTGGGCGTCGCCGACGCCGGATTCGCTGCGGTGGTGGCCCTCGCCGTCGTCGGCCGGGTGATGCTCGCGTGACGGACCCGGTGATCGAGGCCCGGAACCTCGCCTACGCGTACCCGGACGGCACGGCCGCCGTCTCGGAGCTCGACGTGTCCATCGGCGCCGGCGAGCGCGTGGCTATCCTCGGCCCGAACGGCGCCGGGAAGTCGACGCTGTTGCTGTTGCTCGGCGGGTTGCTCGACCCCGACACGGGGACGGTCCGCTTCTTCGGCGAGGACCAGCCCGCAGACGACGTCCGCGAGCGCATCGGCGTCCTCACCCAGGACCCCGGCGAGTACCTGTTCAACCCCACCGTCCGCGAGGACGTGGAGTACGGCCCCTCGCAGTTCGACCTCCCGAAGGAGGCGGTCGACGAGCGAGTCAGCGCCCTCGCCGAGCGGTTCGGCCTGACTCACCTGCTGGACCGGCCCCCGTTCCGCCTGTCGGGTGGCGAACAGCGCCGTGCTGCGCTGGCGAGCGTGCTCTCGTTCGACCCAGAGGTGCTCCTGCTCGACGAGCCCCTCTCGAACGTCGACGGCGCGAACCGGGCGGAACTGCTGGACCTGCTCGACGACCTCGTCGACGACGGCGTCACGCTCGTCGTCTCGACGCCCGACGCCGACCTCGTCCCCGCGGTCGCGGATCGGGTGATCCTCCTGGACCGCGAGGGTGAGATCGCCGCCGACGGGCCGACCCGCGAGGTGCTGACCGACGTGGCGTCGCTCCGGCGGGTCGGGCTCTCCGTCCCGACGGTCGTCGACCTGTTCGACCGGCTGGGAGTGGACGACCCGCCGATTACGATCGACGAAGCGGCCGAGAAACTGGACGATCGGTGAGTTCTGTCCGGTGGGAGTGCCAATATTGCGCACAACGTCGGTGATTTAGTCGCGACAGGGGAACCTCAGCGCAGATGAGCCACGAACGAGTACCGGCGAAAGCGGAGTCGAAGCGCGCACGGACGGGAGCGGGTGATCCGTCGTGACCGACCCGTTCGTCCCCGGCGAGGTACGGACGGACGAGGGAACGGTAACTCTCAACGAGGATCGCGAGACGACGACGGTCCGCGTCGCGAACACGGGCGACCGGCCCGTTCAGGTCGGCTCGCACTTCCACTTCTTCGAGGTGAACCGGGCGCTGTCGTTCGACCGCGCGGCGGCCTTCGGGACGCGGCTGAACGTTCCGGCGGGCACCGCGGTCCGGTTCGAACCCGGCGACGAGAAGACGGTCGACCTGGTCGCCGTCGGCGGTGAGGGGCACGTCCACGGGATGAACGGACTGACGAACGGCGACGTCGACGACGCGACGAAGGAGCGCGCACTCCAGCGGGCGCGCGAACGGGGCTTCGTCGCGGACGAGGACTCGACCGAGGGAGGTGAGCAGGCGTGACCCGCGACGTCGACCGGGAGTCCTACGCCGAGCTGTACGGGCCGGGCGAGGGCGACAGCGTCCGTCTCGGCGACACCGAGTTATTCGCCGCGGTCGAGCGAGACCTCCGGACGCCGGGCGACGAGGCGGTGTTCGGCGGTGGCAAGACGCTGCGGGACGGCCTGGGGCAGGCGCCGGGCGTCACCAACGCCGAGGGCGCGATGGACTGGGTGATAACGAGCGCGACCATCATCGACCCCGTCCTCGGCGTCGTCGCCGCGGACGTCGGTATCCGCGACGGGGAGATAGCGGGGGTCGGCTCCGCGGGGAACCCTGACACGATGGACGACGTGGACCTGGTCGTCGGCCCCGGCACCGACGTCTATCCCGCCGAGGGGAAGATCGTCACCCCCGGCGCGCTGGACATTCACGTCCACTTCAACTCCGGCCAGCTGGTCGAGCACGCGCTGGCCTCCGGCGTGACGACGATGCTCGGCGGCGGCTTCGGCGGCGGCGCGACGACGTGTACGCCCGGGCCGCGAAACGTCGAGCTGTTCCTCCGCGCGGCGGAGGAGTGGCCGGTCAACGTCGGCTTCTACGGGAAGGGGAACGCCTCGAAGCCCGACGCCCTCCGGGAACAGGTCGAGGCGGGCGCCTGCGGGCTGAAGCTTCACGAGGACTGGGGCTCGATGCCCGAGGCCACCGACACCTGCCTCGACGTCGCCGAGGAGGAAGACGTCCAGGTGTGCATGCACACGGACACGCTCAACGAGGCGGGCTTCGTCGAGAACACGTTCGCCGCCCTCGACGGCCGGACGATGCACCTGTTCCACATCGAGGGCGCCGGCGGCGGCCACGCCCCCGACATCATGGCGATGGTCGGCGAGGAGAACGTCCTCCCCTCGTCGACCAACCCGTCGATGCCCTACACCGAGAACACCTTCGACGAGCACCTGGACATGGTGATGGTGTGTCACCACCTCAATCCAGACGTCCCCGAGGACGTCGCCTTCGCCGAGTCCCGCATCCGCGCCGAGACCATCGCCGCGGAGGACGTCCTCCACGACGAGGGCGCCATCTCGATGATGACGACGGACTCCCAGGCGATGGGGCGGATGGCCGAACTGGTCTGTCGAACCTGGCAGACCGCGGACAAGATGAAGCGACAGCGCGGTCCGCTCCCGGAGGACGAGGGAACCAGCGGCGACAACCACCGGATCAAGCGCTACGTCTCGAAGTACACGATCAACCCGGCCATCGCGGCCGGCATCGACGACTACGTCGGATCGCTCGAACCGGGCAAGGTCGCCGACCTCGTCCTGTGGGACCCGGCGTTCTTCGGCATCAAGCCCGCGGTGACGTTCAAGGGCGGCTTCCCGGTGTACTCGGAGATGGGCGAGGCCAACGGCTCGCTGATGACCTGCCAGCCCATCCAGCAGCGTCCCCGGGCGGGGGCGATGGGGACCGCCAAGCAGGCGACGTCGATGGCGTTCGTCAGCCAGGCGGCCCACGACGCCGGCGTCGGCGAGGCCTACGACCTCCAGCAGGAGGTGGTCCCGGTCGGCGGCGCGCGCTCGCTCTCGAAGTCGGACATGCACTACAACGACTACTGTCCGGACGACGTCGAGGTGGACCCCGAGACGTTCGAGGTCCGCGTCGACGGCGAGCCGGTCACCTGTGAGCCGGCGGACACGGTGTCGCTGGGCCAGCGCTACATGCTGTGACGGATGTGCGTACAGATTTCCGGCCCCAGACTGGACGTATTTACACTATCCGCAAAGGCCTTGGCCCGGCTGCGGAAATAACTCGCTGATAACAACACATGTTCAACGAAATCGCGACATCCGCGACCGAGCGATCGAGTCGAGAAACGGGAAGCGATCGGTCGGTGGATTCGCGGAGGGCGGAATGAGCGACGGGCTGGTTCCGGGAGCGGTCACCGCGCGCGGGGACGGCGTCCGGATAAACGAGGGGCGCGAGACCGCCACGCTCCGCGTCGCGAACACGGGCGACCGGCCGATCCAGGTGGGGTCGCACTTCCACTTCTTCGAGGCGAACCGGGCGCTGTCCTTCGACCGCGCGGCGGCGTTCGGGATGCGCCTCGACGTCCCCGCCGGCACTGCGGTACGGTTCGAACCCGGTGACGAGAAGACGGTCGACCTGGTCGCCGTCGGCGGCGCGCAAATCGTGACGGGGATGAACGACCTCACCAACGGGCCGATAGACGAATCGACGAAGGAGCGGGCGCTCGAACGCGCCGCGGCCGCGGGATTCGAGGGGGCCTGACCGATGCGTGACCTCTCGCCCGACGAGTACGCGTCCCTCTACGGACCGACGACGGGAGACCGGGTGCGCCTCGCCGACACCTCCCTCGTCGCCGAGGTCGAAGAGGACCGGATCACCCGCGGCGACGAGACCGTCTTCGGCGGCGGCAAGACGCTCCGCGACGGGATGGGGCTGAAACCGGGCCACACGGCCGCCGAGGGCGCGCTCGACTGGGTGCTGACGAACCTCACGATCCTCGACCCCGTGCTCGGCGTCTGCAAGGCCGACGTCGGGATCAAGGACGGGCACATTGCTGGCGTCGGTAACGCCGGCAACCCGGACACGATGGACGGCGTCGACGAGGACCTGATCGTCAGCGCCAACACCGAGGTCATCTCCGCCGAGGGGAAGATCGCGACGGCCGGCGGCCTGGACATCCACGTCCACTTCAACTCGGCACAGCTCCCGAAACACGCCATCAGTTCGGGCGTGACGACGATGCTCGGCGGCGGTGTCGGCCCCTCGACGGTCGGCATCATCACGAGCGGGAAACGGAACCTCGAACTGATGATGAAGGCCGCCGAGGAGTGGCCGCTCAACTTCGGGTTCTACGGCAAGGGCTCCTCGAACGAACCTGAGGTCATCCGCGAGCAGGTCGAGGGCGGCGCGGTCGCGCTCAAGATCCACGAGGACTGGGGCGCCACCCCAGCCGTCATCGACACCTGTCTCGAGGTCGCCGACGAGACCGGCGTCCAGGTCGCAATCCACACGGACACGCTCAACGAGTCCGGCTTCGCCGAGGACACCCTCGACGCCATCGACGGCCGGACGCTCCACGCGTACCACGTCGAGGGCGCCGGCGGCGGCCACGCCCCCGACATCATCGAGATCGTCGGGAAGCCCCACGTCCTCCCCTCGTCGACGAATCCGACGATGCCCTACACCGAGAACACCTTCGAGGAACACCTGGACATGGTGATGGTGTGTCACCACCTCAACCCGGACGTCCCGGAGGACGTCGCCTTCGCGGAATCGCGCGTCAGGACCGAGACAATCGCCGCGGAGGACGTGCTGCACGACCTTGGCGCCATCTCGATGATGACGACGGACTCCCAGGCGATGGGACGGATGGGAGAGCTGATCCCGCGCACCTGGCAGACGGCGAGCAAGATGAAGGACCAGCGCGGACCCCTCGCACTCGACGCCGAGGCCGACAACGACAACGAACGTATCCTGCGCTACCTCGCGAAGTACACCATCAACCCGGCCATCGCGGCCGGTATCGACGAGTACGTCGGGTCGCTCGAACCCGGGAAACTCGCCGACGTCGTGGTGTGGGATCCGGCCTTCTTCGGGATCAAACCCGACGTCGTGATCAAGGGCGGCTTCCCCGCCTGGAGTTCGATGGGGGAGGCCAACGGCTCGCTGATGACCTGCGAACCGGTCGAGCAGCGCCCGCAGTTCGGCGCGATGGGACGGGCCGGCGACGCGACCAGCCTCCAGTTCGTCAGCCCGCAGGCCCACGAGAACGGCCTCGCTGAGGCCTACGAGCTACAGAAAGAGGTCGTCCCCGTCGCGAACACGCGCGACCTCTCGACCGACGACTTCGTGCGGAACACGTACAGTCCGTCCGTGGACGTCGACCCCGAGACGTTCACCGTCGCGGTCGACGGCGAGCGGCTCACGTGCGACGCCGCGGACGAAGTGGCGCTCGGACAACGGTACCTACTATGAAACTCAATCCGAAAGACCAGGAACGGCTGACGGTGTTTATGGCGGCAGAGCTCGCACGACGGCGCAAGGACCGCGGCGTCGCGCTGAACTACCCCGAGACGGTGGCGTACATCTCCGACTGGGCGTTCGAACGCGCCCGCGACGGCTGGTCGGTCGCCGAGATCCGGTCGGAGGCCACGCAGTTGCTCTCCACGGACGACGTGATGGAGGGAGTCCCGTCGATGGTCGACATGATCCAGGTCGAGCCGACGTTCCCGGACGGGACGAAGCTCGTCACCATCCACGACCCCGTCCGGTCGTCGAGCGCTCGCGGGGAGAGCGGCGGCGGCCAGGAAGACGAGAGGAGCGCGGCTGACGAGTCCGGCGCGGAGGCCGAGTCGTGAGCCTCACCCACCGGGACGTCGCCACGGTCGGCATCGGCGGCCCCGTCGGCTCCGGCAAGACCTCGCTGGTCAGCGAACTCGTCCCGAAACTCGTGGAGCGAGACCTGGACGTGGGCGTCATCGCCAACGACATCCTCACCCAGGAGGACGCCGACGCGCTCCGCGAGCGCTTCGCCGGCGTCGTCCCCGAAGACCTCGTGGCCGGCGTCGAGACCGGCGCCTGCCCGCACACGGGCATCCGCGAGGACCCGTCGATGAACCTCACGCAGATCGACGCGTTTCTGGCCGATCACCCCGACCTGGACCTCGTCCTGATCGAGAGCGGCGGCGACAACCTCGCGGCGACGTTCAACCCCGAACTCGCCGACTACTCGCTGTACGTCATCAGCGTGGCGGAGGGCGAGGACATCCCGCGAAAGCGCGGCCCGGGCGTCGTTGACTGCGACCTCCTGGTGATCAACAAGACCGACCTGGCCCCCCACGTCGGCGCGGACCTGGACGTCATGAAGGAAGACGCCGAGTCGGTGCGAGAGGGCCCGTTCGTCACCACGAACTGCAAGACCGGCGACGGCGTCGATTCGGTCCTCGAACACGTCACCGACGGGGTCCTGTTCGCGTAGATGGCCGCCGACGCCCCCCACCCCGCGTTCGAACCCTACGCGGCCGAACCGGTCCCGCAGGCCCCCGTCAGCGCGCCGGGCAAGGAGGGCCGACTGGAACTGGCCTTCGCCGCCGACGAGGACGGCCAGACCCACCTCGTCCGCGACTTCGCCCGGGTTCCCTTCCACCTGAGCGGGACGCTCGGCCACGATCCACACCCCGACGCGGAGACGGTGTTCGTCCAGTCGCCGAACGGCGGCGTCGCCCAGGGCGACCGCCACACCATCGACGTCGAAGTGAAAAACGGCGGCGTCGCCCACGTCACCACAGGGAGTTCGACGAAGGTGCTCACGATGGAGCGTAACTACGCCGCCGCGGACGTCTCGCTCTCGGTGGGTTCGGGGAGCCACCTCGACTACGTGCCCGAACCAGTGATCGTCAATCCCGACGCGCGATACTACCAGGAGCTACGCCTGGACGTGGCGCCCGACGCGACGGCCGTCGTCGGCGACGTGGTCGTCCCCGGGCGTCTGGCCCGCGGCGAACGGTTCGACTTCGAACGCTACGTCTCCCGGTTCGCGTGCCACAGCGACGGCGACCTGCTGTTCGAGGACGCGACGCACCTGACGCCGGCCGACGGCGACCCGACCGCCCCCGGCGTGATGGGCGAGTATTCGGTGTACGGGACGCTGTTCGTCGTCGCGCCCGAGCGCGACGCGGCGTCGCTCTCAGACGCGATTCACGACCGGGTCGGCGATCAGACGGCGGACGCTGCGGCGGAAGCCCCGGAGAACGCCCGCGCCGCGGCGACGACGCTCCCGAACGACGCGGGCGTCGTCGTCCGCGCGCTCGGCCACCGGGCCGAGGACGTCACCGGGTTGCTGCACGCGGCCTGGGACGAGGCGCGAAGCGAGTTGCTCGACGTCGGCGCCCCCGACGGGAGGAAGCTCTGATGCTCGTCGCCGACAGCTACGTCGGGAACGTCGGCGAGGACTCGAACCTCGCCGAACGCCTCGACACCGATGACGCCCTGACCGTCACCGTCGACGCGACGGAGCGCCGTCGCTCCCGGTTCCGGACGACGGCCGACGACGGCACCGACCTCGGCGTGGTCGTCGGGCGCGAACTCCGGGCGGGCGACGTCCTCTCGGCCGACGGACGGCTCGTTACGGTCTCGCTCGAACCGGTCGACGCGATGGTGGTCGACCTCGGCGGCGTCGACGCCGATTCGGCCGCGGTCGCGACCGCGCTCGAACTCGGCCACGCCGTCGGCAACCGGCACTGGGATCTGGCCGTCGAGGGCCAGCGGGCCTACCTCCCGATGGCCGATTCCCGTGACCGGATGGAAGCCGAGCTCGAACCCCATCTGCCCCAGGGCGCAACGATCGGCTACGACGAGGTGAGTCCCGCGCTGTTCGACGAGGGCAGTGGTGGTGGGCACGGTCACGAAGACGGTAGTCACTCGCACAGTCACGGCGACGGCGGCCACTCTCACGACCACTCGCACGGACACGACGGCCACAGCCACGCCCACGGCGTCAGAGAGATCGACCCGGAGGGATCGTCGTGAGCGACGAGTCGACGCTGGCGGCGCTCCGGCTGGCCGACTCGGCGCTCCCTGTCGGGACCGACAGCGTCTCCTACGGCCTGGAGCAGTTCGTCGCCGAGGACCGCGTCGAGGACGCCGAAGACCTCCGAGCCCTCCTGGAGACGTACCTCCGCCGTCAGCTCGGCGTCGCAGACCTGGTTGCGCTCCGGGTGGCTCAAGAGGGTGCGACAGGGGGTGAGGATGGCACCGAGGACGACGTCGACGCGGTCGTGGCGGCCGACCGGCGGCTGTCGGCGACGACGCTGACCGCGGAGTTCCGCGAGAGTTCCACGCAGACGGGCGAGCGGCTGCTCTCCCTCCAGCGCGAGTTGCGTGACGACACAGTTCTCGACGAGTACGCCGCCGCGGTCGAGGCGGGCGACGCGCCCGGGAACCACGCCGTCGTCCTGGGTGCGGTCGCCGGCCGCGACGGGGTCGACGCCGACGAGGCGTGCCTGGTGGCCTGTCACGGGTTCGTGACCGGCCTGCTCGGCGCCGCCCAGCGACTCCTGCGTCTCGGCCACACCGACGTCCAGCGGACGGTCGACGAGTTGCGGCCGGTGATGACGACCGCAGTCGAGGACAGCGCCGACCGCTCGCTCGACGAGATGGAGCCGTTCGCGCCGCTCGTCGACGTGGCGTCGGCCGACCACGAACGCGCCGACCGGCGGCTGTTCGTCAGCTGATCGGCGGCGATCGGCTGGACGGCACTCGGTTCGAGAACGGCGACGTCGCGACGGGATACTCCCCTCGCCGCAGCCGTGACGGCGGCGCTACGGAGGTCCGGAAGTCGAACATCCGTCGTATCAACGGCCCTACTTAAACTGAGTTCAGCAAGCCGTTATGGGGTAGGGCGCCATCGTCTCCGGTGTCATGTCTGAACAGTCGAACCCGGAGCTTCCGGAACTGCCGTACGACTACGATGCGCTCGAACCACACATCTCCGAGCAGGTGCTGACCTGGCACCACGATACGCACCACCAGGGCTACGTCAACGGCCTGCAGTCGGCCGAGGAGACCCTGGCCGAGAACCGCGAGTCCGGTGACTTCGGCGGCTCCGCCGGCGCGCTCGGCAACGTCACCCACAACGGCAGCGGTCACTACCTCCACACGCTGTTCTGGGAGAACATGTCCCCCAACGGCGGCGGCGAGCCCGAGGGCGACCTCGCGAGCCGCATCGAGGAGGACTTCGGCTCCTACGAGGGCTGGAAGGGCGAGTTCGAGGCCGCCGCCGGTGCCGCCGGTGGCTGGGCGCTGCTCGTGTACGACCCCGTTGCCAAGCAGCTGCGTAACGTCGCCGTCGACAAGCACGACCAGGGCGCACTCTGGGGATCCCACCCCATCCTGGCTATCGACGTCTGGGAGCACTCCTACTACTACGACTACGGCCCGGACCGCGGGAGCTTCGTCGACGCCTTCTTCGAAGTCGTCGACTGGGAGAAGGCCGCCGAAGAGTACGAGAAGTGCCTCGACCACTTCGAATAGGTCGGTAACCACCGCGCTTTTTTCGCGAATCCGGCCGTGGGCACGCGGTTCGAACGCCGGCCAGCTGCGGATCGAGGAGATCGGCAGGGCCGGCCCGCTCAGTGCGCCATCGACGGTTTCGGCGGCTGGTGACGCTTGTGGCGGGTCCGTGCACACCACCGCCTGGCCCGGCGGACGACGGCCTCGTCGACGTCGACCCGCTCGGCGACGGCGACGTCGGGTTCCTGCTCGTCGATAGAGAAGTGGAGGAGACTGTCCAGGGTCGTCTGCCCGACGCCGAGTTTCTCGGCGTCCGTGGGCTCCGCGTTCCCGGTGCGGCGCCGGGTGCCGTCGAGGATGACCTCCGGAAGGTCCATGTCCCTGGCGAGCGCCCGGATCTCGGTCCGGTAGAGGTCGCCGAACAGCGAGAGGTCGACGCCGTTCTCCCCGTACTTCGTGACGGAGCCGAGCAGGCGCTCGGTGCGGGTGACGGTCCCGACGACGAGCCGGTTCGTGGTGTTAGCGACGTAGTACGCGCAAGCCATCCGGAACCGTTCGCCGGCGTTCCCGACCGCGACGAGGTCGTCAGCCGGGGAGCCGGCCGTCCCGACGACGCGCTGGAACGCAGTGAGGAGCGGTTGCAGCGCCAGGCGCCGGTAGTCGACGTCGAGTATCGAGGCGACGGCCTCGGCGTCGCGAGCGGGCGCCTCGTCGTTCAACTGGGCGGGCATGACGAGTCCGGTCACGCGGTCTGCGCCGACCGCGTCGACGGCCAGCGCGGCGGCGACCGCCGTCTCGACGCTGCCGTCGAGTCGGACGACGAGGCCGTCCGCGCCCGCCTCGGCGACCCCGTCCTCGAGAAAGGCGGGCAGCAGTTGCTGGACCCGCCTGACTGCCGGTTTGGACGTCGCCAGTCCCGTCTCCTCCCGGGGCAGTTCGAGTATCCGTGGGTGTGTCGTCGCGTCGCTCACGTCACGCCGCTCCGTTCGCCGTGGTCGGTTCGACGGCCATCGCGACGTCGTCAGCTTCGACAGGTTCGACTGATACGTTCACGGTGAGTGTTGGGATTCCGATTCGGTATAACGGTTGCCAACAAATACCATAATCGCATTGAATCCCCTCACAATACCTATTACATAGAAAGCGATCTGTGATGTTTGAAAATAGCCGTACAGTTCTTCCCCCAGTCAGTCGAATTTCTGTCGGAAAAACGAGACTGAACGCGACGACCCAGCGTGCCCGAAACAGTGTGGATCAGTGGCAGCTGTGGGCGGTCCGAGCCGTCGCTCCGGGATGCGTGTACAGTGAAGCGCAGGCAGTGCCGTCGGCCCCCTCCGAGAGAGGCGGACCGGACGGCGACTGGCCGCTCCAGACGAACACCAGTTCGGCCGAACTGGGACGAATCGGCCGGTATATGCCGGTGATGGTGACAGGTCACGTTCTCGACGATGACACGGTACGACCGGGTTCGAGCACCAGCAGCGAGCTGCTGGCGAATGATTTCGTCTCACGCTCGGGTCGCACCACCTCCGTGAATCATGAGAGTAACTGACTCACGCAGGGGCTTGAGTGTTTCGTACGATCTCCTAGAACACATCCCCAGTATAGCAAAGATATAACGAAGTTTGTCGAGATTTCCAGCTATTCTAAGATTTGGGTGGTGATAGATAAATACACGACAGATTGTGTAGCTCGCAATGAGACCGCCGAGACAGCCGGTATCACCGCCGGGTGTCTCGTCGTGTGTGCCGGGTCAGCAGCGGCTACAAGTACAGTGTGTGAAGAAAAGCAGCCGGAAGTCGGAATCTCGATCTAGTCGGCCGTGCTCTCGACCGGCGTCGTCTCCGTGTCGCCCCCGGCCATAGGCGTCGCGAGCTTGTAGAGGCCCCACAGCAGCAGGACCACTAACCCGAGGATCACCAGCCCCGTCCGGAGGTTCGGGTCTATCAGTGGCATCGCGATCACTTCGCCCGCGTCGTTCGTCAGCGGTGCCGCCCCGTAGGGCTGGCCCGCGAGCGTCTCTATCAGTCCGAGGACGACGACACCCAGCAGTATCAGGCCGCCGCTGACCGCCATCGCCGCCCTATCGACCGTCGATTTGATCTGTGTCATTGTTTGGTCACCTCGTCAGCCGAGCAGGTACCGGAGTTTCGGACGTTGCTGTACGAACTGCAGCTTCTCGATGACGGCGTCCAGGCCGTAGTACCGCCCCGCGGCCAGGACCATGATCGTCACGAACAGCAGCAGGCCCATCAGGTCGCTGTTGACCAGCCCGTGGCCGAAGCCGGCGTTCCCGACCCAGAACAGGACCATGAAGAACGCCCCGCCGAAGGCCGCGAGCCTGGTCAAGACGCCGGCCATGATCGCCAGGCCGATCAACGTCTCGAACAGCGGCACGCCCGGTGCGATCAGCCACGCCAGGTTGTTCCCCATCCACACGGGGATGGGGCCGAGCGCGGTGCCCTCCATGCCCTGCATGTACATCGGCCCGTAACTGTACGCCAGGCCGTCCTCCAGCAGCTTGGTCATGCCGGCGTGGAAGAACCACCAGCCGGTGAGTACCCGGAGGATCGCCAGCCAGTACGCCGTCAACGGCCCGTCCATGGCCAACTCGAACTCGCCCGCCAGTGGGTTGGCTGTGTTAGTAGACATCTGTGTGGCTCACATGTACGACTCCACCCTCATAGCAGGTATAAACGGGAGAGGGTTCCCGATAGCTGAAAATCCGGGTAGATGGGTTAAGTGTGGACTTCTTCACTGAGGGTGTAGGCCACAGACGACCATCGCTTGACAGCTGGCCTACCTCTGGCGGTTTTCCTGTCGGTAGCCAGATATCACGAGGTGACGCTCTTCCCGGGGCGTGAGAACGACGCTCACGCTTGAAGGTGTGTCCAGGAGAAGTCGCTAGTAGATGCAGCGGTCGTATCACTGGGCCCGGGCGTCCCGGTCTCCGGGCCACGAACCAGGCGTTCCACGCACGAGCCGACACCATGACACTTCACGCCACACTCACCCCACTGATCGCCGTCGTGACGACCGTCGCGGTCGTCATCGGCGCGACGATAACGGTTCTCGCCTTTCGAGCCGCAGATAGACACACGTCCCGGGCGCTCCGGCTGTTCAGCTACGGGTTCGGCGCCATCACCCTCGGGCTGCTCGTCGGCGGCGTCGGCGGCCTCGTGGTCGGTCTGGACGTCGAGCGAACCCTGCTGATCCAGGGCGCGCTGGTCGCCCCCGGATTCGTGCTGTTGCTCCGGTCGCTGTACAGCATCCCGCGGTCCGTCAGCGCGTAGTCGAGCGCGGCCGCGAAAGTGGAAAAGGAACGGAGCGGAAAGGGGCGCGGAAACGGGAACGGAGCGGAAACGAGTGCAAACCGCCGGTTCTCAGGTCACCTCCCGGGTTCGTCACTCACCCCCGTCGAGAAACGCGGAAATTCGTCGCGCGGAGTCCGCCAGGAGCGGGACGTCGTCGGTGAACACCTCGACGGCGACCGTCCCGTCGAAGCCGGCGAGGTGTTCGGTGACGAGGTCGTACTCGATTTCGCCCGCGCCGAGCGGGAGGTGGGTGTCGCCGCGCCCGCGGGCGTCGTGGACGTGGAGGTGGGAGACGAGGTCGGCGTACTCGCCGAGGAACCTGTCGACGCCGTCGTCGCCGTCCTCCATGTAGGCGTGGCCGACGTCGAAGCAGACGGCCGTCCCCGTCTCCTGCGCGATGTCACCGAGGACGGAGAGCTGTACCCCGCGGGCCTGGTGGCCGACGTTCTCGACGACGACCTCGACGCCGGCGTCCGCGCCGGCGGCGGCGATGGCCGAGAGCTGGTCGGCGAACACCGGGCGCTGGTCGATATCGTGCGGGTTCCGCATCGTCGCGTGGAGGACGGCCTTTCTCGCCCCGAGCGAGCCCGCCCACTCGAGCAGTTCCGACTGGTAGTCGACGATGGCGTCGTCGATCTGTGGAATCGCCGTCGCGACGACCTGGTCGAACGGGAGGTGGACACAGAGGTCGGCGTCGACGGCCGCCAGTGCCTCGCGGATCCGTGCCTCGTCCGCCTCGGCCGGAACGAGCGCCGACTCCCCGACCGAGAGTTCGACGAACGAGAAGCCGTCGCCGGTCGCTTCCAGCCGTTCGATCGAGTCTCCTACCGTGAGTCCGACGTCCATGGGATCACGATAGTCCCGACGGGCCTTATGTGGTCGCCAGGGCGACGAACCCGGCCAGGGTCGCCGCCAGCGAACTGGGCGGCGGCCCTGGTCGGGTTAGCCCTCCTCGTCGGCCCGAACGGTGAGTACCGGAACGTCGGCAGCCCTGACGACCTTCTCGGTGACACTCCCCAGCAGGTACCGGTCCAGGCCCCGCCGTCCGTGCGTTCCCATGACGATCACGTCCGCGGCGGCCTCGTCCGCGTAGTCGAGGATCTCCCGGTACGGTTCGCCGCTCCGAATCGTCGTCGTGACGTCGACGCCGCGGTCGCGAACCCGGTCGGCCGACTCCTCGACGGTCGTCTCACCGGTCGTCCGGAGGGCGTCGACGGTCGTCGCTTCCGCGGCGCTGCCACCGAGGTACGTCGTGTTGACGACGAACAGCACGTGTATCGCCGCGTCGTGGACCGCCGCGAGGTCGAGCGCGTGTTCGAGCGCCGTCTCAGCACCGTCGCTCCCGTCCGTCGGGAACAGTATCCTGTCGTACATACGTCGAACTTCACTGCCGAATCAGTTAATTGGGAGGTAGCGATCCCGCCGAGCAGGAATGAGAGGAAAACGTAAACCGGGGACCCGCTGTCCGTTCGTCCGATCGACGTCACTCGGGTGCAATCTTCTCCAAACCGGCGACAGACGGCCGGCCCCAGACACGGGGTCTCATAGTGGTGGTTGTACGCCCGTCCCGGCGTCCACGCGAACAGAGCGAGCGTGGGCTCGACGGACGAGCAGCGCGAGTCCGTCGGCGTCCCGACGAGCACGGCGAGTCGGGGCTCAGCAGTCGAGCGCAGCGAGTCTGCTGGCGTCCGGCCGAACTGCGTGAGGCCGGACTCGATAGACGAACGGAGTGAGTCTATCGGCGTCCTGTCGAGCGCAGCGAGACAGGGCTCATCGGATGAGCAGCGCGAATCCGATGGCGTTCGACGTGGCGGGTGCCGTCGAACGCCGGTGAAAAGGTACAACCACCACTATCAATCGTTGGCAGGGACGCCGGTGGCGTCGCCGATCTCGACCTCGAGCGGGTCGTCCGTCCAGGTGACGTCCAGCGAGCGGCGCGAGCAGTAGGGCGCCAGCGTCGCCCTGGAGACGACGCCGTGGGAGACGTCCCGGTGGTCGACGACGGGGAGGTGTTTGACACCGGCACGGCGCATCCGCTCCGCCGCTTCGCGGACAGTCGCCGATGGTCGTATCGTCCTCACGGGGGCGCTCATACACCGGGCGACCACGCCGAGGTCGTCCGTCTCGGCGACGAGCGCTACGACGTCGGATTCGGTGACGACGCCGACGACGGTGTCGTCCTCGTCACAGACGAGGAGGACCCGCACGGCCGGGTCGCGAAGGTGCTGGGCGGCGTCCGGGACCGGGGTCGAGGGCGAGACGACGGGTGCCTCGTGCATCGGGGTCGTTTCGACGGGGAGATCGAGCATGGCTTGGTAACAAGTGACAATCGTGACGACATAACGCTAGTGGACATACAGAATAAATTGCCTAGAAACCCTAGTAGACAGCGAACGTGTGCGCCTGTCGAGAGCAATTTCGTCCAGAAACCGGTCGAAAAGTGGACGAACGACAGTACAGAACGTGGTCGGGCGTCTGCGGTTCGCGCCCCTACCCCGCCGATCCGTCGGTCACGTTGACCCAGAGGTGGAGGTCCCGATACGAGTTCTCGACGCGCGGGTTCGCGGGCGCCTCGTCCGTGTAGAGCAGGAACTGCAACCGGAGCCGGGTCCCCGTCGTCGTCGGCGTGACCTCGTAGGGGTGGTGCCAGGTCTCGTTGTGGGCCAGTCGCGTCCCGAACCGGTCGAGTTCGCGCCGTTCGCGCACGCGCGTCTCGTTGTCCACGACGGCGACGTCCTGTAACTGGACCACCACCTTGTACGTCGTCGCCTCGTGCTCGTTGTTGCCGATCCCGACCACCAGCGGTTGTCCCTCGCCGCGGACGAACTCAGTGGGGTAGCCGTCGGCGACGAGTTCGCCGTCCTCGCCCTCGGTGAGGAGGTAGAACTCGGAGAAGGACTCGCCCTCCTTGGGGACGGCGACGGCGTACCCGACGCTGGCGACGGCGACCAGCATGCTCAGCGCCAGCAGGACGTTCAGCGCCCCGTCGGTCCGCGTCTCGGGGGCAAACAGCTCTTGGCGAGCGCCGCGGTACCACTGCCGGTAGGGGACGCGGAAGCGCTCGTCGGCGGGCAAGGCCCACCGGCGACGGGCGCCGACGGCGGTACAGGCCAGCGTGACGCCGCTGACGCCGACGAGGATGGGGACGAGGCGGATGCCCCACGGCGTGAAGTTCAGGACCAGCCCCACCAGCGGCACCACGGCGATGCTCGTCCCGAAGGCGAGCGCGACGCGTTCGATGCCGTCGATGCCGGCGTCGGCCACGCCGGACGTTCCGGTCGTCGAGCCGTCTGTGCCGGAGTGGTCGTCGTCCGCCGACGACTCGCCCCACGCCCCTCTCGCGACCCAGCCGCCTGTCTCCTCGTCGTCGGTGCCGCCGGAGTCGTCGGCTGGTTTCCCCACGCGGTCCGGTCCCGCCTCGGGGAACAGCGCGGCGACGAGCGCGTATCCCGGGAGGAAGAGCAGGTACGGCAGGCCGAGGACGACCCGCAGCGGCGTCTCCGCGACCACGGGAAGCGTCGCGGCGAGGACGGTGGCGAGCGTCAGGACGACGACCGTCGCCAGGTCGGCGGGCAGGTTCCTGAGCTGTGGCGGCAACAGTGCCCACAACCACCGGCGATTGTCCATTGGCGTAACATGTGTGAGTGACCTAAAAGAAACCCGTGGAAGGCGTCCCGCGACGCCGGTTCGGATCAGCGGTTGCGTACGGTGACCGAGGCGATCGCCTCGAGCACGGCGCCGACTGCCAACACCCCTTCACGACAGTCGGGAGCGCGCAGCCGAATCGAGTTCGCTTCTGCAACCTGCATCCGAACGTGAATTACTGCCACTGCGTCGACTGGCGCATAAATTGATTGTTTTTCACGGGCATACTCCTAACAAAGTTGTATTAAACGCGGATAAGGATGTTCCTAACCCTGGCCAGGCCTTCAAATTATCTTGTCATATCAGCAAGTATTATGCCACTGTCGTTTGTCCAACCGATCAAATGGTGGGATCCAGACTACCCCAGACGGTGGTGGCGACGATACTGGTGGGCATCGTGGTCGCCTCCGTCTCGACGATGGCGCTCGCCGGCGGGGCGACCGGAATCGCCCAGGCCGGTGACACACCCCCGAGTGGCGAAGTGTTTCAGCAGGGCGACATGGGCGTCTGGGAGCGGTCGATCGTGACCCTCCGCGCGGACGACGACGACGCGGCCTACGCCCTCCCGAACGCGGCCTGGCAGATCGAGAGTACCAGCGGCGACCAGGCGTCGCTGAACCGGGACCCCGTTCCGGTGTACGACGACGGCCAGAAGGTCAGGCTGACTTTCGATCCGGACCGGGCCCAGAAGGCAGACGACTACCTCGCGGGCCAGAAGACACAGCTGATCGCCGCCCACCTCGAGGAGACCGGCAACGGCGACGTCCCGCGCACGACCGCCGAAGCGTTCGACCTGCTCGACACGGACAACGCCGACGACGCGAACGAGAACGTCTCGTTCTCCGTCGCCGACGGAAAGCGCAAACTCGCCGCTGGCGAAAACGAGTACTTCGATTCGGTCGAGGCGGGTCACACCGTCTACTTCCTCGTGACCGTGAAAGACGGGGACGGCGTCACCGTCTCCGACGACGACGTCACTGGCGTCGACGGCGAGGTGACGGTCGTCGGGCTTGAACACGTCGTCGCCCGCGCGGGCGCGGGTTCGGTCGACGCCCCCAGCAAGGTCAAACCGGGCGAGACCGCCTCCTTCGACGTCGACGCGTCGGAACTCGAGGCGGCCGACGCGGGGAAGACCATCAACCAGGGCGTCGTGATCTACGACGAAGAGAAGTACGTGAACCAGCGCTTCCTGATCGAACTGAACGACGGGGTGAGCCGGGACTTCGACGTCGACGAGGACGCCACGTTCCACTCCGATATCGACGAGGTCAACGGCGTCGCTCGCCTCGACGACCGGGTCAGTATCTTCGGTCGCCAGATCGGTGACAACCGGGTGGCCGGGAGCGCCGGCCTCGGGTTCCTCTTCGACTTCGTCGGCGAGCAGGCCGGCACTGACATGGGGAGCATCGAGGACGACTCGGCGGACACCGTCGTCCTCGACGCGTCGACGACGTTCGTCAGCGGGTCGAGCGCCGACCGAACCGTCGAGGTCGAGACGTTCAAGAACTGGTCGACCGGCGAGTACCGCTGGGTGTACGTCGGCATGGGCCAGGACAGCTCCGACATGGTCACACAGACCGGGACCATACACGTGAAGAAGAAGTCGAAGGGCGGCAGCTCCGGCGGGAGCACCGGCGGCGATACCGGCGGTGACACCGGTGGGAGTACCGGTGGCGACGACGGCGGTGATTCCGGCGGTGACGACGGCGGAACGGGCGACGCCGGCACCGGCGGCACGGGCGCGCCCGACGCCGGCAACGAGACGGAGACCGAGAAGGACGCCGGCACCGGTGGCGACGACGACGATGACGACGACGGAGACGACACCGACGAGCCCGAGCCGGCCGCCATCGAGATTACGGACGCCTCGCTGAGCGCCTCAGAGATACCGGCCGGCGACTCGGTGAACGTCTCGGTCACCCTCGAGAACGACGGCGGCGAGGAGGGGTCCGCGACGATTCGCATCCGTGCGAACGAATCGGTCGTCGCGACCGAGCAGGTCACCGTCGGCGCGGGCGAGACGGTCACCGAGACTGTCGCTGTCACCTTCGACGAAGCGGGCACCTACGAAATCTCCGCCAGCGGCACCTCGGCCGGGACGCTGACCGTCACCGAGGCCGGCGGCGGTGACGACACGCCCGGCGGTGCGGAGCCGCCCGAGGACGGCGGCGGACTGCCGGTCGTCGCCATCGGCGTCGTGGTCGTGTTCGCGGGCGGCGCGGGCGCGTTCTACGTCTTCTGGATTCGGTAGCCCGCCCCGTCGTTTGGCGCCCACTACCAGCAATTTTCCAGTTCCGTTCGGATGTTAGCAGGTTGCTTAATCCCTGAATAAACCCGTCGTTTCATCAGGGTTGCACGTTCCCTGTAGATGTATGAACGCGCGCAATCTCACAGCCCTCCTCGCACTCGTCGTCGTGGTGAGCCTCGCCCCGGCGGCCGGTGCCCAGTCCGGCTTCGAAATCTCCTCCGCAGACACGACGCCCATTCCGGAACGGACCGAAACCGTCGGCGGGAACACCTTCACGATCGACTCGATGATCCGCGCCGACGAGGGCGACACCGTCACGCTGGACGTGACCGCGCCGAACGAGGACAACTACTGGGTCTACCTGCGAAATAGCGACAACGAGATCGTCGACCAGTCTCGCAGCCAGAGCGGCGACAAGTCGTTCACGTTCGACCTCTCGAACTTCGAGTACGGCTCCTACGCCTTCGCAGTGTCCCAGGACGGGAGCTACGAGAAGGTCCAGCCGTTACTCGTCAGCGGCTACGACGTCGCGGTCGACGCGCCCGAGTCGGTCGGGAGCGACGGGAGTGCCGAGGTGACCGTCGACCTCACCGAGACGGCGGCGAGTGGCGACCCGGCGAACGTCCAGGTGATCGTCGCCCAGGGCGACACCACCGAGACGTTCGACGCCTCGGGCGGTGACGGCGAGTACACCGCGACCATCGACGGCGGCGCGCTGGAAGCGGGCGACTACACCGTCTACGCCGTCGCCCAGGGTGACGAAGAGGCGTTCGGCCGGAGCGAACTCCTCGGCCTCAGCGACGGCCTCTCGCTCACCGTCGAGGACGAGTCCGGCGGTAGTGGCGGTACGGGTGGCTCCGGCGACGACGGGACTGACGGCTCGGAGTCCACCGAGGAGTCGGAGACGACCGACGGAGACGACGCGAACGAGTCCGACGGCTCGGACGACGGGTCGAGTGACGGCGGCGACTCCGACGACGAGTCGGCGGACGACGGCGCAGCGAACCCGCCGGCCAACGAGACGACCGAGACGGAGACGACGACCGAACCCCCCACCACGACCGTGGCGATGACGGAGACGGCGACCGAGACCGACGACGGCGTCGTCACGCCGGCCGACGACACCGAGACGGAGACGGAGACGGAGGCCACGGGCCTGGCCGGGCCCGGGTTCACCGCCGCCGGTGCGCTGGCGGCGCTCGTGCTGGTCGGGCTGCTGGGCCGACGCCGACTGTAGAGAGTGGCGTCTACCGACTGGAGGAGCGCCGTCGCTCGTCTGGTGAGCGCACGCGAAAAATAGTCGAATCGTGTCGGGTCGAGTCAGTTCGGATCGCGGTCGATTCTGTCGCCGACCGCCACCGAATTCACTTGTCCGACCCCTGTCCGTTCCCTTGCTGGCCGCCGTCGTTCTGTCCGTTCCCCTGCTGGCCGCTGGGGTTCACGGTGATACGGCCGTCGCTCGTGCTGATCTGGGAGCCGTTCTCGGCGGTGGCGACGTGGACGACGCGGTAGTCGCCGTTGGGCCAGTCATCGCCGGTCTGGACCGTCAGGACGCCGTTCGAGCCGCCTTCGACGGCCGTCATCGACGCGTGGAGGACGTTCTCCTGGCCGCTGCCCTGGCCGGAGCGGGACTCGGTGACGACGACGTCGAACAGCCCGTCGAGGGTCATCGGGAGCTGGAACTGCTCGTCGGTGAGGTCGACGCCGAGCAGGGTGGCGTTCTCGCTGGTGGTCGTGGTCCCTTCGACCCGGTCGAGGGTCGTCTCGACGGTGAGCTGGTCGGTGCTAAGATTCCGGTCGAGGTCGCCCTCGAGGGTAGCCGTCGCGCGCTGGCTGACCAGTTCTGACTGCCGGTAGACGACGAGGCCGTGGGTGACGTTGTCCGCCTCGATGTTGGAGTCGACGTGGAACGAGGCTTTCTCGCCCGGTGCGACGCGGTCGGAGACCGGTTCGACGGTGGAGGAGGTGTCGTGGACGAGCGCACCGTCCATGCCGACGACGGTCACGTCGCTATCGGCCCGGAGGCTGTCGCCGTCGGTGGCGAAGCCGTCGCCGGACTCGACCGTCGCGAGCATGAAGAGGTAGCCCCCGGACTCGTTGGGCGTGTAGCTCACGTTCAGCCGGCCGTCCTGGTCGATGGTCCCGACGCCGGCCTCGTCGTCGAGCACCTCGACGGAGACGGCCTCGGAGTCGTTCTGCACGAGGTCGCGAACTTCGGTCACGGTGAACCCGTCGGTGAACCGTTGCATGCTGGACTCGTTCTCCAGCTGGACGGCGACGAGCTGGGCGTCGTCACCGGCGAAGGACTCCGTCCCCGCGCCCAGCGAGGACTCGAACACCATCGATATCGGTTCGCCCTTGTCGTACACCGAGAGCGTCGGCTTGTTCAGCGGGACGTCGCCGGTGTTCTGCTGCGGGACGTTGAAGAAGAGGCTCATCCCCTGTACCTGCGTCGGCCCGCCCGGATCAGTACGCAGTGGAAGGGGCGCTCGCTCCCACACGGAGACGTTGTCCGTGACCGAGACCGTCCCGACCGACGAGTCGCTGTCGACCTGCGGCGCGGATGCGGACACGGCGCCGGTCACGGGCGCGGCCATCGATAGCAAAACCAGGCTACACACCGCTCCAACGGCCAGTTCTTGGAGTGTCGGCATGGGAACAACGACCAATCCGACGCCAATAGTACTTGTTATATTTCCAACCAGTTATGGACGTTCGTCGCTTGCCAGTAGCGGGCCGCGTACTCACGGGACGCGACAGATTACTCACCGCTGGCAGCCGACTGGGTACGGAATACTCTGCGGTTTCTCGGCGGCGAAATCCGCTGCAAGGGTCCGGCCACACGGGGCGACGTCGGCCCGGGTCTCAGCCGAACTGGGCCCGGAGCCGCGCGGTCCCGGGCGCCCCGTCCCGGACCCAGCACACGAGCGCGACGGCGACCAGGGCGAACTCGAAGCAGAGGAACGGCGTCAGCTCCATCCCGAGAAAGTGGCCGACGAAGCTCCCGGGACCGTCGTAGACGACCGGTGGAAGGACCGGCCAGGCGAGGAAGGCCAGGTCGGCGACGTCCCCGGCGAGGGCGGGCTGCAGCGCGTCGCCGGCGAGGTGGAACGCGTAGCCGACGACGAACGCGGCCCCGACCTCACGCTGCCCGATTCGACGCGCGACGGTGAGGACGACGACCCAGAGCAGGCCGGCGATCAGGACCGAGTGCGCGAGCGACCGACCGTTCGGCAGGAGGGCGAACCACCACGCCAGGGGCTTGTCGACCAGGTCCGGCGCCTGCGTCCCGAACGCGAGGGCGACGGTACCGCGCTCGGTCGGATAGTCGCCCGACCGGCGCCGGAGGAGGGCGTAGGCGAGATAGCCGACGGCGAGGTGTCCCCAGGGCCACATGGTATTCTCCACTCCGGCGGCCGGGTAAAATAGCCTGTCCGTTCGACCCAGCGGCGGCCGCCCGGGTGGCGCCTCGTTCCGAAATCCCGACAGCTTCTAACGGTTCGCGTGAGACGGTCCTGTCAATGACAACTCGCCGGCGCCAGCGCTTCGTCATCGGGCAGGTCGCCTGGATGCTCGGGGCGGTCCTCGTGCTCGCGCTGCTGGGGTCGCTGTCGCTGGAGCTGTTCTTCGTCGTCTCGCTCATCGGCCTGCTGATCGTCGTCGAACTGACGGCGTCGTTCAGCGTCACGCCGACCTGGCGGTCGCGCCTGAAGTGGCTGATACTGCTGGGGCTGGTCGGGTTCACGTACGTCGTCGTCAGACGGATCCTGGAGATACTGCCGCCGGGGGTGATCTGAACGTGGCGCCGGACTATCCGCGGATGGCCCTCGCCGGCTTCACGCTCGTGGTCGTCCTCGCGCTGGCCGTCGCCGGGAGCACCTCGGGAGCGGCCTTCGGCACGTACAACCCCTCCTGGGACGGCACGGCGGAGTTCCGATCGATCGCGGAGGGGACCGGCACGGACCAGGAGATCGCCCGGAACGCGAGCGTCTACCGGACGAGCCAGCCGAACGGGACGCTCGCCGTCGTCCTCTCACCCGAGACGGCCTACGACGAGCGGGAGAGCGCGGACGTTCGAGCGTTCGTCCGGGACGGCGGGACGCTGCTGGTCGCCGAGGACTTCGGCCCGAACGGGAACCGCCTCCTCCGCGACGTGGGCGCACGGGCCCGCTTCGACGGCGACCGCCTCCGCGACGAACGCAACTACGAGAACTCGCCGGCCCTGCCCACCGCCACGGCCGTCGCCAGTCATCCCTACACCCGGGACGTCGAGACGCTCGGACTGAACCACGCGACGGCCGTCGCCGGCAACGTGACCGAGAACGGGACGGCTGGCTCGCCGACCAACGGGACGGCGAACGAGACGAACGCGAGCGTGCTCGTCGAGAGTTCGTCGTACGCCTACCTCGATTCGAACGGGAACGACCAGCTCGACGACGACGAGACGCTGGCGAGTTCGCCCGTCGTGACCGTCGAATCCGTCGGCGAGGGGCAGGTTGTCGCGGTGAGCGACCCGAGCCTGTTCATCAACACGATGCTCGAGCGGGCGGACAACCGCGCGTTCGCGCGGAACCTCTACGAGACCCACGACCGGGTCGTCCTGGACGTCTCCCACGCCGGGTCGGTGCCGCCGCTCCAGGCCGCGGTGCTGACGCTCAGGGAGTCGCCGCTCCTGCAGGCAGCGGTCGGCGGAGCCGCGCTGGCGCTCGTCGCCGGCTGGGCCTCCCTCGCCAGCGCCGGACTGGCCCTCAGACGGCGGTTTGGCCGGGAATCGTCGACGATCGGTCGACTCGGTCGCGAGGCGATCGTCGCGGGCGTCCGCGAGCGCCATCCAGACTGGGACGAGACGCGGATCGAACGGGTAACGCAAGCAATTATGGACCGACCGCCGGAAGGGACGAACGATGAGTGAGCCTGCCGCCCTGTACGAGGCCATCGAAGCAGAGGTGTCGACGGTGCTCGTCGGTCACGACGAACTGGTCGAGCAGATCACCGTCGCGCTGCTCAGCCGCGGCCACGTCCTCCTCGAAGGAGTCCCCGGCGTCGCCAAGACGACGCTCGCGAACGTCTTCGCCCGGGCCAGTGGTCTCGCCTACAACCGCATCCAGATGACGCCCGACCTGCTGCCGGCCGACATCACCGGGACCACCGTCTACCGCAGCGGGACCGGCGAGTTCGAACTCCAGAAGGGACCGGTGTTCGCCAACGTCGTCGTCGCCGACGAGATCAACCGCGCGACACCCAAGACCCAGTCGGCGCTGCTGGAGGCCATGGAGGAGAGCGCCGTCACCATCGAGGGAGAGACGCTCGCGCTCCCGGACCCGTTCATCGTCATCGCGACGCAGAACCCCATCGAGATGGAGGGGACCTTCGAGTTGCCCGAGGCCCAGCGCGACCGCTTCATGCTGAAGCTGACCGTCGACGTCCCCGACCGCGCCGACGAGCGCCAGATCATCGACCGCTTCTCGGCACAGCCTGACCTGGGCGCTGGCGACGTCGAACAGGTGGTCACCCCCGTGGAGATGCAACGGGCCCGCGAAGCGATCACCGAGGTCCACGTCGCCGACAGCGTCCGCGAGTACATCCTCGACCTCGTCGAGGCCACGCGGACCCACCCCGACGTCGAACACGGCGCCTCGGTCCGCGCCTCGCTCGCCCTGCTGTACACGGGCAAGGCCCGCGCGGCGATCCACGGCCGCGAGTACGTCATCCCCGACGACGTGAAGGCGATGGCCCGACCCGTCCTGGTCCACCGGCTCGTGCTGAACACCGACGCTGAACTCGGCGACGTCGGCCCGACGGACGTCGTGGCGGCCGTCCTCGACGACGTGACCCCGCCCGGCGGCGACCCCGAGGCCGAACTCGACGCGGCGGAGACGATAGCCGAGGGGGCCGCCGACGGTGGCCGGTCGGGAACTGATTTCACCCCCGACGGGGGCGAAGCCGCAGACAGGCGATAACGCGCTGTCGGGGACCGTTTCTATTCGGTCTCGTCGCCGTTCTCCCTACCCTCGTCATTCTCCGACTGCCCGGTGTCCCACCGGAGCGTCGCGACCGCCTCGCCGTCCGCGTCGTCGAGTTCGACCGTGACCGGCCGGTCCAGGCCGCGCGCCAGGGCGACGGCGACGGTCGAGACGATCGGATGGTCGAAGCGGGCGATGGAGCCGTAGGCGCCGTCGGTGACCGCCAGCGTGAGGCGACCGCCGGCGGGGTCGAGGTCGGTCCGGAGGGCGCCGGCGACCTCGAACTGTTCGACGACGGCCTCGCGCACCTGGCCAACCAGTTCGGCGGGGTCGCTGGCGAGCGGGCCGCCCAGCGCGGCCTCGAACTCGCGGAACAGCGTCTCGCCGGTGGGTTCGAGGGAGACACCCCGGGTCGCCGCGTCGCCGGAGACGACGAACAGCGACTCCAGCGCGTCGACGTCGGGGAGCGTCCACTTCTCTCGCTGGGGGACGTACAGGCGAACGCCGATAGCCTCACTCCGTTCGTCTATCGAGCCCGTGGGAACGTACACCCGCTCCTCGGAGAGGCCGAGGACGAGACAGAGGCGCTCCTGGTTCCGGGCCAGCGCCTCGTAGACGGCGTCGCCGACGTCGGCCGAGACGAAGCGCTCGGGCGTGACGAACCAGGTCAGCAGGGCCGCGAACAGCCCCGTCCCGCCCAGCGCCAGCAGGACGGTCCGCGTCTCGGGGAAGAGGACGCCGCCGGCCGTGGCGAGCGCCCCGAGGGCGGCGAAGCCCAGCGCCGTCCGCCGGTACTGGCTCCGGCGGGCGCGGACGTAGGACTCGCGAAGGCGGTCGGCCTCCGCTCGCTGGCGCTCCAGTTCGGCCAGCAGCGTCTCCCGGTCCGGTTCCCCGGACGGGGCGTCGTCGGCCGACGGCTCGTCGGCTGACGCTGGTGGCTCGTGGGGCTGGGCCTCGGGGTCGGTGGCGGGTGTCTCAGAACTCATCGGTTACCTCGACGGTGACGACTGTGAAGCGGTGCAGCCCGTAAGCGACGACGGCGGCGACGGGGACCAGAAGTGCCGCGGTCTGCCAGAGCCGGTCGAGCCAGACGACGCCGGCGACCGCGAGGCCGACGAAGGCAGCGAGGGCGACGACGGCGGCGACCAGGGTTCCGACCGGGGCTCGCCAGTCGGTCAGGTCGACGAGCAGAATCGCGGCCAGCGGCGCCTCGACGAGCGCGATGGTCGCGAGGGACGCGTCGGCCGGAAGCAGCGGGGCGAACAGCACCTGGCCGAGGGCGACGACGACCACGGGCGGCGCGAGGAGCCATGCGACGACCAGCGCCGCGCCGGCGAGGATGCCCGAGACGCCGGCGACGAGGAAGCCCACGGCGACGGCCCCGAGGGTCGCGAGACCGGTGAGGACGGCCGTGAGCCGGTCGTCGGTGTCGAGTACTCCCATCATGCGCTGGCCCTCCGTCGGCGGCGGTCGCGGCCGACCGACAGCACGGCCGCCAGTTTGTCGGCCGGCCCGACCTCGTAGGCCGAGACGCGCTCGAGGTTGGCCAGTTCGCGCCGGAACGCCTCGAACTCGCTGTATCGGTCGTAGGCCGCGTCCAGGTCCGCGACGTCGCCGTCGGCGAACAGCGCCGTCGGCGTCAGGAAGACGGTGACCTGGTCGGACTCGCCGCGGGCGTAGGTGACCGCCTCGCGCAGGGCGGCCCGGTCCGCGTCGTCGGTGACGATGACGGTCCAGACGGCCGTCGCCGCGCCGAACTCGGCGTTCCTGACCGTCCGATAGAGCGGGCGCGAGTCGAACCGGCGGCGGTAGGCGTCCCGGTCCGCGAAGTAGGGAGCCAGCGTCCGGCCGAACGCGGAGTCGTCGGAATCGAGGTGTGCGCTCGCGGCGCGGGCCGCGGTCGGCCGGACCGGGTCGGACGCGGCCGGCGCGCCGCACGTCGGTTCGACCTCGAACAGGTGGGTCCTGACCGGGCGCCAGGTCTCGGTCCTGGTTCCCGGGTCGATCAGCGCCGTGGTCCCGCCGTCGCCGACGGCGTAGTAGCCCAGTTTGTCGTCCGACCGGCCGACCTGGTCGACGAGGGCGACCGCGAGCTGGCGGGCGTAGTCGATCTTTCGCGTCCCGGGCCGGCCGTCGGCCATCGTGGCCCGGTGGTCGAAGAACAGCAGCGTCTCCCGGTCTGTGTTGCCCTCGAACTCGCGGACGTGGGGCTGGTCGAGGCGGGCGGTCGACTTCCAGTCGATCTGGCGGACGGCGTCGCCGGGGACGTACTCACGGACCTCCGCAGGTTCGACGTCGCCGCCGGGCCGGCCCGCCTCGTGTTCGCCGAAGCCGGCCGCGATGCGGTCACCGCCCTCGCCGACGTGGACGTCCCGCGGCGCGCGCGGGTCCACCGCGACGTCGACGCCGACGTCCAGGTCGGCAGTCTGGCCGAACAGGCCGGCGTCGTCCGAAATCGTCGCGGTGACGTCGTCGACCCGGAACGACCCGGCGACGGGCCAGGTGAGCGTCGCGTGGTCGACGGCTGCGCGCTCCCCGGAACCGAGCGTGACCGTCACGGGCTCGCCCCTCGCGCCGGGCGGCGGCGTCACCGTGACGGCGACCGTAACCGGGAGCGCGCGGGCCAGTTCGGCGTCGACGGAGAGCTGTGCGGACTCCTCGGCCATGAGACGCGGCGCCGTCGTCAATGAGACGTCGAGCGTGGCGGGGACCCGGCCGACGGCCCGGGCGAATTGGAACTGCCTGGCCACCAGCCAGGCGGCGACACCGGCGGCGCCGAGCAGGGCCAGCGGCTGTGCGACGACGACCCCCCAGCACGCCAGAAACAGGCCGACGGCGACGAGCGTCCAGTACCGGCGGGTCACCTCCATAGCTGGTGAGTGCCACGGGGCGCCATTGAAGCTACTGGTCTAGTCAGTCAAGTTGATCGTTCCGTCCGCGGCGATCAGCTCCCCGCCCGGCGCCGCGCTAGAATATCGATCTCAGTTTTGATATCGGTACGGCACGTTTATGGCCCAGAATATATCTCCTATTCTAGCAGGTAGAGCAGACTTGAAGACAATCTTGAGGTTGCGTAATTGCCAGCCAGTCTCTGAAACTCGAAATCGATATTGATTCCAGACGAATGACGACCGAACCAGCCGAACCGTCCGAGGAGTCGCCGACAGCGACGCGCGAGCGCCGGCAGCGCGTCCGGTCGGCGCTGCCGGTCGTCTTCGTCGTGGTCCTCGCTGTCCTCACGACGGGATTTCTCGTGGCGGGTGGGCCGGTCCCGGACCAGAACGACGCCGCGGAGCGAGCGGCCGAGGGAACGCCGGGCGCCGAAGCCGACCGGCAGGACGGTGACGGGTCGACGTCGGCGCCGTTCGAGACACTCCGCTCGGCGGGAGCTGAGACAGACGCGACCGGCGGAAACGACGGCGGGGCGAGCGCCGCCCAGCCCCCGAAAGGAATCGTCGGGCCGAACGAGAGCGGGGTGAACGACACCGACGGCGACGGCATCACGGACGCGGCCGAGCGAGATATCTACGGAACCGACCCGACCGACCCTGACACGGACGGCGACGGCTACGCTGACGGGATGGAGGTCGCTTGCGGCGGTTTGCTTCCCGGCGCGGACCCGCGCCACCACGACGTCTTCGTGGAGGTCGACACCGTCCGCGGGACGCACCTGGACCCGGCCGCCGTCGGGCGCCTCCGGGCGGCCTTCGCCGACGCGCCGGTCGACAACCCCGACGGCGAGTCGGGTATCGCCCTCCACGTCAGGCGGAGCGACTCCGGCCTGCCGGTGAACGGGTCGGTCGACAGCGGCGCGCGGCCCGGCGACCACAACGACCTCCGAGACTACCGGGAGCGGTACGTCGACCACGGCGACTCGGGGTACTACTACGTCCTCGTGACGACGGAGGCCGCCTTCCGGGGTGACGACTACTACGCGGGGTCTGGCGTCGACGGCGCCGCAGTCGTGGAGTCGTTCGACTCGCCGAAGATCACGAGTTCACTGTTGATGCACGAACTCGGCCACGCCTTCGGGCTGGGCCCCGGCGAAGTCGGCGTCGACGAAGAGACCTTCGACGCGACCGACTACCGCAGCGTGATGAACTACAACGCCCTCTACGAGGTCGAGACGTACTCGGACGGCTCGGGCGATGTGGGCCGCGACGAGTGGTCCTTCGTCGCCGAGGACCGCTACCGGCCCCCCGTCGAGTGCGAAGACGACGGGACGGGTGGTGCCTGTGCGACCGCCTGCGTCGCCGGCCAGTGATTACGGACGGCGGCCCGCCCCGTTCTCGCCCCGTGCCAGTCCATTAATGGGGACTGCCGCCCTCTACCCGGTATGAGCCAGCTCCACGCGCTCGTCATCGGCGAGCGCACGTTCCCGTTCCACAGCTTCGACGAGATGGGGCCCCACGTCGAGGCGGCACTCGGCGACGGCGTCGACGCCACCCTCACCGAGGACCGCGACGACCTGCTCGACCTCTCGGGCTACGACCTCGTCGTCGACTACCTCACCGACAGCACCCTCACCGACGACCAGCAGGCGAGCCTCCTCTCGTTCGTCGAGGACGGCGGCGGCTACCTGGGCGTCCACTGCGCCGCGGACGTCACCAGCACCCACGACGGCGAGGGTGGGATCGACGCGCGCGACGAACCCATTCCCGAGTTGCACGACCTGCTCGGCGGCTACTTCCTCACCCACCCCGAGCAGTCCACCTTCGACGTGAACGTCGTCGACGACGACCACCCCGTCACTGCGGGCGTCTCGGACTTCTCGGTGTTCGACGAGCCCTACCAGGTCGACTACGACGCCGACCGCGTCCAGGTGCTCGCGCGCATGGATCACCCCGACCTGAAGGACTACCCCGTCGTCTGGGTCCGCGACCACGGCGCGGGACGGGTCTGCTACGCCTCGCTCGGCCACACCGAAGAATCGCTGGAGAATCCGCAATACCGTCGCATCCTGCAGAACGCCGCCGGCTGGGTCGCTGGCGCGTAGTTCGGCAGCGCGGTCGCTTCTTCTGAAAACGAGGGTTCAGTACTCCGCCGGCCACGCGCCCGGCAGCGGCTCGGGCCGATCGAGAGCGGCGTCGAAGGACTGGTGTTCGCCCGTCTCCGAGGACTCCCGGATCCCGGCGAGGACGTCGAGGACGTGGGCGGCCAGGTCACCGCTCGTCCGGTGGGCCCAGTCGGTCCGGACCGCGGCGGCCAGGTCGGCGACGCCCGCGCCTCGTCCAGCGGTGTACTCGTGCGTGAGGTCGACTTCTTCGAACTCGCGCTCGCCCCGTTTCTGGACGCGGACCGGCCCCTCGAAGTGGTTCGGGTCGGGCAGGGCCAGGGTCCCCTCGGTGCCGTAGAGTTCGAACGCGGGCATCGGGAACGTCGACCCCTGGACGTCGAAGCTCGTCAGGAGGTTAGCGGTGGCGCCGCCGGCGAACTCGATCAGGCCCGACTCGTGGGTCGGCACCTCGACGTCGATGGTCTCGCCGTTGCGTGGCTCGCTCGTGATGGTGCGCTCGTCGCTGGCCCGGGTGACCGACCCCGTGACCCGCGTCGCCGGGCCGAGCAGGGAGACCAGCGCCGTCACGTAGTAGGGCCCCATGTCGAACAGCGGCCCGCCGCCCTCCTGGTAGTACAGGTCCGGGTTCGGGTGCCAGACCTCGTGACCCGGACTCGTCCAGATGGCCGTCGCGCCCACGGGCTCGCCGATCAACCCCTCGTCGAGGACCTGCCGGCAAGTCTGCAGGCCCGCGCCGAGGAAGGTGTCCGGTGCGGACCCGACCAGCAGTCCCTCGCGCTCGGCGGTCTGGAGGATGGACCGGGCGCCCTCGACGGTCGCCGCAAGCGGCTTCTCGACGTAGACGTGGTTGCCCGCCTCCAGCGCCTGCGTGCAGGTCGCCTCGTGGACCGACGGCGGCGTGAGGTTGATGATTATCTCGATTTCAGGGTCGGCGAGCATCTCCTCGGGAGCCATCGCGGTGACGCCGTACTCGTCGGCCGCCTGTTCGGCGCGTTCCGTATCGAGGTCGGCGCACGCGGTGATCTCGTAGGCGTCGAAGCGGTCGCCAGCGGAGAGGTAGGCGTCGCTGATCGTCCCACAGCCGAGCACGCCGGCTTTTACAACGTCCATACTCCCCCAAACCGACGAGCGGAAAAAGAGGTGTTGGGTCGCCAGTGTCGACTGGCGGGGGACTGGCGGCGGAGATCAGTTCTGGTCGTCCGCCCGCTCCCGGATCAGCGAGTTCTCGTCGACGTAGTAGACGTACGTCAGAGTGGACCAGTCGGAGATGAGTTCGGTGACAGCCTCCGTTCCTTCAGCCGGTCCGCCGGTGTTCGAGGAGCCGGAACAGCTCACCGTCGCCTCGTACCAGCCATCGCGCTCGGTGACATTCTGGAGTTCGCAGTCGAGGGTCACCTCGCTGTGCTCGCTGTACCACAGACCGGTGTACGCGTACCGGTACTCGTGGGTCTTCACAACTCACCCACAGAGTCCTCGGTGAGCGTCTCTGGCCGCTCGGGTCGCTCCTTGGGGCCATCGGGGAGTTCGACCGTCCGATTCGGCAGCGGGGTCTGGACGTCGGTGGCGGTGTCGGTTGGCGACTGGACAGCTTCGGAATGCGTCGCCGTCGGAGGACCAGCGGGACCCTCGACGCAGCCCGCCGTGAGGACGACGAGGGCGAGGACGGCGATCAGTGGGAGGGACGATTTCGGGGACACGTGCCGGCGTACCGACGGATCCGGTAAATGCTTTCTACCGGCGTGGCGATTCCGGGGCGCGAAAACCGCCGATCGTCGCACAGAGCCGCCACAGAGACCCAAGGGAAACGCTACAGAGACCCCACAGATGCTCGCAGAAGCCTTCTCGTTCCAGATACTCGTCGATTGACCGCGATCACTTCCGCTACGGATGGCGAACCTTCTTGAGCGAGGACGCAGTACCTACCCTCGATCGAATGGCCACTGCCGAGAACACCGAACTCACCGACGCGTTCGAGGAGTTCTACCGCAACTACTACCGGAACGAGATCGGTGAGCTCGCCCAGAAGTACCCGACGGACCAGAAGTCGCTGTGGATCGACTGGCAGGACCTGTACCGCTTCGACCCCGACCTGGCCGACGACTTCAGGAACAAGCCGGCCCAGCTCCAGGACTACGCCGAAGAGGCGCTACGGCTGTACGACCTCCCGGTGGACGTCAAGCTCGGCCAGGCCCACGTCCGCGTGCACAACCTCCCGCAGTCGGAGGACATCCGCGCCATCCGGCACGAGCACCACGGTAACCTCATCTCCGTCCAGGGCATCGTCCGCAAGGCCACGGACGTCCGTCCCAAGGTCACCAACGCCGCCTTCGAGTGCCAGCGCTGTGGCACCCTGACCAGGATTCCGCAGGTCGCCGGCGACTTCCAGGAGCCCCACGAGTGCCAGGGGTGTGAGCGACAGGGCCCCTTCCGGCTCAACATGGACCAGTCGGAGTTCGTCGACGCCCAGAAACTCCGCGTCCAGGAGTCCCCCGAGGGCCTGCGCGGCGGCGAGACGCCCCAGGCCATCGACGTCAGCATCGAAGACGACATCTGCGGCGAGGTGACGGCGGGCGACCACGTCAACGTCACCGGCGTCCTCAAGCTCGACCAGCAGGGCAACGACCGCGAGAAGTCGCCCATGTTCGACCTCTACATGGACGGCGTCGACGTCTCCATCGAGGACCAGCAGTTCGAGGACATGGACATCACCGACGAGGACAAGAAGGACATCGTCGAGCTCTCGAACGAGGACGGCCTCTACGAGAAGATGGTCGGCGCCATCGCCCCCTCCATCTACGGCTACGACCAGGAGAAGCTCGCGATGATCCTCCAGCTCTTCTCGGGCGTCACCAAACACCTCCCCGACGAGTCCCGCATCCGCGGCGACCTCCACATGCTGATGATCGGGGATCCCGGTACTGGTAAGTCGCAGATGCTATCCTACGTCGAGAACATCGCCCCGCGCTCGGTCTACACCTCCGGCAAGGGGTCGAGCAGCGCCGGCCTCACGGCCGCCGCGGTCCGCGACGACTTCGGCGAGGGCCAGCAGTGGACCCTCGAAGCGGGTGCGCTCGTCCTCGCCGACCAGGGAATTGCGGCGATTGACGAACTCGACAAGATGAATCCGGACGACCGCTCCGCGATGCACCAGGCCCTGGAGCAACAGGAGATCAGCATCAACAAGGCGGGCATCAACGCGACGCTCAAGAGCCGGTGTTCGCTGCTGGGCGCGGCGAACCCGAAGTACGGTCGCTTCGACCAGTTCGAGCCCATCGGCGAACAGATAGACCTCGAACCGGCGCTCATCTCCCGATTCGACCTCATCTTCACCGTCACCGACCAGCCCGACGAGGAGGAGGACGCCAACCTCGCCGACCACATCATCCAGACCAACTACGCCGGCGAGTTGAACACCCACCGCGAGATGAACGCCACGTCGGACTACAGCGAGGAGGAGGTGGCGAACGTCACCGACGAGGTCGCCCCCACCATCGAGCCGGAGCTGCTCCGGAAGTACATCGCCTACGCCAAGCGGAACTGCTACCCGACGATGACGGAGGAGGCCAAGGAGTCGATCCGCGACTTCTACGTCGACCTGCGGGCGAAGGGGCAGGACGACGACGCGCCGGTCCCAGTCACGGCCCGAAAGCTGGAGGCGCTGGTCCGCCTGGCCGAGGCGTCGGCGCGCATCCGCCTCTCCGATACGGTCGAGGAGGAGGACTCCGAACGGGTCATCCAGATCGTCCGGTCCTCGATGGAGGACATCGGCGTCGACCCGGAGACCGGCGAGTTCGACGCCGACGTCGTCGAGACGGGGACCTCCAAGACCCAGCGCGACCGCATCCAGAACATCAAGGGCATCATCAACGACATCGAGTCCGAGTACGACGAGGGCGCACCCATCGACGTCGTCGTCGAGCGCGCCGAGGAGGTCGGCGTCGACCAGTCCAAGGCTGAACACGAGATCGAGCAGCTCAAACAGAAGGGCGAGGTGTACGAGCCCCGCACCGACCACCTGCGGACGACGTAGGATGGACCGGATCTCGGCGCTGCGGAACGTGGAGGAATCGCTGGCCCGCTTCGAGGCGGGCGAGTGCTCGCTGGCGGAGCTGGAACGGGACGTCCGCGGCGTGCTCCGGACCTACGCCACCGACTTCGACGGGGAGTTGCGGGCTTACGAGGCGTCGGGCGAGGCCCTGGGGACGCTCACCGTCCTGGCGTCGTCCCGCGACGAGGCCCGCGAGCGCGTCGCGGACCTGGTCGAGGAACCGGGCAACTTCGCCGTCGAATCTGTCGAGTGAGGGGAAAATGGGAACAAATATGTTGTGGTATCGACAACTGCTGGGACGATGACCGGGGTCGCCGAGATGGTCGACGGTGTCACCACGACGCTGCTGTGCGGGGCGTCGCTGGGCGGCGAGACGCGGGAGTGCTGTGAAGCGTTACTCACGGCGGGCGCCGACGATGGCCGAGATGTGCTGTGGGTGACCTACACGCGGCCGCCGGCTGACTGTCTCGCGTCGGTGCCCGACGACGTGTCCGTCCGCGGCGTCCTCGCCGTCGGCGACGCGCCCCACTGGGAGACGTCCATCGACGGCGTCGACGTCGAGGTGGTCGCGACGCCCGGCGACATCACCGCGCTGGGGATCAAGCTGAGCCGGTTCCTCTCGGCCGGCGACGGCGACCTGACCGTCTGTTTCGACTCCGTGACGGCGATGTGCCAGTACGTCGAGCCGGAGACGGCCTACGGCTTCCTCCACACCATCGCCGTCCAGCTGTACGCCGCCGACGCGACAGCCCACTTCCACATCGACCCCGCGGCCCACGACGAGTCCACGGTCGACCTGTTCGCGTCGCTGTGTGACGCCGTGGTGAACGTCGGCGACGACGGCGACGACGAACCAGCCGTCCGGACGCGGCCCGTGCTCGACTAGACGGGCTCGTCGGACCGTCACTCGGCCGGCTCCATCCGGAAGCGCTGGATACCGAGAATTTTCGACTGTTTCAATTTTAGTTAATTTTATACGAATTCGAGTGGCAACTAGATGCATGCTCCTCGTGATAACCTACTCGCAGGCGGCCCGGCAGTCACTCCGGAACGTCTGCCGGGCCCACGAGGACAGCGTCGTGCGGCGGTTCGGTCGGGCCGCCCTGCTGGAGTCCACGGGGTTCGGCGCGTTCCAGGCGCTCAGGCTGCAGGCGAAACACGGCCTCGACGTCCAGGTCGAACGCGTCGAACCGTTCGTCGAGAGCGACGTGCCCGAGCGTGTTCGCGAAGCCGCCACCGCCTACGAGAACCGCGACCAGTCGTCGGTTCCCTACCGGCAGTTCGCGTCCGGGACCGACTACCCGTCGCCGGAGTCGCTCCGGGAGACCGACGTGTGATCCTCCGCGTCGGTGGGCAGACCTTCTGCGGTGCCGTCGTCGACCTGCGAGAGGTCGACGTCGACACCAGCAGCGATGGAGCGTCGATCGCGGCCGCAATCCGTGGCGAGGAATCCCGCTGTGGCGTGCACTGTCCGCCGGCGTCGCCGGTCCACGCCCGGGCGGGGTACGTCAGGCCGGGGATGGGACTGTCGACGCGGACCGCACTCGCCGCCGCCGGTCGGTCGCGCGGACTCGATACGCCGTCCGACGACGAACTGGCCGCGGTCCGCTCGGAACTGGCGGCGCTCGACGGCGACGAAACCGAGTGTCCGTCCGCGCCGACGACGGCCCCAGACGCCGACCGGGAACGCTTGCGCGAGCGAGTCGCGGAGCTACGGGGTCGCGTCCAGGCGCTTGAATCGACCGACCGCGACGCCAGCAACGCCCGGTCGAAACTCCGGGACGCCGCCCGTCGGCTCTCGGAACTGGAGACCGAACGCGTGGCCGCCGTCGAGACGCGCGAGCGATCGCGTGCGCTGCGGGACCGGCGAGAACGTCGACTCAAACTCCAGGACCGGGCGGCGAACCTCGAACGCGACGCGCGCGCTCACCTCGTCGCCGACCTCCGCGAAGAGTTCGACGCGGCGGTCGACTCGCTGCAGGCGGTGAGTGCCGGGGGCGCCACGGCGAACGACCGCGACCACCCGTTCGACGTCGACCCGGTCACGGCGGCCCTGGCAATCCTGCGGATCGCCGCGGTTCGTGCCCCGGTCGTCCTCACTGTCGACCGGTTCGAGCACCCCGCAGCGGCCGCCCGGAGGCTGGCGGCGCCGGTCGTCCGTCTGTGACTGCCCGGAGTTTATACCGGAGGACGGGCCCAGCCCCGCCATGGTATCACTCACCTGTGACGCCGACCACCGGGACGGGGTCACCCTGGTCACCGTCCGCCTCGACGGGGCGGGCGTCGCCCAGCGCGTCCAGTTGGCGAACCGACTCGACGGGCCGGTCTGGCCGCCGCGCCGGCACGGGGTTCCGGCGGCGGGCTGGACCGACGACGGCTTCGAGACGGTCGTGCCGGCCGACGGAGTCGTCGCCGTCGGCTACGCCTCGCCCGCACCGCCGGTCGACGCACCGGTCGCCGTCGTCGACCGCGAAATCGTCGAGGAAGGAACGGACGAGAAGGCCGCGACGGCGGCCGACGCGATCCGCGACCTGGGCGACCCGTCGCCGCCCCGGGACGCGGTGCCGGTGCCGGTCGACGACGCGCCGGAGCCGGCAGCGGAACCCGAGCCCATCGACCCCGAGCATGCCGACGACGGAACCGCTGAGACGTCGGCCCGGGAGCGTGCCGGCGGAGCGACCCGCGATCCGACCCCGAAAACGGAGACGGCACCCGAGCCGTCACCAGACGGCGAGATTCCAGCGGCCGTCACGGCGTGGCTCGACGACGTCGAGGAACGGGTCGCGACGGCCGAACGACTCGCAGCGGCCGAGACGGTCCCCGAGGCGACGGCCGCGATGCGGGCGGCTGGCGGGCTGGAAGAGGCCGAAGCGGTGGTCGAACGGCTCCAGCGGGATGCGGCGGCACTGGAATCGGTCGCCGAACGGGCCGAGGAACTCGCCGGGCGAACGACGGCCGCGGACGTCCCCCTGGAGACGCTGGAGCGCCTAGCATGATCCTGGCCGTCACCGGCGGGAAGGGCGGCGTCGGCAAGTCGACCGTCGCCTACAACCTCGCCGCGGAACTGGACGGCGTCGTCGTCGACGCCGACCTCGGGATGGCCGACCTCCCCGCCTCGCGCGGGCCGGACCTGCACGACGTGCTCGCGGGTCGTGCCGCGCCGCTGGAGGCCGTCCGCGAATCGGGTCCCGTCGCGATCCTTCCCTGCGGGCGCTCGCTCGCGGGCGCACGCGCCGCGGACCCGGCGCGACTCTGTGACGCCGTCGAGGCGGTCGAACGGGCCTACGGGACCGTCGTCGTCGACTGTCCGGCCGGCCTGCGGGCCGATGCGGGCCTGCCGCTGGTCGTCGCCTCTGCCTGCGTCGTCGTGACGACGCCCTCGGAGGCCGCCATCGCGGACGCGGTGCGGGCCCGCGAACTCGCCCGGGAGTTCGACGCCGGGCTGGTCCGCGTGGCCGTCAACCGCGCCGGATCGAACCCCCCGACCGCCCGGGTCGCCGACCTGTTCGGCACGCCGGCGGTCCCCATCCCCGACTCGGAACGGCTCGGACGGGCCCAGTCGTCGGGCCAGCCCGTCCGCTCGCTGGCGCCGGCGTCGGCACGGGTCGTCGAGCAGTTCGAAACTCTCGCGCGAGCGGTTCAGTCCTGCAGGGCCTGATACGTCGACCGAAGCGTGACCGGGCTGACGTCCGCGGCGTCGGCAGCCGCCACCTGCGTGAGGTCGTGTCCCAGTTCCCTGGCGGCGGTGTACAGACAGCCCGCAGCGACGCCGCCGGGGTTCCGGCCGGCGACGACGCCCTCGTCGTGGGCGCGCTCGACCAGTTCCCCGGCCCGTCGCTCGACGTCGTGGGACACGTCGAGGTCGCTGGCGAACCGCGGCAGGTACTCGGCGGGGTCGATGGGGCCGGTCGGAAGCCCAAGTTCCCGGTTCAGCGCGTCGTAGGCGACACGCAACTCGTCCTCGGTGGCCTGAGCCGCGCCGGCGACCTCGTGGAGCGTCCGGGCCACGCCCGACGTCCGGCAGTTCGCGTACACCGCGGCGGCGGCGAATCCCTCGATGGAGCGCCCGACCAGCAGGTCCTCGCTCTGGGCAGACTCGAACAGCACGCACGCCCGGTCGCGGATGGTCTGGGAGAGGCCCAGGCCGCTGACGACGCGGCGGACCTCGATGAACCCGAGCATCCTGTTCCGGTCGCGTTTCGACTCGGTCTGGGCGCGCCGGTGCTGGCGACGCAGGCGGCGCATCCGGCGGCGCTTGCGTCCCTTGAGTCGGGTCGACCGGCCGATCTCCGTCGACAGTCCCCGGTCGTGGCGCGACCGGGTGAGGGGCGCGCCAGTTCTGGCCTTCTCCGTCTCGTCGTCTTCGAACGACCGCCACTCCGGCCCGCGGTCGATGGCGTCCTCGGCCACCACCAGTCCGCAGCTCGCACACACTGTCTCGCAGTCCGACGCTTCCAGCGCCCCGTCACACTCGGGGCAGCCCTGAGATGTGATACTCATTACAGTTCGAACTTCGTCTCGAAGGGGAATGTAAAGACCGGGGGAATCACCGACTCGGCGGCGTCGCCCGCCGGATCTACCGACCGGTAACCGACAGGTAGCGATTCCCATCGGATTAGAGACCCGAAACCGCTAGACGGAGACGGGCCTATTACCGCTAAGCATCCAAGTTCGTACGCTTTTCTTGGATTCTGAGGTAGGGCCACATTCAGACTCAACACAGGGGTAACCTAGAGTCTTTCGACGGTTCAACGGAATCGGCCAGAATTTCGATTAGATACGCGAGCGAGTAACCTTCAAAATCGTGAGCCGTTCGACGGTCGTTCCTGGCGACTCAGACGGTCTCAAGACCGTGGGTCACTCAGGATTCTGGCGGTACCACTCAGACCCAATCGCAAGACGGCAGGGGTGTTTACGGATTGAGAGTCGGTCCGTAATTAATCCAGAACCGCCAGACGGCGAAGCGACTACCCTGGCAAGATTAGGTCTTTGTGGGGTGGGAGGGGGTGAAACGGACGATGGACTATCAAAGCCCTCTCGACCGACGGGCGTTTTCTGGTATGTAAGTGGTAACTTTGTAGTATGTAGAAGGAAGTGACACGCATAACACCAATGTCGTCTGTTGAAGGTGAAAATGAACCAGAGTGGGTTTGCGAAGAATGTAAGGAAACGGTCAAGAAAGATGCTATGGCTTGTCAGCACTGTGGACACCGTACAAAGGATAATGAATATGGCGCGGGCTATTGGATTATTACCATTTTGATGATATGGAATCCTATCGGTTGGATAATGGCAATTGCCGCAATGAGACGGAAAAACCAGTCTCAATTTGGGTCTATTGCCGAGAAGGTTGGTTCGACAAAAGAAGCCACAGACGACTTGGAAGGCGCGTCATTTAGCGAACGAGTTGAAGCCGTCAAACAGGAACGAGAAGGTTAGTTTTCACACAAGACCAGACGGGCGCTTTCTCTCACTCACCGACTGTAGTGGTACACCAGAACCGCTAGAAGCATTACAGAAACGCCGATTTCAACCACTATCTCGTCAACTGAGATTATATCGATTCCATTCAAAATGACCAAGACGAATGTAAAGAAGGCGAGAGAGTCATTGATTTGATTTTGATTATTCGATAGCTGGCGTTCGTGGGCCACGGCAAACCCATCGTCTGTAAATTCCACTCCTATCATTGGCTCCTCTTTATTTGGGACCTCACTTTCGGTGAGGTTGACCAGCCCCCAATCTTGTAGTCTGTTACTGGCTTGTCGGACTCTCGAATACTCCATATTCGCCATGTTCGAAATGACGCCCACGGTAAAGACTGGCTGAGTGGAAACAATATCACTCAACTCTTCAGGTGGTTCGGACCGATGCATTACGTTGAGAACAATCGCCCAGTCTGGCTCTTCCTGCCCATTTTCGAGAAGGTTCGAAAACCACGCTTGGACACCCATAATACCGCCACCTCCCGCTTCAAAACAAAACTATCGGTGGTCTCAGATACCATCGAAACGTCTCGACGAACGGAGATCTATCTCCCTGTCTCTACTCAGAGGCCCGCTAATGCCAGAATGCCAGCGCTCGCCATGATAGCCATCAGTACAACAATCCACACGTCTTTTTCGACCATAGTTGACAATCGGAATCCCGTCGTAAATGCCTTCTGTGGGTTGTGAACCCCGAATGAGACCAACGACTGTTTCCAGTTTCACTCGTTGACTATAATAACATCGCCAAACTCTTATCAATATTCAGCAGTGAATTACTGGATACATGCAGGATATTTCACCGAAGTTTATACTCACGTTGCTTGGAGTGATAATATTGTTAGCATCATTCATCCCCACAATGGGGTGTCTGATGGCCCATACACCAGATAGTGTTGACAGTAAAGAAACCCCCAGCGAGAGTATTGTAAGTGCGACTAAGTGTGTAGCACCTACCTCGGTCGGCGGCGCAGTTATTTTCGTCTTTGTGGAAGCGGTGGCTATCCTAATGCCAGAGTAGTTACTGTCCTCGATGAATCCGATGCCTGAAGCCTTGAGATTGGGCTTTCTCAGGTACGTCGATAACGTCCCAGTAGGCTAACGCCGTCGCTATCTCGTACTGGTGTGCTGGATTGTGGTCGAAGGCACGATACACGTGTACAGCACCGTGGAGTGTCTGACCCACTGGCATATCAGGCTCCCCAGCGACTTCCCAGAGAGCTTCGCAGACTTCCCGACTCGCAAGACTCTCTCGGCTCAGTGGTTCGTGTTCCTTCAGAACCTCTCTCGCGTCACTCATTGGTCTCCTCTTTCAGTTTCTCCAGCAGAATTCGTCTGTCGTGGCGGCATGCGGGACACTGACACGGGCCGTCTGAAGGCCTCAGAATCTCGCTATGGCCCATCGTGCCTCGTCTCGACTATCGCCGACTCATGCCCATCGGCCCAGGAGTCGGCTCGGTTGCGTTTCGAGAACTGAACCGACTCGTCACAAGATGGGCATCGGGCTACGTAGCGAGTCTTTACCACGGTTCCTTGTCGTAGCTGCCTGAGCCGACGTGTACGTCAGATGGGCGTGGGGCGGGTCCCCGTAGGCTATCGCCCCCGCCCCCCAGTAGGTTCGCCTCAGTCGCCGCCTCACGTACCTCTCGCACAGTCACATTCGAATCGGTCTCTTCAGACAGGTAACGGGCAATCTCTTCTTCGCTGAGACCGTCTGAGAACAGTTGCGCGAGAACCAGCTTGTCTGTGGGTCCTTCGAGAATTGCGAGCGGGACAGATTCCCCAGACGGCAGACGGATAGCGTCCTCGTCTGAAGATTCGTCGACCCCCTCCCCGTCAGGAATGTCGAGACCATGAAGCTGAGCCGCCTTCCGTACCTCAGCCTTGTCCGTGGATGGTCCCAGTTCACTCGAAGCAGCTTCGACATTGTGAATCTCAGGCTGTTCTGCGAGCCGCTTCAGAAATGAACCAGCATCGGGACGGAACAGGTCGCTCCCGCTAACGTAGTGTTCGTAAAGGTCATTCACAGATTCCCCAAGCTGAGGCGTCTCGTGATCTCCCTCGGGCTCTACGAGCGGGAGACCCGACTGATAGCCGACTTTGCGACTCTGCTGAAGCGCCTCATCTACGTAGGCGGGTCGCTCGTCAGCCGCCTCACCGTCTCGCTTACGCGCCTCGACGACTGCTGACGTGCTGATATTCATCTGTATACCTCCGTGTCGACGAGAGACCAGACAGTGGGAGCGGAAAGGCCAGGACCAGATTGAATGGTCAGGACCTCCCCATCAAAGTCGAGTGAATCCCCGTCTTGGACAGTCGTGGAGATTACGACGCACTCAGTCTCGCTTCCCTCAGAAACGGCCATAAGCCGCAATCCACCACGTTCCTGTTCGGCGTTTGCTACGACAATCTCTGAGCCGAGTGAGACGGTATCTCCCTCGCTCAGTCCGCCTCTGTTAGTGACAATCATCTTTCTTCTCACAAACACATATGCAACTTGCCATTTCGAAGATAGATTCCAGAGATAGGCTGAAAGGGTGTGGGGGAGGGGGGTCAAATCCTATAGGTTATTGTGGAGGGAAGGTGGTTGTGTATTTTATATTTTTTAATTTTCAGATTCTGGGAACGAATCTGGAAATGAAAAATGTGTGTTCTCAGACACTCGGAAGGTGTCTATCTGCGTCTCATTGTGAGCCATCTGTCTGTCTTGCGAATCGGCGTATGAGTGTCTCTTATGCCCATTTTCAGACGGGCATGAGCGAACCTACGCCGCTGTGACGGGGGTCAAGTAGCATATGTGTAAGTGGCGGGGGCGGTTCGTAGCTGTCCGTGCCCCGCTGTCACAGTCGACAGGTCACTGTCGATCTCCATTGGGGGGTGAAAATCCCCTTCCGCAGTCTGTCTGGTCCCTGTTGCACGAGGTGACAAAGGACAGGTGTCATGGGCATGAGTCGACCTTTCTGACTCACGCTTTCAATCAACTCTGAGCGACAGCTATCCGCGCATCATTGCCATTCATTACCAAGGGGATTATCCACTATGCCCGTGTGCCGCTCAGGGCAATTCAGCCGCGAGAAAGAGTCTGATTCTCCCGAGAGACAACTGCGGGTTCTTTAAAATTCCCTAAATCACGGAGAGAAGAATTAGTGCGGCAAATGAGATTATCGATAGAAATCCTGCGTAGGCAGCAACTTGGCCGATGCTTTTCGAAATTTCAGAGTCTACATGTGATAAGAGGTCATCCCGTGAGGTTTTTCTCTGAGCTTGTTTTCGACCGTCCGCATATTTCATCTCGAATGAATTATTCATGAATCGGAGACTAATTGGGTAGTATTGTTCGTAAAAATCGTACTCGTCAATCAGGATTTGATGTATGGCTTGCAGTTCCCTCCTATAACCATCCCTGATTCGCATTTCTCTCAACTCTTCCATCGCTTGGCGAGCAGAATATAGGGTCTTGATACGCGGAGTATATTGGATATCGACCGACGGAATACTCTTGATGAGGATGGAATAGAATGGTTCGATTCGTTGGCTCGCTACTATCGCGAGAAAACCTGAGAATGCGCCGAGTAGACCAATTAGAAGCAGGTGCATTGCCATTTCTATACGATTGAATACCAGGTTACATATAAGCAATCCCTATATCAGATATGTCAATTGTTTGCTTTTAGGGTTGAAGTACCCTATTCGAAGGCGAATTGAATCAGTCGCTCCGCGTCTACCGTACACGACTTGTCCGCGACGTGCTCGAAGGCGGTTTCCGCGCTCTGTCTAATGAGCCGCCTATCGGCCTTGGCCTCCTCAGCCGAATCAGCGACGGTCTGAGCGACGGCGCATAGTGCCATTGCGGGTCTACCCCCAGCCCAGTTGAATTTTCTCCCGTCCATCCCAAGAGCCGTCTGCATGGCAGTCTGCTGCTGTCGGTCCGTGAGACCACATTGAGAGGCGACGGCCTCTGTCATTTCTCGCGTCTCACGGGCCTCTCGGTCCACTCTACCCGTGTCGCTACGGTCGCCGTAGTAGAATCCGCTATTATAGGCCCACAGTCGCTTTCGACGTGCCCCCAGGTCCTCCCCGTCAGCACCCGTCTCAGGTAGCTTATTCCCGTACGCGTCTTTCCCGTCAGCGTAGAAGGTAGTCCGCTGGACGCCTTGAGCGGCCCAAGCGGATTCCATGATATCGCCGTCCAGCTCTTGGGCGTCTGTGTTCTCCGTCGCTGACGCGTACGACTCGCTATCAAGGCGTTCCCCTGCCGCACACTCGCCACGGTCGACGTGACCCCCCTCTGTCAGTGCGCCAGGATTGTACGCGTCTTTCGCCGACTCGCTTCGAGTCTCGACAGAGACGTAATCGGGGTCAATTTCCGTGCCCGTATCACACGGGTCACTGCTGTCTTTCCAGTATTTTTGTTCGCCTTCTGATAATTCGGTGCCACAGTCGCCACTCGTCTTGGGTTGTGTACTCATAATAGTTTTTGGAAATTAAGTCGCGTCTACGGTGCGAATTTCCGTGCCTTTGAGACCGTTTCGACCAAATCCATCACTGCGATAGCATGCGGAATGTCGTCAGCTCGGTCTTCTCCGTACATTTCTCGCTTCATTTTCTTCAGCGAGTCCAGTTCTTCCGCGTACATCCTGATGTGTTTCTTTCGTCGTGTCATGTTTCAGTCACTTCTACGTATGCGGTTTGGGTGTCATCGCTCTGCCACCGCCCCTGCACTCTATTAGTAATAGTAGTTAGGTAAATTCACCAATAGTTTCCCGTTTATTGGCATTTCGGCCCCTCTACCTGCTGATTTCCGATTCAGATTATGGGGGAGGGAAAACTTAAACCACAACTACCCAACCAGTCGTGTATCTGTCAGTGTCATCTCTCTGCCACCGACCGCCCCATATGTAACAGTAGTTCGCGTGACCGCCGTCTTGCGGTTAATAACGCTTAAAAGTATTCACACACCAACATTATTAACTCCCGATTCGCCAGGATTCTATACCGTCGAGTACTCTACGTCCAGTTTAGACTTATGACCACGGGGGGTCTGCTAGAGGGGGTACCTACGGGCGTCAGTGCCCCGACCCCCGAAATGTCACTCGACGTAGAGAAATGTCGGGCATTGGGCCTTGTATTGCGCAAGAAACATTTTTGTTATCCATATCAATATGGTGATTAGGCGAGAAAGGGCACAATGTCCGATAGGCGGACACCCCACATGTTTGGATTCTAAGGTGTCTGTGAGGTGCGCTAAGCGATTTCTTTCTAGCGGGAGGTATACCACTTGGTTTCAATCCAAACCAATTGTAGCACCACTCACGGCGCTTGAGCTAGAATCTGACGTGTTCGATAAACTAGATAGGGGCGGAGAAAGAGCGGTATCTACAGGTCGTATTTGTCTCTCCTATCCAGCATCTTTTCGTTCTCTGGCCGAGTGTCATAGTGCTGACGTAGTTTCTGCTCAGTCACGTCGCACCGCTCGGCCACGTCTTGAATGAGCCACCCGTCTGAGAGGTGTCGACCGATACTCCCTTTGCGGATTGCATGAGGCCCAAGCTTCCCATCTACGTGGTCGCAATCCTCAGTCAGGTCGTAGACCGTCGTTCGGATTGTGACAGTACACGGACGCCCCTGAGTGGTCGTAATGAGCGGGTCCCTCCCGTAGTCGTCTGCCCTATCCAGCCTGTGGTGCTCTACGTAGCCATTGAGCACCTCAGCGAGACGGTCCGAGACCATTATCTCACGGGTCCCTTTCTCCCCGTTCTTGAGCCGCGTTCCGTCGTCTGGTCGGTGCTCAACGGTCAACGACTGTTTGCGAGAGTGCCAGTCGTCAAGGTCGAGAGATAGGAGTGCTCCCGTTCGCATGCCACTCTCCCAGAGTAGCATGAAAACCACGTGGTCCCTGCTGTACGGTTTGAATTTCCCCAGGTCGGACAGAATGTCGTCTGCCGCCTTTGGCGAGACCCGCTCCGTCTTTGCCCGCTCGTCTCTGCTGAGCTTGATAGCAGAGGGGTCTACTGCGTCTGCGAGACCATTAGCGACTACTCCCGCCCGTTCCATCACCTCAAGGAAATTCTTGAGAGTGGATAGCTCAGACTTGAGAGTCACCTTCTTGATTTTCTTGCCACGGCATTGCTTGTAGCGGAACAACGCTGGGTTATCTAGGTCTCTGGTGTGCTCAACGCCGTTCTCTCGACACCACTTAGTAAACTTGCGTAGGTGCCACCGTCGTTTATCCTGAGTCTGGGGCGATACCTCCCCCTCACGATCCCCCAGGTACATCTGCACCGCTTCAGTCGGTCCGTGGTCGTTCTCTTGGAAGCTGTACGTCGGCTCTGCCGTCGTCTGCGCATGGCTCTTGCTCATTGACATTCTCCCGTGGCCCTAGAATTATCTGGAAGCATAATGCTCGCCAGATAATTACATATTTGAATATTACCACTCCTCACGTAAATACGTTTCGCCAGTGTGGATGACCATATTACCGCGCCGTATTGCGGTTTGGCCGTCTGAGTGGCGAAATCTTTTCCCGTGGGGTGGAATGCACTAACTTGGCGTAACTGATTCCCTACTTCAAACCCTGCGGTACCCTTATGCTGGATAGCCAATTTACCGTCAAATATTGTTACCAACTGGTAACCGGTAGGTGATTCGGCGGCAACCGGACCCGTCGATACCGCAGCCGACAGGCTTACGTTCTGTCAACTGAATTGTGAAACGAATGGCGCTGTCGGACATCGCTGCGGGGATCGAGGTCACTACCGAGCAGCGCGACCGCGGCGTCGCGAGCGTCGACCGGACCGACGAGGCGCTGGCCGACCGACTGGCCGGCGCCGCCGACGACCTGCCGTGCGACGCCGAGACCGCGGCGACGCTGGTCGAACGCTACGCCGCGGGCGAGTCAATCGGCGACGCGGGCCGGGCCGCCGGCGTCGCGCCGATCACCGCCGCGAAGACGCTGCATCACGTCGGCGAGCACGTCTCACCGCTCTCGCCGACCGCCCGCGACGTCGTCCGGGACTGGCTCGACGGGCGGGTCTCGCGGAGCGAGGCGCTCGCGCTCACTGGCGCGAGCGAACGGGAGTTCGCGCTTGGCGTCTACGTGGAGACCCACGAGCCCTCGGCCGACGCCCAGGCCGCCGCGGAAGGCTATCTGACCAGTGAAGACGCCACCGGCGAGAAGCGGGCGTCGCTCGGCGAGTCGGTGGAAGCCGGCGACGGACTGCGGTAGTCTACGAGCGGAGTCGCTGGATGCGCTTCTCTGTCGGCGGGTGCGTCGAGAACACTCGCTGGAGGAGACCTCCGTCGGCGTTGAAGATACAGAGGGCGTTTACGCTGTCCTCGACGGTCGACTCGCGGCCCTCCGCGCCGCGGGATATCTTCTCGAGCGCGCGTGCCAGCGGGTCGCCAGTGCCGATGGCGTCGCGTGCGTCGGCGTCGGCGACGTACTCCCGGTACCGCGAGATAGCCATGACGAACACCATCACGAGCGCGTTCGCAAGCGACGAGGCGACCATCGCCAGTATCCACGAACCCACGTTCCGCTCGCCGCCGAACAACACCGCGAAGTAGGCGACGTAGCCCACGAGCATCCCGATTGACTGCCCGACGACCATCGTGATCACGTCCCGGTTCTTGATGTGGGCCAGTTCGTGGGCGACGACGCCCTCGAGTTCGTCGTCGTCGAGCAGTTGCATAAGCTCGGTCGAGACGACGACCACGCCCGCACCCTTCCGCCCGACAGCGAAGGCGTTGGGGACGCCCATCTCCATCGTCATCAGGCGCGGTTCCGCCAGGTCCATGTCGCGGCAGAGCCGCCTGACCATCTGGTGGACGTGTCCGTACTGGCCGTCATCGGGCATGTCCCGCGCTCCCCGGAGCGCCATCCACTTCCCGAGTTTGTACTGCACGGCTGGTACGACGAGAATGCCCAGGAGCAGGACCGGCACCAGCGGAAGGCCGAGGAGGGCCGACAGTGCGGTCCCGGCGAAGAGGTAGAACGCGAACAGGATCGCGCCGACGACGAGCATCCGCAGTTGCAGTCCCGTGTCTGTCATACGGCGGATGGAAGGCCGTCTGGCGGTAAAAGCCTCTTGGTGACCACCTGGATCCGGGCCACTAACCAGCCAGCTCTCGCTCGGCGGGTGGCCGGTGGTCGCGGGCCGGTGACGGCAGACCCTCAGCCGAAAAACCCGTCCGAAGAGCGGTCGACCTCGACGTCGCGGTCGAAGAGGGCCGAGGTCACGTCCGCCATCGTCGCTGCGAACTCGCTGTCTGGCGCGACACAGGTTGGCGTCACGACGCCGTCCTCCCCCGTCGGGACGACGTGGTCGGCCTCGGGGAGGTGGGTCGGGGTTCCGTCCGCGACGCGGTTGGCGACCAGCGCGTCGGACTCGGAACCGAGGTCGACCAGTCGTCCCCGCATCCGGGGGAGCAGGTCCGCGCCGCGGCGGGCGTCGGGCGCGACGAGAACGCGCCGGTCCACGCCCGTGACGGCGGCGACCGACTGGTTGTCGGCCACTGGCGGGACGTCGACGACGACGTGGTCGAACTGGCGAGCGGCGTGGTCGACGCAGGTCTCGAACTGGCGCGCGGCGTCGGGCGCTTTCGCGCGGGCGACGCGCTCGAAAGGCGCGTGGACCGGAGCGATCGCGGCGCGGCCGTCCAGATCCGGCCAGACGTCCACGAGAGCGTCGCCGAAGGCGGCCTCGTCGGTGAGGACGCGGGTCAGGTCCGGGTCGATGCGGCCCTCGACGTGGGTGGCCAGTCCCTGGGTAGCGAACGCGGCGTCGAGGACGGCCACGGAGTGGCCGGCGCGGGCGAGCGTCGCCCCGGCCTCGACGCTGACGCGCGTCGTCCCCGCTCCGCCGGTCACCCCGACGAACGCGACAGTCGTGCTCATCGTAAATTCACTGTGTCGTCCCCCGATAAAAAGTGTCGGACGACCGCGTCCGTCGGCCAGGACCGATAGCGACCGGGCGAAGGCGGTCACTACCAGTTGCGTCCGGGCCGCCGTCGTAACCACAAAACATATTCCCCCCGTCTCGCATGTACGTGGTACGAAGTGGGCAGCGGGTAGGGGTACTCGTGCGTTCTGCCCACCATTATCTCACTCCCGAGAGTCTTCTCCGTCCGGCGCGCGCTACAGCGAGACGGTGGAGAGTTCCTCGGAGATCTCCCGGACGTGGTCGTTGTACGCCTCTACGAAGGCCGGAATGTCCTCGACGTGGCGGCGCAGGTCCTTCGGCGACGGCGGTTCGTACTGGGAGAGGAGGTAGACGCCGCCTTCGCCGCCGACCCGGAGGTACTGCGCCCGGCCGTCCTCCCACTTGAGTTCCCACCGGCTACCGCCGACGCGGGTGTCGAAGGTGCCGTAGTTCGACCCCGCGACGCGGTGGAGTTCGCCAGCCATCCGGTCGGCACACTCCCGGATCCGACTGAGGACCCGCTCGCGCTCGGCGACGATGTCCTCGGTCGATTCGACTGCGGGAAAGTCTGTCTCGACCTGGTCGAACACGCCGTCGAGCGACCGGACGTGGTCGGCGAACGCCCGCACGAACGCGCCGTAGTCTTCCATCGCCGCGGCGAGGGCCTCGGGTTCGGGCTGTTGCTTGGAGGAGACGACGTACGTCTCCGTGCCGCCGTCCTCGAACCGGAGGTACTGGACGGTGCCGGCCTCGTACTTCAGCGTCCAGGTACCCCGGCTGGTGTCGAACTCGGCCTGGCCGTAGTCCCCGCCCTGAAGTATCGAGAGTTCCCGGGCGACCAGGCTGGCGTGTTCGGTGACCTCGGCGACGACCTCGTCGCGGCGTTCCGTGGCGGCTTCGACGCCGGCGACGTCGGCGTCCAGTCCCTCGATCATGGTTGTAGAGAGGAGGGGATCGAGGGGGATAACGGCGTCGCATCGCCGCCGCGAGTCGCTTCTGGAACCGCCGTCACGCTCCCCGAGAGGTCCTCGAGTGGCCGATTCGCTCAGCCAGTCGGGGCGTCCCACTGGTCCGGTTCGTCAGGGTAGGCGAACAGGTCGACGAGGTGGTCCTCGTGACACCCCCGGCAGACGTAGTAGTCGTCGACCCCCTCGGCGTAGCTCGGGTTGAGCATGACGTGGACGGTGGCGTCGAAGGACGTCGCGGACCCGCAGATGGCGCAGTGTTCGGTCGGCATCGCTGACTCACCAGTGTGGATCGTTCACACCCCACGCACGTAAGTTGTCGTGTCCGGAGCGGTTCGTGGCGGGAGCGTCCGTTCGAAGGGGCTCGACCGTTTTCAGGCCGCATACCGTCGAAAACCGGGAGAACGGATCGTTGTTCACCAGTTACGGACCACAAAACCTATTACACACTTCGAGAACCCACCGAGTACGAAGGTGGGCAGCGGGTAGGGGTACTCGTATTCTGCCCACCGGAATCCCGTTTCGTGAGCGACGGCGCCGTCCGTCGCGATCGACTGGAGCGGGTCCCCTATTGGTAGGTGCTCTATAGCGCTGGTTTCAGGCACTCTCTCCCGATAGCGCTCGAGTGAGCCGAGGCGTCAGTCGGCGCGTAACAATGGCCGGAGACCGCAAGGGCCGATCCATGACTTCGAGCGAGGGACCGAGACGAACGGGCAGACAGACGTCGCGTCGACGGGCAAGGGGTGACTGGCGACCCGCGGACCGCGCCGGCGGGCGAGCAACTGGCCGCGAGGTCGATCGCGAATGAGCAACCGGGCAGTCAGGACCGACGGCTGGCTGGACGGCCGGATAGACCAGATCGGTGCGGTCGCCGGCCTGCTGCTGGCGGCCGCCCTCTTCCCGCTGCGCTTCCTGACAGAGAACCTGTTCATCCAGGTCGTGCCGGTTCTCATCGGCATCGGAAGCGGGCTCTACCTGGTGACGGCCCACTTCGGGCGCGAGGACGTCGCGGCCGTCCGGTGGCGCCTCTCCGACCTGGCGGGCCGGAGCCTCGGCGGCGTGACGCTGCTGGCCGTCGGTTCGCTGGGGCTCGTCGCGACGACGACCGGCGGTCGGAGCCTCCCTTTCTTCGGCCTGGCGTCGGCCGTCGGCGCGCTGATCTTCGTCCAGGTCCTGTTCGTCCGGGACTCGGCGTTACGCCCCGGGTCGATCGTCCTGCAGGTGGTCGCCTTCGCCCTCGTGGTGCGGTTCGCGGCGCTGGCGACGACGCCGGGGCTGATCGGCGTCGACAGCTGGACCCACGTCACCGAGTACGCGCAGGCGATCCGCGAGGGCGGGTCACTCGCGGCCATCGCGGACGTGAAGTACGTCGCCGCGCCGCTGTATCACCTGCTGGCCGTCGTCGCCGCCGAGGCGTTCAACACATCGATCCGGCTGGCCGTCTACGCGACGCTCGGGCTGGTGATGCCCCTCTCCGTCGTGCTCGTCTACCTGACGACCCGGCACTTCCTCCCCGTCCGCTGGTCGCTGTTCGCGATGGCGACCTACGCCGTCGCCGACCACGTCGTCCGGTGGGGCGTCCACCTCATCCCGACGAGCCTGGGGCTGGTCTTCTTCCTGGTGGTCGTCTACGGCATCACGAAGCTGTTCTTCGTCGACCGTGAGGGGTCCGTCTTCGGACTGACGATACTGGTCGGCGTCGCCGTCGTGCTCACGCACCAGATATCGGCGTTCGTCACGCTCTGCTTCCTGGCGGCGGCCGTGGCCGCCCAGTGGGTCGTCTGGCTCGCCGACAGGCACGGCTCGCTCGGCCGGGTCACGGCCGGCCGGGAGACGACGAACGTGACGCCGGTGTTCGCATTGGTCTGCGGGCTCACCGTCGTCAACTGGGCGTTCACGCCCTACGGGTCGGGGACGTTCATCGAGACGATGGTCGGCAGCCTCCGGCGGGCCCTCGACGGCTCGGTCGGCTTCCTCCAGTTGATGGGGTCAGAGCCGGCCGCGGGCGGCGCCCTCGCGGCCGTCGTGACGGACGTCCCGAAGTGGGTCGAGTTCGTCGACGCGCTGGGCTTCTTCCTGCTGTTGACCGCGGTCGTCCTCGGCTCGCTGACGCTCGTCCGGAGCGACCGGTTCTCCCAGCTCTCGCTCACCTACGTCATCGCTGCCGCGGGGATGCTCGTGGTGGTGCTGGGGCTGCCGCTGTTCGGGCTGAACCTCTTCCTCCCCGGCCGGTGGTACGCGTTCATGTACGCGCCGATGGCCATCATCGCGGCCATCGGGGTGCGGTACCTCTCGACGCGGCTCTCCTCGCGGGCCGTCGTCGCCGGCCTGCTCGTCCTCGCGCTGGTGTTCCCCGGCGCGATGCTCGCCTCGAACAAGGCGGCGCCGGGCGACCCGATGTTCGACGAGCACTACCCGCGCTACTCCGGGACGAGCTCCGAACTGGCCGCCGTCGAGACGGTGAGCGCCATCCACCCCGACGGCGCCCCAGCGCTCCAGACCGACCACCCCTACCGAACGCTGTTCACCCGCTGGCAGGGCGAGGAGGTAGAGGGGCTGGCGCTCGGTGAGGACGGCACCGTCAGCGCCGACGCCGCCGTCTACCGGGAGTACCAGACCCACGGCGCGGCCTCCGCGAGATACCAGGACGACTGGGTCCAGGTCCAGCTACAGGAATCGACCGTCTGCGGCGGCGAAACGGCCGTCCTCTACGCCAACGAGGAGGTTCGCTACTGCCAGTCGCCCGCCGCACTCTAGACCGATGTCAGGAACCACCACCACCTCCGGACGCGTCGCATCGCACACCGACCTGGCCGTCGCCGCCGGCTACGTCGTCGCAGTGACCGCCGTGCTGGCGCTCGTCGGCGACCTGCCGACCGCCGTCGCCGTCCCGCTGGCCCTGCCCGTCCTGCTGTTCGCGCCGGGGTACGCCGTCGTGACGGCAATCGCGCCCGCCACGGCCACCCCGACAGGTGCCGACGGGCCCGGTGACCGCCTCGGCGTCCGCCAGACCCACGACGGTCTCTCGCGGCTCGAACGGCTGGTCCTGTCCGTCGTGGCGAGCGTCGCCGTCGTCCCGCTCGTCGCGCTCGCGCTCGACTTCGTCGTCGGCGTCACTCTCGTGCCCGTGCTGGCCGGCGTCGCCGCCGTCACCGTCGTCTCCGCACTCGTCGCCGCGTACCGACGCGGGCCCGGTGCCGCACGAGGGGCTGGCGCGGCGGGCGGACCGGCGACCGACCGGTCGCTGCTGGCCGGCGTCCCGACCGACGGCATCACACTCGGCTGTGCGGCCGTCGCGGCCCTCGTGCTCGTCGGGAGCGCCACGATGGCCGTCACCGGCGACCAGGCCGCAGAGACGGAGTTCTACCTAGTCACGGAGACGGCCGACGGCGAGTACGAGGCCAGCGGCTACACGACCGACCTCGCCGACGGCGAGACGGCCGAGTACACGCTGGGCATCGAACAGCACAGTGCACAGCCCCGGGAGTACACCGTCGTCGCCCAGTTACAGGAGCGGTCGGGCGCTGGCGCGAACGCGACGGTCGAGAGCCGGGAGGAGCTCGACCGGAGCTCGACCACGGTCCGACCCGGCGACGCGACCATGGAGACGGCGACGGTGACCCCGACGACGACCGGCGAGCACACGCTGGCCTTCTTCCTCTACGAGGGGGAGGCGCCCGCGGAGCCCGACCGGGCGTCGGCCCACCGGGTCGTCCCCCTGCCGGTCGAGGTGACGTAGTCGGTAGATCACCGGACTGCGGTCGGCCGGAGTTCGGCAGTACACGATGCATAACAAACGAGCGATGTGGCGACGTTCCGGACGAGACCGGAGACAAACGAGTGAGTAATTGATGGTATCTGACACGACGACGCGCCGACACGCAGGTGACGCGGATGGCGAGTGACGTCGGTTCGGACGGCGGGGACGGGCGACCGCCGTGGCGACGGCGCAGCGACCCGTCCGGCGGACGGAACGGCTCGCCCGGCGAACGAAACGACGCCCAGTGGTCACTCCGTCGCGCGGAGACCCGACCCGGGCGAAGGACGGCCGAATCGAGTGACCTCCCGTCGCTGTCCGTCGTCGTCCCGACGTACAACGAGGAAGACCGGATCGAGACCTGCCTGGAGTCGATCCTGGCGGCCGTCGCGGACGACCCGTCGATCGAGGTGATCGTCGTCGACTCGAACTCGACGGACCGGACGGTCGAACGCGCCCGCCGGTTCCCGGTGACGGTACTGCGGATCCCGGACGACGACCTGACGACCCCGGGTGCGGGCCGCTACGTCGGCCAGCGATACGCCACCGGCGACCAGTTGCTGTTCGTCGACGGCGACATGCGCATCTCGGGGGAGTGGCTCGACCGCGCCCGGCGCGTGCTCGACCAGCGCGACGACGTCGCCGGCATCGACGGCCACCTCAACACCGCCGAGGCCACCGACCCCGAGCCGGTCGAGGCGCTCCGTGGCGTCGTGCTCTACGACGCCGACGTGCTCGACCAGGTCGACGGGTTCGACCCGTTCCTGCGGGCGCTCGAAGACGTGGAACTGGGCTACCGGATCACGGAGGCGGGCTACGACGTCCGGCGCCTCCCGATGGTCGCTGCCTCCCACCCCTACGCGCCCGGGGCGGCCGAACTGCGCCGGCGGTGGCGCAACGGCTACTACTTCGGCCTCGGGCAGGCCGTCCGGAAGAACCTCCGCTCACCGCGGACAGTGTGGAAGTTCGTCGACCGGTATCGCTACCGGGCGGCCTTCTACGGCTGGCTCGTCGTCGGGGCGGCGAGCCTGCTCGTCCAGCCCATCCTGGTGGTGGTGTGGCTCGCCGTCTCGCTCGTCATGTTCGCCGCCGACATCGCCTGGGAGGGGGGCGCCGACGCGACCCAGCGACTGGGCAAGTACGTCCTCAGCAGCGCCGGGTTCGTCCGCGGCTTCTTCATGCCGCCACCCGAGCACTCGGCGTTCCCCGTCGACGTCGCCGAAGAGGTCGCCGAACCGGACGCCGTCGAGGGCCAGCGATCCGTCGCCGACGGTGGCGACGTCGTCGAGTAGGCGACGATTGCCCGGCGCCGGTCGATGCAATGGAGACACAGCGGCTGCGTAACTAACCCGCAGGCGAGGAACTCACACCACATGATCACCGACGACGCCGCGCCCGCTCGGTCGCTCCAGAGCGGGCCACCCGCTCACGCAGAAGCGGCGCCCGCGAGTCAGCCATGACCGGCGACCGTCCCTCCAGGCGGTCGTTCCTCCGTCGCGGGGCCGCCGTCGCCCTCCCGGCCGCCGTCGCGGGCTGCCAGTTCCGAGATGACGCGCCCGAGACGACGAGTCCGGAGCGAGACCGGACCACGGACACACCCACGCCGACGACGCCGACCTCGCGGGAGCGCCTCGCGTCGGCGTACGACGACCGGTTCGACGAGTACGTCGACGTCGTCGCCGCCGGCGCCAGCCCGGACGGATCCGAGCCCATCGACGACGTCCTGGAGCGGGTCGTCGCCGACGACACCCTGGCGTACGTCCCGGCGGGCACCTACCGGGTGAACTCGCTCCGCGTCGAGGGCGTCGAGAACGCCGGCCTGGTCGCCGAGTCGCCCGACGAGACTAGCCTCGTCCCCGGCCGGCCCGCCGTCGACATCGGGCACCAGTTCCTGCAGTTCCACGGTGTCAGCGATTTCCTGTTCGAGGGGTTCACGCTGGACTACCGCGCGTCCGGCGCCGGCGGCGCGACGCAGGTCTTCTCCCGGGGCGACTTCGCGGTGCGAGACGTCAGCGTGCGCGGGACGATGCCCGACGAGTCGCTGCCGGGCAACCCCGCCGCCTTCCGGTTCGACGTCCGCGAGGAGTCGGCGACCGGCACCGTCGAGCACGTCGTCGCGACCGACGGCGGCCACGACGGGGGCAACGCCGTCGGCCTCTACGTCGGCGCCGCCCACGCCGGCACCCTCGAGTTCGTCGACTGCGAGGTGAGCAACTTCCCGAACAACGGGCTGTACGCCTCCGCACCGGGCCGGGACGACGAGGCCCTGCGGGGCCGGGACGGGACGGTCCACGTCCGCGGCGGGCACTACGCGAACAACAACATCGCCAACGTCCGCCTTGGCTCGACCGACTCGACGGCGCGGGACGTCACCGTCGTCGTCGACGAGCGCCCCCCTTCCCACGCCGGTGCGATGAACGCCCGCGGCATCCGCCTGCGCAACCGGAGCGGTATCGTCGTCGAGGACTGCGAAATCGTCGTCGGCGCCGACGCCGGCGAGGGGTTCGGCGGCCTCGTCTTCCACCCGAACGCCGGGACGTCGACGATCCGGGACACGACCATCCGCGTCGACCGCGACGACACCCCAGCCATCCGGGCCCTCGACGACGACCCGGCGGACCCGTCCCCGGGCCCGACCTTCGAGAACGTGACCGTCACCGGGTCGGCCGCCGGCGGGTGGGCCGTCGAGATCGCCGGCCGCGCGGACGTCGCCTTCGAGGACTGCACCGTCAGCGGGACCGGTCCGGGCCGCAACGGCCTCTCCTTCACGGCCTGCGAGAACTGCGTCGTCGACGGCGGCGAGATCGACGTGCCCGGGATTCCGGTCCGGGGACGACGGTCGACGGTGGAGACGCTCGACGTTCGAACGGGCGACGCGCTGGATAGCGAGCAGTGAGGAGAGGGACCAGGACCAGTTCGGGAGCTCGGCCGTAGGTCGTTTCTACGCCCCGTCAGCCGAGAAATAACAATCGGTCGGGGGTCGGACGGTCCACCCGAGACCGATGACATCGCTACGACGACGAACGCTGCTGAAGCTGGCGGGGGCCTCCTCGGCCGCCGTCGCCGGCTGTCAGGGGTTGAATCTGGACGCGGGGCAGGGAGCGGCGAAGACCGACCAGCAGGCGTCGGGTAGAGAGGTGACGACCCGGGAGGCCATCGAGACGGGACTGCTGAACGGCATTCCGCAGGTCCGGGCGCAGGCCGACGAAGGCTCGGGGACGCGCGAGGACCCCTACCAGGTGCCCCCGGACCTGTTCGCGGACTACCACGGTACCGTCGAGTTCGGCAGCGGCTGGTTCGAGACCGACGGCGTCGAGACCGACCCGGACTTCGACTACAGCGACACGTCGACGTACCTCAACGGCGAGGGAGTCCGGACGACCACGCTGCGCCACGCCGCGGACGAGCCGTCGACGCCGACCGTCCGGCTGGCCGGCGAGGCGGGCAACTTCGGCGGCGTCCGCAACATGACCGTCTACGGCGCCGGCGAGGGCGACCGGAGCGGCGACGCCAACATCGTCGAGACGGACGGCAACGTCATCGACTACACCTTCGAGAACGTCATCTTCCGCTGGGGCGGCGGCGACGCGCTCCACCTCGCGGCCAGCGCCAGCGGCTGTCGCGTCCAGAACGCCTGGGTCGAGAACGTGAACGGCCACGCACTCTATCTCGGCGGTGGGAACCGCCTGAAGGTCGACAACGTCCACGCCATCGGCTCGGGGTTCGTGATCGAGGGCGCGGAGAGCCACTTCACGAACGTCACCATCTTCTCCGCGGGGGGCAACGACGGCATCGTCAACACGACGCCGGGCAACCAGTACGCCGACGTCATCCTGAAAGAGGGGCTGAACGCCGGCTTCCGGGGGACCTCGCGCTTTTCCATCTCGAACATGCACGTCGAGGGCGCGAAGCAGAGCGCCATCGTCGACGGCACCGGCAACTCGCCCATCTCGAACGTCTTCGCGCGGAACTGGGGACGCGACGACGGCTGGCGGCCGCTGCTACGGGCCAGCGGGTCGTCGGTGCGGGCCAGCGGCGTCTGGGGCGACCGGACGAGCGAGGAGTACTCGACCACCCTGCTCCGCGTCGAAGACGACGACTGCTACGTGAACGGCATCGGCGGCACCGCCGGCGAGCCGTGGTCGATCACGATCACGAGCGGCACCGAGAGCGTCCTCGACAACGTCGCCAACGTCGACTACGACCAGATAAGCGACGAGGGTGTCCGGACGCTGATCAACCGCTGGGGGACCAACGACGGCGACCCGGCCGTCGAGGGGGAGTGGAACGGGCACGCCGACTACGCCGGCGCGACGAACGCCACCGTCTGGGATACGTCGACCGAGCCCTGGACCGCCTACCGCGCCCAGCCGGACGGCCAGAACTGGGTCGAACTGTGAGTATTCGGTGGCGCAGTCGAACCGGGGCCCACTGAAACGTTTTACAAACTCCGTTGGTGTGGTGTCTGTATGGAGGCGACACGGCGGTCTATACTCGAGTTTGTAGCACTGGGAACCGCCGGTCTATCCGCTGGATGTGCCTCTACAACGGGTGAAGAATGTCCGCTCTTTCACAATATAAGAGAGGAAGGCGACTACCGGGTCAGAGCGCGATACGAGTACGAGAACCTCTCACAGCCAGCGAAAACGGCCTTCGATGGCGCCCTCGAGAACGATGGGCGTGACTTCCGCGTAGAGAATACGGATGAAAACAACCCGTCGGAGTTCGAATATGGCGACGTGTTGAACTACTACGAGATCGAGAAAAATGGTGAGGTGTACGTTCTCGCGACCAGGACCGACGAGGGGTGTTGACGCTGAGTGGGGTAGATACCGGACGGGATCCTGCGCACTGGCCCTCCCGTCGCTCGCCGCGACGGACGTCGTGATGGGGCCTCTCTCGGCGACGGTGCTGTAGCGAAGGCATAACTACGTGGAACGTCGTGGAACTGGGCTGGTATGCCAAGCGTCGCCCTCGTCGTGCTGGACACGCTGCGGTCGGACACCTTCGACGACCACTTCGAGTGGCTCCCGGGCCGGCACTTCTCGCGGGCCTACTCGACGTCGCACTGGACCGTCCCCGCCCACGCCTCGCTGTTCACCGGCACGTACGCCAGCGAGGTGGGCGTCCACGGCCACGCCGGCGACCTCGACTGCGACGAACCGGTCCTCGCGGAGTCGCTCCGGGACGCCGGCTACCGCACCCGGTGTCTCACGGCGAACCCGCAGCTGTTCCAGCACGACGGCTGGGACCGCGGCTTCGACGAGTTCGTCGGCCGCGACAGCCTGCCATCCTTCGCAGACGACGCCTTCGACTGGGGCGAGTGGTTCGCCGACCTCGATTCGACCGGCGTCCGGCAGTACCTCGACGCCGTCTGGCGCTGCGTCCGCTCGGACTGCGCGACACGCGAGTCGATCCGGCAGGGGTACGAGCTGTACTCGCGTTCGGCGGCCGACGGCGGCGCGGCGGCGGTCCGCGACCGGGTCCGGGCCACCGACTTCGGCGACGAGGAGTTCCTGTTCGTCAACCTCGTGGAGACCCACACGCCCTACCACCCGGCGCGGTCGGACGACGACCCCGTCACGGTGGTCGCCGCCGACGCCTTCACCGACGAGGAGCCGGACCTCCAGGCTGCCCGTCGGGCCTACGAGCGCTCGGCGGCCTACCTCTCGGACCGCTACCGCGAGATATTCGACGAACTCTCCGAGAACTTCGACTACGTGGTCACTCTCTCGGACCACGGCGAGCTGTTCGGCGAGCACGGGATGGTGAACCACTCCTTCGGTCTCCACCCGGAACTGGTCCAGGTTCCGCTGGTTATCAGCGGCGACGGCGTCGCGGACGACGTCGACCACGGCGTCGTCAGCCTGCTGGACGTTCACCGGACCGTGGCCGACCTGGCGGGCGTCGACGTCGACTCCCGTGGCCGGAATCTGCTGGCGGCTGACCGCGAATCGCGGGACTTCCGCACGGAGTACCACGGCCTGCTCCCCTTCCACGAGGCCCAGTTCGCTCGCGAGGACGTCCCCGAAGCCGAGTACGAGAAGCGCGACGCGCCACTGTCCGGGTTCGTCTCCCGGACCGGCGCCTACGCCTACGAGACCCACACCGACGGCTTCCGGACCCTCGGGGAGTTCGCCGTCGACCCGCGCGAGCGCCTCGACGAACTCGACGACGCGGTCGACGTCCGGGTGGTGACCGACGGCGACCCGGCGGTCGACGAGGACGTCCGGGACCGGCCGGAGCGGGTCGGCTACGCCTGAGCGCGAGGGTGGGGACGCTGCTCGACGCCGGCGTCTGGCTGCGTCGGTCGACGCCGGCGCTCGTGGCGTCACTCGACGTGGTCGGTGAATCGCGAAAACAGCGTTCAGCGAGGAAAACGGACGCGTGACCGGACTCGGAGACAGCCGACCTCAGGGACAGCCGATGTCCGACGACGGCGGCGTCGAGGATCCGTAGTGATTGTTCTCGAACTCGACGTTCTGCCAGCTGGTGGTGTGGACCTGGATGATGGCCTCGTCGGTCCAGCCGTCGGGGGTGCTCCGGGGTTCCTCGGGGTTGTAGAACCAGTTGTCGTGGACGTACGCTCCGTCGGAGGGGACGCCGCGGATGGCCACCGCCGGCGCGTTCTTGTCCTTCCGGTCCTGGTCGACGACCTCGACGGTGTTGTTGTAGATCTCGATCCGGTCGCCGCCGGGCTTGTGCTGGTCGAAGACGTGAGAGATAGCCTTCCCGGTGACGTGGTTGTAGCGGGCCGTGTAGTCGCCGCCCGTCGACTCGACGCTGTGGCGGTTGTCGTAGAAGTGGTTGTACTCGACGAGGACGTCGTTCGCGCTCGTCGTCGCCACGCCGTAGCCCGAGCCGTCCTCGGTGTTGGTGTGGAGTTCGCTGTGGTGGACGTGGGCCGACTGCTGGCACCGGACCGCCGCCCAGCCCCAGCCGTAGGCCTCCACGTTGTCGACCTCACAGCCGCTGCCGGCCAGCGTCAGGCCCTGTTCGAGGACGCCGCGGTCGTACCAGTCGCGCCGGGGGCCCTCGATCCGGAGGCCGGTGACGCGGACGTCGTCGGCCGCTTCGAGCATCGGCCACGGGTGGCGGTCGGTGTAGAGCCGGCCGCCGGCCGCGCCGTCGATGCCCCGGTCCGAGGCGAGCGTGACGCCGCTCGGGATGGAGAACTCGCTTTCCCCCATGTAGATGTCGGCGTCGCCGCTGACGTAGACGACGTCACCGGCGCTCGCACCCTGGAGCGCGTCGTTCAGCTGGGCCTTCGTCGAGACGACGACGTCGGCCGCGGACTCGGAGACCGTGTTCGCGTATCCCTCGCCGCCGCCGATGACTGGTCCGTCGTTCTCCGGCGGTTCCTCACCGGTGAGCTCGTAGGCCGAAACCTCCTCGCCGTCGAGGGTGAGCGTGAACTCGCCCTCCATCGGGGAGAAAGCGGTGACGTCGCCCGTCAGGTCGAAGGTGTCGCCGTAGCCGTTCCCGGTGAGTCCGCTGACCTGGTAGGTGCCGTCGGCGTTCTGCTCGATGGTGTCGTTGTTGGTCTCGGCCGCGAACTTGCTGCCGTCCTCGACGCGCTCGGCGCCGTCGGTGACGGTGAAGGTGTAGTCGATCTCCGTGGGCGAGACGATGCGCAGGCGCTTCGACTGTTCGGGTTGCTGGCCGGTGAGCTCGTAGGCGGTCATCCCCTGGCCGTCGACGGTGATCGTGTGGTCGCCCTCGAGCGGCGTGAACTCGGTGACGTCGCCGTAGACGGTGAAGGAGTCGCCGTAGCCGTTGCCGGTGAAGCCGTCGGCGGTGACCGTCCCGTCGTCGTTCTCGGTGATCGAGTCGTTCCGGGTCTCGGCGGCGTTCCGGCTCCCGTCCTCGATGCGCTCGATGCCCTCGGTCGCCGTGAACTGGTAGTCCACCTCGGTCGGCGAGGTGACGACGATCTCCCGGCCCGTGTCGGGGAACAGCGCCTCGGCCGAGTCACCGAAGCGGACGTAGGCCCGGCCGTCGATCTCGATGGTCGAGACCCAGCCGGCGTACCTGATAGCGACGTAGCCCTGGTCGACCTCGCCCTCGACGCGGGTGTCGGTCGCGGTCGAGACGGTGTTCCCGTCGGTCGGGACGACCTCGATGGCCTCCGAGGCCTCGACGACGTAGTGGCAGACCTCCTCGGTGTCGGTCGTGTCCAGCAGCATGTACTTCGAGGGGGTGGTCTGGGCGCCGGCGCTCCCGACGCCGAGTAGCGTCGCGGCCGCGGCCGAACCCGTCAGCGTCAGCATACTGCGTCTATCGATTAATCGCTCCTTACCGGCAGTAGCGTCGTCTTTCTCTGTCACTGTACCCGGCTTTCTCTGGAGTTTTAGGTTAAGTGTTGTCGCGAGTAACTGGCTGAAACCTCCCTGATTGGCGTCGGTTACGTCCCGGGAGGGACCAGTTACACCGAGTTAGTTACCAGGTAGAGGCGAACTCCTCGTCCGAAAGGGCGGATAAAGAGCCACTCTAATAACAAGAAGAGGGTAGTACGGTCCGCTTACCAGGCCGTAACGCGTTAATACTGGCCACGCGCGTCCCGGACGGTAGCCCGTTGAGAGCCTACGAGACGATCAGCCGGACGCCGCGTTCGACCGGGTCCGGCAACAGTTCCGCTGCTTCGAGCAGTTCCTCGGCGTCGAGGGCGCCGGTGCCGAGCGCGACGGCGCCGAACGCGAGGAAGCCGACGGCGGGGACGACGGCGAACGCGACGAGCGTGTTCGAGACGAGCGCGTCGAGCCCGACGATCAGCGGCGCGCCGACGGCGACCGTCGCGAGGAGTCTGGTCGGTCGCAGCCCCGAGAGCGGGTCGTAGCCGAGGTAGCGAGCGCAGGCGACCTGCAGGACGAACATCGACCCGTAGCCGATACTCGTCGCGGCGGCGGCCCCTGACATGCCGTACAGGGGGATCAGGGCGTAGTTCAGGCCGGCGTTGACGGCGGCCGCCCCGCCGGTGGCGACGATGAGCGGCCGGAGGTTCCCGTTGGCCTGGTTGATCCCGTACAGCGGCCGGGCGAGCGCGAACCCGAGCGCGCCCGGCAACAGCAGCGTCAGCGGCTCCAGCAGGACGACGAACGCCTGGCCGTAGTAGAACGGGACGAATCGGTCGGCCAGCGCGTAGACGCCGATGGCCAGCAGCGCCGTCAGCAGGAACGCGTAGCGCGTGACCCTGGTGGCCAGCTCTGAGATGGCCTCACGCCGGTCGTTCGACCAGAGGTTCGACGTCGAGTGGAGCAACAGCGTCTGCAGCGAGATCGGGACGAGCCACATGTACTCGGCCAGCGCCAGCGCCGCCTTGTAGTAGCCCGTCTGGGTGCTGTCCCCGAGCAGCCGGAGCATCACGATGTCCACGTGGAACAGCGACATGAGCAACAGGACGAGGACGATGTTGAGCCCGTTGAACGACAGCAGCTCACGCCGCGGAAAGGAGGGCGCACTCGACCGAAGGACGCGAGGGATCGAGACGTGTCGCGAGAGGACGAACCCGCCGACGACGGCCGTGAGCGCGGAGGCGGCGATCTTGCCGATCAGGAAACCCGCGACGCCGTAGCCGATCCACGCCAGCCCCAGGCTGACGCCGAGCCAGGTGAGCTTCCCGGTCACGACCAGCGACTCGGAGTACTTCTCGAGGCCGACGCCCATCAGCGACCGCCGGACGAACGCCCGGAGCTGTGCCGCGACCACCAGACCCGCGAGCAGGTAGAAGTACGTCCTGAACCGGGGCGAGAGCAGGCCGTCGACCAGCCCGAACCAGGTGGCGCCCGCGAGGAGGACGCTGCCGACCAGCGCGAGCGCGACGGCGAGTTTCCCGTAGAAGCCCAGCACCTGCTCGCGCCACCCCGCGACGTCGCGCTCCTCGGCGACGAACTTCTGGACCCCCTCCGTCACCCCGGAGCTCACCAGGATCATCAGCATGGAGAACGTCGACATGAGGAAGGCGTAGTCGCCGTACCCGTCGGCGCCCAGTGCGCGGACGACGAAGGGCAGGGAGAGCACGCCGACGAACGAGACCAGTATCTTGGCGTTCAGGATCGAGAGGAAGCCGCTGGTCAGTTTGCGATTCATCGCCGTCTGCGCCCCGCTCGGCCCCGAATCGATCCGACGCTGTCCTGCCCGGTGCGGCCGGGCGCACGCGACGCGACCGCTGGTAGCACCGTCGAGACGATCGGCAGTCCCATCGCTCCGATCCGTGCACGGCCCGGGCAAGGTAATACGGCGTCTACCAGTGAGACACCCGCCTCATTCCGCCTCGACGGTCGCCGTGATCGCGACGGCGTCCGCGTCCGACCGCTCGACGGAGACGCGACAGCCGGCGTACTCGAAGCTGAGCGCCAGCGGTTCGGCGCGCCCGGACGGGCGGGGCGCGAGGAGCGCGTCGAGAGCCTCCGGATCGATCGTCCGGAACAGCGGCGGCAGGTCCATCTCGTCGCGCGACGTCGCGTCGGCGACCGTCTCGATCACGGCCCGGCTGATCGCCTGTTCGTCCCCCAGTGTCATCACCGTTCGTCGTCGCTCGCTCACGGTGCTATCACGACAGTGTGTTACGCGTCGTCCCGGATAGCGGCTGTTTGTACGTCTGTAGAATCGGGTCGCCCCGGGGGGTGCTATCGCCGACGGGCACCGCCGTCGTCGTCGAATATCGGCGTCAGGAGCTTGCGGAGACTGTCCCGGAGGTGGCGGTTGAACGTCGGCTGGCTGACGTCGAGGCGCTCGCCGACCTCCTGGCCGGAGCGCTCCCGGGGCCACTCGAAGTAGCCGCTCAGGTAGGCCATCTGGAGCGCGTCCCACTGGCGGTCGGTGAGCCGCTCGCGCAGCGCCGCCCGGAAGTCCGCCCGGGTCGTCGACTCGGTCTCGACCTCGCGACGGGCCACCAGGTCGGTCCCGGGGTATCGGTCCCGGACCATGCCGACGAACGAGGCGACGTCGGTCCCCGGGGGAAGTCGGACGACTGCGCGGCCGCCCTCGCCGTCGGGCGCCACCGACTTCGGGACGACCGCGTGGTCGAGCAACGTGCCGAGCAGTCCCTCGCCGTCGACGACCGCGTCGTAGGTCACCTCGCCGTCCCGCTCGGCGACCAGGGAGAGCGAGGCGAACGCGCCGACCGCCGCCGCGGCCGTCTCGACCCGTTCGGGGGTCGTCCCCTCGACGGTGAGAAACACGCCAAGTCGACCGGCCGTCTCGCCGTCCGCGTCCGGTTCCGGCACGACGCCGTCCACCTGGACAGTCTCGCCCGTCCGGACGGCGAAGTCGACGAAGGGGTCGCCGTCGGGGAGGGCGAGTGCGAGTTCGGTCGCCCGGCCGCTGACGAGAGCCCGGCGCCGGTCCATCGCGTTGCAGGCGAAGGCGACCGCCCGCCCGACGTCGGCGAGCACCGACTGCGCCCGGTCGTCGAAGGCCCCCGGTTCGTCGCCGTAGACGGACACCACCCCGTAGGAGACGCCCTCGTAGACGAGGGGCACCGCGGCGACGGCGTCGAACCCGCGGTCGCGGGCCGCCCCTCGCCAGTCGGCGTCGTCGGTCGCCGCGCCGACGTCGTCGACGACCTGCACCGAACCGGTTGCCGCCGCGCGGCCCGCCGGTTCCGCCGCCAGATCGGCCGTCGCGGCGACTGGCACGTCGTCCGGGTACGACGCAGACTCCCCGGCCGTCGCTCTCGGGGTGAGTCGGTCGCTCGTCGCGTTCGTCTCCCCGACCCAGGCGAAGCGCCAGCCCGGGACGTCGGTCAGGGCGTCGCAGACTTCACAGTCGACCGCCTCGCGGGCCGACGCCGTCACCAGGGCCGCGATTACGTCCCCCACGAGTTGCCGGTACGACCGGGCACTGACCCGACGCTCGCGCTGGGCGCGGACGGCGTCGAGCTGGCGGTCCACGGTCGCCTCGGTCGGGCCGTCGGCCAGGAACTCGTCCGGGGGGACGTAGAACGCGTTCGGACAGACCGCCCCGTCGGCGACCAGTCTGGGATGGGTCCGGACGACGTCCCGCAACACGGCCGGCGGAAACTGGCCGCGGTCGTACTGGCAGAGGCCGGTCATCGGCACGTCCGACCAGAAGTCGTTGAGCGTCGCCTCGTACTCGACGAGCGCGTCGGCGACCGCGCCGCGCTCGCCACCGGCCGCCCACGTCATCTCGGCGGTGAACCTGACGTGGTCGTACCCCCCGTTCTCGACGGCGTCGGACACCGTCTCGTCCAGGAACTCGATCGTCGCCGCCGGGTCGAACGACCCGCCAGAGCGGTAGACGTCGTCCGTCGAGTGGAAGGTGAGTTGCCCCGTCTCTCGGGCCGCCGCGACGGCGAGTCCCGCCCGTTCCATCGCCGCGACGACGTCGGCCGTCGCGGTGTCGTCGACGACGTAGAGGCACCGGTCGCCGCGTTCCAGGCCCGCGCGGACGAACGGGACGGCGGCCCCGAACTGCTCGTCCCGGCTCTCGTAGAGGAGGGCCGCGTGGTTGGCCGGGCCGCCGTGGTCGAACGCGGCGTCGATCCGCCGCTGCTCGGCGCCCAGGAGGTCACCACCGCCGCTGGCGTCGGATCCGAGAGGGTGTTGCATTGGAGAGTCGCTCGTCGTCGCGGTCGCGCTCGATGGTCGGTGACGGCCCTTCCGTTCCTCCCCTCCCCGGGCCACCGATTTCACCGGCGACGACCGACAACGCGCGTACGAAGTGCGTATGCGATACGAAGTGAAGGGGGCATGGCCTAGCTCTTTAGGTACCCCAGTCGGCAGCGGTCGGGACCGACCGCCAGCAGGCGACGATTCACCGTTCCTCGCACCGTAGGCACTCGAAAATAACCGAGGACCCCGCCGGTTCAAGGACCAGGCCGGCCGCGCCACGGGCGGTCGGACGAACCCGGATCGTGGTGTCTGTTGTACGCCCGTACAGTCGTTCGACGGCACCGGTCACGTCGAACACCGGCAGACTCGCTGCACTCGTCTCCCGAGCCCCGACTCGCCATGCTCGTCGGGACGCCATCGGATTCGCGCTGCTCATCCGATGAGCCCTGTCTCGCTACGCTCGACAGGACGCCGATAGACTCACTCCGTTCGTCTATCGAGCCCACGCTCGCTTCGTTCGCGTGGACGCCCATAGACTCACTCCGCTCGTCTCCCGAGCCCCGACTCGCCATGCTCGTCGGGACGCCGGTGAAAAGGGACAACCGACAGTATCAGTCCCGGGACAGTGCGACCTCGAAGGCGTCGCCGTCTTCCAGCGAGTCGCCGACGTCGTCGAGTTCCTCGCGAAGCCGGGCGAGTTGCTCCTCGACGGAGGCCAGTTCGTCGGCGGTCGCGTCAGTGCCCGTCACGAGTTCGGCGTAGCGCTCCGAGAGCGAGTAGTACGTCGCGAGCGTCCGGTCGTACCGGCCGCGGCGGTGGAGCCAGCGGACCGTGGTCCGGAGCGTCTGGTCGTCGATCGGGTTCTCGACGACCCCGTCACACCGGTCGCGGAGCAACTCGGCGACGGGCGCGTCGGCGATGGCCGCGACCTGGAAGCGACAGTCGCGCTCCGTGCCCGTCTCGACCAGGCGGTCGAGGGCGAACTCGTCGCTCGTCTCGTCGACGACGAGGACGGTGACGTTGCCGTCCAGGCTGGCGAGCGCGTCGGACTCGGAGTCGGCCGTCCGGACCGGGTAGTCCTGCCTGAGCACCGACGCCAGCCGCGCCCGCTCGGTCCCGTCGGTCACACACACCAGCACCGCGTCGTTCCTCGTACCGATACCGACTTCGGCGTCGTCTAGATATGTCCTGTCCATAGTCACTCACTCCGGCCTGGGGCCGCCGCTCGGACCGGCACCAGCGGCACCGCTCACGTCGGACCCCCTGTGGGAGTCCCGGAGCCACCAGGGGGCCGGTTCCGGTCGAACTGGACGACGAGGTCGAACAGCGTCGACAGCTTGACGAGCGTCGCCGGGTCGTGGACGTCGGCGTCGACGTGGTAGACGCCGCGGGCGCCGTTGCGTCGCACGCGCGAGAGGACGACGTGGAGGAAGTCGAAGGCCGTCTCCACGTCGACGTACTCCAGCAGGTCGGTCAGCGAGTAGAAACACATCGCCGTTCCGGCGCCGTGGTCGGCCACCTCGTCGGCGACGGTCTGGCCGAACGCCTCGACGGGGAGGACGTCGTCGACGTGCGTGACGTCCGAACCCGTCCCGGCGTCGTCGGTGGTGTCCGCGGCGGCCACCGACCGCGAGATGCCGTCGGTCGAGACGAACGAGAACGACGTCGACCCGCGCGGGAACGACCGGCGCCACGGCTCCAGGAAGTCCCACGGCGACTTCGACATCGTCACGCCGACGACGTGGTCCGGCGGTGATTCGAGCGATACCAGTAGTTCGGCGAAGAGCGACTCGACGGACTGGCCGACTTCCGGTGCGACGAGGAGGACGTTCGTCGCGTCGTCGAGGGCCGCCTGGTCGAGGTGGGGGAAGCCGGTCATGCGCCGGGCCACCTGCGTTCGCCCAGTTGGGGCATAATCGTTGTTAGGTATAGCATTCTACACCCTCTTAAGTATTTTCTCGGCCGGAGAATCGCACCACTGCAGGGTATTTTATCGTTCAGTGACTGTTTCGATTCGTATTCTTACAGTTATTTTTACGGTTAAAATATTGTATTTCTTTAGATAAATTGAATGCAGTTGGCATCCACTACCGACATGGATATGAGCCAGACAGAATCCACGACCGCGGCGTTCCTCGAATCGCACCCCAAGCTCCTCGGCGCGCTGTTCATGGCGCTCGTCCTGCTGACCCAGGCCGGCGCGGCGGCAGGTGCCATCGCCGGGACGACGGCAGGCCCCTAGAGCACGGTCGACGAAGAGATCTCGTTACTCCAGTACAGCGTGTCGTCCACGACCACTGGAATCGTCTCCATCTCCAGAAACTCGTCCAGTTCGTCGGCAGTCATCACGAAACGGTCGAAGAGCCCCGAGTTGAGATACTGGACGTCCTGGTCGTCGAAGTAGACCGACGACAGTGAGCCGAGGTGGTAGTTTTTGGACGGGTAGCCGTACAGTCCGACCCGAACCTGGTCTGAGCCGTCTCGTTCGACGGTGGCCGAAAGCGACGTCCCCGACTCGCTCTGGACGATGGAGGCGTTCCCGTCACCGACGACCATGTACCGCTGGGCCAGGCGATGGCTCTCCTCCAGCAGGTCGAGCATCGACAGCAGGGAGAATCCCTGGTTCAGGAGGTGTGAGACCGTCCGCCCGATCTCCGTCGCGGTCCGGTTGAGCACCTCGGTCAGCGTGACGACGCCGCCGAGGGCACCGGCGTCGACGAGCCCCTGGCCCTGGTCGTAGGACTGGCAGGCGTTCAGCAGGAAGGCGCCGACGTTCACCTCGGTCAGCGAGCGGGCGTCGAGGTGGCCGTCGGCACAGCGGATCCCGTCGTCGTCGACGTGGCCGATGTAGTGGAGGAAGTCGTAGTTCTCCCGGAGCAGGTCGGTGAGTTCGTCGGTGGTGACCCCCTCGCGCGTGGTGATGTCGAACTCGATCCACTCGCGCATGCCGTAGACGTCGCCGACGGCGTTCTCCTCGCGCATCGCGGGGTCGTTACACACCACGAGGACGCGGATGCGCTCGTCGGTCGTGGGCTCGACCGCCAGCCGGCGGTAGAGCTGGTCGACGGATATCTTGCTCGCGCCGAGCGGGACGCCCGACCCGATGTAGGTCTGCTCGATGCTGTCGGCCGGCGGCGGTTCGAACACGAGTTCGTCGGTAGTCGACTCGTCGTCGTTCTGTTCGGGACCGCTGGAGCGGGTGTTCGACCCGCGGACGAAGCCCGGCCGGGCGGTGGCGCCTCCCGACCAGGCGACGTCGACCCCTGGCTGGCCGCGGAAGAACGAGCGCACCTCGGGCGTCGAGTCGTCGAGCGAGCGCGAGTGCAGGGTCGCCGCCGCCGGACAGCGGATCGCCGCGAGTTCGTTCGCGAGGAACGGGAGGGCGGAGACGTGCTCGGCGTCCGGGACGACGTCGGCGGTGAGCTTCCACGCCGGGACGGCCCCGGCGATGGCCTCGTAGGGGACCGCGAGGTACTCGCGGAGCTGGGCGGCCAGCGGCTCGTCGTACAGCGCCGCGAAGTCCAGGTCGACCGCGTCCTCGACGAGACCACGCTCGTGGAGGTCGACGTCGTAGTACCCCTCCGTGCGCGTGACGCAGTCCAGCAGGAACGCCTGGCGAAGGACGCGGGTCACCGTCGCCTCGACGTCGCCGTCGGCATCCAGCGGGAAGGATGCCCCGTCGGCCCGTAGCACCGGTTCCCCGCCGATCTCGACGGTCGCGCCGAGGTAGTACGCCAGCGACGCGACGGGGAAGAGATGGCCCAGGTCCGGCGGCACCTCGATGGTGACGCCGGTGTCGGGCGCCTCGATGGCGTCGGGGACGTCGAGTTCCGGGCCGAGTTCGATCAGCGGCGGGTGTCCCCGGAGCGTCGGGAACGAGCGCTCGCAACTGAGCGTCTTCAGCGCCGACCCGAGGTGGGACAGCGCCGTCGCGACGTCCGCGGGGTCGGTCGTCGTCTGGATAGTGGCCGCGGGCTGCTCGTGGAACGAGCGCGCGCCGACGGTCACCGACGCGGCGTCGGGGAACGTCAGCCGGACCCGACCGTCGCGCGGTTCGACGTCGACGCCCCCTTCGACGCCGAGGTAGAGTTTCATCTTGGCCGAGGACAGTTCCACGTAGTACTCGCCGGGGGGGAGCGACACCGACTCGCCGCTGGTACACTGGGCGACGAGGTTCACGTCCGCGTCGCGGACCCAGACGTCGACGAGGTGGGGCGTCTCCAGTTCGGTCGTGGCGACGGTCACCGCGGTGTCGACGGGCAGCGCGAACGCGTCGGTGTCCGCGCGGGTCGGATGGACCGGGACGGGCGTGAGGAGCGTGAACTGGGCGCTCTCGATGGGGTCGGAGATCCGGATCCCGGTGGGGCCAGTGATCGGCTCGACGTCCGGTGTCGTGTCCCTCATGTGCGGTCGTCGGTGTCCATCATATGCGGTCCTCGACGGGCCACAGCGTCCCGTCCGGGACGCCGGCCGTCGTCGTTCGTGCCGTGTCAAGATCCTAGCCGGAGAAAAGCCTTCCTCACAGCGCGTTCGAATCCGTCGCCCGCTTGCTATTTCCCACGTCGGATCCGTCCCTGCGGCCATGCTGGCCCACCGCGTCTGCTTACCGCTCGGCCTGGATGGCCGCAGCGATCTCGTCCATCTCCTCGTCGCCGACGCCCGGCCGGTCGTCGAAGAGCGCGTGGATCGGCCGCTGGCCGTCGTCACCGGACCGCGGGACGATGTGCCCGTGGACGTGAGGCACCTCCTGGCCCGCCGCCTCGCCGTTGTTGAACGCCACCGTCGTCGCGGGCGCGTCGACCGCCGCCTCGACGGCCGGGACGACGTCGTGGAGCAGCCCCAGCACCTCGGCCGCGACGTCGTCGGGCACGTCGTTCAGCCGGTGGTAGTGTTCCCTCGGGATGACCAGTGTGTGCCCCGGCGTCAGCGGATTGGCGTCGAGGAAGGCGACGGCGTCGTCCGTCTCGGCCACGACGTTTGCGGGGATGTCACCGGCCACGATCTGACAGAAGATGCAGTCCGAGTCCATGTGCGGGGATGCGAGCGGCCCGGCTATGAAAGTTGGTGTGAGCGGTACTTCTCGGTCGGGTTGTCGGAGTGTACGTTTCGGATGGAGATCGATCGGTTCGCTCACTAGGAGTCGGCGTCGATACAACAAACGCCTCGAAAGCCCTCGGCCCGCTCTCTGGAGTCGGCGTCGATACCGCAAACACCTCGAAAGCCCTCGGCCCGCTCGACTCGTGCGAACCCGCTGTGCGCGCTCGTTCCTCGCGTGCTTGCGGGTTCGGACTTCGCCGACCGTGCCTCGCCCTTTCAGTCCTCCAGGGGCAGCGTTGCTCGCGCCACGGAGGCGCTCGCGATTGAGTCCGCCACTCCTCCCCGAATTCGCGGCGTCCGCCGCGAATCACGCTTCCTTCCGCAACCGCGCGGCGGTTGGCCGGGAGCGCGTTTCATCGCGCGACCAGGGGAAGGGCAGGGCTGCGGTGCCTGGAGGACTGAAAGGGCGAGGCGCGGTCGTCGGCTCCCCGACGACGTAAGCACCGCAGCGCTAGCGAGGAGCGCAACGAGTCGCGGAGTCACGAGCGTGCCGAGGGCTTTCCTCTGTTTGCTGTATTGATGCTGACTGCAGAGGGCGCACCGAGGGCTTTCTGGCTGTTGGCATCGGTACTCGTCCTCTAAGTCCTGAAGATGAGACCGAAGACCACTCGATGACGACCAGCCCAAACTGCTCCTAGTCCAGCGATTCGACGGTCTTTTCCGCCCAGGTGACGGCGTACTCGGCGCCGTACTCGCGGTAGGCCTGGGTGTCCAGCGCTGCAAAGGGAGTCGGCAGTTCCACGTCGTGTTTCACTGCGGAACAGGCCAGTTCCGCCGCGGCGGCGAAGTCGGTCCGGCCCATCGCGACCTCTTCGCTCAGGTCCGAGAGCCGCGGTTCCAGGCGCTGGCCGGCGTCGACCCAGGCGGCGTGGAGGCGAGGGAGGTCACCCTCCCAGTCGGCGAAGACCTCGCGGGAGTGGCGGCCGACGTAGGCGTCGAACAGCGCGGCGGCGAGCTGGTAGGTGCCGGCGGGGTCGAGCCGTCCCGCGACGGCGTCGGCGAGGTCGGCGTAGCGGTCCTCGAAGAAGCCCAGGAAGTGCTCGGGGAGGTCCAGACCCACCTCGACGAACGCCTCGGCGAGCAGGAAGTCGACGAAGTCCTCGGGCGAGCCTTCGAGGCGGGGCTTGACAAGCACGACTGGCGGGTCGGTCTGGCGAGTCCAGGCGACGCCGCCGTCGCCGGGCATGCCGACGGAGAAGGCCGTCGAAGCCAGCCGGTGGAGCGGTTCGGGCGCGTCGGCGGGCACCCAGTGGTCGGGGTAGGAGAGCGGGTCGACCGAGTCGGTCAGGAGGAGGAGGTCCTCGGCGACCGCGGGGTCGAGCGTCTCGAAGTCGCGCTCGCAGTCGCGGACGACCGCGTCCGGGACGTGGCGCTCCCGGACCGTCGCCACCTCGCCGTCGAGGGGGCGTTCCGAGAACATCACGCCGAGACGAGGACGAAGCTGGCGACGACGAGGAGCGAGAGGAGTGCGGAGATACCGACCGTGCCGACGACGATCTTCGTTGCCTTGCTCATACGTTCAGTTTCGAAAGGGGCCGACATTAAAGCTTCAGTTCTCGGCAGCGACGACGAGCATCCCTGGTGGCGGCAACGACGAGCATCGACAGCGACGAGCATCGACAGCGACGACGAGCATCGACCGCCGCCGGCCTGCCGTCGTCAGTCCACGTCAGTCCGCATCCTCCAGCAACGTCCGCGTTCGCTCGTTCAGCCTCGTGATCGACTCGCTGGCGGCGTCGAGCAGTTCGTCCTGGGGGTCGGCGAGGCCCGACTGGCCGTCCGGGTCCGGCCGGCCGACGACGACCGTCCCGACCATGCCGTTGGCCCGGTGGGGCTCGCAGTAGTAGTCGTAGACGCCGGGCGTCTCGAAGGTGTGCTCGAAGGTCGGGTTCGACTCCGCGAGCACGTCGCTGTCGAAGGACGACGCGTCCTCGGGGATCCGCTGCGGGCGGTCGTTGTCGGGGTGGTAGGCCGTCACCGAGTGGTTCCCGCTCTCGAGGCCCCAGGTGACCGTGCCGCCCGTCTCCACCCAGACCAGCGGCGGGTCGAACTGGAGTTTCGTGCCGTCTTCGCCCGCCACCATCGAGACCGTGAGACTGTCCCTGGGTTCCGACTGCAGCGGGATGGTCTCGGTTTCCGCTGCGTCGGAGCCGTCGGTGGCCTCGCTGCCGTTCTCCGAATCGGAGCCGTCGCCGCCACCGCCGCTCCCGTCGTCACCGGCGCCAGTCTCGTCGGCGGCGCCGTCACTCCCACCGCCACCGCTTCCGGCGTCGGTCGCCTCCTCGGGCGACGAATCGTTCAGTATCCCGCTACAGCCGGCCAGCGACGCGGCGGAGGCCCCCGCGAGTGCGGCCATCCGGCGTCGCGTCAGCGTCGGATCGGACATCGTTCGAGATACCAGAGGAGTGCCCCCACCATTACTAGCGACGTACTACGTAGCGGCCTTAGAGAGGTGGTACGGGCCCATCCTCGCGGCCGTCAGTCGTCACCGGCGCCCGCACCGACGCCCGATGCGCGAGCCACGTCGCGCCACTTCCCGGACCAGAACCGGCCCGTGTTGACGGCGGCCTTCAGGTAGAAGTCGCCGACGATAGCGGCGTAGATGGCTGGTAATCCCCAGCCGAGGCCGGGCGCCAGCGTGACGCCGACGAGCGGAGCGGTCACGGTGAACCCCACCGGGAGCGCGAGGAAGGCCACGGGGAGGCGGTAGACGTAGGCCCCCAGAACGGTCCCGTACAGCGGCCAGCGCGTGTCGCCCGCGCCGCGCAGGCTCCCGCGCATCGTCCGCGAGACGCTGAAGCCGGCGACGCCCAGCGCGAACGCCCGGACGAACTGCACCGTCAGGTCGGGGTTCTCGGTGCCGAAGGCGGCGGCGATGGGGCGAGCGAGCGCCACCACGACGACGGCGATGATCAGCTGGGTGACCAGCGCGATACGCAACGTCTGCCAGCCGTAGTCCGTCGCCGACCGGTCGTCGCCCGACCCGACGTGCTGACCGACGAGCGTGCTCGCCGCCGTCGAGTAGCCCCAGGCGGGCATCAGCGCGAGTTGCATCACGCGGTTGCCGATGGCGTAGGCCGCGACGACGGGCGTCCCGATGGTGCCCAGCACGAACAGGAAGGGGAAGCGGGCGAACGTCTGGAGCAGTCGCATCCCGGTCAGCGGCAACGCGACGCGGACGATCTCGGTGATGAGCCCGAGGTCGAACTGCCGCCCACCGAGGCGGAGAGTGACGACGTAGCGCCCGGAGACCAGCAGCGCGAAGAAGACCACACCGGCGATGGCGTTGGCGACGACGGTGCCGATGGCCGCGCCGGCGATGCCGAGTTCCGGAGCGGGGCCGAGCCCGAAGATGAGCACGGCGTTGAGGGCGATGTTCGTCGGGAGGGTGAGCAGGCGGACGTACATCGGCGTGCGCGTGTCCGCGCTGCCGGCCAGCGCTCGCGCGGCGATCATGCTCCAGAAGCGCGGCACGAGCGCGATCATCACGATAGAGAGGTAGGTCGCGCCGTTCCGGATGGCGTCCGGGTCGTCCGTGAGCACGTCGACCAGCGCCGGGGCGTGGAACCACGAGACCAGCGTGAGCGGAATGGAAATGGCGAGGCCGAGCCACAGCGACTGCTTGACCGCCAGATCGGCTCGCGCCGGGTCGCCCGCCCCCTGGAGCCGGGAGACGACGCTGATCGTCCCCGACGTGATCGCCAAGGAGAGCCCGAAGCCGACGAAGTAGTACTGGAAGCCCAGTTCGAGCCCCGCGATAGCGGCGTCGCCGAGCGCCAGCCCGACCATCGCGAAGTCGGCGATGCGCAGCAGGATGCGGAGGGCGCCGGTGACCATCACCGGCGCAGCGAGATTCAGCGCCTCGGTGGCCTTCTCGCGCTCTACGAGGCCGAGGCGCGCGAGGAACGCGGGAAATCCTTCGATGAGCCGACGCGGGACGTCGCGGACCATCTACTCGGAGTGTGCGCGGGAGGGTCCTGTCGTTTTCGGACGAACGGGCGAACCTGGTGGAATCCGCGGCAGGACGGCATACGTCTTTTGTCGCTCGACGGGATTCGGTGTGATCTAGCGGGTCGTTAAGTAAGTCCCCGTCCCCCGAGGTGGCGGATCGAAGTCATGTCCACACGAAGAACATTCATCGGAACGATCGGTGCGGCGATCGGCGCGACCGGTTTCGCCACGGCGGTGTCAGGACAGACGAGCAACGGCACGAGCCAACGGAACGGTGCGACTTCGGCGGCTGACCCCACCGACTGGCCCCGGTTCAAGTTCGACAGCGGCAACACCGGCTACAATCCGGCGGGGACGGCACCCCAGACGACACCGGAAACGCTGTGGACCGCCGAAAACGGGATATACGGGGATCAAACCCAGGACCCCTGCGTCGCCGGCGGGCTGGTGTACGACGCCCGCCAGAGCACCAACGACCAGACCCCCGGAGTCTGGGCGTTCGACGCCGAGTCGGGTGAGGAAGTCTGGAGCGCCGAACTCACCCAGACCCCCCGAACGATCGTCGCGGCGGACGGAGCGCTCCACGTCGCAACGAGCATGCGCCTGATAAAGCTCGACGCCGAGACGGGCGAGCGACTCGAACAGCGACTGACGGCCGACGAGATCGATGCCACGCCGCCCGTCGTCGCCCCGCCGGCAGTCGCCGACGGAACGCTCTACGTCCTCAACAACGATCGGAACACGATCACCGCAGTCGACGTCGAGAGCTACGACCAGCTGTGGCAGACCGACCGGAACGTGGACGAGACACCACCGGCCGTCGCCGGCGGGTCCGTGTTCTTCGAATCCGACCACCGCGTCGCGGAACTCGATGCCGCGAACGGCGGCGAGCAGCGCGTCTTCGAATTCGATCTCGTCAGGGCCCCGGTCGTGTCCGACGGGGTGCTCTACGCGGCCACCGAAGGGGCGCTCGACGCGTACGACCTCGACACGGGCGACCGCATCTGGCGCTACGTGTCTGACGAAGTACGCCGCTACTATCCGACCTCACCGGTCGTCGACGACGACCGCGTCTACGTGTCAGACGGCCAGCCCAACACGCCGCTCGTCGCACTCGACGCCGCCACCGGGTCCGTCGAGTGGCGCTTCACGGACGATGCGGCCTGCGGAAGGCGGGACTGGGAGCCCGGTGTCGCTCGCGTCGGTGACCTCCTCGTCACGGCGAACAGCAAGGGCACGTTCTACGGTATCGACCCGTCGTCCGGCGAGATGCGCTGGCGGTACCATACCGACGCTGTCGACCCGTGGTCGAGCCGCACCCTCGTCGATTTCGCCGTCGCGGACGGCCATATCTACGCCCAGTTCCACGGCGAGAACGGCACGTACGACGAGATACACGCCATCGGGGTGGCAGGGGGAAGCGAGTAAACGAGCTACTCGATCCGGTGCAGCGGCGGACGGAACTCCCTGTCGCGGGTCTTCTCTCGCAGGAAGAAGCCATCCGGACGACAGCGCCCCGTGAGTACGCACGGATCCAGGCGGCCGGGAAACGAAACGGCGGGAGACTGGGTAGGCGTCCCACTCGGACGGAATCGACGGTCTCGATCGACGGCTCCGTGAGCCGGCCGGGGACACCGGGTCGCCGTCGCACTCGCTCCGCTCGACGCCCGCGAAGCAGCCGAGCGACCCGCCGGCGAGTCGTCGAAGAAGGGGCCGGAGCGGTCAGTCGTCGGCAGCCGCCGCGTCGGCCTCGTCGACGGTCGCGTCACTCGCACCGTCCGCCGTGGCCCCGTCGGCACGCGGGAAGTTCCCGATGGTGGCCTCGCGGAAGCTCTCCTCGTCGAACTCGATCTCGCCGCCGAAGAAGTCGACGAGCGTGTGCGTGTCCTTCATCGCGTTCTTCAGGCAGGTCGAGGCGCCCGGCGAGGGCGTGATGTTGAAGATGACGCCGTCGCCGACGATCTTGGCCTCGCCCATGTCCAGGGACTTCTGGGAGGTGTCGACGATCTGCGGGCGGACGCCGCCGTAGCCTTCGGCGCGTTCGATGTCATCTAACTCGACGTTCGGGACGACCTTCTGGACGTGGGGGAGGAAGGCGCGCCCGCCGGCCTCCGGGACGTCGTAGACGAGGTTCCGGAGGACGTACGGCAGGAGGATCCGGTCGGCGAGGATGTTCCCGTAGCTGAGGAACGAGTCGGCACTGAGGCCGAACACGTCGAGGAAGTCCTGAACGGTCTCGTACTCGCCGCGTTCGAGCGTCGGGACGACCTTTGCCGTCGGACCGAACCGGGTGATCGAGCCGTCGTGGACGTCGGCGTCGCCGTGGACCGCGGCGAAGGGGAGCTTCTTCATCTGGAGGGTGTAGACCTTCCCGTTCAGCAGGTCGTCGGCCAGGAAGAAGCTGCCAGCGACGGGGAGCAGGGAGAGGTCCTCGCCGTAGCCCATCTCCTGGGCGATCTGGAGGCTGTGGGAGCCGGCGGCGACGACCGTGGCCTCGGCCTCGATGAGGGCCTCCTCGGTGTCGATGGTGAACCCGTCGGCGGTCTCCCGGATGTCGCGGACCTCGGTCCCAGTGCGTACGTCGACGCCGGCCTCCGCGCGGGCGGCCTCGACGAGGGAGTTCGAGACCATGCCGTAGTCGACGACGTAGCCGTCGGGCGTCTGCAGCGCCAGCATCGGGACGTCGGGGTCCCGACCTTCGACGACGGCGGGTTCGATCTCGGCGATCTCCTCGCGCCCGATCGGTTCGAGCTTCGGGAACAGGTCGCCGAAGCCCTCCTCGTGGTAGCGCTCCTCGAGTTCGGCGACTTCGTCCTCGCCGACGGCCAGTACCATCTTCGAGCGCTTGCTGTGCATCTCACGGTCCGCGTCGACGCTCTCGAGGTAGCCGGCAAGCAGCTCGGCGCCCTCCTTGACGTCTTCGGCCTTCTCCAGGGTGTAGTTCGTCTCGATGTCCCCGAAGTGCAGCGTCTGTGAGTTGTTCGTGTGGTGGGAGTTGATCGCCGCGATCTCATCCTCCTTCTCGAGTAGCGCGACGCGCTCGACGTCCGTGAACTTCGCGACGGTGTAGAGCAGCGACGCGCCACTGATGCCTCCGCCGACGATGACGAGGTCGTAAGTGTCAACCATGGATCCTGAATTGTCCGGCGATATCGCAGTCGCTCGATGGTATCACAGTGCGTCTCATACTTAATCCACACTATCTGACATTCTGTTAGAAGGCGTGAAAATGCGAGAGTGTGTCACCCAAAGTCGGCAGTGCCGGCGTGCGATCGACGGCGTGGACGGGTGCGGGACGTGGACGAGTTCGTGGCGTGGACGAGTTCGTGGCGACCGGGCGGACTCTGGCGGCCGCCTCAGGGGACGATCTGTTCGCCGTCGTCGTCGTAGACGGTGATGGCCTCCACCGGACAGGCCCGCGCCGCGAACTTGGCGTCGAGTTCCGACCCCTCGGGCACCTCGCGGACGAACAGGCCGTCCTCTGTCTCCTCGCTATCCGTGAGGACTGCTTTGCCGGCGTCCTCGTCCCGCTCGAAGGCGTCCCACTCGGCGACGCACTGGAACATCCCGATGCAGGTGTCGCGGTCGTACTCGATTCGCATTAGTGGGGGATTGGTCCGGACGGCCCTTAGCGTTCGGGATGTTTGCGAGGGGGTGGTGTGAGAGTTAGCGGAGGCGGCTTCGGGAGAACGCCACGATTCCGCTCGCTAGGAGTCACTCACTTCACCGCAAACACGTCGAAAGCCCTCGGCGCGCTCTCTGGAGTCGGAATCACGACCGCCAACACGTCGAAAGCCCTCGGCGCGCTCCGGTGCCCTCAGCGACGCTGAGGACTACGCGAGAGCTTCGCTCTCGCGGTCGCTTGACGTGGCGTGCTTCGTCGACCGCACCTCGCCCTTTCAGTCCACCAGGTTCCGCATCGCTCCCGCTGCCTCACTCCGTTCGGCACGCGCTCGCGATTGAGTCCGCCAACCCTCCCCGGTCGCGCCTGGCGGCGCGACACGCTTCCTGCCGCAACCGCCCGGCCGGGAGCGAGTAGCCGAGCGGCGGGCGGACCGAGCGCAGCGAGGGCCGCCGGATGGGCGAGCGGGAGCGAAGCGACACGCGAGCCGCGAGGCTCTCGCGACCAGGGGAAGGGCAGGGCTGCGGTGCTGACCTGGGGTCCTGCCGAGCGTAGCGAGGCAGGGCTCGTCAGAGCTTGCTCTGACGGTGGACTGAAAGGGCGAGGCACGGTCGGGGAAGCCCGACCCCGCAAGCACGCGACCGGAGGGAGCGCGCACAGCGCGGGTCGCGCGACCCGAGCGGGCCGAGGGCTTTCGGGTTGTTGGCGTTGCCGTTCCCTAACGCTAGCGGGCGGCCTGCGGGCTTTCCCCTGTTTGCAGTATCGAAGCAAGGAGTCCCGATGGATCAGATCGGTACGCTGGGAGGCGTATACCCCCAAATCCAGACGGCCCTACCCGCCGTTCTCGAGACGGTCGAAGGTGGCGGCGACGGAGCGGGCGAGGATGCCCACCAGGTCGCGCTCGGCGTCGTCGAACGTCCGCGGAGTGGTCGAACCGATGGCGAGCAGGCCGTGCTCACCGAGCGGATACATGAAGAGAGTCTCGAAGGCGTCGGTGACGGCGTCCTCGCGGTCGCCGTACTCCTCGACGACGCGGGGGTCGCCCGCCTCGAAGACGGTCATCTCGACGGCCCAGTCGGGGAGCGGCGAGACGCCGGCTTCGAGGCCCGCTTTCTCGGCGATGCGAGTGGCGTTCTCGGTGGCGGCGAGCGGGGCGAGGCTGTCGCCGCCGGAGTCGTACTCCCAGACGACGGCGACGGACTCGTCGAAGACGTTCTCGACGACGTCGAGCGCGACGTCGGCGACGGTCCCGCGGTCCTCGGCGACGAGCAGACGTCTGGTCGCGTCGTGGAGCGCTTCCAGGCGCTGTTCCCGGCAGTAGCGGTCGGTGACGTCACGGAGGACGACCTGCGAGGCGCGGACGCCCTCGAAGACGACCGGAGCGGCCTGGCTCTCTACCCTGCGAATCTCGCCGTCGAACCGGCGGAGGCGCCAGGAGAGCCAGCCGGCGGGCTCCCGGTCCCGGAGCACGCGGTCGACCCGGTCGGCCAGGCGCTCGCGGTCCTCGGGGTGGACCAGCGAGACGGGGTCGCAGCCGTACACCTCGGCGGCGTCGGCGGCGCCGGCGAGTTCGACGAGTCGCTCGTTCGCGTACCGGATCGCCTCGCCGTCGTGGACGAGGATGGCGTTCGGGGAGCTCTCGACGAGCGTCTGGTAGCGGGACTTCGTCTCGGCGGCGGCCTCGACCGAGCGCCGGTGGGCGACGGCGTTGCGGATCCGGTTGGCGAGGACGGCGTACTGGTCGGTCCCGGTCCCTTTCTGGAGGTAGTCGGTGACGCCGGCCGAGATGGCCTCGCTGGCGATCTCCTCGCTGCCGCGGCCGGTGAAGAGGACGAACGGCAGCGTCGCGTCGAACTCGCGGACCTCACGGAGCAGGTCCAGGCCGTCTCGCTCGGGCATCTCGTAGTCGCTGACAATGCAGTCGACGTCGCCGTCGAGGACGTCCAGCGCCTCGGCGGCGCTGTGGGCGACCTGCGTCTCGAACGCGCCGTCCCGACGTTCGAGATGCATGCTGGTGACGGCCCCGAGGTCGGGGTCGTCGTCGACGAGGAGAACCCTGATCGGCTCCTCGACAGTAGCCATGACATCGGGGTAGGACCGTGGCGGGTTAATTTCTTGTGGCCGACTAGCACACACCGGGAAGGGGCGACAGTTTAAACGGCGGGAGGGGCAAAGGTCGCCCTAATGGACGTCGCGGATCTGCCGAGCGTGCCCGACTGGTTACCCGACCACCTCCGGAACGAGGGGATCGAGTCGCTGTACCCGCCCCAGGCCGAGGCGGTCGAAGCCGGCGTCACGCGGGGACAGAACCTCGTCGCGAGCATCCCCACCGCCAGCGGGAAGACGCTCATCGCGCAGTTAGCGATGCTATCCGCTATCGCCGAGACCGCTTCGGGCGACGAAGCGGCGGACGACGAGCGGGCGGCCGGCGGGACCGCCCTCTACATCGTCCCCCTGCGCGCGCTCGCGAGCGAGAAGAAAGCCGAGTTCGAGGAGTTCGAGCAGTACGGCCTCGACGTCGGCGTCTCGACCGGTAACTACGAGTCCGAGGGCGGGTGGCTCGCCAGCAAGGACGTCGTCGTCGCGACCAGCGAGAAGGTGGACTCCCTGGTCCGCAACGACGCGCCGTGGCTCGAAGACCTCTCCTGCGTCGTCACCGACGAGGTCCACCTCGTCGACGACGGCGAGCGCGGGCCCACGCTCGAAGTCACGCTCGCGAAGCTCCGCCGCATCAACCCGGACATGCAGACCGTCGCGCTGTCGGCGACCATCGGCAACGCCGCCGAACTCGCCGAGTGGCTCGACGCCCACCTCGTCGATTCGGACTGGCGCCCCATCGAACTCCAGAAGGGCGTCCACTACGGCCAGGCGCTCCACCTGGAGGACGGCAGCCAGAGCGAACTCCCTGTGCGGGGCAACGAGAAGCCCACCGCCGCCATCGTCCGCGACACGCTCGAAGACGAGGGGTCGACGCTCGTCTTCGTCAACTCCCGCCGGAACGCCGAGGCGGCGGCCCGCCGGCTGGCCAACACCGTCGAGCCGTACCTCGCCGGCGAAGAACGCGAGAAGCTCCAGGACGTCGCCAGCGAGATACGGGACGTCAGCGACACCGAGACGAGCGACGACCTGGCCGACGCCGTCGCGGGCGGCGCGGCCTTCCACCATGCAGGATTGTCGCCGGGCCACAGAGAACTCGTGGAAGGCGCCTTCCGCGACCGGCTGCTGAAGGTCGTCAGCGCCACCCCGACGCTCGCCGCGGGGGTCAACACGCCCAGTCGCCGCGTCGTCGTCCGCGACTGGCGCCGCTACGACGGCACCGCCGGCGGCATGCAGCCACTCTCCGTGCTGGAGGTCCACCAGATGATGGGCCGGGCCGGTCGTCCGGGTTTGGACCCCTACGGCGAGGCCGTGTTGCTGGCAAACAGCCACGACGAACTCGACGAACTGTTCGAGCGCTACGTCTGGGCCGACCCCGAACCGGTCCGCTCGAAACTCGCCGCCGAGCCCGCCCTCCGTACGCACCTGCTGGCCACCGTCGCCAGCGGGTTCGCCCGCTCGCGGCAGGGCCTGCTGGACTTCCTCGACCGGACGCTCTATGCCACCCAGACCACCGAGAGCGGCCGGCTCGAAGCGGTGGTCGACGACGTGCTCGCCTACCTGCAGGTGAACGACTTCCTCGAACGCGAAGGTGACGAACTCTCTGCCACCTCGCTGGGCCACACCGTCTCGCGACTCTATCTGGACCCGATGAGCGCCGCCGAGATCATCGACGGCCTGCGGGAGTGGGAGCGGACCGCCGGGCAGCAGGAGACCCAGTCGCCCCACGACAGACGGGCGGCTGCCGATGCGGGGGATGCCGACGCGGACGGCGAGCCGCCGGGCTTCACGACCGCCAGCGACCTGGTGTCGGACGACGATAGGGGAGCCGGCGACGAGGACGGCGACGACGACGAGATCCCGGACCCGACGGCGATGGGCCTGTACCACCTCGTCTCGCGCACGCCGGACATGTACCAGCTCTACCTCCGCTCGGGCGACCAGGAGGAGTACTCGATGGTCGCCTACGAGCGCGAGGACGAGTTCCTCGGCGCGATGCCCTCCGAATACGAGGACAACCGCTTCGACGACTGGCTATCCGCGCTGAAGACGGCGCGCCTCCTCGAAGACTGGGCCGACGAAATCGACGAGAACCAGATAACCGAACGCTACGGCGTCGGCCCGGGCGACATCCGCGGGAAGGTCGAGACGGCCCAGTGGCTGCTCGGCGCCGCCGAGTCGCTGGCAAGCGAACTCGACCTCGCCGCGACGCCGGGCGTCCGGAAGGCCCGAACGCGCGTCGAACACGGCGTCCGCGAGGAACTGGTCGACCTGGCCGGGATTCGCGGCGTCGGCCGCAAGCGCGCCCGCCGGCTGTTCGACGCCGGCATCGAGACCCGCGCCGACCTCCGGGACGCCGACAAGTCCGTCGTCCTGGCGGCGCTGCGGGGACGGGAGAAGACCGCCGAGAACGTCCTGGAGAACGCCGGCCACCGCGACCCGTCGATGGAGGGTGTGGAACCGAGCGACGACGTCTCCTACGAGCGGCGGGAGCGAAGCACAGCCAGCGGCGACGGCGGAGGTATCCCGTCGGAGAGTGCCGAAGACGACGAAGACCAGTCCAGCCTGGGTGACTTCTGATGGAACTCGTCGAGGGGACGGCGACCGTGGACGACGTGGACGGATTCGTCGAGCGTCTCGGCGCCGTCGGAGACGAGTACGGCGTCGCCGTCCAGGCGTTCGACGCCCGCTACGTCGTCGACCGCGAGCACCTCGAACGCGCCGTCGAACTGGCCGACCGCGCGTTCACCCGCGACGACGCCATCGCCCGCGACCAGAGCGTCGAGATCCTGCTCTACGCCGCCGGTCGACGGCAGATCAATCGCGCGCTGACAATGGGCGTCGGCGAGGGCGAGTCGTCCGTCGTCGTGGTCGTGCACGATGCCAGTGGCGATGGCGACGAATCGGGAGCCGTGGCCGTCGTCGCCGACCTGCTGGAACCGGCCAGCACTCTCGGAGAGTACGACGACGAGCGTGTCCGCGAGTTCTTCGACGTCGGGGACCGGGAACTGGCGGCGACGGACGGCACCCTGGCCGACCTGGTCCGCGAGCGCGTGGCGCTGTTGACCGTGGGGAAGTAGTCGGGAGGAGCCGCTTCAGTTTTCGTCACCGAGGACCTGCCCGTGTTCGTCGATTTCGCCTGCGACCACGCGCGTCGACGAGATGCGCTCGCCGTCGTCGGCCAGGACGTACGGGACGAGAATTCCCTCGATTGGTTCGAGGTCGCGTGCCCGGCGGTTCGTGTTGATGTCCGCCAGCTCCTCGGCCGTCTCGGGCGAGGTGACCAGTGCGTCGATAGAGGGGTCGGTCGATGCGATACCGTGCTCGTCGTCGAGGGTTCGAATCTCGACGTCGCGGCCCCACTCGTTCAGGGCGTCGAACTCTTCCCGGACCGCCGCTGTGCGGTCTTCGAGCGACGGGACCTCGCGCGTGCGAGACGACGTGGCCATCTCCTGGCTCGTCACCGCGACCAGCACGCCCTCGTCGCCGTACTGCAGGGCGTGCTCGAACAGGTTCCGGTGCCCGTCGTGGATGGGACCGAACGTCCCCGCGACTGCGACTTTCATTCTCGTGACGACGGTTCGCTCGGAGAGGGGATAAGAATCGGGTCGGACGTGGATGATCTGAGTACGAAACTGCCGGAGCAACCTCTGCAAACAACAAGAAAGCCCCCGGGCGTTCACGGGCTGCGAACCCGCCTGCGCTCCTCGTTGACGCTGTCGTTCGAAAGGCGCGCAGCTCCTTTCGTGATGACGAGAGAGCTTCGCTCTCTCGAACCACGGTGCTTGACGGTTCTCGCTCCGTGAACGCCCGGCCCCTTTCAGTCCCGCCCCGTGGATCATCCAGTGGGTGGGACTGAAAGGGGTGCCCGGGTGGCCGAACCCCGGCGAAGTAAGCACCGCAGGGAGCGCAGCGACTGAGGAGCGCAGCGAGCCGCGGGAGGTCAGCCGGACGGGGCTTTCTTGTTGGTAGTGGCGTCACCGAGTTCAGTTGCGGCGATCGAACCAGCTTGAAATTCCCGTAGCCCCACCAGCCTTACCACCGGACCGGGCCGTATCAGAAGTCGATGGCGAGCCTGGAGGACCCCATCGACATCGGCGGCCTCACGGTGCCGAACCGCCTCTATCGCGCGCCCTTGCTCGAATGCGCGGGCAACGGTCCCGACGCCGTCGACCGCTTTCTCTCGGAACTCGAACCCACGGCGGCCTCGGGCGTTGGCCTCGTCTTCCAGGGGGCGAGCATCGTCAGCGCCGAGAGCGGCTGTGCGGCGCCGAACATGACGCGGGTCCACGACCCCGACTTCGTCGCCCGACTCCAGCGGCTCACCGACGCGATTCATGCACACGAAGGAAAGATATTTATCCAGCTCGGCCACGGCGGGTTGCGGAGCCTGGAGGTGTGGCACGCCGAGCATCGCCGGCGGAATCCCGGCGTCTCCCAGCTCGCGGTTTCCCGGCCGCCGTGGCAACTTCGGGCGCTAGATCACGCCGGACTCATCGACCTAAACCCGCACGTCCTCTCGACGGCAGAGGTGTACGACCTGGCCGAGCAGTTCGGTCGCTGTGCGGGCTACGCCGTCGACGCGGGCTACGACGGCATTCACCTCTCCGGGGCGAACATGGGCATCGTCCAGCAGTTCCTCTCGCCGTTCTACAACCGACGGGACGACGAGTTCGGGACCGGACCGGACGGCCGCGGCGGGGTCCGCTTTCTGGAGGTCGTCCACGACGCCGTCCGCGACCACGCGGGCGACGTTCCGCTCGCGACGAAAGTGCCGGCAGAGACTGCCGCCCCTCCCATCGTTCGGCGGTCCCTCTCGGCGGCGGACGGCGTCGCCATCGCCGAGCGACTCGCGGCGGTCGGCTACGACGCGCTGGTCCCGGTCGAGGTCTCGACGTTCTGGGACATGAGCGTCGTGCGAGGGGCGTTTCCCGACCGGGCGTGGGACGCGGCGGACCTGCAGAAGGACTACGCGGCGGCCTTCGGCGGGCCGTGGCGAGCGCGGGCAGTCGAGGCGCTGAATCGGTTGCAGGCGACCCAGTTCGGCGACGAATCGGGCTGGAACGCCGGCTTCTGCCGCGCGGTGCGCGACCGGGTCGACGTGCCGGTGCTGTGCGAGGGTGGCATCCGCGAGCGGGAGACCTGTGACCGGTTGCTCGGTGACGACGGCGGCAGCGGCGCCGATGGCGACCGAGCCGGTGCAAGCTGCGAGCCCGCGGCGGACCTGGTCGGGATGGGGCGGCCGTTCTACGCCGAGCCGCGGCTGGGAGCGCGGCTGCTCGACGGCGCGGACGCCCTGTGCGAGAGCTGTAACAACTGCACGATTCCGCAGGTGGCCGGCGAGCCCGGTCGGTGTCGGACGCCGTCGGTCGTCCGCGAACGGGCGCGACTGGAGCGGGCAGGAGAGTATTACGGGCAAAAGCGGAACGAAACGGACTCGGGGACCGGTGCGGGCGAGGACTGAGTCACTCGACCGCCGTGGTCGGCGTCGCGTCTGCCGCGACGTCGCCGGATCAGTCGGCGTGTTCGATGTACCAGTCGTCGATGTACGTGACCGAGCGGCTTCCGCGGAGGTTGTGCCAGTAAACCTGTACCCAGACGTAGCTGTCGTTCCCGCCCCGGTCGCACGTCCCGACGACTTCGCCGGTGTCGCCCTTTTGCCGGTCTCCTCCGGGACAGAGCTCGTGGAAGTCGCAACACCGGGTCATCGTCGGAACGTGGTAACTGGTTACCTCGACGATGTCGCCCGGTTCGAAGCTGGCCGCCGTCGCCGAGCTGGACGCCGTCGCGATACCTGTGGCCCCGACGGCCCCCGTCGCTGCGGTTTTCCGTAACAGTGCTCGTCGGCTCATCTGCCGTGTGTCATCGTCTGACATACAGTTCTAAAAGACGTGTATTTAATATATAAAGTTTTTTCAGCCATCATTTATGGAGTGAAACGATCGTTGCGGCGCGTCTCTCCCGTCTCGTCTCGGCTTGACACCCGACACCGCGACGCCGGGCGTCCGGCAGAACGTTCATTCCCGTCGGGCCGTGAGTGGTATCAGATGAATCGCCCACCAATCCGGACCAGTACCGCGTCCCTCGCCGTCGACGGCGACGACGTCGACGTGCGCTACCTCCACGGCGGCGACGGGCCGCCGCTCGTCTTCCTCCACGGCATCGGCCTCGACGCAGCGACGGTCTCCTGGCGTCACGCGCTCCCGGCGCTGGCCGACGAGTTCTCGGTGTACGCGCTCGACCTGCCGGGCCACGGGGAGAGCGACGGAGTCGACCGCACGTATACGACCGACTACTACGTAGACGTGCTGGCTGCGTTCCTCGAAGCGATGGGAATACGGGGTGCGGGGTTAGTCGGCATCTCGATGGGTGGTGCCGTCGCCCTGGGCCACGCGCTCGACGGCGGGTCGCCGGAGCGGCTCGTCCTCGTCGATAGCTACGGCCTGGGCGCGGACGCCTACTGGCGTCAGGCAGCGAGCGCGGCCCTGCGCATCCCCTTCGCGAGTAGCTTGCTCTGGGGCAGCGTCTCTTCACGCGCGGGCGTGCGAACCAACCTCCAGGGACTGCTCGGGGCGTCGGTGCCCGAAGAGCTGGTCGACGACGTCCACGGGACGGTGACGAGTCAGTCGATGGACGCGCTCCGGAGCTGGCAGCGCCACGAGTTCCGGCCCCACGGCCTGCGGACGGACTACCGGTCGCGGCTCGGCGGGCTGTCGACGCCGACGCTGCTGGTCCACGGCGAGCACGACCCGCTGTTCCCGGTGTCGTGGTCGCGCGACGCGAGTACGCGGCTGAGCGACGGGGAGCTACGGGTGTTCGACCGGTGCGGTCACTGGGTGCCTCGCGAGCGACCGGAGCAGTTCAACGGGCTCGTGCGCGACTTCTGTCTGTCGTAGCGATCGCGACGCTCGGGAGCGAAAACCGTCGAAAATCGAAAGTAAGCGAGAAGTCGAGCCGCGTCCGTCCGGTCAGTCGTCGTCTTCGGGCAGGTCGTCGATCAGGACGACGGCCTCGCCGTCGATGACGACGTCGCCCGCGTCGACGACGCGGGTGGTGAGCCGGAACTGGTCGTTGCCGAGATCCTCGACGATCTCGACCTCGGCCGTGACGGCGTCACCGATGTGGACCGGGTTGTGGAACTCGAGATCCTGGGAGAGGTAGATAGTCAGCCCGGGCAGGCGCGCCAGCGCGGAGCTGATGAGCCCGCCGACGAGCCCGCCGTGGGCGATCCGGCTCTTGAACCGGGTCTCGCTGGCGAACTCCTCGTCGAGGTGGAGCGGGTTGGTGTCCCCGCTGGCGGCCGCGAACTTGCGCACGTCGTCGTCCGAGATGGTCTTCGTGAACTCGACGCGGTCGCCCACGCCCAGCCGGTCCGGGTGGTCTTCGCTCAGTTCGACGTGCCACTCCGGCAGGTCCTCGTCGGCCTCGATCCGCTCCGTCGGATCGGCAACGACGCCGTCCTCCTCGGAGGGATTGACGCCGAACGCGGCGAACGCGGCCCGGTTGGCCGCGACGACGCTGTTGAACATGTGCGTGGAGGTCTCCGTCCAGGTATCCAACAGCGTACTCCGGTGCGATTCAGAACTCATCGACAGCCGTGTTTGGGACTGGTGCTATTAAAGCATGGTGGTGAATCGGATCGAGGCTCGTTGACGGGGTCACAGGGCCGTAATCAGGACATTCGACTGTCGAAGACGGCAGCGGGCGAGTGGTTTTCGAGGCCATTGAGGGATTTCTATGGTAGCAGATGGTAGCAGATGGTAACGAGCGCAATCTTTATCCCTGCGAAGGATGTAGACTCTGTTGACAGATGACCGACGAGGACGACGCCCTGCCGTGGACGCCCCCGATGTTCAAAGGGATGCAGGAGATGAGCGAGCAAGCGATAGAACGCCAGCAGGAGATGATGCAGCAGATGCTGGGCGCCGGGATGTCCGGCATGGACATGAACCAGCTCGGCGCGATGAGCCAGACGGCTGCGTTCAAGACCCGCGTGCAGAGCGGCGGCCGGATATCTATCCCGGACGCAGAGCGCGAGGCCCTGGACATCGAGGAAGGCGACATCGTGCAGGCGTTCGTCCTCCCGGTCAAACGTTCCCGAAACGAGTAATCATGACTGAATACACCACCCCCGTCACCACCGCGTTCCAGCTGCAGCGACAGTCGATCGAACAGAGCCAGAAGGTCTTCGAGCAGGGCGTCGCGTTCCAGAAGAACGTCACCGACGCCGTCGTCGATAGCCTCGACAGCCAGGAGTCGGCCCAGCGCCGCGGCGTCGAGCTCGCCCAGACGGCCTTCCACAGCTACCTCGACACCGTCGAGGCCACCGTACCCGGCGTCGCGCCGACCGTCGAGGAGGTCCGCGCGGCCGTCGACGAGCAGTACGAGTTCCTGCTCGAGAACCACGCCGAGGCGTTCGAGAACGTCGAGACCGAACTCGTCGAGCAAACCGACGCCTACGACGAACTCACCGAGGACGTGCTGACCGCGATGAACGAGCAGGTCGACCTGCTCGTCGAGGCCCACGAGGACCTCGAGGCACAGTCCGTCGAAGCCGCCGAGCAGTGGGGCACCCAGATCGAGGAGCTCCAGGACCAGGTCGAAGCGGTACAGGACCAGGTCCGCGAGGTCCAGGAGCAAGCAGCCGACGCCGTCGAGGCGTAAACGCTCGCAGCTTTTTGTACCGCAGCCGCGATGTGATTCCCAATGAGTAATTCAAACCAGATGCAACAGGAGTGGGCAGAGATGGTCGAACAGATGAACGAGGCGGTCTCCGAGTCCGTCGAACAGAACATGAAGGCCCAGGCGGCCTTCGTCGAGTCCTGGGCGGACGCCGTCGAGGACTCCATCCCCGAGGAAGACGAGTTCGCCGAGGGCATCCAGGGGTACAACCAGGCCTACGAGGAGTGGATGAACGCCGCAGAGCAGATGCTCGAACGGACCACCGACGCCGCACAGGGCGAGGAGGTCGACCCGACGGAGTTCCGGGACATCTGGCTCCAGTCCGCCAACGAGGCGTTCAAACACGTCATGGGCACGAGTGCCTTCGCCGCCGCGAACGGCCAGCTCGTCGAGGCGATGATGGAGATGCAACAGGAGGCCGACGACATCAGCCAGGACACCGTCGCCCAGCTGGGCTTCCCGACGCGGGACGACGTCGACGAGGTCGGCGAACGCCTCGTCGAACTGGAACGACGCCAGCACTCGGTCGAACAGAAGCTCGACCGCATCATCGACGAACTCGAGGACTAGCCATGGCGAGCAACCCCGCCAACCCGTGGGCCGCCGCGTTCAACTGGCAGCGCCAGACCATCGAGGCGATGACGGAGGCCGTCGACAGCTCGCAGGCGGTCCCCGACAGCGTCGAGACGATGCAGTCCGTCGACGTCGGCCAGACCCCGAGCGAGGTCGTCTACGAGGAGAACAAGCTGGAACTGCTCCACTACGACGCCGAGGCAGCCGGCATCGACGTGCCCGAGGAGGAGAAGGAGGAGATTCCCATCCTCATCGTGTACGCGCTGATCAACCGGCCGTACATCCTCGACCTGCAGCCCAATCGCTCGGTCGTCCGCCGCCTGCTCGAAGGCGGCCACGACGTCTACCTGATCAAGTGGAACGAGCCCTCGCGGCTCGACCAGCACCTGACGCTGGACGACTACGTCAACCGCTACGTCGAGAACTGCGTCGACGAGGTCCGCGAGCGCTCCGGTCAGGACGCGATCAACCTGCTGGGCTACTGCATGGGCGGCACCATGTCCGTCATGTACAGCGCGCTCCACCCCGAGAAGGTCAACGCGCTGGGTCTGATGGCCGCCGGCCTCTGTTTCGAGGACTCGGGCGGCGTCCTCGAGGAGTGGGGCTCGGACGAGTACTACGACCCGGAGACGATCACCGACACGTTCGGCAACGTCCCCGCGGAGTACCTCGACGTCGGCTTCGCGCTGATGGACCCGGTCGACAACTACGTCTCGAAGTACGTCCGCTTCGCCGAGAACCTCGAGAACGAGGGGTTCGTCGAGAACTTCGGCCGGATGGAGCGCTGGCTCTCGGAGGGCGTCGACGTCGCCGGCGACACGTACGTCGAGTTCCTGGAGAAGATCTACCAGAACAACGATCTGTACCACAATCGTCTGGAGATCGGCGGCAAACGCGTCGACCTGGACGAGATCACCATGCCCGTCCTCCAGCTCATGGGCGAGTACGACCACCTCGTGCCCGCCTCGGCCTCGAAGCCGTTCAACGACGTCATCGCCAGCGACGACGTCGAGACCATCGAGTACGCCACCGGCCACATCGGCCTCTCGGTGTCTTCCTCGTCCCACGAGGACGTCTGGCCCCGCGCCAGCGACTGGTTCAAAGAGCGGAACAGGGCGGCCGAACAGCGTGCAGCCGCCGACAGTGCGAGCGGGGCAGCCGAGCAGCGCGCAGCCGACGACGGCGCCGTCGACATCGAGATCGAATCGCCCGAGGAGGCAGCCGCCGAGGCCGTCGAATCGGTCGAGGAGCAGACGGACGAGGCCGTGGACGAGTCGCCCGACGTCTCCTCGGTCTCGGGCATCGGCCCGACGTACGCGGACCGCCTGCGCGAAGCCGGCGTCGAGACCGTCGCCGACCTCGCCGACTACTCGGCAGCCGAACTCGCAGAGATCGCCCAGACCAGCGAGACGCGCGCACAGGACTGGATCGACCAGGCCTGAACGCGGGTCGACGTCGGGAACGTTTTTGCGGTGACCGATTTCCTAGTGGCGACCGCAAAAGAGACTACGTCTGCAGTTCGTCGAGCCGGGCGGTCGCGAACGGGACCAACATCTCTCGCGGAGTCAGCCCGCCGTGCATCCCAATCTTCGGAACCACCGTCTCGGTCTCGTCGGCGACGAGTTTCTTCTCCGGATGATAGCACACTAGATCCCCGCATCGCCGCTCGAACGTCGGCTCCGGACTGGGACCGTACAGACCGAGGTCGGCCACTTCCGAGCGAGTGAACGTCCGCACGCCCATCGCTTCGAGCGCTTCCACGACGACGTCGGCAGCCCCATGGCGAAGCCAGAAGTGAGTCCCGCGAGGGTCGGCAACCGGCGGGATCACACGTCCCGACGACCACCGCGCCAGGTTCTCGGTGACCTCATCGATTTTACCCAGGTTGAGACAGCCCGCGGGACCAGGTTCGAGATCTGTCATGCCGTGGTCAGCAGTGATGATCAGCAGCGTCTCACTAGCAACGGTGCTGTCGAGGTCGTCGTATAGTTCGCGAGAGAGGTGACGAGTTACACGGGCGAGCGCGTCGTGATACGCACTCGAGTCAGTACCGTTGTCGTGCGAGGTACTGTCGAGCGCGGGCACGTAACAGTAGGCGTACGTCGGGCCCACGCTCGTCTCTAGGATCCGTCGCAGGCCCGCGGCCCCCGCTCCGTACTGGTCGTAGGGGACCTGCCGCGCGCCACGGAAGGTGGCGTCTGCGTAGTCAGTTCCCAGCGTGTCCGCCGGCTGGACCACGTGGGACGTGACGCCCGTGTCAGCGAGCGTCGGGTAGATGGGTTCGACGGCAACGACGTCCGCAGCCCCGACCGGGGTTGCGTCCAGTCCGTCGGCGTTCTCGCCAACCTCGTGTGGGAAGACCGAGACGACCGCTTCCTCGACTGGAAGGTGGACATCCCAGCCGAAGACGCCGTGGGCGGCCGGTGGCGCGGCTGTGTGGATCGTCGTTATCGCGGCCGCGGTAGATGACGGAAAGGTGCTCGTGAGCGGCGTGACAGTGCCCCGTTCGGAAACTCTGTCGAGGAACCTGTGGTCGGTCCGGTCGCGCTTCCAGCGGTGGAGACCGAGACCGTCCAGGAGGACGACCACGACGTTTTCGATGGTCGTCGATCCAATTGGGACGACATCCGCCGGGAGCAATGGACCCACCTCGACGCCGAAGACGTCCCCGATGGTGCCGGGGACGTTCGCCAGGCAGTAGTCGCGGTAGGCGGGGACGAGACCGGCGTCCCGGGCTTGCCGATCGCGGAGTGTCAATTCAACGTCTTCTCGGATCACTGCTAGTTACTCAAAACCTTAGTAAATAAGTGTGGTGGCGGTGTGTAGACAGATTATATCCTTCGTAGGAGACCGCCCGACGCGTACCTTTTTGTCGCGGCGTGCGATTGTCAGCCCATGTTGGACGGTCAGACCTGTCTGGTCACGGGGTCGTCTCGCGGCATCGGGCGCGGGATCGCCGAGGACCTGGGCGAACACGGGGCCGAGGTCGTAGTGAACTACCGGTCCTCGGAGGAGGCGGCCCACGACGTCGTCGACGCCATCGAGGAGTCGGGCGGCACAGCGATCGCCGCCCAGGGCGACATCTCGAAGTACGAGGACATGGAGGCGCTGGCCGAGCGGGTTCACGAGGCCTTTGGCCCCCTCGACGTGCTCGTCAACAACGCCGGCATCACCGTCGACAAGAAGTTCGACAACATGACCAAGGAGGACTGGGACGCCGTCATCGACGTCAACCTCGGCGGCGTGTTCAACGTCACCCACTGTTTCTGGGACGACATCAAACGCTCCGAGACGGGCCGGCTGATCAACGTCTCCTCCGTCGTCGGCCAGCAGGGCAACTACGGGCAGGCCAACTACGCCACCACGAAATCGGGACTGTTCGGCTTCACCCGGACGCTCGCGCTGGAACTCGCGAGCACCGGGTCGACCGCGAACTGCATCGCCCCCGGGTTCGTCGCGACGGACATGCTGGAGGAAGTTCCCAAGCGCGTCCAGGAGAAGATTCTCCGCCGCATTCCCCTCGATCGGTTCGCCACCATCGACGACATCGCGCCGGTGATCCGCTTTATGGCCAGCGAGGATTCGAGTTACATGACTGGCCAGATCATCGGGGTGAATGGGGGGATGGAGTGGTAGGATGGTTCTGAGCGGAGCGAAGAACCATCTTCCGTGCGAGCGGTGAGCGGAGCGAACCGCGAGCAGGCTGGGGCCGACCGTAGGGAGGGCCCAGCTTATGGACGAACGGCGAACGAAGTGAGCCGTGTGGTAGGGTGATTCCGACCGCAGGGAGGAATCACCTTGAATGCGAGCGGGGAGCGGGAGGCCGCGAAGCGGCCTCCGAGTGCTCGAACGGCGCAGCCGTGAGAGCGGAGTGAGCGACACGCGAGCAGGCTGGTCGCGAACGAAGTAAGCGACCAGCTTAGAGCCGTGAACAGGCTGGTGCGAACTGCAGAACGTTCTAGAGCGCGTAGCCGTAGTAGCGGTCCTCGTCCGAGACTTCGAACAGGGCGACGTAGGGCTCGCCGTCATCCGCCGTCGGGCACTCGTCGGTCCGTTCGACGGGGAACTGCGCACCGGACAGGTTCGCGCCGTTAACGTCGAGCGTCACGGGGTACGACTTCGAGTCGAAGCCGAGGACGTGTTCGTTGTACCCGTCGTCGACGTACAGGCTCACGTGGACATCGCGTTCGGGTTCGCCCTGGGGCGACGGCGGGGCGTAGGCGCTCCAGTTGCCGGCCGGACAGGCCTCGTACCGGGGCGCCTCGACGCGCTCGGGGAGCGGCGTCGGGTTGGTGGCGGTGATCGATCCGAGTTCGATCTGGTGCCGGTCGGCGCCGTCGACTTCGACCGTCGCGTCGTGCTGGAGCTCGTACGCGAGACCGCCGGTGACGACGTCCACGGCGAGGACGACGACCGCCAGCGCGACGAGCGCGCCGAAGGCGTAGGTCGCCAGCCGACCGCTGACGAACTGGCCGTCGGCATCGAGCCGCGTTCGGAGGCCGAACAGGAGCCCGGCCAGGACCAGCAGTCCGAGGACGGTCAGTCCGTCGCCGAGGTCGAACGTCCCGACGACGTCGAAGAAGAGGACGACGGCGCTGACGACGACGACGGCGTAGCCGAACAGGACCAGCTGGTAGTCGTCGGAGCGCTGGGTGAGTGCGAAGACGCCGGACAGGAACGCCGCGACGAGGGCGACCTCCGACACCGGCGAGTAACCCAGTTCCACGTTGAGGACGAACACGAGGACGGCGATGGTGGCGACCGCGGCCGCCGCCCCGTTGAACAGCGTCTCGGAGTCGATGTCGACCATACGAGTAGCACCTCGACCGGCGTAAAAAAGCCGCGGGTGGGTGAAATCAGGGTTTGACCGTGGCGAGCCGCGGCGAGGGTCGCCACGGCCGGCGGTGGATTCACGGCGGCGTCGGACCCACTGGCAGGTATGCGCGTCTCGGTCATCGGCGGCGGCACAGTGGACGACGCGGCGGCCGAACTGGCCCGCGAGGTGGGCGAACTGCTGGGGAAGCGCGGCCATACCGTGGTCTGTGGCGGCCTCGGCGGGGTCATGGAAGCGGCCTGCGAGGGCGCGAAACGCGAAGATGGCGAGACGATCGGTATCCTCCCGACGGAGCGCCGGGCGGACGCCAACGAGTTCGTCGACACCGCGATCGCGACCGGCCTTGGTCACGGCCGGAACCACCTCGTCGTGCTCAACGGCGACGCGGTGTTCGCCATCGACGGCGGATCGGGGACGCTCTCGGAGATCGGCTTCGCCGGCGTCTACGACCGGCCGATAGCGGGGCTCGGGACCCACCGGATCGACGGCCTCGACCACGTCGAAGAGGTCGGGACGCCCCCCGAGGCCGTCGACTACGTGGAATCGAAGGTGTGAGGGGAGGAACGAAGTTGCGGTCGCGGGAGTTCAGTGAGTCCTGGGGTTCGGCTGGCGTGATTCAGTGCCCAAATACCAACAGAAGAAAGCCCTCGGCCCGCTCGCCTCGTGCGACTCGCTGCGCGCGCTCACTTCGTTCGCGTGCTTACGTCGTCGGACTTCGTCGACCGCGCCTCGCCCTTTCATTCCTCCAGGAACGTACCGCATCACGGCCACACGCCTCCCCAGCCGATTCGTTCACTCGCTTCGCTCGTTCACTCATCCCTCGTGCGGTTTCGTCGCGGCCCGGAGGCCGCGACAGCGCACGCCACAGTGGAGGTCAGGGGTCAAGTGCAAAACCAGACTACAGCCAGTCCACGAAACTGCCCTCCAGCAGCGTCCCTTCCTGGCGGTCGACGTATCGGGACTGCATCCCCCAGATGGCCTCGGCCAGGGGGACGTTCTCGTCGACGGCCTCGCGGACCTGGTCGTGTTTCCAGCGGGCAGGGGTCAGGCGGCGGTCGACGCGCTCGCGGAGCGGGCGGACGTAGGAGTGGGCCGCCTCCGTCGAGAGGCCGCGCTGTTCGAGGCCCTCCCGGGCTATCTCGAACAGTTCGCCGTAGAGCTGGTCGGTGTCGGTGGTGTGGGTCCCGTCGACGGTGATCCACTCCATGTCGGCGCGGAGGCCGTCGTCGGCGGCGGCGTAGAAGTTTGTCTTCGCAGTCGCCCAGTCGAGGGCCTGGATGGGGTGTTCGACGCGGGGGAGTGCCTCCATCAGCCCGCCGAAGACGGCCTGGAAGGCGACGGCGTCGGAGAGCGTGGGCTGGCCGGGCAGCGGGCGGAACTCGATGCGGGCGTTGGCGGCCGACCGGGAGGCGCCGTCGAAGACGGGGCGGATCCACCGCCAGTAGGAGCCGTGTTTGTGCCGGAAGTGCGCGAAGGCGTCGTCGAAGCGGTCGCCCTCGGGGACGTCCATCGGGACGATGGTGTGGTCCGCGAGCACGTCGTCGATGGCGTCCTCGACGGTATCGAAGTCCGGCGGGAAGCGGACCTTGTCCTCGTACTGGTCGTCCGCCGCGTTGAGCACGGTCTCGAAGACGCCGATGCGGTTCTCCATGCGGGCATCGGCGACGATTTCGGGGTCGGGCGCGTCGTCGTACAGGTCCGGTGGGAAGAAGGGGGCGTTGACCCCCAGTGCGAGCAGCGGGCCGGCGATCCGGAGCGCGTAGCTGAAGTACTCGGGGAGGTCTGGCGCGTGGGGGATCTGGTAGTGGGGCTGGATGGAGGTGATGAGGCTCTCCGGCATGACGGTGTCGCAGGAGAGGGAGACGTGCGGGGCGTCGAGGCGCATGCCGGCCGGATAGTCGGCGTTGGCCATGACGTGGTAGCGGACGGCGTCGGACATGTTGGTCGCCAGCCGGACGCCCTGCTCCTCGACGGAGTCCGAGAGGTAGCTCCGGGCGGTCTCGCCCGTCGGCGGCACCGTCCACATGCCGTCGCTGACGAGCCGGATCCCCTGGTGGCCCGTCCGCTCCTGGGCGGGCGCGAGGTTGGCCCGGAGTTCGGCGACCTGGGCCGACAGCCCGTAGGAGTTCAGCGGCTGTGGGCTGGTCTGCATCTCCGCGTTGTGCAGCCCCAGCTCCTTCTCGAAACCGATGAGCCCGAGCAGTTCGCGAGGCATCCGCCGGAGCGCGTCGGTCTGGTCGTCGACGCCGTACAGCTCCAGCTCCAGCCCGACGATAGCCTGGGTGTTGTCGAAGGTGCCGGCCCGGACCTCCTCTTTGAGCCGGTCGGCCTCCGCGGCCGCCCGCTCCTGAAACTCCTCGGGGTCGACCTCCAGGGCCGCGGCCACCTGACTCGCCAGTTCCGAGGCAGACATGTCCGCGGCTTGGCGTCCGTCCGTGTTAAGCGCGGGGGAGTCAGGAGAGCGCGGGAGTCGGTACCACGACGACGGGCCGGTCCAGTTCGGCCAGCAACGCCTGTGCCGTCGACCCGACGCCCGCGGCCCCTGCCCCGCCGCGGTTGGGGCCGACGATCAGCTCGTCGGGGTCGTGCTCGTCGACTGCCGCCAGCAATTCCGGGAGGACTGTGCCCTCGCGCGCCTCGACAGTCGGCGTCGACGTCGCCAGTCGGGCACGGGCCACGTTGGCCGCGTCGGCCACGTCCCGGTCCGAAGCGTCCGGCCTAGTCACGCCGACGACCACCACTTCGTCTGTCCCCGGTTCGAGACGGTCTTCGAGGTAGTCCACCGCGGCCGCGGTCACGTGGACCGAGTTCGTCGCCACCAGAAAACGCGTCATGCGCGGGTGTGGATCCCGGAGCCGCAAACCAGTTTTGGCGATTCTCCACCGGAAAGGAAGGGGTCTGGCCGGCGGTCCACGCTTCACATCTGCCCGCCTCGTCGGCAGTCTAGACGGCATCACGCCGGAACGGACGTCGCGTTGCGCACTTCGTACCGGCGGCGAGCGAAAACGTGCAGTCCTATCAGAGACACCGGAAAAAGTCGAGATACCCTCAGAGAAGAAGGTTTAACGAGATATTATTCAGCTAACGTCGTATTATGTCCGGAATCGGCCGCTGAAAACACCGCTGTCGGGCTACTCCGTGACGAGGACAGTCAACGCCTCGCCGCCGAGCAGCAGGGCGCCGCCGGTAATTGCGGGTGACTGGACCGGGAACGGCGACTCCGGTTCGAACTCCCATCGGGTTTCGCCGTCGGCCGAGTCGAGCGCGTAGACGGCGACCTGCCGGCTAGACGGTTCGGAGACGGCGGCGTAGACGGTCCGAACGCCGACGGTGACCGAGACGTCACCGAGGCGGTCGGACCGCCACTCGGTCGACCCGTCCGCCGTCGAGAGCGCCGCGACGTGCTCCTCGTCCACGGGGACGTACAGGCGGTCGGGGCCGACCGCCGGCGCGCCGGAGGGGTCGGTGGATCCGTCGGACGGCGACCCGCTCGCGTGCCATCGCTCGGTGCCGTCGGCGAGTTCGATCGCGACGACGCCGTGTCTGGTGGTCGCGTACACGCTGCCGTCTGCGATAGACGGACGTCCCGCGTCGGGGACGTCGTGGCGCCACGCCTCGGAACCGTCGGCCTGATCCACTGCGACGACGCCGTCGTCGTCCGCCGTGACCACGAGGCCGTCCGCGACGGTCGGGACGAGCGTGCGGTCGGCGGCCGTCCCGTCCGCCAGATCCGTTCGCCACGCGACGGTCCCGCCGTCGTCGATGGCGACGAGCGAGTCGTCCGCCACCACGAACGTCCGGCCGTCGGCGACCGTCGGCCAGGTGACCGTGACGGGGTCGAACTCGTGGTCCCACTCGACGGTCCCGTCGGCCGCGTCGACCGCCGCCAGCGTGGGCGGGACCGGGACGCACTCGGGCGACTGCTGGGACCCGCCGACGACGTAGACCGTGTCGTCAGCGACGGTCACGCCGGCCGCCGATCCCGGCGTGACGTCCGTCTCCCAGATCGTCGTCTCCTGGTCCAGGTCGAACGCGGCCAGGCTCGGTCGCGCCCGGTTCCGGACGAAGTAGGCCACGCCGTCTGCGACGGCCAGGTTGCTGTCGATAGACGGTCCCGACTCCGCGAGGCGACGCGACGCCGGCGCATCGACCGGCCCCGCCGCCGACGTGAATCCGGCCCGGGCTGCGGTGCCGCGATACGTCGGCCAGTCCGTCGTCGCGTCGGCCAGCGACCACTCGACCCCCGTCGTCGATTCGGCAGCCCCCGCGCCAGGTCCGACACCGAGCCCGAGTAACACGGTACCCCCCAGTCCAGCGTTGCGAAGGAACGAACGCCTTGTTTTCCTCGTCATCTTCGGAAAAATAATCTAACGATGGAAAGATTATTAATCGGGTCGTAAATTCCACTAGCCACCTGCTATCCGCCCGTTCGGAAGCGGGAAAAACGGCGGCGTCGCTCCAGTCAGCGGACGACGCGGCGTGGTGCCGGATCCAGCTCGCGTCGGGGCAGACCCACCGACTGCGGACGGTCGATCCACGAGTTTAACTGCGACCGCGACCCCACCTAGTGTCGTGCGGGTCGAGAATTCGTTCATCGGGGTCAGCGGCGTCGGCGAGAAGACCGAGCGCGGGCTGTGGGAGGCGGGCGTCACTCACTGGGACGACTTCCACCCCGAACCGGTCGGGCCGAAGACGGGCGAGCGCATCGAGGCGTTCATCGACGAAGGGCGATCCCACCTCGACGACGAGAACGTCCGCTTCTTCGACGAGCGATTCCCGTCCGGGGAGCGCTGGCGCCTCTACGAGACGTTCGCCGACCAGGCGTGCTTTTTCGACATCGAGACCACCGGGCTCGAACCCCAGTGGTGTGACGTCACCACAGTGAGCCTCCACCAGGACGGCGAGACGACGACGCTTGTCCGGGGCGACGACCTGACTGCCGAGTCGCTCCGCGCGGCCTTCGCCGACGCTGGCCTGCTGGTCTCCTTCAACGGCAAACGCTTCGACGTCCCCTTCCTCGAAACCAGCTACGACGTCGACCTCGATATCCCACACCTCGACCTGATGTACACCTGTAAACAGATCGGCCTCTCCGGCGGGCTCAAGCCCATCGAGCAGGCCATCGGCATCGAGCGCGATCGGCCGGACATCTCGGGCGAGGACGCGGTTCGCCTCTGGCGCGAACACGAACGTGGGCAGGACGGCTCGCTGGAGACGCTGATCTCCTACAACCGCGAGGACACGAAGAATCTGGAGACCCTCGCCGAGGAGGTCACTGGGCGGTTGCACGAGGACGTTTTTGTGGAGTAGGGTGGTTCTGACCGCAGGGAAGAACCACCTATATGCGAGCGGTGAACGGAGTGAACCGCGAGTAGTAGGCTGGCGCGGCCGAAGGCCGGGCCAGCTAAAGGACGAACGGGGAGCGAAGCGACCCGTGAGTAGGGTGGTTCTGACCGCAGGGAAGAACCACCTATATGCGAGCGGTGAACGGAGTGAACCGCGAGCAGCAGGCTGGCGCGGCCGAAGGCCGGGCCAGCTAAAGGACGAACGGTGAACGCAGTGAGCCGCGAGTAGGATGGTGCCTCACTCCGTTCGGCATCATCTCAATTGCGAGCGGCGTCAGCCCACCCCGGCACCCCATCGTTTCATGTGGAGAATCGCCCGACAGAGCGTTCGCTCCGCGGGAATCGATCGGGAAACCGCGACACGGAAGCCAGACCCGATCGTTTCGAGTGGAAACAGAGGGGTCGAACGGCGGTCCTGATCCGGTCAGGCGACCCCCGGCGCGGGGTGGTTCGACCGGCGCCGGAGGACGTGCAGCCGACCAGCGAGCAGTCCGAGTAGCAGCCCGGTGAAGTGGGCGACGAGGGCGACCTGCTGGCTCGCCGTCGCGACGGTGATAGCCCCGGCGACGACGGCGAACAGGGCGAGCTGGACGCGCGGGCTCACCTCGAAATTGCCGACGACGCGGTCGGTGAGGCGGTTGCTCGTCAGCAGGTAGCCGAACAGCGCGAAGATGGCGCCGCTGGCGCCGAGGACGTTCACCTGGGCGACGATGCCGGGGAGCATCGACCCGACGACGGCGGCGAACCACACCTCGGCGAGGCCGGCGAGTGCGCCCGTGAGGAGGAAGAAGGCGTGGAAGCGAAGCGCCGTCGTCTCCCGTTCGAGCGGGAAACCGACGAGGACGAGCGCGACGGCGTTGGCGGCGAGGTGGGAGATGCCGCCGTGGGCGTAGACGCTGGTGATCACCGTCCACGGCTCCACGGCGACGGGCGTCGAGAGCGCGAACAGGGAACGAGACGCGAGCGGGCCGGAGACGACTCCGACGAGCGACTGGACGGCGAACACGACGGCGAACACCCCGAGAAGGGTGAACGTCGGACTCTCCAGCAGGCGGCGGCGCATACCGACACTATGTAGTGCAGCATACATGAAACGTGGGGACCGGGTCGTGATCACCGAGTCGCCAGCGCGGCCGGGGCCGGAACGCATAGACCGACGGCGGTCGAACGGGGGACCGAGCCGATGCCAGTCGGAACGTACACGCTCGTCGTCGAACGAACCGTGAGCGACGCCGTCGCGGTCGGCGCGCTCGGCGAGGTCCTCTTCCCCGCGGGCTGGTACGCCTACGTCGGGAGCGCGTTCGGCCCGGGCGGGTTCATAGTGGTGGTTGTAAGCCCGTACCGGCGTTCGACGTGGCCGGTGCCGTCGAACGTCGGTGAAAAGTTACAACCACCACTATCAGTCGGGTCGACCGCCACCGCGAGATCGCCAGCGGCGAGCGCGACGTCCGACACTGGCACGTCGACTACCTGCTCGGCGACCCGGCCACGCGACTGGATGTCGCGGTGAAAACGGCGGACGTCGAGGCAGAGTGTGCGATAGCCGGGCAGATCGGCGGCGAACGGGTGGCCGACTTCGGGTCCTCGGACTGCGGGTGTGAGTCGCATCTCGTCTACCGCGAGGAACGGGACGTGCTCGTCGACGCAGTCGAGCAGGCCCACCGCGACGCGCGTGAGTGAAGACTACTGGGAGTCCTCCTGGGCTTCGGCGCGGAGGCGCTCTCCCGCCTCGGTCTCGACAGTGAGTTCCTCGGGCACGGGTGTTGGTTTCCCGTCCCGGATGGCGACGAAGACGAAGTGCGCGTCGGTTGTGCGCTGGGTCTCGCCGGTGTGAGGGTTCTCGCGGGAGGCGCGTACTCGCACGTCGACGCTCGTCCGACCGGCGTCGTAGACGTACGCCTCGACGAGGGCGGTGTCGCCGACGGGGATCGGTCGTTTGAACTCCAGACCGTCAGTCGCCGCGGTGACGCAGGCTTCCCCGGCGAAGCGCATCGCAGACATCGCCCCGATCTCGTCCATCCACTTCATCACGATCCCGCCGTGGGCTGACTCGTAGTTGTTGGCGTGGTTGGGCTGGACGCGGTGGCGGTTGACGATATGAGTGTCCTCGAGCGCGGGCATGTGCGAGGTTGGGTCGATGCGGGAAAAAAGGCAGCGGCTGGCCGGTCAGGGCTCGGTGCGCTCGACTTCGACGCCGGGTTCCTCGTAGGCCATCTCGATCTCCTCGTCGTCGTCGCCGGAACGGTATCGCTGGACCGCGATGGCGACGCCGGCGAGCACGAGCGCGACGAGAAACAGTTTGCCCTTGGAGCCGCCTGACTGGTCCGAGTCGTCGTCCGCTTCGACGTCGACGTGCTCGACGTCGGTCTCGCCGGTACGACCGCTACTGAATACTTCGTTGGGCAGGTTTACCTCGAAGAACGTGACGTTGTCGAATGCCATGGTAGCAATATGGGTCGCAACCCACTTATAACCACAGTGACAGCTGCTGGCACCCGCACCGTCCAGTGGTTTTCGTACGGGCGCGTCAACTGATGTGGATAGCGGGCTTGTTCGGGCGGGCCTTCGGCGCCAGGTCGTCGCCGTCCGCTGCGCGACGGACTTCGACGGCGGCGTCGAACTCCTCCGCGAACAGCCAGGCCGCCTCCTCGATGATCTGGTGTTCGCGCTCGGCGTCGAGCACCGGTTCGAGGCCGGCCTGCTCCGCGGCGAGCCAGTTCGCGAAGTCGGCGGCCGCGTCGCCGTGCTCGCTGATCTCGTCGTCCTCCATTATCGTCCCGACGATGGCGTCGTCCGGGTCCGCTTCCCTCGCTATCTCGTAGGCGTCGTACTTCCACGCCTGGGCGACGACGAGTTCGATCCGGTCGGGGTCGGTGATGTCGACGACGTCGGTGATGTCGCGGACGTCGGCCAGCGTCGTCCGGACCAGGTCGCGTTCCAGGGCGTACTCGTCCACCTCCTGTAGCGGGGTCGGCCAGTCGGCCTCGGCCATCAGCCCGTCGCCGTCGAGTTTGGTCCAGAGTTCCTCGGCGAGGTAGGGAGCGATAGGCGCGATCAGTTTCGCGAGCGTCCGCAGGCCGCGGCTGTAGGCGAAGCGGTAGGGCTCGTCGTACGAGCAATAGCGACGGAGCAGCCGCGCGAACGACTGGAGTTCGCTGACGACCTGGTGGAAGCGGAAGCGCGCGTACTCGTCGGTGACGGCGGCGACGGTCCGGTCGATTTCGCGTTCGAGGTAGGCGTCGTGGGGCGCTTTCTCGGTACGTCCCCTGGCGCCGTCGGCGTACTCGGCCACCATCCCGTAGATCTCCTGCTGGAAGTCGTAGGCCGACCGCACGTCCTTGACCGTCCACTCGAAGTCCTGCTGGGGGTGTGCCGCCGAGAGGACGAACAGCCGCGTCGTCTCGGCGCCGTACTCGTGGGGCGCGACGGCGTTGCCCTTCGACTTGGACATCTTCTCGCCGCCGTGAAGCACCGTCCCCTGGTTGATGAGCCGGTCGACGGGTTCCTGGCGGTCGAGCAGGCCCGCGTCGGCGAGCGCCCGGGCGAAAAAGCGGATGTACAGCAGGTGGAGCACGGCGTGTTCCTCGCCACCGACGTAGACGTCCACCGGGAGCCACTCGTCGGCTCTCTCCTGGTCGAAGGGGGCCGAATCGAGGTGTGGCGAGAGATAGCGGAGGTAGTACCACGAAGAGTCGACGAAGGTGTCCATCGTGTCCGTCTCGCGCTCGGCCGGGCCGCCACAGTCGGGACAGTCGACCCGCTTCCACTCCTCGGCCGCGTCGAGCGGGTTCCCGGTCGTCTGGACGAACTCGGGGAGTTCGACCGGGAGGTCGTCCTCGGGAACCAGCACCGGGCCGCACTCCTCGCAGTGGACGACCGGAATCGGCGTCCCCCAGTAGCGCTGGCGGGAGATGAGCCAGTCCCGGAGACGGTAGGTCGTCGCTTCCTCGAACGCGTTCGCTTCGGCCAGGAGTCGCTCGGTCGCGGCGGCGCTCGCCAGGCCGTCGTAGTCGCCGCTGTCGGTGAGCATCCCTTCCCCGGTGAACGGTTCGTCCGGGAGCCCCGCATCGCTGCCGCCTACTGGTTCTACCACCTGTTCGATCGGAAGGTCGTGGGCCGCCGCGAAGGCGTGGTCGCGCTCGTTGTGGGCGGGCACGCCCATGACCGCGCCCGTGCCCACGTCGTCGAGGACGTAGTCGGCGACGTAGACGGGGAGCTCTTCGCCGGAGAGAGGATGGACGGCGACGGCGTCGGTCTCGATGCCGGAGGGATCGTCGGTGGCGCCGCCCGCGTCTCCGGGGCCGTTCCTGACCTGGTCTACGTACTCGGCCACGTCACCGTCGTCACTCGCGAGTTCGTCGGCCAGTTCGTGACCCGGAGAGACCGCGAGGAAGGTCGCGCCGAAGACGGTGTCCGGCCGGGTCGTGAACACCGCGACGTCGCCGTGGCCGGAGATCTCGAAGGAGATTTCGGCGCCCTCCTGTCGGCCGATCCAGTTGCGCTGGCTGTCCCGAACGCCCTCGGGCCAGCCGTCGAGGTCGTCGAGACCGTCGACGAGTTCGTCGGCGTAGTCGGTGATCGCGAAGAACCACTGGTCGAGTTCGCGCCGCTCGACCGGCGTTTCACAGCGCCAGCACGTGCCCTCGACGTGACCGTGGGACGCGCCATTCCCGTGGCTACCGTCGTCTCCGTCCGTAACGACCTGCGCGTCCGCCAGCACCGTCTCGCAGTCGGGACACCAGTTCACGGCGGCGCCCTCGTACTCGACGAGCCCCTCGTCGTACAGTTGCTCGAACAGCCACTGGTTCCAGCGGTAGTACTCGGGGTCGCAGGTGGTGATCTCCCGGGACCAGTCGTAGCCAAAGCCCATCGTCTCCAGTTCCTCGCGCATCCGCTCGATACAGCTACGGGTCCAGGACTCGGGGTCGGTGTCGCGCTCGTAGGCGGCGTTCTCCGCCGGGAGGCCGAACGCGTCCCACCCCATCGGATGGAGGACGTCGTCGCCCTGCATCCGGCGGTAGCGCGCGTAGGCGTCCGTGATGGCGTAGTTTCGGACGTGCCCCATGTGGAGCGCGCCCGACGTGTAGGGGAACATCCCCAGGACGTACGTCGGGTCCGACGCCCCCTCGTCGAGTTCGTACACCCCCTCCCGCTCCCAGACGTGTTGCCAGTACTCCCGGACCTGTGCGTGGTTGTAGCGATCCGTCATCGGAAATTCGTCGTTGGTGAGGGTGGGAGTGCTGGATACAAGATTGTTCGGGGGAAGGACGGGGCGCGACCGACGGGAGGAACCATCTTATAGGCGAACGGCGAGCAACGCGAGCCGTGAGCAGGACGGGGCGCGACCGACGGGAGCGGCCCGTCTTATTGCGAGCGGGAGCGAACGAAGTGAGCGACACGCGAGCAGGATGGTTCCGAACGGAGTGAGGAACTATCTCACGAGCGAACGGCGACCCCAGGGAGCCGTGAGCAGGACGGCAGATGCCGAGCGTAGCGAGGGGCCTGCGTAATGCGAGCGGGGAACGAAGTGATCCACGAGCAGCGGGAAAGCATGAGCGTAGCGAAGAGTCTCCGAACGCGCGAACGGCGAGCGAGTGGCGTTATGCGCCACGGTACTCGAGCGCAGAAGGAAACGAGCCGCGAGCGACGCGACCGGGAGGGCCGGAGGTGCGGTCCCCTGTCAGACGGGCCGGTTACTGGTTCGCGAGCGCCATCGGTGCGGCGCCCTGGCTGGCGTCGAGCGTCAGCGACGCCTCGTCCACGTCGGGATGGTCGGCGTACCGGACCGTCTCGAGGTCGTCGTCGACGACGAGTCCGGCGTCGCGGAGTTTCGGCAGGTGCACGTGGTACAGCGACGCGAGCACCTCGTCGACGTCGTTCGTCGAGAGCGACGACGTCGGGGCGTCCCGCTCGCGGGCGAGGGTCCGCCGCGCGAGGTTCCGGCGGCCGATGGCGCCGCCGTGGTCGACGACGATGGAGAGGGCCGTCCGGCGGCGGTCGTGGGCCAGGCACTCCAGGACGTCGTCCCACTCCGCCTCGGGCGCCGCCAGGACGCGGCGGATCTGCGGACTATCGAGCGCGGGGTGGTCGGCGGCCGCGACGGTGTCGGCGTCGCGGTCCCACTCGACGAGGCCGGTCGCGTCGAGTTTCGGCAGTTCGCGGTGGACGAGGGCGACGTGTTCGCGTCGGTCGTCGGTCACGTCGGTCGACGCGGCGTCGCGGCCGTCGGCGACGCGCTTCGCGAGGACCCCGACGGAGACGGGGCCTGGTTCGTCGACGAGTGCAGCGAGTGCGATCCGGCGGCGTGAGGCCGCCAGGGCGACGAGGACCGAATTCGTCCGGTCCGAACGTGCGTGAACGCTCTCTGATTCCATACTCCTCCGAACGGCGCTTTCGGGGTTAAGGGGTCTTCCTAATTCTTTATCGTCGTACGTATGCCGCGATCAGTCGGTAGAAGTCCGGAGAGGACTGGGACCCAGATCGGAGTAAGCTGGAACCGACCTGGCGTAACCGCGGCGTATTCCCGGAGGGTGAACTGCTTCACCGGAAAGGGCAAGACATTCGCGAGCGGGGAATCTGGTCGCGTCGGCACCAGGAATGCGTTCCGCCGCCCGGGCGGAGAATCGGCGGAGGCGGCACCGCTCGACCGTCGCGCCGAGAACGGAGCGGGCGATCGAACACCGTAACCGAGAGTTACTCGACGTCCGTCTGCAGGTCGCGGAAAACGGTGGATTACCGCCGTCGGTGGCACCTCATAGTGGTAGTTGTAACTTTTTACCGGCGTTCGCCGGTACGGGCTTACAACTACCACTATCAGTCGACGAACTCGCGTATCGCGGTCAGGTTCGCCGGACCGACGCCGGCCACGCCGAGCAGGGCGTCGTCCGAGGCCGTCCTGACGTCCGCTTCGGTGACGAACCCCCGGGACCGGAGCTTCGCCGCAGTCGACGGACCGATGCCGTCGACGGCTTCGAAGGGGACCTCCGGGGAGACCGGTTCGTCGTCCTCGTCGGGATTTTCGACCCGACCGAGCGCTTCGCGAAGGGCGTCGGCCTTGTGCTCGGCTTTACGGCCGTCCTGGCGATCGTACTCGGCGAGCAGGTCCTGCAATCGTTCGAACGGCCCGCCGGCGACGTCGGGATCCGCCGCCGGACGCCGGCGGTAGCGCGCGTCGAGCTCGGCGACGAACGACTCGCGTGGAACGAGCGTCGAGTGGGCCGTCTCGTCCCGGACGAGCACCACGCGGTCGTCGGCGTAGACGACCTTCCGGAGGTCGCCGGTGCGCTGGTCCGCGAAGACGAGGCCGATGTCGAAGTCAGTTCTGTTGGATTTCGGGTGGGCGAACTGCGTCTGTGTCATTGTCGGACGGGGAGCGGGTGCCGTGTTCGTTTTCCGCGACCGGCACGTCGTCCCTCGGTTCGACGGAGTCTCCGGGCGCTATAGAGGGCGTCGCTTACGCAGGCTATTCGAATTCGACGGGTACGTATCTGGCTCGTACGGGCGGGCAGGCGAGCGGTTCGGCTATCGTGCAGGGCGACGTTGCAATCCCCGCCGGAGAGAAAGCGATAGACGCCGCGTCGCGCAGGTTTTTGACCTCTGCGTGCGCAGGTACGGGTATGGCGACGACGGACGAAGTCGGACTGGCTGAACGGCTCGAAGACGCGTTCTGGTCGCGACACTCGAATCCGAAGAGCGGCTGGTCGCGGACGCTCACTGGACCGCTGCTCATCCTCGCGCTCTACCGGCGGAGCTGGCGACTGTTCGTCTTCGCCGTGGCGTTCACGGCCCTTAATCCGGTACTGTTCGGCCGCCCCGACCCGGAGGCCGAGAGCTGGATGAAACGCGCCGTGGAGGCCGAGCGGTGGTGGCTCGCGGAGGGGAACGCGACGATGAGCCTCGGCTGGCCCAACGTACTCAACGTCGCCAACGTCCCGACGTTCTGCTACGCGCTGCTGGCCGCCTATCGCCGACGGCCGGTCCGGGCGACGGTCGCGCTGGCGGCGTCGATGGGGCTGAAGTTCGGGTGGATAGAACTGATCGCGCGCCAGTACGACGGTGCGGCGGAGTCGGTCTAGACGGACGTCACTGCATCGCCTTGACCCAGCCGGGCACCGACGCCATCCCCTGCTTGTCCGCCCAGCCGTTCTCGTGGAGGTACGTCTCCAGGTCGGTGAAGGCGAAGCCGAAACGGTCCTCGAGGGCGTCGACGTCCGCGTCGTAGCCGACCTCGTTGAACCACTCGCACATGACGGTGAACTCCTCGCCGAAGGAGTCGTAGGCGTCTTCGATGGGGACGTGGACCGCCTCGACGTCGACGCCGGTGACGTCGGAGAGCACGTCGGCCGTCTCGTCCAGTGTCAGATCGTCGCCGGCCAGTTCGACCCGCTCGCCGACGAACTCGTCGAGGTTCGCGAAGGCGACTGCGGCGGCGTGGCCGACGTCGTCGACGCCGACCATCTGCAGGGAGACGCCCTCGGCGAGCGGGAGCGCAACCTGACCGTCCTCGACGATGTCCTCCGCGAACGCCTCGAAGTTCTCGAAGAAGAAGACGGGCTGGAGCACGGTCAGTGGCAGGTCCAGGTCCTGGGCGTACTGCTCGATATCCCAGGCCGAGTCGAAGTGCGGGACGCCGGTGTCGCGCTCGTGGCTCCCGACGCCGCTGAAGACGAACTGGTCGACGCCCTCCTCGGCGGCGACGTCGGCGAGGTTCTGTCCCTGCTGGACCTGGGCGTCGTACCCCTGGGTCCAGAAGTTGGTGACGGCGAACACCGCGTCCGCGTCGGCGACGTGGGCCCGGACGGAGTCCGGGTCGTCGAGGTCGCCCTCGACCATCGTCACGCCGCGGTCTTCGAGCGCCGCGGCGGCGTCGCTGCCCGCGTCCCTGGTCAAACCGCGGACGTCGAAGGACTGCTCGGCCGCGAGCAGGTGGTCGACGACCGCACCGCCCTGGTTCCCCGTCGCACCGGTGACGAGAATTCGCTGGGTGTCTGTCATCGACTGCTACTCCGGCGCCCCCGTATATGTCTTTTCTGCTACACGAATGTGACCACGTGACGTCGATGTCACTGGCCCCCGGTCCGCAGTCGCCGACGGCCGAGAGTATCGCGGGTTTAGGCACGTGCTAGACCCCGGTTCGGCGCCGTCGGTGTTCCTGCGATCGATCCGACAGTAGCCATGGCCTTCATTAGCGTACCCCGAAAACCCGAAGCCATGGAAGACGTCGAGATCACGGACGTGCAGGCGACGCAAGTCGACGCTGACTGGTCGTGGACGTTCGTCCGCGTGTACACGGACGCGGGCGTGACGGGCACGGGCGAGGCCTACTGGGGCGGCGGCGTCGGCGACATCGTCGAGGGCGAGTGCCGCGACCGCCTGCTCGGCGAGGATCCGCGCGACATCGGGCCGCTGGTCCACGAACTGTTCGAGTACACCTCGGCGACCGGGTCACTGGCCGGGACGACGGTGTCGGCCATCGCCGGCATCGACGTCGCGCTCCACGACCTGGCCGGCAAGCTGGAGGAGCAACCGGCCTACCAGCTGCTCGGCGGGAAGTTCCGCGACGCGCCGCGGGTGTACGTCGACTGTCACGCCGGCGCCCACCTCGGCGGCGCCCACGACCCGGCGGACCGGGACGCCCACGACGTCGACATCTACGCGCCCGAGAGCTACGCCGACGCCGCCGAGGTGGTCGTCGACGAGGGGTTCGACGCGATCAAGTTCGACCTCGACGCCAGCAAACGTTACGAAAAGGACCGGCACAACCGCCACCTCAACGCCGAGGCCATCGACTACAAGGCCAGCGTCGTCGAGGCCGTCACCGAGCGCGTCGGCCACGACGCCGACGTCGCCTTCGACTGCCACTGGAACTACGCCGGCGAGAGCGCGACCAAACTGGCCCAGGCCGTCGAGGACTACGACGTCTGGTGGCTCGAGGACGTCGTCCCGCCGGAGAACCTCGACGTCCAGCGCGAGGTCACCCGGGCGTCGGAGACGTCCATCTGTGCCGGCGAGAACCTCTACCGAACCCACGGCGTCCGCCAGCTCATCGAGGAGCAGGCCGTCGACGTCCTCCAGCCGGACATGCCTAAGTTCGGCGGGATGTTCGAGACGGCGCGCGCGGCGTGGAGTGCCTCGGACTACTACATCCCCGTCGCGCTCCACAACGTCTCCTCGCCGCTCGGAACGGTCGCCAGCGCCCACGTCGGCGCCGCCATCCCGAACTTCCTCGCCCTGGAGTGGCACGGCCGTGACGACCCGGACTGGCCCGAGTTCGTCGAGGAGGACTCGGTCATCGAGGACGGTGGCATCCCGCTGTCCGACGACCCCGGCCTCGGCGTGACGCTGGATCTGGACACCGTCGCCGAGTTCGTGGCCGACGGCGAGACGGTACTGGACGAGGAGTGAAAGAACAGGCTACGGGGGAAGAGCGAGTGTCGTCCGTCCCGGCTCACTCCGAGCCGTGGACGGCCGCCAGGATCGCGCGCTCGGCGACGGCGTCGTCGAGTTCGGTCACGTGCGTCTCGGCGTCGTAGGTGATCACGTCGGTCTCGGCGAGCCGTGGGAGGTGGTTGTGGACGAGTGCCGTGCGGACGTCACTGGCCGCCGCTGAGTCGTCTCTGTCGGTTATCAGGGTGACGAGGTCGTCGAGCGTCGCCGGTTCGCCCCACTCCAGGCGCTGAATGATCGCCCGCCGATAGCGATGTGCGAGCGCGTCGAACACCTCGTCGAGCTCCTCCGCGGAGTGAGGGCGAGCGACGACAGTAGTGTCGTCAGCGGTCATCGATCACCACCTGGTAGATTACGCAGTGCATAGTAAACTAAAGGAACAACCGTGTAAAAACAACGCGGCCTAATTGGATAGGGAAACCCGAGCAGGTGGCGTCGCCAGGACGTAGGCACCGGCCAACTTCGACGACGGCCGGACCGAACGATTATCGCGGGCGTCCAGGGCGTGATCTGAACCGGCAGGAGACGGCCAGGTGCGTCAATACTTTCCACGTTCGGGGCGACGGTACCGACGATGAGCGAAATCAGGTGTCGCGTTCCCGGATCCCGGGGACGGAATCACTGACCGTGGCAGACGCTATCTTCTGGGGCCTCGTTGCCCTCGCGACGGTCACCGGCCTGGTCACCGCGTGGGCCCTCGGTGCCAACAGTAACTCGCCGCCGTTCGCACCCGCCATCGGCGCCAACGCCATCTCGACGATGCGGGCGGCGTTCCTCATCGGGATCCTCGCGGCGCTCGGCGCGCTCACCCAGGGCGGTGCCATCTCGGAAACCGTCGGCGCCGGCCTGATCGACGGCGTCGCCATCACCTCGCTGGCTGCGACAGCGGGGCTGTTGACCGCGACGCTGTTCATGGGGTTCGGCGTCTACACCGGCTATCCGGTGCCTGCGGCGTTCGCGACGACGGGGGCGATGGTCGGCGTCGGCCTCTCGCTCGGCGGCGACCCTACTTTCGACACCTATCGGCGTATCGCGACGTTCTGGGTCCTCGTCCCGCCCGTCTCCGGTGGTCTCGCGTACCTGACGGCGACCGTGCTCCGGCGCGACGACATCCCGGAGACGGTGGGCGTTCCGCTGCTGGCCGCCCTCGTCGGCGGGATCATCGCCAACGTCCAGCTCGGCGTCATCCCGTCCCCGCCCGGTCAGGCACAGAACTCCATCGCCGGATTCGTCGCCGGATTCGTCGAGGCGCCGACCGTCGTCGGCCTCGACGTCGTCGCCGTCCTCGTCACGCTGGCTGCCGCCGCCGTGAGCTTCCAGTTCATCCGCCGACGGACACAGCAGTCCGTCGACCAGGGCGTCCGGACCTTCCTCGTCGTCCTCGGGAGCGTCGTCGCCTTCTCCAGCGGCGGGAGCCAGGTCGGGCTGGCGACCGGGCCGCTGGAGAACCTCTACACCGCCGAACTGGGCCTCCCGGGAATCGTCCTCCTCGCGCTGGGTGCGGCGGGCATCCTCGGCGGCGCGTGGATGGGCGCCCCGCGACTCCTGCAGGCCACGTCCCGCGAGTACGCCCAGCTCGGCATCAGGCGGTCCATCGCCGCGCTCGTGCCGGGGTTCGTCATCGCCCAGGCGGCCATCTCGCTCGGCATCCCCATCTCGTTCAACAACATCATCATCTCCGGCGTCATCGGCGGCGGTCTCGCCGGCGGGTCGGCCGGCGTCTCCCGCCGGAAAATCGGCGTCACCCTGGCGTTCTGGGTGATCACGCTCGTCAGTTCGATCCTCGTCGGCTTCGGCCTCTACCGGGCGCTGGCCTTCGTCCTGGGTGGATGACGAAATCGACCCGGCGTGGCCACAGGAGAGAACTGGTCCGGATCTCGGTGACCGTCACCGCACCACGGTGACGGTGACCGGCGTCTCGCCGACCACCTTCGTCGCCACGGTCCCGAGCAGTCGGCGGGCCACGGCGTTTCGCTCGCCGCCGTGGCCACCCATGACGACCTGGTCGACGTCGGTGGCCGCGACGTAGTCGACGATGGTCTCGGCGGGCGCCCCCGTCTCGACCACCACGTCGACGTCCCGCTCGCTCGGTTCGTCGTCGCCGACGCGCTCGAGGATGGATTCGGCGCGATCGCGCGCCTCGTCCAGTCTGTCCCCCTCCGGGGGCAGTGCGCCGCTCTCGCTCATCGACGCGTCGACCGGACTGACGACGTTGAGAACGGTCACCGGGCAGTCGAACACGTCGAGCGCGTACTCGAGGGCGTCCTCTGCCAGCGGAGACCCGTCCAGCGGGACGAGGACGTGCGAGGGTTGCATGTGTCACCCTCCCGTGGCCAGCGCCAAAAGGTGGCCGGTGGATCGGCCGGCGTCTCCCGCCGCGAGCGAGGCGTCGCCGCGCCGGTGTGAAGGCGTCCACTCGTCACTCGATTCCCGCCGGCCTGTGCATCCGCGGTGAGTTCGCGAGGGACCCGGCGCCCGAACGAGACGGCGACGCTGATGGGGGATGATAGCGCCGTTCTGCGTCGAATTCGCCGGTTTCCGGGCCGGACACGAACTGTGTAGCGTCGGTGTTTATGCCGGTAGCCGGGAGTGAGACGACCACATCGAATGAATGGAATGCGATCCGGGTCGGCCGGCGACGAGGACGCCGAGAGATACAGCAGGCGACGGGTGCTCGCGAGCGGCCTCGGCGGCGTTGCCGCGAGTTTCGCAGGGTGTTCCGAGCGGCTCTCCAGTGTGGGTGCGGGGGCAGACGACGAGACGGACGGCCTCTGGGAGGAGTGGTCCTTCGAGGACCCGCCGGAACTCGACGGGTGGCCGTCCAGACAGTACGACGGGAGGAATCTCGGCTGGAAGCCGAACACCACGGGACCGACCGAAGACGTCGACACCGCCTGGTCGTTCGACCCCGGGAGCGACGGCCGGTTCGGGTCGAGCCCGGTGGTCGCGGACGGCAGGGTGTTCGCCGGACACGAGGACGGGTTTCTCTACGCCGTCGACGCGGCGAGCGGCGACGAACTGTGGGCCGCCGACACCGGGGGCGAGATCCGGTGGAACAGCGCGACGGTGGCCGACGGGACCGTCTTCGTCGGGTCCGCCGGCAAGCGCTTCTGGGCGTTCGACGCCGCGTCCGGCGCGACGCGCTGGTCACACGAGGCTCGCTGGGGAATCCACAGCACGCCGGTCGTCGACGGCGGGCGGGTCTTCTACGCCGACGACGACGGGTACGTCTACGCGCTCGACGCGGTGACGGGCGAACTGATCTGGGAGATCGAACGGTCCTTCGGCACGCGAGTCCAGAGCGGCCTCGCGGTCGCGGACGGGACGCTGTTCGTGATGGCGGGACTCCTCACCGCGATGGACGCGGCCACCGGCGAGGTGCTGTGGACCGGCGACGACGGGGCGAACAACTTCCCGAACGGAACGCCGACCGTGGCGGACGGCTTCGTCTTCGGCGAGTTCGGCCAGTATCTCGGCGTGGCGAACACCGACGGGGAGAGTCTCGGCGGTGCATTCCGGTTCGGCGGGACTGGCTGGGGATCGCCCGCGCTCGCCAGAGACAAGATCTTCGTCGGACACACCGGCGGCGAGAGCCACCCCACAGTCCGGGCACTGACGCTCCGGAAGTCGGCGGTGACGACGAAGTGGGAAGTCGCCTGGGAGGTGACGACGTCCCGGGGCTGTTACGGGAGCCCGGTCGTCGTCGACGGAACGGTGTACGTCGGCGCGAGCGACCAGTTGCTCGCCGTCGACGCCGAAAGCGGTGAACGTCAGTGGACCATGGCGATGGAGATCCCCGACAACACCGCGCCCGCCGTCGTCGACGGGACGCTGTTCGCGGGGAGTGACCGACTCTACGCCATCGAGGAGGGCGCCTGAATGCGAGAGAACGGCTCCGCGGAGCGCTGGCAGCGGGTCCTCGCTCCCTGCTGGGCGCTGTTGCTGATCACCTCGGCGATATCACTGGCCGGGGCAGGTGCCGGAGCGGCGGCCCGACCACAGGAGGTGGCGGACGAGACCGGCGTCGAGCCGGGCTTCGGCGCCGTCGCAGTCGACGCGGCGGCGGCGGCCTCGAACCGCACGGTCGACGGCGCCTGCGTCTGGGAGAACACCGCCCAGGGCGACTACCGCACGCACTTCGACGTGTCCTGTCCGACCTCGACGCGCCAGAGCGGGACGGTCCACTTCGACATGCAGGGCGGCTGGGCGTACGTCGTCGTCGTCGAACTGCCGACCGGCGTCGACAACGCGACGGCCCGCGTCGCCCTGACCGGCGACGGCCAGACCCGAATGGAATCGCCGCAGACCCCCGAAATCGTGGGCGATCCGGAGCTGCGCGAGGCGCTGGAGGACCACCTCAACGACTCGTCCGTCAGCGCGACGCCGGCCCCTGCTGGGGAAAGCCGGCAGGCCGAAGCCATCACGACGCATCGCGGCGAGGCCATCCTTCGCCCGGTCGAAGTGTCCGGCCAGAAAGACGGCCGACCGCGCGCCTTCCGCGCCCAGTCCGAGGACTTCTGGAACGCGGAACTCGACCTTGGTCGCCGGGACGTCGCCGTCGTCGGTGAAGGGTACACGAACGCGGGGGCCGGTGGCGGCGACGACAGCGTGCTGGTGTATCCGAAGAAGTCGATGACGGCGACCTTCGAGCTGGAGCCGGGCGTGTACGACTTCGAAGTCCGGGCGTACAGACCGCGCGTCCTGTCGACGAATCGGTACGCGGACGCCGTCCAGGAGAAGTGGCACCCGGTCGACGACGTCGAGGTGTCGTCGGGCTCGTTCTCCGTCGGGGTCGGGGACTGCACGCCGCGCTTCGCCGCCCAGCCGAAGCTCGAAGAGCTCTCGGTCCGATCCGACGAGGCCGGCGCTGACGTGGAACGGACCCATCGGGAGCACCGACAGGGAGGCGGTGGCGGCGGCGGTGGAAGCGCAGCCAGTCGCGCGGCCGCGGCGGCGCGAGCCAGGGGCGCGGACGCGAGTGGGTCCACCGGCGGCCCGATGATCGCCGGCCTCCCGAACGTGAGCCTGAAACGGGCGTACGAAGGGCCGACTGACGACCCGAACGACCGCCAGCCGGACGTCGAGCAAAAGCGCGAGGATTCGGCGGCGCTGAACCCGCTGGCCCGGACGAAACGCGCCCTCGAAGACCGCGTGACGGCCAGCCAGCGGCTGGCCGGTGGGAGCGCCCCCGCCAGCGACGGCCTGGACGCGGTCGAGCGCGAGTACGCGGCGACGATGAGCGAAGTCCGTCGGTGCCATGGCGGTGGCTACGTGTCGGTCCCGCCGTCGACGGACGACGACGAAGCGACGTACGCCGCCGACATCGACGGGCGGACGGCGACACAGGCGGTGGCCGCGGCCCTGCGCGAGCGCGGCCTCGAACCGCCACAGGGGAGCGGTCTGACGATGGAGGACTACGTCTGGACGAGAGTGACCCAGGGATCGCGGGGCCAGACCGTCACGGGCACGCGCGAGGCGTACGTCCGCGTCGGCCCGGACGGGAACGTCCTGCCCAATCCCCAGACGCTCGCCAGACAGCGAGCGCTCGGCGACGTCGAGGCCGAGACCCTCGAAGGCGCTTCGCACGTGCTGAACGTGGAGATGTACCGCTATCCCGACGGGCAGCACGACGCCACGGTCCGGTTCGTCGAGGTCGAGACGGGGCTCATTCAGAACCAGCGCCAGGGCGTGGGTACGACCGGCGACGCCGGCCTCGCCGATGCCGTCGACGACGGCCTCGACCAGCTACAGGTCGACCTGGCCGAACCGACGGACGGCCGGAGCACCGGGAAGACGATCGGACTGTCCGACGGCGAGGGAAGCGGCAGCGGCGGCTCGGACGGAGGTGGTAGCTCGTGACCCAAACAGGTGCGCCGGTCCGTCGAGCGCTGCCGGTAGTGGCGCTCACCCTCCTCGTCGTCCTCTCGGGATGTAGCTTCCTCGGCGTGGATGACCCCTTCAGTGGACCGAGCACGAGCGGCAGTGCGGCCTTCGCCGACGTCACCGCGAACCAGTCGGCCGCGCTCGACCGGGCTGGCTCGTTCACGCTCTCCGTCGAGACGACGACGCGTAACGGCTCTCGGTCCGTCGAGGAGACCCAGACGATCCGGGCCGACAGGGACGCGGGGGTGGCGGCGTCTCGCATCGTGCGCGAGGTCAGCGGCCCGAACGAGACGACGCTGACGACCGACTCGTTTACCACCGGTGACCGGACGTACCTCCGCCACGTCGACCCCGAGCGCTCGTCCTACAGCTACGAGGTACACGAGTCGGACGCGGTCGCGAACTGGTCTGCGCCGTCGAACCTGTCGGCGCAGTTCGCGTTCGACCACCGGCGGACGGACGGCGGCGACCACCGCTTCGTTGTCGACTCGGCCGAACAGATCCGAGGCGACGACGGGGTCGACCAGATCGAGAACGTCTCGATTCGGGTGCGCGTCGACGGCGACAGCGGCCTCATCACCGACCTCACCTACCACCTCGCGTTGAGTGGCACCGGTGGCACGACGACGTATCACACCGAGCGGTCGCTGACCGACGTCGGGTCGACGGCGGTGTCGGCGCCCCACTGGCTCGACACGGCGGCCGATCGAACCGGGACGAACGTCTCGCAGGCGCCGGCTTCGAGCGAGGACGATGCCTCGAACCCGACCCAGGCGGAGGCCGACCCGGAGTCCATCGAGGCCATCGCGGACCCGGCGGCACTGCGGGGGGACGTCAGCGTGCGCCGGCCGGTGAACTTCAGCGTCGCCCGCGCGACGAGCGGCAACTTCGAGACCCTCGAAGGCGGCCCGTACGTCCACGACGGTCGGGTGTACGCGCTCTACACCGGCCTGAAGAAGTCCGGCGAGGACGGGGAGTTCTACACCGCGCTGTTCGCCCACGACCCGACGACGATGGACCCGACGTGGCGCCACGAGTTCCCCGCCGACCACTCGCGCGTGGGCGAGCCGGCGTTCGAAAACGACACCGCCTACCAGATCACGCTGGAAAACCGCGGCCGTGACGAACGGAACCCGTACACGCTGTTCGCCGTCGACGCAGCCGACGGCACCACGCGCTGGGAGCGCGGGCTCGGCGAAATCCACCTCCGGAACGACGTCGACCTCGCGGCGGGGAGCGCGGAGGTGTACACGCACGGCGGGCTGGTGTACGTCCTCACCGTGAATTCGGGGCCACAGAAACTGCTCGCGCTCGACCCGGAGACCGGCGAAACCGTCTGGTCGACCGGGGGCGTCACCGTCGACGGCGGCGGGGTCGCGTTCCACGGCGACCGCGTCTTCGTCGGCACCGAGCGCGCGGGAACGAGCGCTGCGGTCGCACTGGACGCGGCCACCGGTGAGGTCCGCTGGACCCGCTCGTTCGCGGACCGGTCGGCCGCTTTCGGCGTCGACCACGCCGATTCGAAGGGGGTCTACGTCGCGGAAGCGGCCAGGGGCGCCTCGACCACGCTCCGCTCGCTCCGGCCCGACTCCGGCGAGACGCGCTGGGAGTTCGACGTCGAGGCGAACTACCCCACGTTCCTGCGGTCGTACCCCGACGCCGATATGGTGGTCGTCGAGCGACGTAACCAGCAGCTACTCGGTCTCGACCGCGAGGACGGCACGACGCTGCTGTCCTCACCGGGGAACGAGCCCACCCGCTGGAACTCCCAGGCCGGCGAGCGGAACGTCTACTTCGGCACGACCACGAAAATCGAGGCCGTCCAGCCCGCCACGTTCGTCGCGGACTCTGCGGCCGGGTCCTGGACCGTCCGGCGGGACGGGGGAACGTTCGGCAGCGGTGAGATCCACCGGCTCCAGGTGGTCGACGGCGTCGTCTACGCGACCGATGGCGAGGGGACGATGACGGCCTACGCGGCCAGCGACGGCCGCGCGCTGTACGAACAGTCACTCGATTACGCGATCGTCGACCGCGTCGACGCCTACCGGGGCGTCGTGTACGTCGGCGACCGCAATATGAACGCCGTCTACGTCCTCGCACCGGTGGCCGCGAGCGACACTACAGAGACCGAGCGCGAACCAGCGGACGGGAGCGGGACCGTCACCGCGGCCTCGTCGAGAACCGGTCCCGGCTTCGGTCTCGGCGTCGCTCTCGCGAGCCTGGTCGCGCTCGCGCTGCTCGCAGGCCCTCGCGGTCGCCGCGGTAAGAGGTAGCCCGGGTTCTCGCGAGGGGACCCGGGCCGCCGCGACGTTCGTCGCGAGACAGTGATTCAGCAGGACTCGAACCGGAGGAAGACGTGCTCACTCGCACCGCTCGTTGCGCGCGACTTCCAGGGTTCGAATCCACTCGGACGTATTCGCCGCTCACGCGGAGAGCCGAGCACACGCGACGCGGTGCTCGGCGGTGGTTCGCGACAGAATAGTCCATCCTGGATTCGAACCAGGGTCGAAGCCCCCAGAAGGCTTCAGGATTGGCCACTACCCTAATGGACTGCGTGCAATATCGAGTAAATCGTAGGGCAATGTAAGCGTTGCGCGATGGAATTTGTCGTGGTACTGGATAGCAAGCCCCTCGAAGACATCGACATCTACTTTCCGGCGACGGCCGCAGCCTCTTCCATGTACGTCGGACGATTCGTCGTCGTCAGTCCCGAAGTCGGCGCGTATCGCGTCTCCTCGCGCTCGTTCCCGAACCGCAAGGCCGTCGACCGCGACGGCACCGTCACCGTCGGGCCGACGGCGGACGCCCCGGAGACGGACAACCCCTACATCTCCTACAACGCGGTGCAGGTGACCGACCGCGGCGCCGTCGTCGGCAACGGCTCCCACGTCGACCCGATCGCCGAGAAACTCGAACTGGGCTATCCCGCGCGTGACGCGCTGGCCGAGCCGCTTCTGGCGCTGGACTTCGAGAAGGACGACTACGACACGCCCCGCGTCGCGGGGATCGTCGGCGTCGATCCAGAAGACCCCAGCACGAACGCCGACGGGCCGGGCGCGGTCATCGGCACCGTTCGTCGGGACGCGCTGCTCGTCGAGGAAGTCACCGAACCGACGCTCGTGGCGACCTACGAGAAGGACAGCCCCGAGTCGTTCGCCCTGGACGCTCGCGACGCCGAGAGCGCCGCACGTCAGGTGTACGACCTCGAGTTCGAACACGCGGTCTGCTCGGCCGGCGTGGCCGTCGAGGGCGAGGCGTTCGGGGTCGCCGTCCACAACGGCTGAACAGGAGGTTCCGTACTCCGAGAAGCCCCCTCTTCACTCTTTTCGACGCGTGGTAACGTTTATCATCATAGACCATCAAGGAGATAGTGACGATCACCCATGGGTACCCTCGAGAAACTGGGACGCTGGTTCGAACCGCCCGTCGTCGAGCGGGCGGTCTACCGGTGTCTGGAGTGTGAGTCGGAACTCGGGCGGAACGAACCGTCCTGTTCCGAGTGTGGTGGGGAGGTAACGGAAGTGACCGAGCCGGTCGAGTACATCTACTGGGGGCCGTACCACTGAGAGGGACCGCTGTCGTTCTGTAGCGGCCGGGGAACTGCGTCCAGGTCCAGCAGGTGTCGAGTCACAACCATAGACCGGACCGTGAGGGGGTCTCAGGAGCTGAGGCAGGTGTCGATACTATAAGGACGGAGCAGAAGTAGTCCCTAGTAATGAAGCTGGGCGTCATCTCCGACATCCACGGGAACCGGGTCGCGCTCGATGCGGTGCTCGCCGACCTGCCGCCCGTCGACGCGCTGGTGTGCGCCGGCGACGTCGTCGGGTACAACCCCTGGCACGCCGACTGCGTCGACGAGATCCGCGAGCGCGAGATCCCCACCGTGCAGGGCAACCACGACCGCGCGGTGGCGGCGGGGTCGGCCCCGCACTTCAACGGGATGGCCCAGGCCGGCGTCGAACACGCCCGCGAGCAGCTCTCCGACGACCAGATCCAGTGGCTGCGAGAGCTCCCCGTCGAGCGCCACGTCGCCGACGGGCGCGTGAAGGTCGTCCACGGCCACCCCGACGACCCGGACCACTACACCCGGCCCCGCGAGTTCGGGCCGGACCTCCTCGACGACGAGGACGTCCTCGTCATGGGCCACACCCACGTCCAGGCCCACGAGGTGTACGACGAGGGTATCGTCATGAATCCCGGGAGCGTCGGGCAACCCCGCGACGGCGACCCGAAGGCCGCCTACGCCGTCCTCGACCTCGAGGAGATGGCCGTCGACGAGCGCCGCGTCGACTACGACACCGGCGAGGTGATCCGGACCGTCGAGGACGAGGGACTCCCCCGCCAGATCGGGTTCCGGCTGGCGCAGGGCCGGTAGGAGAAGGCCTTTTTCGCCGCTCCGAGTAGGCCGACACACCCCGCCCGCTCGACGCATGGCCGACGAGACGCCCCTCCCCCGCCGCGACACGGCCGAACGACTCGCGCTGGTAGCGGTGCCGACGCTCCTCGGCGTGGTTCTCGCCGCGACGAGCAGTGCGTTCGATCACCCGCTCACTGGCCTGGTTCTCGGTGGCGTAATCGGGTTGCGCCTGTCCCGGGCCCGGAGCCACTACCGCGCGGTTCGAACGGCCGACGGCATCGAACGACGACGGCGTCCCCCGGAGGAGTTCTGGATGTACCGCGTCGCACAGATCGATTACGACGAGCGCTGGGACAGGGTGCTCGCGGTGGTGGCGCTGCTCGTCGGCATCGGCGCGTTCGTCGCCGTCCCGGTCGTCGACGTCGAACCGATGGACAGGGCCCGCCTGACGGTGCTGGGGCTCGGTGGAATCGTCGTCGCCGCGATGACCTACGGCTCGCTGTTCGTCGACGACGAAGCGGGAAGCGAGAACGGAGCGGGAAGCGAGAGAACGGACGGCGGCGGCAGCGAGTTGCGCGAGTGAACAGTCGGTCAGAAGACGCCCTGGACGAGCTGGAGGGCCTGTTCGCGGTCGTCCCAGGGGACGAACACGGACACCGACGTCGCCGAGGTGATCACGTCGTACAGAGTGATGTGGGCGTTCGAGATGGGGTCGACGACGCGCTTGACGGTGTCGGGCTGGTTCGGGAGTTCGCCGCCGGTGACGCGGACGACGGCGATCTCGTCCTCGACGGTGACCGACGACAGGGCGTCCTCGTCGACGACGCGGTCGTGGAGCAGGGCCTCGACGTCGTCGGAGTCCTCGTCGTTGACGTAGAACGTCAGCGAGTCCATCCCCGAGGAGTTGGCGTCGATGTTGATCCCCTCCTCGCCGATGGCGCTGGCGAGGTCGCCGAGGATGCCGGGGCTGTTACGGATGGCGCGGCCGGCGACGGTGACGCAGGACAGCTTGTCCTCCTGGAGGTCGATGAGGTTCTGGAACTCGCCCTCGATGGAGGTGCCGCCGGCGAGCAGGTCGCCGTGCTGGTAGTGGACGACGCGCACGGAGAGGTCCTTGTCCTTGTAGGAGAGGGCCGAGGGGGCGACCACCTCCGCGCCGCGGAACGACAGCGACCGGAGTTCGTCGACGGAGATCTTCCCGACGTTACGGGCGCCCTCGACGACGCGCGGGTCGCCCGTCATGACGCCCTCGACGTCGGTGACGATGACGACCTCGTCGGCGTCCATGTAGTTGCCCAGCATGACGGCCGTGGTGTCGCTCCCGCCGCGACCCAGCGTCGTCACGTTGCCCTGCAGGTCCTGGGCGAGGAAGCCGGTGATGACCGGGACGACGTTCTGGAGCTGGCCGGCGAGCGCGTTCGCGCGCCGCATCGTCTCGTCGACGTCGACCTCGCCGTACTCGTCGGTGATGATCGGCCACTCCTCGCTGCCGGGTTCGAGGAACATCGCGTCGATACCACGGGAAGCGAGTGCGCCCTTGAGCATCCGGACGGAGGTCCGTTCGCCCATACTGACGATCTCGGCGCGGTCGGCGTCGTCTGCCTCGTACTCGATGTCTTCGAGCAGTTCGTCCGTGGTGTTGCCCATCGCCGAGGCGACGACGGCGACTTCGTGGCCCTTCTCGACGGCGGTGGCGATGGAGTCGGCGGCCCGGTTGATCCGGTCGCCGCTCCCGAGACTCGTTCCGCCGAACTTCGCGACTACGCGCATGCTGCCACCCGGCGCGTGCGTGCGTCTATCATATGCCCCCGGTTGCCCGCCGTCCGGGATAACTGTGTCCATCTTTTTCGGCAGGGGGAGACGGGTATCGGGCGCTCCCCGGATCTAGCCACCGTCTAAGTCGTGGAAGCGGAACGGCGTTCAGCGGAATCGAAGCGCAGCGAGGGGGCGGTTCCGGGACGGCCAACCGTTTATTTGCCTCGCCACCGACCGACACGACATGGAGATTCGGGACGCCGTGGAAGCCGACGCCGAGCGGATGGCCGACATCGCGGACAGCCCGCCGGACGTGATGCGGAACCTGGTTCACGACCGGACGGTGCGAGTCGCAGTCGAGACTACCGACGACGAGGGCGAGGAGACGCTCGGCCTCGTCAGCTTCGACGCCCGCGACGCCACCGTCCACGTGACCCAGCTCGGCGGGACGGGCGAGGCCTGCGGCCGCTTGCTCGACGAGCCAGTCCGGTTCGCCCGGCGCGAGGGGATGGCCGTCGAGCTACTGGTCGCGGAGACGGACGACGACGTCCGTGACGCCGTGGAGGACGCCGGCTTCGAGCGGAGCGGCCCAGGCCCGCGGTTCGAGGGCGAACAGACCACCCGGTACCGGCTCGAACCAGGCAAAGCCGAGCAGTAGGCACGTCCGCTCGCGACCGCGTCGAACGACCGCCCGCTTCTGACTCCACCCGCTCGCCCAGCGATCGCTCCGTCTCACCGACAGAATCAAATAGGTGTGTAAAGAACGCTTTACTGTAAAGTCCGCTTTACGATGCGGGCGGTACACCACCCATGTCGACGACACCGACCGGACGCAACCGGCACGAACGCCTCGCGAAGCGCCGCCGCTACCGCTGGCTGATGGTCGGCTCCATCGCCGTCGGCGTCGTGCTCAGTCTCCTGCTCAGAGCGCTCGAGTACCCGCTCGTCGGCGAAGTCGTCTACTGGGCCGGCATCGTCGGCTTCGTCGCCGTCTGGCTGGCGACACCGGTACAGTTGTTCGACGAACGCGACGTCGCCCTGGAACGGCGGGCGGCCCACCTCACGCTGAACGTCTTCGCCCCGGTCCTGGTCGTCGGGGCGTCGGCGGCGCGTATCCTGACCTACGTCGGCGCCTACGAGGTGCCCGCCGTCGTCTGGGGCGCGCTGTGGGGCTACTTCGCGCTGTTCGTCACCTTCGCCGTCGCGTACGGCTGGCTCCGCTACCGGTCATGAACAACGACCTCCCGGCGCGCCGCGAGACCGCCGGTCTGAGCCAGGCCGACCTGGCCGCCGCCGTCGGCGTCAGTCGCCAGACGATCAACGCCATCGAGCGGGACCGCTACGACCCGTCGCTGGAACTGGCGTTCAAACTGGCCACGTTCTTCGACTGTACCGTCGAGGACCTGTTCGACCCCGCTATCGACCCCGACCGCCTCCACGAGTGATCCATGTCATCCGCTCCGTCAGTCACCGACCGGCTCCCCGTCTCGCCCGACAACGCGCTCCCGTTCGCCACGGCCGTCGCGATGGTCGCCTGGGTCGCGCTCGAATTCGTCTTCCGCCGGGGACTCGGCACCGTCGTCGCCGAGTCGCTGGGAACCCCCGGCGCCGGGGACCCGTTGATGCTCGCGCTGGCGTTCCCCCTGATCGCGGGAATCGTCGCCTGGTGGGGGACCCGGGTCGGCATCGGCCGGGCTGACTGGGCGTACGTCACGTCCCTGCGGACAGTCGGTGCGGGCATCGGCGGTTTAGTCGCCTACTTCGTCGTCTTTCTCGCCCTGGTGCTCGTCCTCGATTCGGTGCTGGGGGTCACGCAGACCGCCACCCCGGGCGCGCCCGGCGTCGGCGGCGGTGTCCCGACATGGGTCCTCGTCGTCTTCCTCGCGGGTAACGGCATCGTCGTCCCGATCGCCGAGGAACTCGCGTGGCGCGGCGTGATCCAGACCGCGCTCACCGAGTCCTACGGCACGTACGTCGCCGTCGTCGTCACTGCGCTGGCATTCGCGGGCAAGCATCTGGTCGTGGACTTGGCCGCGCCGCCCGTCCGGGTGACCTCGCTGCTCGTCCTCGCGTTCGTCCTCTGCAGCCTGCGCGCCCGCTGGGGAACGACAGCCAGCACGGTTTCCCACCTCCTCGCGAACTTCCTCGCGACGGCGTCGCTCGTGTTGCTGTGACAGACAACCACGAGACACTTACCACCGACAGTGGACTTGCGAGCTATGCGAACGGTCGTCAACCTCGACTACGACTTCCCCGTAGATCTCCCGGAGTGGGCCGACAACGAGGTCAGATCCCCGCCGGCCGTCGTCGAACGGTTCCTCGCGGAGTTCACCGAACCGGGCGACGTCGTCCTCGATCCCTTCGCCGGGTTCGGGACGACGCTCCGCGTCGCCACCGAGATGGATCGGGAGGCCCACGGCGTCGAGTACGAGCGAGAGCGCGTCGACTATATCCGCGAACGCGGCGGCCACGGCGGGAACCTCGTCCACGGCGACGCCAGAAAACTCGGCGACCTCGACCTGCCGGCAGTCGACTGCGTTCTCACCTCCCCGCCGTGGATGGTCGAGGGAATGGAGACCAACCCGCTCCAGAACTACGACGGCGAGAGCAATTACGGACAGTACCTCGACGATATGGCCGACGTGTTCGCCGGCGTCGCCGACTGTCTGGCACCGAACGGCGTCGCGCTCGTCGACGCGACGACCTTCGACGTCGACGGCCAGGTGACGACGCTCGCCTGGGACCTCGCTGACGCCATCGGCGAGCCCCTCGACTTCGACGGGGAAGTCGTCGTGGCGTGGGAGACAGAGGGGGAACCCGGGCCGGACGGCGTGGACGGGACCGGGTTCGACCACAACTACGTCCTACGGTTCTCGAAGGAGTGAGCGAAGAGGGCGGTAGGCGTCAAGCATACCGCGGCGCGACGCGCCGCGGTTTCACCGGCCGCGAACGAAGTGAGCGGCCGGGACTTTTTCATCGACGTTTTTCGAGGAGAGGTTCGAGCGCGGCGGAGCCGCGACTCGAACCCGACGAAGAAAAAGGTCGTCTTACATAAAGTCGGCAATCCCGCTCTGCTTGTTCTTGTCGTTCTCGAAGACGCGCTCGATGGAGCGTTCCAGGATCTCCAGGCGCTGTTTGGTGTACTCGCGGCAGCCGAACTCGTGGGCCACCTCCGTCGCGGTGTCGATGTACTTCGTCACCGACCCCTCGTGGACGGTGAGGTTGACGCGGCCGCCGCACTCCCGGCACTCGCCCGACAGGGGCATCCGGCGGTACTTCTCGCCACAGTCCAGGCAGCGAGTCTCCTGGCGCGAGAACGCCCGGAGGTTGCCGATGATGTCCGGCATGAAGTGGTACTCGATGATGCGCTCGGCGACGTCCGTCTCGTCGACGGCCCGGAGCTTCCGGGAGAGCGCGAGCTGGGCGTCCATCTTGTCGGTCATCGACCCCAGCGTCTTGTACGCCGAGAGGTCCGGCCCGGCGGCGAGGTTCGAGGTGTCGTGCGTGTGCGCGAAATCGGTGTACTCTCGATCCGTCCCGAGCGTCTCCTCGGCGATCTTCATGATGTCCTCGACCTCGCCGGGGTCGGCCAACTCCCGGGTGGCCTCGTAGAACTCCTTCGGGTACTCCCACATGATGTCCATGTTGTGGGCCTCGTCGTCGATCTCCGAGGGGTCGATGCGGGAGGACATGACGAGCGGGGCGTCCATCTTCCCGCCACGTTTGTCCGGGAGGAACGACTTGCTGAAGTTCAGCAGACCGTCCATCAGAAGCATCACGCAGTCCTCGTCGCCGTCGCACTGGCCTACGAAGAGGTCATTGGCGACTAGCGTGTTGGTATCCTCGACAGTCAACGAATAGAGGTGGGAGACCTCACTTTCGACGATTTCAACGCGCTCGACCTCGTCGGTCCAGATCTCACCGCCGTCACCGCAAAGCCGTTGTGTTCGAAGTTCGATCGAGTCGAGGGCGTTCTGCAACGTGTCTGATTTTCTATCAAGATGGAATCCGATCCTGTCCGCAAAACGCGCGGCGTTTTCTGACGTGAGTTTGAGGACCCATGTGTCGAATGTCTGTGGTTCGTCGTAGAACTCCGCAACAGCGCCAGTCTGCGGGGTACGGGTTTCCTGATAGGCCTTCGCTACGATATCGAATCGTTTCAGTGCGGCAATTAGATCCGACTTCAGTTCGTCGCTAACGGTGTGGGCCCGTACCTCGATACGGTCCGCGGAAGCACTACCGTCACCGCTGAAGTACGCCGCGAGGAAACTCTGGAGGACCGGTTCTGGACTCTCCATAATCGCAGACGGTATCCGCTTCGTCTCGGCACGGCATCCAGTTGAAAGGATGTCGTCGAAGAGAACCGTGACCAGTCGGCTCGAAACCGTGACTTTCCACTCGTTCTCTTCGAAACAGTCGACGCCCAGTGACTCGTCGAAGACATCGATGATATCCTCACGGGCCGATTCGTCGGGGATACAGATCGTCGTCTGGTAGAAGTTGCCCGACTGCTGGCGGGTGAACCCTTCGGCAGCGTAGTATCCAAGAACGGTAGCGAAGTCGTCATCGATTTCCAGATATCGATCGACGTTGGCCGAATCTCGTCGTATCGAGAGTGAAACATCGCCAGGAATTACCTCGGAGAGGGGCTCTTCAAGTAATTGATCGAGGACGCCCGCAGGGATACTATCACGGCCAACCCAGTTGTAGACGGTGGAGTCGCTGACACCTAACTGTTCGGCAGTCGGTTTCAGGTAGTAATCGCCCGACGTTGCGTCGTCGAGAAGTGATTTGATCGTCTCCGAACCGAGTCCCCGGATCATCAGATCCTCGTTTGGAATCGCATCAGAATCGAGGAATCGGCTGAGGAGATCGATCTCCTCAACCGAGCCGTCGACTGTAACCGACTTCGGCATCGGTAACTCGTCGCCCTCTTGGAGGTCACGAGCGTGTACGCGCTCGATCGAACCATCCCAACGGCGCATCGAATGCTCGGGTGAAACGGTCAGCGTGCGACCTGCTTTCGTTTCAATTTCGATGAGGTGGTCCGGGGACGGATGCTTTGAAACCGCATCGATAGGTTTTCTCACCGGTTCGCCATCCTCAGTTACCGACGGAACGAACAGATTGCCGTCCAGTTCTTCGACCAGCGAGCCGAAGTCGTCTTCTCGTGGGCTGTCGAGGTTCTCTTCGACGACCTCCGCTATGGTAGCGTATCTGGCATCGCCATCAGCGGCCTCGTACCATACTTTCGTCTCCGGATGGAAACAGTTGCGACGCTTAGCGGCGTGGAAATAGGGGTGAGCGTACCCAACAGCAGCTGTCGTAAATCCGATAACTCTCCCAACTGTCGCCGCGCTGGTGTGTGGCGCCATCCCGAAGACCAGCTCGCCGACGAGTTCCTCGCGGTCGTCGAGGTCGTAGAAGGGTTCGAGGCCGTAGTACTGCTCTAACAGGTCGTCGACGAAGTCGGCGGTCTTGAGCATGTGCTCGGCCGCGCCGTCGGAGAGGACGACGTCCTGGACTTTGAGTTCGACCAGCTGGTCGTCGTGGCGGAGCGGGTCGCCGTGGACGTCTGTCTCGTAGCCCAGCGACTGGAGCTGGTCGACGGTCACGTCGAGTTCCGTCGCCCGAACCGCCGTCACGGGCAGGTCCGTCATGTCGTAGCGGACGGTGCCGTCCTTGAACGCCGTGACGTCGTGTTTGGCCCGGAGGATGCCCTTCTCCATCGGCTCGGGGACCTTCTCCGCGGACATCAACCCTTCGACGCCTTTCACGATGTCGAAGGCCGTCTCGCGCTCGCCGACCGATTCGAGGGCGTTCCGGAACTCCTCGCCGATGTCGATCTCCGTGTACTGGGTCGGATAGGCGCCCGTCTCGCAGGAGGGACACTCGGCGATACCGGCCTCGTCGGGTTCGACCTCGCGGTCGCAGTCGGGGCACTCGTAGACGGCGTCGGTGAGGCCGTTGCACTCCGGACAGCGGGCCCGGAACGTCTCCTCCCCGCAGTCGGTACAGCGCTGGCGGGCGATTTCGACGTCGACGATGCCCTGGCGGTCGTTCATCTCCTCGGCGTGGGAGGCCGCGTCGCTCACCGAGCGCTGGGCGCCGCCGGCCTCGTCGATGGGGAAGAGCGTGTGGACCGCCGGCGAGAGGTCACGGCTCTCCGATTTCTCGGGGCGGCCCATCCGGTTGCCGATGCGGGTGGGGGCCCGTTCGCGGACCTCGAAGGGGGCGACCTCGTTGATCGCCTCGATGGCGTTGTCGCCGCCGTCGTAGTTGCGAGCGCGTTCGGAGAGGTCCCCGACCGTCCAGTCCCGGTCCATGGTGTCGAGGTCGAACCCGAGCGTCGCCACGAGCGGGCGCCAGTCCGGGACGACGAGGTCGTCCTCGCGCTGGGTGTGCTCGACGAGCAGGTGTTCGAGGGCTTTTCGGACCGTCTCGGAGCGCGGGAGGACGAGGTCACCGTCCTGCGTCGACGCGGGGTCAGCGGCCACGGCGCCATCTGTTTGCGCGACGCGGCTGTTCTCCACCGCAGTAGCGAGCGCGTTGACCTCGCCGACGCTCACGTCGTGCCAGCAGTGGGTGTACTTCGGATGGATCGGTGCGTCGTACTCGCGGGCCCACGCCATGGCCTCGTCGGCAGAGGGGTCCGCCAGGTCGACGTGGACGTCGTCGGCCATCGCCTGAACGTCGGCGCCCGCCGCGTCGAACTCCTGGCGCCACCACTCGACGGTGTAGGAGGCGGGCGCGAGCGGGTGGTTGTTCTCGACGAACTCGCCGTAGTTGACGAGGTACTCGCCCAGGTCGAGTATCTTCTCGACGCCGTTCCTGACTTCGAGCGCTTCCTCGGGGTCGTCGATCCGACGGACGTCGCCGTTGGCCAGGCGGACAGTTGGGCCCTCGATGCTGTCGACCGGGACGACCCCTGCCGCTTTGCCGGGCCGTTCGGTCTTGATCTGGGTCCCCGTCGCGAGGAAGTCGTCGACGAGGTGCATCGTCGCCGGGTGGACCCCCGCCGTCGCGAAGCCGTGGTTGCGCGAGCGGCCGTAGCGCAGGCGGAACCCGCCGGCGTTCGAGGGGTGCGAGAAGACCGGCCGACCAGCGATCAGGTCCCGGAGGTACTTCTTGGCGGGGTCGACACGGGGCGAAGTGGGATAGTCGTCTCCGGAAGCGTCCTCGCCCTCGTCCGCCGGTTCGTCTTCCTCGCCGTCGTCGGCTTCCCCGTCGTCGGCGTCGCCTTCCGCATCGTCCTCGCCCTTGCCGATGGTGCCGTCGATGAGGTCCTGGAGCCACGGCCAGTCGACCTCGTCGAGGTTCCGGGTGTAGCGCTGGATCTTCGGCGCTTTCAGCGCGATACCCTCCGCGGCGACGAGACACATCCCGCCGCGGGCGGAGTTGGTGTCGACGCGGTCCAGATCCCGGAATCCCGACACCTCTTCGTCGCCCGTCGCCTCGCCGTCGAGCATGATCGGCATGTTCTCGGCGATGAACTTGCTCTCCTTCTCCTTGGGCGAGTACTGGAGACCGGTCTCCTTGTCGTAGAGGTCGATCTCCTCGGCGTAGCGGTTGATCTCCTCGTCTCTCGCCTTGTACTGGTCGATGCCGAGCAGCGCGCGGGCGTAGTCGGCAACCAGGACAGAGAGGGCCTGGGCGGTCCCACCGGCCGACCGGATCGGGCCGGCGTAGTAGACGTTGACGAACTGCGTGCCGTCGTCGTTGTCGAGGATCTCGACCCGGTCGATCCCCTCGATGGGGGCGGCGACCACGCCCTCGGTCAGCAGCGCGACTGCGGTTCTGACTGCCCCCTCGATCTTGCCGGCCTTGGAGTCGTAATCACCGACCTCGCCCTCGACGAAGTCCTCGACGAGTTCCAGGGCCGCCTCCTCCCTGCTCATCTCGCCTTCGAGCTCGCGCACGCGCGCGGCGACCCCCTCGATGCCGAGGATGTTCTCGACGCGGTCGGCCATGTCGCGGGCGGTCGGAATCTCGACGTCCTTCGTCGGGTCGCCGCCGCGTTCGCGGGCGGCCTTCGCGACCTCGAAGGCGTCGTCGAGGTCGGATTCGAGCCGTTCGAAGTACTCCTCGTCGGCCTCCCGCATCTATAGCTCCCAGAGATCTAGATCGGTCGCTTCGTCGTGTTCCCGTTCGAGTGAGCCCTCGAACGCGCGGACGTGCAACTCACCGGCCCAGACGGTTCCGCTGTCGAGGTGGCCCGCGATTGCCTCGCCGTCGGGGCGGGAGAGTACCGCGTGCGTGTGCGCGAACGGCTCTCCATCGAGGATGGAGACGTTGCCGACGCAGGCGGCCACCTCCAGCGGTTCGGGGAACACCATCGACTCGTACTCCATCGTTTCCTGGTCGTAGAACATGATCTCGGCGTCCTGCACCGCGCCGAGGCCGGTGAAGAAGGCCGCGTCGATCCCCTCGTCGGCGGCGAAGGTCTCGATCTGGGCGCGCCAGTCGCCCCCGTGGTCGAGCGTGCAGACGAACTCACGAGTCGTCTCGACCTCACGGTAATCCATACGCGAATGAGACGGAGTCGGTTATCAAAAGACTACCGCCACCGGTCTGCAGTCGGCGCGGCGTCCGACGGATACGACGGACTCGTCGACGGGTCGGACGACAGTGCTACCCCCGCCGTGTCGGCAAGAGGTATAGCGCTCCGCGCCCTATGCTGACGTATGCCAGACAGCTCGTCGCTGGAATCGACCTCGGTGACCGAACGGCTCGTCCTGCACGAACTCGCCGAACTGGCCCGTGCGGACCGGACGCCGGCCCAGGCGACGGACGTCCTCCAGGCGTGTCGCGGCCGGCTCGAAGACCTCGAAACCGTGGTCGGCAGCCGACTCACGGAAGGCGACCTCGTCAAGGCCTGTCGGACTCTGGAGGACCGGGGGCTGGTGACCGGCGAACGACCGGAGCGGACCTCACCAGTCGGCAAGGGTCGGCCGGCGTACGAACTCGACGTCGCCGTCGAGACGGTCCGGACGTTCGTCCGCGAGGACGACCGGCTCTCCGAGTTGCCGGCCTGAGAAGGGCGGCACTAGACGGCGCAGTTCGGCGACGGCCGGGTCAGGCCGGGAGGGAGATGCGACTGGCCTCGTGGCCACGCTCGGCGTCGAGGAAGGAGAGCGCCTCGACGTGCCACTCCACCGGCTCTATCTCGCGGTCACACATCCGTCGCGCGGCGTCCATCGGCCCGCCCCGGGCGATGGTGACGTGCGGGTCGTAGTCCTCGCCCTCCAGCCCCTCGAGCGCGCCGAACTCCTCGCACAGACGCTCGTGGAGGTCCCACAGCCCGGGGCTCTCGACGGTGAGGTAGATCACCGGCGAGGAGCCGTTCGTGGCCTCCTCGAAGATGTCGATGCCGTCCACTCCGGCGGCGAAGGCGGGCTGCCCGTCCAGAAGCTCCCGGACGCGGGCCTCCATCGCGTGGTAGGACTCGTAGCCACCCGTCCCGAGGCGCTTGACGACGAGCGTGTGGCGGCCGCGCGAGCGCTCCTCCGCGCCCGGAATTTCCAGGGCGAGGTCGCTCGCCAGCCTGGCCACCTCGCTCGGAACGGGGACGTTGAGGCTGAACACGTCTATCGAGAGATGGGCAGCCGGCAAAAGCGCCGCGATCACGTCTCCGGACTCGTCGCCCGAAATCCGGAACGTCCGTCGGTCCCCATCAGTCCAGCCACCAGACGACGACCAGGACGACGATCAACAGACCGACGAGGGGGCGGAACGGTCCGAGCAGTTCGAACACCAGTTCGGAGACGATGTCGAGCGCGATCCAGACGATCACGAGGACCAGTACGACCTTCAGGAGCGTCTCTACCGCGACGTCGTCGAGCATATCCGCCGGTCAGAGAGGGGCCACGACAAGTTTTGTGGCCGGCGAGTGGGGCGTGTCATACCACCGCACTCCGGACTGATCTCGCAAGCTATTAGTACGAATCCGTGATACCCCGAGGTACATGAGTCAGACCCGCGCCGATGGCGTCCGCTCGGTCGCCACCAGCGGGTCTGTTCGACGTTTCCCACCGCGATTCCGGCGACGGGCCCTCTTCTAGGCCCACCACTACTTCACCTCTCGTCCTCCGGTTCGTCTCGCTTCCGAGCACCGCTCGCCGTCTGTCGAGCGGACATCTGAATCGACAGACACACCACACGCTACACCAACACACCAATCATGACAGACGGAAACGGAACCGTCGCGCTCGCCTTCTCCGGTGGGCTCGACACCACGGTCTGCGTCCCGCTGCTGAAAGAAGAGTACGGCTACGACGACGTCATCGGCGTCACCGTCGACGTCGGCCAGCCGAGCTACGAGTTCGACGAGGCCGAGGAGACGGCCGACGCGCTCGGGCTCGACCACTACGTCGTCGACGCCACCAAGGAGTTCGCCGACCTGTGCCTGCAGGCGGTCAAGGCCAACGCCGACTACCAGGGCTACCCGCTGGGCACCGCGCTCGCGCGCCCGGTCATCGCGAAAGCCATCCTCGACGTCGCCGAACAGCAGGGCTGTGCTGCCATCGCCCACGGCTGTACCGGCAAGGGGAACGACCAGCTCCGCTTCGAGGCGGTCTGGCGCGACTCCGACCTGGAGGTCATCGCCCCCGTCCGCGAACTCGGCCTCACCCGCGAGTGGGAGAACGAGTACGCCCAGGAGAAGGGCCTGCCCGTCGAGGGCGGCGACGGCGGCCGCTACTCCATCGACACGAACCTCTGGAGCCGCTCCATCGAGGGCTCCGAACTGGAGGACCCCTCGACGATTCCCGAGGACGACATCTACCTCTGGACCGAGAACCCCGGCAACGCCGAGGCCGAACTCGTGGACATCGAGTTCGACGAGGGCGAGGCCGTCGCCGTCGACGGCGAGGAACTCGACTCGGTCGAGCTCATCGAACAGCTCAACGAGCAGGCCGGCGCCCACGGCGTCGGTCGCACGGACATGATGGAAGACCGCATGCTCGGCCTCAAGGTACGCGAGAACTACGAGCACCCCGCCGCGACGGTGCTGCTCACCGCCCACGAGGCCCTCGAAGGGCTCGTCCTCACCGCCGAGGAGCGCGAGTTCAAACAGCACGTCGACCAGCAGTGGTCCCAGAAAGGGTACCAGGGCCTCGTCGACGCCCCCCTCACGGGCGCGCTGGAGGCGTTCATCGACGAGACCAACGAGCGCGTCACGGGCTCCGTCACCGTCAAACTCGAAGGCGGCCACTGCCGTGCCGTCTCCCGCGACTCCGAGTACTCCGTCTACAGCGAGTCCGCGGCGTCGTTCAACGAGGAGGCCGTCACCGGCTCCATCACCCAGGAGGACGCCACGGGCGTCGCGAAGTACCACGGCTTCCAGTCCCGCCTGGCGAACAAGGTACTGGAGAAGGCGAAGGGCAAGAGCGAGGCCGTGACGGATGGCTCCGGTATCTCCGCCGCGGAGCACCACGACACGGAGGAATAGAGAGATGAGCGACGGAGAGGACCAGACCGGCGCGAACGACGCGGGCCAGGCAGCCGCCGGACGCGAGACGGCCGTCCGCCGCGACCGCTTCAGCGGCGGCCCCGCCCGCGCGTTCCTCTCCTCGCTCGACGCCGACGAGCGCATCTTCCACGCCGACCTGGCCGTCGACCGCGCCCACGTCGTGATGCTCGCCGAGCAGGGCATCGTGGACGACGAGACAGTCGGCGAGATTCTGTCCGCTCTCGACGGCATCGAGAAAGACGGCCACGGCGCGCTCCCCGACGGCGAGGACGTCCAGGAGGCCATCGAGTCGGCCGTCATCGACCGCATCGGAAGCGAAGGCGGCAAGATGCACACCGCGCGCTCGCGCAACGATGAGGTGGCCGCGGACATCCGGTACCGCCTGCGCGAGGACCTGCTCGACACCATCGAGACGGTCGTGGAGGCCCGCGAGGCGTTGCTGCGCGTCGCCGAGGAACACGCCGACACCGTGATGCCCGGCTACACCCACCTCCAGCCGGCCCAGCCGACGACGGTGGGCCACTGGGTCGCCTCCTACGAGCAGGCCCTCGCTCGCGACACCGAACGCCTGCTCGACGCCTACGGGCGCGTGAACCGCAATCCCCTGGGCGCCGGCGCCTTCGGCGGCGTCCCCTACGACGTCGACCGCGAGCGCACGGCCGAGTTGCTCGGGTTCCAGGGTATCGTCGAGAACTCGATGGACGCCGTCTCGACGCGGGACTTCCTCGTCGAGACGAACGCCGCGCTCGCCGCGCTGGCGACGACGCTGTCCGGGCTGGCCGAGGACGTCGTCGGCTTCGCCAGCAAAGGCCACGTCGAACTGGCCGACGAGTACTCGTCGACGTCGTCCATCATGCCCCAGAAGAAGAACCCCGACACGATGGAACTCGTGCGCGGGCGCACCGGCGACGCGACGGCGGGGCTGAACGGTCTTCTCACGACGCTGAAGGGGCTGCCGCGCGCGTACAACCGCGACCTGCAGCGCGCGACGACGCACGTCTGGGGCGCTGTCGACGCCGTCACGGAGAGCGTCGAAGTCGCGACCGGTGCGGTGGCGACCGCGGAGTGGCCCGCGGACGTGCTGGCCGTAGCGGCCGGCGAGGGGTTCTCGACGGCCACGGGCGTCGCCGACCTGCTCGCGAAGGCAGGAGTCCCGTTCCGCACCGCCCACGAAGTCGTCGCGACGGTCGCCAGTCGTGACTTCGAGGGACAGGCGCCGGACTACGAGGACCTCGACGCGGTCACGCGGGAGGTTCTGGGCGAGTCGCTCGACGAGCACGTCTCCCGCGACGCGGTCGAGGCCGCACTCGATCCCGTCGAGAGCGTCGCGATGCGCGACTCCCGCGGTGGCCCCGCACCCGACGCGGTGACGGCGCAGTTGTCAGCCGCCGAAGACGAACTGTCGACCCACCGCGACGCCGTCGTCGCCGAACGCGACGCCGTCGAATCCGCCGGCGAGACGCTCCAGACGGAGGTGGAGCGCTATGTCTGAGTTCCGGTTCGCCCGGCGACCGGTAGAGCGGCCATCCCCTCGCGGGGATCAATTACCACATTCCTGATATAGGAAGTCGCCGTGTTGCTGTAATTGCGCGTTTCTGACCGTTAGACGGTAGTCTGCGTTACTATTCTATTCTGATAAGTTCGAAGGCTTTAAGTGGGTCGCTGATTGAATTGGGAGTACAATGCCAGAATGCGTCGAGTGTGGGGCCGAAGTCTCCCTGCACGAGGACCTCGAAGTCGGAGAGATCGTCGACTGTTCCACCTGCGGCGCCGAGCTCGAAGTGATCGGCGTCGACCCCGTCGAGCTCGACTCCGCGCCCGAGCTCGAGGAAGACTGGGGAGAGTAAGTCCGTCGTGACTACTCTCGCCGCACAGAGACAAAAATGAACACCACTGAAACACGTTTCAGTGAGCTCACCCTCGCCACCAGGAGGTGGCTCACGTGAACGTAGGAATACTCTATTCGCGCATCCGCCAGGACGAGAAGCTCCTGCTCAACGAGCTTCGCGAGCGTGACCACGAGGTCACCAAGATCGACGTCCGGAAACAGCAGTTCAACATCGAGGACGCTCCCGAGATTTTCGACGACGTGGACATCGTGGTCGACCGGTGCCTCGCGACCAGTCGCTCCGTCTACGCGACGAAGTTCGTCGAGGCCTACGGCATCCCCGTGGTCAACGGCCCCGAGACCGCCGAGATCTGTGCCGACAAGGTCAAGAACAGCCTCGCGCTGGTCGAGGCCGGCGTCCCGACGCCGAACACCGACGTGGCGTTCACCAAGGACGCCGCCATGGAGTCCATCGAGGCGTTCGGCTACCCGTGCGTCCTCAAGCCCGTCGTGGGCTCGTGGGGCCGCCTGATGGCCAAGATCGACTCGAAGGACGCCGCCGAGGCCATCCTCGAACACAAGGAGACCCTGGGCCACTACGAGCACAAGATCTTCTACGTCCAGGAGTTCGTCGACAAGCCGGGCCGCGACATCCGCGTGCTGGCCACCGACGGCGAACCCGTGGCCGCGATGGTGCGCGAGTCCGAACACTGGCTCACCAACGCCGCGAAGGGCGCCGACACCGACACCTTCGAACTGGACGACCGTGCGCTGGAACTCGTCGAGAAGGCCAGCGACTCCGTCGGCGGCGGCCTGCTGGGCATCGACCTGATGGAGGTCGGCGAAGACGCCGACGGGAACCCCGAGGACTACACCGTCCACGAGGTCAACCACACGGTCGAGTTCAAGGCCCTGTCCGAAGTCACCGACGTCGACGTCCCCGCGAAGGTCGTCGACTGGCTGGAGACGAAGGTCGAGGAAGAAGCAGAAGCGGGCGAGGTGTCGGCCTGATGTCCTACACCGCAAGCGTCGTCGGCGGCTCCGGCTTCACCGGCGGCGAGTTGCTCCGTTTGCTGGACGGCCACCCCGAGTTCGAGATAGCCCAGGCCACGAGCCGTTCGAAGGAGAACAAGACGGTGGGCCACTCCCACCCCAACCTCCGCCACCTGGACCTGCGCTTCACCAGTCCCGAGGACCTGGAGAGCGTGGACGTGCTGTTCGCCGGGACGCCCCACGGCGTCTCGATGCAACAGATCGACGCCTTCCAGGAGGCCGCCGACACCGTCGTCGACCTGTCTGCGGACTTCCGCCTCGATTCGGAGGAGCAGTACGACGAGTGGTACGACGGGCACACGCGCCCCGAACTGCTCGCCGAGTCCGAGTACGCGCTCCCCGAACTCAACCGCGAGAACCTGCCCGGCGCGGACCTGATCGCCTCCGGCGGCTGTAACGCCACGGCGACGATCATGGGCCTGAAGCCCCTGTTCGACCACGACATTCTGAGCGGGGACGAACAGATCGTCGTCGACGTCAAGGTCGGCTCCTCGGAGGGCGGCGCCGGCGGCGGCGAGGCGTCGAGCCACCCCGAGCGCTCGGGCGTCGTCCGCCCGTACGCCCCCACGGGCCACCGCCACGAGGCGGAGATCGAGCAGTTCCTCGGCGTCGACGTCTCCTTCACCGTTCACGCCGTGGACATGATCCGCGGCGCCGCAGCGACCTGCCACGTCTTCCCCGACGGGCCCGTCTCGAAGGGCGACATGTGGGGGGCCTACAGAGGTAGCTACGAGGACGAGCCGTTCGTCCGCATGGCCTCGGGCGGCGGTGGCGTCTACCGCTACCCCGAACCCAAGGCCGTCGCGGGCACCAACTTCGCCGAGGTCGGCTTCGAGGTCGACGCCGCGAACAGGCGCCTCGTCGTCTTCTCGGCCATCGACAACATGATGAAGGGCTCGGCGGGCCAGGCAGTCCACGCCGCTAACGTCGCGCTCGGTCTCGAAGAGACGGCGGGGCTGGACTTTACCGGCTTCCACCCCGTCGGCGCGCCGTAAGCTGGAGGTGAATTTTGCATGACAACCGTTATCAAAGTCGGTGGCGCTCGCGCGGTCGACCCCGCTGGAGCGCTCGCTGACGTCAGTGAACTGGTGGAGCAGGGCGAAGACGTGGTCGTGGTCCACGGCGGGTCGACCGCCGTCGACGACACGCTCGAACGGCTCGGCATCGAGCCGACGTACGTCGAGACGCCGTCGGGCGTCGTCGGTCGATTCACGGACGAGGAGACGATGGAGGTGTTCGAGATGGTGTTCGGCCACCTCAACACCCAGCTCGTCGCCGGCCTCCAGAGCCAGGGCGTCGACGCCGTCGGACTCAACGGCGTGGACGGCAAGCTCCTCCACGGCCCCCGCAAGTCCGCCGTCCGCGTCGTCGAGGACGGGAAGAAGAAGATCAAGCGCGGCGACCACTCCGGAACCATCCGCGAGGTCAACGTCGACCTGCTGGAGTCGCTGTTCGACGGCGGCTACACGCCCGTCGCGAGCCCACCGATGGCCGGCGCCGACGACGACGAAATCCTGCCCGTCAACACCGACGCCGACCGCTCGGCCGCGGCCATCGCCGCCGCGCTGGACGCGACGCTCGTCCTGCTGACCGACGTCGAGGGCATCTACGAAGACCCGGACGACTCGGAGACGCTGATCGAGACCGTCGAGACGGGCGAGGAGTGGGCAGACCTGGAGGACGCCGCCGAGGGGTTCATGGGCCGCAAGGTCATGGCCGCCGAGGAGGCCCTCGACGGCGGGTCCCCGGAGGTCGTCGTCGCCGACGCGAACGCCGACGAACCGATCCTCTCGGCGCTCGACGGCGACGGCACGCACCTGTTTCAGGACGCACTCGCAGACGCCGAGGAGGCTGAACAGTAATGAGTGGATTCGTCTTCAACGAAAAGCCGATACAGATCGAGGAAGGCGACGGCGCCTCCCTCTACGACGACAGCGGTACCGAGTACCTGGACATGGGCGCGAGCTACGCGTGCGTCCCGCTCGGACACCGCCACGAGGCGGTCGACGCCGCGGCGAAGGGCCAGATAGACAAGCTGACCTACGTCCAGGCGTCGTATCCCAACTCCGCCCGCACGGAGTTGTACGAGACGCTCGCCGACACCGCACCGGACCCCATCGACAAGGTGTGGCTCTGTAACTCCGGGACGGAGGCCAACGAGGCGGCGCTGAAGTTCGCTCGCAGCGCCACCGGGAACTCGAAGATAATCGCCGCGATGCAGAGCTTCCACGGCCGCACCATGGGCTCGCTCGCGGCCACGTGGAAGGACAAGTACAAGAAACCCTACGAGCCCCTGGCCGGCGACGTGGAGTTCGTCCCCTACGACGACCCCGAGGCCATGCACGAGGCCGTCGACGACGAGACGGCCGCCGTCATCGTCGAACCCGTCCAGGGCGAGGGCGGGATCAACCCCGCCTCCGCCGAGTACCTCGAAGCGGCCCGCGAGGCGACCGAATCGGTCGGCGCGGCGCTCGTCTTCGACGAGGTCCAGACCGGAATGGGCCGCACCGGTAGTCTCTGGGCCTGCGAGCAGACCGGCGTCGTCCCGGACATGATTACGTCGGCGAAGGGGCTGGCCAACGGGTTCCCCATGGGCGCGACGCTCTGCCGGGACTGGATCGCCGAGGAGTACGGCAGCCACGCCTCCACCTTCAGCGGCGGTCCCGTCGTTTCCGCTGCAGCCAACGCCACCGTCCAGACCATCGTCGAAGAGGACGTTCCCGCCCACGCCGAATCGGTCGGGAACTACCTGCAGGAGCGCCTGGCGGACGAACTCGGCGACGACGTCCGCGAGGTCCGCGGCGAGGGGCTGATGGTCGGCGTCGAGGTGAAACGAGGGGCGATGCGGTACCTCAAGCAACTCGCGATGAGCCACCAGATCCTGGCCCTGCCCGCCGGTCGCACCGTCGTCCGCCTGCTCCCGCCGCTGACCATCACGGAGGACCAGGCCGACGAGGTCGTGGAAGCCATGGCCGAGGTGATAGGATGACCGCAGCAGAGACGGCCACCACCGTCACCGACCAGTCGGCCCGCGAACTCCTCGAAGAGGTCGTCCGCATCCCCTCGGTCACGCCCGAGGAGGCGGAGTGCGCGCAGTTCCTCCGCGACTTCTTCGAGGACCACGGCCGCGAGGCGTGGCTCGACGACGTCGGCAACGTCCGCGCGCCCGCGGACGACGGCGTCCTGTTGACCTCCCACGTCGACACCGTCCCCGGCGACATCCCCGTCCGCATCGAGGAGAACGACGAGGGCGAGGAAGAGCTGTGGGGCCGTGGATCGGTCGACGCCAAGGGACCGCTGTGTGCGATGGCGGTCGCCGCCGTCCGCACCGGCGCGAGTTTCGTCGGCGTCGTCGGCGAGGAGGTCGACTCCCGCGGCGGGCGTTTCCTCGTCGAGGACCGCGATGCCGAGCCCGACGCCGTGATCAACGGCGAGCCCTCCGGCTGGGAGGGTATCACGCTGGGCTACCGCGGCCTGCTCGCGGGCACCTACGTCGCCACCTCCGAGTCGGGCCACTCCTCCCGTCCCGAGAACAACGCCATCCAGGACGCCATCGACTGGTGGGCCGCCGTCGACGAGGAGTTCGAACCGGACGACTGGATCCCGGTGTTCGAGCGCGTCACCACCAAACCCGTCTCGATGGACGGCGGCATCTCCGACGACGGCCTCTCCGTCGAGGCGACGATGGACGTGCAACTGCGGGTGCCCCCGGAGTACACCACCGACGAGATCCGCGAGATCGCCGACGGCCACCTCACGAACGGCACCGTCCACTGGGACGACAAGGTCGAGCCCGTCATGCAGAGTCCGCGGACCAGCGTCGCCCGGGCGTTCCGCGCGGCCATCCGGCAGCAGGGCGGCGACCCGACCTTGCTGCGCAAGACCGGGACGAGCGACATGAACGTCTTCGCCCAGTCCTGGAACTGCCCGATGGTCACCTACGGCCCCGGCGACTCCGACCTCGACCACGCGCCGAACGAACACATCGTCCTCGACGAGTACGACCGCTCGGTCGCCGTCCTCGAGGACGTCACCGACCGCCTGCTGGAGGACTGACCATGCAGCACTACCTCGACGTCGACGACCTGACGACCGACGAACTGACCGACGTGCTGGACCGGGCCGCGACGATCAAGTCCCTGGGCGGGGAGAACCTCCTCGGGGGCCAGACGCTGGGGATGGTCTTCGAGAAACCCTCGACTCGGACCCGGGTCTCCTTCGAGACGGGGATGACCCAGCTCGGCGGCCACGCCGTCTTCCTCGGCCCGGACGACATCCACCTTGGCCACGGCGAACCCGTCAGGGACACCTCCCGGGCACTCAGCCGCTACGTCGACGTCCTGATGGCCCGCGTCTTCGACCACGCGGACGTGGAGGAACTGGCCGAGTACGCCGACGTTCCCGTCGTCAACGGCCTCACCGACGACGCCCACCCCTGCCAGACGCTCGCCGACCTGCTCACCATCCGCGAGGAGTTCGGCGACTTCGACGAGGTCAGGGTCGCCTGGGTCGGCGACGGCAACAACGTCTGCCAGTCGTTCGCCCTCGGCGCGGCGATGACCGGCCTCGACCTGACCGTCGCGACGCCCGAGGGGTACGGCGTCGACGAGAGCGTATTGGAGCGGGCCGAGGCCGTCGGCGACGCCCCCGAAACCACCCACGATCCCGACGCCGCCATCGCCGACGCCGACGTCGTCTACACCGACGTCTGGGTCAGCATGGGCCAGGAGGACGAGCGTAGCGAGAAACTCGAAGCGTTCGACGGCTTCCAGATAACCCCCGACGTGCTCGGCGACCGGACGCTGATGCACTGCCTGCCCGCCCACCGCGGCGAGGAGGTCACCGACGCCGCCATCGAGAGCGACAACGCCATCGTCTGGGACCAGGCCGAGAACCGCCTGCATGCCCAGAAAGGGTTGCTGGCGTGGCTGGCGGCGCAGAGCTAGTTTCCGGGCCGAACGCAGTGAGGCCCGCCTTTTTTCGCCCACGTTTTTCGAGGAGCGGTCGTGAGCGGAGCGAACGACCCGACGAAGAAAAAGGTGGCTCGGGAGGGGTTGCTGGCGTGGCTGGCGGCGCAGAACTAGTGCCGAGCGAGCGGAGCGAGGTCGGTTTTTCGGTCCAGATTTTCCGAGGAGTGCCCGTGAGCAGAGAGCGGTTCGCGAGCGCCGCGAGCCACCCACCTATTTGGCGATTGTAAGTTCCGCAATCGTAACAGGAATGGTGGCCGTGGGAGTCTATACACCTGACGGGGCCGATGTCGAACCGGCCGACGTCGCCAACAACCATGTCACAGGACGCTACAGCGACGAACGGCGAGCGGACGGAGCATCGAACGAACGGGCTGATCGGCCGGCGGCGGTTCGTCCAGTCGGCCGTGTCGACGGCGGCGCTCGGAACGTCGGGACTCGCGAGCGCCAGTGCAAGCGGGCGAGAGGCGAGCGGGTCCGGCGCCTGCGGCGGCTTTCCGCCCGAGTCGCTCACGAAGTGGGGTCCCTCGGTGACTCTGGGGGACGGTGAAGCGCGGACGTTCACGACGACGATCACCTCCGGGACAACAACCATCCACGGTGTCCTGATCGACCGGGCGGCGCTCCAGGGACTACCGTCCGCAGCCGATCTCGCGGACTGCGGCGGATACGACGACAAGTACGGGCCCGACGGCCTGGCGACGACGATACACGGGAAGCGCTCACTGGAGTTCTTCGTCCCGTTCCCGGACGCCGAGGGCACGTCGATCACCTTCCTCGGACTCAACTGGAACCCCGGCGGGCATCCGCCGCCTGGCGTCTACGGGGTTCCCCACTTCGACGTCCACTTCCACGCGCTGCCGATGGCCACCGTCGACGCCATCGAGGGTTTGCGACGAGCGAGCCACGACGTGCCAGCGGCCCGGATCCCGGAAGGCTTCTCGCGGGCGCCGGACCCGAACGTCGGCGGCCCCGCCGTCGTGACGGACATGGGCGAACACCTGGTGAACCGCAACGCATCGGAGTTCGACGGCGAACCGTTCACGAACGCGCTCATCTGGGGGGTCCACGACGCGGACGACGACGGCGTCGCCGAACTCTCCTTCGTCGAGCCGATGGTCACGAGAGCGTACCTGACGGGACTCTCGGGCACCGACGAACGGCCCGTCCCACAGGCAGAAGACGCCCACGGGACCGGGCCGTGGCCGAGAACCTACAGCGTCCGCGACGTCCCGACTCGGGACGCTGTCGCGATAACGGTCCGGGGATTCGGCGGCGACTGACTGGCGGTGCCGTGGCGACGTCGCCCACCGCGTCTCGTACCAGATGGCGGTAATTCTGCCACCCGGCCGCCGGATGCCGGTCCCGGCGCTACACGGGACGAGAAGGATAATTACGCCTCCAGTGTTGTGCATAATATCCAAACGTTGAATACGGATGGGAAAGAGTGTCTCTCTGGTATGGCTGAGGCACAAGCGGATACAGCAGGTGGCAGCGGCAACGAACAGCTGATAGCGCTCGTCCTCTCCTTTTTGATCCCCGGCGTCGGGCAGCTCTACCAGGGGCGGAAGAAGGAAGCGATCGCCTTTTTCGGGGGATTCGTGCTCGCGATCGTCCTCAGCGTGGTACTGACGGTCGTCACGCTCGGTCTCGGGGCCATCCTCGTCCCCATCATCGTCGGCTCCGTGTGGGCGCTCGGCCTCTACGACACGTACGCCGAGTGGCTCGAACTCTGAACGGGCGGTTCTGACGACGAAGTGGGCCGGTCTGACCGACCGCGATTTTTCTCGACCGACGAGCCACTGGAATCGCACTCGTAGCAACTGCTCGCCGCCGAAACGGGACGGGACTGGACGGGGCTTGACTGGACGGGATCACCACCGTCTACCCCGCCCGAACGACGGCCGGGGACGAACCGGTCCGCGCTAGAACCGGTCGTGGACGACGACGAAGACGCCGCCCAGGACGGCGCCGTAGACGGCGTGCCACAGCAGCGACGGGAGCGCGAAGTTCGGGAACGGCGGGCTCGCCGGGGACCCGACGGCGCCCAGCCACAGAGGCATGACGAGCGCGGCCAGCACGAGCCAGGTCACGACGCCCCAGCCGAGGCCCGCGGCGACGACTTTCGCCGGGGAATCGACCGAGAGCGTGCCGACGAGGCCGGCGAACGCGAGCCCGAGGGCGGCTCCGTGGAACACGTGAACGAGAAACCCAAGTTGCAGGTTCGCCGGCGGTGCGAGCGTGTACAGCGACGGGATGGCGACGGCCAGGACGGCCGCGTTCATGACGACCACGAGCGCGCCCATGGCCAGGCCCCCGACGATTCCCCCGATGACACCAGCCGTCGCGTCGAACGAGACGTCGTCTTCGATCGTTACGGACCGTTGTGTTTCAGATGACATACAGGAGAAGGTTCACGCGGAGTGGGGTATGACAGTATGGCGGCTGTGTTCCATCGGGGTCAGACCGCGGTACTTCAATACGGTTGCCGCTCGAATCGGCGGCAACGACCAAACCGATGGCCTCCGAAGTTCCCACTATGGACCCGCTCGTCACGACGGACGGCGCGATGGGCGCCGACGAACTGCTCGCCGCGCTCGATGACGGCCGACGCGTGGTCGTCCGGACCGAGTTCCTCGGCGAGGAACACGAGGTGACACTGCGCCGCGACGGCGACGTCTTCTACTGCGACACCCCGACCAGGCTCCACAAGCACGAGAGCCGGGAAGAGATGCGCACCTGCATCGAGAAGCAGGGCTACGCCAGCGAGTGAGCGCGGGCGGACGCGGCGTGCACCACGCCGGGTGACCCGCAGGTAACTAGATGGTTTACGACGCTGGCGGCAGAAGCCCCGCTATGGCCGTCGACCCCTCCCCCGAACGCTTTCGCGACCTGATGCTCGGCGACGAACCCGGCCTCGAAGAGGTGATGGCCTGCGTGTTCGGCATCCAGAAACACGAGGTGCGAACTTACCGGACGCTGCTCGACGAACCCGCGAGCACCGTCGAGGAACTGGCCCAGGAACTCGACAGGGACCGGAGCAACGTGAACCGGTCGCTGTCGACGCTGCGCGAGAAGGGGCTGGCCGACAGGGAACGGCGCCTCCTCGACGGCGGCGGGCACGTCTACCAGTACGCCGCCACGCCGCTGGAGGAAGCCCGGGAACTGATGCACCAGACGCTCGACGAGTGGGCCGCCTACGTCCACGAGCGCATCGACGAGTTCGGGGACTGAGGGGCGAATTGTACTGTCACGGAGAGTGTCCCGGAGGAAGCCCGTTTCGAGTGTACTGGTCGCGGCGTTCCACAAAGGACGGACGCTATCGACGTGCCGTTCTGCGAACACGGCCTCTCACTCGTGCACTCGGAAGAACCGGTGTCCCCTATAGCTGACAGTGAAAGAGATTATTAGACGTGCCTGCGGCCATACACTACGTCGATTGCCAGCCGGAGTACAGCCCATCGCCTGATCGGAGGCGCGATACTGCTCGTCGGTACTGCGGCGCTATTCTCCGGAGCCAGTTTGGGTGCAGAGGGTCTCCTCTCCATCTCGTTCTTGTTGTACGGCGTCGTGAGCGTCGGTATCGGGTTCAAGTTGCTCATTTCGAACTCGTCGAGGTCCGGCGCGGCAGATTGAGCGAATACGACTGTCCGATCTCCTCACCGACTGCGCTCCGTCGCTGATATTACGTCCCGCTCCAGTCGAAATGAAGGGGTTTCAGTTCACCGGCGACCGCTCGACTCCGTGCGCTACCGACCGGCTTTATTGTCGTCGCGTTTGCAGGTCGAGCTATGGCGCCCTCCATCGGAACCCTGGCGCGCGGGTTCGCGGCGGTGTTCAGCTCGCTCGTTCTACTCGGCACGCTGGCGTTCGTCGCCCTCGTCGGTGCGCCCGTGATACTGCTCGAAGCGACCGGGCTCGCCGTCCCCGACCCCGTAGCGCTCGCCTGGATCGGCGCGTCCGCCGTGGCGGCGCTCTGGCTGGCGGTCGAGGGCGCGGCAGTGCAACTGGACGGTCTCGACGCCGTGGATCGCGGTGGTTCGTCCCAGCGAACGGCCCGGTACGCGGTGATCGCGGTGACGACGATTGCCGCGCTCGTCGTCGCCGTCCGGTTCCTGGCCCTGGCGATCCCGTGGGCGTTCGGGACGGGCGGCGCCGCCGCACAGGTTTTGGCCGTCGCCGTCGTCCTCGCGCTACTCGCCAGCCTCTACCGGACGGCCGACGCGGTACGAGACGGCTACCAGCGCGCACGGAGCGACCCGTCACGAGAAGCGAACACCCGCCGGCGCTAACCGCCCCACTTTTTGCCGCAGGGGGTCTGGCCCAACGTAATGGCCGAACTGGAGCTCACGGACGACGTGCCGTCGGTCGCCGACGACGGCGTCTGGCTGACCTGCATCGAGTGCGGCGAGGCGTTCGCACCCTTCGACGCGATTCGCTACACCTGCGACGACTGTGACGGACTGCTCGAAGCGCGCTACGCCGACCTGCCCACCTGGGACGACTTCGAAGGGGAGGGCGTCTGGCGGTACAACGCCGCGCTGCCGTTCGAGGAGGGCGTGACCCTCCCCGAGGGACACACGCCGCTGCACAAGGTCCCGCGGCTGGAAGACGACGTCGGCGTGAACGCGCTGCGGATCAAACACGAGGGGATGAACCCCACCGGGTCGTTCAAGGACCGCGGAATGACCGTGGGGGTTCGCGTGGCCCAGGAACTGGGCGTGGGTCGGCTGGCCTGCGCGTCGACGGGGAACACCTCCGCCGCGCTCGCAGCGTACGGCGCCCGCGCGGACCTGGAGACGCTCGTTCTCCTGCCCGCCGGCAAGGTCGCCGCCGGCAAGGTCGCCCAGGCGTCGCTCCACGGCGCGAGGATTTTGGAAGTCGACGGCAACTTCGACCAGTGCCTCGACATCGTCCAGGACCTCGCGTCGCGTGGCGAGGCCTACCTCCTGAACTCGCTCAACCCCTTCCGCCTCGAGGGCCAGAAGACCATCGGCCTGGAGTTCATGGAACAGTTCCGCGACGACTACGAGACGTATCCCGACCGCATCGTCCTCCCCGTCGGCAACGCCGGCAACACCGCGGCGCTGTACAAGTGCTTCCGCGAACTCCGGAAGGCCGGCGCCATCGAGGAGTCCGACGTCCCCGCCATCACGGGCGTCCAGGCCGAGGGCTCGGCGCCGATGGTCGAGGCCGTCCAGGAGGGCAACGACGAGGTCCGCCGCTGGGACGAGGTCGAGACCATCGCGACGGCCATCCGCATCGGCAACCCCGTCAACGCGCCCAAGGCGCTCCCGGGTATCCGCGAGACGGGCGGCACCGCCGTCGCCGTCACCGACGAACAGATCACCTCGGCCCAGCGCGACCTCGCCGAGGAGGGCGTCGGCGTCGAACCCGCCTCCGCCGCCAGCGTCGCCGGCCTCCGGAAACTCCGGGAGCAGGGCGTCGTCGATCCGGACGAGAACGTCGTCTGCCTGACCACGGGCCACCTGCTCAAGGACCCCGACGCCGCCGCGAAGGCCGGCGTCGACCCCGAACCCGTCCCCAACGACACCGACGCCGTGCTCGACCACCTGGCCCAGAACTGACTGGCGGCCCGAATCGCGCCCGTCGGCGCTTCGACCCAAATTTCCGTCGCGCTCACGAAGGATTTTACGTACCGCCGCAGATGCGAACTCCATGAGCGCGCTGTACAGCGTGGTCGAAGGGGCGCTGTTTCTGCTCGGACTGGCCTCCCTACTCACGTGGACGGCCATGGACTCGGCGGCACGAGACGGTGTCAGTACTCGCGTCTGGACGGCGTCTGCCCTCTTTCTTCCCGCAGTGGTTTTCTACGCCGTATTCGTCCGGACGCGGCATCCGCGTCGTCGGGCGCCGACGAGACTCGACCATTCGGCTCTCAGTCTCGCTATCGCAATCCTAGGCTGGACGCTTCTGGAATTTTCGTACTCTGCCGCCGTTCCGAGGAATGAAACCATCGCTGGAATCACTCTGTTTTCGATTCTGTCGGTTTCAGCGACGGTGTACGTCTCATTGAGCACCTTCTGGCCACGGAATCCGGAGTCGTCGCCAAACGCGAACGTGGACGGCCAGTAGAGGTCTCTCTGAGGATTTTCCAACTGGCGCGCGCTGTCGCGGCCTCCGGGCCGCGACGAAGCCGTGCGAGGGATGAGGAGCGCAACGGAGTGAGCACCGCAGTCGGTTGGGGAGGTGTGTGGCGGTCTGCTGTGCGGTGCGTCCCTGGTGGATGAAAGGGCGAGGCCCGGTGGCCGAAGCACGGCGAAGTAAGCACCGCAGCCGACAGGCGAGGAGCGCAGCGAGCCGCGCGAGGCGAGCGGGCCGAGGGCTTTCGACGTGTTTGCAGGTGTACAGTCGGCTGCGGCAAAACGGGCCGAGGGTTTTCCACAGACACCCCGAAAATCGCCACACGTAACGGAGAATACACACCATGTGACGCGCGTCCGACGCAGCTTTTTGTAGCCGCCCGTGGTACTCACTAGCGTGTCCTCGAACGCTTCGACCGCCGAGAATGGGGTCTCGGCCGAATCAGCCACCATCCCAGGCATCGCCACCGACGAACGCAACACCACCAGCACCCGGACGCAGTTCGACGTCGAGCGCGAGATCCTCTGTAACTACATCGAAGAACTGGAAGCGGAACTCGTCCGCGAACGCCAGCGCAGAGAGCAGGTCGTCGACCACTACGAGCAGTTGCTGGACGCCGAACGGAGTGCAGAGCCCGAATCGACCGGTGTGCTTCACAGCCTCTTCTGAGTCGCGAGAGACGCACCCGGTCGGACTATTTTCGACGCTATCCGGTTGACTATTCGCTGCGGTACTGACCGATGGCTATCAATCCGACCAGCACCAGAACTCCGATCGTAGCGGTCCTGGCAGTCCGCACGGCGACGACGAGTACTAACAGGAAGGTCGCGAGCAGTAACAGCAAGGCTGCATCGAGGCGGTGACGGAGGGCGTCGTCCATGCGGGCGAATCGAACAGCGCGGAAAAATCGGTTCCGGTGCGGATCGACCCCTGTGGCCGGCCGAATCCTCGTTCCGTCTTAAGCGCCGTTGAGCGAGATGTGCTTCGTCTCGATGATGCGCTCGTCGTCGTTGAGCCGGGCGAGCACGTCGTCGGTGGGCTCCTCGTCGAGGTTGTACACCGACAGGGCCTCGCCGCCGATGGTGCCGCGGCCGTTGAACATCCCCGCGATGTTGATGCCGCCCTCGCCCAGCACCGTTCCGATGAAGCCGATGACGCCGGGGGCGTCCTCGTTGCGGGCGACGAGCATGTGGCCGTGGGGGATGGCGTCGACGCGGTAGCCGTCGATGCGGACGATGCGCTCGTCGTCGCCGGCGAACTGGGTGCCGCTGACCTTGACGCTCTCCTCGCCGTCGCCGACTTCGACGGTGATGAGGCTCTGGAAGTCCTCGGCCTGGTTGGTCTTGGTCTCGGTGACCTCGATGCCGCGGTTCTCGGCGATGCCCTGGGCGTTGACGCCGTTGACGCTGCCGACGAGGGGTTCGAGGACGCCCTTGAGCGCGCTGGCGGTGACGAGTTCGACGTCCTCCTCGGCGATGTCGCCGGCGTAGGTGACGTTGACGTTCTCGACGCGGCCGTCGAACAGCTGGACGGCGACCTTGCCGGCGGTCTCCGTCAGGCCGATGTAGGGCCGGATGCGGCTGAAGACGGCCTCGTCGACGGAGGGCGCGTTGAGTGCGTTGACGACCGGTTCGTCCTCGAAGGCGGCCAGAATCTGGTCAGCGGTGGAGGTGGCGACGCCCACCTGGGCGGCCTCCGTCGAGGCGCCGAGGTGGGGCGTCACGATGATGTCGTCGACGTCCAGCAGCGGGCTGTCCGCGGGGAGGGGCTCCTCCGCGAAGACGTCGATGGCGGCGCCCTTGAGGACGCCGTCCTCGACGGCCTCGGCGAGGGCAGGCTCGTCGATGATACCGCCGCGGGCGCAGTTGACGACGTAGCCGTCCTCTAGCTGGGCGAGTTCCGCCTCGCCGATCATGTCCTCCGTCTCGGGCGTGAGCGGCGTGTGGATGGTGAGGAAGTCCGCGGCGGCGAGACAGTCGTCGAGGTCCTCGACGAGTTCGGCGTTGAACTGCTCGGCGCGTTCCTCGCTGATGTAGGGGTCGAACGTGACGACGTCCATCCCCAGATTACCGAGGCGCTTGGCGACTTCCTGGCCGACGCGGCCGAAGCCGACGACGCCGAGCGTCTTGTTGTTGACCTCGGTGCCGAGGTAGTCGCCTTTGGCCCACTCGCCGTCCTTCAGGCGGTCGTGGGCCTGCGGGATGGAGCGGGCGGTGGCGAAGGCCATCGCGACGGAGTGTTCGGCGGCGGCGCGAACGTTGCCCTCCGGCGCGTTGGCGACGATGACGCCGTGGTCGGTGGCGGCGTCGATGTCGATGTTGTCGACGCCGATGCCGGCCCGGCCGACGATGACGAGGTCCGGCGCGGCGGCCAGGACTTCCTCGGTGACTTCGGTGCCCGAACGGACGATCAGCGCGTTGGCGTCGGCGACTGCGTCCAGCAGTGCCTCTCCTTCCACGTCGTAGGCAGTCTCGACGTCGTGGCCCGCCTCCCGCAGGCGGTCCAGACCCGCGTCAGCGATCGGATCGGTAACGAGTACGTTCATGTGCGTGGAATCTGTGGGGGAAGGGATAACGCTTGTTTTTCGGCCGGGGCTGAGCGCAGCGAAGGCCCGGCGAACGGGCGAGCGGGAGCGAACGCAGTGAGCGACACGCGAGCCGGCTGGGGCCGAACGGAGTGAGGAACCTCCGAAGGGCGAACGGGGAGGAACGACCCGTGAGCAGCGAGGCGCCGAGCGGAGCGAGGGGCCTCGACAATACGAGCGGGAGCGGAGCGGTCGCAGAGCGACCTCGTTTGCTCGAACGGAGAACTCCCGGGAAGGAACGCGACGTGTGCCTGGCGACGGCCGTCGCTCCGCTGGCAGCGCCCCACAGCGGAGTGGTAACCGATGGGATGGACCGACTCACTCGACGTCGGCCCGGTCGAAGAGGTCAGTCAACAGCGATCCCTCGGCCTTGCGGAGGTGGGCGTGTAGCGTCGGGGCAGTGATGTCGAGCGAGTCGGCGACGTCTTCGGCCGTCGAATCCCGGGGCCAGTTGAAGTAGCCGGCGCGGTACGCGGCCTCGATGACCTCCCGCTGGCGGTCGGTGAGACCGGCCAGTCCCGCGTCCCGGATGCCGGCGGGTTCCTCCAGCGGGCCGGTGCGCTCTCGCTTGGCGACGACGACGGCGTCGGGGTACTGCCGGTCGAGGTGGTCGGTCAGGGCCCGAACGTTCGCGTCGGCGGGAACCTCGACCTCGTAGGTGGCCCGGTCGTCGTCCGTCCGGGCGGCCTGGACCGCGCTGCCGAACTCCAGGAGGGTACCGAGGAGCGACTCCCCCGCCACGGACCACTCCACGAGCCCGTCGGTCTCGCCGTCGCGAATGGTCCGGACCGACCCGGGAACGCGAGAGTCGAGCGCCGCCGACACCATCGCACCGGGCGCGCCCGTGACGTGCACGTACGCGAGGTGGTCCTCGGCGGTTGCAGGGACGAATCCGGAGACGGTGAGGTCGGCGCCGGTGGCGGCCGCAGTCGCGGCGAGGGGGTCCGACTTGGCAGGGTGTTCGAGTTCGAGTTCGATGATGGACTCCGCCGACAGCAGGCGTCGGGTCTCGACTGCGTTGATGGCGTGGCCGATGCTCTCCCCGAGTTCTCCGAGGACGGCGCGTTCCCGGTCGCTCACGTCAGCGCGCTCGGTGTCCAGCCCGAGCACGCCGTACACCGTGCGGCCGTAGCCGACCGGGACGACGACCCAGGTACCGTCGTCGGTCTCGGCCGTGGGGACGGCGCCTTCGTCTTCTGCCCGGGACACGCGGCCCAGGACGTCGCCGTCGAGGGCGTCGTCGAGCGCTGGTGGGGCGGGGCCGGTGTGGTCGCCGGCGACAGTCCATCTGTCGGCGTCGCCGGTCCAGGTCGCGACGTCCGCGATACAGGCCGTCCGGTAGAGGTCGGACTCCACCACGCGGTCGGAGACGGCGCGCTCGATCCGCTCGCGGGAGGGGGCCGAGACGAGCGCCTGATTCACGCCTCGAATGACGGCGTTCAGGTCGTTGAGCGTGGCGAGTTCGTCGCGGTGGGCGGCCAGCTCGCGCTCGCGCTCGAACCGGGCGGTCACGTCGTAGTAGACGAGCGTGTTCCCGATCTGGCGGTCGTGGCGGTCGACGATCGGCGAGATGCGAACCTCGTAGACGCTGTCTTCGAGTTCGATCTCCGCCAGGGCGTCCTCGGCGCCGAAGTCGATCCGCGACTCGTCGACGAACGACCGGGCCGGTTTGCCCAGCGCCGCCCCCGGGTCGTAGCCCAGTATCTCGCCGGCAACGGCGTTACTGTAGACGATCCGGTGGGCGTTGTCGACGATGACGACGCCGGCGTCGAGCTGTGAGATCGCGGCGTTGCGACCGAGCTGGCGCGTCGCGGGCACGAGGTCGAACAGCTGGCGGCGAAATAGGGCGTAGCCGAACGCGAGGCCGGTGACGGTGAAGGCGTAGGGCGTCAGGTCGATCGTCTGGCCGGGTTCGAGGAACACGATGTCGAGGACGTTCGCGACGAACGGCGTCGCGATCCCGAGCAAGAGGAGGACGGACTGATCGGTGTACAGGTAATCGGAGACGAAGACGAGTCGGACGAGCAGGGCGACGGCCACGGCTATCAGCACGTACGTGTAGAGCGTGTGGACCCAGAAACCCGGACCGTAGGTGAACTCGACGAGGGCGAGGCCGTCGACGCTGAGGACCCGGACCTCGGTCCACATCAGACGGTGCCACGGATTCGTCCAGAACGCGAGGACGGAGAGAGTCGGAAAGACCCCCAGCAGCGCGACGCTCCGGCGCGTCACGTACTGGTCGTGGCCGGTGTAGGCCAGCGCGAAGAGGAACAGCCAGAGGTGCAGCGTCGTCCCGATCCACTGGACGTCCTCCCAGAACAGCCGCCAGGCGGGCTGAGGCGTCAACAGGGCGATGGCGTACCCACCCGACCAGATCGACAGCGAGACCATCAGGAGGGCGAACGGCACGGCACCCGGTTCGCGCCGATGCCGGGAGGCGTAGCCCGCGAGCGCTGACATGATACCCGTGCAGGCGACCAACAGCGCGACGAAGAGCCAGCCCCTAGTGGTGACTACCATCGTTCGACCTCGGCGTGTGTGTCAGTTTCGTCCCGATCGTTCCGTCCATAGTGATCGCTCGTATTGAGGATTGCGCGAGTAGTGAAATAATTTGGCCAATTATCGGTCTCAATCACGGTAGCACATCCAGCAGCGGATTCGACGTCGCTGCAGTACGTCGGTTCAGACCATCGACGGGCGTGAACCGGCGTACCGCCGGCGAGGGGCGCCCTCGAATAGCCCTCCTCCGGCAGGGCGACACCGTATGCGAGGACGCGGGGATCACGACCTGACTTCGAGCCCACCGGTCGTCCTGCTGCTCATGCCGACGCCGCCCCCGAGCCAAGCGAGAAACGGGTTGTTCCCGGTGAGAAATGGGTTGTTGCCGGTGAGAAACGGATTGTTGCCAGTGAGAAATGGATTGTTCCCGGTGAGAAACGGGTTGTTCCCGGTGTCGAACAGGGGGACGCGCTGGATTCCCGCAGCGATGACCACGTCGTCCGGCGACACGCGGGCGAGATTGACGACAGTGACCCAGGGATGGGCCTCGCCAGAGACGACACCGACGAACGTCGCGGTCTCGGCCGACTGGCCCAGGATCGAGTGGCCGTCGGCCCAGTTCGAGATCGGTTCCGGCGGGCTCTCGGAACCGCCCTGCGACTCCGATTCGAGATCCACCGCCGTCGGTCCGGCGATCCACTCCACGGATCCGGCGTCCGTGGCCCCGGCGGTTCGGAGCATCTCGCGGGCGGCGTCGTGACGGAGGAGCTCCCCGAAGGGCATCTCTGTCAGTGGATTGCCGGACTGGCCGGCGAGCGACGCGTTCGGCGTCGCGAGGGTGGCGAATCCGTACGACTGCCCGCCCATCGGCGCCGGAAAAGTCGTCGTGTCCGCCGCGTCCAATCGGTCGCTCCCCGTCGCGACGTCTCCGGGGACGACGTAGACGGTGTTCGGATCGGTTGAGTCGAACGTGTCACCCGGCTCGATCCGCTCGCCGGGTGACTCCGATTCAGACCGGCCAAACGCGTTCGCCCGGGAGAACGCATTCGACTCGCCGTGCAACACCACGACGCGGAGGTCCGTCGGGTCCTCGGGCGCCCGCTGCGACCCAGGATACCACGGCGACCCCGAGTCCCACTTCGACCCCGGATACCACTTCGAGTCCGGGAACCACGCCGGACCGGGAACCTCGAACCCGCTCGCCTGGACGGTCACCTCGTCGGCGTCAATCGCGCTCCCGTCGAACATCGCGAGAGTCAGGGCCGCGGGGACCGTCAATTCGCCGAACGCCTGCTCCGGGATCAGGAGGGTCGCCTTCGACGGGTCCGCGAAGACCGACGCATCGCTTCCCACCGCGAGCCGGTCGAGTCCGAAGTCGGCGGCGTTGCCAAGCGCCGGTATCGACCGCCGAGTCCCCGTCTGGTCGGAGAGCGCTCCGACGCCACCACCGCCTCCGAGTGTCGCCGCCTGCTGAGCGCCGGGTACGGAGCCGTCGGGAGCGCGCAGCGTCGCAGACCCGGATCCAGGCGTGGAGACGGTAGCGAGGGCGGCTTCGAGGAGCGTCGGCTCCGACAGTGGCGAACGTCCGTAGACGGCGATCCGGTTCGTGATGGTGACCTCGCGGTCGACCGAGTCGATGGTCCGGACGACCGTCGGCGACTCCCGCGCCACCTCGGTCATTCCGAGTTCCGTCTGGGCACCGTCGGGGAGTATCACCGGATCGGCCTCGAACTCCGTACCGGCGAGCTCGCCACAGCCGGCTATCCCGGCGGTCGCACCGACGCCACAGGCGGCCAGAAACGCCCGACGTGATCGTTTCCACTGTGCTCCGGTCCGCGTCGCCCTGTCTTTTCGTCGCATAGGTGGAGCCTAACTGGGACGGTTGTAAATCGCGACGCTACGTACCTCGTGTCCCGTCCCACTCCGGTTGCCGTCGTGCGGTTCAGTAGCGAGAGCGGCAGGTCGGCGATGTCGACAGCAGAGCGGTCGCCGGGAGGCATACTATGACGACTGCCACGTCGCGTCACCAGCGGAACCAGACCCGGCCTCCCCATCCGTCCGCGCTCCGGAGACCAGTCCATACCCGAACGGGACGACGCCGAGGACGCGAACGGTAACCGGCATCGCCACGCCCACGGCGGTAGGCGGTCGGCGCGTCCAGTCGTCGGTCTCGCAGCGCGATCGCGCCGCTGCGACTACCCGAATCTACCCGTCAGTACCGGTCAGTCGTCGAAAAAATTCGATCGCTCAGAGGCGAACCTACCGCCAGGCCGGTAGCGAGGCGGCGTCGTCGAGGGGGAGCGTCAGATAGGCGCCGTCCGTCGTTACGTCGGCGATGATGAGCGTATCCTCCTGGCCGGCTTCGACGGAAGCCATGACGTCTGCATCGGTTGCCGCCTCGGTCTTTGCTACCGTGTTCGACTCCATGTATGACAATGTGTAACACCCATATATAAGAATACCGGAATCCCGGGACGGGGGTAAGTTTTGCGTCGGACGAACGACTGACTCAACGGCATATTGCGGTAATATATGCCCACAACGGGCTTCAGTACCGTCGTGTGAAGTGGTAACAAACCAGAATGTCGCTCACGCGCGCTCGGGGACTATCTTGATAGGGCCGCGGATCCGGTCGCGGTGCGGTCTGCAGTGGCGGTTGCGGTGCGGTGCAGTGGCGGTGCGGTCGGCACCAGCGCAGCACCCGGTTGCGAACGAGCGAAGCGAGTGAACGACCGGTCTTTTTTGGTCCACGTTTTTCGAGGAGTGGTTCGCGAGCAGCGCGAGCCAACCCGACGACGAAAAAGGTGGGAACGGTTAGGACTTTGTACGTGGGGGCGGTGAATCGCAACATGAACGTCGCAGACGCCATGACGCCCCGCTCGGAGGTCGTGACTGTCGAGATCCCGGGCACCCGCGCCGACGTGCTGGAGTACCTCCAGGAGCGCAAGTTCTCTTCGGTTCCGATCATCAAGCAGACCGACGACGGCGAACAGTTCCGCGGGCTGGTCTCCCGCGAGTCGCTGATCGAACAGCCCGACGAGGACCAGCTGGCGCTGCTCATCGAGGAGACGCCAACCGTCACCGCCGACGCGAGCATCGAACACGTCGCGGCCGTGATGGCCGCCGAGGGAGCACGCCGGGTCCCCGTCGTCGACGGGAAGCTCGAGGGGATCGTCACCGTCACCGACGTCATCCGCGCGATCGCGACCGGCAACGCCGACGGCGACACGAACGTCGGCGAACTCGCCCGGCGGTACGTCAACTGCGTCTACGCCGGGACGCCCCTGCCCGTCGCCGAGCAGGAGCTGTTCCACGCCGACGTCCCCTACGGCGTCGTCCTGGACGACGACGGGGAGACCTGCGGGATGATCACCGAGGTCGACATCATCGACGTCGCTCGCGTCGTCGAAGGAGAGGCCCAGACGGGTGACTCGATGGCCGGGGACGACGACGACTGGAAGTGGGAGTCGATCAAGGCGGTCGGGAGCCGGTACATGCCGACGCGGAACGTCGAGATCCCCAGCACACCGGTCCGGGAGCTCATGACTGCGGATCTCGTCACCATCGGCGAGCGCCGCACCGCACGCGATGCGGCCCAGATCATGATCGAGGACGACATCGAGCAGATCCCGCTCGTCTCGGGCGACCAGCTCGTCGGCATCGTCCGCGACATGGACCTCCTGGAGGGCCTATGACGGACGACGCCGAGCGGCGGGCGTCGTCGACCGAAGGGAGCGACGCCGAAGGAGCGAGCGGCGGAGCCGCGAGCAGCGAGGGGTCGTCGAACGGCGAGCGGGAGCAGCCGGAGGGTGCGACACGCGAGCGAGACGCGGACGGCCAGACACTCGTCGAACTTGCGAAGCGACGGGGCTTCTTCCTCCAGTCGGCTGGCGCCTACGGTGGCGTCTCGGGCTTCTACACCTTCGGTCCCCAGGGCGCCGCGCTGAAACAGGCCATCGAGGACACCTGGCGCGACCGGTTCACCATCCAGGAGGGCAATATGGAGGTCGACGCGCCCACCGTCCTCCCCGAACCCGTCTTCGAGGCATCGGGCCACCTCGACGGCTTCGACGACATGCTCGTCGAGTGCCCGGAGTGCGGCGAGAGCCACCGCGCCGACCACGTCGTCGAGGACAACACGGACCTGGAGGACGCCGAGGCCCTGCCCGTCGAGGAGGTCGAGGAGCTCATCGCCGAGTACGAACTCGTCTGCCCGAACTGCGGCGCCGGCCTCGCCGGCCAGGCCGTCGAGGACTTCAACCTGATGTTCGCGACGAACATCGGCCCCGGGGACTCCTCGCCGGGCTACCTGCGACCCGAGACCGCCCAGGGCATCTTCGTCGAGTTCCCCCAGCTGGCCGAGTACGCCCGGAACCAGCTCCCCTTCGGCGTCACCCAGATCGGTCGGGCCTACCGCAACGAGATCTCCCCCAGGAAGTCGCTCCTGCGGGTCCGGGAGTTCACCCAGGCCGAACTGGAGCTGTTCATCGACCCGGAGGAAGACGAACCCGACCTCGGTCCCGTCGCGGACGTGACGGCGCCGTTTTACCCCGCGACCGAGCAGGAAGCCGACGACGGCGATCCCTACGAGGCCACTATCGGCGAGATGGTGGAGGACGGCGTCATCGCCAAGCCGTGGATCGCCTACTACCTCGGCGTCGCGAAGGAGTGGTACGAGCGGATCGGCGTCGACATGGACCGGTTCCGGTTCCGCCAGCACCTCTCGGGCGAGCGGGCTCACTACGCCGCGGACTGCTGGGACGCCGAGGCCGAAGTCGACGGGGACTGGATCGAACTCGGCGGCTTCGCCTACCGCTCTGACTACGACCTCTCGAAACACGACGAGTACTCCGACGACGACTTCACGGTGTTCAAACAGTACGACGAGCCGATCACGACCGAGCAGGCACTCGTCGACCCGGACATGAGCTACCTCGGGCCCGAGTTCGGCGGCGCCGCCCAGGACGTCGCCGACGCGCTGGCGGACCTGGCCGAGCGAAATCCCGCGGCCTTCGAGGAAGCGGGAGAAGACGGCGAGGTCTCCGTCGAGGTCGACGGCGAGGAGTACACCGTTCCCGTCTCCCAGACCGACTTCCGGGTCGAGGAGGTCACCGAGTCGGGCGAGCACGTCACTCCCCACGTCGTCGAGCCCTCGCTCGGTATCGACCGGGCGCTGTACACCGTCCTCGACCACACCTATCGCGAGGACGAGATCGACGGCGAGGAGCGGGCGTTCCTCGAACTGCCTGCAGAGGTCGCCCCGACGACCGTCGGCGTCTTCCCGCTGATGGACAGGGACGGGCTGGGCGAGAGAGCCCGCGAGGTCGCTCGCGAGTTGCGAGAAGCGGGCCTCTCGGTCACCTACGACGACGCCGGCGCCATCGGCCGCCGGTATCGCCGGCAGGACGAGGTCGGCACGCCGTTCTGTGTCACCGTCGACTACACCACCATCGGGGAGGGTCGGGACGACGACGAGGGGGAACCGGGGACCGTCACCGTCCGCGAGCGCGACACCACCGCACAGCGGCGGATTCCGGTCGAGGAACTGACCGAGACGCTGACCGCGCTGCGGGACGGCGACCTGTCGTTCGACGACCTCTGATAGTGGTGGTTGTAATTCGTTCCCAACGTTTATCCGTCGACGGTCGATTCAGCCCTGAGACACACTCGATAGCGTCTACCCGACGAAAATGGTTACAACCACCACTATGAGACGATGGCCGAGGAACTGAAGCGTCGGCTGGTCCACGCCAGCGGCACCCTGGTCCCGCTCATCGCCGTCGTCGACCCCTCCCGGTGGGAACTCGTCCAGGGGGTGCTCGTCGCCGGTGCGGTCGTCGCCGTCCTGCTCGAAATCGTTCGTCTGTACGTCGGCCTTGACTGGGTCGTCTACGACCGCCTGACCAGAGAGTACGAACAGGACAACCTGGCGGGCTACGCGCTTGCGCTGATCAGCATGGGCGTCGTCGCCGTCGCCTTCGACCAGTCAGTCGCCATCCCGGCCATCCTGATGCTCACCATCGGTGACCCGATCAGCGGCCTGCTGGGCTCTGGTGAACTGCGGACCGCCAAGCAGGCCTACGTCCTGCTGACGATGTTCGGCGTCTGTCTGCTCATCGCGGCGGGGCTGGGTGTCCCGACCGTGCCCGCGGTGCTGGGCGCGCTGGCCGCGACGGCCGCCGACGGGCTCAAACCCGTCGTCGCGGGCTACGTCATCGACGACAACCTCACCATCCCGCTGGCGGCGGCCGTCGCGATCGCGACGGGGATCCGGTATCTCCCGTCGGTCGTCTGAGCGCGACCCGCCGTCACTCGCCGGTCACGTCGGCCACGAGCGGTGCGAGCGAGTCCGTCAGCCGGTCTGCGTGCTGGATCATGACGGTGCCGAGGACGCTCATCGCGAGGACGTAGCCGACGGTGAACGCCGGGACGACGTCCGCGAGGGTACCGCCCGCGCCTGCGGCAAGCGTCGCGATGACCAGCGAGAACTCCGCTCGCGGGACGAGGCCGATACCGGTCCGGAGCGACCGCGTGGGCGAGAGGTCGTAGACGCGGCCACCGATGGTACCGCTGACGAGCTTGGTTCCGGTGGTGAGGACGACGGCGACCGCGAGCAGGGCGGCGACGCCGGCCAGCACGGTGACGTCCGTCGTCAGCCCGATGGCGAAGAAGAAGACGGCGGCGAAAAGATCCCGGACCGGGGCGACGACGTCCTCGATGCGCTCGGTGTGGGGCGTCTGGCTGAACGCGGTCCCGACGAAGAAGGCGGCGACGGCCTCGCTGACGCCCGTCGCGAGCGCCGCGCCGGCGACGAGCGTCGTCGCGCCCAGCACGTGCAACAGGAACAGTTCGTCGTTCGGCAGGTCGAAGGCCCGCTCGACGTAGTCGGTTCCGTACCAGGCGACGACGGCGACGGCCCCGAGGAAGGCGAAGGCCCGGGCGACGTCCATCGCTGCACCGGCCAGGTCGCCCGCGCCGGTGAGCAGCGCCGCGACGAGGGCGAGGTACACCGCGATGACGATGTCCTCGAAGACGAGCGTCCCGAGGATCGGTTCGGCCTCCGGGTTCGCGACCCAGCCCCGGTCGATGATCGACTTCGTGACGACGGCCGACGAGGAGATGTAGACGACGCCGGCGATCAGCAGCGTCTCCAGGGGCGTCCGACCGAAGAGGACGCCCAGGGCGACGCCGGCGCCGAAGTTCAGCAGGAAGTCCACGGAACCCGCCTTGGTGATCCGCTTCCGGTCGGCCAGCAGCTGGCCGACGCTGAACTCCAGCCCGAGGAAGAAGAGCAGGAAGACGATGCCGAGTTCGGCGGCGACCGCGATGAACTCGCCGTACGCGACGAGCTGGAGCGAGACGCCCAGCACCTCCGTGGGCCACTCCGGACCGACGAGGATGCCGGCGACGATGTAGGCGGGGATCACCGACAGGCCGACGCGGTTGGCAGCCAGGCCGGCGAGCGCGACCGCTGCCAGGGCGATCCCGATCTCGACGAGTGACGCCGCCATCAGTCCTCAACCAGGTCCGACAGGGCCGAGTGCTCCTCGCGCGAGCCCAGGGTGACGAGCACGTCGCCGGTCTCGATGGTCGCGTCGGGACCGGGATTGGGGATCGTCTCCTCGCCCCGCTGGATCGCCATCACGGACACCCCGGTCCGGCTGCGGATGTCGCAGTCGGCGATGCTCTGGCCGACGACCGGTGCGTCCGCCCCGACCTCGGTCCACTCGATGATCGCCTCCCCCAGCGGCACCTCCACCTCGTCGAGTTCCACCGGCTGGAAGTACGCCCCCTCCAGTATAGAGCCGAGCTGACGGGCCTGCTTGCCGGTCAGCGAGAACAGCTGTTCGCTGTCGGCGTCCGGGTCCGGCCGCCTGTAGACGTCCCGCTTCCCGTCGTGGTGGATGATCACCACCAGCCGCTCGTCCCCGTCGATTTCGAGTTCGAACTTGTGTCCGACCCCGGGGACCTCCGTCTCGTAGATAGTCACGTTTCGAGGTTCGTACCGCCCGTTATTAAGCGACGAGGTCCCTCCAGCGGTCCCACCGGCCCCAGCAAGCTTAAGCCCGCGAATCACGACTCGGCGCATATGCTCGTCGAGGTGCTCGTCGGTGCCGCCGTCAGTCTTCTCCTGCTCGTCGTTATAATCGGGTACGCGATCCGCCGGAGCCCACAGCTGTTCGTCGCCGAACGACTGGCCGAGAAGGTGTACGAGGACGACGAGTAGGTGTTGTTGGTGAGGTGTGGTTGCTAGTTACAGTGTGTAGAGGTATCCTATGGGAGTTCGAGTTATCGACGCGACTGGAGACGACAACACGTTGAAAGCCCTCAGCCCGGTCGCCTCGGGTGACTCGCTGCGCGCCTCACTCCGTTCGGTGCTTGCGTCGTCAGCCGTCGGCGATCGGTCCTCGCCCTTTCATTCCTCCAGGGAAACCGTGACGCTCGCGCGATGAAACGCGCTCGCGATTGACTCCCCACTCCTCCCCGGATTCGGCGCGGACGCGCCGAATCACGCTTCCTGACCGCTCCGTAACCGTCCGGCCGGGAGCGAGTAGCCGAGCGAAAGTGAGGCTCTCGCGACCAGGGGAAGGGCAGGGCTGCGGTGCCGTGCCTGGTGGACTGAAAGGGCGAGGCGGACTCCGGGAACCCCGGACCCGCAAGCACCCACGGCGCGCAGCGGGTCCGCGGGACCGGAGTGCGCCGAGGGCTTTCTGGTTGTTGTTGTCGCTGTTCGTTTCACCAACTCGACCGAGAGTTATCCATTCAACTCTCACACCCAATGATTCGAGCGGAACCCGTCCCCATAGCTTCACTTCCGCCACGCTACGCGAACCCTTAAACTGAGAGAGGGCGAACGACCGACCGGATGGCCCAGTCCGACGCCGAGTACGAGGGCGAGTACGTCGAGCACCCGCGCATCACGCCGGAGATGCTCGAGAAGCGCCGCTACCAGACCGAACTGGCCGAGGCGGCGCTGCGTGACCACACCCTCGTCTGTCTCCCGACCGGACTGGGCAAGACGACCGTAAGCCTGCGGGTGACCGCGGAGCGACTCGAAGACGCCGCCTGGAAGTCGCTCCTGCTCGCCCCGACCAAACCGCTCGTCCAGCAACACGCCGAGTTCTACCGCGAGGCGCTGACGATTCCCGACGACGAAATCGTCGTCTTCACCGGCGACGTCCGCCCGGACTCCCGGGCCGACCTCTGGGAGGATGCCCGCGTCGTCATCGCGACGCCGCAGGTCGTCGAGAACGACCTGGTTGGGAACCGCATCTCCCTGAAAGACGTCGTCCACTGCACCTTCGACGAGTGCCACCGGGCCTCGGGAGACTACGCCTACAACTACATCGCCGAGCGCTACCACGCCGACGCCGACGACCCGCTCGTCACCGGGATGTCCGCCTCGCCCGGCGGCGACGAGGAGGAGATCCTGGAGGTCTGCGAGAACCTCGGGCTGAACGAGGTGACGGTGATGACCGAGGCCGACGCCGACGTCGACGAGTTCACTCACGACACCGACGTCCAGTGGGAGCGGGTCCAGCTCCCCGACGAGGTCATCGAGATCCGCGACGCGATCAACGAGGTCGTCAGGGACCGCCTGACCAAGCTGAAGGAACTGGGCGTCGCCTCCTCGACCTCGCCGGACGTCTCCGAGCGGGACATCCAGGGGATGCAGGCCGAGCTCCGGAAGTTGATGGACAACGACCAGTCCGAGGGGTACAGCGGCATGAGCCTGCTGGCCGAGATCCGCAAACTCCGGACCGCGGTCACCTACGTCGAGACCCAGAGCGTCGAGGCGCTGAACCGCTACTTCGACCGCCAGCGCGAGGCCGCCCGCTCGTCCGGTGCGTCGAAGGCCGACCAGCGACTCGTCAGCGAGCCGAAGATCAAGGAGGCGATGCGGAAGGCCGACTCCTACGACGACCTGCACCCGAAGTTCCGCCAGACGCGCATGCTGCTGGCCCAGACGCTGGGCATCGAGAACGGCGAGCGCGTCATCGTCTTCACCGAGTCCCGCGACACCGCCGAGACGCTCGTCGAGTTCCTCTCGAACCACTTCGCGGTCCAGAAGTTCGTCGGCCAGAGCGACACCGACGGCAGCGAGGGGATGACCCAGACCGAGCAACAGGAGACCCTCGACCGGTTCCGCGCCGGCGAGTTCGAGGTTCTGGTGTCGACCTCCGTCGCCGAAGAGGGTCTGGACGTCCCCGAAGTCGACCTCGTCCTGTTCTACGAACCCGTCCCGACCGCCATCCGCTCCATCCAGCGCAAGGGGCGGACCGGGCGCCAGACGTCGGGCAAGGTCCACGTCCTGCTGGCCGAGGACACCCGCGACGAGGCGTACTTCTGGAAGTCCCGACAGGACGAGAAACGGATGGAACGCGAGCTCCGGGAGCTGAAGTCCGCCGCCGACGAGATCAAGTCGGAACTCGTCGACGACCAGGCCGGGCTGGACGAATACGAATCCCAGAGCGATGGAGACGAGTCCGTGGCCGAAGGGGGCAGTGACGGGGCCGATGGCGGTAGTAAGGAGGGCCCTACTGACGCCGAAAACCCCACCGTTTCAAGTGGAACCGATGATGCTCCAGAACGCCCTATCGACACCCATACAGGCCGGGACGCAGACGAAGGAAAGGGGATGGCGAACGGCGGCTCGAAGGAGGGTGACGGGCAGGCCGGCCTCGACGCGTTCGCCGGGACCGACCGAGCGAAAGCGTCGAACGCGCCGGACGTCGGTGGCGAGGCTGACGGTGCTGACGAGGCAGCGGCGGAAGGGACTTACCCCGAACCACACGCCGACGGCGAGGAGTCGGTCGAGATCGTCGCCGACCAGCGCGAACTCGACTCGACCATCGCGCGAGACCTCTCGACGCGGGACGGGATCGAGACCAGGCTCGAGACGCTGGCCGTCGGCGACTACATCCTCTCCGACAGGGTCTCGGTCGAACGGAAGACCGTCAGCGACTTCCTCGACACGCTCACGGGCGGGGACCGCTCGATGTTCGAGCAGGTCGGTGACGCCGCCCGCAACTACGCCCGGCCGGTCGTCGTCATCGAGGGCGGGGACCTCTACGGGGCGCGCAACGTCCATCACAAGGCCATCCAGGGGGCGCTGGCCTCGCTGGCCGTCGACTTCGGCGCGAGCATCCTCCGGACGACCGACGAGACGGAGACCGCGGACCTGCTGGAGACCATCGCCCGCCGCGAGCAGGAGACCGGTGACCGGGAGGTCGACGTCCACGGCGAGAAGCAGTCCCGGACGCTCCCCGAACAACAGGAGTACGTCGTCTCCTCCGTCGCGGAGGTCGGCCCGGTCACCGCCCGGACGCTGCTCGACCACTTCGGCAGCGTCGAGGCGGTGATGACTGCCGGCGAGGACGACCTGATGGACGTCGACGGCGTCGGCGAGGTGACCGCCACGCGCATCCGCGAAGTCGTCGCTAGCGGCTACGAAAGGTAAATTAGGCTACTGTTGTGGCAAGTTTAATGGTCGTTCAGTATAGACAAATATCGGGGGTCAGGTGTGAGTACACCGACGTATCAAGTGGGGGAATCGTTCGAATTCGCACTGCCGGATACAGGTGCGGGTGGAGAAACGCGTACGGCGACGGAACTGGCGGGGAGTCACGACTACGTCGTCGCCGTACTGTTACGTGATCACTACTGTCCGCGGTCCCGCCAGCTCGTGCAGTCGCTGGCCGCTGCCTACGAGGAGCTCGCCGGCCGTTCGACGGCCGTCGTGCCCGTCCTGCCGGACTGCCCGGAACGGGCGTCTGTCTGGCAGCGGCGATACGACCTGCCGTTCGGCCTGCTCACCGATCCGAAATCGGTGGCAGACGACGGCAACGCGTTCGACGCGTTCGAGCCGTTCCAGCGGCTCCTCCCGGAATGTCCCGGGTCGGTGCTGTTCGAGTCCGACGGCGACCAGCTCCGGTTCGCCCGGACGGTCCAGACCGACAGGGCGAGCGACGCGTCCGCGGTGGACGCCGTGCTCGCGGCCATCGACGACCACGCGACCGACAGCGTCGTCGACCCGGTCGGCACCGGTCCGGACGCGGAAGCGGCCGGCGACGGTTTCTGAAGCCGGTGACGACGCCGACCGACCGCGGTCCCGGACCGCCGTCGGTGCGTCGACTCCCGTCGAATCGCTAGTACCCAGTCGCCTCGAGCGTCTCGGCCGCCTCGCGCGCGGTTTCGAGGTGCTCGCGGGTCTGGCGTGGCGTTTCCGCGTTCGCCGCGAGCCGCGCGTGGCGCTCGACGGTCTGGGCGAGGACGACCTGTGCCTGGCCGAGGTGCTGACCGACGGCGTCGCTCAACGGCGTCCCGGTCGGTTCGTCCACGCCGACGTCGACCGACTGCGACCCCGGCCTCGACGGCCCCTGGTCGGTGTTCGCTGACGCCGAGGGGGCGGCCGACGGGACCTGCTGGACGGTCTCGTCAGCGCCGCGAGCCTGACCGGGAGCCTCCTGCGGTTCGTCTGCAGACTGATCCGCGATGGCCTCGCGCGCCTGATCCGCGGCCGACCGGTCGGCTCCCGGCCGGTTCGATTCGGTCGCCTCGTCGCTCCCGAACTGGACGGTGGCGTCGTCGCTCGGACTGGTCACCTCGATGTTGTCGGGTCGGGCGTCGCCGTTCGCCGCGGGACGGTCGCCCGATTCGGCCGTCTCCGCAGCGCCCTCCTCGGCAGCCTCCTCGCCCGCGGACCCACCGCCGTCGCCGCGGTCGACCGGCTTCTGGCAGGTCGGACAGAACTCCTGGCCGTCGTAGCGGAAGATCGGGTCGCCGCAGTCCCCGCAGTGGGCGTTGGTCATCGTCGCGCCCTTCAGGAGGAGTTCGCTCATCTGTTCGGTCGTCTTCCGCCGCTCCTCGTCCTGCTCGTACTTCTCGCGTAACTTCTCGCGTTCGGCTTCCTTGTCGAAGTCGCTCATACGAAACGTGTGGCCGCGCGGGAGAAAAGGGTTTGCGGGAGAAGGTTCATCGGCCCGTCCGTCGTAGGACCGGCCATGTCACTCGTCGGCGCCGTCATCGTCTTCCTCGTCGGCTACGTCTCCGGGCGGGTCACCCTGTGGCTCGCCGGCCTCGCTGCAGTCGTCGCGCTCGTCCTCGCGGTCCTCGGACTGGCCGCCCCGGCGGCCGTGACGAACGTCGTCGACGGCGTCCTCGCGGCCTACTACGTCGGGAACGAACTGCTCTTCCTCTCCGGGTTCCTGTTCGGCGTCGCCCACGACCAGTACGAAGGCGAAGAGTAGGGCAGCTGGTCGCGACCCACTCGCGGACGGAGCGAACCCCGCCAGCGGCCGTGCGAGGTGGTGACACTCCGACAGCCTTTTCGTCCGTCCGGGCGCCATGTGACACGTTATGACGAAGGTAACAGTCGTCGGCGCGGCGGGAACCGTCGGTGCCGCCGCGGGGTACAACATCGCCCTGCGCGACATCGCGGACGAGCTCGTCTACGTCGACATCCCGGACCAGGAGGACGTGACCGTCGGACAGGCCGCGGACGCCAACCACGGGGTCGCCTACGACTCCAACACGACGGTCAGGCAGGGCACCTACGAGGACACCGCCGGCTCCGACGTCGTGGTCATCACGGCTGGCATCCCGCGCCAGCCCGGCCAGACCCGCATCGACCTGGCGGGCGACAACGCCCCCATCATGGACGACATCGGTTCGTCCATCGCCGAGCACAACGACGGCGACTACGTCACCATCACCACGTCGAACCCCGTCGACCTGCTCAACCGCCACCTCTACGAGACGGGCGATCGCTCGCGCGGGCAGGTCATCGGCTTCGGCGGCCGTCTGGACTCGGCCCGTTTCCGCTACGTCCTCTCCGAACGCTTCGACGTCCCCGTGCAGAACGTCGAGGCGACCATCCTCGGCGAGCACGGCGACGCGCAGGTCCCCGTCTTCTCGAAGGTCCGTATCGACGGCGCCGACCCCGAGTTCGACCAGGACGAGCGCGAGGAGATCCTCGAAGACCTCCAAGAGTCGGCGATGAACGTCATCGAGCGCAAGGGCGCCACCGAGTGGGGCCCCGCGACCGGCGTCGCGCACATGGTCGAGGCCGTCGTTCGCGACACGGGCGAGGTGCTCCCCGGCTCGGTCGTCCTCGACGGCGAGTACGGCCACGAGGACACCGCCTTCGGCGTCCCCGTCAAGCTCGGCTCGAACGGCGTCGAGGAAGTCGTCGACTGGGAACTCGACGACTACGAGGAGGATCTGATGGCCGAGGCGGCCGACAAGCTCGCCGAACAGTACGAGAAGATCAGCTGAAGACGTTGCGAGGGCGTCGATCGGTCGTCGCACGAACGGCCGAGCCGTCGATTTTATCTGAACGACTGGACGTCGTATCGTCGCGCGATCGCTTCGCCGGCGCGCCAGAGCACACCGAGCGCCAGCGCACCGACTCCGAGAGCCAGTGACCCCATAGTACCGTAGTACGGAATTCGAGCGGAGTCCAGGCCCATCACCAGACTGACGACTGGAACGACGACGATCCCGAGCGTGCCGATCGTCGATGTGAGAAAGCAGTACCGCTGTCCCCGAGAGAACGCGATACCCCACCGCTCACCGGCCGGAATACGCAAACCGATACCGGTGACGAGCAACCCGAGCCAGCCGACGAGGGCGGCGAGCGCGACTGCGAACCCGGCCGTGTGACTCTCCGGACCCGAATCGATCCCGACGAGCCAGAAGAGTCCGACGGCGACGACGAGCGCGACGGCCCCGAATCCGGCCACTGTAAGCTGGGCCCCGCTACTCGCCTCTCTCGCGTCCATAATTCGTGACTAACCGGCGATGTAACAATCCTTCCGGTGCGGAGGCAACGTTCGAAAACCGCCTAATCGGCGGCAATAGCCAACGCGAACCGGCAGCCGAGCCTCCGGATCAGCCAGCGCCGTCGTCGGAGACCAGCCGGTCCGCGTCGTCGCGGTCCAGCAGGTCGTCGGCGAGGTCGTCACCGAGGAGCGCGGCCCACTCTTCGAGATGTCGTGGCTCTCGGTGCATGGTGATTGTGTCGAACGAATGGATCGAATATAACGATTGTGCCCGCAGGGGTAGGGCCGGCGGGCGAGGTGACGACCCGTTATCGATCAGTAACTGTCGGATACGTTCCCGTTATAGCCCGGAGTACGTACTCGGCGACGCCGAGGGCAGTCATCACCCCGAGCGCGAACAACAGCGCGAAGAGATTTCGCACGTACGGGCTCCCGAGCGACGCCGACTGCGGTTGCACGATCTGGAAGGATAGGGCCGCGAGTACGACGATGGGCGTCACGAGCCGATACTCCGCCCACGCGTACCCGACGAGGCTCGCAATTTTGGTCAAGAGAACGATCGGGAAGAGATACACAATACTCGTCCCGACTGGCGATTCCATGAACGTCGCAACCGGGTCCTGGATCGCCTGCGTCGTCAGCACGATGCCGCCGATTACCCCATAGAGTACACCGAAACGGAGCGCCGACCGCGTACTATCGGAGTCGATCCGTGAGAGGTGGAGGGCCACTACGGATTCCGTTTCGCAAGTGTCTCGAATAAAAATTGGCGGCGGCGGCGCACACGAAACGGGGGTGTCGAATCGTCAGTCCCGGAAGTTCTCGGGGACCTGGATCGAGTACCGGCCGTCCTCCTGGAGCGCGACGATGTACTCCTCGCGGTCGTACAGCTCCATCAGGTTGAGCTCGTACTGGCCGGGGCTGAGCACCTTGATGCTCTCGAACTGGTCGTTCAGTTCGGCCCGCAGTTCTTCGAGGTCGGGGCGGTCGCGGGATTCTACCGACTGGTCGTCGGTTGGTTCCTCGGCTGCCGACGGACTGGAAGCGGTGGCGGCCTGGCCGGCCTGGCCGGCGGGCACCGACGCCTCGGCCGCGGATTCGCGCTCGGTGGTCGTCGAGGCCGCAGCGCCATCGTCGGATTCGTCGTCGGTCCGGACGGGCTGGAACCGGTGTTCCGTGTCGCCGGTGGTCCCGGAGGGGAGTTCGTCGGGCGAGACGATGTCGCTCCGGGCGCTGGCCTGGGCGGTGTCCTCTTGCGTAGTCGGAACGCCGTCGTTCCCGCCAATCGGGTCCGTGTCGGGCGCGCCGACCGACGGTTCCTCGTCGTCGGACCTGCCCATCAGGTCGCGGACGGTGGCGGCGGTCTTGCCGACCGTGCGGGCGACGGAGGAGGAACCCGCCGGATCCGGTGGATCCGTGGGCTCCGGTGGTTCAGCTGTCGTGTCGACGGACGCCTCGGACCCGGCGGGTTTGAACTGGAACTTGTTGCCGCCGCAGTTCGGACAGCCCGAGAGCATCTCCTTGGACCCGTCGTCGAACACGCGCGAACAGTCCGTACACTGGTGTGGCATTATTTCCGGGAGACGAGCGCGCTGATGAGGGTTTCGTCCTTGTGCAACGTCTCGATCTGGTTGGCCGGGCCGATGACGGTGAGCTTCTTCGTCGACTCGTCGTTACCCATCAGTCGCTCGAAGATGCCGCTCTTCGAGGAGCTGGACTTGGGGTAGGTCTCGATCTCGATGCCGTTGAACTCGTCGGGGCTGATCTCCGTCATCGTCACCTCGATGAGCCGGGACTCCTCGTCGGGGGAGAGGCCCTCCTCGAGGACGACGATGTTGCCGTCGCGGACGCCGTCGAGGATCATCCGGATCTTCTCCATGGACGTCAGTCCGTCCATGCGTTCGCCGCTGATGAGGTCGATCTGGACGCCCTCTTTTGATTTCATTTCTGCCATCTGCTATCCTCCGAAGTACTCCGCGATCTTGTCGTAGACCTCGTCCATGTTGTCGCCTTCCAGCGCCGAGAGCGGAATCGTCTCGTGCTGTGGGAACGCGTTCGAGATGCGCTGGACGCTGGAGTCTTCGAGGTCCGTCTTGTTCGCGAGAATCAGGACCGGGAGGTCCTGGCTCTCGATGATACCGATGAGCATCGTGTTCACCTGCGTGAACGGATCGGTCGAGGAGTCGAGCACGTAGATGACGCCGTCGACGTCCTCGCGGAGCCAGTGCATCGCTTCGGCGACGCCCTCGGTGGCCTCGCGGGAGCGACGCACGGCGTCGTCTTTCTCCATGTCGTGGTCGAGAAACTCCTCGTAGTCGACCTTCGTCGTCACGCCGGGCGTGTCGACGATGTCGATGGTGACGGTCTTGCCGTCCCGTTCGATTTCCACGTCCTCCTTCCGGCGGGCGCGCCGGGTCTCGTGGGGAACGTGGCTCTCCGGACCGACGGCGTCGCCGGTCCAGTCGCGAGCGATGCGATTGGCCAGGGTCGTTTTCCCAGCGTTCGGCGGGCCGTAGATGCCGATGCGCTTGGGGTCCTCTTCCGAGAACAGGCTCGATGCAGCCCGTGATATACTGTCTCTGAGGTTTGTTAGCAGTCCCATCCTCTATCCTCCCGCCGAACGTGCGTATTCGGTGGTGTAAGCGTTGTACACAGTCGTACTCACTTAAGCCTACGTCAGACAACTGTAACAATTCTTATTCTATCGCCGATCGCGGACTGCTCTGATTCCCGCCCTACCGGCCGTTCTCGCGGGATAGGAGTATTTTCCTGTCAGGAACTCGTCCCAAGAAAGATGACGTCTGATCGCCATGGAGGCTGAACGACTCGTTAGTTTCCGTTCGTTTGCTTTCAGCTGGGGAACAGCGCTGTGGAAATGAGAGATGCAGTAAAAATGGGAGGTGAGGGTGGTCCAGAAACGAGCGTGTGAGAAGTGTGGAAACGAGGGTGTGACGGAGCGAGCCGCGACGGGGAACGACTGACGCCTCTCGTCGGCATCGAAGCGAGATCTCGAGGAATCGTCCGTCCCGCATTCGGGACAGGAACGAGACAACGAGTGCCCCCCAACCCCTTCGTTTCGACTGGAGTGGAACAACCCCACGAATCCGTGAGGGACGGAATTCCCGGACAGAGAGCGGTAGAAACGGCAGTTTCGACGACAGAGCGGTCCAACACCGTCTGTTTCGACTCTAGCTAGTATCTAGGCACCGCCGCCTCCACCAATCATTCTTTTTTCTCTAGTACGGGTTTGGTTTTTTACGGGTTATAATAAATCTTTTCTAGCTGTCGGCAGGATCTCTCTGAGGGTCGTCCCCGTCGATATCTCGTTCCAGTTGAAACGAAGGGGTTGGGGGGTCGGTTCAAGTGGAATCGACTGCCCATCCGTCTCCCCAGACGGAACTGTAGGACAGCCATCACCACTGGTTGGTCATCCCAGTCGAAATAGGCGCTGTAGAAAGCCGATATCGAACTCCGGCTGTCTATCGGTGGACTCACTCACGACGAGACGGGGGAAGCGTCCGGACCGAAAACGGCCCGGACCGAAATATTTAATATTCCTTCACCCACCGTTTCTGCTGGTTCAACTGGACGGGCCTCGCACGTCGAAATCCGGCAGAGCCGGTCAATCACGGCCTCTCTGGCCCGTCCTGGTATTGCGCACGAGGATTTCCACTTGAAACGAAGGGGTTTGCGTTCCACACCATGACAGATACGGGCGACCAATCGGATCCGGACGATGGCGGTAGCGACGGTCCATCGAACGGTCCGGACGGAACCGGAGTCGACGACGCGGACAGCGTCAGTGAAGACGAGCTGACCGAGGCGTCCGTCGGGACCGACCTCGACGACGTCGTCCTGGACGAACTCGACGCCGACGGTGACGGCGAGTCGGGTGAGGCCTCCCGGGGTCTGTTCGACGACCTCCTCTCGGGGGAACCGATCTTCGAGAACAAGGAAGTGCTGCGGCCCTCCTACACGCCGCACAAGCTCCCCCATCGCGAGGAACAGATCAACAAGATGGCGACGATCCTCGTCACCGCCCTCCGAGGGGACTCGCCGTCGAACATCCTGATCTACGGAAAGACCGGCACCGGCAAGACCGCGAGTGCCAAGTTCGTCAGCGAGGAACTCGAGACGACCTCCCAGAAGTACGAGGTCCCCTGCGAGGTCGAGTACATCAACTGCGAGGTGACCGACACCCAGTACCGCGTCCTCGCACAGCTCGCGAACAAGTTCATCGAGAAGAACGGGGCGGTCATCGACGACCGCGTCGACGAACTCGAAGACCTGCGCGAGCGCGCACGCGAAGACGAATCGGTACTGGCCGACTCGGCGTTCGACGACGTCGAGGCCGTGACCGAGGAGATCGACGACCTCGAGTCCGACAGGGAGGGGTTCGAGGAGGTACCGATGACCGGGTGGCCCACCGACCGGGTGTACAGTTCGTTCTTCGACGCCGTCGACTACCACGAACGCGTCGTCGTCATCATGCTCGACGAGATCGACAAGCTCGTCGAGAAGTCGGGCGACGACACGCTGTACAACCTCTCGCGGATGAACTCTCAGCTGGAGAACTCCCGGGTCTCGATAATGGGCATCTCGAACGACCTGAAGTTCACCGACTTCCTGGACCCCCGCGTCAAGTCCAGCCTCGGCGAGGAGGAGATCGTCTTCCCGCCCTACGACGCCAACCAGCTCCGAGACATCCTCGACCACCGTTCTGACGTCTCGTTCAAGGACGACGCGCTGTCGGACGACGTCATCCCGCTGTGTGCCGCCTTCGCCGCCCAGGAACACGGTGACGCCCGCCGCGCTCTCGACTTGCTCCGGACCGCCGGCGAACTCGCCGAGCGCGACCAGACGGATCTCGTCCAGGAGGCCCACGTCCGCAAGGCCCAGGAGAAGATCGAACTCGACCGGGTCGTCGAGGTCGTCCGCACCCTCCCGACCCAGTCGAAGATCGTCCTCTTCGCGATCATGCTGCTCGAGAAGAACGGTGTCCGCAACATCAACACCGGCGAGGTGTACAACATCTACAAGCGCCTCTGCGAGGAGATCGACGCCGACATCCTCACACAGCGCCGGGTCACCGACCTCATCTCCGAACTCGACATGCTCGGCATCGTCAACGCCGTCGTCGTCTCGAAGGGCCGGTACGGCCGGACCAAGGAGATCAGCCTCTCGGTTCCACTCGAAGAGACGGAGGCCGTGTTGCTCTCTGACTCCAGGCTCGGTGACATCGACGACGCCGAACCGTTCGTCCAGGCCCGCTTCGACAACTGATGCTGTCGGTCGTAAGCCCGTACCGGGGTCCGGCCGAACTACGTAGGGTCGGGCTCGATAGACGAACGGAGTGAGTCTATCGGCGTCCTGTCGAGCGCAGTGAGACAGGGCTCGACGGACGAGCAGCGCGAGTCCGTCGGTGTTCGTCGTGACCGGAGCCGTCGAACCCCGGAAAACAGTTACGACCGACACTACGAACCCCTTCGTTTCACGTCGAGATATTCGACCGGTAGCGACGTCGAACCCCCCGCAAAATCCTATAGCAGTTCGCACGCGCCGGGCCGGGTGGCGGCGCCCGTCGCGCTCAGCCTGATACAGCCGAGCCACGGGACTCTGACCTCTGCTGTTCCGATGACCCAGCTCGCCTTGACCGGTCCGGAGAGGTTCGTCACCTGGTCGTACTGGCCGTTGTAGTCGCCCTTGGTGATGAAACCAGATTCGTTCGCCGGGCAGTTGTTGAGTTCCTCGCAACTGTCGGCCGCGCCGACGTACTCGGGATTTGCCTCGTCGTACCAGTTCTCGCCGTCCTCCACCCAGAACATCGCCCGGTGGATTATCGGCGTGGTCTGGTTGTTCCCGTCCGGCGCGTAGACGATGACGTCACCCGGCTTCTGGAACTTCGAGTAGCCCGCCGACTGGGCGGCGTGGGCCGTGACGACGCCTGTCTCGCCCTGCTGGACCTCGCCGGCGAACCGCTCTTCCTCCATCACGAAGACGAGATCGCCAACGTGGATGTTGGGGCTCATGCTCTTGGACTCGATGGCGACCAGCGGCGGCCAGACGCCGCTGACGGCGAAGAGCAACAGCCCCACGAGGACGACGGCGGAGATACTGCTCAGGAGGTCGGTCACGTAGGCTTTCCAGGACGGATCGTCGGGCTGGTCCGGCGGGTTCGGACCGCGCGCCTCGCTCATCGTCGAAAGGTGGGTCGGAAGTCCGTATCAACCTTCTGTCTCGTCGTGGATGGGTCCGCGATGGATCCGCGATGCTCGACCCAATTTCCAGTGGAACCAGTCCCTCGGTAGTTCAGACGACGGGCAGGGCACAGGCATCGGGTCGCGTCTCCGGCCCGCTCGCGCGCAACCGGAGACACCCGAGCCACGGCAGACGGGCCTCTGCGGTCCCGACGATCCACTCGGGCCGGACGGGTTCGAACATTCCCTGGGCCTGGTCGTAGCCGGGGTTCGTCCGGGCGTTGTCGCCCTTGGTGACGAAGCCGGCGTGGGGCGCTGGACAGTTACGGAGTTCCGCACAGCTCTGGGCGTCACCCGCGAATTCGGGGTTCACCTCGTCGTACCAGTTCTCGTCGTCCTCCACCCAGAACATCGCCCGGTGGATCACCGGCGTCGCGTCGTCGTTCCCGTCCGGCGCGAAGACGACGACGTCGCCCGGACCGTCGAACGTCGCGTACCCGTTGTCGGCGGCCGTCCTCGCGGTGACGACGCCCGTCTCGCCGTGGGCGCCGTCTCCGGGGAACCTCGCCTCGTCCATCACGAAGACGAGGTCACCCACGGCCATGTTCGGTTCCATGCTCTCGCTCTCGACGGCGACCATCGGCGGCCAGACGCCGCTAATCGCGAACAGGAACAGGACGACTAGCCCGACGGACAGCACGCTGCTCGCCAGGTCCGCCAGGTACACCTGCCAGGATGGCTTCGAAGACCCGGCAGACGCCCCCGTCCCGTCGGACTCGCTCACGGTCGAAACCATCGACGGACTGACTGTTCAATCTTCTGTCTCCTGGTTCGTCGGTCCGCTACGTTTTTTGGGCCGTCCCGCGGACCAGTAGCTGTGCCTCTGGAGACGCCGGCGCGGATCGTGAAGCAACTCGCCCGCCGGGGCTACAACGCCGAGCGGGAAGCGGTGACGTTGCTGGCGGACGAGCCGGACTCCGACGCCGCGCTGGAACGCGCACTGGAAACGCTGCCCGACGACGCGCTGAAGCTCACGACGGATCACGTCCGGGAGTCGATCGAGACCGAGGGACGTGACGGGGATGGGTCGGAAATCCCCGATGGAGACCGATCGACCCGGGACGGTGACCGCCCCGTCGGCGAAAACCCCCCTACTTCGACTGGAGACGACGACGGATCGTCGGGAGACGGCGGTGGCGGTTCTCCACCTGAAACGAAGGGGTCTGGCGGGGAAGTTGCGGCTGCGGCTACGACCCCGACTGCGGCCGCGGACGGGGCGGCCGAGCCGATCAGTCGGAACACCGACCCGTCGAAGCGGTCGATCACCGTCGAGAACGACATGACCGGTCAGTCGACCGGGACCGGCGAGTACGGCGACTTCGTGAAGGTGTTCCGGGACCGTTACGAGAAGCTCTCGAAGCAGTTGCGCGGCCGCGTCAACCACCGGCCGACGGACGCCCTGGAGTCGATGGGCGGCGGGAGCGACGCCGCCATCGTCGGGATGGTCTCCGACGTCCGCTCGACGGCGAGCGGCCACTGGCTGGTGGAACTGGAAGACACGAACGGCACCTTCCCGTGCCTGATCATGAAAGACCGGAAGTGGGCCGACCAGGTCCAGGAGTTGCTGTTCGACGAGGTCATCGCGGTGGAGGGGACGCTGGCCGACGACGCGGGCATCCTCTTCGTCGACTCGATGCACTTCCCCGACGTCCCGCGCACGTTCAAACCCTCGACGGCGGACCGACACGTGCAGGCGGCGCTCATCTCCGACGTCCACGTCGGCAGCCAGGAGTTCATGGAGGACGCCTGGCACCGCTTCGCCGACTGGCTCCACACCGAGGAGGCCGCCCGAATCGAGTACCTCCTCATCGCCGGCGACATGGTCGAGGGCGTCGGCGTCTACCCCGACCAGGACGAGGAACTCGACGTCGTCGACATCTTCGACCAGTACCGCGCGTTCAGCGAGTACCTGAAGGAGGTCCCTGGCGACATCGAGATCCGGATGATCCCCGGCAACCACGACGCCGTCCGCCTCGCCGAACCCCAGCCGGCCTTCGACGAGGAGTTGCGAAATATCATGACCGCCCACGACGCCCAGGTCCACTCGAACCCCGCGATGGTCACCGTCGAGGGCGTCACAATCCTGATGTACCACGGCGTCTCGCTGGACGAGGTCATCGCCGAACTCCCCGACGACAAGGCCAGCTACGACGAGCCCCACAAGGCGATGTACCAGCTCCTCAAGAAACGCCACGTCGCGCCCCAGTACGGGGGCCACACCCGCCTCGCGCCAGAGGACCGGGACTACCTCGTGATGGAGGACGTCCCCGACGTGTTCCACACCGGCCACGTCCACAAGCTGGGCTGGGGGAAGTACCACAACGTCCTCGCGCTGAATTCGGGGTGCTGGCAGTCCCAGACCGACTTCCAGAAGTCCGTCAACATCGACCCCGACTCGGGCTACGCGCCCATCCTTGACCTGGACACGCTGGACATGACGGTCCGGAAGTTCAGTTGACGGGTGCATTGCTCTCGCAGGGATCGTCGTCACAGCTACAGTAGAAAGGCAGATTTAGGACCCGAGGGTCGTACGGTTCACACAGTCGTCATGTTCGGGCCGACCGCGCCGACTCATCCGATTCTGCACGCGATCGGTCTGGTCGTCCTCGGAGTGCTTGCCTCCATGCTCCTGCTGTACGTAACGCCCCTGGTGGCGATATTTCTCCTGCATCGCGGCTGGTCCTGGTATCTCTCACCCGAATCGCGACGGGAGAAAGCGGGTCTCGTGCTCCTGGCGGGTGGAATCGCGTTGCTATACCTCTCCTATGTCGTGTATGCGGGCCTCCTCCGGATGCCCGAGTTCACCGACGGACTGGCCCGCGGGATGGCTTGATAGTGGTGGTTGTAACTTTTTACCGGCGTTCGCCGGTACCGGCCACGACGAACACCGGTAAGTGCTTACAACCACCACTATGAGTTCGTTCGCGCACCTCGAACCCCACCTCTTCAACTCGAACCCGTTCGCAGTTGTCCCGAATACTGGCCGGTATCGCCGACACGTGGCACGGTCGGCCGGCGTCGCGGGTAGTTAAGGGAACTGCGCCCATGTACTGGCCTGTACAATGAGCGACCCAGAGCGCGGATTCGAGACGAACGCCTTGCACGTCGGACAGGAGACGCCGGAGTCCCACGCCAGTGCTCGCGCCCCACCCATCTATCAGACCACGTCGTACGTCTTCGAGGACGCCGAGGACGCGGCCTCGCAGTTCGCCCTGGAGAAGCCGGGGCACATCTACTCGCGGCTGATGAACCCGACGAACAACGTCCTCCAGGAGCGCATCGCCGCGCTCGAAGGGGGCGTCGGCGCCGTCGCGACGTCCTCGGGGATGGCCGCGCTCAACCTCGCGACGTTCCTGCTGGCCGACGCTGGCGACAACATCGTCACCGCGTCGTCGCTGTACGGCGGGACCTACACCTACTTCACCCACACCGCACCGCGGAACGGCGTCGAGGCGCGCTTCGTCGACACGCTCGACTACGAGGCCTACGAGGAAGCCATCGACGACGACACCGCGTACGTCCACTTCGAGACCATCGGGAACCCGTCGCTGGTGACGCCCGACATCGAGCGACTGGCCGACATCGCTCACGACAACGGCGTCCCGCTGTTCGTCGACAACACCTTCGCGACGCCGTACCTCTGCAACCCGCTCGAACACGGCGCGGACATCGTCTGGAACTCGACGACGAAGTGGATCCACGGCCACGGGACGACGGTGGGCGGCGTCCTCGTCGACGGCGGGAGCTTCCCCTGGGGCGACCACGCCGAGAAATTCCCCGAGATCGCCCAGGAGAACCCCGCGTATCACGGCGTCAACTTCCACGAGACGTTCGGTCCGGCGGGGCTCACCTACGCCGCCATCGCCCGCGGGCTGCGCGACATGGGGAACCAGCAGGCCCCCTTCGACGCCTGGCAGACCATCCAGGGCCTGGAGACGCTCCCGGTTCGGATGGAACGCCACAGCGAGAACGCGATGGCCGTCGCGGAGTTCCTGGAGGACCACGACGACGTCTCCTGGGTCACCTATCCCGGCCTGGAGTCCCACGAGACCCACGACACCGCCAGCGAGTACCTCGACGGCGGCTACGGCGGCATGATCACCTTCGGCCTCGAAGAAGGCTACGACGCCGCCCGGTCGACCGTCGAGTCCACCGAGGTCGCCTCGCTGCTGGCCAACGTCGGCGACGCGAAGACGCTCATCATCCACCCGGCCTCCACCACCCACCAGCAGCTCACGGACGAGGAGAAGCAGGCCGCCGGCGTCACCGACGACCTGGTGCGCCTCTCCGTCGGGCTGGAATCGGCCGACGACATCGTTTCGGACCTCGACCAGGCCATCGAACAGGCGACGAGCTAGACGCCACGATTCAGTCCGTTGCCACCAGTTTCCCACGCGGTTTTATTTCCAGTGTCGTGAGCCAGTTTTAATACCAGTTACTGCAGAGTTACGTGTGAAATGGCCCCCGCGACGTACTCCTCCAGCCAGCCCTCCCCGCCGCTCGGCATCAAGATAATCTGCGTTCTCGGTGCGCTCGGCGGTATCTTCGGGCTACTCGGATCGCTCGTCATGCTCGGCGCGTCGCCGCTACTGGGCCTGTTCGCCCTCGTCATTTCGGCCGCCCAGTTGGTCGTCGTCTTCGGCCTCTGGAACCTCCGGTCCTGGGCCTGGACGGTGGCGATGGTCGTCTACGGGCTGGGCGCACTGGGGGACATTCTCGGTGGAAACGTCGTCGGGCTGTTGATCAGCCTGATCGTCATCGTCTACTTGCTCTCGAAGAGCCACCTGTTCCGGTAGGTCTCAGTGCATGGCCTCCGACACCCGATCATCTGGCCACTCCGCCCTGCCGCCCGGTATGAAAGTCGTCTGCGCGTTCGGCGCTCTCGGCGGCATCGTGGGCGTGTACGACGCGATCGCCTCGTTTCGATTCGGGTCGGATCCGGTCGTCACGCTCGTACTCGCTCTCGTCCAGCTAGCGGTCGTCGTCGGTCTCTGGGAGGGAGAGTCGTGGGGGTGGATTCTCGGTATGGCGCTTTACGGAGCGAGCGTTCCGCTCGGGTTCGTCGACCTCTGGCACGTGGAGCTGTGGGCCTGGATCCTGGGGATCGCGTTCTACGGACTGCAAAATCCGCTCGCGATCGAACAGCTCGGCTGGATAGAAGTGGTCGTCAGCCTCGCCATCGTGGGCTACCTCGCGTCGAAGTATCGACTGTATCGATAGCGAATATTTGGATGATCCGGATCCGGAGGGTGTCTCCGACCGGACGCTGCTACAGAATGCCTTCCGCTTCCAGCAGGTCCCCCAGTTCTTCCATCGTCTCGACGGTCTCGTGGCAGGCCGGTTCGACGGCCGGTTTCGGGTCGAAGCCGATAGCGAGGCTCGCCACCTGGAGCATCGGGAGGTCGTTGGCGCCGTCGCCGACGGCGACCGTCTCGGTCGGGTCTGCGTCGACGACGCTGGTGACGACTTCCAGCGAGTTGTCCTTCGTCCCCGTGATGTGGGGGCCGCGGACGTCGCCGGTCAACTGGCCGTCCTCGACGAGCAGTCGATTGGCGACGATGGAGTCGACGGTGACGCCCTCGTGTTCCAGTGCGGCCGCGACGCCGCGCTCGAACCCGCCGGTGAGGATGGTGACGTAGTGGCCGGCGTCGCGGAGCGCTGCGATGACGTCGGCGGCCCCGGGTCGCAGGCGGACCTCGTCGAAGGCCCCCTGGGCCAGGTCGTCGTCCAGGTCGGCCAGCAGCTCGCAGCGCTGGCGGAGGCTCTCGGCGTACTCGAGCTCGTCGTTCATCGCCCGTTCGGTGATGTCTGCCATGTCGTCGGCCGTGCCGTTCTGGCTCCCCAGCAGGACCGTCATCTCGGAGTCGGAGAGCGTCCCGTCGAAGTCGAACGCGATTAGCATTGACGCGGAGTTGCCCCTCGGGGGTCACAAAGCCCCCGGTTTCGGGTGGAGCGACGTGACCCGGGCGCTCGGTAGTCGTCGGACTCCGCGGTCTCGTCGGCGACGGGGACGTAGCACCCGTGTCCTTCGGTCCGGGCGGTGGGTTGGTAGCCGGCTTCGTCGTGTTCGAACATCAGTCCGTCGCCGGGCGGCCCTCGGTGGGCGCGACCGGCGATCACGAATTCGTCGAGGGATACGACCGCTGGTTCCTCGAGTTCGACCACTGTGGCTCGTATCGGCGGTGAGCGCGGGCCGTCTGCTCACCCGGTGTAGGGGAACGACGCCGCGGAGACGTCGCGAACGAAGACGAGCCCGTCGAGCACTTCGCCGGGCAGCTCCGGCAGTGGTCGGGCGCCGTTCTCCGGAGCGCTGGGTGTCGTGACCTGTATCGTCGAGGCTCCTGCTATCCACTCGTCGAGTACGGACCGCTCGCGCGCCGCCTCGAAGTCGAGAAACAGCGGCGACGAGGAGGCGTCAGCGAGCGTCGATTCGAGCGTCCCGTCCAGGAGACCGCCGGTCTCGAACGTCTCGAACTCGGTCTTCGCGTGGTTGGCCGGCACCGCGAACGACCCCGACCCGAACAGCAGTCCCAGCGAGTAGTAGTCCGAGCCGAACTCGTCGGCCAGGTGCTGGCCCATCCGCGTTCCCGGCTTACTCGCCGGCGCGGCGTTCCCCATCGTGTGGTTCGCGCTCCCCATCACGACGGCCCGGTCCGCGCCCGTCCACTCCCGGAGCCACGCCACGTTGTCGGCCATCGCCCTGTCGCGTATCTCTTTGCCAGCCGGAAACTCCTCGGCGGCGAACTTCTCCATGAACCGGAGCCCCTGCTCCAGCGTCCAGACGTGTCGCTGTGCGAGTTCCAACGCGGACTCGGAGCCCTGTTCGACGTACTCGCTCTCTTTCGTCTCCAGTCGGGTCCGGATGTCCTCGATCAGGGCGACCTGCGAGTCGGTCATGTACGCAGACGCCGACCCGTGGGACCGCGTGGTGAGCGGCTCCAGCGAGTCGGCTATCTCGGTCAGGTGGTCCGGGTCGACGCGCTCGAGGTAGGTGCGGAGCGCCCTCGCGTTCACGTCGTAGAACTGGGCGTCGTACCCTCGCACGGCGACGCGGTCGTCCCGCGGTCGGCCCTCGTTGAACGCACGGAGCCACGCCAGCATCTCCCGGACCTGGTCCGACCCCCAGAAGTGGAACTCGAGGGCGGACAGCGCCGATTCGAGGTCGCCCTCGCCCTCGGTGACGTACGCGTTCACGGGCGCGAACTCGCCGAGGGTCCCCTCCATCGCGATCACGCGATAGCCGTGGTCGCTCACGAGTCTTCGGACGAGCAGGCGGGGAATCGACTTGAACTCGCTGACACCGTGGGAGGCTTCGCCGATACCGACGACGGCCGATTCGGCGAGCCGATTTGCGACGGCGTCGAGGTTCTCGGCCGAGGCGGTCAGTTCGAACGGGACCGCCTCCCGCTCGATGGCGTCGAGGAGTTCGCTCGATGCCGCCGTTTCGGTCGTCGGTGCGTCCGACGTGGTCGCGTCAGTGCTGGTGGTGGACGTCGAGTTCGGTGCCGTTTCTCCCGCACCGTCGTCACCGCCGATGCATCCCGAGAGCGCACTGGCTCCGAGTGCCCCGGCCAGCGCCGCGAACTCGCGCCGCGAAACGTCGCTTTCCCGTCTCATGAGTGATCGCCTCACGCTTCGGCGACCGAGCGAAAGAAGCCTTCACAGGTTTCCACGTCGTGGAAACGATGGCACAGATCACCGTGTTTATGCGCCCACTGTCCGAAGCCAGGCGCCGAACCGTCCCGGAGTTGCGCGCCACTCCCATCGGTTTTCGTGGTGGGCCGTCCGGCGGTGGACCGTCCGGAACCCTACGGCGTCGGTGGGCTGCCGTCGTAACCGTCGACGTCGCTGTAGAAGTTCAGCATCGCGAACTTCAGCTTGTCCGGGTCGATGTCGATCATCTCCCGGCGTTCCTCCGGCGGGAAAGTGCCCCGAACGGCGTAGTCGCGCATCTCCATCTCCGCCTCTTGCGTGTAACGTTTGTCGAGCAGGATGCGGGCGCCGAAGTCCTCCGGCGAGCGAACCACCCGGCCCAGGGCCTGCCGGGTCTTGCGGACCGTCGGGATCTCGACCGCGTATCGCCAGCCGGCCTCCTCGTCGTTCTCCGTATCGAACGCCGTCTCGTAGGCCTCCTGGACGGCGTCCATCCGGTCGTCCAGGTGGGGGTAGGGGACGCCGACGACGACGACGGTGCGGGCGTCGTCGCCGTCGTAGCTCACGCCCTCGCCCAGGGTGCCCCACAGCGAGGTGAACAGCACCGCGTCGTCGTCGTCGACGAACGACTCCCGCATGTCGTGGGCCGATTCGCCCGGCCGGTCCAGGTAGGTCGTCCCGTCGACGTCGACGCGCTCGTGGTAGCGTTCGGCCTCGGCGTAGCTCGGGAAGAACGCCAGGGTGTTCCCGGGCGTCATCCGGGCGGCGTCTTCGAGCACGCCGCCGACGGTGTCCTGGGTCGCCGGGTCGTCGCGCTCGCTGGCGAACAGCGCCGGCCCGGAGACGGCGTACGTGCGCCGGCGCTCCTCGGGGAATTGTGCGCCGTAGGCCATCGTCTCCACCTCGTCGAGGCCGAGAACGTCGGCGGTCACGTCGAAGGGCCGCAGCGTCGCGCTCATGAGGACGGCGGCGTGCAACTCCTCGAACAGGTCCGTCGTCACGTTCGAGGGGATGCAGGTGTACAGCTCCGCGCGGCCGTACACCTCGCCGGTGCCCTCGTCACGCCGGACCGAGACTACCGGATACTGGCCGAGGTCGTCGCTCTCGGCGAGCCAGTCCGATAGAAACTGGGCGGCCTGGAGCGTCTGGCACTCCTCGCGCGTGCTCGTCTCGCCGTTCTTGAACGCTTCCTCGTACTCCTCGTCCAGGTCGCGACCCAGTTCGACGGCCTGGTCGAGTTCCTCGTGGAACCCCGGGCCGGAGTACGCCTGGAGGAACGCCAGCGTCAGGTCGTCGCGGCGGTCCTCGTTCGCGATGGGAAGGTCCTCCCAGTGTTCGTCGACGGCCTCCCGCTGGCCGAACCCGAAGGCGTCGTCGTAGGCCTGGCGAAGCGCCCGGAGGAACGTCGCGATCACGTTGTGAGCGGCCTCCGAGCGGGCGTCGTCCGTGTCGGCGAGTTCGTCGACGGCGCTCTCCAGCGTCGTCTCTGTGAGCGTCCGCCGGGCGTGGTCCCGGGCCGCGTCTTCGACGTTGTGGGCCTCGTCGAAGACGGCGATGACGTCCTCCGGGTCCCGGCCGAGCCAGCGGAAGAACTGCTCGCGGATGCCCGGGTTCAGGAGGTGATGGTAGTTGCAGACGACGAGGTCCACGCCCTCCATGCCCTCCTTGAGCAGTTCGTAGCCACAGAGTCCGCGCTCGTGGGCGTACTCGTAGACGTCGTCGGGCGTCCGGACGTCGTCGTTGAGCCAGGCGTAGAAGTCCGTCGTGTCGGTCGTGAGGTTGCGGTAGTAGTGGTCGCAGGTCGAGCGCTCGGTCTCCAGTTCTTCGATCTCCTCCTGGAGGTGCTGGAGTTCGTCGACGACGGAACTGCGGGCCTCGGCCGCCTCGTCGCTGCCCTCCTGCATCTCCTCGAGGAGGTCCGCCTGGCGCTGTTCGAGTTCGGCGGCGTCCTGTTCGGCCTCGGCCAGGTCGCGGGTCGTGTCACGCAGCGCCTGGCACTCCTCGTAGTCGACGTCGATGTGGCACATCGACCCCTTGCCGCGGAAGACGACGGCGCGCAGGCGCTCTCTCTCGGTGATGGCGCGGGCGTCCTCGACGAACTGGCGCATCTGCTGGTGGACGTTGGTCGTGATGACGACGGTCTTGTTGGCGTGTCTGGCGTACTCCAGGGCCGGGACGAGCGACGCCAGCGTCTTCCCGGTGCCACAGGCCCCCTCGAAGAGCACGTCGCGACCGTCGGTCAGCGCCTCGTGGATGGTGGCCATCGCCTCGCGCTGGTGGTCGTACGGCTCCTCGTAGGGGAAAAACCGCAGGTAGTCGTCGTCGGTCGTCGCCACGGGGATAGGTTTGACCGCTATCGGTCAAAAGGGTTCGGCACGGGGCGGAGGTGATACCACCCCAGCGGGGGCTGCTACAGCGTCTCCGTCTCGAGGTAGACCCGGTCGATCCCCTCCTGTACCCCCCGGAGGGCCTCCTGGATGTCCGTGATCCGGGCGTCGATGTCCTCGGCGTCGAGATCGGGCTCGAAGGCGACGTCGCCGGTGACGAGGATCTGGCCGGGCCCGAAGTAGACCGTGCGGAAGTCGAGGACCTCGGTCACGCCGGGGTGGTCCGCGATGATCGCTCGTAGCTCGTCCTCCTCGTCCTTCGGGAGGCTCTCGCCCAGCAGGAGCCGCTTGTTCTCCCAGGCGAGCGCGACGGCGAAGCTCATCAGCATGATCCCGATCAGCAGCGCCGAGACCCGGTCGAAGAAGGGGTTCCCGGTCTGCTGTTCGAGGAAGAGGCCGACCAGCGCGATGATGATGCCGAGCAGGGCGATGGTGTCCTCGGTCAGCGCGGTCAGCGTGGTCGTGTCGCTCGTCTTGCGGAACGCCTCGCGGTAGCCGCTCCAGTCGTTGGCGTTCATCTGGCGTTGCATCTCCGCGCGAGCCTTGTAGAGCGCCCAGGTCTCGAAGACGAACGCGCCGAGGAGGACGGTGTAGTTCACCCAGAGCGGGTCGAGCCACGCGGGCGGCGTGAAGCTGATCCAGAGGAATTCGACGGCCTCGCCGGGGTGTGGGCCGCCGCCGTGACCGCCGCTCGTGAGCTGGCTGTAGCCGTGTTTCAGGCTCTCCCAGCCGGCGATGCCGAACAGGAACACGGACACCAGGAAGCTGTAGAAGAACTGCGACTTCCCGTACCCGAAGGGGTGCTGGCGGTCGCGCGCCCGGTCGCTGTACCGGATCCCGATCAGGAGGAACACCTGGTTGCCCGTGTCGGAGAGGCTGTGGTACGTCTCCGACAGCATCGCGGCGCTGCCGGTGAGGAGGAATCCGAAGAACTTGAGGACGGCGATGGCCCCGTTGGCGACGAGCGCCGCGAGGACGACCGATTTGCTTCCTGCCATCGCCGGGACGACTCGCGGCCGGACCAAAGGGGTTCGGGATTTAACGCCGGAGCGACAAGCCCGAGTATGCTCGCTATCGTCTCCGACACCCACGGCACCGACGGCCATCGACTCGAGGGTCGCACCCTCGACGCCGTTCGCGAGGCCGACACCGTCGTCCACGCCGGCGACTTCACCACCGAGGCCGTCTACGACGCGTTCGCGGCCGAGTCGAACGACCTGGTGGCAGTCCACGGGAACAACGACGACCCGTCGCTGGTCGAGCGGCTGCCGTCCGTCGAGACGCTGGAGTGGCAGGGCTGGCGGTTCGTGGTCGTCCACGGCCACGAACACTCGGAGACGTCACTGTCGATGCTCGCGCGACAAGAGAACGCCGACGTCGTCGTGGTCGGTCACTCGCATCGGCCGGAACTGGGGGAACTGGCCGGTCGAGTGCTGGTCAATCCGGGGAGTCACGCCGACCCGCGTCAGTTTCGGCCGGGACACGCCGAGGCCACTGCCACTGCCGAGAGACTGGTGGTTCGGTCGCATCGACCGGGTGAGGGGGTCGTTGGGGAGGTGAGCCGTCCGTCGTGAGCGCGACAGCACAGGCGTGTACTGTCAGTCCCGGAGCGCGGTCCAACGCCCGGGACGGCGGTCGGTCGTGTCCGGTCGGGTGTGTGTCCGGTCGGGGGTCGGTCCGGCCGCGGAGGGCCGAAGCGAGTCGGCGCATTCACTTCTAGGTAACCGAATCAAAAAATACCCACTGTAAACTCAAATGGCCGTTTTACAGAACCCGATTTGTCGGGTCGGTACGTCAAGTCGCCGTTTCACCGATCGACGTACCAGATCGCGAAGACGAACGCGAGCACGACGGCGCCGCCCGCGAAGAAGGCGAGTCCGGGCGGGAGAATCGTCGCCACGGCGGACTGGGCCGACCCGGCCGCGCTGGCGGCCGTCTCCGTCGCGACGTCCGTCGCCTGCGCGGAGACGCCGCTCGGGGACGTCCCGTTAGTGAGGTAGCTCGGGTCCGGCGTCGTCCCGCCGGCGCTCCCGCGCTCGACCGACGGCCCGAAGAACGTCTCGAGCCCCCGGCCGAACAGCTGCTGGACGAGCAAACTGGCGACCGCGAGCGCGCCGACGCCCCCCAGCAGGCTCGTCAGGGCACTCCGGACGCCGGAGGTCTCCTGTTCCCCGCCGGCACAGATGACCAGCGGCTGGTTCGCGGGCGCGTACACGTCCATCTCCCGGCCCTTCTCCGAGTAGGCCGTGTCGACGACTTCGACCGCACCCGCGGTTTCGAGCTTCTCGAGGTGGTACTGGGCGTTCTGGAGCGAGGTGTCGACGCGGTCGGCGAGTTCGCCCGGCGGCGCGGGCGTCTCGTTGAGTTCGGCGAGCAGTTTCCGCGCGGTTCCCGCCGAGAGCGCCGCGAGCACGTCGTCGGCGTCCTCGCTATCGACACCGATCACCCGGGGCTCCGCGTCGGGCGCCGTCGGGTCCCTGGAGGGAAGGAGTGACATGGTTAAAGGATATGTTCTACTCCGGTATTAGTCTTGGTGCCGATCACTCAAAGAGCCGTTTGACTAACCCTGTTCCGGCCACAGTTAGTTCATCGCGGCCGATCTCGGAAATTCGCCGCCATCTCGCGTTCCCAGCCGGCGTGTCCGCCAACCCCGTAACGACTTTGAACGCCGCCGGTGAAAGACGGGATATGCAGGAGTGGATCACCTACGGCATCCTCGCTGCCCTACTGATGCTGTTTTTCTTCTTCTACCTCATGATCCGCCGGACCGTCCAGGGGTTCAAGGAAGGGATGCGCGGGAACCGCAAGTAGACGAAACTGGTTAGTGAGCGACGGCGGTCACCTCACGTATGGACCCCCGGATACGCAACCACGCCGAAATCGTCGTGAACCACTCCGTCTCGCTAGAACCCGGCGACGACGTGCTCGTGGTCGCGCCCCCCGTCGCCGAGGACCTGGTCGTCGCCATCCACGAACTGATCGGCGACGTCGGCGCGAACCCCGTCACCATGTTCGACAGCGATCGCGCAGAACGGGCCTTCCTCCGCGCCGGCGACGACGAGTTCGAGACGCCGGCCCACGAACTCGCCCTCATCGAGGAGACGGACGCGTACATCTCGGTCCGCGCGGACGACAACGTCACCGAGACCAGCGACGTCGACCCGGCGACGAACGCCGCGTACCGGCAGGCCAACCAGCCCGTCCTCGAAGAGCGCCTCTCGAAGCGCTGGTGCGGTACCCAGTTCCCCGCGCCGGCCAACGCCCAGCTGGCCGAGATGAGCACCGAGGGCTACGAGAACTTCGTCTGGGACGCTATCAACAAGGACTGGGACGCCGTCCGCGAACACCAGGCCCAGATGGTCGAGATCCTGGACCCCGCCGACGAGGTGCGTATCGTCTCGGGCGACACCACCGACGTGACCATGCGCATCGACGGCAACCCGACGCTCAACGACTACGGCGAGAAGAATCTCCCCGGCGGCGAGGTGTTCACTGCCCCCGTCGCCGACAGCGTCGAGGGCGAGGTGCTGTTCGACAAGCCCCTCTACCACCAGGGCCGCGAGGTGACGGAGGCCTACCTCCGCTTCGAGGACGGCAAAGTCGTCGAGCACTCCGCCGCCAAGAACGAGGACGTCCTGACGCAGGTCCTGGAGACCGACGATGGCGCCCGTTACCTTGGCGAACTCGGCATCGGCATGAACCGCGACATCGACCGGTTCACCTACAACATGCTGTTCGACGAGAAGATGGGCGACACCGTCCACATGGCCGTCGGCCGAGCCTACGAGGACACCGTCGGCGAGGACAACGAGCGCAACGACTCCGCGGTTCACGTCGATATGATCGTGGACATGTCGGAGGACTCGTTCATCGAAGTCGATGGGGAGGTTGTTCAGCGGGACGGGACGTTCAAATTTGAAGAGGGGTTCGAGGAGTAGCATCCGCCGAGCGAAGCGAGGCGGTTCACCGGACGCGAACGAAGTGAGCGTTCGGCATTTTTCGCCGACGTTTTTCAAGGAGAGGTTCCCGCAGCGAGCAGAGCGAGCGAGGAAACCCGACGACGAAAAAGGTCGGTCGGACATGTCGGAGGATTCCTACATCGAGGTGGACGGCGAAGTTGTGCAGCGGAACGGGACGTTCGTCTTTGAGGACGGGTTCGAGGAGTAGGGAGATTCCGACCGCCGGGAGGAATCTCCGTAAAGACGAACGGCGAGTGGAGCGAGCCGTGAGGACGGGTTCGAAGCGTAGCTCCGGGAGGGAACCCACCGCCAGATACACCACTCCCGGCGCCCTCTATCGATCATGGCCATCGGCCAGTTCGAACTCGCCGTCCGGGTCCTGATGGGACTGTTCGTCGTCGTGGCGCCCACGCTGCTGTTTCTCGGGCTCTGGAAGGGGCTCACGTACCTGCGCGACGACGAACTGATCGAGCGGGCACGCCGGATGGAGGGTCGTTCCAGCCCGTCGCCGGACCCGACCGGCATCTCCGCCTTCCCGGCGTCGGCGTTCGACGGGAACGAGGGGGAGGAGGCCCAGGAGACCGTCGTCTGCGATGCCTGTGGGACGGCGAACCGGGCCGGTGTTCGGTTCTGCCGGGAGTGCTTCGGGCGACTCCCGGACGACTAGCTGGGTCACTGAGTATTGACGGCCTGATAGAGGACAACAACATTCAGAAAGCCCTCGGCGCGCTCTCTGGAGTCGGAATAGAGACCGCTAACAACATTCAGAAAGCCCTCGGCGCGCTCTCTGGAGTCGGAATAGAGACCGCTAACAACATTCAGAAAGCCCTCGGCGCGCTCGACTCGCGCGGACCCGCTGCGCTCCTCACTCCGTTGCGGTGCTTACGGGTCCGTGCTTCGCCGACCACGCCTCGCCCTTTCAGTCCTCCAGGCCCAGCCTTGCTCGCGCAGCCTCACTCCGTTCGGCACGCGCTCGCGATTGACTCCCCACCCCACCCCGGTCGCGCCTGGCGGCGCGACACGCTTCCTTCCGCAACCGCGCGGCGCTCGGCCGGGAGCGCGTTTCATCGCGCGACCAGGGGAAGGGCAGGGCTGCGGTGCCTGGAGGACTGAAAGGGCGAGGCGGGGG